>JAABVA010000002.1_pt1 | contig 471272 bp, 413 predicted proteins | sample 5560331 | NCBI WGS metagenome assembly JAABVA01 (sample SAMN12812661, study PRJNA571458) | rock metagenome | isolation source: Antarctica rocks | place: Antarctica: Victoria Land, Mt New Zealand sud | collected 2016-01-07 | reverse complement strand
CGAAACACAGCGCCGCAAAGCACTACCGTCCTGGCTGCACCACTACAACCACCACCGGCCCCACACCGCCATCGGGAACCAGCCCCCCATCACCCGCTTGACCAACCTCCCCGGGCACTACACCTAGGCCGCATCGGTGTTCCGCTGCGCGCGGACAACCCCGTCGACGGGGCACGGGTCATCGGGCAGTCCTCTCGGGCACAGAGATCGGGTCGGCCAGCAGTGATTGCTGAGTCCGTCACGACAGTCGGGATCTGATCGTAGGAATCGCCGCGATGCCGAGGTGGCGGGCGATCGCCGACACCGTCCATCCCTGCCCGGCCAAGGGCCGGCCCGAGAACCCGTCCCCCGGTCCCGGCGTCCCGGCCCGACCGCGGCTCACGGCGTCGGGCCGGTGTCGCACCGAAGACGCGGTGACCCGGCCGGACGGTCCCGCGATGACAGCGCCGCCCCGGCCGTGGAGTGCTCCACAACCGGGGTGGCGCCGGACGTCCCGGCCGCGGCCGGGGTCGAGATCGGTCGGTGCTCAGGCCGACTTGATCGCGGAGATGTCGAACTCGAGCTTGATCTTGTCGCTGACCAGCATGCCGCCGGTCTCGAGCGCGGCGTTGAAGGTCATGCCCCAGTCGGAGCGGTTGATCGTCGTCTTGCCCTCGAAGCCCACGCGGATGTTGCCGTAGGGGTCCTTGGCGGAGCCGTTGAACGTCCACTCGACCGGGACCGCCTTGGTGACGCCCTTGATGGTCAGGTCGCCGGTGACGGTGTGGGTCTCGTCGTCGAGCTTCTCGACCCCGGTGGAGACGTAGGTCATCTCCGGGTGGGTCTCGATGTCGAAGAAGTCGCCGGTGTGCAGGTGCGCGTCGCGCTGCTCCTGGCCGGTGGTGACGCTGGCGACGCGGATCGTGAGCTTCGCCCACGAGTTCGACGGGTTGGCCGGGTCGAGGTGCAGGGTGCCCTCGAAGTCGCCGAAGGAGCCGCGGACGCTGGTGACCATCGCGTGGCGGGCCTGGAAGCCGATCCGGCTGTGGGCCGGGTCGATGGTGTAGTCGCCGGTGATGTCGTCGATCCCGGCGGACTCGGGGGCGTCGAAGTCGTCGACCGCGGTGGCGGTGCTGCCGGTGCTGCTGTCGGCGGACATCCGGTCGAACAGGGCCATGGGGGCAGCCTCTCGTCGGTGGGGGGGGGCGTCGGTGCACCAGACAGTAGCCCACATTAGTTGCACAGTCAACTACTGCATCAGAGATCGTCTGCGGCGCCACCTCTCCCGCCGGCTGCCTACGGTGGGGACCCGTCACTCCTGCGACAGGCCCCGGCCACCCCGCGGACGGCGGCGATCGGGTCGGTGGCCACCGCGGTCCTGTCCGTCCAGCTCGGCGCCGGGTTCGTGGTCGGGCTGTTCCCCCGGGTGGGTTCGGTGGGCGTCGTCACCCTCCGCCTGGTCGGGTCCGCCCTCGTCCTCCTGCTGGTCCTCCCCTGGCGGCGCCTGCGCCGGACCGGCGCGGCGTCCCGGTCCGGCCGCGAACCCCCGGCACCCGATGGTCCTGCCCCGAGGTCATCGGGCACTGCACCAGCCGCCCGACCCGGGTACGACCCGGGCGGCTGGTGCGCCCCGCCCACCCCCGCACACACCCGGGGGTGAATGGTCGGTCGTCCACCCGAAAACAGCAGCGGGCTCGACCGCAGGAGCAGCGACCCGGGTGCACCGCCTCGGCCATCGCGCCGGCGCCGTCGTCGAGGAGGACCGGCTGGGCGACGAGCTGACCGCGCTGCTGGCGCGGTCGGCACCGGTGGACGACCGGGGGCGGACCTGCGTGCCACCTGGCGCGGCGACGGGCGTCGTCACCGGGGGGTCGCCGCCCTGGATCATGAAGCCGGAGAGCACCCGGTGAAAGACAGCCCATGGGCGCAACGGCGTCGGCGCAGCGGCTGAGCCCGGCGGGGTGGGGGAGTGGTGAGAGCGCGACGCGGGGGCCCCCGGGGTCCGCACCCGCGTCGCGCCCACCCCACGGTGGGATCGGCGGTGCGGATCGACAGGGGTCGCGAGGCGCTGACCAGAACCGATACCGCCCGCCGGCCCCGGGGACGGGCTCCCCCGACCGATCCACGGACGACCGCGCTACCACCGCCCTTGATTGTCATACCTGCCCCTTATAAGGGGTCACATCACGAGAGGTGTATGTGATAACGGTTGACCCCCACCTGCCGGGGGTGATCTGTCGGGCGCAGCGGTTGGTGGCGTTGATGTGCAGCGGTATCTGGCGTACCCGGCCCGGGGTGGTGCAGGTTTGCCCTGCTAAGCGTGTTGGACCGGCGGCTCGTCGTGCTCGAGCCGCATGTGCATCAGGGGGTGTCGCCGCGCATCCGCGGGCTGCTCGTCGTCTCAGAGACGTGGCCTGTCAGACGGGGCGGGGGCTCGGTCGGGACCGGCCCGAGCGCGCGGGGGCCTGGGGCGCGAGGACTTTGGTCGGCTCGCGGGTCGACACCTCGGGGGGTGACACCGACCCCGCAGATATCACCGCTGATATCGTGGGGGGATGAGTGATGTCCTCCTGCGTGGTGTCCCGGCCGCGGACCTCGAGCAGATCCGCGCAGCGGCTGCGGCGGCGGGGGGGTCGGTGCAGGCCTACCTGCGCGACACGGTGCACGCCCAGGCGGCCCACCTACGCCGCCAAGCCGCCCTGGCCGCGGCCGGGCGGCGCCTTGAGGGTCGCCCCGCGGTGCCCGAGGGAGAACGGCGGGCCGTCCTGGACGCCGTCGACCGCGCCGAGGACGACCGCGGCGAGCAGCTCGCCCGCCTCGGCGAGTGATCGTCGACGCGTCGGTCGTGATCGACGCGGTCACCGACCCCGGCCGGCGGGGAGTCGCCGCCCGCGACGCGTTGGCGGCGGTCCCGGCCACCGAACCCCTGCTCGCACCCGGACACTTCGCGGTCGAGATCATGTCCGGCCTCCGGGCGGCCGCGAACCGGCCGTCGCACCCCTTCCAGCCCGACGACCTCCCGGCGGCCCTCACCGACGCCGAAGCCCTGGAGATCGTGATCGAGGCCACCCCGTGGCCCGACGTGCACCGGGCCTGGGTCCTCGCCCAGGGCTCCCTCCGCTACGCCGACGCCGTCTACGTGGCCGCCGCCGAACGCCACCGGACCGCCCTGCTCACCGCCGACCAGCAGATCGACCGATCCGGCGCCCCGATCACCTGCCAGGTCCTCACGGTTTGAGCCGTCCGCTCGAGTGCTGACGCAACGGCCGACGCCTGCTCAGCAGCGCGGCGCTCGCCGCGCTTCGCCCGACCGAGGCGTTGGCGTCCGGCCGTCGACCGGGCCAGGTGGAGTAGGTGCGATCAGGGCTTCCGTTTGCCGGTCAGGGGACGGCGGATGGGGTCGGTGCCGAGTTGGCGGGTGAGCCGCCGGGCTTGTCGCCGTGGCTGCCCGGCGGTGCGGTGGGCGACGACGAGCATCACGAGGACTCCGGCGACGCCTAGCCTCGCGCTTTCACCGGACGCGGTGACACGGGCGGTTGGGCGGGGCCGTGTTGCACGGAAGTGCCTGTCCTGGCAGGGAAACTGGGCTTGCTGAGAGACCAGATGTCCGCTGCGAGGAGAGGCCCCCCGTAGGTGAACACTAAGCCTGGATCCGCCGACGAACATCTTTCGGGCCGGCCATCTGTGACCGGGAGTGGTGATGTTGTCGTCGGGCAGGGGCTTTCCACCGGTGTGCCCGGCGTTTCCACTGTCGGTTTCCGGTCGGGGCCGTTGGGCGGCGGGGGCGGTCAGGTGGTGGCCGGGCCGGCGGTCCGCAGGTGCTGGTGAACAGCTGGGTGAACGCGTGTTTCCAGGGCCAGCCGGTGGGCAGGTGCAGCCGGAGGCGGCGGGCGGAGCGGGCGATCCGGCCGGGGAGGGTGATCAGCTGCCGGCGGACGGTCGCGGTCCTGGCCTTGGCGTGGAAGGTTGAGGCCGCCGCGCCGGTGGCGCGGGTGAGGTTGAACGCGATCGCGGCGAGCACGGTCCAGGCGGCGTTGGCGGTGAACCGACGGACGGCAGATGCGCGAGAGCGCTGCTCTTGAGGTCGGCGATGACCTGTTCGACGATGGCGTGGTCGCGGTGGGTGGCCTCCGCGTCGAGCATGCTCAGCTGGCTGTCGGTGAACACGGCGTGGTGGCGGTGGGCACCGAACAGCTTTCCCTGCCCTGAGGTGACGGTGTCGGGGTTGAGCCGGCGGACCCGGCGCACGATCAGCCGGGCGGTGACCTGCTCGGCGCGGGGCCGGGAGGTGAACGCGGTGAACCCGACCTCGGCGACCTCGGCGTCGGAGACCAGCCGCTGCTCGGCTTCGTCCCAGACCGCGTTCGGGTAGCGGATCGGGGTCCATGCGCCCGGGTCGATGCCCGCGATCGCCTTGCAGACCGCAGGGTTGTTCCGTGCGGTCACGCCAGAACCGGGCCCTTCCCCGGCGCGCGGCGGCGATCACCGCGCGGGCGTAGTAGGCGCTGTCCGCGCGGACCGTGACCGTCCCGGTGACTCCTGCTCTCCTCGCGGTGGTCAGCGCATCGCTGATCAGCCGGGCCGCGCCGTGGGCGGAGGCCACGTTCCCCCGCCGCAACCGGGTCCCCGCGATCACCGGGGCCGCGGCCGGGGTGGACAGGGTCGCCAGCTGCGCGTTCAGGCCTTTCACCCGGGAGTAGCCGTAGGCCGCGCCCTGCTTGGCGTAGCCGTGAGTCGCCCGGACGGTGTCATCCACGTCCAGGTAGGCGACCTGCTCGGCCCCGGCCAGCAACCGGGGCACCGCGGCGGCGAGATTGCCCAGCACCCGGGAGGCAACCGCGTCCAGCTGTCGGACGTGACCGAACGCGTAGGCCCGCAGGTGGGTGCCCAGCGTCGTCGGGGCCCGCAGCCCGGTGAACACCCGGCCCATCGCCCCGTGCCGCAGCAGGTCCAGGTCCTCGAAACTGTCCGCGCCGGCCACCATTCCCGCGACCACCGCCGTGACCTTCACCGCCGCGTTGGACCCCGCCAGGCCCGGCACGCTCACGTGCTCGGTGACCAACCGGTGCAACCCGGCCCGCTCCGCCAGAGCCAGCGCGGGCACAAGACCCGCCGTGCCGAGCAGGTTCGGGTCATCGAAATCAGCCGAAACGCTGTGCCACACTCGCATCTACCGGGTGCCCCTGTTCCCGCGCGGATCGGTACCTTCGCAAGTCCCATCCTCGCTGGTCACAGGGGCATTCGACTGTCACGACCCACCCACCCCCCGCGGCGGATCCAGGCTAAGCCGAACAGTCCTGGAGGCTTATTCACGGCAGGTCCGGAAGAATTCGAGTCCAAGGACGGCCGAGATTGTTGCGGTGAACGTGTCGAGTGGTCGCCGGTAGTCGATAGTCGGTGTGCAGGATCCGCCAGGTCTTGAGGTGGGAGATGGTCTGCTCGATCTTGTACCGGATTTGGTTGACCGCGGTATTGAGTTTCTTTTCCCAGTCCAGCATGTCCCGGTAGGGCGGCTTCCTGATCGGTGTGATCATCTCGGCGCCGATGTATCCCTTGTCACCGAGCCACGGGTCGGGGTGGTCGGCCTGGAGGACCCCGGAGATCGGTAGCGCCGCGATGTCGTGGCGGCGCCCGTCGACTGGGTCTGAGACCCAGGCGAGTCGACCGGACAGGTCGCAGGCGACTTGCACGTTCATGCCGGTGGTGTGGTGCTTACCGGAGTACAGCTCGGGGTGCCCGGTCCATGACCAGCAGGGCAGCAGGGTGCCGTCGATGATGTACTGACTGCGCATGTCCAGGTCCTCGGCGACGGGCACGTGGTCGGCCAGCAGCCTGCCCAAGATGGGAGTCAGCGTGCTGATCGCCCGGGAGATCGTCGGCTGTGACACCCCGAACGCTTCCGCGAGCTCGGCCTGGACTCGGTTACGCCGCAGATGGGCAAGTGTCACCACAACCGAGTTGAACAGCCCCAGGATCGGCGGGCACACGTGACCCGGGGTCCTCACGGAATCCGAGTGGACCAGGACACACACATCGACGATCTGTTCCCGGCTGAGTCCTGTCGTATGATACATGCCGGCGGTCCGTTTCTTCCGATTGAGTGTGGTAACCCAATCGTGTCAAGAAACGGACCGTCCTCACGGCTCCGACACGCCGCCGACTTTATCAGCCCAAGACCCTAATCAATCGCCGTGAATAATCCTCCTGGCCGGGTCAAGCGTCGCCGCCGTGTCCGTTGCGCTCCGCTGTCGGGTTTGGTCGCCGGGACCGAGCCATTGGCCTCCTCGGCGGGTGGGACGCTGCTGGTCCAGGCGGCCCGGGCCAGCGGGTTGGACCGCGGTCTGCGGCGCGCGTTGAGCCCGTGGCGGGCGGCCACCGCTGTCCATCACCCCGGGAAGGTGGTTCTGGACCTGGCCTCGGCTTTGGCTCTGGGTGCGGACTGCCTGGCTGATGTCGCGGTGGTGCGGGCGCAGCCGGCGGTGTTCGGCTCGGTGGCCTCGGACCCGACAGTGTCCCGGACGGTGGACCGGCTCGCCGCGACCGGGAACCCAGCCCTGGCCGCGGTCGCCGATGCGGTCGCGGCGGCGCGGGCCCAGCGTGGACGCACCGCTGCCCGGTCCCCACGTCGGGGGCGGTGATGGTGGACCTGGACGCAACCGTCGTCGTCGCGCACTCCGAGAAGCAGAGCGCTGCTCCGACATTCACGCGGACCTTCGGGTTCCACCCGCTGTTCGCGTTCGTCGACCACGACCCGGCCACCGGGGCTGGTGGGGAAGTCCTGGCGGGTCTACTCCGACCGGGGAACGCGAACGCGAACAGCGCAGCGGACCACATCACGGTCCTGGACCAGGCGCTGGAGCAACTGCCGGGCCCGGTGCGCGCACGGGTAGTGGTCCGGGTCGACGGCGGCGGCGGAACGAAGGCGTTCCTGACCCGGATCACCAACCTGGGCTTGCAGTACTCGATCGGGATCGGCACGGCGATCGGGGTCGACCAGGTCCTGCTGGCCCGGCTCCCGAAGGCGGCGTGGACCCAGGCCTATGACCCCGACGGCCGCCCGCGGGAGAGCGCACAGGTCGCGGAGCTGACCGGGCTGCTCCCCGAGCTGACCGGACGCGGCTGGCCGGCCCGGATGCGGGTCATCGCCCGCCGGGAACGACCCCACCCCGGCGCGCAGCTTCGCCTGACCGATGTCGAGGGCTGGCGGATCACCCTGTTCGCGACCAACACGCCGACGGGGCAGCTGGCCGACCTGGAGGTCCGGCACCGACTCCGGGCTCGCGCCGAGGACCGCATCCGCGCGTTGAAGGACCTCGGCCTCCGCAACCTGCCACTACACGACACCGCCCAGAACCGGGTCTGGCTCACCGCGGTGATGCTCGCGCAGAACCTGCTCACCTGGACCGCCACCCTCGCCCTCGGCGCGCACCGGGCCACCGAACCCAAGCGGCTCCGGCTCCGACTGCTCAACGTTGCCGCCCGTGTCCTGACCACCGGCCGCCGGGTCACGTTGCGACTGCCAGCCCACTGGCCCTGGAACACCGAGCTGCTCACCGCTCACCAACGCCTCACCGGCCTGCCCGCGCCGGGCTGACCGCCACCCCCGACCCCACCAGGAACAGCCAGGAGCACCGGCGACACCAGCGCCCCACACCACCCTGACCAGCAAGGACGCACAACACCAATGCACCCCGATGAAAGATTGAGGCTAGGCAACGCAGGAGTCGCTTCCCGCGACGGGGCCGCCCGGGGTATGTCGCCCCGGAGCGGCCCCGTCGCCGTTCCCCGGCGCTCTCGGCAGAGTTCGGTCGGGAGTCAGGTCAGGGGCCGGCCGGCGCGGGCGTGGGCAGCGGCGACGGCTCGTGGCACAGGCCGCCGTTGCGCGAACGCCTGCGGCAGTCGCCGGGCGAGCTGGCCGAGCGCCCGTCGTGCCCCGGCGTCGGTCACCCCCGATCGGGCGAGGCCGGCCGTCCGGGTGAGAGCCACCGTCAGGGGCAGCCGCAGCCAGGCGGTGAGAGCGGTGTTGCGCTGCTGCAGCGCCCATCGGGAACGGCCGTCGGCGCGTGCGCTGTCCGGGGCGTGCACCGCGACGGCGTCGTCGAGGTAGACCTGGCCCCAGCCGGCGGCGGCGAGGTCGAGGGAGAGCAGTTCTTCCTCGCCGCCGAAACCGAGCAGTGGCGAGAAGCCGCCGGCTTGCAGGTAGGCCGATCGCCGCACAACGGCCGCACAGGCGGGGAAACCGAGCACGGACGGGCCGGGCAGATCCGGTTCAACGCCGATCGGTGCCCGGGCGGACTTGACCGAGACCGCATCGGTTGTCCGATCGGGCCAGAGCACCGCTCTGGCGACGACCAGGGCAAGCCGCGGCGCGGCGTCCAGGGCATCGGCCGCCCGACCCAGGCAGCCTTGCTCCCACCACGAGTCGTCGTCGGCGAAGGCGACGTACGGACTGTCCACCAGTTCCACACCGACGGTGCGGGTCACCGCGCCGGCGTTGTGCGGGAGGGTGACCAGCCGGACGTCCGGGAAGGAGTCGGCGACCAGGTCCGGCGACCCGTCGGACGAGCCGTTGTCGACAACCACCACCGGTGGCGCCTCCGGTAGGCCGGTCAGCTGCCGGAGGGTGCGTTCCAGCGAGGCCCGGCGGTCCCGGGTCGCGACCACGACGGTGACGCGGGGGCCCGGCACCGGCCGGACGTTAGCCGCCGCCCGGCAGCCGGCAGTCCATCACCGGCGACGGAGCGGACAATGGGCGCCGGTGCGACGGGCGCGCCGGGTGCAGCGATCGGAGAGGTCGACGGTGACGGCGACGGCGGTGCGGGGCAGTGGGACGAACTGGTCGGGCAACGTCACCTTCAGCGCCGACCGGGTGCACGAGCCGCGGTCGGTGGACGAGCTCCGCGAGCTCGTCGCGGGCAGCGGCGGCGGTGGCCGCACGATCCGCGCGCTCGGCAGCCGGCACTCGTTCAACACGATCGCCGACAGCGCGGACGTCCTGGTGTCGCTGGCCGCCCTGCCGGGGACGGTGACGGTCGACGCCGCGGCAGGCTGCGCGACGGTCCCGGCCGGTATCCGCTACGGCGAGCTCGCCCGGCACCTGAACGGCGCGCGGCTGGCGCTGCACAACACCGGCTCGCTCCCGCACATCAGCGTCGTGGGTGCCTGCGCGACCGGTACGCACGGGTCGGGGATCGGCAACGGCAACCTGGCGACCGCGGTCCGCTCGCTGGAGCTGGTCACCGCGGACGGGCAGCTGCGGATGTTGCGACGCGACGTCGACGGCGACACCTTTCGGGCGGCGGCACTCGGGCTCGGCTGCCTCGGCCTGGTCACCCGGGTGACCCTCGACGTCCAGCCGGAGTACCGGGTCCGTCAGGACGTCTACGAGGACCTGCCGTTCGACGTCTTCGACGAGCATGCGGAGCAGCTGTTCGCGGCGGGATACAGCGTGAGCCTGTTCACGCTCTGGCAGGGGTCGCGCTTCCACCAGGTCTACGTCAAGCAGCGGCTGGCCGACGGCGACGACGGGTCCGCGCCGGACACCCTGTTCGGCGCGCCGCCGGCCGACGGCCAGCGGCACCCGGTCCGCGGGGTGGATCCGGCGTCGGCCACCCAGCAGGGCGGCGTTCCGGGGTTGTGGAGCGAGCGGCTCTACCACTTCCGGATGGACTTCACCCCCAGTCACGGCGACGAGATCCAGAGCGAGTACCTGCTTCCCCGCGAGCACGCCGTAGCCGCTGTCCGGGCCGTCGACGCGGTCAGCGAGCAGATCGCGCCGGTGGTGCTGACCTCGGAGATCCGGACGATCGCCGCCGACGAGCTGCTGGCCAGCCCCGCGCTGGCACAGGACAGCGTGGCGTTGCACTTCACCTGGCGCGACGAGCCCGCTGCCGTGCGGGCGGCCTGCCAGGTGCTGGAGTCCGTGTTGGACCGGTTCGGCCCCCGTCCGCACTGGGGGAAGGTGTTCACCACCCCGCCCGCCCGGCTCGCCGAGCTCTACCCCGGCTTGCCGGCCTTCCGTGCCGAGGCGGAGCGGCTGGACCCGGCGGGGTTGTTCCGCAACCCGTTCCTGGAGTCCACCGTCTGGGCAGCCGCGGGCTGAAACCGGCCGCACAGCCCGGCCACCGTCTGGCACGCTCGGCTGGTGATATGCAGCGATCCTGTCGCGCTGGTGCCACTGACCGTCGCGCAGATGCGGGCGCTGGTCGCCGGGGACCGGGCAGCGGTGGCTGCCGACCTGGGGTACCCGGTGCCGGCCGAGCTGACCGCGGGGCGCTGGTGGACGGCCCGGGCAGATCTGGTCGAGCGGGACCCGACCGACACCTGGAGTGCGGTGCGCCTGGTCCGGCGTTCCGGGGAGGTGGTCGGCAACGCCGGTTTCCACGGGCCGCCGGACGCCGCGGGCATGGTCGAGATCGGGTACGAGATCTACCCGGCCCACCGCAGGCGGGGAATCGCGCGAGCAGTGCTCACACGGATGGTGCGGGAGGCGCGGGAGTCCGCCGCGGTGCGCACCGTGCGGTTGTCGATCGCACCGGACAACGAGCCCTCGCTGGGACTGGCCCGCTCCGCCGGGTTCCTGCGGACCGGCGAGCAGATGGATCCCGAGGACGGGTTGGAGCTCGTGCTGGAGCTGCCGGTCGGGCCCGGTGACCCGGTGCCGGACTGGCGCGCGGAGAACCGGGACTTCTGGGACGAGGCCGCGGTGAGCCATGCGGCGGGGCCGTTCTACGACCTGCCCGGCTTCGTCGCCGGGCGCGACGACCTGCGCCCGTTCGAGGACGCCGAACTCGGGCCGGTGGCCGGGCTGGACCTGGTGCACCTGCAGTGTCACCTGGGCACTGACACGCTGTCCTGGGCCCGGCGTGGCGCACGGGTCACCGGCCTGGACGTGTCCGCGGCGTCCGTCGCCCTCGCGCGCCGGCTCGCCGTCGACTGCGGCCTGCCGGCCGACTTCGTGACCGCCGACGTGTACGACGCGGTGGCCGCCCTCGGCGGTCGGACGTTCGACGTCGTCTACACCGGTGTCGGTGCCCTGTGCTGGCTGCCGGACCTGGACCGGTGGGCCGCCGCGGTCGCTGCGCTGCTGCGGCCCGGAGCGGTGCTCTACCTGGTCGAGGTCCATCCCCTGGTCGACGCGGTGTGGGACGACGGCTGGACCATCCGGCGCGACATGCTGGGCGGTGGGTTCACCCGGGAAGCGGTCGAGGGCGGCACCTACGCAGCGCCCGACGCGTCGCTGACCACCCGCGCCACCTGGGTGCGCAACTGGTCCGCGGCCGAGGTGGTGACCGCGATTGCCGGGGCGGGCATGCGCGTGGAGTTGCTGGCCGAGCAGACGGTCACCGACAACCCGTTGCCCTGGCTGGAGCGAGGAGCCGACCGGCTCTGCCGGTTCCCGGCCGGTCGTCCGAGGTACCCGCTGACGTACTCGCTGCGAGCGCGCCGGGCCGCCCCGGCCACCGGCCCGGCCACCGGCCCGGCCACCGATCCGAGAGCCGGTGGGAGACTGACCGGGTGAGGCGTGTCGCGGTGATCGGGTCCGGTCCGGCCGGGGTCTACGCGGCGGAGGCCCTCGTCGAGGCCGGGCATGCCGTCGACGTCCTGGATCGGCTGCCCGCCCCGTTCGGTCTGGTCCGGTACGGCGTCGCCCCGGACCACCCGAAGATCCGCTCGGTCTCCGGAACGCTCGCCGCGGTGCTGTCCGGCCCCGGTGTGCGGTTCATCGGCAACGTCGACGTCGGCCGGGACGTGACCCTGGCCGAGCTGCACCGGCACTACGACGCCGTGCTCGTGGCCGTCGGCGCCCCGGTCGACCGCCGTCTCGGCGTCGACGGGGAGGACCTGGCCGGCAGCTTCTCGGCGACCGAGTTCGTGGCCTGGTACTGCGGGCACCCCGACGCCCCGGTCGACAGGTTCACCCTCGGTGCCGCAGCGGTCGGTGTCGTCGGCGCGGGCAACGTCGCCGTCGACGTGGCGCGGGTGCTGCTGCGCTCGGCCGACGAGCTGCGGGCGACCCACGTACCGGAGCACGTCGTTCAGGTGCTCGACGCCAGCCGCATCGGCGACGTGCACCTGTTCGTCCGGCGCGGGCCTACCGAGACGCGGATCAGTACCGTCGAGCTTCGCGAGCTGGGCCGGGTCCAGAACGCCGACGTGATCGTCGCGGACCCGTCCGAGCTGGAGCTGCCGGCGGCCGTCGAGGCGGCATTGCCCGGCCAGCAGAAGCGCAACCTGGCGACGTTGCGTGACTGGGCGGGCCGCCAGCCGCAGGACCGGCCGCGGCGGCTCACCGTCCACTTCCACCGCCGCCCAGCCGCGCTGACCGGGGACGGCGCCGTGGACGGCATCGTCGTGGAGCGGACCGCGGCGGACCCGGCCGGCCGGGGCGGGACGACGGGACAGCAGGACCGGGTGCCGGTGCAGATGCTGCTGCGGGCGGTCGGCTACCGCGGTGCGGCGCTACCCGGGCTACCGTTCGACCGGGCGACCGCAACCATGCCGAACGTCGACGGACGGGTCGTGGCCGACGGTGTGCCGGTACCGGGGGAGTACGTCGCCGGGTGGGCCAAACGCGGCCCGACCGGGGTCATCGGCACCAACAAGCACGACGCCCGCGAGACGGTCGCCTCGTTGCTGGCCGACCTGCCCGGACTGCCGGTCCGGCCCAAGACCGATCCGAGTGCACTGCTCTCGCTGCTGGCCGAGCGCGGGGTGGAGGTCGTGTCGTGGGCCGGCTGGGAACAGATCGAGCTCGCCGAGTTGGCGGCGGGCCGGGCCGCCGGCCGGGAGCGGGCGACGATCGCCCACCGCGCCACCCTGTTGGCGGCGGCCCGCGGCGCCACGCCGCGGGCCGCTGGCGTGACCCAGCCGCCGGCGTGACGCGCCCCCCTCGACGGGCCGGTGAACCCGGCCCGCCCGGCGGCGGGGTTCAGCCCTTGGCCAGCGCGTCCCGGAGGCCGGCGACGTCGTACAGGCTCACATAGGCCGGCTTGTCCCGTTCGAACCGGGAACTGTCGGCGAAGGTGCCGGCGTCGTAGGCGTCGAAACCGAACTCGTCGACCAGGGCCATGACCCGTGCCTTTGCGTCGGCGTCATCGGCGGCGACCGGGAGTGCCCGGCGACCGGGCGCGCCGGCGGCGACGCCCTTGGACCCGAGGTCCTTGAACCAGATGTTGTTGAACGCCTTGACCACCTTCGAGGCCGGCAGGTGCGCGGCGAGCAGGCCGACGGTGGTGGCCGAGCCGTCCTCGAGTTCGGGGAAGACCCCGTCCCGTTCCGGGTAGTAGTTGTCGGTGTCGATGACCAACTTGCCGGCCAGCGGCGCGGGTGGGACGTCGCGGTAGGCCTTGAGTGGAATGGTCACCACCACGAAGTCGCCCGCCGCCGCGGCCTCGTCCCGGGTAGCCGCCCGCGCCTTCGGCCCGAGTTCGCCGACCAGCTCGGCGAGCGTCTCCGGCCCGCGGGAGTTGCTCATCACCACGTCGTACCCGTGCTGCACCGCAAGCCTGGCCAGCGTGCTGCCGATGTTCCCGCTGCCGATGAATCCGATCGTTGTCATGGCCGTGCCAACCGTGCGGCGCCCCCTGGTCATCCCGGACGCGGCCATGGCGTCGCGCGGCGAACCCGTCCCTCAGCCGAGGGCGGGCCGGGCCAGCCGCGCGAGCTCGAGCGCCTGGTCGGGGAACCACTGTCCGGCGGCCGGATCGCGCCGGCCGCGCACCGGGTCGAGCGGGCCCGGTGTCCACCGGTAGCACTCACCGTCGGACTCACCCGGGGTCTTCACCCACACCCGTGCGTCGAGCAACGGGATTCCGGTGACCGTCGTAGGGGTGGCACCCAGGCCGCGGCCCGGCGGGTTGCACCAGAGCTGCGGATCACCGGTCGGGGTGCCCGCCGGTGGCGTCCACGGTCCGAGCCCGTTGCGACTGGTGTCGACGACGAAGTGCGCGGTCGGCGCGACGGTCACGTTCGCGGCGTACCAGGCGTCGGACCGGCCCCAGGTGCTGAAGTCCGTCGCCGTCGCCGGGTAGTACTGGCTGGCGCAGTCGGCGGCCTTCGCGCCCGCCTGGTGCAGCGTGTACCCGATGCACTTCGCCACCCAGGTGCCGTACTTGTCCGTGTGGCTGTCGGATTCGTAGCCGGACACGTTGAGGGCAAAACCGTTCGTCCGGTCGACCCCGGCCGCGATCAACCGGGTGGTGATGTCGCCGACGGCCTTCCAGGCGCTGTTGCCGGCGTCGAGATAGACGGCGGCGCGGCGATTCGCGGTGAGGGTGGTTGCCGCGTACCTGATCTGGGCGGTGCGCGCCGCGCTCAGCGTCCCGGTCGCGTCGTCCTGCCCGCAATCCGACGGCAGGTTGGCCAGCCCGTCCGGCTCCACCAGGACCCCGACGGCCCGGTTGCCGATCCCGGCGGCGACCCCGTCGATCCAGGCCCGGTAGGCCGCGGTGTCTCGCGCGCCTCCCGCGGAGTACTGGGCGCAGTCGCGGCCGGGCACGTCGTACAGGACCAGGGTCGCGACGGTGCCCGCCTTCGTCGCGGCGTCGACGGTCGCGCCGACCCGCGCCCTGACCTCGGTGGGTGTGCCCGTGGTGAGCCACACGGCCTGGGGGGTGGCGGCCATCTTCCCGATAAGTGCCGCTTGTTCGGGGGCGCCGCGTGCGAGCAGATCGCCGATCTGCGCCTGTGCCCCCCGACTGATCGGTGGCGCGTAGAGGCGGGCCCCGGTCGTCACCACCGTGCTCGGGGTGGAGGCCGCCCCCGCATCCGCGGTGGAAACCGTCGGCCAACCGGGAAAGAACACGGCGGCCGCGGCCAACCCGGCCGCCAGAAGCCTTCGCCGGCGACCGGCGGGTCGGCGTCGCAACAGGTGGGCGACGGGGGTCATCGGTTTGCTCCTGGGTCGGTGGCTGGTGCCCGGATGGTGGGACAGCGCCCTCGAGGTTTCCCTCGAATGACCCGGGCATCGCGTCTTGACCCGGAAACCTTCTCGCTGTTGCGTAACCATAAAGTCACAGCGAGCGATCAATCGGGCCTGTCCACAGGTGGGTCCACGGGATCGACCCGCCCAAGCCCGGAAGCGGACCGGTCAGACCAGCGGTAGAGCGTCGGCGAGTGCGCCGATCTCCCCGGCGGTGACGTCGAGATGCGGGCTGACCCGAACCGTCGCCGCGTCGACCTCGGCCGGCGCCCGGCTCGCGGCCGTCAGGCGACGGGTGTTCGGGCGCCGGCGATCCAGTCGAGGACCAGAGCAGCTGACCAGCTGAACTGGTGTGCGCCCATTCCCGCGCCGTCGATCGGGTCGTAGTACTCCCGGAACCCCTGCGCCCGGACCAGCCGGAGGCTCGAGGTGGCGATGCGTTGGGCGAGTTGATCATGTCCGGCGGCCGACGCGCCGAGCCAGACCAGCCAGTTTGTGTTCAGCCAGGTCGGCCCGCGCCAGTACCGCCGGCGGTTGAACTGCGGCGCGCGTAGAGCGGTGCTGGGCAGGGGGAACTCGCACCCGCCTGCGAAGTCGTCGGACTCGGCCAGCGCGAGCACATGCTCCCCGATGTTTCCCAGCCATGGGTCGAGCAGCGGGATCAGCGACCCGATGGTCGCGACGGTAGAGCGGGTTCCGGTCCGCGCGTCCCGGGACACGAAGATCTGTCGGTCCGCATCCCAGAGCTGCCCGATGAGCCCGTCGTGGATCCGGCGTGCGGCTTCCCGGTGTCTCTGGGAGGGGACGCCGAGTTCGTCGGCGAGCTGTGCCAGGCATAGCTCGCCGTCGAGGTACACGGCATTCAGTAGCGGGTCCTGGACGAGGAACGGTGCCCCGATTAGCAGGCGGTCGCTGCTGCGGGTGCGAGCGTGGTCAGCCAGGCTGATGTAATTCTGGTAGTCGCGGTCGGTCGGGCGTTCCTCGGTGGCGACGTGGATCGTGTCGCGGCGCACGGACTTTGTCGCAGAGGAGGGGAGACTGCGTGCGGCAACGAGGGCGCCATCCCACATTGGGCTGTTGTCCAAACCGGACTCCCACGGGTGGATGGTGACCGCGAGTCCGGAGCCGTCGACGTCTCGGCCCCGCAGGTAGTCGTGCCAGCGGACCAGCCGCGGGTACATCGCCCGCGTAAAGGCCCGGCCGGCTTCGCTGTCCGGGTCCGCGCGGTGGTTGGCCAGGACTGCGCGGGCGTGGACGGGTGGTTGAGCGATGGTCGATGTCGCGGCGGCGGGGGAACCGCGCCTGGCGTGGCTGTTCCAGAACCGTGCTCCGGGGAAGTAACTGTCGTCGCCTGATGCGGCGTTGTAGACAATGTGCGGGACGAGTCCGGACGCCCACTGGGCGTCGAACAGTGAGCTCAGTTCGGCCCGGGCGCGGTCGGGGTGCACGCGCGCCAGTCCGATGCTGATGAACGCAGAGTCCCAGCTCCATTGGTGTGGATACTGCCGGGGCGCGGGCAGCGTCCCGGTCGGCGTCCAATTGGCGTCCAGGACGCCCAGTGCCGCCGCCCACAGATCGGTCATCGCTGCGGCGGATTTCGGAGCGTCCGCCCGGCGGGGCCCAGCACGTCGGTTATCGGCCCGCTGAGCCGGCTCTCCAATGCAAACCAACCGTCGTAGCCCAGATCCGTGAGGGCGGCCAGCGCCGGCGGCCAGTCGAGGTGGCCGGCTCCCGGTTCGAGCCGGTTCGAGTCACTGACCTGAACGTGCCCGAGGTGGCCATTGGCCGCCCGCAGGGCGGCGCTGATATCCGTCTCCTCGATATCCATGTGGAAGAAGTCGGCGACGACCTTCACCGAATCCAGTCCGACCTCCTCGATCAGCGACACGGCCTGCTCGAGCCGGTTGACCATGTGGTCCTCGTACCGGTTGAGCGGCTCCAGGTAGATTACGACGCCTTCGTCCCGCGCGTGGGTGCCGAGGGCGTGGAGGGCGTCGAGGAGCACCGCTCTGTCGTCCGCGGACGACCGCGGCGGCACGAACGGCGGCAGACGGAGGCTGAACATGCCCCACGACGCGGGAGTCATGGCACCGGAGCCACCGATCTCGGCAATGACGCTGAGCTGGACCTTCAACGACGCCAGTGCCTCGGCCCGCTTCCCCGGGTCGAAGTCACCGATGAAGTACGGCATGTCCACGCACACGGTCGGCATGACCACTCCCTCGCGACGGGCCCGCTGCAGTTCCGGAAGCCGCTCGCGGAAAGCCAGGCCGCCTTTGCCGCGAAGCTCTAACCCGTCCCAGCCGGCCCGTCGGGCGACGTCGAACTTCTCCTCGAGGCTCCCCTCGGGCAGCAGCTGCTCTTGGACCGCGAGCTTCATCCTCAGGCCTCTCGGAAGTCGAGGACGACCTGCAGCAGGTCGCCGTGACTATGGGTGAGGCGGTCGAACGCGTCTGCGACCTCCCGCGCCGGTACCACCGCACTGATCAGGGGTCGGGGATCGACTCGACCTTCGCCGACGAGCCGCATGAACTCCCGGTGCAGCCGTTCCCGGGTCCACCGCGGCGTGTGCCGGGACGCGACCCCGGAGATTTGGGAGGAGACGACGCTGACCCGGTTGTGGTGGAACTCCTCGCCAAGGTGCAAGGCCCCGCCGCCACCTTGGTAGAAGCCACTGGCGATGACCCTGCCGCCGTACCCGACGGTCCGGATGGCTTCGTTCAGTGCAGCCGGGACCCCGCTCATTTCTAGGCAGACGTCTGCACCGCGGCCCCCGGTCAGCGCTCGGACCACTTCGGCTGGGGACTGCTCGCCGGTCCGCACGGTGTGCCGCGCGCCGAACTGCTCCGCGAGCGCGAGTCGGGGCGCAGAGGTGTCGACTGCAACGACGTCGGTGCCGCTGAGCGCGGCCAACCTGGTCGCGAGCAGTCCGATCACGCCTTGGCCGAAGACGGCCACGGTCTCCCCTATGTGCACGTCCGCGTCCAGAACGGCGTTAAGCGCGACCGCTCCGACGCGCGCGAAGACGCCGACCAGCGGGTCTAGCCCGGGCGGAAGCAGCTGGGCCCGCACCAGGTTCGCGTCGAGCAGGCCGTCGGTGCGGTGACCCCAGATGCCCCACACCAGGTCACCGATCTCGACACCGGCCACCCCCTGGGCGATCTCGACGACCTCACCGACCTCTTCGTACCCAACCCCGGTGACCGGGTAGGGCGCCGTACTGGTCCCGTCGAGGAACAACCGGCGGGCCGGGTCCCACCGCCGTGTCAGGTAGGGGTTGGTGCCGAGGTAGGTCGTCAGCTCGGTGCCCGCGGAGATGCCAGAGACCAAGGTCCGTACCCGTACCTGGCCCGGACCGGGGGAGAACGGCGGGGTGGGGACGAGGTCCACCTGCCGCGGACCGAGGAAGCGGACGACGCGCTCGGACGGTCGCAGGGACGACGGCGAAGCCACCACACCAGGCATGAGCCCCAGTCAACCCGCCGCCGTTTGGCCTTGTCAACTGGCAAAAGATCGGTTGTAATCAGTCGAAGTCCTCGGGCGTCCCGGGCACCGGGCCGGCGGGCGGCGCGCTGCGGGTCCGTCCTGCCAGCCCACCGGCCGTCTCTGCTTCACTCCTCGACGTCCGCCTATCAGCACTCACCAGGAAGGTGTCGATGAAGACACACGCGATCGCGATGGGCGTCACGGCCCTGCTCGGCCTCGGCACGGTGGCGGCGTGTTCGGCGTCCGCGCCGCCCGCCGCTAGCAGCGGCACCGGCCAGATCACGGTGTGGAGTGAGGAGAACGACGCCGACCGTGTCGCGGCGACCCAGAAGATCATCGACGGGTTCACCGCCTCGACCGGTATCAAGGTCAAGCTGGTCGGCGTCGCCGAGGACCAGTTCCAGCAGCTGGTCACCTCCGATGCCGCAGCAGGCAAACTCCCCGACGTCGTTGGCGCTCTGCCCTTGGCGGCGGTCCAGTACATGGCCAGCAACGATCTGGTCGACACCGGAGCCAACGAGGACGTCGTCAAATCGCTGGGACAGGCCACCTTCGACCAGAACGCGCTATCCCTGACCAAGTACAAAGACAAGCAGGCGGCTGTTCCGAGCGACGCCTGGGTCCAGCTGCTGATCTACCGAAAGGACCTGTTCGACAAGGCCGGCCTGGCAGCCCCGACGAGCTTCGCGAGCATCCAACGAGCAGCGCAGCAGTTGAACAGCCCGCAGACCGCGGGGATCACCATGGCAACCGTGCCGGGCGACGCGTTCACGGAGCAGAGCTTCGAGTATTTCGCCCTGGCCAACGGCTGCCAGCTCGTCGACAACTCCGGCAAGGTCACGTTGAACAGCGACGCCTGCATATCGACTTTCAAGACCTATAGCGACCTGGTACGCAACGACTCGGTGCGCGGGGGCCAGGACGTCGACAGCACCCGGGCCACCTACTTCGCGGGGAAGTCGGCGATGCTCGTGTGGTCCTCGTTCATCCTCGACGAGATGGCCGGCCTGCGGAAGGACGCCCTGCCGACCTGCCCGCAGTGTCGGACCGACCCGTCCTATCTGGCGAAGAACAGCGGCGTGGTCACCGCGATCCAGGGCCCGGACGGCGCCAAGCCCGCCCAGTTCGGGGAGATCGGGTCATGGACGGTGACCCATTCGGGGAACACGGATGCGGCCAAGAAGTTCGTTGCTTACATGCTCGACCAGGGCTACCCGAACTGGCTCGGGTTGTCCCCGGAGGGCAAGTTCCCCGTCCGTCAGGGCACCTCGGCCGACCCGAAGAAGTTCATCACGGCCTGGCGATCTCTGAAGACCGGCGTGGACACGAAGGCTCGGCTGTCCGCCTATTACCCGCAGTCGGTTCTCGAGCAGCTGGAGTCCAGCCCCGCCCGGATCGACCGATGGGCGCTGCCTCAGGGCCAGGGAGCGCTGCTGGGGGCGACCCTGGGACCGCTACCGGTCCCGAAGGCGGTCAGCGCGGCAGCCGGTGGGCTAGACCCTGCCCAGGCGGCCGGTCAGGCGCAGGACGCCGTGGCGAAGCTGCAGTCGTCGTTGAAATGAGCGACGCGGCACGGACAGGCCAGCGGCGGGGGACCCTGTCCCAGCAGGAGTCCCGCACCGGGCTGGCGATGATTTCCCCGACCCTGGTCATCGTTGTACTCGTCGTGATCGTCCCGGTCTTGTGGACAGTCCTGCTGTCCTTCCAGCGGATCCGGCTGCTCACTCTGCGCTCAGCCGGGCTGTTCGGCTCGTACACGCTGAGCAACTACATCGACATCCTGACGTCCTCGGGCTTTCGTCAATCTCTCATCACCACGCTGGTTTATACCGTGCTGGGTACGATCAGCTCCATCGGTGTCGGCCTGGTCGCGGCGCTCGTGGTGCGCCGGCCGTTCCGGGGGCGGACGGTCGTCCGGGTCGCGATGCTTCTGCCCTACGTCGCGCCGGTGGTCGCGATGACCTTCGTCTGGCGGATCATGCTGAACCCGCAGTTCGGAATCATCAATGATGCCGGTGTGCAGATCTTCGGGTGGCGCCAGCCCGTGCCGTTCCTGTCCGAGGAGGTCGCCAACCTGTCGGTGCTTGGCGCCCACATCGGGGTCCCCACCGCCCTGCTGACCGTCGTCGCGTTCGAGGCGTGGCGGTACTTCCCTTTCGCGTTCCTGTTCATCCTCGCGCGGCTGCAGGCGATGCCAGGGGAGTATGAGGAAGCGGCCTGGGTCGACGGTGCAACCCCGACGCAGCGCTTCGCGCACGTGGTGTGGCCGCAGCTGCGGTCGGTGATCGGTGTCCTGGTGGTCCTGCGGTTCATCTGGACGTTCAACAAGTTCGACGACGTGTACCTGCTGACCGGCGGGGGCGCCGGGACCGACGTCGCCAGTGTCCGGGTGTACCAGCTCCTGACGGCGCAGGCCGACATCGGCGGCTCGGCCGCCCAGGCAGCTGTGCTGGCAGTGATCCTGGCGATCTGCCTGATCGTCTACTTCGGCATCGTCAACCGCAGCAGCTCGACGGAGGAGCGGGCATGACGCTCACGCCGACCCGGCCCGCGACCATGACCGCGCGGGCACGGGCGGCCGGACCCCAGCGCAAAAGGCTCATTTGGAGCCGCGACACGGTCGAGACGGTGGTGTTCCGCTACCTGCGCCGGCTGGCCATCGCCCTCTTCCTCGTGGCAACCCTGTTCCCCTTCTACTACATGGTTCTGCTGTCGGTACGCAGCATCCAGGAGTTGCTGATCGCTCCCGGCCGGTTGTGGCCTAACCCTGGCGAGTTCACGCTGTCGACGTACACTTCGGTGCTGAAGTCGGTGGCCGATGGTGGCCAGGGCTTTCTCACCCTGCTCCGCAACAGCGGGATCGTTGCGATCCTCACGGTCGTGGTGACGTTGCTGCTCGCGATCCCGGGCGCCTACGCGGTCAGCCGACTGCAGTTCTTCGGCCGCCGACAGGTCAGCGCGCTGTTCCTCTCGGTGTACCTGTTTCCGAGCATCGTGCTGGCCATCCCCATGTTTGTGCTGTTCACCCGGGTCGGGCTGCGCGGCAACCTGTTCGGCCTTGTGCTCGTCTACATCTCCCAGACGATCCCGGTCGCCATCTACATGCTCCGCAACTACTTCGACACCGTCCCACGCAGCCTGGAAGAGGCCGCGCAGGTCGACGGGTGTTCACGGGTGAGCGTCATCTGGCGGGTATCGCTGCCGCTGGCGCGACCCTCGATCATGGCGACCGCCTTGTACGTGTTCATGATCGCGTGGAATGAGTACTTGTTCGCGCTGCTGTTTCTTGTCGAGAACCGGCCGCGGTGGACCGTGTCACTGGGGCTCGCGCAGCTGTCCGGGAGCATCGAGATCCCGACGACGGTGCTCATGGCCGGTTCGGTGATCCTGACGGTGCCGATCCTCGTGCTGTTCTTCCTGGCCGAGCGGCTGCTCACCGAAGGGTTGACCGCGGGCGGGGAGAAGGGATGAGCGACCGTGCTCCCAGCGGTGACCGGCCGCGGCGGGAGCGGCCGTCTTCGCTGATGTCGACCTCGTCCGGACACCTGCTCCAGCTGTTCCGGACCGGGACCGTCAGCACACGTCGGGAGCTGATTCAGCACACCGGGTTGTCCCGGTTCACGGTCACTCAGCGGGTGGAGAGCCTGCTGGCCGGCGGGTTTATTCGCGAAGAAGGGGTGGGCTCAACCAGGGCGGGTCGGCCGCCGAGCCTGCTGAGGCCCAACTTCGCTCCCCGGACCATTCTGGCCGCCGACCTCGGGGCCACTCACGGGCGGCTCGCGGTTCTCGACGGGACCGGAACGGTGCTCTCGGAGACTGCGCTGGAGTCACGCATCGACACCGGGCCCGCGGCTGTCCTGGGACGGGTCTGCTCGGCGTTGGCCACAATGCTGGTCGACGCCGAGCGGGCACCGGAGTCCATCTGCGGGATCGGCATCGGAGTGCCCGGCCCGGTCGACCCGGTGTCGGCGCGCCTCGTACAGCCGCCGATCATGCCCGGCTGGCACGACTACCCGATCCGTGACCTGGTGGCCAAACACTTCTCGGCCCCGGTGCTGTTGGAGAACGACGCCAACCTGATGGCCCTGGGCGAGGCACGTCAGCACTACCCGGGCTCCCGCGCGCTCCTGTTCGTCAAGGTGGCCACGGGGATCGGTGCCGGGCTCGTGCTTGGTCAGCACATCTTCGGCGGGGTCGACGGGGGCGCCGGCGACATCGGGCACGTCAAGGTCACTGGTGCCGCCGGGCAGCGATGCAACTGCGGCGCGACCGGCTGCCTCGCGTCCGTGGCGAGTGGGTGGGCGCTGGCCCGTCAGTTGACTGCGCAGGGATGGTCCGCGGCCACCAGCCGTGACGTCGTCCGGATGGTGCAGGACGGAAACCCCGACGCGGTCGCTGCGACCCGGGCGGCCGGGCGACTGCTCGGGGAGGTGCTCACGACCGCGGTGAGCCTGGTCAACCCGTCCGAGCTGATCCTCGGGGGGGACATGGTGTTGACCCACGAGCACTTCCTGCTCGGCCTGAAGGAGACCCTGTACGAGCGGACCCAGCCGTTGGCCACCCGGTCGCTGACGGTGGCCCGCAGTCGCCTGGGTGATCAGGCCGCGACCACCGGGATCGTGGCCATGGTCCGCGACGACGTCTTCTCCGCGGAGAAGGTCGATGCCGAACTCGACCGGCTCCGGGCCGCCGGCTGATGACCGCAGGCGCAGCGCGGACAGGCGAGGCGCCGGTCCGGTGGGGAATCCTCGGCGCCGGCGGGATCGCGCGGACTGTCGGTGCCGCGATCGCCGGCTCCCCGGACAGCGTCGTCACGGCGGTGGCCTCCCGCGACGGCGACCGGGCGGCCGCGGCCGCCGCCGACCTGGGCGCCGACAGGTCCTACGGGGACTACCGGCGGCTGTTGGACGACCGCCGCGTCGACGTCGTCTACGTGGCCACCACGCACGACCAGCACTACCGACAGGTCCTCGACGTGCTCGCGGCCGGTCGGGCCGTGCTGGTGGAAAAGCCGATGACCGTCACCGCGGAGCAGACCCGCCGGCTGATCACCGTGGCCCGGGACAACCGCTTGTTCCTCATGGAGGCGCTGTGGACCCGCTGCCTCCCACTGGTCCGAGCGGCCGTCGCCCTCGCCGCCGACGGCGCCATCGGCCGGGTCGTGGGCATGCGCAGCGACAAAGCCCGGCACGTCGCCCGGGATCCCGCCCACCGGCTGTGGGACAGAGCCACCGCCGGCGGCGCGTTGCTGGACCTCGGGGTGTACCCGGCCCACTTGGCGTTGCTGTTCCTCGGGCCACCCGACCACGTGTCGGCGGTGGCCCGGATGACACCGGAGCACGTCGACTCCACCACCGCGGTGCAGTGGGCCTACGACGACGGGCGCCACGCCCACCTGGTGGCCTCCTTCGACGGGTGGACCGCAGGTCCCCACACGGTACTGAGCGGGGAGAACGGTTTCATCGCCCTGCACGGCCCCACCCAGGTCCCCACCTCTGCGACGTGTCACCGGCCGGGTGAGGACGACATCACCGTGTCCGCCGACGAGCTCGGCACGGGCTACGGCCCGCAGGTCGCCGAGGTCGAACGGTGCCTGCGCACCGGGCGCACCGAGAGCGAGTTGGTGCCGCCCGGTGCGACCTGGCAGGTCCTGCGTGCGCTGGATGCAGCCCGGGCCCAGGTGTCACTGGACTACGGATCCCTGGAACAGGCATGAGCCAGTGACCCGCAGAGCCCGCCGGCCGTTCCTGCACGATCTGGTCACCAGCGTGCGGGCCCCCGCGTTCGCGCTCAGTCCCACCGACGGCCAAATTCGTGCCGGCGGGGCGGCCGGCGTGTTCGTCGATGACCGGCGCACCGTCAGCGCGAGCGTGCTGACCCTGGACGGCGTCGAACCGGTCCCACTGCGCTGGGAGGGGCACACCCGGGGCGCCCGCTTCGTCGCGGTGGCCGCGAACCTCGGCGACGACACGGCGGCACCGACGGTCCTCGTCGAACGCGTGCGGACCCTCTCCGCCGACGGCGTCCAGGAGACGGTCATCGTCACCTCCCACGCGAGCGCGCCGCTCACTGTCATGGTGGAGCTCCACGTCGAGGCCGACCTCGCCGAGGTCGCCGATGTGAAGTCCGGGCTCATCGCACCGCCCCTGCCGGTCGAGCTCGGTCTGGCCGACCTCCGCTGGCGGGCCGGTGACGGCTCGCACGTGCACCTTCAGATGCACCCGGCCCCGGACAGTGTCAGCCCCGAGGGGTCGGTGTGCTGGCGGGTGGTCGTCGACCGACGGTCGACGGTCACCTTGTCGCTGTCCTGGTCCACCGGCGGCGGCCCGCCGGCTGCGGTGGTCAGCCCGCCTACCGCCCACCCAGTGTTCGCCGCACCCCGGATACGCGCCGACGACCACCGCTTGGCCGAGCTGCTCACCCAAAGCCTCGACGACCTTGCGGGGCTGCTGGTCGCCGACCCGTTCGACACCCGAGACCTTTTTTTCGCGGCCGGGGCGCCGTGGTTTCTGACACTGTTCGGCCGGGACTCCCTGTGGGCAGCGCGGATGCTGCTACCGCTCGGCACCGAGCTGGCCGGCGGAACGTTGCGGACGCTGGCACGCCGCCAGGGACGACGCGTCGACCCCGGGACCGGTGAAGAGCCGGGCAAGATCCCGCACGAACTCCGCCGGACCGCCGTCGCTCACCGGCCCGCGCACGGCGGCGACCGGCCCCTCGTGTTACCGCCGCTGTACTACGGCACCGTCGACGCCACCGCGTTGTGGATCTCGCTGCTGCACGATGCATGGCGATGGGGCATGCCTGAGGCCCAGATCGTCCCCCTGCTACCGGCCCTGCAAGCGGCGCTGAGCTGGCTCAGCGACTCCGGGACCGACGGAGCCGGATTCTTGAGATACCGCGACAGCTACGGACACGGGTTGGGCAACCAGGGCTGGAAGGATTCAATCGACGCGATCCAGTTCCATTCCGGTGAGCTGGCAGTCGGCCCGGTGGCGCTGTGCGAGGTCCAGGCCTACGCTCACGCCGCGGCCCGCCAGGGCGCGAGCCTGCTGGACGGGTTCGGCCTACCCGACGGTGACCGGTGGCGGGCGTGGGCAGACGGGCTTCGGCAGCGGTTCCGCTCCAGCTTCTGGGTCGCAGACGCGGACGGCCCGTTTCCGGCCGTCGCGTTGGATGGAACCGGCCGGCCCGTCGACTCGGTCACCTCGAATATCGGGCACCTGCTCGCAACCGACCTGCTCGACAACGCCGAGACCGACCTGGTGGTGGCTCGTCTCGCGTCGTCGGAGCTGGACAGCGGCGTCGGGCTGCGGACGTTGTCCGACCGGGCCGCCGGGTACAACCCATCCGGCTACCACACCGGCAGCGTGTGGGCACACGACACGGCGATCGCGGTGACCGGGCTCAGCGCGGTGGGCACACCCTCAGCCCACGGCGCAGCCACTGGACTGATCCAAGGTTTGCTGCGCGCTGCAACCGACTTCGAGAACCGTCTTCCCGAGCTGTACTGCGGGCACAGCCCCCGCCCCGGCAGACACGTGCTCCCGTATCCGGCCGCCTGCCGGCCGCAGGCGTGGTCCGCTGCCGCATCGGTCGCGATCCTGACGGCCGCCCTCCGAGTACGTCCTGACGTACCCGGCGGGACTCTCGCGTTCGCACCGCCGGGCCCATCCCCGGTCGGGGCCATCGACGTCCGCGGGCTCCGTCTGGCTGGACAGCCGGTCTCGATGACGGTGTCAGCGCTCGGCGAGATCGAAAAGTTGGAACTCCCTGCCGGTGTTCGTCGCTCTCCAGCCGGGACTGTCCGCATTCAGCGTCGTCCGGACCAGGAGGACACGCCGACGGAGAGTGCGCCTCGACCGCGCTGACGCGGAAAGGGAACCGATCAGAGCAGCGGCAACGCGTCGGCCAGAGCGGTGATCTGGTCCTCGGTCACGTCGACGTGCGGGCTGACCCGAACCGTCGCCGCGTCGACCTCGGCCGGCGCCCGGTCCGGGCCGGCGTAGGTGACGACGATGCGGTGCTCGGTCAGCAGGCGTCGGCAGGCCCGGGCGACCCGGGCGTCGTCCCACCCGGGCGGCGGCCGCAGCGTGGTCGTCGCCGACGGCTCGTCAGCGGGCTCGACGACGGCCCAGCCGCCGACACCGTCGAGCACCGCTCTGGAAAGCGCTCCGATCGCCGCGAGCCGCTGCCTGACGGGTTCCGGTCCGGCTGCGACCAACTCCCCGACGGCGACGGCCAGGCCGACCCGGCCGGCCACGAAGGCCTCGCGCGACTCCAGCCCGGACACCCCGGGGCCGCCCCGGTCCACCGCCGGTCGTAGGCGGTCGGCCAGCGCCGGGGCCACGGCGAGGAAGCCGACCCCGCGCGGGCCGGCCAGCCACTTGCGACTGGTGCCGTAGATCGCGTCCGCGTCGATCCTGCAGTCCACCGGGCCGACCGCCTGCGCGGCGTCGACGACCACCGGAACCCCCGCGGACCGGCCGGCCGCCACGACCTCGGCGACCGGCTGCACGATCCCGCGGTGGGCGCCGACCGCGCACAGGTGGACCAGCGCGGGTGGGTCGGTGGCGAGGCGACGGGCGAGGGCGTCGACGTCCAGGTGCCCGACCGCGTCGGCGACCGGCGCGACCTGCACCGCCAACCCGTATGCCGCGAACAGCGCGAGGTTCGGGCCGTACTCGCCGGGGGAGACCACCACGCGGGCATCGGGCGGCAGTGGCCAGGCGGACATCAGGGCGGTGATGGCGGCGAACGCACTCTCGGCGAACGCAACATCTTCAGCGCGACGGCCGAGCAGGGCCGCCAGCTGGCCGCGGCCCCGCTCGATGGTCTCGCTCGCCTCGACGGCCGCCACGTACCCGCCGGTCTCGGCCTCCCGGCGCAGGTGGCCGGCGATCGCGTTCAGCGTCGCCCGGCTGGACCTCGCGGCAGCAGCGCTGTCGAGGTGCACGACATCGGTGGGCAGCCGGGCTGCGCGCCACGCCCGGCCGAGCTGCGGGTGGGGCAGGGTCGAAAGAAGCCCGTCGACCGGCGGGGTGACCGGCTGCGGGGTGACGGGCTGCAGGGTCACGGGCTGCGGGGTGACGGGCTGCATCATTCCGGCACGCTACGGGCCGTCGGCGCCTTGGCGCGGATCACCGCGCCTGCACGGTCCAGGTCATGCCCGCAGCGCGGAGTCGGTCGACCAGCCGGCGGCCGATCCCGGTGGCCGGTGTCAGCACGCCGGCACGGTCGGGCAGTCGGTCGCGGTCCAGCGCGAGGGCGAGCGCGGATTCGCCCATCATCACCGAGGTGGCGGTGTAACCGGGATCACCCGTCGCTGCCACCGTGGCGACGTACTCCTGTCCGCCGGAGGTCCGGGTCTGCACCTGGATTCGGAACGAGCCGGCCCGGCGCGTCCGCTCGCCCGGTCCCGTCCCCGCAGTCGGGAGCAGTCGACCCAGCGCCGCCTGTGCCGGGCCGAAGCCGAGAGCACGTGTCGCGGCGCGCAGCCCGCCGGTCACCGCCCAGGCGGCAACCGGCGCGAGTGGCGCGTCGCCGAACCTGACGAGTTCGCGGTATCGGAACTCGCGGCCGTATCCCCATCCCTGCAGAGCGTTGCTGCGCCGGACGACCCGGGTGTTGGCCCCGGCCATCATCCAGGGGCCGACCCAGCCGCCGAACGTCGGCTCCCGGTGCACGCCGATGTCGTCCGGTTGTCGGCCGAGGTCCGGCTCGGCGGCGCGGTCGGGACTGAGTGAGTAGGGGTCGGTGAGCAGCGCTCGGATCGCCGGGTCCCTCCGTGCCTCGTCCAGCTGCCCGAGCGCCGAGAGCACCGTTCCGCCGCTGAAACCGCCGCGCATCGAGACGACTCCGAGCGTGGTGTCGGTCAGTTCCCCGGCGCCCCCGGCCGCCGCCGCCTCGTGCAACAGCAGCACCGCGAGGTCGGACGGCACACTGTCGAACCCGCAGGCGTGCACGATCCGGGCCCCGGTCCGCTCGGCCGTCGCCGCCGCGGTGTCGATGCTGCGCCGGATGAAGCTCACCTCAGCGCTCAGGTCGGCGTAGTCGGTGCCGGCCCGCGCGCACGCCCGGACCAGCGGCAGGCCGTACCGGGCGTACGGCCCGACGGTCGTCGCGACGACCCGGGTCCGCGCCGCGAGCGACGCCAGGGCTGCGTCGTCGGCGGCGTCGACGACGACCAGCGGCCACGCGGCGGCCGACTCGCCGAGCTCGTCCCGGACGGCCCCGAGCCGGTCTGCTGACCGACCGGCGAGCCCGATGCGGGTGCCGGCCGGCGACGACCGGGCCAGGTGTTGGACGACAAGCCGGCCGGTGAAGCCGCTCGCCCCGAAGACGACGAGGTCCAGATCGGGGTCGGCCACCACCCCATCGTCTCCCTCACGGCGGCGCCGACCGCGTGGACCCCCGCCGGGGGAGCGGGGCCGGCTCGTGCCGGACGAGCCGCATCGGGCCGGCGACGAGCACGTCGTGCGGACTGCGGCCGTCGACCTGGTCCAGGAGGGCGTCGACGCCCGCCGCGCCGAGCTCCGCCAGCGGCATCGCGACGCTGGTGACCGGCATCCCGAGGTAGGACAGCGATGCGTCCTCGTCGAAACTGACCAGCCCGAGTGCCGTTGGCACGGCGATGCCGCACGAGCGGATGGCGGCGACGAGACCGGTCAGCTGCGGCAGGGATCCGACGCCGATACCGTCCGGCGGCCGGGGGTCGGAGAACAGTCGCACGGCGGCCGTCCACCCGCCGTGCTCGGTCGCGGGGGCGTGCACCATCCGGACCCGCGTGCCCGTAGCCCCGTCCCCGGCGAACCCTGCGGCCCGGGCGCGCCGGTGGACGGTGTCGACGTCCTGCGGGCCGTCGAGCAGGACCAGGTCCCGGCGGCCCTGGCGGCCCATCTCCTGCACCCACAGGCCGACGGCCCCCTCCTCGTCCATCACCACGTCGTGGCCGGGGCGCGGGCCGCGGCGGTTGAGGTAGACGTGCGGCACGGGCAGGTCGCCGCCCGCGCCGCCCCGCGGTCGCAGCGTCGTGGCCAGTACCAGGCCGTCGACCCGGCTCTCCAGGACCATCGCCTGGTAGGCGGCCGGTGGGCGGGGCCGGTCGGTCGGTTCGGAGACGACGAGAACCGCGCATCCCCGCTCCGCTGCCCGGTCCAGGGCGCCGCGCTCCACGACCGACCAGATCGGGTTGCGGACCATCGGGACGACGAGCGCGAGAGCATTGCTTCGTGACTGTTTCAGCGCACGGGCCAGCGCGTTCGGCCGGTACCCGAGGCGCGCCGCCGTGGCGAGCACCCGGGCACGGGTCTCCGCGCGGACGGTCTGCCTGGGGTCGCTGTTGAGTACGCGGGACACGGTGGACACGTCCAGGCCGGTGGCGTCGGCCACGTCCACCAGGCGGGTCCGCCGCACGGGCGGCCCGGTCAGCGGGGCCGGGCGAGCGGCGCTCACCGGACCTCGGCGGCGCTCCGGGTGAGCAGCACGACCGTGACGAAGGTCCGGAACAGCCGCAGCAGGTCCGTGTCCTGCAACCGGATGGACCGGGCCCCGGTGCGCTCGACGCGCTGCACCCAGGTGGCGGCTTCGGCGATGTCCGTCGTCCGCAGTTCGATGTCGAGGGTCACCGGGCCCCCGAAGTCCGGCGGCCGGATCGTGCCGGCAGCGGCAACGGCCGCCTGCGCGGTCCCGTGGATCAGCGCCCGCGCCCGGACCGGGTGCAGGCTGTGGGCGGCGTTGCGGCTGACCGGCTCCTTGACGACCGCCTGGTGCACCCCGGGCAGCAGCTCGGCGGTCTCCGCGCACGCGACGCTGTCCCCGGTGACCAGGACGACGGGCACCCCGTAGTGCGCGGCGACCAGGGCGTTGAGGCCGGCCTCGCCGGTGACCGTGCCGTTGAGCCGGACCTCGGTGAACGCCGACGGGTTGTAGGTGTGCGACAGGTTCGCCGGTGCGCCGACCGAGCAGTGGTACGAGACGTAGAGCACCGCGTCGAAACTGCCGTCGAGCCCCTGCATCATGTAGAGCGGCTTGCCGGCCCCGGAGATGTAACTGGCCTCGCCGGCCAGCTGGTCGGCCGGGAGGTTGCGCATCGTCGAGTGCGAGTCGTTGACGACCACCTCGGTCGCCCCGCCGGCCAACGCGCCCTCGATGGCGGCGTTGACCTCGGCGAGCAGCAGGGCCCGGCCCGCCGCGGCCTCGGCGGACTCGCCGACGCACTGCGCCCAGTCGACGATGCCCGCGGTGCCTTCCATGTCGCTGCTGAGGAAAACCTTCACGCTGTTGTCTCCTGCTCGTCGAGGACCTCGGGTGGGTGCGCGGCCGGTGCGGGGGCAAAAGCGTAGTGGCAGGCCGCGGTGTGGCCTGCCGGAGCAGTGCTCCGGGCCGTCGGTCCGGCCAGCGCCGGGTCGGTTGTCCGGCACAGGTCGGTGGCCAGCGCACACCGCGGGTGGAACCGGCAGCCGCTCGGCACGGCGTACGGACTGGGCGGGTCACCCTGCACGCCGATCGCCGGCGTCCGGGCGCGGGGGGACAGCCGGGGGATCGCCCGCAGTAGGCCCTGGGTGTACGGGTGCCGGGGATCGGCGAACAGCTGCTCGGTGGGCGCGACCTCGACGATCCGTCCGAGGTACATCACCGCGACCCGGTCGCACAGGTGCCGGACGACGGCGAGGTTGTGCGCGACGAACAGCATCGTCAGGTCCAGGGAGTGGGCCAGCTCGTCGAGCAGGTTCAGGATGGTCGCCTGGACCGACACGTCGAGCGCGGACACCGGCTCGTCGGCTACGAGCAGCTCCGGCCGGAGCACCAGCGCACGGGCGATCGCGACCCGCTGGCGCTGCCCGCCGGAGAACTGGCGCGGGTAGGCGTCATAGGACGAGGGGCTCAACCCGACCAGGGTCAACAGCTCGCGCACGGTGTTCTCCCGGTCGCCCCGGTCGCCGATCCCGTGCACCCGCAGCAGCTCGGTGAGCACCGCTCCGACGGTCAGTCGCGGGTTGAGCGAGGAGTACGGGTCCTGGAACACCATCTGCATGCGGCGGGCGTCGGAGCGGCTGCGTCCCGGCGGCAGGGTCCGGCCTTCCAGGCTGACCGTCCCCGTGGTCAGCGGCGTCAGGCCCATCAGGGCGCGGGCCAGTGTCGACTTGCCGGAACCGGACTCACCGACCAGCGCCAGGGACTCGCCCCGGCGCAGGGTGAGGTCGACGCCGTCGACGGCATGCAGCCGGATACGCGGACGCCCGCGCAGCCGGTCCAGCAGCGGCTGCGGGCGGTCGAAGACCACCGACACGTCAGCGGCGGCGAGCAGTACGTCCGGTGCGGAGCGGCGCTCCGCGGCTGACCGGACCGACGGGGTCGCCGGGGGGACGAGGGTCTCAGACACCGGCCACCGCCGGCTCGGCGCGTGCGTCCGCGGCGCATGCCTCGGAGTGCCGGCACGCCGCGAGCCGCCCGGGGGCGACCGGGAGCAGGCGCACGTCGGTCGCGAGGCAGTCGTCCTGGACGAATCCGCAGCGCGGGTTGAACGAACAGCCGTTCGGCAGCGCCAGGGGGTCCGGTGGCGTCCCGGGGATCGGGACCAGCGTGTCGCGGACGTCGTCGACGTCCGGCGCACACCGCAGCAGGCCGAGGGTGTAGGGGTGCCGCGGCTCGGCGAACACCTCCTCGACCCGGCCGGATTCGACGACCCGTCCGGCGTAGAGCACCGCCAGCTCACGGCAGGTCTGGGCGACGACGGCCAGGTCATGGGTCACGAACACCAGCGACGTGCCGTTCTCGGCGCACAACGCGGTCAGCAGCGTCAGGATCTGGTCCTGGATCGTCACGTCCAGCGCGGTGGTCGGCTCGTCGCAGAGCAGCAGTCTCGGCCCACAGGACAGGGCGAGGGCGATCATCACCCGCTGGCGCATCCCCCCGGAGAACTCGTGCGGGTAGGCCCCGTAGCGCCGGACCGGGTCCGGGATGCCGACGCGGCGCATGAGGTCGACGGCGTGCCTCCTGGCCGTCGGCCGGTTCATCCCGAGGTGGACGCGCGGGCCCTCGGCTATCTGGTCACCGACCCGCATCACCGGGTTCAGCGCACTCATCGGTTCCTGGAACACCATCGCCACCGCGGGGCCGCGGATCTGGGCCAGCCGCGCGGCGGACATCGCCAGCAGGTCCTCCCCATCCAGCCGTGCCGTGCCGCCGATCACCCGTGCCTGCGGCGGGAGCAGGCCGAGGACGGCGCGCAGCGTGATGCTCTTGCCGGAGCCGGACTCACCGACCAGGCCGAGTGCGGCACCGCGGGGCACGTCGAAGGACACTCCGTCCACTGCGCGGAAGCGGCCCCGTGCGGTGCGGATCTCCACCGTCAGGTCCCGGACCTCCAGCACAGACGGCACGGACGGCACGGACGGCACGGACGGCACGGACGGCACGGACTCACCGGGGGCCGGCATCAGGACTCCTTCCGCAGCAGGTCGGCCAGGCCGTCACCGATCAGCGACAGCCCGAGGCCGGTGACCACCACCGCGAGCCCGGGGATCGTTGCCAGTTGCCAGTTGGTGGTGATGAACTCCTGGCCCTGGGCGATCATCGCTCCCCAGTCCGCGGTCGGCGGCGGGATGCCGAGTCCCAGGTAGCCCAGCGTCACGATCGCCAGGATGTCCAGCACGATGTCGGACATCGCGAAGACCACCGCCTGGCTGATGATGTTCGGCAGCAGGTGCACGCCGATGATCCGCGTACTGGACAGACCACCGGACCGGGCGGCGAGCACGTATTCCTGGCGTTTGGCGATCAGCAGCTCACCGCGGATGAGGCGGGTGTAGGAAACCCAGCCCACCAGGGTGATCGCGATGTAGATGCTGCGGGCGCCCGGTCCGAGTACGAAGACCAGCGCGATGATGAGCACGTAGAACGGGAACGCGACCACGATGTCCACCAGACGCATGATCACGGTGTCCACCCAGCCGCCGAAGTACCCGGCCAGGCAGCCCAGCACCGTCCCGAGCACGAACGGGAACAGCACCGCGAGGAATCCAACGCGCAGGTCCGTGCGAGCGCCGTAGAGCAGCCGGGACCACACGTCGCGGCCGAGCTGGTCGGTGCCGAGCAGGTGCGCACCGCCCGGCTCCAGCAGCGGTGACTGCAGGTCCTGCGCGATCGGGTCGTACCGGGTGAGCAGTGGCGCGGCCAGCGCGGCCGCGACGATCAGGCCGACGATCACTAGTCCCAGCATGAGGGTGGTGGAGTGGTACCACCGCTGGCTGCGCGACCGCGGTGGGTCGCCGGCGGCGGCGAGAGCACCCGCCCGGCCCACCGATGCCGCGGTCACCGGTCGAACCGGACGCGCGGGTCGAGCCGGGAGTAGCCCAGGTCGGTGAGGATGTTGATCGCGACCACCAGGACGCCGAACAGCAGCGTCACCCCCTGCACGACCGGGAAGTCGCGGTTGAAGATCGACTGGACCATCAGTTGCCCGATGCCGGGCAGGGCGAACACGTTCTCCACCACCAGCGTGCCTCCGACCAGGTAGCCGATGTTGATCCCCAGCACGGTCACCGTCGGGATCAGGGCGTTGCGCAGCACGTGCCGCGCGTACAGCCGGGCCCTGGGCAGCCCCTTGGACCGTGCCGTGGTGACGTACTCGGCCTGCAGGACCGCCAGCATCGACGTGCGCAGGCTGCGGATGAGCAGCAGTGTCATCCCGATCGCGACGGTCAGGCTGGGCAGGGTCATCGCGTGCAGATGCCCGAGTGCACCTTCGCCGTACCCGCCGATCGGGAACGCCCGGATCCGCAGCCCGAAGAACAGCACCAGGAAGATGCCGATCCAGAAGGACGGCATCCCCAGACCCACCAGCGGGACGAGCCGGACGATGTGGTCACGGAGGCCGTTGCGGCGCGAGGCGGCCAGCACCGCCAGCGGGACGCTGATCAGGACGGCGAGGACCGAGGAGTACACGACCAGCCAGAGGGTGGCCGGGAGCCGGCCGATGATCAGGGACCGCACCGGGTCCCCGAACACCAGGCTGTTGCCGAGGTCGCCGTGGGCCAACCGGTCCATGAAGAGGCCGTACTGGCTGACCAACGGCCGGTCCAGTCCCCACTGGCGGTGCAACTCGGCGATCGCCTGCGGCGTCGCCTTGAGCCCCAGGATCGTCTGCGCCGGGTCGCCCGGGATCAGGTGGATCAGCGCGAACACCACCACGGTCAGCCCGAACAGCACGGGGATCAGTTGCACCAGCCGCCGGCTCAGGTACCCACCGGAACTCACCGTCGACCCCTGCTCTCGTTCCTCACCCGCACGTCTCCCCCTCGGTGGTCGCGGCTCGCGGTAGGTGGCGCCGACCGGGTCAGTTGCCGGTCTTCCACACGTCCTCGAGGTGGTAGTTGCCCAGGGGGGTCACCGCGAACCCGCCCACCTTCGTGCTGCTGGCGTAGGCGTAGGGGGAGTAGTACATCGGCGCGATGAAGGAGTCCTGGGCCGTCAGCGCCTGGATCTTCGTGTACAGCTGCTGCCGGGTCGCCTGGTCCAGCGTCTTGGCGGCGCTCGTGTTCGCGGCGACGACGGCGGGGTTGGCGTACCCGGTGAAGAACGACTTCGAGCCGGCCTTGGGGTCGACCGCGAAGGTCGTCAGCTCGTCGGGGTCGGAGATGTCCATCGTCCAGGCGGTGAAGACCATGTCGTAGTCCAGCGCCTGCTGGCGGGTGTTCACCACGTTCGCGTCCAGCTGGGAGACGTTGACGGTGATGCCGAGCGGCTTCAGCGCCGACTGCACGATCTGGGCCAGGGTCAGCGCGTCCGCCTCGCCCGAGGGCACCAGGATCGTGGTGGTGAACCCGTTCGGCACGGTCGAGGCTGCCAGCTCCTTCTTCGCCGCGGCGAGGTCGAAGCTGAGCCCGGCGGTGTCCTTGGCGTAGAACGGCGTGGTCGGGGAGAGCAGTGAGTTGGCGACCGTGCCGTTGCCGAACAGCACCGCCTTGATCAGCGCCCCCCGGTCCAGGGCGTAGGAGATCGCCCGCCGGACGTGCGCGTCGCCGAACGGTTTCCGCGTGTTGTTGAACGCGAGGTAGTCCGTCCGGGTGGACGGGAACAGGTCGACCCGCACGTTCGGCGTCGCCTTGAGCTGCGCGACGGTGGACCAGGCGGGGAACTCGTCGATGTCGGCCTGACCCCCCTTGAGCTGGAGGTTGCGGGTGTTGCTGTCACCGGTGTCGGTCCACGTGACGGAGTTCAGGTACGGCTTGCCCTTCTGCCAGTACGTGTCGTTGCGGACGAGCTTGAGCTGCTTGCCCTTCTGCCACGAGCCCCACTTGAACGGCCCGGTGCCGACCGGGTGCTCGTAGAAGGCCGCCTCCTTCTCCCCGCCGTAGTTGGCCGGGACGATCCCGTTGCTGAACAGCGACAGGTCGGCGATCAACGGCGCCCAGGGGTACTTCAGGTCGATGACGAACGTGTTGGCGCTGGGTGCCTTGGTGTCCTTGATGGCCGCGTTGATGTAGCCCCAGCCCGCCTTGGCCGCGGTCGCCGCGTCGATCGAGAACTTCACGTCCGCGGCGGTCAGCGGCTTGCCGGTGGAGAACGTCACCCCGTCGCGGAGGGTGAAGGTGTAGGTGAGCTTGTCCGGGGAGACGGTGTACTTCGTCGCCAGCCAGGGCTGGACGCCCTTGCCGTCCGGGGTGACGGTGTAGAGGGTCTCGAACATCTGCTCGAAGACCCAGATCGACTCGTTCTGGAAGACAGTCGTCTTGTTCATCGACTGGGAATCCGCCGTGCGGGCGATCACCAGGTCCCCGCCCCGGGTGGGCGAGGCGGACGCCGACGAGCCGCCGCCGCTGCCGCCGGAGCTGCAGGCCCCCCCGACGAGGGCGACGGCTGCGGCGAGTGCGACGACGGCCGGACGGAGCAGTCGGCGCGATGTCCGGACGGGCACGGGTACCTCCAGGTTGGTCGGGTGGACAAAGGTTTGGGACAAAGGGGTCCCGTGGTCAAGGGGGGACGTGTAACAACCGTGTTTCCGACCCCCGTCGGGTGCTCTCGGCCGTAGGGTCCGGTCATGCGCTATCTCGTGCTGGGAGCCGGTGCGATCGGTGGGACGGTCGGCGCGGGGTTGGTCCGCGACGGGCACGAGGTGCTCTTCTGCGATGCGGACGCCGACCACGTGCGCGCGATGAACGAGTCCGGGTTGAGCATCGAGGGCCCGGTCGAGCAGTTCACGGTCCCGGTCACGGCGGTGACCCCCGACCGGCTCCCGGACCGCGTCGAGGCCGTCGTGCTGCTGGCCGTCAAGGCACACCACACGGGCCTGGCAGCCCGGTCGCTGCGGGGCCGGCTGTCCGGTGGGTCGTACGTGGTGTCGCTGCAGAACGGCCTGACGGCCGACGCGATCGCCGCGCAGCTCGGCCGGGCGTCAGTGCTGCCGGCGTTCGTCAACTTCGGCGCCGACGTCGTCGCGCCGGGCCGGATCGTGCGCGGGAACCGGGCGGCGTTCCGGGTCGGCGAGCTCGACGGGACCGTCAGTGCCCGCGCGCTCGCGTTCGCCGCCGACGTGCCCGACGTCGAGGTGACCGAGACCATCCTCGGCTTCGAGTGGGCCAAGCTCGCCTACGGTGCCTGGCTGTACGCGACCGCACTGTCCGGGCAACCCATCGCCGACGTGCTCGCCGACCGGCTGCAGACCCCGCTGCTGCTCGCCCTCGGCCGCGAGGTCCTCGACCGGGCACCCACGGCCCCGATGGCCTTCGACGGGTTCGACCCCGCAGACCTGCCCGGTTCGCTGGACAGGCTGGCCGTGTTCAACCGTGCCTCGGCCAAGAAGCACAGCGGCATCCACCGGGACCTGGTCGTCCGCCACCGCCGGACGGAGGTCGACGCACACTTCGGGCCGTTGGTGTCCCGCGAGCAGGGGGACCGGTCGGCCGCGCCGCTCCTGGGCCGGTTGGTGGACCTCGTGCACGCGATCGAGGACGGCCGCCGACGGTGCGAACCGTCGACGCTGGCCCTGCTCGCCGCCCACGAGCGGGTCGAGCGGCTCGGCCGGCCGCTGAACGCGGTCGCGGACACAGTCGCCGTCCCGGACCGGTCCCCGTCCGGTGTGCTCGCCGGGACCCCGGTGGCCGTGAAGGACATCGTCGCGGTCGCCGGGGTCGTGACCCGGTACGGCTCGACCCTGCCGACCGAGGTAGCCGCGGCGACGGACGCCACCGTCGTCGCCCGACTGCGCGCGGCGGGCGCGGAGGTCCTGGCCGTCAGCCAGTGCCTGGAGTACGCCGCCGGCGCGGTGCACCCCGCGGTCGGTGACACCCGGAACCCCCGCGACCCGACGCGGACCTCGGGCGGATCGTCCGGGGGATCCGCCGCACTGGTGGCCGCCGGCGCGGTCACGCTCGCGGTCGGTACCGACACCGGCGGGTCGATCCGGATCCCCGCGGCCTACTGCGGGGTGGTCGGGCTGAAGCCGACCCGCGGCCTGGTCCCTACCGAGGGGGTGTTCCCACTCTCGGCAACCTGCGACGCCGTCGGGCCGATCGCCGCCGACGTCGCCGGGGCGAGGCTGCTGCTCTCGGTTCTGACGGACCGGCCCGAGCTGGCGGTACCGCCGCCACCGCGCGACCGTCCACCGGTGGTGGGCATCCTGCGCGGACAGCTCGACGACCCGTCGGTGACCGCGGAGGTCCGGGCGCGGCTCGGCTGGGCCCTCGATGCGCTCGCCGGCGCCGGGTGGCGGCTGGTGGAGGTGGATGCGGAGTGGGCCCGCGACGGTGCGGCCGGCGAGCGCGTGCTCACCGACGTCGTGCTGCACGAGGCGGCCGCGGTGCACGCGGACCGGCTGCCGCGGCTGCGTCCCTGGTACGGCCCGGGCACGCTGGCGGTGCTGGACGTCGGGGCGCAGATCGACGACGACCGGTACGCCGCGGCGCTGACCGCCGCGGACCGGCTGACGGCGGGGGTACTGGACAGCCTGGCCGGGGTCGACGTGCTCGCCGGTCCGGCCGTTCCGTACGTGGCGCCGGAACATGACCCGCCGATCACCGGGGACTCCGCCGAGGGCCGGTTCAGTGCGCCGTACAACCTGACCGGCCACCCGGCGATCACCCTGCCGGTGCCGAAGGCCGAGCCACCTGGAGGGCCGCCGACGGGGCTGCCGGTGGGGCTGCAGCTCGCCGGCCACCGCGACGGGGACGCAGCGCTGCTCTCGATCGCTGCGGCGGCCGAAGCGGTCCTCTGCGCGGCGGCCGAAGCGGTGCTCTGCGCGACGGCCGGAGCGGTGCACTCCGGGACGGTGGGAGCGGTGCTCGCCGCCGACCCTCGGCAGGTCGGCCGGTGACCGCCGCGGCGCGGGTGGCCGTCGTCACCGGATCGGCGCAGGGGATCGGTGCGGCGATCGTCGCGGGTCTGCGCGCGGACGGGCTGCAGGTGCACGGGATCGACCTGGACTCGGTCGACGTGACCGATGCCGCGGCCGTCGACACCTTCATCGCGCGGGTCGGTCCGGTCGACGTCCTGGTCAACAATGCCGGTGGGGTGTGCGGTCAGACCCATGTCCCGGTGGAGGACGTGACCGACGCCGACTGGCACGCGGTGGTCGACGCCAACCTGACCGGTGCCTTCCACTGCACCCGCGCGGTCGTGCCCGGGATGAAGCGGCGTGGCTGGGGCCGGATCGTCACCATCTCCTCCGGCGCGGGACGTACGGTCAGCCTCACCGGCATCCAGGCCTACGCCAGCGCAAAGGCCGGCCAGATCGCCCTGACCCGGCAGCTTGCGCACGAGCTCGGGCCGTGGGGGATCACCGTCAACTGCATCGCGCCGGGCTTCGTCCTGTCCAACCCCACGACCCGGCGGCAATGGGAGTCCTACGGGCCGGCCGGCCAGGCGGACCTGGTGGCCGGGATCGCGCTGCGCCGGCTCGGCCGGCCCGAGGACATCGCCCACGGGGTCCGGTTCTTCGCCGGGGACCAGGCCTCGTGGATCACCGGCCAGACCCTGTCGATCGACGGCGGGCACACCTGGGCGTGAGCGCCGCACCCCCGCCGGCACCGCGACTCGGCCCGGCGGGTCAGGCGCCGGCGCCTGGCCCGAGGTGACCGGTGTCGTTGAACCCGGCCAGCCGCCATGGCCCACTCCCGGACGGCCGGACCAATCGGGTGACGCTGGTGTTGGCGACCGTGGTGGTCCGCCCGATCTCCAGCAGCGCGGACTCGGTCAGTTCCTCGCAGACGTACCGGACCAGCACGATGACGGCGTCGTGGGCGAACAGCACCACCCGGCGGCCTGCCTCGACGCGCTCCAGGTCGGCCAGCAGCGAGCGGACCCGCAGCGCGACGTCCGCCCACGACTCGCCCGCGAGCGGGCGGTAGTAGAGCTTGCCGAGCAGGCGCCGCCGCTGCCCCTCGTCCGGGAACCGGGCGTCGATGCCGGCGGTCGTCAACCGGTCCAGGACGCCGAGATCCCGGTCTCGTAGTCGTTCGTCGGGCCGCGCAGTGAGATCCAGGCTCGCGGTTTGCAACGCAATCGCCGCCGTCTGTCCCGCCCGCAGATAGGGGGATGCCCACGCCGACTGTGGCCGGTCGTCGGCAGGCACCCCGGCCAGCCAGCGCCCGAGCGCGCTGGCCTGCTCCGCGCCCCGCGCCGACAGCGGCACGTCGGCGTCCCGCTGATCGATGTCGATCACCTCGGCCCCGACGGCCATCGCGTGCTCGCGGGCCACGTTGCCGACACTCTCGGCGTGCCGGACGAGCATCAGCGACACCGGCCCCACGACGAGGACCGTAACGGGCCGTCAGCCCAGGCGGGTCTTGTACAGGCTGAGCAGGGCCTCCTCGCCGGTGATCAGGACGGCGAGCAGCCGGTTCAACCCGTTGCCGCGGTCGCGGATGTCGACCTCCCCGAACCGGGTCTGCAGGAACTCGACCATCAGCTCGGTGTCGGCGAGCTCGGTCGGGGTCTCGAACAGGCCGTTGAGCCGGGAGACGACCGACCCGTCGGCGATCCACGCCTCGACCCGCTCGGCCGGGACCGACCGGCCCGCGGTGATCAGGTCCAGGGTCCGCCACACCAGCGCGTGGAAGTCGGCGAACGCGGGGCACCCGGACTCCACGCGGGTCTCCTCGGCCCGGGCGAGGCGGAAGTCGGTCACGCCTCCATGGTGACCGGTCGCGCGCCAGAACGGCAGCCGCGGCGCCGGCGGTGTGGCCACCCGCGGTACGGCCACCGGCGATAAGGCCACCCGCGGTACGGCCACCCGCGGTACGCCGCCGGCGATACGGCCCCCGGGATGGGGCAGGGTCTGTCGGGTGCGTCCGGCAACCCTGGTCCGGCTGCGGTTGGCGACACTGGCCGCCGCGGCATTCGTCTACGTCACCTCCGAGACCTTCCCGGTCGCGGTCCTCCCGCAGCTCGGGGCGGGTCTCGGCGTCGGCGACGCCGCGGTCGGTCGACTGGTGACGCTGTACGCGGTGGTGGTCGCCGTGACGGCGGTCCCGTTGGTGGTGCTGACCGGCCGGGTGCCGCGTCGGGGGCTGGTGACCGCGACCGTCGCTGCCCTCTGTGTCTCGAACCTGCTGGTCGCGATCGCGCCCGGCTACGGGACGGTGCTTGCCGGGCGGCTCGTCGGCGCGCTGGGGCACGGCATGTTCTGGTCGGTGCTCGCCCCGGTCGCCGCGAGCCTGGTCCCGCCCGAGCGCGCCGGGCGGGCGACCGCGGCCGCCTTCCTCGGCAACTCCGTCGCCCTCGTGGCGGGTACCCCGGTGACGGCCGCCCTCGGTGCGGCGATCGGCTGGCGGCAGGCGGCCGTGGCGCTCGCCGCTGTCGCCGCGGTGTGCGCCGTCACGATCCGCGCGGTGCTGCCCGCGTTCCCCGCGCCCCCGCCCGGACCGCGTGTGCTGGCCTCGCTCGCGTCCGCGTTGCGTAACCGGTCGCTGCGTGGCGTGTCTGCCACGACGCTGGTGATCGTCGTCGGGCACTTCGCCGCCTACACCTACATCGCGCTGCTCGTCCGACGGGACCTCGGGGTGGGGGGCACGGGGCTGTCCGCGGTGCTGCTCGGCTACGGCGCGGCCGGGGTGCTGGCGATCGCCGCGGTCGGCCGGGTCCTCGACGCGCGACCGCGGGCGACGACGCTGTGGTGCGTGGCGGTCGGTGCCGGATCGTTGCTGGCGCTCGGCCTCGTCGGGTCGGCGTCGCCCGCGGCCGGGGTGGCCGCGCTGCTCGGGTGGGGCGGGGCCTTCACCGCCCTGCCCGTCTGCCTGCAGACCGCGGTGCTGCGGGTCGCCGGGACCGAGGCGGACCTCGCCTCGGCGGTGTACGTCGTCGCCTTCCAGATCGGGATCGCTGCCGGCGCCGGGATCGGTGGGGTGTTCGTCGACGCGGGTGGCGTCGGAGTGGTGCCGTTCGCCGCGGCCGCGGCGATCGCGGTCGGCGGGCTGGCGATCCGGTCCGGGCGGCGGGCGTTCCCGGCGCGCGGGATCGGTACCGGCTGAACCCGCCGGCTCCGCGCGGTCACGGGACGCGGGCGGTCCAGGCCGCGGTGGCGAACTTCGCCGCGGCCAGGAGCCGGGACTCCTCGCGGGTCGCCTCGTCGAGGGCGACGTCGACCAGGCCGTACCGGCGGCGGAAGTGCGCCACCATCGCGGCGACGATCTGCGCCCGGGACAGCCCGGTCTGCGAGCGCAGCGGGTCGACCCGTTTGCCCGCGCTGGCGATCCCCTTGTCCGACACCTTCTCCCGGCCGACCCGCAGGACCTGGAGCATCTTCGCCGCATCGATGTCGTAGGCAATCGTCACGTGGTGGAGCACCGCCCCGTTGGCCAGCCGCTTCTGGGCCGCGCCGGCGATCTTGCCGGCGGGGCTGGTGATGTCGTTCACCGGGACGTACGTGGCCTCGATCCCGACGTCGGCGAGAGCACCGAGCACCCAGTCGTCGAGGAACGCGTAGGAGGCGGTGAAGGACAGGCCCTCGACCAGGCTCGCCGGGACGTAGAGGGAGTAGGTGATCGTGTTGCCCGGCTCGACGAACATCGCTCCACCGCCGGACACGCGCCGGACCACGGTGACGTCGTAGCGGGCGGCGGCGTCGAGGTCGACCTCGTTGGACAGGCTCTGGAACGAGCCGATGATCACCGCGTTGGACGCCCACTCCCAGATGCGCAGGCTCGGCGGGCGCTGCCCGTCCCCGACCTGGCGGGCGATCACCTCGTCCAGCGCCATCTGCATCGCGGGGTGCTGCGGCCCGGAGTCGACCAGCTCGAACCGGTGGTCGGACCACCCGGTGGCCCGGCCCAGTGCCCGGCGGACCGCGACGGCGACCGACTCGGGGGAGAAGCCGACCATCGTGACGCCGGGGCCGAGAGCGCCCTGGACGGCCGCGGCCAGGGTCGCGGCGTCGGTCGCCTCCGGCAGCCCGGTCAGCGCGCGGTCGATGACCTCCAGCGCGTCGTCGGGCTCGAGGAAGAAGTCGCCGGACAGCGCGACCCGGAACAGCCTGCCGTCGGTGACCTCGACATCGGCGACCACCAGCTTGCCGCCGGGGACCTTGTACTCACCGTGCATCCCGCCACGGTAGTGACGGGTCGGCCCGTCGCGACGGTCGGCGTGTCCGCCACGGACAGCCGAATCGTGATCCAGGGGGCTTCGGGCACGAGACGGGCCGTCGGCTGTCGCTGGCGGACACCGACCAGACCGGCGGGGCGGTCCAAGCCGGACGTCAGCGCTGGGTCAGCTTCTCGACGATGGTCAGCGCGCGCAGCAGGGTGTGGCGGTCGCGCTCGGACAGCTCACGGATCCGGGAGGCCAGCCACGCCTCCCGGTCCCGGATCTCCTCCACCAGTGCCGCACCGGCCGGGGTCAGCTCCACGACGGACTGCCGGCCGTCGGTCGGGTGCGGCCGGCGCACGACCAGTTGCTGGCGTTCCAGCGACGCGAGCACCGCACTGATCGCTGGCGGCCGGACGTTCTCCCGTCGGGCCAGCTCACCGGGACTCATCGGGCCGTGCCCGGCCACCGTCCCCAGCGCCGCCCGGGCGGCCGGGGTGACCACGGCGTCGGCCGGGTTGGCGCGCAGGGTCCGGTTCAGCCGCAGTACCGCCAGGCGGACCAGTCCCGCCAGTTGGGCCGCGCTCGTCTGGGCCGCGCTCGTCTGGGGCACCGCTCCTTGTAGCAGACGGCCGCGCCGGTGCCGACACCGGGACGGGCTTCCGCAGCGTCAGGCGTTTCCCGGCCCGATGCGGTAGCTTGTTCGTTAGCTTAACGATCGATCAGCCCAGCACCTCCTGTGGACCCGCCGACGCGCCCGCGGACCTTCGACCGCCCACCGCGGAAGGCCGCCACCCGCCATGTCCAGTTCTGTGCTGACTGCTCCCCCCGAGACGGCGGCGGCGACCCCGGACGTGCAGGTGGTCGCCCCGGGGCCGCGACCAGGACCCGCGCGGCGCCCCCCGGTGGTCCGGCTGCCGGTGTCGCTCGTCGTGCTGCTCGGCGCGCTGACCGCGGTCCCGTCGCTGTCGCTGGACTTCTACCTGCCCGGGCTGCCGGACATCCAGCGCGAGACGGGCGCCACCCAGGCCGTCGCCCAGCTGACGATCACCGGCTGCCTGGTCGGGTTCGCACTCGGTCTGCTGGTCGCCGGCCCGCTCAGTGACGCCTACGGCCGCCGCCGACCGCTGCTGGTCGGGATCGGCGTCTACACGGCGGCCACGCTCGCGTGCGCGTTCGCCCCGACCATCGAGTCGCTGATCGCGCTGCGGATGCTGCAGGGTGCGGCGGGCGCGTTCGGGATGGTGACCGGCAGTGCGATCGTGCGGGACCGGGCGACCGGTGCCGCGGCGGCGCGGCTGTTCGCGGTGCTGATGCTCGCCAACGGCGCGGCGCCGATCCTCGGGCCGGTGCTCGGCGGCCAGCTGCTGCTGCTGACGAACTGGCGGGGACTGTTCGTCGTTCTGGCGGTCGTCGGGACGCTGACCTTCGTGGCGTCGCTGCGCCGGCTGCCGGAGACGCTGCCGCTGCGCAATCGCCGGACGGCGAGCGTGGCCGACGCGCGGCGCAGCTTCGCCGGCCTGCTGCGGGACCGGGTCTACGTGGGGTACACCCTCGGCCGTGCGCTCGGTGCCGCGGCCTTGCTGGCATACGTCTCGGCGTCGCCGTTCGTCTTCCAGGGGATCTACGGCCTGTCCGCACAGCAGTTCAGTCTCGTGTTCGGGGCCAACTCCGCCGGCCTGATCTTCATGGGCCAGGTCGGGGGGCGCCTGGTGCACCGGGTCGGGCCGGCGCGCCTGCTGCTGGCCGGGATGACCGTGTGTGTGGCCGGGTCGGTATGGCTGGTCCTCGCCCTGCTGGTGCACGCTCCGCTTGCCCTGGTGCTTCCGGGGGTATTCGCCGTGGTGTCCGGGATGGGGCTGGTGTTCCCGAACTCCACAGCGCTCGGACTGAGCCGGCACGGCAGCAACGCCGGGGCAGCGACCGCCCTGATGGGCATGGTCCAGTTCGGCCTGCAGGCGGTCGCCTCGCCGCTGACCGGACTCGGGTCCAGCACGTCGGCCCTGCCGATGGCGGTGGTGGTCTTGGTGCTCGACGTCGCCGGACTCGTTGCCCTGCTGATCCTCACCCGCGAGCGCACGCCCGTCGCCGGGCGTCCCGACCTCCTCATGCAGCTCGCCTGACCGTTTCCGACCCGGCCCAGCGCCGGCAAGACCGGGTCAGTCCGACCCGGCCCAGGAGTCCGGGAGCAGCGCTCTCAGCTGACCGGCCACCCCGGGGGCGGCGACCGCGATGCCGCCGTGACCGGGGGTCAGACTCCCGTCGGCGCTCAGCACCTGGGCGCCCGCCCGGACTGCGATGTAGGCCCCGGCCAGGTCGTCGACCGGGGAGAACTGTCCGATGACTGTCCCGGCGGCGCGGCCGGCCGCCACGCTGGCCAGCGACAGTGCGGAGGACCCCATCACCCGGGACGTGCAGTGCTGCGAGGCGAGCCCGCTCAGGAGCGTGTCCATCCCTGGCCACGGCTCGTGGGCCGCCCACTCGGTGAGCACCAGCGTCCCGGCAAGCCCGGCGGTCTCCGAGCAGTGCACCGGCCGCCCGTCCAACGTCGCCGGCCGGTCGGTCGACGCCGCCCAGAGCTCCTGGCGGAACGGGTCCGCGACGACCCCGAGCACGGGGGCCCCGTCGACGGTCAGGGCGAGGGAGAAGCTCGCCCATGGCAGCCCGTGCGCCCAGTTCGTCGTGCCGTCCACCGGATCGACCCACCACCGGCAGTGGGCCGTGTCGGCGCCGCTGGTGCCGCCCTCCTCACCGACGACGCCGTGGTCCGGGAAGCGGTCGAGCACGGCCGAGCGGACGTGTGCCTCGACAGCGACGTCCGCACCGGTGAGCAGGTCGGCGGCGTGCGCCTTCGTGGTGACGTCGGTGCGCGGCCCGGTTCCGAGGTCCCGGCGCAGCAGGTCTACGACGTCCCGGGCGAGAGCGCCCGCCAGCTCGACCGCGCCTTCCGGCGGCGCCGCGGGACGACGTGCCGGAGCAGCGCTCACTCGGACGGCCCGTCGTCGACGAGCAGCCCGTCCACATAGGAAAGGACCCGGGTGAAGGCGACCGACACCTCCCCGCCGGGCCAGGCCCGCAACGGGTCGACGTCGGCCGAGACCAGTGCCCGCAGCCGGTTCGGCCCGAGCTCGACGACGACCTCGGTCAGTCCACCCCGGGGGATCTCCCGAACCACGCGGCCCACCGGCCCGTCGTCGGCCCCGGGACGGCTCAGCAGGACGTCCTCCGGGCGGATCCCGACCAGTGCGTCCGGGACCGGCCGGGACGGTTCCCGGACGGCAACCCGGCTGCCCGCGAGTTCCGCCCCGTCGTCGGTGACCGCGCCCGGGAGCAGGTTCATGGTGCCGACGAACTCGGCGACGAACCGGGTGCGCGGGCGCCGGTAGAGCTCGCGGGGGGTACTCAGCTGCTCGATGCGGCCGTCGTTCATGACGGCGATCCGGTCTGCGACGGTCAGCGCCTCGTCCTGGTCGTGGGTGACCAGCACCGTCGTGATGCCGAGTTCTTGCTGGATGGTCCGGATGTCCTCCCGGACCCGGACGCGCAGCTTCGCGTCGAGGTTGGACAGCGGCTCGTCGAGCAGCAGCACCTGGGGGCGCAGCACGAGTGCCCGGGCGAGCGCCGCCCGCTGCTGCTCGCCCCCGGAGATGCGCGCGGGGTAGGAGTCGCGGTGCCGGGTGAGGTTGACGAGCTCCAGGACCTGGGACACCCGGTGCTCGATCTCGTCGCGGGGGACCTTCTGCACCTTCAGGCCGAACGCGACGTTGGCCCGGACGGTCATGTGGGGCCACAGCGCGTAGTTCTGGAAGACCATCGCCGTCGGCCGCCGGTCGGGGGCGAGCTCGGTCACCGGCTGCCCGGCGATGAGCACCTCGCCGCTGTCGGGACGTAGAAAACCGCCGATCATCCGCAGCGTCGTCGTCTTCCCGCACCCCGAGGGACCGAGCAGACAGACCAGCTCACCGTCGGCGATATCGAGGTCGAGCTCGTCCACGACGAGGCGTCCACCGAGGGTCTTGGCGAGCCCGGACAGCCGCAGCCCCGGCTGCACGGCGTCCGCGGACACGCGACCCGGTCCGGGGGCGTCCCCCGGCCCGGGGAGGCGGGTTCGATGGGTGGCCGTGGTCATCGCAGCTGGAACCCCGCCGCCAGGTGGCCGCCCATGATCCAGCGCCGGACGCCGAGCAGCAGCAGCACCGAGGGCGCCGAGAGCACGAGGGAGAACACGGCCGCGGCCTGGCTCGGGTAGTTCAGCACCAGGGAGTACATCTCGATCGGCATGGTCAGGTAGTCCGGCGCACCGACCAGGAACGTTCCCTGCGCCTCGTCGAAGGAGGCGAGGAACGACATGATCATCGCGACCAGGATGCCGGGGGCCGCCATCGGCAGGGTTACGCGGGTGAACACCCGCCACGGGCGCGCCCCGACGTCGCGGGCGGCCTCCTCCAGGCTGCGGGGGATCGCCGCGAACGACGCCGCGGGGATCCACGTCATGAAGACGACGGTCCCGAGCACGTGGACGACCACGACGCCGAGGAAGGTCCCGATCAGCTGCAACGTGTAGAAGAGGCTGGCGATCGTGACGAAGAGTCCGATCTTCGGGAAGGCGTTCGCCGCGAACAGCGCAACGAGCAGCCAGCGCCGGCCGGGGAATTCGTAACGGCCGAAGGCGTAGGCCGCGGGCAGGCAGATGGCCGAGGACACCAGGACCGTGGTCAACGCGAAGGCGAAGCTGAGCCGGACGGACCCGGCGAGTTCGGGGGTGCCGAACACCCGGCCCCACCAATCCAGGGTCCAGTGGGAGGGGAGCAGCGCCGGGAACACCCAGTCCGCCGTGAAGGCCCGCAGTCCCAGCCACACCAGCGGGCCGAAGACGAACAGCGCCACCGCCGCGAGCAGGATGCCGGCCGCCAGCCGGGTCGCGACGGCCGACACCGACCGGGAGCGCCGCCGGGACCTGCGCCGCGACGGGAGCCCCGTCGGCCGGGAACGGGTGGTCCCGTCGAGGGCGGAAGCATCGCTCTCGGGACGGGCGGGAACCGTTGCGACCGCCTGTCCGCTCACGAGGCCACCCCGGAGCGCCTGGCCGCCCGGAAGTTCGCCCACACGTACGCGGCACCGATTCCGGCAGCGAGCACGAACAGGATCACCGCCATCACCTGTGCCTGCTGGGCACGGTTGAAGGCGCCGAAGGTCTGGGTGAGGTTCACCCCGAGCATGTTCGGGGCGTTCGGCCCGAGCAGGTAGGGAACCGTGAAGCTGCCCACGACACCGATCGCCGTGAACGTCGCGGCGATGACGACCGGGACGACTGCCATCGGCAGCAGCACCGAGCGGATCGTCCGCAGCCCGGAGGCGCCGGCGTCACGGGCTGCCTCGACGAGCGCGTCCGGCACCGCGGCGAACCCTGAGGTGAGCATCAGCACGGCGAACGGCAGGCTGGTCCACACCTCGCCGATCGTCACGCCGGTGAGGGTGTAGCTGAACACCGGCTCAGGCAGGTGCAGCAGGTGGGCGACGCTGGCCGGGAAACCGTCGCGGGCGTAGAACCCGAGCAGGGCGTAGGAGGCGATGACGACCGGGACGAACAGCGGGACGACGGCCAGCGCCGAGAGCACCTTCGCGAGCCGGGATCCGGACAGCCTCGCCCACAACGCGATCGCGCCGGCCATCACCAGCGTGACCACGGTGGAAACGACCGTGACCACGACAGTCGCGACCAGGCTGCGTCCGAAGAGCGGGTCCGCCAACACATCGCGGTACGCCCCGAGCGTCGGGCCCGAGGTGGACAGGAACTGGCCCTGGGCGATCGAGGAGACAACCGTGTTCGGGCCGCCGCCGTAACCGAAGGTGTACAGGACCGCGGCCACGATGGGCAGCCCGACGAACACGGTCACCACCAGCACCGGGGGGGCCGCCATGAGCAGGCCGCGCAAGCGGGCGCGGGGCATCTCAGCCCGGGACCTTCGCCTGCCACAGCCGGCTCAGGTCCTCCGACGCGCCCGCGGAGTAGCCGGCGCGCAGGTTGTTGGCGTCGGTCCCCACGAGCTTGGCCTGGGTCGCCTTCGGGAGGGTGGCCACCGGAACGGCCGGGAAGCCGGCGATCGTCGTGACGATGGCGGCCTGCTGGGCCGGCTCGAGCACGAAGTTGGCCAGGGCCGCCGCGCCCGGCACGTTCCTGCTGTTCTTGGGAATCCCGAGGTAGGCGGCGCCCCCGGTGAAGGAGGGACCGGAAATCTGGGTGACCTTCACGCTCGCCTTCAGTTGGCCGTTCCCGACGGCCGTGAGGTACTGGTCGGACCACACCGGGGCGATCCAGATCTGTCCCTTGCCGAGCAGGTCCAGCACGGCCTGGTTCCCGTTCGGGTACACGTGCTGGTAGACGACCCCGTTCAGTCCGCGCAACGTCGCGAAGCCGGCGTCCCACCCCTTCTCGGCCGTGGCGTCGGCCTTGGCGGTCAAGGTCGCCCGTGCCGGGGCGGTGAGGGCAGAGTCCAGCACCGTGGCGACGAAGGCCTGGCCGGAGCCGCCGGTGGACGGGCTGTTGTAGGTGAACTTCCCTGGGTGGGCGCGGATCCAGTCCAGCAACTCAGCCAGGGTCTTCGGCGGGTTCGTCACCTTCGTGGAGTCGTACGCAAGCAGGACCGAGGACCCGCGGTAGGGGATCGCCGCCCCATCGACCGGGGTGAGCAGCGGTGCCTGGACCTTCGTGATGTTCGGTACCTGAGCCGCGGTGACCGGGGCCAGCTGGCCGGCCGTCGCGGCGGTGTTCACGAACCCGGTATCGAACAGGTCCGCCGGCGGGGCCTTCCTCGTGGCGATGGAGGCGCCGAGTCGGGCGTACTCCTGGGTGTCGTTCGTCCCGTGCTCGGAGAACACGAACTTCACCGGGTACTGGGGGAACGCCTTCTGGAACGCGGGGATGAGGGCGCCCTGCCACAGCTGGCGGATGTTCGTGTCAGCACCGGAGTACAGCGTCACCGGGCTGGTGACGGGGGCGGCGCCGGCGGTGGACCCGGTGGCCCCGGCCGACGTGGTCGTGACGGCGCCGGTGCCGGCTGTGGTGGTGCCGCCGTTGGGGGCGCAGCCGGCCGCACCGACGGTGGCGAGAGCACCGACCAACAACCGTCTGCGGGACAGGGGACGTCGGGGCGTGCTCACGGTTCCTCCTCGTGGCCTGGTGGACGGGGTCGAACATAGGGCGGAGCGGCGGCCGTGCCGGAGCGCCGACCGGGGAGTTCACCCCGTGTCCACACAGTCTTCGAGCGTTGTTCGGTCTCCGACCGGCTGTCGTCCCCCGTGGCCTCGTCGCGGTCGACCACGGTGGTGTCGTGGACGACGTTGTCGTGTTGCCCCGCGCCTTCGCGCATCGCGACAGCGCGCACCCCCGGCCGCTCGCGGACGCCCTGGCCGCCGGGTTCACCGCCGTCGAGGTGGACGTGTGGTTGCGCGGCGGCCGGCTGCTGGTGGGCCACGACGAGGCCGAACTGGACCCGGCGGTCACCCTCGGGGTGCGGTACCTCGCACCGATCGCCGAGCTGGCGCGGTCCGGATCACTGCTCCCGCCGGGGGCCGGACCGCTGCTACTGGTGCTGGACGTCAAGACCTCGGCGCTGGCGACGCACCGCGCCGTCGGGCGTGAGCTGGTGCCGTACGCGGACGTGCTGACGCGGTGGACGGGCGGTCGGCTGGTCCCCGGCCCGGTCCGGGTGCTCCTGAGCGGCCACCGCGCCCGCTCGCTGGTGGCCCTGCAACGGGATCGACTGGCCGCCTGCGACGGGCGGCTCGCGGACCTGGGACGCCTGTCACCCGGCCACCTCGCACGGCTGCGGGGCGGTGTCCCGGCCGAGGTGGTGCCCATGGTGAGCGCCGACTGGGGACGTGTTGTCGACTGGGACGGCAACGGCCCGGTACCGGCCCGGGCGCGGCGTCGACTGGTCCGCATCGTCACGGCGGCACACGCGCAGGGCCGGGCCGTGCGCTTCTGGGCCACGCCAGACACGCCCGGGCCTGCGCGGGAGGCCGTCTGGTCGCTGCTCTGCCAGGTCGGGGTGGACGCGGTCAACACCGACGACCTGCGCGGGCTTGCGCGGTTCCTGCGCAACCTCGGCGAGGTGCACTCCCCGCTCGGTGCGCCGCCCCCCTGATGGCGGGCTGTCAGACCACCGCGGGCCGCCGCACGCGCTGACTCAGCTCAGTGTCGGCTGAGGAACGCGGCCAGCGCGGGGACCTTGAGGCTGCCGACGCCGGTCTCGGTGTCGTAGCCCTTCGCGGCGAACAGGCTCAACCCCTGGTCGAACGTCACCAGGAACTGCAGCTTGGTACCGACGGGGGCGAAGGCGACGGCGACCGGACGGGCCGGCTTGACGACGTCGTGGAAGCCGGACGGCAGTGCCTTCGCCGCGGCGTAGATCGCGGGGTTGGCGAACCCGATGCGCCGGTTGGTCGCGTCCTGGACCAGTGCCGCCTTCGCCGCAGCGATCGGTGAGGCCAGGCTGGTGCCTCCGTACGTCTCGTACACCAGCGGCCCGGTCTTCAGCGTCGTGTCGTCGAGGATCGGCCGGATCGCGATCTGGAAGCCGGTGTAGGGGTCGGCGAGGTCGGCGATGTCCGGCACGACCCGCGACGGCGTGCCGTCGACGGAGTTCGCCAGCTTCGCCGGGACGACGCCCTTCTGGTAGGCGGGCTCGGCGAACAGCGCGCTCACCCCGCCGCCGGCACCGAACCGGAACGGCCCCGGGAGCGCCGGGCTGTAGGCCCCCTTGACCACCTGCGTCCGGGCACTCTCCCAGCCGGTCTCGAACAGGTAGCTGCCGTTGGCACCGATCGCCTCGCTGGTGCCACCGACCGCGGTGACGAACGGCGAGCTGGCGGGGAAGTCCGGTGAGGTATACCCGAGATTGATGCTCTCGTCGCCGCTGTCACCGCTGGAGTAGTACATGCCGATGCCCTCACCGGCGGCCTGGAGGTGGATGTTCTGGCCGCCGCGAGCGAGGTCGTCCGAGACCGCCTCGCCGAGGTATCCGTAGCTGTTGCTGACGATGTTCGCCAGACCGCGGTCGAGGATCTTCGACACGGCGACGTCAATGCCGGCACCACAGTTGAACCCACCGGAGTAGAGGATCCGGGCACCGGGCGCCACCGAGTGCGCGGACTGGACGTCCAGGGTCTGCTCGCCCTGCCACCCCGACGGCCCGCCGCACAGCGCCTCGTCGTTGAACCGCGACGCGGGCTCGGAGATGTCGGTGAACCGGGTCAGCAGCGGCGAGCCGACCGCGCGCATGGAGTCGTTGGTGTCGCGGACGATCGTCGGCGAGGCGTAGGCGTCGACGATGCCGACCGTCTGGCCGGTCCCGTCGAGACCAGAGTTGATCTGCTTGTTCAGCCCGCCGGCCGACCGCAACTGGCTCGGCAGGTATCCGCAGAGGTAGGTGGGGAACGACGTGCGGCCGTATGCCTGGGGCAGCGTCGTGCTGTGCTGCGCCCAGTAGGAGGAGCACGCCGTCGAGCTCGCGGCCACCGCCCGGGCACCGAACTTCGGGGCGCCGGCTGTCGGGGCGCCGGCTGTCGGGGCGCCGGTCTTCGGGGAACGGGTCCTCCCGGCGGCTGCGGTGCCAGAGTTCGGCCGCACGTTGGCCGGCCGGGTCAGCTTGCTCCTGCTGTCGCCGAGGCTGACCCCCAGGACGTGGGAGGCAACGCCGGCCGGCAGCGTCGGCGCGGTTGCCGGAGCGGTAACCGTCGTTCCCCCGACGCGGTAGGAGCGCAGCGTGGTGCCGAACGCGGCAGCGGCTTTCGGGGCCGGCCCGCGGAAGACGACGTACTGGCGGCTGGTGGGGACGGCGAAGATCGTCAGACCGCTGTCGGTGAGGTACTTCTCGACCGCGGCCACATCGGCGCGGGACGGGGAGTACCGCGAGATCCATGCCGCCGGGCTCAGGTAGTGGCCGTAGCGGGAACTGCCCGGAGTGGAGACCGCCGTCGCGAACGCCTGGGCGCCGACCTCGTCCTGGAGCGAGAGGTAGACCTCGCCCTCGACGGTCGTGGCCGCGGCGGCCGGTCCGGCATCGGGCGCGGTGGCCACGAACCGCGGCACCGACCCGGGGAAGGCGTGCCGGCCGGCGGTAGCGGAGGCAGCGGTGGCGGTCACGGTCGTGGCGGCGCTCGCGGTGGCGGCTGCCACGAGCGCACCGGAGCCGACGGCGAGGACGGCGACGGCGGACATCGCGCGCCTGGCCGTGTGGGGGCGAGGGGACATACAGGCTCCTGTCAGAGTTGACCATCTGCGTCGGGCGGGGTCGTCATTCGCCCGCCGCCTGCGAACGTTAGGGATGCTCACGGATCCGGTCGAGCGGGAACCGACAGGTGCTCACCGGTCGAACGGACGAGCGACGGGTCGGGTTGTCCCGGGCGGGGACGCGTGACAGCGTGGCAGTAGACCGTCTACGGTCTGCGCCGCGGCTTCCGGGGCGCGTCGTGGCGCGGGCCCGGGTGGGGTCGACCACTACGACGTGGATGGGCGAGCGGACGCCGGACCGGGCGGGCCGCCTGCGTGACAGCATCCGGCCCATGCCGGGACAGAACCTGACGCGGGACGAGGCGGCTGCCCGATCCGCGGTGTTGGCGGTGCAGGGGTACGAGATCTGGCTGGACCTGACCGGCGGCCTGCAGACCTTCCGCTCGCGGACCGTGGTGAGCTTCACCAGCGCCGACGTCGGTCGGGCGAGCTTCGCCGACCTGATCGCGCCGCGGGTGGCGGCGGTGTCGCTGAACGGGGCGGCGCTGGACCCGGCGCAGGTGTTCACCGACTCCCGGGTGCGCTTGGACGGGCTGCAGGCGACCAACGAGCTGGTGGTCGATGCCGAGTGCGCGTACATGCGCAGCGACGAGGGACTGCACCGGTTCGTCGACCCGGTCGACGACCGCACCTACCTGTGGAGCCAGTTCGAGGCCGCCGACGCCCGGCGGGTCTTCGTCTGTTTCGAGCAGCCGGACCTCAAGGCCTCGTTCACCCTGCACGTCACCGCCCCGGCCGACTGGACCGTCGTCTCAAACGCGGCCACGCCGGATCCGGTGGACTTGTCACCTCCCGACGCCGACGCCGACGCCGACGCCGACGCCGACGCCGACGCCGACGCCGACGCCGAGACCGGCGCGTCCCGGCGCTGGGACTTCGCGCCGACCGAGCCGATGGCCACCTACCTGCTCGCGGTGGTCGCCGGCCCGTACCACCGGGTCACCGACACCTACACCGGCGCGGCCGCCCGGATCCCGCTGGGCTGGCTGTGCCGGCAGTCGCTGGCCCGACACCTGGACGCGGACGAGCTGTTCGCGTTCACCAAGCAGGGACTGGCCCACTACGAGCACCGGTTCGCCACGCCGTACGGGTTCACCAGCTACGACCAGGTGTTCGTCCCCGAGTACAGCGGTGCGATGGAGCACCCGGGCTGCGTGACGTTCACCGAGCAGTTCGTGTTCCGGTCCCGGGAGAGCGAGAGCGCACACGCGGTCCGGGCGATCGTGCTGCTGCACGAGATGGCGCACATGTGGTTCGGCGACCTGGTGACGATGCGCTGGTGGGACGACTTGTGGCTGAACGAGTCGTTCGCGGACTGGGCTGCGTACTGGTCCGCGGCCGAGGCGACCCGGTTCACCGACGCCTGGGTGGAGTTCGCCCTCGACAAGGGCAACGCCTACCGCGCCGACCAGCTGAGCTCGACGCACCCCATCGCCGCGGACGTGGTCGATCTGGACACCGCGGAGAGCGTCTTCGACGGGATCACGTATGGCAAGGGCGCGTCGGTACTTCGCCAACTGGTCGCCTGGGTTGGTGAGCAGCCGTTCCTCGCCGGGCTGCGCGCCTACTTCGCCGAGCACGCCTACGGCAACGCCGAGTTCGCCGATCTGCTGCGGGCGCTGGAGGCCAGTTCCGGGCGGCCACTCGCCGACTGGGCGACGGCCTGGCTGGGGACCGCCGGCGTCAACAGGATGCGCCTGGTGACCAGCGTGGCGGACGGCCGGTACACCGCAGCGGCGATCGAGCAGAGCGCTGCTCCGGAGCACCCGACACTGCGCCCGCACCGGATGGCGCTCGGGCTGTTCGCGACCGGCCCGGCCGGCGGGTTGGTCCGGACCGGCCGGATCGAGCTGGACGTGCGAGGCCCGTCGACACAGGTGCCCGAACTGGTCGGGGCTGCCGTCCCGGACCTGGTGCTGCTCAACGACGGTGACCTGACCTTCGTCGCCGCCCGCCTGGACGAGCGGTCCCTGGCCACCCTGATGACGTCGATCGACGGCCTGGCCGAGCCGCTGGCCCGGGCGATGGCGTGGACCGCGGCCTGGAACATGACCCGGGACGGCGAGCTCCCGGCGTCGGCGTGGGTGGACCTGGCCCTGCGGGGGTTGGCCACCGAGGTGCAGGCGACCGCGGTGGATGCCGTGTGCTCGCAGACGGCGACGGCGGTCCAGCGGTACACCGACCCGGCGGCCCGCGACCGGATCCGGGCGCGGTGGACCACGGGTCTGCGAGCGCTGCTCGCGGGCGCCGAGGCCGGCTCCGACGTGCAGCTGTTGGTGGTCCGCGCGTTGGCCGCGTCGGCGGTCGCGGACACCGACGCCGCGCTGCTGACCGGGTTGCTGAACGGCACCGCCGTACCGGCGGGGCTGGCCGTCGACACCGACCTGCGGTGGCGGGTGCTCACCGGGCTGGCGCGGCTCGGGCGGGTGGACGAAGGTGCGATCGAGGACGAGCTGAGGACCGATCCGACGACCGCCGGGCGCGAACACGCCGCTGCCGCGTCGGCCGCCCGGCCCGCCGCCGACGCGAAGGAGCGGGCATGGGCGGCCGCGGTGGCCCGGGTGGACACCGCCGGGACCACCCGGGTGGCAATCATGCGCACCTTCTGGCAGGCGGGGGACGCCGAGGTGCTGGCCGGGTTCGCCGAACGCTACTTCACCGAGGCCGCGAGCATCTGGGCCAGGGCGACCTCCGGCACCGCGACAGACTTCCTGACCGGGATGTTCCCCGCTCCGCTGGCATCGGCGCAGCTGCTGGACCGGGCCGAGCGGCTCCTGGCCCGACCCGGCCTTGACCCATCGGCCCGGCGGTTCGTCGGCCAGGGCCGCGACGACGTCGTGCGTGCCCTGGCCGCCCAGGCGTGCGACCGGTCGGCGGCGGCGCGGTAGCGCCCGGGGTCAGTCAGGGTCACCCCGGGCCAGCCAAAGTCAGGCCGCGGTGCTGCCGGCGCGCAGGTAGGTGTCGAAGAACGCGAGGATCCGGCGCTTTGCGTCGGCGGCGGCGTCGTGGTCATACCCGAGCCCGGCGACCTTGAGCATCGGGGTCAACGGTGAAGCGCCGGTCAGCCGGTTGATGAATCCGTGCCGGGCCTCGGGATACTCCTTGACGTCGGCGGTGACCCCGGCTGCGGCCGCGGCGGCCCGGACCTTTCCGGCGGCACCCGGCAGGCTCCGGTCCCGGCCGCCGAAGCTGGCGACGAGGGGGCAGGCGCCGGCCAGGACGGTCTCGAGGTTGTCCGGGACCTGCCCGTAGTTGACGGCGGCGGCCGACCACCCGGGATGGCCCGCCAGCAGCAGCGCGAACCCGCCGCCGATGCAGTAGCCGATGACCCCGACCGCCCCCGTGCAGTCCGCAGACGCAGCCAGCGTGGAGCGGGCGGCGTCGATCCGGTCGAACACCGGTCCGCGCTGGGCGCTGAGCTGGGCGAACATGCCCCTGACGCAGCGGATCGCGCTCTGCCCGTTGTACAGATCGGGGATGCTCACCACGTACCCGGCCGCGGCGAGCCAGTCGGCCTGTTCGCGCATGTCGTCACCGACGCCGAACAGGTCGTGGACGAGGACGACGCCGGGCCACGGACCGGGCCGGCCGACGGTCGGCACAGGCACCGCCAGGTAGCCCTCGGAACCGGCGGGGGCAGGGGGAGTCGGTGTGGTCATGCTCGGCGACCTCCGGGTCGAATGGGACGGGTCGTGCGGCCTGTCGTCACGGAGTCTGCTCGGCGGTGGGCGTGGTCGTCGTCAGCTGGCGAAGAAGTGGGTCGTCGGCCGCTCCAGCAACCGGCCGGCGACGACGTGGTCGACCTTCTCGTTGTAGAATGCAACCATCCCGGTGATCGGTAGCAGCTGCCGGGTGGGGAAGTCGTAGGACCACGCCAGGTCCTGGTGCGTCGCCTGCCCGACCCGCACCGACCAGTACGCGGTCGTCGTGCCTTTGTACGGGCATTCGGTGACGGTGTCCGTCGGCAGCAGGTGCTCGAACCGGACGTCGGTGCGGGGCAGGTAGTACCGCGTCGGCAGCCCCGTCTCGAAGACCATCACCGGCGAGGCGCTCTCGGCCAGGACAACGCCCTCGAGCTCGACGCGCACCGGCCGGCTGGACCGGATGGCGTCCACCCGGACGTAGGGGTTGCGTGGGTGGACGAAGACCTGCTCGTCCTCCTCGTACCACGCGTCCAGCGCCGACCAGTCCAAGCGCACGGTGTCGGCCAGTCCGGCCGCGGCGTCTTCGCGGTAGACCCGCGCTGCGCCGGGCCGGAACGTGTCCCCGACCCGGAGCCCGTGCAGGTGTGCGGTGCCTCGCTTCGTCCGTTGCTGATGCTGCTGGTCGACGAGCACCGCCGGGTCGATGTCGGCCAGCGGCACGTGGTACTGGGGGTAGTTCGGCCACTCCCACACATACATCGCGCGGGTCGTGTCCAGCACCGTCCGGTCGGCCAGCACGGCACGCACCCGCCGCGGGGCGGGCTCGACGAGGCCGGTCGGGGCGATCATCTGCGGGTAGTCGGGCGCAGCGGGCTCCGTGGCTCGGTGGGGCGGTGCGGGGGCGTCGCTCACCCGTGCTCGCTCACGTAGCGGACGAGACCGAGCACGTCCTCGGGCACCAGGCGCCCGATGGCACCCGAGGAGTAGACGGCGGTCACGACGGTGCCGTCGGGTGCGAGGACGAATCCGGTGGACTGCAGGTAGTGCGGTTCGTCGTTGACGTAGGACCCCAACGCCGCCGCCACCTGGTCCGGGTCCGCGCTGTGCGCGACGGGGAAGCCCAGGTGGCGGCGGTCGACCAGTGCGCCGGAGGTCGCTTCGTCGTCCACCGACAGCGCGACCACCCGGATGCCCGCCGCGTCCAACTGGTCCGCGGCGCGGGCGAACGACGACAGCTGGGCATTGCAGTACGGACACCAGGCGCCGCGGTAGACCAGGACGACACCGAAGCTGCCCGCCAGGTCTCCCGGCAGTGACAGGGTGCCGCCGCCGACCAGCGGCAGCCGCAGGGCGGGGAAGGGAGCACCGTTCTCAAGACGTGGCACAGGATCTCCTTGATGATTGGATGTGAGCACAGCTCCGGGGCGCGTACCCCGGCCCGGCGGTCAGGACGACCGGCCGCGGGCAGGTCAGACGGCGACGCGTCCCCCGTCGACGGGCAGCACGACCCCCTGCACGATCGCGGCGGCGGGCGACACCAGGTAGGCGATGGCGGCGGCGACCTCTTCGGGGGTGCCTGCGCGACCGGCGGGCGATGCGGCGGCGAGCTGGTCGAAGGCGTCGCCCATCGCGACGGAGGCCTCGGTGCGGGTCGGGCCGGGGCTGACGGCGTTGACGCGGACGCCGCGCGGGCCGAACTCCGCCGCCCACGACTTGGTCAGCAGGTTCAGCGCGGCCTTGGCGGAGCCGTACACGCCCATGCCCGCCATGCCGAACTCGGCGACCATCGTGCTGACGTTGACGATCACACCGTCCCCGCGCTCGGCCATCGCCGGGGCGAGCGCCGCGGTGAGGAAGAACGGAGCCTTGACGTTGAGGCCGTAGCTGGCGTCGAAGGCCTGCTCCGAGATCTGGTCGGTGGGGCCGAACAGACCGCCGCCGGCGTTGTTCACCAGCACGTCGACCCGGCCGCCGAGGACGGACTCGGCCGCCCGGGCCAGCGCGGTCGCGGATGCTGCGTCGGTCAGGTCGGCTGCGACGAAGTCCGCGCGCCCCCCACCGGTCCGGATCTGCTTCACCGCGGCTTCGCCTCGCGCCGTGTCACGCCCGCTGAGCACGACGTGCAGGCCGGCGTCGGCCAGGGCCTGGGCAGTGGCGCGGCCGATGCCGCTGGTTGCGCCGGTGACCAGCGCGGTACGGGTGGCGGTAGTGCTCGTCGTCATAGTGTCCCCTCGATTGGCTTGAATAGGCCAGAACGTACTCCGGTTGTTCTGGCTCGTCAAGGCCAGACCGGGTAGGGTCGAGGAATGAGTCCGGAGGCCGCGACACGCGAGCGGCCGACCTCGGGGGATCCGCGGTCGGCGGGGTCGACGCCCAAGGGCCGGGCGACGCGCGCCCGGATCGTCGCGACGGCTGCGGACCTGATGTTCGCGCGAGGTGTGGCCGGTACGACGACCGATCAGGTGCGTGCCGGGGCCGGGGTCAGCAACTCTCAGCTCTACCACTACTTTGCCGACAAGTCGGCACTTGTGAGAGCGGTGATCACCTACCAGACCGAACAGGTCATCGCCGGCCAGCAACCGGTGCTCAGCAACCTGGACTCGTTCGAGGCGCTCGTCGCGTGGCGGGACCTGCTCGTGGCCGCGCAGCTCGAGCACGAGTGTGTCGGCGGCTGCCCGCTCGGGTCGCTCGCCAACGAACTCGCCGGAACCGACGAGGATGCGCGCACTGCTCTCGCAGCCGGGTTTCTCCGGTGGGACGCCTCGATCCGGGACGGGCTCCGGGCGATGCGCGACCGCGGGGAGCTGCGGCCCGACGCAGATCCGGACCGGTTGGCCCTCGGCACGCTCGCCGCGGTGCAGGGGGGACTGCTGCTCACCGAGACCCTGCGGGACACCGCACCGCTGGCGGCCGGGCTCGACCTCGCAATCGACTCGATCCGCGCTTACGAAGCCTGAGCCTGCCCGGGGTGGTCCGGGGCCGGCCGGTGTAGCCGAAACGGACGGGGGCGCCGACGGAACCGCCCGGTTATACCCAGCTATACTTATCGCATGAAGACCGCCGTGTCCCTTCCCGACGCAACCTTCCAACGCGCCACCGCGTCTGCCGCGAAGCTGGGGATCAGTCGCTCGGAGCTGTTCGCCACGGCACTCGATCGTTACCTGGAGGAGCTGGAAAGCGGTGTCGTGGTGCAGGACATCGACCGAGCAGTCGACCTCGCAGCCAACGATGACTCGAACCGGGTCGCGGCCGCGGTGGGTCGCCGTCGGTTGTCCGACGATGACGGCAACTGGTGATCGAGCGCGGGCAGGTGCACTGGGTCGATCTTGGCCCGGCCGTCGGAAGCCGCCCCGCGAAGCGCCGGCCGGTCGTTGTCGTCCAGGCTGATGTCTTCACCAGGAGCCGCCTCGCGACAGTGATCGTCGCAGTCGTGACGTCGAACACCGCGCTGGGCGCAATGCCGGGCAATGTCTTCCTGCCGGCCGCGTTGACCGGGCTTCCTCGGGATTCGGTCGTCAACGTGACCGCTCTGGTGACCGTTGACAAGCAGGACCTATCCGACGCGGCCGGTACCGTTCCCGGTGTGCTCATGCAGCAGGTCGACCGCGGTCTGCGCCGCGTCCTGGAACTGACCGGGCGATAACAGCCCCGCCTGAGTCGTCGTACGTGAACAGACCGGTCAGGTCTCCATCAGCGATGGGCAGGTTCCGAGGTACACGGCGTAACCGAAACGGAGCCCCCGCAGCAGTGCCGAGTTGGCTCAGAGCGCCGCACTGCCCTTGTCGGGAAATCGCGCGAGCGCCAGATGGTTCAACTGCTGAACACAAGATTTACCCACAACAGATGTAGAGGTACTGGACGTTCGCCCCCCGGTCGTCGCATCGAACAGCTTGGCGAGCGCCACGAAGGCGGCGTCGTACTGAGTCAGGTTGTGCCGCAGTTCCCAGCAACGCAGCAGCAGGCCCCGGTGGGAGATCCGCCGCAGCGGTGGCGCGAGGAGGTCCGCCACGGCCATTTCGGCACGTGGTACCGCAAGCTGGCCGACCGCGATCTGTCGCCGGAAGACGGAAAGAACCTCGAGGTCGATCAGTTCCGGCGCGGCGAGCAGGTCTGCACGCAAGCTGGCTCGGGACGCGTCGCCGTCCGCGCTGTCGTCCGCGAGAGCGGGTGCTAGGACGCTGGCGTCAACGACGATCACGATCCTCCCGAAGGATCGCTGTGGCTGTCGTGATCGGTATCCGTCCACCTGCCCGGCCGCCCGCGCGGTCGAGCACCTCTTCCACGGTCGGGACGGCGGCCTCGTGGATCAGCCTGCTCAGCAGGTACTCCTGCCCGGCCGCCCGCTCGTGGCTGCGGTCAGGCCGAGAACAGGCCGCGGATGTCGTCGGCACTGAGCTGGTTGCCGAAGGAGCCGTCACCGTCGACGACGCGGGCGAACAGGTCGCGCTTGTGCTGCTGCAGCGCTACGACCTTCTCCTCGATCGTGTCGGCCGCGACGAGGCGGTACACCATCACCGTCTTGTCCTGGCCGATCCGGTGTGCGCGGTCCACGGCCTGGGCCTCGGTGGCAGGGTTCCACCACGGGTCCAGGACGTAGACGTAGTCGGCCTCGGTCAGCGTCAGCCCGACCCCGCCGGCCTTGAGGCTGATCAGGAAGACCGGAGCAATGCCCTCGGTGAACGCAGCGATGCGCGACCTCCGGTCCCGGGTACGACCGTCCAGGTAGACGTGGGCGATGTTCTCCGCCGTCAGTCGGTCGCGGACGAGGGCGAGGAAGCGGGTGAACTGACTGAAGACGAGCACCCGGTGGCCCTCGGCCACGACCTCGCCCAGGTGGTCCAGCAGCGCGTCGATCTTGCTGGAGCGGACGTGGGTGGCATCGGGATCGATCAGGGAGGCGTCGAGGCTGAGCTGGCGCAGCACGGTCAGCGAGCGGAAGATCGCGATCCGGTTCCGCTGCATGTCGTCGAGCAGCCCCAGCACCCGCTGCCGTTCCCGGGCGAGGTGCCGGTCGTAGACCCGGCGGTGCGCAGGGTTGAGGACCACTTCGAGGACCTGCTCGACCTTCGGGGGCAGATCGGTGGCGATCTGCTCCTTGTTCCGGCGCAGCATCAGCGGTCTGATCCGCCGACGCAGCACCGCCAACTGCTCGGTGGACCGCTCGTTCTCGATGGGCTTGCGGTAGGTCTCGGTGAACCGGCCGGGGCTCGGGAACAGGCCCGGTGCGGCAAGGGAGAGCAGCGCCCACAGATCCATCAGTGAGTTCTCCAGCGGCGTCCCGGTGACGGCGAGCCGGAACGGCGCCTCGATCCGGCGGGTCACCTGGTAGGTCTTGCCCTGGTGGTTCTTCACCGCCTGCGCCTCGTCGAGGACCAGACCGCTCCACCGCACCGCGCCGTACTCCTCGGCGTCGATCCGCAGCAGGGCGTAGGAGGTCACGACGACGTCGGCCGCCGCGCCGATCCCGGACAGCGCGCGCCCGCTGCGTCGTGCGGTCTCGGTGACCGCCACCACCCGTACCGACGGGCAGAACCGTGCCGCCTGGGCGACCCAGGTGGAGACGACACTCGTCGGGGCCACCACCAGCAGCGGTCCCGCATCCCCGCCCAGGGTGCCCGCCTCGACAGCACGTGCCACCATCGCCAACGTCTGCACGGTCTTACCCAGCCCCATGTCGTCGGCGAGGACACCACCCAGGCGCAGGTCCCACAGCAGGCTCAGCCAGTGGTAACCCTGCAGCTGATAGGGCCGCAGCTGCGCGGACAGGGTGGCCGGCGGTGGCGGCGTGGGGACGGCATCGAGGTCGAGCAGTGCTCCGACAGTGCGTGACCACCGCTCGCTCTGGTGCTCCACGACGCCGAGGCTGACCAGCTCCTCCCACAGTCCGGCCTGCCATGGGGTGATCCGCAGCTCTCCGAGCGGCCGGTCGGTCAGCGCCCGCGCCTCCTCGACGACCGCCCGCAGCGCATGCAGCTCGGGTCGGTCCAGCCGGAACCAGGTGCCGGAGACGAGCAGCATCCTCGACTCGCCCCTCGACAGTGCGGACAGCAGCCCGGCAAGTGGGACGGCCTGGCCGGCAACGCTGACGCTCACGCCGAGGTCGAACCAGTCCGTCTGGCCGGGCTCGGCGGACTCCCGCGCCGACACCGACACCAGGGGGGCGTCGGCGGCCTCGGCGTAGTCGGCGGGGTCCCCTTCGACGGTGAGGTGCACGTCATCGCGATCTCGGAGACCGGGCAGGACCCGCTCGACGAAGACGGCGGTGTCGATACCGGTCAGCTCGACGTCCGGGACGAGCCGGTGGGCCGGTCCCACGACGTCCGGCACCGGTACGCGCAGCGCGGGGACGGCGTCGAGCAGGTCGAGCAGGTCCATGCCGGAGAGCAGCGCTTCCTCGGCGTCGGTGTCCCGGGCGACCAGGTCGGTCGCGCCGTTGATCGGGACCTCGACGGGGCGACCGTCCACCGGGTAGCGGAACGACCAGCGCAACGCCGTGCGGTGGGCGGCGCCGAAGCGGACGGCCAGGCCCAGGCCGGGCGGGGCGATCTCCGGCAGGTCCACGCTGGCGTCGCCGGACCCGACCGGCAGCCGCTGCCGGAGCAGCGGGTACCAGCGGGCGAGGAAGCGGGGCAGGTCCGCGGCGGGGACGGTCAGCGGCCGACGCTGGGACAGCAGCCGTGCGACGGCGGCGTCCAGCGGCCGGTCGAAGCCGGCGAGCAGCAGCCGGGCGGGGTCGTCGACGAACAGCCCGTGGGGGGGCGTACCGACCAGCTGTACCCGGTGGGCCGGCAGATCCGGTTGACCGGGGAGGTGGACGACGGGCGCCAGCACAGCGTCGGCGGCGACTTCCCGGCGCAGGTCCAGCGTGACGTCGGCGGGGCCGTCGGCCAGCTCGACGGGGCGGGCGCCGGGTCGGCCGGCCCGGGAGCCGAGCTCGGACACCAGCGTGACGCCGGCCCGCACGGCGTCGTCGAGCAACCGCCACCCGCCCGGGCCGAGTTCGTCGAGGTGGACGGTCGGGTCGCCGTACTGCGCCTGCCAGACGGACTGGCGGGCGCGGGCGGCCCGGAGAAGTTCCACCAGGGCGTCGCGTTGCCGAGTGTGCAGCGGTCGGCCCACGCCGGGCATGTCGAGGTCGCGCCAGGATGCGCCGGTCTTGATCCAGGCGCCGTTGGCGCCGCGGCGGGCCGGGCGGAGCCGCGCCCGGGGCACCGCTTCGGGGCGCCCGGCCCAGCGGCTGGGCGCGATCTCGACGACCTCGACGAGCAGCGCCAGCGGCACCGGGTCGTCGGGCGCGGGGTCCTGCGGCTCGAACACGTCGGTGAGCACGCGTTCCCAGGTGGGCGGGGTGGTGCTGCCGGTGCCGGTGCCGGGGCTGGCTGTGCCGGCGCCGGTCGCGACGGGGCCGGCCGTGCCGGGGCTGGTCGTGCGGTCGCCGCGTAGGGCAGCGTCGCGGGCGGTGAGCAGGACGGCGACGACGTGCTTGCATTCAACTCCCATGGGGCAGCTGCAGTCGCTGGACCATTTGCCGTCCCCGAGCGCCCGGACCACCACCTGGTAGGGCGCGGCGCGGGTCCCGCGAACGGAGGCGAGCACGACCGCTCCGTCGCCGCCGACGGAGAGTCCGGTCACGGCGCCGTTGCGGGCGTAGGCGGCGCCCCGGATGACCGCGCCCGGCGCGACCTGGCGGGTCAGCGTGCCCGGGTCCAGCGCGGTCAGCCACGAAAGGGCGGGTCGGGACGTGCCGGACGGGATGGCGGACTGCACGTGCCCCCATCCTTTCGCCGGCCCGGGATCGCTGCCGACGCTACGGCGCGGTCAGGTCCTGTCGGCTCCGTCCGGCGCCGGCAGTCTGCAATGCGCTGATGCGATAACGTCAACATCATGCGCACCACGCTGTCGATCTCGGATGGTCTGCTCGAGCAGGCCAAGGAGCGGGCTCGCGAACGTGGCCAGTCCCTGGGCCGGGTCGTGGACGACGCACTGCGGGGGGAGTTCGCCCGGGAGCAGGCGCGGGTCGCCGACCGGCCCCGGGTGCCGGTGTTCCACGGTGGCTCCGGTCCGGCAGCCGGCGTCGACCTGACCTCGAACCGGGCGATGGCCGAGCTCCTGGACGAGGGCACCGAGCTCGACAGCCGGCGCTGACGGTGCTGCTGCTCGATGTCAACGTCGTGCTCGCCGCGCACCGCGACGACCATCCCGCACCACGACAGGGTCCGCGGGTGGTTCGACCGGCTGCTCGCCGGGGACGAGCCGTTCGCGGTGCCGTTCACCGTCTGGGCGTCGTTCCTCCGGCTCGCGACGAACCGCAGGGTGTTCCCTCGGCCGACACCGCGGTCGGACGCGTTCGAGTTCCTCGCCGCCGTGCGCGCACAGCCCCACCACGTCGCCACCGAGCCCGGTCGGCGGCACCTCGACCTGCTCCAGCGGATGTGCCAGCAGGCCGATGCATCGGGCGACCTGCTCCCCGACGCGGTCCTGGCGGCCGTCGCCGTCGAACACGGCTGCACGGTGGTGTCGCTGGACCGCGACTTCGCCCGCTTTCCGACCGTGGACACGGTCCGACCGGGCGACGGCTGAGCGGCCAACCGCAGTTGTCCGTCACCGCCGCGGGCAGCAGGTGGGGGACCCAACGCCGGGTCGGCGTGCCGGTGCCGCAGGGTCGTTGCCACGCGAACCGCCGACCCGGTCACCGCCTTGCGAGCCTGCGCCACGACCAGGTCGGCATCAGGGACGGACGCCAGCGTCGCCAGGTGGGGACGCAGGTACTCCTGCGCAGAGCGGCCGGTGGTCCCTGAGGGTGCGGGGAACGGCGCAGCACCACCGCCCTGGGCTCGACGTCCATCGTCTGCAGTCGCCGGACGGGGTGGTCTGGCCGCTCCCGGTGGAGCCCGTCCGTCCGCCATCCCAGACTCCGGTGGTAGACGATTCGGTCGGGAGGGTAGACGGTGGGCGGGTGAGCATGAACATCAAGAATCCAGAGACACACCGGTTGTCCCGCGAGCTGGCCGCGATCACCGGGGAGTCCGTGACGACTGCCGTCACGGTTGCGGTCGCCGAGCGCCTCGACCGCGTCCGGTCCAGCGAGCAGGGCCAGACGCCGTCGGACCGCGCCGCCCGCGTTCTCGCCGCCGCCCGACGGCTCCGCGAGGGCCTGGGTGACGACCGACCGACCGGCGAGCACGGGGATCTGCTGTACGACGAACACGGCCTGCCCCGGTGATCGTCGACACCTCCGCGATCGTCGCTCTCGTGCTCGACGAAGACGACAGCCCATCGATCGCAGCGGTGCTCGCATCGGCCGACGATGTCCGGATGTCGGCAGCCTCCTGGCTGGAAGCTGCCGTGGTCCTCGACGGCCGGCGTAACCCCGCAACCAGCCGACAGTTCGACGACCTCGTCGCGGCCATCGGTCTGACCGTCGAACCGGTCACCGCCGCGCAGGCAGCCGAAGCGCGCCAGGCGTATCGGCACTGCGGCCGCGGGAGCGGTCATCCGGCGCGACTGAACTTCGGGGACTGCTTTGCTTACGCGCTGGCTCGGACGACCGGTCAGCCGCTGCTGTTCAAGGGCGACGACTTCGGGCACACGGACGTCGCCCCTGCTGGGTGAGGCATCACGGGAACCGTCAGCCGGGGCAGTCCGCTCAGCCGGCGAGACGGAACTGTCGATAGCGGCGTTCGAGTCGCGCGGTGTCGGGGCGGGCGTCGCGGGCGCGGGGGAGCAGCAGCTTGACGTCGCGCATCTCCTGCAGCCCGTGCCGGAGCATCGGCCCGTCGATCTCCGCGAGGATGTCGGCCCGCACGTCGACGGTCAGGTCCGGCCGGATGCCGATGAGGTTTGCGTCGTAGGCGGCGTGGTGGATCTTGCACATCGCCAGGCCGTTCGGGACGACCGGCAGCCCGTCGGGGTCGGAGTCCGGGACGATGTGCGCCGCGTCGAGCAACGCGACGTGGCGCAGCCGGCAGACAGAGCACTGCTTCTCGTAGGCGAATAGGACACGGGAGCGGAACACGGGTTGGTGCAGGCGGAGCCTGGTCAGGCGTTCCAGGTAGCTCCGCTGTGCCGCGTCGACGACCGGGCCGCCGACGACGCGCTGCCCCTGGTCGACCGCGACGACGAACTGGTGGTCCGCGGGCTCCTCGGCGACCAGCCACACGGGGTAGCGCGGCAGGTAGACGCCGCGCGCGATTCCGACGAACCACAGCAGAGGGCGACGCTCTCGCATTGCCGTCCGGAGAGCGACGTTCTCGTAGTGCTGCGGGTCCGTGCCGCGCCACTTGTACCGGAGCAGCCCGTCGGGGCCTTCCGCGTCCAGGTAGGGCGGAGCCGCGCCCGGCCGGGTGAACGCGGTCCGGATGCTCAGCGCCGCGGTCAGGTCGCGCGGCTTCCAGATCCCCTGCTGGACAGCCATCAGCGGGCGGCGGGTCCCCGCGTACTCGAACGCTGCGAGCTGGTCCCGGGTGACCGTCTGCGATCCGAGGGCGGACACTTGGTCGAGCCAGCTGACGGCCGCGGCCCGCAGCTCGCCGTCGAAGTCCGGTGGTGACGCCTCACTCATCTCGGGGATTGTGCTCGCGCCGGTCGATCACCCACCCGGCTGCCGCCGCGATGGCAGCAAGCGCCGGGTCAGAGGTCGAGGACGAGGCGGAGGGCCGCGTCGACGCGCCGCAGTTCGGAGCCGCTGAGGAAGCCCGCGCTGGCGCCGAGGCGCTGGGGGTCGATCGACGTCGTCTGCTCGGCAAGGACCCGGGTCAGCTGTCCGCCGACCTCGATCTGCGGTCGGAACGTCGCCGCCCGTGCGCGGGTCGAGGTCGGGACGACGAGCCACGTGGACAGCGGTAGCGCGTCGGACTGCACGACGACCGCGTACCGGCTCCCCGCCTGTTCGTGACCCCGTTGGTCCCGAGGGGCCTTCAGGTGGAAGAGCTCACCACGCACGGAGTTCCTCCATGTCCCGCAGCACGCGCGCGCTTTCCGCGCGGTCGTCGGGGTCCGCCGCGAGGTCCACCGCCTCGGCTCGCAGCCGACTGCGCGCGCGCGCCGCGGCAGCGTCGATCAGCGCGGACCGGACCGCCGCCGACACGTGGGTGCCGTCGGCGGTCAGCACGGCCAGGGCCCGACTCGTGTCGTCGTCCGGTCGGAAGGTGATCGTCTCAGCCATCCACCAACTGTCTCACGTGCTGTAAGACGTGAGACCGGGTGACCCGAAGGCAAGGACGCACGGCACCGAACCGACGCCGCGGAACGGGGAGTGTGCCTGCGCCCCCCGTCTTCGGGCCAGCCGGTCTTGCCGTCGAGTGGCGATCTGTATTCGCTGAGCGGGTTCAGATCGCCACTCGACGCCGTCCGGAGCCCACGGTGGTGCGGCGACCGGCCGGCCAGGCGACCTCGCCCGGGCGGCGGGAAGGTCAAGAGCGAGCCGGCGTCCGCGAACCGGGTGGACCTGCTGGGTGCGTTCACTTCGTGGGTCGGCACGGCCGTCCGGTCGGTACCGACTCGATCACCGCCCGGCTCCGGCCGCGTACCCGGGTCTGCCCGGACTCATGGCCGTGTACCCGGCTGCGCCCAGAAGCCCGAGATCAACCCCGGGCGCCCTGCCATGATGTCGAGGTAGCCGAGTCAGTCTTCTCGACCAGTGGAGGTGGCACGAGATGACCGTCTCGGTTCTGGACCTCCCAGTGATGCCCATGCCGGAAGCCGCCCGCCAGCTGCGCATCCCGCCGAGCACGCTGCAGCACTGGTTGGAGGGTGGAGACCGGCGAGGAATCTTCTACCCGCCGATCCTTCGCGCCGAGCCGCGCGGCACCCTCGCGATGACGTGGGGGGAGGTGGTCGAGGCGCGGTACCTGCGCTCTTACCGGAGTCGTACCTCGATGCAGCGGCTTCGACCGTTCATCAGCACGATGCGCGAGCAGTTCGGGGTTCCCTACCCGCTCGCGCACTTCAAACCCTTCATCGCCGGCAACCGGGAGCTGGTCTTCCAGCTTCAGCAGCGCGCCGAGGTGCCCGACGAGTTCTGGCTGGTGCTGCGCGGTAATTCCGGCCAGTACCGCCTCAATCCACTCCTGGTCGGTGATTACGTGAGCCGGGTCGACTTCGCCGACGAGGGCGTGCAGGAGGCGGAGCGGATCAGGCCTCTCGGCAAGGAGCGAGCCGTCGTCATCGACCCCCGCGTCACCTCCGGCGCGGCCACCGTGCGCGGCGTACGCACCGCGATCCTGGCCGAGCGTGAGCGGGCCGGGGCGCCGGTGGACGAGCTCGCCGACGAGTTCGACCTACCCGAGGGCGACGTGCGTGACGGCCTGGCCTACGAGTGGTCCACCGGCTGGGCAGCGGAGACCGCCGCCTGACGATGCCTGCCGCCCACTGGTTCGTCGACGCCAACACCACCGGACTGGGGCATGTCCTCTCGGCAGCGCATCTCCCTGTCACCTGGATCGGCGACGACGGCCGGAAGGGTCGCCGCAAGGAACGGCACTGGCTGAGCCCGTGTCCGGTGAGGAACCACGGCGAACCCGACGAGGTCTGGATCCCTGCGATTGCCGCGACCGGAGCTGCGATCCTCACGCGCGACGAGCAGATCGCCTCGCGCCTGCTCGAGCACGAGGCGGTCCGCACGGCGGCCGCGCAGATGTTCGCCATCACCTCGGCTGGGGACCTCGATCTGTGGGCACTGACCCGGGTCGTCGCGGCCCAGTGGGACCGCCTGGACGCCGTGCGTCAAGAGCGACCTGGGCCGTTCATCGTCGGGTTCACCCGAACGACGCTCACAGACGTCCGCACCTGGTGATCGGCGCCAGACCCTCTTGCCCACACCTCATCGAGGTGGGCCGCTCGGCTGCGGCCGACGTCCCGGCCGGGCCCCGTCGCCGCGTAGAAGCCGTCGACGAGAGCGGGACGGCCGGCTCCAGGCCTTCGGTCGGTGGTCGACCTCAGTGGCGGGCGCGCCGTCTCAGGCAACGCGCCGCCCGCCGTTCGCGCGGAGGTGTCACCGCTGAGTCCAGCGGCTAGGTGATGCGGCCGCCTTCGACGTCGCTGGCGAGGCGGCGTCGCGCGGGCTTCCGACAGCGGTGCTGGTGGCCGGCGGCCAGTCGGGGACACCGTCAGTGAGCTGGCACTTTCGTTGGCGGAGGTGAGCGAAGAGGACCGGGCGATTGTCACCCCGCTTGTCCTGCACCTGAGGACTTGAAGGCGGTACGCCGTCTCCGGTGAATGCCCAACAGGCTGGAGGGCCGCGACCGCTGCGAGCTGCCGCCGACGCTAGGTTGAGCCCGTCCCCACGGCGCGTGACGAGAGGCGGCTCGTGGACGTCTTTGAGGTGCGAGACCAACTGGTCGAGGACTACCGGCAGTTCACCTCCGCATTCGTCGACATCCGCGACGAGCGGACCCGAGCTTTCGCCACGGCTCGCCTGGCCGAGGGTGCCCAGTGGCCCGACCCCTGGCTGTCGCTGAACCCCAGCTTCGCCACCGGCGGCACCGTCGGCGAGCTGGTCGACGAGGGTCTGCTCCACCCTGAGTGCGAGCGCATCTTCCGGGTCAAGAACAACGCGAGTGACCCCGGCGGGTCAGCCCTCACGTTCCATCGCCACCAGCGCGAGGCCATCGAGGCGGCCCGGACGGGCGCCGGCTACGTCCTGACGACCGGCACGGGGTCGGGGAAGTCGCTGGCCTACATCGTGCCGATCGTCGACGCAGTCCTGCGGGCGCCGCGTCGACGAGGGATCAAGGCGATCGTCGTCTACCCGATGAACGCGCTCGCGAACAGCCAGCAGGGGGAGCTCGAGAAGTTCCTCACGTTCGGCTACGGCAAGGGCTCCGAGCCGGTGACGTACGCCCGCTACACCGGGCAGGAGTCAGCGACCGACCGCGATCAGATCCTGAAGAACCCGCCGGACATCCTGCTGACCAACTACGTCATGTTGGAGCTCGTCCTGACCCGGCCGACCGAGCGTGAGCAGCTGATCACCGCAGCTCGCGGCCTGGAGTTCCTTGTCCTGGACGAGCTGCACACCTACCGGGGGCGGCAGGGCTCCGACGTGGCCCTCCTGGTGCGCCGGGTCAAGGACGCCTGCCAGGCGCCTGACCTCTGCTGCGTCGGCACCTCGGCCACGATGGCGAGCGGCGGCACGATCGAAGACCAGCGCCGCACCGTAGCTGCCGTCGCCACGACCCTGTTCGGGGCACCGATCACACCGGACCGCGTCATCGGCGAGACCCTCGCGCGAGCCACCGCACCCGGCGAGGCATCCGGAGCAGGGCTCGCGAACGCCCTGCGGCACCCGACCCCGCCGAGCGATTACGACGGCCTGCTGATCGACCCGCTCGCGCAGTGGATCGAGGCGACGTTCGGCTCGAAGCCGGACGACGTCTCCGGCCGGCTCGTCCGGCAGCCGCCGCGACGGGTGCCCGAAGCGGCTGCAGACCTTGCTCAGCTCACCGGCGAGGACGCCGCGTTGTGCGCTGCGGCCATCCGCCGGACCCTGCTCGCCGGCTCGCAGGCGCAGAACCCCGACACCCGGCGACCCTTGTTCGCCTTCCGCCTGCACCAGTTCCTGTCCAAGGGCGACTCGGTCTACGCGAGCCTGGAGGACGAGGCCACCCGCCACCTCACCGACCAGTACCAGACGGCTGTCCCGGGAAGCCCCGACACGGTCCTGCTTCCGTTGTCGTTCTGCCGCGAGTGTGGGCAGGAGTACTACGCGGTGTCCCGCACGACCAGCAAGGGCACGACGACCTACCTCCCCCGTCGTGAGCGAGACGCCAGCGGCGGTGAGGACGCGAACGGCTACCTCTACGTCTGCACGACGAACCCGTGGCCGGTCGAGCCCGTCACCGAGGGACGACTCCCGGACTCGTGGCTGAGCCTGGACGAGGACGGCCAGTCGGTCGTCCTACCGACCAAGCGGAACGCCGTGCCCCAGCGGGTGATCGTCCAGCCCGACGGCACGCAGTCGTCCGCCGGTCAGCCAGGCCCCCACAACTACAAGCCCGACGTCGGCGTGCTCGCCGCATGGGTGCCGGGGCCCTTTGCGTTCTGCCTGCGCTGCCGGGTGTCCTACGAGCAGACCCGAGGCGCGGAGTTCGCCCGACTGGCAACCCTGGACCAGGAGGGCCGCAGCTCGGCGGTCTCGGTGCTCAGCACAAGCATCATCCGAACGCTGCGCGGCCTGCCCGAGCGTGAGCTGGACAGACATGCCCGCAAGCTGCTGACCTTCGTCGACAACCGGCAGGACGCCAGCCTGCAGGCTGGTCACTTCAACGACTTCGTCCAGGTGGTCCAGCTCCGCGGAGCCCTCTACCGTGCCGCGGCGGCCGTCGACTCCGGGTTGCGATTCGAGGACCTCGCTGCCCGCGTGAGCACCGCTCTTGGACTGTCGTTCGACCAGTTCGCCGCGAATCCGGGGGCCAAGTTCTCGCAGCGGGACACCACCGAGCGCGCGTTGCGGGAAATCGTTGGGTACCGGCTATTCCTCGATCTCGAGCGCGGTTGGCGGGTGACGATGCCGAACCTGGAACAGGTCGGCCTACTCCGCCTGGACTACGTCGACCTGGCAGAGATCGCGGACGATGAGGAGACCTGGGCCACCCTGCACCCGGCGCTGCGAGAGGCAGAATCGCCGCTGCGCGAGGAGTTGTGCCGGATCCTGCTGGACGAGCTCCGCAGGGTCCTTGCCGTCGACGTCGACTGCCTGACCTCTGAGGGCTTCGAGCGGCTGCGCAACCTGTCCAACCAGCAGCTGACCGGGCCGTGGGCCCTGCCCGACCAGGAACCGCTCCCGTGGGTGGGGACGGCGTACGCACGGCCGAGCCGTCGTGGTGAGGACACCCGCCGGGACCTCGCACTGTCCGGGCGTTCGGCGTTCGGCCGTTACCTGCGCGCGCCGAAACGGTTCCCCGCCACCGGCGATCCTTTGCGCACAGAGGACGCCCAGGCGGTCATCAGCAATCTGCTGACGGCGCTGGAACGCCATGACCTGCTGGCCACGGTCGACCCGAACGACGGTCGGAGGTGGCAGCGTCGCCAGCCCGGGTCGGCAGGGAACGCGCCCGGTTACCGGATCAAGGCGTCCGCGCTGGTCTGGCAAGCAGGCACAGGCGAGCACGGTGCGGAAGACCTGCTGCGCAAGGTGGTCGACTCCAGCGAGACAGCGCGCGTCAACCCGTTCTTCCGCGACCTGTACCGCGACGGCGCGGCCGAGCTCACCGGCCTCCAGGCCCGCGAGCACACCGCGCAGGTGGCCCCGATCGAGCGGGAGAAGCGTGAGGACGAGTTCCGCACGGCCGCGCTCCCCTTGCTGTTCTGTTCCCCGACCATGGAACTGGGCGTGGACATCGCCGGGCTGAACGCGGTGGCGATGCGCAACGTCCCCCCGACGCCCGCCAACTATGCACAGCGCAGCGGGCGGGCCGGTCGCTCCGGTCAGCCGGCCCTGGTGGTCACCTACTGCGCCAGCGGCAACAGCCACGACCAGTACTTCTTCCGACGTTCCCGCGACATGGTCGCCGGCTCGGTCGCCGCGCCGCGCCTGGACCTGGGCAACGAGGACCTCGTGCGCTCACACGTCCACGCGATCTGGCTGACCGAGACCGGCCAGAGCCTGCACGCCAGACTCACCGAACTGCTGGACGTGAGCGGAGAGCACCCGTCGCTGGACCTGCTGCCGGAGGTCTGGCGTGCCGTCTCCGACAAGCGCGTGGTGCTCCGCGCTGTGGGGCACGCCCGGATCGTCCTGGGCACGATCGCCGCGGAACTGGAGAAGACCACGTGGTGGCACGGCCGCTGGTTGGAGGACACGGTGGCCGGTGCCGCCAAATGGTTCGACGGCGCGTGCGACCGGTGGCGGGACCTGTACCGCGCCGCGCTCAGCGACCAGCGCAACCAGAACAAGCTCGTCGTCGACCAGTCGATCACCGACAAGCGCATCAGGCAGGACGCCGTCAAGCGACGGCTCCAGGCGGAGAACCAGCTGCGGCTGCTGCGCAACGAGGATGCCGAGCAGGGGGCGACCGACTTCTACAGCTACCGCTACTTCGCCTCCGAAGGATTCCTTCCCGGGTACTCGTTCCCGCGGCTCCCGCTTGCAGCATTCATTCCGGGTCAGCGGGGCAGCCGGTCGGACTCCGGTGACTACATCCAACGACCACGGTTCCTGGCGATCAGCGAGTTCGGCCCCGGAGCACTGATCTACCACGAGGGTGCCCGGTATGAGGTGAACCGGGTCCAGCTGCCGACATCCCAGACGGCCGAGGGCGGGGTGGAAACCCAGGACGCGCGTCGCTGTCCGTCCTGCGGGTACCACCACGACCGACAGGTCGGCACCGACCGCTGCGACAACTGTGATGCCGCGCTGGGTGCTGTCACCCATGGCCTGCTGCAGCTGCAGACCGTCTTCACCCGTCGCCGCGAGCGGATCTCCAGCGACGAGGAGGAGCGGCGCCGCGCCGGCTTCGAACTGGAGACCTCCTACCGGTTCGCTGATCACGGCGTGCGGGCCGGTCGGGCCGACGCTGCGGTCATCGGTGACGACGGATCTGAGATCGCTGCTCTGGTGTACGGGGACACCGCGACGGTCCGGGTCACCAACGTCGGTCGGCGCCGTCGCAAGGATCCCGACAACAGGGGCTACCTCCTCGACACGGTGAAGGGCGCGTGGCTCAAGGCCCAGACGGCAGACGCCACACCGGAGGATGCCGACCTCCCGGAGGCGACGGCCGGTGTCAGAGCGCAGCGGGTTCTCCCGTTCGTGGAGGACCGGCGCAACGTCCTCGTCCTGCGCTTCGTCGACCCGGTGTCGGAGGAGGTGGAGACGACGCTGCGGTACGCGCTGGAACGGGGCATCGAGGCGGCGTTCCAGCTGGAGGACTCGGAACTGTCCAGCGAGGCGCTGCCGGACCCCGACGGCCGCGGTCGGATCCTGCTCACCGAGAGTGCCGAGGGCGGTGCCGGGGTCCTGCGCGGCCTTCACGCCGATGCCGATGCCGTGGCCCGAGCAGCACGCACCGCGCTGGCGATCGCCCACTTCGACCCTGATACCGGAGTGGATCTCGGGAAGGCCGATGGCGCGTCGGAGCGGTGTGAACGCGGGTGCTATGACTGCCTGCTCAGCTACGGGAACCAGCACGACCACGCGTTGATCGACCGGCACGCCGTACGGGACCTGCTGCTGTCGCTGTCTCGGGCCCGCACCGTCCCGGCTGGTGCCGGCGTCAGCCGGACCGACCAGTTCGACCAGCTGCTGCGCCATTCGACGACCTCGCTGGAACGGAACTTCGTGACCTACCTGGCCGAACACGATCACGTACTCCCCGACGAGGCGCAGGTCCTGGTCGAGGCGGCGCGAGCCCGACCGGACTTCGTCTACCGGTCGGGTAGCCCCACGGCAGTGTTCGTCGACGGCCCACAGCACGACGCCGCCTCCGTCGCTGAGCGCGACGCACTCGCCGAAGATCGCCTGATGGACCTGGGGTGGAGCGTGCTGCGGGTGAGGTTCGACGACGACTGGACGACGGTGGTCGAGCGACGTCCGTCGGTGTTCGGCGCCGGTCGACGGGTCAGCGCGTGACGGCGGTCAGCGCATGACGGCGGGACTCGCCCCGCTCGACAAGGTCACGACGCCGGGGTTCACCCCCGGCTCTCTCGTCGCGGTCCGGGGACGCGAGTGGGTGGTGCTGCCCGGGTCGACCGACGACTTCCTGCTCGCCCGCCCACTCGGTGGCACCGATGACGACATCGCCGGGATCCTGGTCGGCGTCGAGAAGCCGCGCCCGGCACGGTTCGCCCCGCCGTCGCCCGACGACCTCGGGGACCAACTGGCCGCGGGCCTGCTGCGCACCGCGCTGCGCGTCGGCTTCCGGGCCACCGCCGGGCCGTTCCGGTCGCTGGCATCGCTCGCCGTCGAACCCCGGCCCTACCAGTTGGTTCCCCTGTTGCTCGCCCTGCGTCAGTCCGTCGTCCGTCTGCTTATCGCTGATGACGTGGGGATCGGGAAGACCATCGAGGCTGGCTTGATCGCGGCGGAGCTCCTGGCATCCGGTGATGCACGTGGGCTCTCCGTGCTGTGCAGTCCTGCACTGGCCGAACAGTGGCAGGAGGAGCTGCGGACCAAGTTCGCGATCGATGCTGAGCTGGTGCTGGCCGGGACGGCGAAGCGCCTCGAACGCAGCACCGTCGGCGGGGAGTCGGTCTTCTCGCGGTACCCGTTCACGGTTGTGTCGACAGATTTCATCAAGTCCCCGACACGGCGCCACGAATACCTGCAGGAGTGCCCGGACCTGGTGATCGTTGACGAGGCGCACACGTGTGTCGCCGACGACAGCACGACGGGCGGCAAGAGTCGGCAGCAGCGCTACGACCTGGTCCGTGAGCTGGCTGCCGACCCCGCGCGGCACCTGCTGCTGGTGACCGCGACGCCGCACAGCGGCAAGGACGCGACGTTCCGCAACCTGCTGGGGCTGCTGGACCCGACGCTGGCCGGAGTCGATCTGGACCAGGCGGCCGGACGGGAGCAGCTCGCCGGCCACCTCGTGCAGCGGCGGCGCGCCGACATCCGGCGCTACCTCGACGAGGACACCCCGTTCCCCGCGGACCGGTTGACCAAGGAGGTCGCGTACTCCCTGACGCCGGAGTACCGCGACCTGTTCGACCGCGTGCTTGCGCATGCCCGGGAGCTGGTCCGCGACCGCGGTGACGGGGTGGTCCGCCGGCGGGTCCGGTGGTGGTCGGCCCTCGCGCTGCTGCGGGCACTGGCCTCCAGCCCGCGCGCGGCCGCGCAAACGCTGCGGAACCGGGCCGCCAACGCGAGTGCCGCCAGCTTCGAGGAAGCGGATCGGCTGGGCCGTGCCGTCGTGTTAGACGGGGCCGATGACGAGGCGGTCGAGGCCGTGGACACCGCGCCCGGCGCCGACCCGGAGACGGGGGAGTCCGACACCGAGCCACGCCGGCGCCTGCGGGCGTTGGCGACCGCGGCTGACGCGCTCGCCGGCCCGCTGGACGCCAAGCTCACCGCCGTGACGAAGGTCGTCACCCAGCTGCTCGCCTACGGCTACGACCCGATCGTCTTCTGCCGGTTCATCGAGACCGCCGAATACGTCGGGGACCACCTGCGAACCACGCTGAAGAACAACGTCGCTCTCGGGATCGTCACCGGGGAGCTGCCCCCGCCGGAGCGTCGGGCGCGCATAGCCGACCTCACCGCCGAGCCGGGCAGTCACGTCCTGGTCGCCACCGACTGCCTGTCCGAAGGCGTCAACCTGCAGGACGGTTTCCAGGCAGTCGTGCACTACGACTTGGCGTGGAACCCGACGAGGCACGAGCAGCGCGAGGGCCGGGTGGACCGCTTCGGGCAGCGGTTCCCCGTGGTCCGTGCGGTCACGATCTACGGCAAGGACAACGCCATCGACGGGATCGTCCTGGATGTGCTGCTGCGCAAGCACGAAGCCATCCGGAAGGCGACAGGGGTGTCCGTCCCCGTGCCGGACGAGAGCGGCACGGTGCTGGAGGCTGTGCTGGAGGGGCTGCTCCTGAGGAACCGGCAGCCGGAGCAGCTCGAGCTGGACCTCGGCTTCCAAGAGCGGGGTGTCCTGCACGCCGAGTGGGACAGTGCCGCCGAGAAGGAGAAGGCGTCGGTCACCAAGTACGCGCAGCGACGCATCCAGCCTCAGCAGGTCGCCCGCGAGCTGGCCGAGGTCCGCGCAACCCTCGGCACGCCGGCCGAGGTCCGCGGCTTCACCCGCGATGCACTGGTCGCGCTGGGATCGACGGTCAGCACCGAGGCGGGCGCGGCGGACTCGCAACAGGACAGTGGTTTCACGGCGACGACGGCACCCCTCCCGGTCGGCCTGCGCGACACCCTCCCCCCGCCGGTGCGGCCGAGCGTGCACTTCCACCGGGACCTGCCCGTGCCGCGCGGGGACGCTGTGCTGCACCGCACCGACCCGAACGTCGAATCGGTCGCCCGGTTCGTGCTCGACGCCGCGTTGGACCCGACACTGCCGGCCGCGCTGCGTCCGGCTCGCCGGTGCGGAGTCATCAGGACTCGGGCGGTAGAGGTCCGCACGACTCTGCTGCTGGTGCGGTACCGCTTCCACCTGACGCTGCCTTCGCGCACCGGGGAACGGACCCTCGTCGCCGAGGACGCCGCGCTGATCGCCGTGCAGGGCAGCGGTGAGGACCTGGTGAGCCTGGACGACGACGCGGCGCGGCGTCTGGTGGGGGCGACCGCGGACGCCAACCTGGCGCCCGACGCGGCGAGAGACTTCGCCGAGCGGGCACTGCGCACCGTGGACGGGCTGGGGCCGGTGCTGGACGAGCGCGGTGATCAACTGGCCTCCCGGCTGCTGGACGCCCACCGTCGAGTTCGTCAGTCCAGCCTCGACGTTCGTCGAGGACTGGCAGTCCAGGTGCAACGGCCCGCTGACGTGCTGGGCGTGTACGTCTACCTCCCGGCTGGTCCGGCGTGAGCGGCGCTCTGATCGACGCGCCGATGACCTCGGCACGGGTGGTCGGCTCGGTGGTCCCCGGGGGGCTGCTCAGCCGTGTCCGCACCGGGACCGACCTCCCTGGCTCGGCGTCGGTCGACTACCACCTCGGCGCGGGCGAATCGGTCCGGGATGCGGCCAGCCGGGCCTGGTCCTATCTGCAGGGGACGTGGGCGTCGTACCGCGCCGCGCTGGCCGTCCTGCCGGAGACCGACCGCGCGACGACGCTGACCCGAGAGCGGTGGTCACTGGTCCTGCTAAGAGAACTGGGCTTCGGGCGGGTGCCGACCGCGCCGGCCGGGGGCGTGGTCGCCGACGACAAGGCCTTCGGTGTCTCGCACCTCTGGGAGCACGTGCCACTGCACCTGCTGGGCTGGCGGGTCGAGCTGGACCGCCGGACTCCGGGCGTCGCCGGTGCGGCGCAGTCCTCGCCGCAGTCGATGGTGCAGGAGCTGCTCAACCGGAGCGATGACCACCTGTGGGCGGTGCTGTGCAACGGAAGGGTGCTTCGTCTGCTCCGCGACTCCCGCTCCCTCGTCGGTTCGTCCTACGTCGAGTTCGACCTCGACACGATGTTCGATGGAGAGCTGTTTGCGGACTTCCTCGTGCTGTTCCGGTTGGCGCACCAGTCCCGTTTCGAGACGTTGGACGGCTCGGAGCTACCTGCGCAGTGCTGGATGGAGAAGTGGCGGGTCACCGCGCTGGACCAGGGGAGTCGCGCACTGGACCAGCTGCGCACCGGGGTGGTCACCGCGATCGAGAGGCTCGGCTCGGGATTCGTGCGTCACCCGGCCAACGGGCAGCTACGGGTGGACCTCGCCAGCGCCGCTCTCAGCCTCGACGAGTTCCGCCACACGCTGCTCCGCGGTGTGTACCGGCTCCTGTTCCTCTGCGTCGCCGAGGACCGAGGACTGCTGCTGAGTCCCACCGCCGACGCCGCCGCCCGGGACCGGTACCTGCAGTACTTCTCCACCGCGCGGCTGCGTCGCCTGGCGCGTCGCCGGCTCGGCACGCGTCACCAGGACCTGTGGCGGTCCCTGGCCGTCGTCCTCGACGGACTTGGCTCGGAAGCCGGCCGACCGGAGCTGGGGCTTGTCGGGCTCGGTGGCCTCTTCGACCCGACCGGGGGCACTCGGTCCGACAAGAGCACTGATCTGCTGACGAGCTGGGAGCTCAGCAACGACGCCCTGCTCGATGCGGTCCGTGCACTGTCGATCCTGCCGCCCGCCAAGGGACGACCCCGTCCGGAGTCGGTGGACTACCGAAACCTCGATGCGGAGGAGCTCGGGTCCATCTACGAGTCTCTACTGGAGTACATCCCACGCCACGACGCCGCGGCGCACGAGTTCTCGCTGGTCCGACTGGCCGGCAACGAAAAGAAGACGACGGGTTCCTACTACACGCCGAGCTCGCTCATCGAGGTGCTGCTCGACTCCGCGCTGGATCCCGTGCTGGACGAAGCGCAGCAGCGGGACAATCCACGAGTGGGTCTCCTGGCGGTGACGGTCTGCGACCCCGCGTGTGGGTCCGGACACTTCCTGGTGGCCGCGGCGCGTCGGATCGCCAAGCGGGTCGCCGCGCTCGACACGGGGGACCCTGAGCCCGGTCCGATCGCGCTGCGGGCGGCGCTCCGCGAGGTGGTCGGACGGTGCATCTACGGGGTGGACGTTAACCCGCTGGCCGCTGAACTCGCGAAGGTCAGCTTGTGGCTGGAGACGCTGGAGCCCGGTACGCCTCTGGCCTTCCTCGACGCCCACATCAAGGTCGGCAACTCGCTGCTCGGAGCGACACCGGCGTTGATAGCCGGTGGGATCCCGAGTGAGGCCTTCAAGCCGATCACCGGCGACGACCGCAAGCTTGCTGCCGCGCTGATCAAGCGGAACACCGCTGAGCGCGCCGGGCAGGCGGGCATCTTCGACGAGGACGGTATGCACTTGGGCAACGGCGAGCTGGCGACTGCGGTCACTGCAGCCGGCGTTCCGGTGTCGTCGTTGGCCGACGTCCACCGAACCGCTGCCCGGTACGGGGAGGCGCTCGACAGCCCTGCGTTCCGACGGGCTCGAGGCGTGGCCGACGCTTGGTGTGCAGCCTTCTTGTGGCGCCTGACGGCGGACGCTCCTCCGCCAATCACCCAGCGACTTCTCGCTCTCCTCGGCCGAGTTGATCAAGCTGGCATCGGTAATCCGACGCTCGCGGAGATGGAACGCCTGACAGCTGCCTACCGCTTCTTTCACTGGCATGTCGAGTTCCCCGAGATATTCACAGTGTCAGATGCCACCGCCGGCGATGCCGCGACGACGGGGTGGGCTGGCGGCTTCAGCTGTGTTCTGACCAATCCGCCGTGGGAACACACTGAGTTGAAAGAACAGGAGTTCTTCGCTGGTAGGGACCCAGACATCGCGGCGGCTCCAGGGGCGACACGGAAGGAGATGATCGCCGATCTCGCCAACAGTAACCCCGACTTGGCACTCTCCTATTCGTTAGCTAAGCGCGAAGCCGATGGCATCAGCCATTTCGCTCGGACCTCGCAGCGTTATCCGCTGTGTGGACGAGGGAGAATCAATACCTATGCACTGTTCGCTGAGACGGCGCGCCTACTCGTCGGTCCGCGCGGCCGACTCGGCATCATCGTCCCGACGGGAATCGCTACGGACGCCACGACCCAGTACTTCTTTCGCGACGTGGTCGAGTCGTCATCGCTTGCGGCTCTCTATGACTTCGAGAACGCTCGGCCACTGTTCGAGGGTGTACACAGGAGCTTCAAGTTCGCGCTGCTGACTCTAACGGGGAGCCTCGTACACGAGGACGCCGCCGACTTCGCCTTCTTCGTCCATGACCCGGCCGAGCTGGACAGGCCGGGCGTTCGGTTCGCTCTCAAGCCCGATGAGATCACTCTGCTCAATCCCAACACCGGCACCTCACCCATCTTCCGTTCACGCCGCGACGCTGAGATCACGCTCGGTATCTACCAGCGAATCCCCATTCTTCTCAAGGCCGGCGATCCCGCGGGTAATCCCTGGGGTATCAGCTTCATGCAAGGTCTATTTAACATGACCAGTGACTCGGGCTTATTCCGTACTCGCGATCAGCTCGAACATGAGGGCTATACGCTGGATGGCAACGTCTTTGCGCGCGGTAGCGACGAGTTTCTTCCCCTCCATGAAGGAAAGTTGGGCAACCAGTTCGATCATCGCTCGGCAAATTTTACTGGTATCGGTGACCAAGACATTGAGGCCAACCGTGATTCCTCGCCGTCTCACGTCTTCATGCCTCGCTATTGGATCAATCGAGCCTATGTCGAGCCTAAGTTGAGGACACTTGGTGAGCCGTCTGGTTTGTTAGGGCATCGGCGCGTTGCTAGAAGCACAGATGAACACACAAGCATCGCCACAATCCTGCCGCCCGGCCCAGTATCTTACGGCTGGATCTTAACGGCTGGTCCAAAGGCCGAGCACTTGGCCATACTGGGCGCAGTCTACAACTCACTAGTCTTCGATTACTGCCTTCGAAACTCGACCTCCCAACCGTCGATTCCGCAAAGCACGTCGGAACAGCTACCCGTTCCGCCTCCAGCCACTTTCAATGCCGCCGCTCCGTGGTCCGTTGATCGCCTGGATGACTGGCTTGTCGATCGGACCAATGAGTTAGTCAACACGGCCGACATCCTGGTGAAGTTCGCGGAGGACAGGCGATGACCAGGCACCATTTATCTGGAACGATAAGCGGAGGTCGATCCTTCGGGCTGAGCTCGACGCGGCTTTTTTCATCATCTACGGGCTCGGACGACACGAAGTCGAACACGTGCTAAATTCCTTCCCTATCATCCGGCGGAAAGACGAGGCCAAGTTCGGCGAGTACCGGACAGCGCGGCTCGTTCTCGGAATGTACGACGCAATGTCTGACGCGGTCGCCACGGGCATGCCCTACCAGACTGTCCTCGACCCACCGCCCGGCGAAGGTCCGCGGCATCCCGACCGTGAGCGCGTCGAGTGAAGGCCGCCGATCGGGAAGCCGTCGAGCGTGCCGCGCAGGTCCTCTTCCGCCAGGGGTGGGTCGAGGACGGATCAGCGTTCTCGCTGGGGATACCGATCTGGACGTCGGCTCACCTCGACGAGCTGAACCGCAGCGACATCGGTCGTGTCCGACTGCCCGACTCCAGCTTTCTGGACAACCTCGAGGTCCAGCTGGCGGCCGCATCGGACGGTGCCCGCCAGCTGGTCGCGGAGCTGCTGTACCTCCAGGTCCTCCCACTGGTGAACATCAAGGGCGACACGAAGGCCGAGTTGCTCACCTCGGTACTTGAGTGGACTGCCTCACCGGCTGACCTGCCGGCGGACGTCCGCGACGCGTTGGACATCGGCGTCTTCAACGGAGGGATCGGCTTCAACTCCGGGCGGTGGAAGCACCTGGCCGTGCTCATCCAGCTCGTGCGCGCCTTCAAGACCAACCCGCCGGCAGAGCGGACCCGACTGCTCGGGGACCCGTGGGCGTTCCGGGACTTCGTCCGGGGCGTCGACACACTCCGCGAGCCCGGTCTGCGCAACGCGGTGCTCTACCTGGCGTTCCCGCGCACCTTCCCGCCGGTCGTCGCGACCGACGATCGGCGTCGCATCGTCGCGGCGTTCAAGGCAGAGCTCGGTACGTCCACCGGTGACGCGGACCGAGACCTGGTCGCTGTCCGGGACGCGCTCGCGGAGCAGTCCCACGGCTACGTCGACTTCTACGCCGCACCCTGGGACAGCCGGTGGCGGGTGCCCCGGGAAACCGTGGCCGACACGAACCCGGGTGCCGCGCATGGGTGGCTGGTCCGCGGTGGCAGCGTCGGCGGGAACGACCTGGTACCCACCTGGGTCGACCAGGGTTTCGTGTCCCTGCCGACCCGGAACATCGCTGTACTCGACGCGACGATCACCCACGAGGAGCTGCGCGACAGCATCGACGAGGCGTACAGCGGCTCGTCCTACAACCAGCGTCAACAGCGGGTCACCGACTTCTGGGCCTTCCTGTCCCGAGTCCGTCCGGGCGACATCGTGGCCAGCCCGAGCCAGGGTGCGCTGTACGTGGGGCGGGTGACCGGCGATCCGACCTGGGTCGACAGCGCCGGAGGCCTGTCGAATCTACGACGCGAGGTCGTCTGGGGCCTGACCGCCACCGAGTTCGTCGAGCTCCCGGCCGGGCTGGCCGGACACCTCAAGGCGCAGCAGGACGTCGTCGACCTGTCGGAGAACCTCGCCGATCTGGAGGCACTGCTCCAGGAGGAACCACCGGTACCCGTCGAGCTCGTGCTCACGCCTGCGACAAGTGCTCTCGCCGACACACTCCTGGTCGACCAGGCGTGGTTGCAGGAGAGCATCGACCTTCTCGCTGACCAACGCCAGCTGATCCTCTACGGGCCGCCGGGGACCGGCAAGACCTACCTCGGACGCGCACTGGCCGCACACCTGGCCGCGGTGGGGGACTGGCAGCTCGTCCAGTTCCACCCCTCTTACAGCTACGAGGACTTCTTCGAGGGTCTTCGACCGGTCGTCGGGCCAGAGGGAACGCTCTCGTTCCAGCTGCGCCCAGGGCCGTTCCGCCGCCTCGTCGACCGTGCGCGAGACCGCCCGACCGTTCCGCACGTGCTGGTCATCGACGAGATCAACCGCGGCAACCTCGCCAAGATCTTCGGGGAGCTGTACTTCTTGCTGGAGTACCGCGACGAGCCGATCAGCCTGCTGTACGCGAGCAGTGGTGACCCCGACTTCAGCATGCCGCCCAACGTTTTCCTCATCGGCACGATGAACACTGCGGACCGGTCCATCGCCCTGCTCGACGCCGCCATGCGCCGACGGTTCGCCTTCGTCGAGCTGAGTCCCGCCACGGAGCCGACCCGCTCTGTGCTGTCCCGCTGGCTCACCCGCGAAGGGCTGCCCCCGGACAGCGCTCGGCTTCTGGACCGACTCAACCAGGAGATCGCCGATCCGGAGTTCGCGATCGGGCCCTCCTACCTGATGCGTCTCGCGGTGCACGCGCCCGGCGGGCTGGAGCGGGTCTGGCGGACGCAGATCCTCCCGCTGCTGGCGGAGCACCACTACGGCGACGACGTGGACGTCGCGCAGCGCTACGGGCTTGCGCGCCTTCGTCAGCTGGTGGTTCGGCAGTCTGGCGCGCCACTCCTGGAGGCGGTGGCGTCGACGGTCGGACCCGATCCGGCCCCGGACCAGCCGCCCGACCTGACGTGACAGTTCTGGACCTGGTCGAGGGCGGTGCAGCCGTCGACGTGGCGATGGCTCCGGAGCTCGGCCAGCTGCTCGCAGCATCGGACGTCGTGACTGCTGCCCCGTCCGTCGTCGCCGGGTGGTGGACCGTCGCGCCGGCCGGGAAGGTCGGCGTCATTCAGATCGGCGGTACACGTGGCCCCGGTGGCGTGGGGCAGACCGGCGGAATCGAGGTCTGGGTACGTCCCAAGGTGGACATCCGCCGGCTCATCTTCCTGCTCGGCTACGCCGCGGACCCGAAGGGCTGGCGTGACACGGACGTACCGCTCGCGTCCGCACCCGGACTGCTTCCCGCCCTGGCGCAGGCCTTCGCCCGGCAGGCGCAGCGGGCGCTCGCCGGCGGGGTCCTGCAGGGGTACCGGACCGTCGAGGAAGCGCTCCCGGTCGTCCGGGGACGGATCCGGATCGCGGATCAGCTGCGCTACCGATTCGGGCTGCCGCTGCCGGTCGAGGTGAGCTACGACGAGTTCACCACCGACATCACCGAGAACCGCCTTCTCCGCGCGGCGGCCGAGCGGTTGCTGCGGGTACCGCGGGTCGATGCGGGCGCCCGACGGACGCTGCAGAGGTTGACCTCGGTCACGCTCGCTGATGTGTCCCACCTGCCGGTCCGCGGTCGTGCACCGGCGTGGGAGCCGACGCGCCTGAACGCGCGGTACGCCGTGGCGCTCCGTCTGGCCGAGCTGGTGCTGGCGGCGGAGTCCTTCGAGCAGCAGCGAGGGAACGTCCGCACCAGCGGGTTCCTGTTCGACATGGCCAAGGTCTTCGAGGACTTTGTGAGCGTCGCTCTCCGCGAGGCGTTGGCGCCCCGGGGCGGCCGGGTGGCCTTCCAGTACCGCACCGACCTCGACGAAGCGGGCGTCGTCCCGATGTGCCCGGACATCGTGTGGGTGCGCGACGGCGCCCCGGTCGCGGTGCTGGATGCGAAGTACAAGGCGGAGAAGCCGTCGGGGTTTCCGCAGGCGGACCTGTATCAGATGCACGCCTACTCCAGCGTCCTCGGGCTCGACACCGGGCATTTGGTGTACGCCCGGGGCAACGAGTCGCCGGCGCGCCACCGAGTCGTCGGCTCCCGCACCACGATCGTCTGCCACGCGCTTGACCTGGACCAGTCCCCGGCGGAGGTGTTGAGCGATGTGGCTGCGGTGGCGGACGCTGCAACCGCGTCCGCCCGGCGGGGCGCACTGCGGTAAAGGCTCGGCGGGCATGATGGATGTTCCACTCCGCTGATCGCTCGGGAGGACGCCACGTGCCACTTTTCGCAGTCGCCCCTGAGGGGGTTGTCCCTCTCCGCCATCTTGGGGCGGCGACCGGCGTGTACGAGAAGGAGATCGAGGAGCTGTTCTGGTTGAACCTCAGCGAGCTGATCGGCGTGGAGCTGTTCGGTGTCACGCGCCAGGCGCATCTGACGGGCGGTGGGATCGTCGACATTCTCGCCCTCGACCAGCAGGGGAACGTTACGGTCATCGAGGTCAAGCGGTCCATCGAGCGGGAACAACTGGCGCAGTGCCTGGAGTACGCCGGGTGGGCGACCCTCACCGACCTGGAAGAGGTGGCCGCTCTCTACGAGCACGGTACGGAGATGTTCTGGAGTGCCTGGCAGGACTTCACCGGTACGGCGACGCCTCAGCACCTGTCCCGCAGCCCTCGCCTGGTGCTCGTCGCCAGCGACTTCCACCCTCGGACCGAAGCTGCTGTCGCCCTCCTCCAGCGTTCGGCGCTTCAGTTGCTGGTCATCCGGGTCACGATGTACGAGGACGCCGCCGGTGCCCGGTTCATCGATGCGAGCAGCGCTGAGAGGCCCGCTGAGGGCACTGGCGTTCGCCCACCAACGCCGACGAGCTTGGCGACAGTTGCGGACTTGCTTCGGGCTGGCCTGCTCACCGTCGGCGAGGAGCTGCAATGGGTACGGAAGCAGAAGGGTGAGACCCACAGCTGCACGGTCCTCGCCGATGGGCGACTTCTCCTGGCCGATGGCCGAGTCTCGGGGACTCCATCGGGGGCCGCAGTAGGCGCCGGACAGGTGAACGCCTTTGACGGGTGGAACGCGTGGCGTGCTTCGGCCCACGACAACAAGCGCCTAGCCGATCTCCGCAACGACTACGTGGCGCTTCAACAGACAGATAGTCCGAGTACGCCGGCCGCTTGAGCCTTTCGCAGACCCAGTGCCGCCCACCGCCGTTGTTCGGTGGGGAAATAGCGCACGACGTCGAACCAGCGGTCCCGCGTGGTCGGCATCAGCCGGCCGCCTTGTGGTCCTCGTATCGCCGACGCACGTTGTGCCAGCGACGACAGGTCCTCCCGTCGGGCTGCGACCGACTCCAGTGAGGCATCGGCGGTGAATGGGCCGACGTCGAGACCGGTCGCGATGTCGGCCAGGTCGCGCAGCTGGAAGATGTTCTCCTGGTCGACGCCTTCGGCGAGGCCCGCGGTCAGCGCCTCGAACAGGTCGTCCCACGTGATGGAGGCAAACCGAGCGCCTTCGACAGGCTTGGCAGCCGCGCCGATCACATCGGCGACCTCCCGCGCGCGGTGGGCTGGGTGCAGGACCACCACGGGCGTTGGGCTGTAAGACGCCAGTTGCTCGTCGGTGAGTGCGGCCGTGAACTTCGCCTCGATGCGGACGACCGGGTCATCCGTGCCCGGCAAACGACCCTGGCTATCAGGTCGACTCCCGTCTTCCAGGACCTCCTCAGCCGACCACTCGATGTGCCCGGGTACCGGGACGTCGCCTTCCGCAAGCACCGCCAGCATGGTGAGCTTTCGTCATGCGGCCGGACAATGGGCATTCGACCAGCCCTGTTGAGAGGTCTGGCCGGTCCCTACCGTCCGGTTGCTGAATTCGACGGGCGCTGGCGGGCCACGCACATTGCGGGTCATGTCAGTCGAGGCAGCGGACGCACCAGAGCAGGCCACTGCGAGCGGGCACGTCTTCGTGGTCAACGGGCTGCTCGACCGCCTCTCGTGGGACGCAGCAGTCGTACCGACCGACGACAGGTTCGTCGTCAGCTCCGGTTGGCGGACGGTGCTCGGGACCGACGCTCCCGCGAGCCTGCGCCCGCCTGACTGGTCGGCGCGCCGCGCCGGCCGGGCCGTCGGCCGGTCCGACATCTGGTTCCTCGACGTGGCCCGAGGGACCGTCGAGGCGCTCACCGGGGCCATTGACGCGCTCCTCGCCGATATCGCTGCCACCTTGGCGGTGATACCTGCACGCAACGGGCGGAGTCGTCCACTCATCGCCGTGCCCGCACTGGGGACCGGGCTCGGCGGGTTCAACGACCGGCGTGGTGCCGCGATCGAGGGCCTGCTCGACTCCGCCGAGAAGGCTGCCACCCGGCACGGGGTCGACGTCGCCATCGTGGCCCGTGCGGCCTCGGCGTTCAGTGCCTTCCAGGCCGTTCGGCGTACCCGGGCGAAGCGCTGCTCCGACCCCGTCGCGGTCGAGGGGTCGCGGGCTCGCCGGTTGGGCAAGGAGGTCCGGGAGGGACGCGTCGCTCTGCTGTTCGGCGCAGGAGTGAGCATGTCGGCGGGGCTGCCGTCGTGGGGTGACCTGCTCGCCCAACTGCGGGAGCGTGCCGGTATCACCGACTCGAAGGGGCTCCAACGTCTCGACGCGCTGGACGTCGCACAGCTGCTCGACGACCACCTGCAGGACGGGATCGGGCCGGCGGTCGCCCAGATCATCGCGGCCGGGCCGGCTGGTGGCCGACACGGTCTGTCCCATGCGCTGCTGGCAGGTCTGCGGTGTCGGGAGGCCGTCACGACCAACTTCGACACCCTGTTCGAGCAGGCGGCGGGAGAGGTGGCCGGATCCAGGGGGCCGATGCTGCTCCCCTCCGACGCTGTTCGGTCCAATGAGCCCTGGCTGTTGAAGATGCACGGGGATGTGAGCGAGTCTGGATCGATCGTGCTGACCCGAGCCCAGTTCGTGCGGTACGCGGGCAGCTCGTCAGCACGTGGAGCGGTGCTCCAGGAGTTGATGCTGACGCGGCACCTCCTCGTCGTCGGAACGTCGCTGAACGACGACAACGTTCTCCGGCTGGTTCACGAGGTGAAGGCGCTGCGTGCCACGAGTGGCGTGAAGAGCCGCATCGGGACCGTGCTGACCCTGAGGCCGGACGAGGTGTTGGCGGAGCTGTACGACAAGGAGTTCGAGTTCGTCGCTGTCGCCCCCGCGTCGGCCAGCAACGCGGAAGCCGCGCGGGCCTTGGAGATCGAGCTCGACCAGATCGCCATGTACGGCTGCGGTGACGCGTCCTACCTTCTCGACCCGTCCTACACGGGGATGCTCAACGGCCGGGAGCGCGAGGTCGCTGAGCAAGCTCGAGCCCTCGCGGACGCCGTCGCGGCCATCGACCACTGGCGGAGCGTGGACGCGTGGAGACTGTTGGGTGAGACGCTCGCCGCCTTCGGGGCGGCGCCCCACAAGAGTGAACGCGGTACCGAACGGTCCACCCGATGAGTCTCGGGATGAACCCAACCGCTGACAGGTTCGACCGGCGCCTTCCGCGAGGTCACCGTCGGGTCGGTATCGCGGCGACCACTTCCGACGCGCCATGAATCGCAACGCTGTGCCGCTGAGCGACGCCTCGTTGGATTCGACGGGGACCACAAACGAGAACGGCTCACCGGGTCGGCGTCTCCACCCGGACCCTCTCAGGCTCCCGGCACCACCGACCCGGCCCTGCGGGTCCGAAGGACTCCTCCAGGCTCGGTCCGGATGGCAGACACCGAGTCCACATCGGCGTCCCAACGTCATGACCGGCAACGGCCAGGGACCCGGATCACAGCCGCCTCCGGTTCTCAGCCCACCAGCCGCTGAAGTCGGAGATCACGCGACCGGGGAGGCGAGCTTCGTGGTGGTCCAGGTCGAGGATCCAGCTCTGGGCAGCGTGAGGCGTCAGGTGACCCGCGTCGACCGCCTCACCGATCAAGCGGAGCGTTCGAACCACCCGGACACCTCGCGACCGCCCGACCGAGTGGGCGGACCGGTCGTCGACAACCGCGGTCGCACCCGCGCGCTCGGCCACCGCTAGGACCGTCGCCTCGCCCAGGTTGTGCGGCCCCCGCACGTCCAGTTGCGAGCTCAGCTCGAGCAGAATTGCGAGCGCGCCCAGGAGATCGTGGTTTGCGTCCTCAAGAAGGACCCATCCAGCGTTGAGGATCGTCTCGGCCAGGTGGTGTCGGGTAAGTTCGTCGTAGACGACCGGAGTCACGAGGTGCCGGGCAGCCTGTCCACCGACGAGGTGCGACAAGTCCGTGCACCGGTCGGCGCGGGCAAAGTGCACCAGGGCCGACGAGTCCCAGATCCAGTCCTCGGGACCAACCAGCGAACTCGGGTCGTCGCCGACCGCGGCCCCTCTCACCAGAGGTCGTCGTCCGGTCGCCGCGGAAGCTGATCCCGCTGGAAGCGTCCGCCGAGCAACCGGATGGCGCGCTGCTCACCCAGTTGTCCGTCCGCGTAGGCGTCCAGTACCGCTGTCGTCCACCGTGGACCGGCCGACCCGGGTTCGAGGTCTTCCGGAACCTCCCGTCCGAGGAGTCGGAGGAAGTCCCCCCGCGTCGGTGAAGACTTGGACAGCTCGGCCTTCCGCTCGCGTGACACCGCTCCGACGTCGAGCGCACGTTGCAGCGCGACAGTCCACGAAACGCGGAACTCAGCGGCGAGCCGCACGAGCGCGTCGAAGACCGCGCTGCCCTCGAGACCCTGGAGCCGATTCGTCACCGCGACGCCCGGGATCAGCAGCTCAGTGGCGAAGCGGTCGATCACCTGCTCACGCTGATCGGTACTGGCGGACACGCCCACGTCGACCGAGTACTCGTCGCCGAGGACCTGGTGTCCGACTTCGTGGGCCCCTGTCATCCGGCGGCGTCCGGGGGCCGTTCGTGCGCCGACGACGGCAACTGAGTAGTCGCCGACCAGCAGGCTCGCGCCCTCGATGTCCTCGTCGACGCCGAGCATGAACACCCCCAGGGCTTCGGCCGTCTCGGCAAGCGCTCCGATGGGTTCGACTGGGCCGACGCCGGCTCTAGCGCGTGCGTCGCGAGCTGCCTGCTCGACGGTCGCGGGGTCGGCCAGGTCCCTTGTCCGGTCCGGTCCTTCCTTGGCCGAAGGTGGTAGGCGGAGGAAGCCGCCCTCAACGAGCCAGGTCGTGTCCCGTGCGTGCTGCTCGACCAGCAGGGACGCACGTGCCCCGCGCTGGTCGTCCCTCGACTCACCAACCGGTGACCGCCGGTGCGACGTCACGGCCGGCAGCGGCTGAGCCAACAGCACTGACAGGTCGATCGCCAGCTTCTCGGCCAGAGCCGACGCCTCGAGCAGCGTCAGCCGCCGGTCACCGCTCTCGACCCGCCCGACGGCAGTCCGGTCCGCGCCGATCGCCTCGGCGAGCTCCGTCTGAGAGAACCCGCCCGCGACGCGGGCGGCCCGGACGCGGTCGCCGACCGATGACCAGTCGTCGAGGGTGCGCATGTGTGCGATATTCGCACAGGCCGCGTCGACGTGTCACCCGATCCGTAGACACGGTGCCGGCGCCAACTCAGGTGGTGACCACCTCGACGGGACAGCGCAGCCCGGGCGCCCGGGCCAGGCGGGCGTCCGCGGTCAGGACGGCGCACCCCAGCGCTGCGGCGAGCACGACGTAGGCACCGTCGTAGGCGGTGACGTTGCGCCGGTGGGACCAGATCTCTCCCGAGAAGGGCGCCGCCGCGTACCGGCGGACCGCCAGCTGCTGCCAGACCTCGAGGGCTCGGCCGGTGGCCGCGTCGTCGGCAGGTGAGCGGAGCGCGCGCCGACGCAGCACGTCGGTCACCTCGCTGTCGACCAGGTGTGGCGCATGCAGGTCTTCGGTCGCCATCACCGTCCGGGCCTGCCCGGCGGCGAGCAGCCCGAGGACGGCCGCTGACGCGTCGAGGACGATCACCGACCGCCGCGCCCGGCGTCCCGGTCGGCGAGCAGGATGTCCACGTCGACGGGCAGGTCGGGCAGCAGTGCGGCATTCTCGACTCGGCGCGACGCAGCGGCGAGCTCTCGGACGGCCACGGCGTTCACCGACATGCCGCTGGCCTCCGCCATGCGCTCGAGCCGGCTGGCCACATCGTCCGGAACGTTACGGAGGTAGATTGTCCGCACGTCGCTAAATGCTAGCAGTGACGCCCGGGCTCGGTGAGGCGGATGTCAGCGCGAGTCGTCTCCTGCCGACAGGACTAGACGTGATCACCGGTCTTGGGTGCACGGTCCGCGTCGCGGGAGCGGCCCGCTCTCAACCTGCGGTCAGTGGCATTCCCGTACCTCGACAGGCGCTCGCGGTCGATCGCCAGCTGAGCCTGAAAGAAGGCGGCCGCCGCGTCCTCGGCTGCTGCGAGGCCCGGGCGGGCTGAGGCCGACCATCAGTCGGGTAGCGGACCGTCGTAGACGGTGCGGCGGTGCTCGATGCGTAGAACGCTGACCGTTTGGTCGACCACGTCGTAGAACGCGACGTACTCCCCGCGCTGCGCCCGCCAGATGCCGTCCAACGGTGGTTCGAGCAGGCGCGAGCCGACTCGGCGCGGATTCTCCAGCAGCCATCCGTGGATGAACTCCAAGACGGCGGGTTTGATCTTGTCGGGCAACCGGGTGAGCCCCCGCACCGGTGACGCTGTCCTCCGGGTGCTCGCGGGCGCGCCGAACCTCGCCCTGGAACTCGGCGAGGTCGAAGCCGGGGGCGGACAGCACCTCCAGCGTGGCCTCGATGGACTCCAGCTCCGCTGGGCTGATGAGCACGGCCGCGGGCACTCCGTTGCGGGTGACCATCACACGTTCGTGCGTACCGTCGACCGAAGGGCCATCCACCTCGAACTCGACGCCCGCGGCATCTGTCGGTCCCGTCCGGTTCACTGCTGACGTGCCCGACACCACCGCCTCCTTCGCCGACCTGGTCCTCGACCGGCTCGCGGCTGCGGATCTCGACACCGCGGCCCAGGATCTCGTGCTCGCCGCTGTCCAGGGGCACCGGGGCGGCAACCTCCCGCAAGTTGACCCTCGACGTCCGGGTCGACGGGGTCGACGGGGCAGCTCTCGGCGTGATGAGTCAGGGCGAGTTCAACGCTCTCGGGCTCGCGCTCTTCCTCCCGCGGGCGACCGCGGCTGCCAGCCCGTTCCGCTTCGTGGTGCTCGACGACCCGGTGCAGGCGATGGACCCCGCCAAGGTCGACGGTCTGGCCCGTGTCCTCACCGGACTCGCGGCCACCCACCAGGTCGTCGTCTTCAGCCACGATGACCGTCTGCCCGAGTCGTTGCGCCGCCTGCAGCTGGCCGCGACGGTGCTCGAGGTGATCCGGTCGACCCGATCGAGGGTGACGGTCCGGCGCCTCAGCGACCCCGTTGCCGCACACCTGGACGATGCCCGGTCCCTGGAACGGAGCGCCGATCTCCCGGCCGACCTGCGCGGTGCCGCGGTGGCAGCGTGCTGCCGGAGCGCGGTGGAGGCGGCGTGTCTGGAGGTCGTCCGCCGCACCCGCATCGGGTGCGGCGTCCCGCACGGGGACGTCGACCGGGCCTGGGCCGATGCGCGGACGACGAACCAACGAGTCGCCCTCGCCTTCTTCGACGACCCGCTGCGCGGCGGCGAGGTGCTGTCCCGGCTGGCTCGCGCCGGGCCATGGGCCACGGCCTGTTACCAGAAGGTCCGCGCGAACGTCCACGTCGGTGGCGAGACGACGCAGCTCGTTGCCGACACCGAGCGGCTCGTCGTCGAGATCCGACGTCGGTGAGTCACCTCGCGCGAGCAGCGCTCGCCGCGGTGGACGGCATCGTCGCCGCCGAGGATGCCGACCCCGCGACCCGGCGCGCCGCCATCTGCTTGCTGCGGCTCGCGGTCGAGGCGGCCGTTGACGCGGTGTGGTGGGACGCCGGCCGCCGGGAGGTGTCGACGGCGAGCCGGCGTGCGCAATTCCTCGTCCTGCCCCAGTTCCGGGACCCGGGAACCGCGACGGCCGCGGCGGCGCTCTGGAGTTCGCTGTCGGCGGCCGGCCACCACCACGCCTACGAACTCACCCCGACCGCTGCGGAGATCGCCGACTGGCGCGACGCGACCGCCGCGTGTCTCGCCGCCCTGACCGGTCCGGACGGGCACCAGAGCTCGGTCGCGCTGTAGTGGGTGTGCCGTTGCATCTCGCCGGCGGCTGACCCCGCTAGGGGTGACTGTCCGCTCGGGGTGCCTGCCGCTCACACCCGCAGCATCGGGACGTCGTAGGCGTCCATCGCGGCGTCGGCTGTCACGAGGACCGCGTCGAGGCGACGGGTGGCAGCCAGCAGAAGGTGATCGAAGGGATCGCGGTGGTGCTGCGGCAGGTCCGCGACGCCGAGCGCATCGGCGTGCTCGACAGCGACCAGCCGGACACCCGTCCGACGCGCGGCTTCCGGGACGTAGCGGTCCGGTCGGTCCGGCAGCGGGAGCTTGCCGAGCCGGTGCTTCAGGGCGATCTCCCACGAGGACGCCGCCGACAGCAGGAGCTCGGTCGAGTCCCGGCTGAGCACTTCGACGGCCGACCCGACCCGGGCCGGCGTCGCGACCAGCCAGAGGAACACGTGGGTGTCGAGCAGGGCACGCATCGCCGGGATCAGCCGTCGAAGCTGCGGAGGACGTCGTCCGGCAGCGGGGCGTCGAAGTCCTCCGGAACGCTGAGTCGTCCGGCGTCCCAACCGAAGTCCCGAGCCGCGCCGTGCACCGGCGGAACCAGACGTGCCACCGGCTCCCCGCGAGAGGTGATCACGATCTCCTCCCCGGCACGCACGCGGTGCAGCAGGCGGGACAGCTGCGTTTTCGCCTCATGGACACCCACCGAGCTGGTCACCCGACTTAGTCTAGTGGCCGCCGTTCCCCGATGGGCGGGTCAGCCGGCTCGGCCGGACTGCTTCCCAGCGGCGATACCGCCGAGGTCCGACGAACCGCAGCAGCGGCTGGCCCCGGCGACCGGCGTCCCGTGTCTTCCGGTTGCCCGTGCGTCGCGGCCGCCGTGTCGCCGCGGGTGCCTGGTTCGATGACGAGGCCATGAGCTGACGGTCGCGGGCGGTGCCGGAAGCTGTCCGGATCCGCGGCATTCTGTGGACGACGGCCAAACCCCTCTCGACCCTGTCGACAGGACTGGAACGACAGCCGGACGATCCACCGCCTCGGCGGTCCGGGGCCGCCTGTCGGACGCTGGCGCGACAGTCTCAGCAGGGTGCCGTCGGGACCACGATGAGGCGGCGGTGAGCGGAGGGGCCGGCGGTGAGCGGAGGGGGGATGGCGATGGCAGACGGCCGGTCGTTGAATCGCGCCGCGGGGTCGCCGTCGGACTCGGATGCACCGGACCGGGTCGAGACAGTCGATCCGTGGCTCCTCGCCGGTCTCCCCGGCGGGCTGACGCTCGCGACCTACCTGACGACGCCGCACGCCGCGCTATACCGCCTCGTTGTCGACGTGCTGCTGGACGCGCAGCAGCGGTCGCTCACCGGGGTCCGGCACGATGAGCTCCCGGCCCTGCTGCGCTCTGCGGTGTCCGCGGCCGGCACGGCGGATCCCGAACGGCTCGTCGCGGAGCCGGGGCTCGATCTCGACGCCCGGATGCGCCAGCTCGTCGGGTGGGGTGTCGTCGACTCCTGGCAGGACCGCGCGGTCCGGGACGAGGACTTCCTCCGCAACCTGACCCGGTACCAGCTGACCTCCCGGGCGGCGAGGTTCCACCAGGCCGTCCGCGCCCTCGACGAACCGGACGTCGCGGGGCTGGTCGCCAACCTGGCGCCGGCCGTCTTGCACAACCAGCTCGACATCATGCAGGACGCACTCCCGGCCGACCCCGGCCGGGTCGCCGAGGCCTGGGCGGTGGTCGCCTCGACGATCGAGCAGATGGCGAGCGCAGCGGCCGGCTGGCAGGCGACGCTGGCCGGCGCACTGGCCGGCGCGCCCACCCCGGAGAAGGTCGCCGTCCTTCAGGGAACCTTGAGCCGCTACGTCGAGGTCTGGGGTTCCGGTGTCGACGTCCACGGCAGTCTGGTGGGGACGGCGGCCGCCCACCTGCTCGCGGCACCGGACGCCGACTGGCGCCGGGCCGCGTTGCACACCCTTGGTGCGGACACTGCCGAGGCCGACGTCGAGACCCATGTCGGTCAGTACCGCACGACGCTGCGGACAGTGGCCGGCTGGTTCGCCGGTCCCGACAGCCAGGCGGTGCGGCTGCGTCGTCAGATGCGCGACGCCATCGCCCCGCTGGTCCGCGGCCGTCGCGCGGTTGCCGCGGTCGGCGGGAACCTCACGCGCCGAGCCGAGCTGCTGGGGCTCGCCGGGCGACTGGACCGCGCCGTGGACGACGACCAGGCGTGGCGGACCTGGTGCACCGGGACCGGCTTGTTCTCCGCCCGCCACCTCGCCCGCGCATCGCCGGACCCGGCCGGGAACCCGGCCGCGGTGTCCTTCTGGGCTGCCGAACCGGTGCCGGTCGAGGTGCGGCTGCGCACCCAGGGACCGCGTGCGCTCACCGGGACCGCCGCCCGGATCGCCGATCGGGGCGCCGGGCGACAGGCCGCCCGCTGGGACGCCGCCCGTCGCCGCGAGGTCGACGCGCGCGTCCGCGCCGCCCTGCTCGCCCGGTCCGGGACCCGGTTGTCGGAGTGGACGGACGTGGAGCCGGCCGAGCTGGGTATCCTGCTCCGGCTGCTGGCGACGCTGTCCGGCCGACGTCCGGACGCCAGTGGACGGCGTACTGCGCGGACCCCGGACGGGCAGTGGGAGCTCCGGTCCGAGCCGCCCCCGGTGGGTGCGCCGGCGGCCGTCGTCCACGCTCGCACCGGACGGCTGGTGCACCCCGACGTCCGGCTCGTCCTCGCCACGGCCGCGACGGTCACCGACGCTGCGGCGAGGGGACGCTCGTGAGCCCGTCGTCGGACAGTGGCCTCGCGGCCCAGCAGGCGTTCGTCGCGCTGCTCGCCCAGCCGCTGCTGACACGGTCCGCCGATCCGGAGCTGTACCGGGAGCTCGTCCGTAACCGTTCGGCCGTCCGCGACCGAGCCGCCCGGCTCGGCTACCGGCTGACCGCACACGGCCGCGCATTCCGGCTGGTCCGGGAGCCGCGGAACGGCGTCGTCACCGCCCCGACGCGGCCGGCGGACGGTCCGGGCCGCCGCGTGCTCGCCCTCGCTCTCTGCGCGGCAGCCGCCTGCGAGGACAGTGGCGGCGCGCTGACCCTGCAACGGGTCTCCGACCTCGTCCGTGAGCTGACGACGGTTGCCGGGTCGCCGGTCGCCGCCTACGACCCGGACTCCCGCGGTGCCCGACGGCAGTTGACGCAGGCCGTGCGCCTGCTCGAGCAGTGGCGCGTCGTCCGCCGTCGGACCGACGAGCGACTGCTCGAGGAGTGGGCCGACGGGAGGGCCGGCATCGGTGCCGGGTACGACGTCGACCGCGACGCGCTCGTCCTGCTGCTGGACTCGACCGTGCTGCGGGACGCAGCCGACGCCGACGCCGACGTCCCCGGCTGCCCCGGCGCATCGGCGCCGGTCGAGGACGCGGTCGAGGACGCGGTTGAGGACACCGTCGAGGACGCGGTTGCGGACACCGTTGCGGACACCGTGGCGGAGGCGACGGTGGAGCGGCCGGGCAGCGACGGCGGGTCCCGGACGACGCAGCTGCTCCGGGCGCTCGTGGAGACTCCGTGCGTCTGCTACGCAGATCTGGACCCCGCGGACGCCGAGCTGCTGCGCGCGACCCGCGGGCTCCGCGCGCACGAGGTCGAAGCGATGACCGGGGGGGTCGTCGAGACGAGGGAGGAAGGGATGGTGCTCGTCTTCCCGGACGAACCGCCGTCACCGGTGACCGTCGACTGGCCGCGCGCCGACACCCGGTCCTGGGTGGCCCTGCTCGCCGCCGACGAGTGCGGGCGGGTCAGCCGGCGGCTCGCGGGCGGCACCGTCCACGCCGACGCGGGGCAGGTGGCGCAGGTCGTGGCCGGGCTGGTGGACCGGCACGGCCCCGCGATGAGCCGCGCGGTCCTCGACCAGGCCGACGGCGTCCGTCAGGCGGTGGAGCACGAGCTCGGCGCCCTCGGTCTGCTCCGCGAGGACGGCGATGGCGGCTGGCTGCTCTCGCCTGTCCTCGGTCGCTACCGCGACCCGTCCGTGCTCGGCGCGGCCGCCGCGCCGGGCGTGCCGGGCGTGCCGGGCGTGCCGGGCGTGCCGGGCGTGCCGGGCGTGCCGGGGGTGCCGGGGGTGCCGGGCGGGAAGGAGACGACATGACACTGCTGGCCGGCCCACGCGACGCGCAGCGGACCGGGACCGTCGGTCCGGTCGGCCCGGGCATCGCCGATGCAGAACTCGCGCGCTGGCGGGACGCGGCCGAGACCGGTGCTCTGCCGGAGCCCCTGCGGGAACGGTGGCAGCCGCTGCGCGCCGGCGCGGTGAACCTCTGGGAGTTCGACGACGCCGAGTACTGGTTCGCCGACGGCCGCTGTCAGTTCGTCGGTGTCAACCAGTCCGGCAAGTCGACGCTGATGTCACTGACGACACTGATACTGCTGGCGGGGGACCTGCACGGTCAGCTCGTCGACACCTTCGGGGATCGGCACCGCTCCTTCCGGTACTATGTCGAGGCGTCCTCGGACCCGGAGGACCGCCGGGACACCGATGTGAGCACCAGTCGCGGGTGGGCCTGGGTCGAGTACGGCCGGCTCGTGGACGGTGAACCGCGCTACCTGACGACCCTGCTCTACGCACAGGCCAAGCGAGGGTCCCGCGACCTGCCCCGGAACTGGTGTCTGTGCACGGGGCCGTCCAGGGTCGGTGCCGGGCTGGCACTGCGCACCGGGGCGGCCGCCGCAGCCCCCCGCGATCTGGCGGACGCGCCGGGTTTCCGCGTGGCCGAGACCGCGGCCGAATACCGCGCCGCGGTGGCGGACCAGCTCTTCGGGTTCGACGTCGGTCGACTCGACACCGCAACCCGGATCCTGCGGCTGCTGCGGACACCCCACCTGGGACAGCGGCTCGACCCCGACTTCGTGACCGAGCAGATGCGGGAGGCGCTGCCGGCGCTGGACCGCGCCGAGGTGGACGGGCTCGCCGAGGGCTGGGAGCAGCTCGACCGGCTCGTCGCGGACCGGGAGGCCGCAGTCGGCGCACGCGACGCGGTCGCGACCTACCTGAACCGGGCCTGGAACCCGTGGGCCGACGCGGTCCTGCGACGGGCGGCCGACGTGCTCGTCGCCGCCAACACCCGGTTCGACGACGTCACCCGCGACCGACGCGAGGCGCAGACCGCCCGTGACGCGGCAGTCACGCGGGCCGGCGAGCTCGAGGCACTGCTCTCGGATGCCGGTGCCGAGGCCCGCGACGCGCAGTCCGACTATGAGCAACTGCTGGCCTCTGCGGCGTACCGCGACGCCACGACCGCCACGCAGCGGGTCCAGTCGTTGCGGGCCTGGGCCGACGACGCCGATGCCGCGGCGGCCGGTGCCGCGGCCGACGCGGCTCGGGCTGCCGTCGTGCTCGACCGCAGGCAGGCGGAGCTGGCCGCAGCGCAGGACCATCTCGACGCGGCGGTCGCGGACCTCACCGCCGCCGTCGCGGCGGCGACCGCGGCCGGGGACACGGCCGGTCTCGGGCCGGACGTTGCCGGGTGGGCCGGCGACCGCGACATCGCGCGCCTCGACGCAGCGATCGCGGGCCGGCGAGCCGATGTGGTCCGGGTCGGCGGCCTGATCCGTCGCGCCGAGCAGGCGGGCTTGCGTCTCGACGCGGCGGCCGAGGCGCTCGCGCGTGCGGAACGGGAGCACGGCGAGCGGATCTCCGTAGCGGCGGATGCGGCGACCACCGTCCAGGACAGCGTGCAGGAACTGTCCGACCAGGTCGAGCGGTGGGCGGCTGAGCTGGGCAGCGACGCACCCGGCGGGGCGCTGCGCGGGGCCTGGCTCGCGGACGTGGCCGCGGCGGTCGGATCGGATGCGCCGCGAGCGGTGCTCGCCGAGCGACTGAGACAGACCTGGCTCGCGCCGACCGTCGAGCCGCTGCGCGAGCGGGCGGCCGTCGACGAGCGACGCGCACGCGACCTCACGGCCGAGGCCACCCGCGCCGATGCGGAGGCCGACGAGGTCGCTGCCCGCCCCGAGCCGGCGCCGCCCGAGCCCCACGGCTGGCTCCGCCGGACCAGACCGCCGACGGCGGCGGGGGTGGGAGCACCGCTCTGGCGGGTCGTCGACCCCCGTCCGGGCCTCGGGCTCGAGACGCACGGTCGGATCGAGGCGGCGCTCGCGGCGGCCGGGCTGCTCGACGCCTGGGTGACGCCCGACGGCGTCTGGGCCGCCGGGCGCGACGGGGACGAACTGGTCGTCACCCTCGAGGTCGCCGGCGAGGGCGACGGTCGCGGCGAGGGCGACGGTCGCGACGGTGGGGCCGGGGGCGGTGGCGCTGGCGCCGACTCGCTGGCCGACGTGCTGGAGCCGTCCGAGGACGCCGGAAACCTGTCCGGACCGGTCGAGGCGCTGCTCGCCCGGATCGGCTGGACGGAGTCCGACGCGGACCTGGGTCGGGCGGTCGCGGTGGCTGCCGACGGCCGCTGGCGGACACCGACCGCCAGCGGGCGGGCCGGCCCCGTCCCGGACGGCCCGAGTCTGCTCGGTGCCGCAGCCCGCGCCGCCGAGCGAGCGCGCCGGGTCGAGCGGCTGCGGTCGGTCGCGGCCGACCGCCGCCGGGACGCGGCGGAGGCTGCTGCCACCGGGGCGTCGCTGCGCGAACGCGTCCGGAGGCTGGAGACCGCCGCCCGTTCGGCGCCGGACGACGCGCCGGCCGCCCGAGCAGCGCAGCTGGCTCGAGCGGCCGAGGGCGAGCGCGAGCGGGCAGCCGCGGTGTGGGCGGGGGCCCGGCAGCGTCATGACGAGCTCGAGGCGGCGGCCGCTGATGCCAACGCCGAGCTGCTCCGCGTCGCGGGTGACAGGCGCCTGCCCCGCACGGCCGACCGGCTGGCAGCGGTCGGTGGTGCGCTCGACCTGGCGGGGCAGGCGATTGCCCAGTTGCGGGTGACGGACGGCTCGGCGCGGTCCACGACCGCCGCGCGCGATGTCGCCCAGCGGGTGACCGACGACGCCGCCGCGGAGTCGCGGCGTGGCGCCGACATGGCGCGTCGGCGAGCTGACGAGGCCGCCCGCGCTCGCCGGTCGGCGGACACCGCGGCAAGCGCGCTCGGGCAGGAGCAGGCGGCGGTCCTGCAGAGGGCACACCAGTTGGACGGATCGCGGACGATGCTGGTGGGTCGTGTCGGGACGCTCGAGGCTGAGGATCGCAGGCAGGTCGCAATCGTCACGGCTGCGGAGGGGACCCTGGCCCAGGCGGACGCCGCCCGCGCGGCCGCGACGACCGAACGGGAATCGGCCGTGGCGGCGTGGTGGGTGCCGGTCGACGCCGGCCTGGCGGTGGCCCGCGGGATCGAGGATGCTCCCGGGCGGACGGTGACAGCTGCTCTCAGCGCAGCACAGGCGGCGCGCCGCGTGCTTCGCCCGCGGGACTGGCCCGAGGCGGCCGATGCCGACAGCCGCACCGCCTCGGTGACCGCTGCGACGAGCCGGCTGACGGGGAAGGCGTTCATCGACCTGCAGGAGGCGCTGCGCCGGTCGGACGGACGCGACGTCGCAATTCACGACCCCGAGGCCCCGACCGGGCTTCCCGGCGTCCTGCTCACGGTCGACAGTGGGCCGCCGGTCCCGCCGCGAACGGCGCTGGGCCGGCTCGCCGACCAGGTCGAGCGGCTCTCCGCCGAGCACGACGAGAAGATGCACCAGATCCTCGGGGAGCTGCTGACGTCGACCTTCGTCGAGCACCTGCGGGAGCGGGTCGGTCGGGTCGTCGAGCAGCTCGACCGGGTCAACCGGGTGCTCGCCGCGCACCCGACCGGTGCCGACCGCCGGACCATCCGGCTCCGCCGCGTCCCCGCTGCCGGGCAGCATGCCGCCTACGAGATCCTCTCGGTCTTCGAGCACGGGTCGATGCTGTCCGCGGAGGTCGAGCAGCAGGTCCGGTCGTTCCTCGAGCAACAGGTGCGCGAGGCCCAGGACCGCGCCCGCGACGGGGACGGCGAGTGGACGGATCACCTCGCGGACCTGCTCGACTACCGGCGGTGGTTCGACGTCGTGCTCTCCTACCGCTCCGGGGAGTCGGACTGGCGCCCGCTGACCCGGCAGGTGCACGCCCGCGACTCCGGCGGCGGGAAGGTCGTCTCCCTGCTTCAGCCGCTGCTCGCGACGCTCGTCGCCCTGTACGACGAGTCGCCGGGCGCGCCCCGGCCGCTGTGGCTGGACGAGGCGTTCACCGGTGTGGACGACGCGAACCGGGCGCAGATGCTCGACCTGCTGGTCCGATTCGACCTCGATCTCCTGCTCGCCGGGCCGGCGACGCTGGTGACGGTCGAGCAGGTCCCGGCCGCGGCGGTCTGGCACGTCACCCGCGCGCCGGCGCCGGTTCCGGGTGTCGATCTGTCGCTCATGCTGTGGGCGGGGCACGACCTCACGCACATCGAGCTGCCGGACCGCGGCCTGGACGCCGCGCCGCGCGTGCTCGCGGACGGTGACATGGGACTGTTCGACCTGTCGGGGACGGGCGGATCGTGACCGATGCTCTCGCGCGGTGGGCGACGTTACCCGGGGCGCGTGCAACGCTCACCGAGGCCCGCGAGCGCATCGAGGCCGGCGTCGGGGATCGGGCGGATCTCGGATCCGGGCTGAACGAGTCCGGGCGTGGTCACGTCGGGCAGCTCCTCGGGATGGGATGGGTGGCCTCGGGTCGTCCCGTCCGGTTGGGCGACCTGCGTGCCGCCGTTGCACGGGACGGCGGCGACCTCGTCGAGCTGCTCGTCGAAACCGGTGGCCCCCTGCGCGACCGGCGGCAGGAGCGTGCGACGCATACGGCTGAGCGGGCCGATGCGCTGACCCGGCTGCGGTCCCGGCTGGCGGGATGCGGTCTGCCGCCCGCAGTCGTCGACCTCGCGGTTGCCCGGCGGTGGCTCGGGCCGCCGGCCGGACCGGAAATCGAGGGACGGCTCGACGCCATGGACAGGCTCATGAGGGCCTTGCCGGCGGACGGCGTCCTGCTCGCCGAGCTGGCCGCGCAGCTGCTCGGGAACCCGCACGCACTCGACCGGACGGCGGAGGCGGGCCGGCTCGCGAGCCGCCTGCTCGCCGCGCGTGCAGCCGCACAAGCAGGTGTCACCGATGTCGGCCTGGCCCGAGCCTCCGACGAGGCGGCCGGCCGTGCCGCGCGCTGGCGGACGACGTGGGACGCGGTCGGCGTCAGCTGCGACCGGGTGTCCTCGACGGTTCTTGTCCTCAACGTCGCGCTGGCGGGCACGGCTTCGGCGGTTGCCCTTGCGGGGGCGGCACCGGGCGAGCCGGTCTGGCTGACGGCCCGGTCGCTGGCCGGCGAGTGGACCGCGGATGCGGCTGGCGACAGTCCCGTCGGTGGGCCGGCCGCGGAGGTTCGGGTGTGCGAGAACCCCGCCGTGGTCGAGGCCGCCGCCGACCGGCTCGGCGTCGCGTGCCGACCCGTCGTGTGCACGTTCGGCCGGCCGTCGGGTGCCGCGTGGGCGCTGCTCGACGGGCTCGCCGCCGCCGGGGTCCGGCTGCTCGTCACCGGCGACCGGGACGATGCCGGTAGGTCGATCACTGTCGAGCTGCTGGACCGTCTGCCCGGCGCCCGCGAGTGGCGCCCGGAGGTGGCCGGCGTCTACGAGGAGGACCGTCTGCCGGCTCTGCTGGCGGATCTCCGGAGCGACGCGGTGTAGTTGACGGTGGCAAGAGCGACGGCGCGCGGCCGAGCGCGCCGGGCCCAGCTCAGCGACCGAGGACGGCTCGCTCGGTGTTCACCCGTCGGACCTGGGAGGGCAGCGTGAACAGGTCGATCAGCGGCAGGATCCCGAGAAACCCACCGAGGGTGAGGATGTACAGGATCCCGCGACCGGTCTTGCCGAGGTAGAACTCGTGGGCGCCGACGCCGCCGAGCAGGATCAGGAACAGGTACGCGATCCCCGTCTCCTTCATCGGCCCGACGTAGACGGGCAGCTGCGCCGGGTAGTAGCCGACCGGCAGGTTCTGCGGCGCCGGCGGGTAGCCCGGGCCGACCAACGGCCTACCGGCGGGCTGGGCGTCAGCGCCCGGTGCGGCAGTCGCGCCCTGAGGTGGCGCATACCCGAAGCCCGTCGGCTGATGCGTCCCGGACGGCTGATGCGTCCCGGACGGCGGCGGTCCGAGCGGCGGGGCGGTCGGGTAGGCCGCGGGGTCGACAGGCTCGACGACCGCCCCGTCCTGGTCGGCTGGCGGGGGTAGCGCCGGGACGGCCGGGACACGCTCGGACTCGTTCATCGGATGCTCCTGACCGGACGTCGACTGGTGAGATGAGGATCGGCGCTGCAGGCCCGACCTGGCCCAGGTACTAGGTCACGATCGGGTGACGATCTCTGTCGAAGAGTCCGCGGAGCCGGGAGCGATACTGGCCCGCGCCCGGGCAGGCCCGCGCCCGGGCAGGCCCGCGCCCGGGCGTACCCGCAGAGGGCCGCCCGACGCACCGGGGCCGAGGCGTCGCAGCAGGGGAGGGCGCACTGATGTCACCGAGGTGGCCGGACCGTCCGTGGTCCGACCGCGACACCGCCCTGTGGCGCGCATGTGAGGTGGCGTTCGACCTCGCCCGCGGCGTCGTGCCGCCCCCGCACCAGGACGTCCGCTCCACCTTCCGCCCGCAACTCGCCGACGACGAGGTCTTCTGGGCCGCTGGGCCGTTCACGCTCAGCGAGAGCCGGCGGGCCGCCCTGGACGCCATGGCGCCGCGCTGGACCGAGGTCGACCGCGGAATCCTCTACCTGAGCAGCCTCGGTTTCCACCTGGCCACCGACCGCGGCGTCTGGTCCTGGACCTGGGCGTCGATCACCGCGGCCCAGATGCAGGCCGCGGGCGCCGTGCACCTGCTCGGCCAGGGCGCGCAGGGTCAGACGTCGTGGCTGCTCACCTCCGACTGGGCCGAGCTGCTGTTCGTCACCTGGGCTTTCGCGTGCCACCCTCGCCATGCCCAGCTGCAGACGGGGGAGTGGCTGCCGGCCGGGTGGCTGGAGTGGAACGGCACCCAGCAGTGGCGGACCCGCCTGGCCACCCCGGCGTTCTTGACCTGACCCGACGGCCCTGACCGTTCAGCGCCGTCAGGGCCGACTGCTCTCGTCCGCGTTGTGGACCCGCTTGAGGTAGCTCTGCGACCGCCCGACCTGGGTCTCCAGCGCGGCGATGGTCGTGCCGAGGCTCGCCGCCGCCTGAGCCTTGAACCCGTCGATCGCGTCCATCGTGGAGAACACGTTGTCGAACGCCTTCTGCAGGGTCTCCACCGAGATCGCCGAGGACGCGGCCTGGGTGTAGACGGCGCCGGTCTGCTGCCTGAGCAGCTCCGAGGTGCCGAGGATCATCGCGTTCGTCGTCGTGTTGAGAGCGTTGATCTGCTCCAGCACGAGCTTCTGGTTGGCCAGCGCCTGCGCGACGATCACGGCAGTACGCAGCGCTGCCACCGTCGTGGTCTGCGCCCGCTCGACGCCCTTGATGAGCTCGATGTTGTTCTTGCGCACCAGGTCCAGCGCCAGGTAACCCTGGATCGCGACGGCGAGCTGGGTGGTGATGTCCTGCCGGCGTTGACGGATCGGGAACAGCGCGTCCGCCCGCAACGTGTCCGCGGTGTCGGAGCCGGCTGCGGCGAGCCGGTCGATCTTCTGCTCGACGGCGGCGTCCAGCGCGGCGGCAAGCGTGGCGTACTCGGTCAGCTTGCCCATCAGCGCCCAGAGGTTGACCTTCTCCTGCTCGATGGAGGCGTTGTCCCGGCGCAGCTCGTCTTGCCCGGAACCCAGCGCCTTGATGATCGCGTCGAGCTGCTGCTGTGCGGACTGGTACCGGTTGAAGTACGCGACGAGCTTGTTGCCCCGCGGGATCACCCCGAGCACCTTTCGGGCGCCCCGCAGGTCCGCGTGCGCCGGGTCCAGCGCGGTGATCGTCGTCCGCAGGTCCAGCAGGGTGCGGGCCACCTTCGTCTGGGCATCGCCGGCCTGGCCCCGGTTCTGCGCCGCGGCCAGCGACGACGCCGGCCGCTCCAACATCCGGTTCGAGACCGATGAGGACGCGCGCACCTCGGTCTCGCCCATCCGGGCGATGTCGGAGACCTTGGCGGTGAACTCGGGACTGTGCGGGTTCAGGTCAGCGAGCTCCGCGGCGAACGAGTCCGCGCGGGCGCGCAGGTCCCGGGCGACCGCGGGATCCAGCGGGACCATCGTGGGCGCCGTGTCGTCGGCGACAGTGCCGACCGGTGCGGGGGCGTCCAGCACCAGACCGTCGGCGGCCGTGCCCGCGGCCGCGGGGACCCCGGCCGGCGGGGTCAGCCGGGGACTGAGGTTCAACTGATCGGACAACGGGACTCCTCGGGACCGGGGACGGGTGTCCGGGACTTTGCGGCTCGGGTGAGGAACCGCGTGGGGTCGGCGCGGGTCGGGTCCGCGTTCGGCCTCGGCCTCACGGCTGGTCCAGGTCGAGCGAGGACCGACCGAACTTGTCCCGCAGGAAACGGCCGTTCGCCTCGAACTCGTCTGCCTCGTCGGCGAACACCGCCGTCTGCAGGGTCGTGGCCGCGTCCAGCAGTGCGCCCAGCTGCTGGTCCAGCAGGGTCCTGTAGTGCTCGCGCCGACCGCTGTGATCCAGGAAGGTGTCGGGCAGCCGCAGGAACCCCTCCACCGACTGGGGGAGGTAGGCGGTGACGATCTGGTCAAGCCGCTCGCGCTGGGGCTCGGTCAGCTTCCCGGCGCGCCGCTCGGCCAGTACGGGCTGGAGGATCTCGTCGATCGCGGTCACCGTGTCGGCCGATGCGACCGGGAAGCGGGGACCGCGTGACAGCGTCACCGTCCGGGTTTGCTGCTCCGGCGGGCCGGTGCCGGATCGCGGGCCGGTCCCGGATGGCGGGCCGGTCCCGGTGGCGGCCGACGGCGGCTCGATGGCGGCCGTGCGGCTGCCGGGCAGCGGCCGGCCGGTTTGCACCGCCCAGGCCCGGCGCAGGTACTCGCCGTTGATGAGTACGCCCTGCGTCGTCCCGCCGGCCCAGGCCGTGAAGAAGGCGACCGCCGCGAGCGCGTCGAGCGCGCCGGACCCCGACTGCGCGGCGGCGGCCGCGAGCAGTCCCCACGGGACGATCCCGTAGGCGGCAGCCCAGGCCAGCCATTCGCGCTTCTTCGCCATACGGCCGGTGACCACAAAGCCGATCCAGGCCAGATTAAAAGCCGGCAGCAGCAGCCACAGCGAGTGCTGCAACCGCCAGGTGGCTGACGGCCCGTCGTAGTCGCCCGGTCGCCGCGCCGATGAGCCGTTACGACCTTGCCGCGGCGCCGGGTACTGCGGTCCGTACGGGGGCTGCGGTCCAGGGGCGCGGGTTCGGTTCCCGAGGCGAGCCGGGTAGCGAGGCCCGTCGGCCGGCTCGGAGGGGTACAGCGGGCCCGGCGAAGGTTCCGGCGGGCCGTCGGCCGGGAGCGGTCGATCGGTCACGCCGCACCCCGTCTCGTCACCGGACAGTCCTCGGGACGGCGCGTCCGGTTCCGCCGCCACCGCCTTCGGACGATAGTGCGCGGGCTCCCGGCGGGATGTTCGCCTCGGACGGCGTGATGCGGTCTCATCCATCAGCTCCACTGTCCGCGGGTCGAGCACCGAGCTGCGGGTGGGACCGGTCGAGGGACTGGACCACGAGTCGGTGGTGAAGTGCGAGCACATCCAGACGGTGGCCGCGGCGTTGACAGTCCGCAAGATCGGCCTGCTCCCAACCAGCCGGGGGGCGGCGCTTCGACAGGCCGTCGTCGTCGCGTTCGACCTGCTCCCACTCCCCGTCGCCTGACCGACATCGGCGAGTCGACGACTCCGCCGGGGAGTCATGATGTAACGTTACATAATGTTGCGGACGCAGATCTCGCTCACCGAGAGCGACCGGCTCTTGCTCGACGCCGCGGCTGCACGGACGGGCCGTTCGGTTGCCGCGCTCATCCGGGACGCGGTCCAGGTCGTCTATGCCCGGGGCCGGTCCGCCGAGCAGGACAAGGCGGCGCTGCGGTCGACGTCGGGCGCCTGGGCGGCGGGCGAACGGACCGGGTCGACCCCCACCGGCGAGCAGTACGTCGAGCGGCTGCGGTCCGGTCGACGGCTTCGGCGGCCCGAATGACAGCTGTCGTCGACACGTCCGTCCTGGTCGACCACCTTCGAGGGCTCACCGCCGCAACCGAGCTGCTCATCGGGCACCGGTCCTCGGGGCCGTTGCACGCCAGCGAGATCACCCGTCTTGAACTGCTGTCGGGAATGCGCCCCTCCGAGCAGCACGCCACGGAGCAGCTGCTTGTGGTTCTCACCTGGCATCCGGTCGACGCGGAGGTCGCGGAGCTGGCCGGGTCACTCGGACGCCGCTGGCTGCCCAGTCATTCCGGTATCGACGCAGCTGACCTCGCGGTCGCGGCAACGGCTCAACTGGTCGACGCATCGCTGCTGACGTTGAACGTGCGGCACTTCCCGATGTTCGCGGACCTCACCCGCCCGTACTGATCGGGAGTCCGACGCCCGAGTTCTCCGTCAGGCCGGAGCGGTTACCCGTAGGCCCATCGCACGGGCGGCGTCCGCCATTCGGTGGTCGTAGGTGATCACGTCGGAAACCCGGGAGCCGAGGCGACGTACGGCCGCGAGGTGGATCGCGTCCAGACTGCGGAGCCTCGTTCCCGTGAGCAACCGGCCGGCGTCTGTCAACAGGTCGTCGTCGACCGTCACCAGATCCAGTGCCGACAGCAGTGCTTCGACCCGCTCGTCGGGGTCACCCACCGCTCGCCGTAGCTCGGTCAGGACGAGCGCCGAGCTCACGCGGTGCGCACCGTCCGGTTCGCCGAGCCGCTGCCGCAGTGCATCCGTCTCAGGTTCGCGCCGGACGAGCTTCGTGATCGCCGACGTGTCGAGGTAGACCGTCACCGCTCGGCGTCACGCTGCGCGAGCAGTCGTTCGGTCAGGTTGTCGCCGTCGATCGACTCGATGTCGAGCAGGTCCGAACCCGACGTGCCGGGCCTCACCTTCCCGGTCGCCACCAGCGTGTCCCACGAGTCCGCGGCCAGCGGCGAAAGCAGGGCGACGGGCCGGCCGCGGTCGGTGACCTCGAAAGACTCACCGGCCGTCGCCCGTCCGACGTAGTGACTGGCGTGCTGGCGGAGCTCCCGGATCCCCACTCGCCGCATGTGCTACAAGGTAGCACCACCGGTCCGCTCCGGCGCGGTACTCAACCCCGTCTGGTCCTCGACCAGGCTGCGACCACGGTGTCCAGCACCGGCATCGGTAGCGGGCCCTCGCCCAGCACCGCACCGTGGAAGCCGGCCAGATCGAAGGCGGCGCCGAGCTCGGCTTCGCAGCGCCGGCGCAGCCGCTGGATCTCCCGGCGGCCGGTCATGTACGCCAGCGCCTGTCCGGGGCTGGCGATGTAGCGGTCGATCTCGTTGCGGACGTTCGCCTCCGGCGTCGCGGTGTTGTCCCGCAGGAAGTCCATCGCCCTCGTCCGCGACCAGCCCAGGGCGTGCATGCCGGTGTCGACGACCAGCCGGCAGGCGCGCAGGGCGTCGAAGGACAGCATCCCCAACCGGGCCAGCGGTGAGGAATAGAGCCCGAACTCGTCGGCGAGCCGTTCGGCGTACAGGCCCCATCCCTCGACGTACACCCCGAGCTGGGCGTCGACGTGCCGGCGGTAGCGCGGCAGGTGGTCAAGGGTCTGCGCCGACGCGAGCTGCAGGTGGTGGCCCGGCACGCTCTCGTGGAACGCCAGCGCCTCGTACTCGAACCGGTACCGATCGCCCGGATCCGCGGTCAGTACGCAGTGGGCCCCCGGACGCGTGCCGTCGTCCGACGGCGGTCGGTAGTACGCGAGCGGTGCACTCGCCGCCTCTGCGGGGTCGATCTCCTCCACGACGCAGCCCCCGATGTCGAACGGGGGGAGCATGTCTGCCCGATGAGCCTCGGCCCGGTCCAGGGCTTCGGTGACCGTGGCCACGATCTGCTCGCGCGTCTGGAAACGGAGCGCCGGGTCGGTCCGCAGGCGGGCACGGATCTCGCCGGGGTCGGTCAGGTCCAGTGCCTGCCGGCCGACCTGCGTCCACTGCTCTCGCAGTTTCTCCAGCACGTCCAACCCGGTCTGGTGGATCTGCTCGGGCGTGCTGGCGAGGCTGGTGTGCCGGGCGACCGCGGCCCGGTACCCGTCGGCGCCGCCCGGGACGGCGCCGATGCCGACGTCGTCGTCGCCGCGGGCCACCGGCAGCAACTCACCGCGGAGCATCTGCGCCAGTCGGACCATCGCCGGGCGCACCTGCTGCTCGACCACCACCGCCGCCTCGGCACGCCGCGCGCCGAGGGCCGCCGGTAGCAGGACGTCCTGCTCGACCGGGCGGCCCAGGTAGGTCTCCAGCTGCCTCGTCGCCTGCCGAACCCCCACCGCGGTGGGCACCCGGCCGACGGCCGCCGCCTGCCGATATCGATCGGCGACGGCATCGAAGTGATCGGCCAGCCCCGCCAGCCGGTCCAGCATCACCAGCCGCGCGGTGTCGTCGGGCAGCGGCGTCGCCGGCACGGCCTGGAACACCAGTGCCTGCGGGGACACGTACCCCGCGGCGGACGCGTTGGCCTCCCACAGGCAGTGCTGCGCATCGTCGGCGGCCGCATTCGCCATCCACGTCAGCACGGCCGCGTCGACGCGCTGCCGGTCCCTGTCCTGCCGGTCGCTGTCCTGCCGGTCGCCGCCTCCCGGATCGCTCGTCGTCGCGGACCCGACCGCGGCCCGCGCGATCCGGCGGAACGCATCGGCCGCGGCGACCTCCGCCGACCGCCGCAGATCGGGCAGCAACCCGTCGAACCCGGTCAGCCCCAACAGGGTGGCGTTCAGCGGGTCGTGGCGGTGCTGCCGGTCGAAGAACTCATCGGCCAGGCTCTGGTCGGTCCGGCCCGCGGCAGCATCGGTCATCCGCTGATCTTCCACGACGCCAGCCGCTGACGACCGAGACGGTTCAGCCGATGTCGGACGCCCGGGTGCGGCGGGCGCCCGCGCAGGCGCCGGCGTCGCCGGTCGGGAACGACGCCCCGTCCGGGTGGTCTCGCGCGCTGCAGGCCAGTCGCTGCAGCAGGGTCCGGAAGACGTCGGCGTCTCCGGGTCCGAGGCGGGACAGGACCTGAACTTCGGCTTCGCGCAGCCGGTCCTCCAGCTCGGCCAGTCGCGTCCGGCCGAGCCGGGTCGCGGCGACCCGCCGCACGCGCCGGTCGTCCGGGTCGGGTTGCCGGACGAGGACGCCGGCCTTCTCCAGGTCGTCCAGCAGGTAGGTCATCACCGTCCGGTCGACACCGAGGTGCGCAGCCAGCACGGCCTGCGGGCGCGCTCCGTCGCGGACGGCGGTCGCCAGGACCTGGTAGCCGCGGGGACCGCCCGGCACGGCCGACAGGACGGCGCCGGCCGCTCGCCGGTAGGCGCGGAAGACGGTTCCGAGCGCCCAACCGAGGTCGGTCTCGATCGTGGCGCCCGCGCGGTCCTCCCCGCCACAGGGGTCGGCGATGTCGTCCTTCGCGGTGCAGGCGTCGGGGAGATCGCCGGGCTGAACCGACGTCCCGCTCCGAGCGCCACTGGTCATGGCCCGAGCGTACGACGAGGCGACGAGTTACGCGGTGTGCAACACTGTCTGTGGAACAGACGATCTTTGCCCGAGACGTTCGATAGGGAGCTCCACATGGCCACACTTTTCCGCGTCGACAGCAGCATCCGTACGGAGGGCTCGACGACCCGCGCCGTGGCGGACTCCGTCGTTCAGGGTTGGAGCGCGCAGCACCCGGACGGCACCGTCAACCGGCGCGACCTCGGGCTGTCCCCGCTGCCGGCCGAGGCCTGGGCGATCGCCGCGGGCGCCGGGTACGTACCCGCGGATCAGCGGACCGTCGAGCAGGTCGACGCGATAGCGCTCGCCTCGACGTTGGCCGACGAGCTGGTCGCCGCGGACAGCTACGTCATCACCTCGCCGCTGTACAACTTCGGCGTCTCCCAGCACCTGAAGAACTGGGTCGACCTGCTGATCACCGACCCCCGGATGGCACCCGGCAAGCCGTCGGCGATCGCCGGGCGCTCCGCCGTGCTCGTGGTCGCCCGCGGCGGCGGGTACGGCCCGGGCACCCCGCGCGCCGGCTGGGATCACGCCACCGCGTGGGTTCAGCGCACCCTGGGCGAGGTGTGGGGCCTGTCGGTGGAGACCGTCGAGACCGAGTTGACGCTGGCCGCGGTCAACCCCGCGATGGCCGACCTGGTCGGACTGGCCGAGGAGTCGCTGACGGCTGCCCACGCGGCCGCCTCGACGCAGGGACGCACACTTGCCGAGCGCCTGGTGGCCGCAACCGGCTGACTGCCCGGCCGAGACCGCGAGGGGGACCGGTCGCGAGCCCGAGGGGCCGGTCCCGACCACGACAGGAGACGACATGCCCGACCCGAACACCTCGCCCGACCCCATGTCCGAGGCCACCCCTGATGTCGGGCGCCCTGATGTCGGGCGCCCTGATGTCGGGCGCCCTGATGTCGAGCGCGGCACCGGACCCGATATGACCCGATGGGTTGCGGCGGTGCGCGGCTCGCACAACCGCTTCGCCGCACTCGTGTCGCCGCTGTCCGACGATCGGGTGACGGCGCCGTCCTACACGGGTGAGTGGTCGATCGCGCAGGTCGCCTCCCACCTGGGTAGCCAGGCGGAGATCTTCGGGCTCGCGCTGTCCGCCGGGCTGGCCGGTACGCCGGCACCGGGTGGCGAGACGTTCCTCCCGATCTGGGACCGGTGGAACGCGCTCGGCCCGGGCGATCAGGTCCGGGCCAGCCTCACCGCCAACGAGGAGTTCGTCGCCAGGGTCGAGCACCTGACCGCCGCCGAGCGGGAGAGCTTCGCTCTCGCCATGTTCGGAACCGAGCTGGACCTGGCCGGGATGCTCGCGATGCGCCTCGGTGAGCACGCGCTGCACACCTGGGACGTCGCCGTTGCGCTCGATCCGGCGGCCGTCGTGGCGCCTGACGCGGTCCGGCTGCTGATCGACACCCTTCCGCAAACGGCTTCGCGGGCGGGCAAGCCGGCGCCCGGGGCGCACCCGGTCCCGATCGACACCGTCGATCCAGACCGTCGATTCCTGCTCACCGTCGACCCGGACGTCACCCTCGCCCCTCGCTCGGCCGACGGCGCCGATGCGCTGCGCCTGCCCGCGGAGGCGTTCGTCCGGCTGGTCTACGGCCGACTGGACACCGACCACACGCCGGGCGAGGAAGCCGACGACGCCCGGCTGACCGTGCTGCGCGCGGTCTTTCCCGGCTTCTGACCGGCCGGCGGGCGCGAGCGACTTACCCGGGCGGCCTTACAGCGGCCGGGTCGGTCCTCGCCGCACCAGCTGCCCGTGGCCCGGCCGGCCGGTGATCCGTCCGCCGGCGTAGACGACCTCGCCGCGGCTGATGGTGGTGACCGGCCAGCCCCGGGTGGTCCACCCGTCGTGCAGGCTGTGCCCGGCCCGGCTGAACCCGGCGGACCCGTCGACGGTCCGGCTCAGCTGCGGATCCCACACGCTCAGATCGGCGTCGCTGCCGACCGCGATCGTGCCCTTGCGGGGGAACATCCCGAACAGCTTTGCCGCATTGGTCGAGGTGACCTCGACGAACCGCTGCAGGGACAGCCGTCCGGCGCCGACGCCGCGGTCGAACAGCATCGGCAGCATCGTCTCCAGGTCCGAGACCCCGGGCCGCGCCGTGGCGACCGTCTGCGCCGGGTCCAACTTGTGCTCCCGGGTCCAGGGGGCGTGATCGGTGCAGCAGGTGGCGATGTCCCCGGCCGTCAGACCGGCCCACAACGCCGCCGAGTCCGCCGCCGTCCCGATCGGGGGTTCCCCGACGAACAGCGGCCCGTCGGCGCCGGCGAACACGTCCCGGGTGAAGTGCAGGTAGATCGGCCGGGTCTCGACCCAGACCGGAACCCCGCGGGCGCGGGCGTCGCGGGTCACGGCCAGTGCCCGCGCACCACCGAGGTGGACGATGTAGATCGGTGCCCCCACCGTCTCGGCGAAGGCGGTCATCCGCGTGACAGCGGCCCATTCCGACGCCGGCGGCCGGGTCTCGGCGAAATGCTCCAGCCCCCCGCGTCCCGCGGCCACCAGGGTCGACGTCGCATGCTCGACGAGAGCACCGTCCTCGCAGTGCACCATGGTCAGGACGCCGTGGCCGCCGGCGACGGCCATCGCCTGCAGGTAGTCCGCCGCACGGCCACCGAAGTCCCCCCCGACGGTGAAGATCTTGATGCTGGTGTGCCCGAGCCGGGCGAGCTCCGGGATCTGCCCCACGACCTCCGCGCTCGGGTCGAGCAGTACCGGGTGCAGTACATGGTCGACGACGCTGACCCGTGCCGCGTCGGCCGCCATCCGCTCGATGCCCGCCAGGGGCAGCTCCCCGGGTTCGGGGAAGACCATGTCCCCGATGGTCGTGATGCCGCCGGCGGCGGCGGCCTGTGACCCGCTGGCGAAGTCGTCTGCCCACGCGGGGCTGCTCCGGTCCACGTCCGTGAGCTCCAGATGGACGTGCATGTCGATCCCGCCGGGGAGCACCAGCCGGCCGCGAGCATCGATCTCCCGGACACCGCTCATCGACCCACCGAGCTGCACGACGACGCCGTCGCGCACACCCACGTCGGCGTCCGCCGAGCCGGCCGCGGTGACGACCGTGCCGCCGCGGACGACGAGGTCGAGGCGTTCGCCGACGTCCGGTGTCACGACGACCGCAGCGGGTCGACCCACCGCCAGCCCTCGTCGAGGGTGATGGTGGTCCGCACGAGGGAAACGTAGCGTGCCGATGCACTGGCGGAGCCGGCCGCGGCGGACCAGGCTGGTGAGCATGACCAGAGCAGTGCGGTTCGACTCGTTCGGCGAACTCGATGTCCTGTACGTCGCCGATGTCCCGATGCCGGAGCCGGGCGAGGGAGAGCTACTCGTCCGGGTCCGAGCGGCCGGGATCAATCCCGGCGAGGCGGCGATCCGCCGCGGGGCGATGGAGGCGATGTTCCCGGCGACGTTCCCCTCCGGACAGGGCAGTGACCTCGCCGGGACAGTTGCCGCGCGCGGTTCCGGGGTCGACGCGTTCGCCGTCGGCGACGAGGTCCTCGGCTGGAGTGAGCGGCGCTCCAGCCAGGCCGAATATGTCACCGTTCCGGTTGGGCAGCTGATCGCCAAGCCGCCCGCGCTGTCCTGGGAGGCGGCGGGCTCGCTGGACGTCGCGGGTACCACCGCCTACGCGGCCGTCCGTGCCGTCGGTGCCGCTCCGGGCGACACCGTCGCAGTGTCGGCAGCTGCCGGCGGCGTCGGTTCCGTCGCGGTCCAGCTGCTCAAGATTCGGGGCGCGACCGTCATCGGCATCGCATCGGTCGCCAACCACGACTGGCTGCGCTCGCTCGGGGTCGTGCCGGTCGCGTACGGCGAGGGCCTCGCCGACCGGCTGCGGGAGGCCGCGCCCGACGGCATCGACGCGTTCATCGACACCTTCGGCCCGGACTACGTCCAGCTCGCCGTCGACCTCGGCGTCGCCCGCGAACGGATCGATACGATCATCGCGTTCGAGGCTGCGCAGCGGCTCGGCGTCAAGGCCGAGGGCAGCTCGGTCGCGGCGACGCCGGAAGTCCTTGCCGAGGTTGCGGACCTGGTCGCGTCCGGACAGATCACCGTCCCGATCGCTGCGACGTATCCACTGGAACAGGTCCGCGAGGCCTACACCGAGCTGGAGCGCGGGCACACCCACGGCAAGATCGTCCTCATCCCCTGACTGGCCCGAGTGCTGTGAACGCCCCGAGTCTGGTGAGTGGTGGGCCCCGTCGGCGTCACCGCGCGCCCAGGAACCGGGCGATGTCGGCGCCGTCGACACGCAACCGGGCCTCGACACCGGCGTCGAGCGGCTCGAACGGGGACAGGGTGACCCGGCCGCCGGGCATCGCCCAGGTTCCGGCCGCGCGCCCGTCGACGAGTGCGAACGGGCGGAAGATGCCGTTGACGGTGACGAGCTCGACGTGGTCGGCGAGGACCCAGGTCCGGTCGGCCCAGCCGAGCAGCAGGGGGTCGAACGCGCCGAGCAACCGTGGGGGAGCGGCGGCGACCGCCGGCGGCCGGTCGCCCAGTTCGAGCAGCCCGTCGCCGGACTCGCGCAGTCGGGGGCCGAGCCCCTGCAGCCCTCGCCGGACGTCGCGCAGCGGTAGGCCGGACCACCGGGCGAGGTCGCGCTCGCCGGCCGGCGCGTGGCCGGCCAGGTAGCGCTCGGCGAGCCGGATCAGGGCGTCGTCCCGGTCGCCCGCCCACGGCTCGCCCAGCGCGCCGAGCCAGTCGCGGACGAGGACGATCGCGTGCTCGCCGTCCACGACCGGGCCGCGGACGATCAGCCCGCGCAGGGTGGCGGCGAACAGGACGTGCACCAGGGCCTGGCCCTCCACCCGGACCCCGGCGGCCGCGACGCGGGGACGCAGCGCGGTCCGGCCCAGCGGACCGTCCGCCGCCAGTGCCGCGACCACCGCGGTGATGCCCCGTTCGGCTGCGTCCGGCGGGACGCCCTCCTGCGCCAGCCGCCGCGCACTTCCGGCCGCCAGCGGCGGGGTGGTGAGCGCGTGCAGCCACCCGTGGTCCTCGGCCCGGACCAGGTGCAGGGTGCCCCGGTTGAGCGTGCTGACCACGACCGACCGGTCGACGGTCAGGGCACGGTCGACGTCATCGGCGACCAGCCCGTCCGTCCGGGCCCGGACCGCCAACCGGAAGCCGCGGGCATCCTGGGCCTGGACGGCCAACAACCGGTCGACGACGTCGACGACTCCCGCTGCCGGGGGGCCGGCGAGCAGTTGCGCCCGGAGCCGCCGCGCGAGGACCGGGTCCGCCTCGCCCGGAGGGTCGGGGGTACTCAGCGGACGCGCAGCCCGAGCAGCCGGCGGGCCCGCAGCTGCTCGAGCAGTCCGAAACCGTCCGGGGCCCGGACCTGCTCCACCTCGCCGGTCGCTGATCCAGAGCGTCGCTCTCCCGTGTGCTGGCCTTTCAGTGGCTCGGTCGCACCGTGGGTACGCACCTGCTCCCCAGGCGTCAACTGCCGGATCGCCACCGCCTCGACCCGGTCGGGGGCGGCGTCGGCCGAGTCGCCGTAGATCTGCGGGTCGTGCTGGCCGTCGTCCCCGACGAGCAGCCAGCGCAGTTGCGGCAGCTCGGCGAACAGTCGCTGGAGCTGGTCGTGCTTGTGCGCGATGCCGGACCGGAACATCGCGTGCGTGGTCGGCCCCCAGTCGGTCAGCAGCATCGGCCCGCGGGGAAAGCCGTGCCGGGCCAGGAACTCCTGCAACCCCGGGGCGACGTTCCAGGCCCCGGTCGAGAGGTAGACGACGAACGCTGCCGGTTCGGACTCCAGCACCGCCCGGTACATCTGCGCCATGCCCGGTACCGGGCGGCGTGAGGTCTCGCGCCGGAGGAAGGTGTTCCAGAACGCCACGAGCGGCCGCGGCAGAGCAGTGATCACAACCGTGTCGTCGATGTCACTGACCAGGCCGACGCCGGGGGAGTCCCCGACCACACGGATCGGCGCGGACGACGGTGGCCGGCCGGACCCCTCGGCCGCGAGCGACGCCTGTGCCCAGCCCGGATCCAGGGATGCGGTCAACACCGTGTCGATGTACCCACCGCGCTCGCTGACCACCTCGTGGTGCTGTCCACCGATCTCGACCGTCACGCGCACCCCGGGCGCGGTCGCGGCCAGGAACCGGCGCCAGCCTCGTGCTCCTGCTACGTCCCGGGTCCGGACGCCGGCCGGGGCCAGCAGGACCCGCGCCAGCACCCGCGCCCACTCCTGCGTCCCGTAGCCGGTGTAGGTGACGACCCGGGGTTGCCAGCCCCGCCGCCGGAGCAGGCGGTTGAGCCGCAGGCCGACGGCGTCCTCGACCCGCGCCGCCCAGTAGACGCCCGGACCCAGCTCGTCGTCGGCCGCGGGGAAGGACACCCCGCTGTCCTACCGCACACCGGCCACGCGCGCGAGGCCCGGGCCGGCGATTCGGCAACCCGGTGGGCCAGGAGTCGGTGCGGGCCAGGGTCGGCGGATGGTTTCACCGGGCTGGGCCGCTGCCGGCGAGGATGGCGTTGACCGCCCGCAGCACCGCGGCGATCGGCCGGCCGCACGGGTCCATCGGCGCGACCGGTGTCACCACGCGGCCGTCAGCCAGCCGGACCGCCCAGGTCGGTTGGTCGGCGAGGACGTGATCGGTGCAGTAGACCCGTCGCCGCGGTGGCTGGGGGAGCGCGAGCGCTGTGGCGAGGGCGTCGGTCTCGGCCGGCGTCGCCACCGCGGCTCCGCCGTCGCGGCACACGACCGCCGCCACCACCTGCGCCGGCTCGGACAGCCGGAAGCCGGTAGGGCCGGCGCCCGGGCCGGCTTCGCGGCAGCTCAGACCGCCCGCGGCTGTGGCAGGCGACGGGGTCGACGACTTCGACGGGGCGGTCGCCGCCGCCGTTGAGCTCGCAGCTGCCGTTGCGCCCGTCGTGGTCGCCGCGCCCGTCGTGGTCGCTGCGCCCGTCGTCGTCGCCGCGGGTGGGCCGACCCCGGACGGCCCGCTCGACGGCGCCGTCGCGCAGCCGGTGGCCACCAGACAGCCGAGCAGAACAGGGATTCCCCAGACCCTCATGACCCTCCTCGATGTGCGTCCGATTCCCCTCTCGGACGCAGCAGGCGACGGTCCGGTTGCACCGGTGGGCCCTGACCCGGACCGGGCTTCCGCGGCGGGGGCGGCGACCGCACCAGACCTGTGCGTCTGGTTGATGACGGCAGTGTCACCCTGCGCCCCCGGCCCGAACGCTTCGTGTCCGTGCCCACCGACGCCGTCGCCGGGCAGAACCCGGCCCGGATCGTGCTCCGCGACGACGACCGGACCGCCGCGGCCCCCCGATCCGGGAATGCGGAGTGGCCGGTCAGCTTTGACCCCGAGGGTCACTCCCGCACTGCGTCGTGCGTCGCCCGTGGACCGAGGCCGCACCGAGGAGTTCGCGTGAGCACTGCACCACCCGCCACCCCCCAGACCCCGGCCGGTTCGGCGACCCCGGCGGCCCGGGCGGGCGTGGGCTTCCGGTCCGAGCGCGGTCCGGTGCTCGCGGCCCTGATGCTTGCGACCGGCCTCGTCGCGCTGGACTCGACGATCATCGCCACCGCGGTGCCGTCCGTCGTGCAGGACATCGGCGGCTTCGCGCAGTTCCCGTGGCTGTTCTCGATCTACCTACTGACGCAGGCGGTGACCGTCCCGCTGTACGGCAGGTTCGCGGACATGGTCGGTCGTCGGCCGGTCATGTTCGTCGGGATCGCCGTGTTCACCGTGGCGTCCGTGCTGTGCGGGATCGCCTGGAGCATGCCTTCGCTGATCGTGTTCCGCGCGCTGCAGGGCATCGGGGCCGGGGCGGTCCTGCCGATCAGCATCACCATCGTCGGCGACCTGTACACGCTGGAGGAACGGGCCCGGGTCCAGGGCTACCTGGCCAGTGTGTGGGGGATCGCCGCCGTCGTCGGGCCGACGTTGGGCGGGCTGTTCGCCGAGTACGCGTCGTGGCGGTGGATCTTCTTCGTCAATGTCCCCCTCGGCCTGATCGCAGGCATCACCCTGGCGCGCCGGTTCACCGAGCGGGTCCAGCGCACGCCGCACCGGGTCGACTACGCCGGCGCGACCCTGCTCGCGACCGGATGTGCCCTCGTCATCCTCGGGCTGCTCGAAGGCGGGTCGGCCTGGGACTGGGCGTCAGTCCCGGGTGTCGCCGTGTTCGTCGCCGGGATCGCTGCGCTGATGGTGTTCGTCCGCGTCGAACGACGCGCGGCCGAGCCGGTGTTTCCCCTGTGGCTGTTCCGCTTCCGGCTGCTCAACGGCGCCAACCTGGCCGCGCTGGCAGTGGGGGTGCTCGTCATCGGGCTGACCAGCTACGTGCCGACCTACGTCGAGGGGGTGCTCGGCACCGGTCCGGTCGTCGCCGGCTTCGCCGTCGCCGCGCTGACCGTCGGTTGGCCGCTGGCCGCGACCTTCTCCGGTCGCCTCTACCTGCGGATCGGCTTCCGGAACACCGCGTTGATCGGGGCACTGATCACGACCGGGGGCGCGACGCTGTGCGCGCTGCTCTCTGGCACGTCGTCGGTGTGGGCGGTCGCGGGGTCCTGCTTCGTCGTCGGGGTCGGCCTGGGTCTGACCGCCAGCCCTACCACCGTCGCCGTCCAGTCGGTCGTGGATTGGCAGCACCGCGGCGTCGCGACCGGCGCGAACCTGTTCGCCCGCTCGGTCGGCAGTGCGATCGGAGCCGCGCTGTTCGGCGCGGTCGCGAACACGACCCTGGCCGACCGGTTCCGTACCCCGCCCGCCGGGGTGGCCGGGCAGTTGCCGGCGAGCGTCGACGCGACCAGCACGGTTCTCGGTGGTTCCGGGTCGCCCCCGGCGGTGGTCGACTTCGTCCGGGCCTCGCTCGCCGCCGCCGCGCACCACGTGTTCCTCGGCCTCGTCGTCGTCGCGCTGTTCGGGCTGCTCGTCATCGTCGTGATGCCGCGCCGGACGGTCCTGCTCGAGCTCGACTGATGAGCCCGCCCGCGTGGCCGACCGACCGAACGCCCGGGCGCGCCATTTCACTGCGTAACCGAGCCGATACCTGGGCGTAACGGTTGCCGACTTCGGTGATCACCATGCCGACGCCGACAGACGACGAACTGGACATCCTGATCACCGCACGGCTCGCCCTGGTCGGGATCGACCTCGGGCAGCTGCCGACCGAACCGGATCCGGCCACGGGGTCACCCACCCGCCTGCAGGCGCTGGCCTCGCTGCGGGCGTTCCTCACCACCACCGTGCCCGCGATCGCCGGCTGGCTCCCGCCGGCCAGCGGCGCCGATGCGCCCGCGTACGCCCAGCAGCTCGACCCGCCGTCGATCTATCCGTCGATCGATGCCGGACGGATCGGGGTTGCAGGGACCGGGGCCGCAGGGGTCGGGGTGCAGCGGTGAGCGACGATCTCGAGCGCGCAGGCGACGACGTCGCCATCGCCGACCGGCAGCGGCGGTACCTCAACCGGCGGACCTTCCTGGCCGCGCTGGCGGCGGCGCCCGCCGCGGCGGGGGCGGCGTCCGCGTTCGGCGCCCCGGCGGCCGCCGTCGCTGCGCCGGCAACCCGTTCCGCGGCGCCGACGGCGCCTCCGGCCCGGACCTTCCGGGTGCCCGCCGGCGTTGCGAGCGCTGCCCGGCAGGCCGTCACCGATCCCACGGAATACACGGTTGCCGGGGCCGCCCTCGCCCTCGCCGCCGGACGGATCTCCGCCGTCGAGCTGGTCGACGCCCACCTGGACCGGATCGCCGCCTACGAGAGCACCTATCTTGCGTACAACACGGTGCTGCCGGAACAGGCCCGCGCCGCGGCCCGCCGGGCGGATGCGAACCGCCATAGCAACCCGTACGCCGGGATCCCGCTGACCGTGAAGGACAACTACTTCACCCGGGGGGTCCGCACCACGGCCAACTCGACGATCTTCGCCGACTTCGTCCCGACCTACGACGCGACGGCTGTCGCCCGGCTCGTCGCCGCCGGGGCGGTCGTGATCGGCAAGGGCCAGATGGGCCCGCTGGCAACCACCCGGGCGACGCTGCCGAACGGCACGGTCACCACGGTGAACGCCTGGACGCCGACCGACCCGACAGTCGAGCCCGGTGGTTCCTCCTCCGGCCCCGCGACCTCGGTGGCCGGGCGGCTCGCAACCACCTCCATCGGCACCCAGACCGGGGGCAGCATCACCGCGCCGGCCAACGCGCAGAACCTCACCGGCCTGAAGCCGACGATGGGTCGCACCTCAATCCACGGGGTCATCCCGCTGAGCTTCACCCGTGACCACTCCGGCCCGCTGGCCCGGGACGTGCTCGACGCGGCGATCGTCACCGACGCACTCGCCGGGCCGGACCCGGACGACCCGCGGACACTGGGTCTTCCGCCGCTGCCGGACCTGGTCCGTGCGGCGTCCCCGGTGCGGTCCGGCGGCCGGGTGCGGCTGCGCCGCGCAACCCGGATCGGGGTCCCACCTGACTACCTGGCCCGCGCGGCACCGGCCGTGCTCGCCGCCCGCAGGGCACTGCTCACCACGCTCGGCCGGATCCCCGGGGCGCGGCTGGTCGACGTTTCCTATCCCGAGGACTGGGCCCTGCTGACCGGGACGTTCAATGCCGTCCGGCTGTCCGAGCGGACCGAACCGTTCCGGCCCTACCTGCGCCAGGACCTCGGCCTGTTCGGGGTATCCCTGCTCTCGTGGCTGCAGGGAGCCATGCTCTCCGGCGACGAATGGGTAACCGGCCAGCGCGCGAAGACGCACCTGCTGCTGGAGGTCCTCACCCTGCTCGACCGCGGCTGCGACGTGCTGCTGCAGACCAGTCCGGTGCCGTTGGACATCCTCGGGCTGCCTGAGGTCGGTTTCCCGATCGGGTTCGGCGTGGTCCAGCCCGGCGACCGGACGGTCCCGCCGGGCCCGACGGTCCCGATCGGCACGATCCTCGGCGGCAACCCCTACGAGGAAGACCGGCTGCTCGAGGTCGTCGCGGCCTACCAGGCGGTGACCGACTGGCAGACCCGCCGGCCCGTCGACCCGCCTTCCGCGGCGGCGGCCCGGGCTCGTGGCCAGGCGCGGTCCGGGAGTGCGGCACTCCTGGCCGGCCGGCCCCGGTTGGACGCGGCGACAGCGGCGGCGACCTCGGCCTGAGCGCCCCCTGCTCCCTGAAGGGCGGACCGGCGGGACTGTTCGCCTGCCCGTCCGCCGGTGTTTGCCGGCCGGTCGACTGCAGTCGGCCGGCCGGCCACCGGGTCCGGCCACGATCCGACTCGTGGATGTCCTGGCCCACCGCGGCCTGCCTGGTCCGGGCAGACCGGAGAACACCGTCCGCGCCATCATCGCGGCGGTGGATGCCGGGCTGGACGGCATCGAGACAGACCTGCGGGTCACCGCCGACGGGGTCGTGGTGCTCAGCCACGACGCGGACCTGGTGCGGGCCGCGGCGGACCCGGTGCACGTCGAGGGCACGGCGTGGCCGGAGCTCCGCGACGCGGGGGCGGCCGCAGGCCTGTCCCTGGCGCGGCTGACCGACGCGCTGCCGGCGCTGTCGGCCTGCCGGCGGGTGGTCCTGGAGGTGAAGACCCCGGACACCGACGGGCTGAGCCGGCCGGAGGACGCCGTCGGGCGGGTGGCCCGCGTCGTCGCCGGTGAGCTGTCGGTGCTGCTGCCCAGCCTCGCCGCGAGTCGGGTCACGGTCAGCAGCTTCGACGAGGCGCTGCTCGGTCAGATCCGCCGGGAGTTCCCCGGAACGCCGCCGATGCTCTTCGGTCTGCTCACCGCCGGCGTTGCGCCCGCGGAAGTCCTCCACCGGGCGGTAGCGGCTGGGTGGGACGAGGTGCATGTCCGCCTGGCGGACCTGCGGACCCAGCCGCCGACGCGCAAGGAGCCCCTGACGCGCAAGGAGCCGACGCGCAAGGAGCCGCCGCGCCATCCGCCGACGCCGCCCGGGCGACGCCGCCCGGACGTCGTCGCGTGGACCGCGACCACGGCGGCGGACCTCCAGTGGTGCGCAGGGCAGGACGTGTCGGCGGTGATTGCCGACCCGGCGGCTGTCCTCCGGCGCGTGCCGGTGGACGCCCGGAACGACGCGGCGCGAACCCCGGCGTACGGCGAAGCGCCTGTCGGACGTCGCTAACCAGCCGGCAAGTCTCTTCGCGGTACGCCAGCACGCGGTGTCAGCCGGCGATCTCAGCGACCCATGCATCGACCGCGCGGCCGAGCGCGGGCAGCGGGATGCTGCCGTAGCCGAGCACCGCGCTGTGGAACCCACGGATGTCGAACCGGTCGCCGAGCTCGGCGCGCGCCGACGCACGCAGGCGGAGGATTTCCCGCTGGCCGGTCTTGTACGCCAGTGCCTGGCCGGGCATCGCGATGTAGCGGTCGATCTCGGCCGCCAGCGCGTCGGCGGGCAGGGGGACATTCGCGACGAACCAGTCGACCGCCTGCTGCCGGGACCAGCCGAGAGCATGGATGCCGGTGTCCACGACCAGGCGGCCGGCGCGGAACACGTCGGTCGCCAGCATCCCGAGCACTGCGACGTCGTCGCTGTAGAGGCCCATCTCCTCGGCGAGCACCTCGGCGTACAGGCCCCAGCCTTCGGTGTGTGCGGTGACCACCGTCTGCCGCTGCAGGTCCGGCACACCGTCGAGGGTGAGCATCCGGACCAGCTGCGTGTGGTGGCCGGGGACCGTCTCGTGGTACGTCACCGACTCCAGCTCCGGGCCGGTGCCCAACCCGGGTCGGTCGGCGTTGAACCAGTAGGTGCCCACGCGGCTGCCGTCCTCCGACGGCGGCGAGTAGTGCGGCGCCATGCCGGCGCGCGCGAGCAGGGCTGACATCGGCTCGACGGCACACGGCGGTGGCGCAGGCGGGTCGAACCAGGCACCGGCGGCAGCCTCCGCGCGCCGGACGGCTCCGCGGGCCCGGTCCATCGCCGCTGCGACGTCCGGCTCGGCGCCCACGTTCCGGAGCGCGGCGATCACGGCCGGAACGTCGGCAGCGCCAAAGACGCGAGCACCGATCTCGAGCATCCGTTCGTGGTCGTCGGCCACGTCGGCCAGTCCCTGCTGGTGGATCCGCTCCGGGGTCACCGGCAGGGTGGTGTGCACCCGGACCGCGTGTGCGTAGCTCTCACCACCTCCGGCCATTGCCACCAGGCCGGCCTGCTCGTCGGGCCGGGCGATCGGCAGCAGCTCGTCGGCGAGCACGGCGCGGTAGTGCGCCAGTGCCGGGCGGAGCCGGTCGCGGACCTGGGCGTCGACTCTGGCGGCCAGGTCGGTGCGCCACGGCTGGGCCGCGGTGTCCCCACTGACGGGTTGCAGGAAGGGCGTCGGCCCGCTGTCGGCGAGCAGCTCGTCGAGCTGGGTGACGGCGGTGACGACCAGGGCGTGCACCGGTGTCCGGCCGGCGGCGGCCCCTTCCCGGAGCCGGGCCAGGCAGGCGTCGAGGTAGTCGGGGAAACCAGTGACACGGGTCAGCCAGTTCCGGCCGGCGGTCTCGTCGACGAGCTTGGTCCGGGATGCCAGCGAGATCAGCTCGGCGGGTCCCTGACCGAACACACCGGACACCGTGTAGGTGATCGAGGCGGCATCCACCTCGGCGATCCCCGTCTGGGCGGCTGCCCGGATGCACGCCAGGGTGACGGCGTCGGCCGCAGACAGGCCGTCGGTGTCCACCGCGTCGGCGCGCTGGAGGTAGTCGAGGTCTGCTGCGCGGCGGGTGCGGTCTGCCTCGGCCGAGACGTCGGGGAGCTCCGCGTCGTACCCGGGAAGTCCGAGGCCGCTGGCGCCGAACGGGTCGGCGGTCAGGTGAGCGGTATGGATCTCGTCGGCGAGGGCGAGGATGTCCGGTCGGGTCGTCACCGGAACAGTCTGTCCAGCGCGGCGGCGGAGTCGGGAGGGGCTTCGGGGCGCGTTCCGTGGGTCGGTCGAGGTTTGCGGGCGGGTGGGTCAGTGGGGGTCGAGCAGGACCGGGCGGCGCTGTTCGACGACGAGGTCGGCATCCTGGGCGAAGACGAGGGGGTCCAGCGGAACCGGTGCGTTGGCCTGGACGGTGACGGTTCCGGTCCAGGTCGCCGTCAGCTCGATCTGCCCGGTTCCGGAGTGCCGGAACGTGGCAGTGAGGTAGTGGCCGGCCGGCCCCGTGCGTGGACTGGTGCCGTCGTAGGGCCGGCCGACCCCCTCCGCGTGCGTGGTGGAACCGTCGGGGCTGATGAACTGCCAGGCGTAGGTCGGGCGGACGGTCACGATGCCGGGTAGCGGTTCGGCGATGGCGAACGTCTGCTCCCCGGCGTCGGGGGTCGACACGATGTTGGGGAAGTTGACCAGGGTCCGTTCGCCGGGTTGGACCATCGGCAGGGCTGGGTCCATGTGCTCGCGGACGTAGTCGCGGGCTGCGGCAGTGATGTCCACCACGGGTATGGGTGGTTGGACGACCTGGCAGAACCGGCCGGCGGCGGTGAACACCGGCTCGTTCACCGGGGCGGTCTGCTTGACCCAGATGACCATCCACCGTCCGCGCAGGGGCCCGGCCTGGCAGGCAGCCCGGGCACAGTCCAGTGCGCCGACGTCCCCGCCCTGTGGGTCCGCTGGCGGCTGGGGCTGGCCGCAGTCGATGACGTACTGCGACATGCAGGTGGCCCCGGGTTTACCGGCGACCTTCGTCCGGCTCACCCCCTGGAACGACCGGCTCGCCCCCTCATAGGAATACTCGTACCCATCGTCAAGGGTCTTCACCGGGGCTGGACTGGGGCATCGGGCAGTGCCGCAATCGGCCGTCTTAGCTACGATCGACGCATTCGCGTGGTCAATGCCCAACACGGTGAAACCGATTATGGCCGCCACAACCAAGCCGGAGAACCAACGCATTCAGGAACCTATGTCTGTGATGGATACGATCTGAGGCTTGTTAGGCTCGGAAACTTTCACGACGTATGTAGAGCGGTAGTACTTCGATCGACGATTCAATTGAATGACCCGACCCCCTGTACCAACGAATTTGTTGGGCGCTTCGACCAGCTGCGCGTTGACGACATACTCGTCACCAAGCGGTGGTCGCAGCCCAATGACTATCTGACTCCAGCCAACTGTGCCATCTAGGTTGACGAAGTGTCGGCCGAGCTTGACGCGTTCATCGATGAGCTCGGCGTCCGATCTACATTGTCTGCAATCAGGTGCAGAAAGAGCACGAAGTCGGGCAGACGACCGGTCCCCGATCCCTGCCAGCAATTGAATTGAGTAGTCGCGAACTGCTTCGAGGGCAACCAGTTGACCGGAACTTATCGGTTGGCCCGGCGGCGTGACGACGACTGTCGCAGACGGTCGCGGCGAGGGCTTCGACTTAGGGCGAGACGGAGGTACAGACTGTGCTCGAGCGGTCGTTGGAACGCGTCGGTCAGGAACACTCGTCAAGGAAGCGGTGGGTGTTGCGGTTGCCGTTGGAAAAGCGGCAGATGGTGGTGCGGGAGAGCACGCGGTGAGCGCGATCGCCAGGGCGGCCGCGAGGGCGGAGCCGGCCAGCACCTCTCGGCGCGGGTGACCGCTCGACGTTCGCATCATCGCGCTACTCCTCACCCCCGGCAGCGGCTGGCACCGCTCGTTCGTCAGGGAGGATGGCAAGACGGGCACCTTGATCACCAGTCCCGCGGCGTCACGCTGTGGAAGGCGGCCACCCGGAGTACGTCAACCTATGCCTTCGGTCGACGGAGAGTGACAGCTCGACCACGGGTGGCGAATCCGTGGCGCACGCCGGGAACGGAGCGGCCTACCGACTGGTCAGGTCTCCCGGTGGCCGGAAGACCGCGAACGGGTCGGTCACCGTGAGCGCGCGGCTGGCGAACCGGTAGACGTTCGCCGGGCGGCCGCCGCGGGCGCCGGACGCCAGCGTCCGTCCCGTCGGCTCGACGGTGCCGCGTCGCTCCAGCACCCGCGACAGGTTCGTCTGGGATACGGCATGCCCAAGAGCACCGCTCACGACCGTCCTCAGCTCGGGCATCGTGAACTCGGACGGGACGAGCGCGAAGCCGATGTTGGTGTACGACAGCTTGGCCCGCAGCCGGTCGCGGCCCGTCTCGACGAAGAAGTGGTGGTCGAACGCGGTCGGTGGCAGCTCGTCGACCGCATGCCAGGCGGTGTCCGCGGGCAGCCCCGGTTCGGCATTGGCGGGAACCAGCGCCAGGTACGCCGTCGCCAGCGCCCGCATCCGCGGATCGCGACCCGGATCGCTGTGCGTCGCCAGCTGCTCCAGGTGCGCGATGTCCCGGACGTCGACCTTCGCGGCCAAGTGCCGGGTGATGGCCGCCCGCAGCCGTTCGTCCGGGTCGACCCCGCCGCCGGGCAGCGACCACCGCCCCCGCCCAGGGGGCCGGGCCCGGCGCCACAGCAGCACGCACAGCCGCCCCTGCCGCACGGACAGCACGACGGCGAGCACCTCGTGCGGGTACGCGGTCAGTCCTGTCCCCGGATCGGGGGTGGGGTGCTCGCGGCTCATCGGGTCCGATGCTACGGTCGACCAGGTAATCGCCTGACAGGCGAAAACTGACTTGGCCAGTGCCGAGGAGCCAACAGCAGGGAGCGGTCGATGACCCCCAGCTCGTCACCACGTCCGAGCACGTCCGCGTGACCGTCGTCGACGTCCAACTCGGTGCGGCGCCGCCGGTCGAGTCCGGCTGGCAGGACGAGGTGCGACGGCTGGCCCGAGCACAGGACGCGGTGATCCTGGCGCACAACTACCAGGTCGCGGAGATCCAGGACGTCGCCGACCACGTCGGTGACTCCCTCGCGCTGTCCCGGATCGCCGCCTCGGCGCCGCAGCGGACCGTCGTCTTCTGCGGGGTCCACTTCATGGCCGAGACCGCGAAGATCCTCAGCCCGGACAAGACGATCCTCATCCCTGACGCCGCCGCGGGGTGCTCCCTCGCCGACACCATCGATGCCGACCAGCTGCGCGCGTGGAAGGCCGACAACCCCGGCGCGGTCGTCGTCGCCTACGTCAACACCACCGCCGAGGTGAAGGCCGAGTCCGACATATGTTGCACGTCGTCGAACGCGGTCGACGTGGTCGCGGGGATCCCGGTGGACCGGAAGGTGCTGTTCCTGCCCGACCAGTTCCTCGGCGCCCACGTCAAGCGGGTCACCGGCCGGGACAACATCGAGGTCTGGATGGGGGAGTGCCACGTGCACGCCGGCATCAGCCCGGCCGACGTCCGCGACCGGGTCGCGGCGCACCCGGACGCCGAGGTGCTGGTCCACCCGGAGTGCGGCTGCACCACGTCGGTCCTGTGGCTGGCCGGGACCGGGGGACTGCCGCCGGAGCGGACGCACGTCCTGTCCACCGGCGGCATGGTCGACGTCGCCCGTGCGATGACCGCGGACACCGCTCTCGTTGCGACCGAGGTCGGGATGCTGCACCAGCTGGAGTCGGTCAACCAGCGCACGAGGTTCTTGCCGATGAACGCGCAGGCGTCGTGCCGGTTCATGAAGATGATCACCCCGGCGAAGCTGCTGCGCAGCCTGCGGGAGGGCCGGGACGAGGTGCACGTCGACCCGCTGCTCGCGGCCCGGGCACGGCGCGCCGTCGAAGCCATGGTGGCCGTCGGCACGCCGTCGGTGGTGGGCGAGTGAGCACCGCTCCGCTGACCCGCGGGGAGGGCTCGAACTGCACGGCGAGCCCGGTCGACGCCTTCGACGTGGTGGTGGTCGGCTGCGGTGTCGCCGGGCTGTCGGTCGCCCTCGGCCTGGCGCGGACCCGCCGGGTGCTCGTGCTGGCCAAGGGCGGTCCGGGCGATGGGTCCACCAGCTGGGCGCAGGGCGGGATCGCGGCGGTCGTCCGGTCCGGCGACAGCCCGGCCGAGCACGCCCGGGACACGCTGACGGCCGGGGCCGGCGCCGGTGACCCCGCGGCGGTCGCTGTGCTGGTACAGGAGGGTCCCGCCGGGCTGGCGGACCTGCTGTCGGCCGGGGCCAGGTTCGATACCGACGCCGACGGCCGGTTGTCCGTCACCCGGGAGGGCGGTCACCACACCGACCGGGTCGTGCACGCAGGCGGCGACGCCACCGGCGCCGAGGTCTCGCGCGCGTTGCTGGCCGCGGTCGCCCTCGCCGGCGTCGAGGTGCGGACCGGTACCCGCGTCCTCGACGTCCTCACCACCGGCGTCCGGGGCCGACCGACCGTGACCGGCGTGCTCACCGTCGGGCCCGCGGGCACGTCGGGCATCGTCGCTGCGCCCGCCGTCGTGCTGGCGACCGGAGGTCTCGGCCACGCCTACGCCAGCTCGACCAACCCGGCCGGGGTGACCGGCGACGGGCTCGCGATCGCCCTGCGCGCCGGAGCATCGCTCACCGATCTGGAATTCGTGCAGTTCCACCCCACCGCGCTGTGGACCGGACCCGACGGGAGCGGTCGGCTGCCCCTGGTGTCCGAGGCGGTCCGCGGTGCCGGCGCGGTCCTCGTCGACGGCGCCGGCCGGCGCGTGATGGCCGGCGTCCACCCCTTGGCGGACCTCGCCCCGCGGGACATCGTCGCGCGCGCCATCACCGAACGGCTGCTGGGGGCGCCCGGCGGCATCAACGACCACGTGTTCCTGGACGCGACCCGGCTCGGGTTCGAGACCGTCCACACGCGGTTCCCGACGATGGTGGCCGCCTGCGCTGCGGTCGGGATCGACCCGGTGACGCAGCCGGTCCCGGTCACCCCGGCCGAGCACTTCCTCTGCGGGGGAATCGCGACCGACGTCTGGGGGCGTACGGGCGTCGAGGGGCTGTCCGCGGTCGGCGAGGTCGCGGCGACCGGGGTGCACGGGGCCAACCGCCTGGCGTCGAACAGCCTGCTGGAGGGACTGGTCTTCGGCCGCAGGGTCGCTGCCCGGTTGCTGTTGGACCCGCCGGTCCGACACGACCCGGACCCGGTCGCCACCCCGGCGACCGCGCACCGTCGCGCCGGCGGCGGTCGTGTCGTCGGCGGTGGTGACGGCGACGGGCCGGGCCTCGACGCCGACAAGATCCGGGCGGTGCTGTCCCGGCACGTCGGGATCCGCCGGGACGGGGCGGCCCTGGCGACCGCCGCGGACCTGCTCGCCGCGGCGATCCCGACCGACGATGGTCCGACCGCTTACCGGCCGACCGCTTACCGGCCGACCGTCTACGGACCGAGCGCCGACGGGCCGGATGCCGACCTGCACACGGTGGCCAGCGCGCTGGTCCTCGCCGCGACCGAGCGGGAGGAGAGCCGGGGCTGCCACTGGCGCACCGACCTCCCCGACCCGGCCGCGGCCTGGCAGGACAGGCAGGTGGTCGTGCGGATCGCCGACGGGACCGAAGGCGGTGGCGCCGGGGCGCTGACGGCGACGGTCGAACCGCGCGGGCAGCGGGAGCCGGCGCGGTGACCGCAGCCCTGTCCCGGGCCACCGCGGTGGCGCTCTCGGCTGCCCGCCTGGACCCCGGAGCCGTCCGTTCAGTGGTCGCTGCTGCTCTGGCCGAGGACCTCGGCGCGGCCGGTGACATCACCTCCGCGGCGACGGTCCCGGCCGGCAGCCGCTGCACGGTGCACGTCGTCCCGCGGTCCGCCGGCGTCCTCGCCGGGCTCCCGACACTGCTCGTCGTCGCCGACCTGGCACCGGGCGCGGTCGCCGTCGAAATGCTCGCCGCGGACAGCGACGCCGTCCGGCCGGGCGTCCCGGTCGCCCGGTTGGCCGGGGACACCCGAGCGGTGCTCGCCGTCGAGCGCACCGCTCTCAACCTGCTCGGACACCTGTGCGGTGTCTCGACCCTGACGGCGGCCTGGGTCGCGGCCGTCGCCGGTACCGCTGCGCATGTCCGCGATACCCGTAAGACGCTGCCCGGGTTGCGGGAGCTGGACAAGTACGCCGTGCGTTGCGGTGGCGGGGTCAACCATCGGGCCGGGCTGTTCGACGCGGTCCTGGTCAAGGACAACCACGTCGCCGCCGCGGGCGGGGTCGGTGCGGCACTGACGGCCGTTGCCGCCGCGCACCCGCGGGGCAGCGTCGTGGTCCAGGTGGAGGTCGACGACCTCGACCAACTCGACGAGGCGCTGCGGTTCGGCGCCGACCAGGTCCTGCTGGACAACTTCGACCTGGACGCACTGGCGACTGCTGTCCGCCGGACACGCGCCGCCGCACCCGGCGTGCTGCTCGAGGCCAGCGGCGGCCTGACGCTGGACTCCGCCGCCGCGGTCGCGGCGACCGGAGTCGACCTGCTGGCCGTCGGTGCGCTCACCCACTCCGCGCCCCAGCTCGACATCGGCCTGGACTGGATCGCCTGACGGTGTGCGTCGGCCGCCGGTCTGCCAGGCGGTCGACCGGGCGTCCGCCGGCCGGGCCGGACGTCAGCCCAGCAGGCCTGACAGCACCAGCGAGCGCTCGACGGTGAGGTCGGCCATCGCCGACCGCACGCCCTCCCGACCCGTCCCGGACGCGCGCTGCCCGCCGTAGGCGACCTGGTCCGCCCGGTAGCTGGGCACGTCGCCGACGACGACGCCGCCGGCGTGCAACCGGTCGCGGGCGCGGAACGCCCGGTCGGTGCGCCGGGTGAAGACCCCGGCCTGCAGGCCGAACCGGGTGTCGTCCAGGGCATCCAGGCCGGCCTCGAACCCGTCGACCCGCTCGACGACGGCGACCGGGCCGAACAGCTCGTCCCGCACGACCCGGGCGTCGGGCGGGCAGTCGGTGAGCAGGGTCGGGGGATAGGTCGCGCCGTCCGCGGCGCCGCCGCCGCAGAGGACCCGCGCACCGGCGGCGACCGCCTCCTGGACCCAGGCCTGCACCCGGCGGGCGGCATCGGCGCTGGTCATCGGACCGACCTCGGTGTCCGGCAAACGTGGGTCCCCGGTTCGGCGGGCGCTGAACGCATCGGTGAGCAGCGGCAGGAACTCCTCGGCCACCGAGTCGTCGACGTAGATCCGCTGGACGGCGATGCAGGACTGGCCGGCCTGGTAGGTGGCGAAGGTGGCAATCCGGTCCGCGGCCGCCGCCAGGACGGTGAGGTCCGGGCCGTCACCGGGTCGACCCGTGGCCGCCCAGTCGTCGGTGACCAGGACGCCGGCGTTGCCGCCGAGTTCGAGCACGACGTGTTTGCGGGGCACCGAGTCCAGCAGCGGCCAGCCCACGGCGTCGGAGCCGGTGAACGAGACCACCGGCAACCGGGAGTCCATGACCAGCGGGCTCATCACCTCGTTACCGACCGGCAGCACCGACCAGCTGCCCGCGGGCAGCCCGGTGTCGGCGAGCAGGTCACCGAGCAGCAGCGCGGTGAGCGGTGTCGCCGGCGCAGGTTTCACCACCACCGGGGCGCCCACCGCCAGCGCGGGGGCGACCTTGTGCGCCACCAGGTTCAGCGGGAAGTTGAACGGGGCGATGGCCAGCACCGGCCCACGCGGATGTCGCGTCGTCAGCGCGAGCCGCCCGACACCGGAGGGGTCGGTGTCCAGCCGCTGCACCGTGGCGTCGAGGCGGCGGGCCTCCTCGGCGGCGAGGCGGAACACCGACACGGCGCGGGAAACCTCCAGCCGTGACCACCGGATCGGCTTGCCGTTCTCGGCGGTGATCAGGTCGGCGATCTCGGCCGACCGCGCCGCGATCGCTGCCGACACCGCCGCCAGCGCGTCGGCGCGGACGTGGACCGGGCAGGACGCGAAGCTGTCCGCGACGGCCGTGGCGGCGGCGACCGCATCCTCGACGTCGCGCGGACCGGGGACGCCGTGGGCGCCGACCGGCGAGTCGTCCCAGGGAGAGCGGACCGTCAGCGCCCCGTGCCCGGCCCGGGGCTGTCCGGCGACCCAGAAGGGTCGCGGCGCAGGCGGGCGACCCCCACCGGACCTCGCGCCGGCTGCCCCGCCCTCGGCTGTGGCGTGCTGGGTCCTTGCTGCCGACATCGGTCGATCCTCTCCACGGTCAGGGCCTGTCCGGTGACGCCGACCTCAGGCGGCCAGCACCCGCTCCAGCGGCTCGTGCGGCAGGCCGTGCGCCCGGGCGACCGGTTCGGAGATCACCGCTCCGGCGTGCACGTTGAGGCCGCCGGCGAGGGCGGCATCGGACCGCATCGCGTCGCGCCATCCGGCGTCGGCGAGCGCGACGACGTAGGGCAGCGTCACGTTCGTCAGCGCGCGCGTCGAGCTGGCAGGCACCGCGCCGGGCATGTTCGCCACGCAGTAGAACAGTGAGCGGTGCACCCGATAGGTCGGGTCCGCGTGCGTGGTCGGGTGGGAGTCCTCGAAGCAGCCGCCCTGGTCGATCGACACGTCCAGCAGCACGCTGCCCGGCTTCATCCGGGACACCAGGTCGTTGGAGACCAGCCGCGGTGCCTTGGCGCCGGGAACGAGCACCGCTCCGATCACCAGGTCCGCGCCCAGCACCTCCCGTTCCACTTCGAGAGCGGACGACACGACGGTGCGCACCGCTCCGGCATACTGGGTGTCAAGAGCGGCGAGCCGGTCGACGTCCCGGTCCAGGGCGACGACCTCGGCGCGCAGTCCCGCGGCGATCGCGACGGCGTTCGAGCCGGCGACGCCGGCGCCGAGGACGACCACCTTGCCCGGTCGGACCCCCGGCACCCCGCCGAGCAGGACGCCCCGACCACCGTTGGGCCGCAGCAGCGCGGCGGCCCCCGCCTGGGGCGCCAGTCGCCCGGCGATCTCGCTCATCGGGGCCAGCAGCGGCAACCGGCCCGCGGCGTCGCGCACCGTCTCGTAGGCGATCGCGGTCGCCGCCGAGGCGACCAGGGCGTCGGTGCACGCTCGGGACGCGGCCAGGTGCAGGTAGGTGAACAGCAGCTGCCCGGGGCGGATGCGGCCGTACTCCACCGCGACCGGCTCTTTGACCTTGACGACCATCTCCGCCGCCGACCACACGTCGTCGGCGGTGGGGAGGACCTTGGCGCCGACCGCGGAGAACTCCTCGTCCGGGATGGAGCTGCCCTCCCCGGCGCCGGATTCGACGACGACCTCGTGGCCGTGGTCGACCAGCTCGTGGACGCCGGCGGGGGTCATCGACACCCGGAACTCGTTGTTCTTGATCTCGCGTGGGACGCCGATCAGCATCCGTCCGCCCTCCTGCCGTCAGCCGCGGCGGGCCGCCACAGCCTCATGGTCGATGGTCCCGCGCCGGCCGCCGGCCGTCTATGGCGCAGGTCACCGGTGGGAGCCGCCGGAGACGGGTCTGGGTGACCCGGCGGGCGATCACCTCGGCGACGACTAAGTTCCGGCGACGTGACCAGCGCCGAGGATGCACCGTCCGCCGTCAACCCGAGCGGGCGCGAATGGGTGATCGCCGCCGACGGGCACCAGGCGACGGTGGTCGAGGTCGGCGCGGGCCTGCGGTCCTACACCGTCGACGGTGTCGACCTGCTCGACGGCTACCCGGCGGACGAGCTGCCCAAGGGCTGCCGCGGTCAGGTGCTCGCCCCGTTCGCCAACCGCATCCGGGACGGCAGCTACACCTTCGCCGGCGTCGAGCACCAGCTCGACATCGGCGAGATCGCCACGGACACCGCCTTCCACGGGCTCGTCCGGTGGCAGCCGTGGGAGGCGGTCGTCGTCGAGCCGGACAGCGTCGTGCTCGGGATCACCGTGCACGCCCGCGACGGCTACCCGTTCACCCTGCGGCTCGGCGTCCGGTACGCGGTCGGCCCCGACGGGCTGACCGCCGAGCACACCGCGCAGAACCTCGGCGCGGCCGCGGCCCCGTTCATGATGGCGACGCACTGCTACCCGACGGTGGTCGGCCTCCCGGTCGACGAGCTGCGGCTGACCGTTCCGGCGGGCAGCTGGCTGCCCACCGACGACCGGCTGCTCCCGCTACCGGTTCGACCGGTGGCGGGCACCGACCGGGACTTCACCGACGGCCCGGTGTTCGGCGACCGCGTCGTGGACAACGCGTTCGGCGACCTGACGCGCGAGGCCGACGGGCTGGTGCGGGCCATGGTCACCGCGCCCGACGGCCACGGGGTCCAGGTCTGGTCCGGGGCGGCGTTCCGGTGGCTGCAGGTCTACAGCTCCGACACGCAGACCGAGGAGCGGTTCCGGCGCTCGTTCGCGATCGAACCGATGACGGGACCGCCGGACAACTTCCGGTCCGGCGTCGACGTGGTGGTGCTCGAGCCGGGAGCCGCCTGGCAGGGAACGTGGGGGATCCGGCCGATCGCAGGTGGCACGGATGCGGCGGGAGAATCGGATGCGGCGGGGGAGTCGGAGGAGTCGGCGACGAACGGGGCGGCCACCGGCGCCGGTCGGACGGTCACCGGGCCGCCCGTCACCGGGACCGCGGCGGACCTGTTGCCCGACGTCACCACCGACGAGGCGGAGATCCGTCGGGTCGACCCGACGCTGGGGGACTACGCGGCCGGTGGCGACGACGAGCGGATCCTGCGCGAGGTGCCGCCGCACCATCTGGACTGATCGGCGGCCCGGGCTGTCCAGTGGGCCGGGACTGTCGGGCGGGCCGGGACTGTCGGGCGGTCGGCCGGCGTCAGCTTCGGTGGCGGCGGCGCTACGGTCAGTCCACCGGGTGCACCACCACCGACATCGCCGCCCCGGCTGCCGCCCCGGCCAGGTCCAGCGCGGACCGTGATGTGGTCGCCAGGACCAATAGGCCGCCGCCTGCCGCATCGGCGGCCGGTCCGGCCCCGTCGAGCGGGCCGCCGTCCGCCGCCGGAGCGGTCGGCTGGACGGCGAGCACCGGCGCCCGGGACACGACGACGCGCGCGACCTGCGCCGCTGCGGCGGGCGCCCCGGCCCCACCGACCACGGCTGGCCCGTCTGTCGGGAGTTCGGCCCCCAGGCCGGGTTGCCCGCCGGTCGGCGCGGCGATCACGTCGACCCGGTCACCGGGGCGCAGCAGGACCAGCGGGCCGGCGTCGGCCACCCGCAGCGGGGTGATCACCGCGGTCGGCCCGAGCTCGGTGGCGTAGTCGGCCAGCAACGAGGAGCCGACGACCCGGATCGCCGTCACGGGCTCGCCGGGACCGACAGGGGCGGCCAGGCGCCGGCCGATCAGCGCCCGGGGGTCGGCGACCGCCTGCTTCGGCGCGGCGTCCGGCGTGACGCGCCGGAGCGCGAGGTCGTCGGGGGTCAGCACCCGCCCACCCGGCAGGGACGATGCGGCCACGACGACGGGCACCCGCTGCTGCGGAGCCGGGCGAAGGACCTGCAGCCCGGCGGCAGCCGCGACCGCGGCGCACGCGGCCGCGACCAGGCGGCGGTGCCAGGAGACGGCCCGCACCAGGGAACGCCACCCAGTGCGGCCGTTGACCCGACGAACTCCGGGATCGGTTGTCATGGCGCCGGACGCTAGAAGTCGCCGACCACGCTCACACCGGACGGGTGTGAACCGGTGGATGACGGCCACCGGCACCGGCGGTGACGGAACGGCCTGGGGACAGCCCGGATCCGGGTTGGTCGGCGGTCAGCCCGCGGGGGCAGCGGTGGCCGACGGCGCCGCCTTCGGCTTCGCGGAGCCGGAGCCGGAGCCGGATGCCGCGCCGTCGGACCCGGACCCGGACCCGGACGACGTCTGGCCGCCCGATCCGCTGGCGGCAGCGTCCTTCTTGGCAGACCCGTCGGAGCCGGTGCCGGCACTGTCCGAGGACGCACCGTTCGTGCCGGGCTTGCCGTCCTTCTCGTCGCGGCCGGCCGTGGAGCTGCTCCGCGCGGACGACGCACGGCTGTCGTTGCGGTAGAAGCCGGACCCCTTGAAGACGATCGGCGGAGCCGAGATCACCTTGCGCAGCGATCCACCGCAGATCGGGCAGACGGTCAGCGGTTCGTCGGTGAACTTCTGCTGGACCTCGAGGCGGTGGCCCTGGTCGCGGCAGAGGTACTCGTAGGTGGGCACGCGGTCCTCCGGTCGGGTGGGCGGCGATCGGGCAGGCGCCCCAGCGTCCAGGCGTCCTCACCCAGCTGGCACTCTTCGACCGCGAGTGCCAATCTTAGCGCCCACCCACTCGCGCCCCACCTGCCGGGCGGGTGATGCCGTCAGCCGTGGCGAGCGCGTCGACACACCGGTCGTGTGCCTCGGCGGGCACCCGCGCGACGACCTCGTCCGGCCACAGCAGCAGGCACGTCCACGGTCGCCCGCTCACCGCGGAGTCCAGCCGCGACAACGCGCGGTCGTAGGAACCGCCCCCGCGGCCGAGCCGACGGCCCCCGCTGTCGCCGGCGACCCCCGGGATCAGCACGGCGTCGACACCCCCGATCGCCGCCGGCCCCCGCGGCGCCGACACGGGCCGGCTGGTGCCCGACCGTGCCGCGGTGAGCACCCATGAACCCGGCGCGGAACCACGCGGGCCGGCCGGGGCCCAGTCCAGGTCACCACTGGGCAGCAGGACGGGGAGCAGCACCTGGGCACCGGCGGCCGACAGCTCGGCGAGGGCGCCGGACGGTGACGGTTCGCCCGGCAGCGGTACGTACCCGGCGACGGTGGTGCCCGGTCCCAGACCGGCCAGCTCCGGCGCCGCGAGCAGCACGCCGGTCAGCGAGCGGTCGGCGACGGCCGCGGCCGCCGGGGTCCGGTCGCGGCGGCGGTCGAGCAGCTCCCGGCGCATCCGCTGCTTCGCCGACCCGGACGCCGTCGCCGACCCGGACGCCGTCTCCGACGCGTTGGGCTCGGGGTGCACCTCAGTAGTGTCATCGCGTCGCGGCACATGTACCGAACGAGGCGGCCGAGGGCGGACGAGACCACCGCAGCGGAGGGGATCCCAGGGTGCGCACGGTCGATGAGCACCTCGCCGGGATCCTCCGGCGCGTCGGTCCGCTGACCCCGCTGGTCAGGCCGCTGGCCGAGGTGTCCGGCTGCCTGCTCGCCGAGGACGTCGTGGCCGCAGCCGCGTTGCCGTCGTTCGCCAACTCCTCGATGGACGGGTACGCCCTGCGCGCCGCGGACGTCGCGGCCGCCACCGGGGACAGCCCCGTCGTCCTGCCGGTGGCGGGCGAGATCGCCGCCGGGTCCGCCACGCTGCACGCGCTCGCCGCCGGGCAGGCGTTCCGGATCATGACCGGGGCACCGCTACCGGTCGGCGCGGACGCCGTGGTGGCGCAGGAGCGGACCGACCGCGGTGTCGCCCGGGTCGCCGTCGGGCACGCACCCGCCGTCGGGGAGTACGTGCGCGAGCCGGGCAGCGACGTGACCGCCGGCACCACCGTCGTGCCCGCCGGCACCATGCTGGGCCCGCGGACGGTGGCGCTGCTCGCGGCGACCGGCCACGCGCGGGTGCTGGTGCGCCCCCGGCCGCGGGTGGTCGTGGTGTCGACCGGCTCGGAGCTGCACGATCCGGGTACCCCCCTGGCGCACGGCCAGATCAACGACTCCAACTCCTACATGCTCGCCGCCGCCGTGCAGGCCGCCGGGGGGCTCGCCTACCGGGTCGGGCCGGTCGACGACGACCCGCGCACGCTCAACGACGTGCTGTCCGACCAACTTGTCCGCGCCGATGCGCTGGTGACCTCCGGCGGGGTGTCGGTCGGCGCCTATGACGTGGTCCGGGACGTACTCGCCCGCCTGGGCGACGTCGAGTTCGGGCCGGTCGCGATGCAGCCGGGGATGCCCCAGGGGTTCGGCACGGTCGGGGAGGACGCCGTGCCGGTGTTCGCGCTACCCGGGAACCCGGTCAGCAGCTATGTGTCCTTCGAGGTCTTCGTCCGTCCGGCGTTGCGGGCGATGCGTGGGCTGGCCGTCCTGCACCGGCCGGTTGTGATGGGCCGGTGGGCGCATCCGCTGACCTCGCCCGCCGGAAAGCGGCAGTACCTGCGGGTGGTGGTTGCCGGCACCTCCCGTGGCGGCCGGCCGCTGGTCAACGCGGCCGGCGGGCCGTCCTCGCATCTACTGGGTGGCCTGGCGCAGGCGTCCGCGCTGGCGGTCGTCCCGGCCGAGGTCACCGCGGTGGCCGCCGGGAACGTGGTGGAGCTGATCGAGCTGGCCGATGTCGAGTTCTGAGCCCGGGTCGAGTCCTGAGCCGGTCTTCCCGCACCTGGACAGCGCCGGGAACGCGCGGATGGTCGACGTCGGTGACAAGCAGGTGACCGCACGCGAGGCCGTCGCGACCGGCCGGGTGGTGGTCGCCGCGCACGTGATCGCCGCACTGCGCGACGGGTCGCTGCCCAAAGGTGACGCGCTGGCGGTCGCCCGCATCGCCGGGATCATGGGCGCCAAGCGGACTCCGGATCTGGTCCCGCTGTGCCACCCGATCGGGCTGACCGGTGTCGACCTCGACCTGAGGGTGAGCGACGACGCGGTGGAGATCCGGGCTGCGACCCGCACCGCGGACCGGACCGGCGTGGAAATGGAAGCGCTGACCGCGGTCGCCGTCGCCGCGCTGGCCGTCGTCGACATGGTCAAGGGACTGGACCCGGCCGCGGCGATCACCGAGGTGGCCGTGCAGCGCAAGACCGGCGGCCGTCGGGGAACGTGGCTGCGGTCGTGAGCGAGCAGTGAGCGGCACCATGGCGGCCGTGACCACGCCGGGCGAGCCACTGGACTCCACCCTGACCGCCGCCGACCTGCGCTGTCGGGTGGTCACGGTGTCGACGCGGGCGGCGGCCGGGGTGTACGAGGACCTGACCGGGCCGGTGATCGTCACCGCGCTCACCGGACTCGGTTGCGCCGTGGAGGGGCCGATGGTGGTTGCCGACGGCGCGCCGGTGGAGGCTGCGCTGCGCGACGCCATCGCCGCCGGGGTCGACGCGGTGGTGACTACCGGCGGGACGGGGTTCACGCCCACCGACCGGACGCCGGAGCGGACGCGGGCGGTGCTGGACCTGGAGATTCCCGGGATCGCGGAGGCGCTGCGCGCCCGCGGGGTGGCCGAGGGGGTGCAGACCGCGGTGTTCAGTCGCGGGGTCGTCGGCGTCGCCGGCCGTACGCTCGTCGTCAACCTTCCCGGGTCGCGCGGTGCGGTCCGCGACGGGCTGGACGTCGTGCTCCCGCTGCTGGTGGAGGCGGTCCGGCACCTGCGCGGGAGTCGCTGAGCCGGCAGTCGTGCGAGCCGGGCAGTCGTCCGAGCCGGGCAGTCGTCCGAGCCGGCAGGCGTGCGGGGCGGTCCGGCGGGGTGACCTGGTGGACAGGATGCCCCGGCAGGGGTCACAACGTGGTGCGGAGGGTGCGGGTGTTCGGGACGGGGCCAGGGACCGGTGCGTGGCCGGTGCGGTTGCGCGACGGCCGGGTCGGGCTGCGGCCGATCACCCGCCGCGATTCCCGGGCCTGGTTCGACGTCCGGTCGCGCAACGCCACCTGGCTGCGTCCCTGGGAGGCGACAGCGCCGGGTGGGGCGGCGGAGACGCCCCGGACCTACCGGGCGATGGTCGGGGATCTCCTCGCCCAGGCGCGGCAGGAGAGATCCCTACCGTTCGTCATCACCTACGACGAGCGGCTGGTCGGCCAGCTGACTGTTTCGGGGATCACCTACGGGTCGGCGCGCTGGGGGCAGATCGGGTACTGGGTCGACGGCGCGGTCGCCGGGCGCGGGATCACCCCGACGGCGGTGGCGCTTGCTGCCGACCACTGCTTCGGGCCGGTCGGCCTGCACCGGCTCGAAGTGAACATCCGTCCGGAGAACGCCGCGAGCCTTCGCGTCGTGGCCAAGCTCGGGTTCCGCGAGGAGGGCCTGCGGCCCAGGTTTCTGCACATCAACGGGGCTTGGCGGGACCACCTCAGCTTTTCCCTCCTCGCCGAGGAGGTCCCCGACGGCCTGCTGAGCCGGTGGCACGAACGTCAGCGGGAACAGGCCCGGGGTGCGGGGCACCTGGCGACGGAGGAGTCGGCCGACACGCCCGTGTGATCCACCGATCGCAGCGGCCGCCCTCCTACGTTGCACGTGTGGGATCCGGACTCGTCTATGCCGCCGTCGGGCTCGTCTGGGTCTGGTACATCGGGACCCGTGTCCAGCACGTCCGCGAGGATCGCCGGACGGCTGCCGAGGTGAGCGGTGCTCCCAGTCGGGTCGTCCGCCGCGCTTCCGGTCCCGCGAATACCGTCACGGCTGATGATCCGTCGTCGGTCGCCTCGATCAGGACCGTCGTCGATCCGGTCGCCGCTGCACGGCGCCGGGCGGCCCGGCGGGCGATGGTCCGGCGGCGGCGCACCGTCCTGGCAGTGCTGTCCGGTCTCGCGGTCGCGGTCGTCGTGATCACTGCTCTCGGCCTGTTGCCCGTGTGGGCGGCTGCGCCCGCGCCGCTGCTCGCGCTCGGCTACCTGGCGGCGGGTAGCGGACGCCGCCGCGGGAGGGCGCCGGCGCGTCGGCAGTCCGCGGGTGGCGCCCCCCGTGTGGTGGACGATCCGAGCTGGGCGGGTGTGCCGTACGTCGACGTGGTCGCCGACTGGTGCCGCGTTGTAGCGACGCCGTCCCTGCAGGGCGCGCGCCGGATGAGCGGCTACCCCCACGACTCCGGCGACGCGCGCTCACCCGCCGTTGCGGCTGGTCCGGCCAGTGCGGGGGGCGCCAGGATCGAGGCGCCCGCGCCCGCGCCCGCGCCCGCGCCCGCGCCCGGCTCGTGGCGGCCCGTCCCCGTGCCGCTGCCGACCTACGTCACGGCGCCGCGCGTCGCCCGGACCGTGTCCACCATCGACCTGGAGTCGACCGGCGCGTGGACGTCGGGACGGGCTGCGCCGCCCCCGCTCGCACTCTCTGTCGGGCCAGCCGTGGGTGAATCGGTGCAGACCGGCCCCGACGAGGTGGGTGCTGTGTCGGCGGCCGTCGCGGAGCCGAGCGAGGCGCTGGAAGTGTCCCGGGCGGCGGCCGGCTGACCCGACGACACCCGGCCCGCGGCCGAGGATCGCCAGCACCTGCTGTGTTAGCGTCGGGTCCTCCCGGCAGGGGGCTGTGGCGCAGTCCGGTAGCGCACCTCGTTCGCATCGAGGGGGTCAGGGGTTCGAATCCCCTCAGCTCCACCACGCATTTACGAATGTGTCACCGCCGGTCAGCCCAGATGCTGTCCAATACGGGGCGCTCGTGCGGCTGCGTAATTGAGGATGGATGCGGAAGCCAGACTAGTGGTGCTCTCTTAGACATAGTAAGTCGAGTCGCTAGAATGTATCAAAACAATGTTGAGGGCCAAGTACACCGAGCACGACCTGTCCGAACTTGTCACGCGAGTCCAGCCTCGCCGCGGCTGGGACTTCTCCCGGATGTCTGCCACCAGACACCCCGTGCCCTGGGAATACACGCAGGTCGTCCGTCAGTACCTCACGCCGAACTGCCGGGTGCTGGACATTGGGACGGGCGGCGGCGAGGAACTCGTCAAGCTGGCAACCCACTTCGGCGAAGCTGTTGGTATCGACGTCGACCCCGAGATGGTCGAGGTCGCGTCTAGTAACGCCGTGGATATGGCGAACCTCCGGTTCCACGTCTCGACCGACAGACTTGAGGCAGTCGAGGGCCAGTTCGATGTCATTCTCGATCGACACGCTCCCTTCGACCTCGGCGCTGTTCGCAGGCACTTGGTGACCGGCGGCTACTTTGTCACACAGCAGGTCGGTGAGCGCAACATGGGCAATGTGCGGGCTGCCCTCGGCCGGCCGCCTGCTGAGCCGCCGATCTCAGCCGAAGGCGCGACGAGGGGCGGACTCACCGTAGTCGCGTTCGCCGAGTACGACGTCGAGTATGTCGTTCATGATGTTGAGTCGCTTGTGTTCTGGTTGACGGCGCTCGACTACCGGCATGCCGATATATCCGGCGCCGAAGCGATGTCATCGGTTGACACGTTCAATCGGATACTGCTCGGTATGGCCGAAGAGCGCGGCTTCGTAACGAACGAACACCGATACCTACTCATCGGTGCAGTACGGCCTCCGCCGAGCTGACAAGCAACCGTCAGGACGCCCACGACTCGCGTCGGACGGTCACAGGCGTTCCGTTACCGACGGATTCCTCCATCGCGAGCGCCAACAGGTGGTCCTGGCATGCCTCCGCCAACGGGTAGGGCTCCGGCCCCTCGTCGCGGGCCCACCGGCCGGCGTCCCTGAGGATGGTGGCGACTGCGAGGTCGTCGTCGGAGAAGCGGGCGCCCGGGAACGGGTTCCGGTAGACCACTCGCCCGTCGAAGCTGATGTGGTCCAGCTCGACCCCTTCCAGGTTCAGGTCGATCCCCAGCTGCCGTCGCGTCAGCTCGGATCGGACGGGCGTGGCCACCTCGGCCAACCGGGTGACGGTGTCGTCGACGATCTCCCCACGAGAGCCGCGGACCACGATCCGACGGGCGCGCAGGGGGTTCCACCACTGGTTCTCGGTGAAGTCGTACAGGCCGGACCGACCCGCCCCGAAGTCGAGCATCGCGAGGGTCGTGACGAGTTGTTCCGCCTCGTCGGAGTTCGTCCAGCCGTCAGGTGAGAGGGGGTTGACGAGCGGAGCGGTGAACGCCCGCGCGGTGACCGTCGCCGGGTCGAACCCGGCGTCGAGCAGTCGTCGGATCATCGAGACGGCGTGATACATGTGAGTCGAGGAGACCTGGACCGACGTCACGTCACCGATCACACCCGCCCGGACGAGCGACAGCCGAGCCGCGTGCCCGGGCATGAGCAGGTACTGCTCGGCTACCTGGACGTGACCGCTGCCACCGACCCGGCTCCAGAGCTCACGCAGCCCCTCGACCGTGGGTGCCGGCGGTGTCTCGGAAAGAACATGCAGGTTGAGGTCGACGGCCTCGGTGATCGCCTCGGGCATCACGGCCCACGGGACGGACGTCACGAGGAAGTCAGGTCGTGCGGCTGTCTGCAGGTCCGACATGTTCCGGAAGGTCGGGACGCCCCACTCGGCCTCGACCTGCTCCCCGCGCTCGGTGGACCGGGTGACGACACCGGCCACCGAGAGGTGGTCAGGCGCCATCCGGGCAAGGCGGAGAAAGAACTCGGTCCGTCGACCGCTTCCGACGACGCCGAAGCGGACTGCAGGCGACACGGACATCGCTACTCCTTCGTTCGAGAACAGGGATCGGGAATAGTCGCTGGCTAATGAGCGGGTGCGGCCGGAGGAGGTGTCGACAGGGCCGACCATGACGGTCTGATGATCGATCCGATCGGCTGCCTTCTTGACGAGCCGATGTGCTCGGCCGTCCCGGCCGGGGTCGCCGGAGAGCGTCCGGTCTTCGTTGTGAGCAGATTCCCGTCGAGGGCGACGGTCGCGGCACCGATCGCAGCCGACTTCAGACCGAGTTGCGACAGTTCGATGGTGACCGGATGCACCTGGCGCATGAAGGAGAGCCGTCCCACGGCGTCCCGCGCGGCCCGGAGGTAAATCGATCCGGCCTCGGTGAACGTAGGCCCGGACAGGACGACCCGGTCCAGGTCCATGACATTGGCCAGGGACAGGATCGCGGCACCGACGTAGCGGGCGGACTCCTCGATCAGCCGCAGGCACCCGGCGTCGCCGGCTTCCGCGGCTCCGGCGATCGCGGCGAACTCGGGTCTGATGCGGTCATCGGCTCCGGTCAGGGCGAAACGACGTGCCAGGCCGGCGTCGGCCAGGGCCCGCCGGACGACGGTCCGCGGTCCGGCGAGGGCTTCGAGGCACCCTCGCGACCCGCACGCGCACTGCGGACCGCCGACCTCGAGGATCATGTGCCCGATCTCACCTGCGTTGAAGGACGAGCCGCGGTAGACCGCTCCCTCCAGCACGATGCCGCCGCCGAAACCGGTCGCCGCGTAAAAGCACACGAAGTCCGCGGTCACCGGAACCCGACCCACCCAGAACTCGCCGAGCGCCGCACAGACGTAGTCGTGCTCGAGGGTGACGGGCAGGCCGGTCGCCTCCTCCAGGGCGGTCCCGAGGGCGAACTGTTCCCACTCGGTCGCCTCTCTCGAGGACCGCATCGCGACTCCCCGGGCGTCGAGCCGCCCCGCGGCGGCGACCCCGATCCCCACGACGTCCCTGGTCGAGCCGATCTCGTGTCGCGCGAGGAGGCTCTGCACGTCTTGTGCCACCCGCTCGACCACGACACGAGGTGCGGCCAGGCCACTGCCTGCCGACACGAGTTCGCCGACGACCGCGCCCCGCAGGTTGATGAGTACGTACGTGAGGCGGGCGTCGTCGACCGAAATCCCCACGGCGAATCGCCCGACGGTGTTGAGCTCCAACAGGGTCGGCCGCTTCCCGCCGGTGGAGTCACCATGCCCGACCTCGATGAGCAGCCGCTCGTCGAGCAGGCGCTTGACGGTGCGGGAGATCGATGCCCCGGTCAGTCCGGACCTCTCAGCCAGTTCGACGCGGCTGACGACCCCCTCCGAGCGCACGAGGTCGACGATCGCGCGACCGGTCTCGGCGGCCGACCGGCCCGTGAACCTGGCTGTCAACGTTTCCTCCTGCGTGACCGTTTGCGCGACAGTTCTGGACATGGTCTCGCCGACGCCATCGACCAGCGGGCGGGCGTCACGAGTACGTCCACGACTCGGACCGGGACGACTGACGCCGGGGTCGGGGCGCCCGGGCGGTCAGGTGCCGGGCTCGTGGTCCAGCCAGGCGGTCGGCGGCGGCACGAGCCCGGCGATCTCGTCCCAGAAGTCGTCCGGAAGGCGTGCGGCGGCACTCCCGACGACCCGGTCCAGGCGCTCCTTCTTGCTGATCCCGACGATCGTCGACACGACCCGGTCGTCGTGCAGCGAGTACTGCAACGCAGCCGTGGCCAGATCGGTCCCGTATCGGGCGCACACCTCCCGCATCGCGCCGACGGCGTCGAGGGTTTCCGGGCGCGCGGGCCGGTAGCCGTAGCTGTGGTTCCCGTCGTCCTGTTGCCGCGCGAGGATTCCTCCGCCGTACACCGCGGCGTTGACCACCGCAACACCTCGCTCGACCGCCTGCTCGATCAGCTGCGCCGCACTGTGGTCGACCAGCGTCCAGCGGTTGTGGACGAGCAGGACGTCGAAGACACCGAGCTCGAGGTAGCGGGCCATCGTCGGCACGTGCCCACCAGCCAGGCCGATGCTCCCGATCGACCCGCTCTCCTTGAGCGCCATCAGGGCGTCGACGGCACCGCCGGGCGCCGTCATGTCCTCCCAGCGGTGAAACTCCGGGTCGTGCAGGTGGACCAACGGAAGGTGATCCAGCCCGAGTCGTTGCCGGCTCTCCTGCACCGACATGCGGACCCGCTCGCCGGAGTAGTCGCCATCGCAGGCGTCGACCTTCGTTGCGACGACGAAGCCGGCAGGCAGGCCCCCGAAAGCGGCGATCCCGGCACCGATACGCCGCTCGCTCTGGCCTCCGCTGTAGCCGTTGGCGGTGTCGAGGAAGCGGATCGGACCGGCCAGCGCCGCTTTCACCAGATCGACCGCATCCGTGGCAGACACGTCGTACCCGAAGTTGTCCGGCATGCTCCCGAGTGGGCCCCCGCCGAGGCAGACCGCTGACACGGTGAGGCCGGTGGTCCCCAGCGGGCGCAGCCAACCCGGGTCAGCGGGGGTGAGCACGCTCAGGCCGCCGCGGTCGTGAAGCCGTCGGCGTCGGTGTAGACCTTCCGACCGCCCCACTCGCCGACCACCGAGGACCCGGCCCCATCCGCTGGCGAGCCCCGCAACACCGTTGCGACATAGCCGCGCGCGGCGAGCTGCGGTGCGCGTTGCCTCGTCGGTGTCCGGTAGGTGAACACCTCCAGCACGGTGTCGCCGGATCTCAGGTAGAAGATGTCGAACCCGCGCTCGTCGTGCGGCTGGGCGATGGTCCCGATGAGGGTGAAGCCCAGGGGCGCGTAGTGCGCCGTGGTCGCGCCGAGGTCGGCGACCGTGACCGCGACGTGGTCCAAGCGGGGGCGGTCCGGAGCGCCCAGCGCGCGTTCAGCTGCCACACCTGCCTCGTCCATCACCCGTGTGTACTGCAGGTCCCGTTCGACGAGTTCGAGCAGTGTCCCGTCCGGATCACCGAAGAAGGTGATGCGGACGTCGCCCTCGGCCTCGATCGGTTCGAGGTGAAAGGGCACACCGGCGGCCTTGAGCCGTTCGACGAAGGGGTCGACGTGGTCCACCTTGAACCCGACGTGCCGGAAGCCGCGTTGGAGGTCGTCCGGCACCCAGGTGGACTTCGGCGCATCCTCCTCGACGCGGGTCAGTTCGACGGTCGCGGTGACGAGGTCGAGCACCGCGTGGTCGGCCGAGGGATCACCGACCACCTGCGCCCCCAGGTGGCTCGTGTAGAAGTCGACCGAGCGTGCGACGTCGGCGACGTTCAGGACAACAGCGGAGACGGACACCGCAGACCTCAACTCTTGACGGCGCCGAGCGTCAGACCAGCGACGAACTGTCGTTGCATCCAGACGTAGACGGCGATGACGGGGACGATGGACATGACCAGACCAGCCGTGAGCAGTGGCCAGTCGGTCGAGTACTGGCCGATCAGGCTGAACAGCACTGGCTGCAGTGGGAGCTTCCCGGTGTCACGCAGGACGGTGTTCGCATAGAGGAACTCGTTCCACGTCTGAAGGAACTGGAAGATCGCGACCGTGGCCAGCCCCGGGCGGGTCAGCGGGAGGATGATGCGCCAGAAGATCTGGAACTCGTTGGCCCCGTCGATCCGGCCGGCTTGACTGAGCTCGTCAGGGAGGCTCTCGAAGAACGCCCGCATGAGAAGCACCGCGAACGGCGTCGTACGTAAGTTGGTGTCAAGCCCTTCTGTCCTGGTCGGTTCCCACGGGCCGGAGGTCGGCGGACGTCCACCGAGGGCTCCCTCGGCGTGATCAGCGACTGCAGTGGCCGCCGCCGTCGTGGCGGGGGGGCACCGACGGAGCGCCGCCGGTTCGCTCAGTCGATCCAGCTGGCGAACCACATCCGGGACCGCCAGGAGTCGTACGGGATCAGCGCGTCGGTCAGGACGGGATACATGAACCCGGCGTCGAGGACGACCAGGACCACGTAGACCCCGCACAGCGCCGCCGCCCAGGCCCGCCACCGCCCGGACCGCTCGCCCGGCCGGCCGAGCACCGTCCCGATCACCAGGACGACGGCGATGATCAGGAACGGCAGGGTCGCGATGGCATAGAAGGAGAAGATCGTCCGCTTGGCGAAGAACAGCCACGGCACCCAGGTGCCGACCACCCCGGCCAGGGCCAGTCCCGCCCGCCAGTCCCGGCCGGCCAGCCACAGCCAGGCACAGATCAGTAACGCCACGCACCCGCCCCACCACAGCAGCGGGGTACCGAGGGCGTGGATGGCCTGGGTGCAGTTGTTCGCGCAGCCGTCGCCGGACAGTTTGCCGGTGTAGGCGAAGGCGACCGGCTTGACCATCAGCAGCCAGCCGATCGGGTTGCTCTCATACGGGTGCGGCGTCGTCAGGCCGGTGTTGAAGCTGAGCATCTCGGCGTGGTAGTGCCACCAGCTGCGTAGCGCCGTCGGGAACAACCGGCCCACCCCGGACGGCGGATTGGTCAGTCCCCACGGGCGGTCGTAACCGCGGGAACTGGCGAACCACCCGGTCCAGGACACGACGTAGACGACGACCGCCGTCCCCACCAGCGACAGGAAGGCCGGGACGGCGTCCAGGCGCAGCGCGGCCCACCAGGACCGTCGGACCCCGATGGCGCGCCGGGCGCCCGCGTCCCACAGCACGACCATCAGGCCGAACACCGCGAGCAGGAACACCCCGTTCCACTTCGTCGCGCACGCCGCCCCGAAGCACAGCCCCGCCACCAGCCGCCATGGCCGCCAGCCGGCGCGGGGTCCGCCCCGACCGGTCGCGGACGGGTCGGCGCTCACCGCGTCGGCCAGTCGTCCCCGCATCCGGTCGCGGTCGATCAGCAGTGCGGCGGTGGCCAGCAGCAGCCAGAACGCCAGCAGCGAATCGAGGATCGCGGTCCGCGCCTCGACGATCGCCAACCCGTCGACGGCGAGCAGCAGCGCGGCGAGCACCCCGAGCAGATCCGACCGGGTCAGCCGTCGCACCAGCCGCCCGAGCACGAAGATCGCGATCGTCCCGCACAGCGCCGGAACCACCCGCCAGCCCAGCGGGTTCATCCCGAACACCGCCTCGCCGAGCGCGATCATCCACTTGCCCAGCGGGGGATGCACGACGAACGACGGGGCGTCGGTCCAGATGCGGGTGTTACCGGCCAGGATCGAGGCGTCGGCGCCCTGCGCGGGGTAGGAGCGCTCGACGCCGAAGTTCAGCAGCGACCAGGCGTCCTTGGCGTAGTAGGTCTCGTCGAACACGAAGGCGTGCGGCCGGGCGAGGTGCACGAACCGCAGCAGCCCGCCGAGAATTGTCACCCCGAGCAGCGCCAGCCACCACCCCGGCCCGGTCCGGGGCATCGGCGGCACGAGGCGGTTCCGCAGCGCGGGCAGCGGGCCGCCACCGGCGTCGGTGCCCAGCGGCTCGGTCAACGGGGGCGGGGCACCGCCCGCCTCGGCGGTGTCCGGCCGGTCCTCGGTGACGGTCACGCGCTCTGCCCCCCGGTGCTGCGGCCGCGTCGGATCACGGCCGGGTCATCGTAGGGACGCCGCCGGCGGCTGGGAGGATCGCGCGGTGACCGAGGGGCGGGTGGTGCTGGCGGCGACCCCGATCGGCAACCCCGGTGATGCCAGTCCCCGGCTGCGCGACGCCCTCGCCACCGCGGACGTCGTGGCCGCCGAGGACACCCGCCGCCTGCATCGGCTCTGCGCGACGCTCGACGTCCGCCCCGCCGGGCGGGTCGTGAGCCTGCACGAGCACAACGAGCGCACCCGCTCAGCCGCGCTGGCCGCGGACGCCGCGGCGGGGGCCACGGTGCTGGTCGTCACCGACGCGGGGATGCCAACGGTGTCCGACCCCGGCTACCGGCTGGTCACCGCGGCCGTGGCGGCCGGCGTGCGGGTCACCACGCTGCCCGGGCCGTCGGCGGTGCTGGCCGCGCTGGCCGTGTCCGGGCTGCCGACGGACCGGTTCTGCTTCGAGGGCTTTCTCCCGCGGCGGCCCGGTGAGCTGGCCCGCGCGCTGGGCGCGCTGGCCGGTGAGCCGCGCACGCTGGTGTTCTTCGAGTCGCCCCGGCGGACGGCGACCACCCTCGCCGCAATGGCCACCGCCTTCGGCGCTGCCCGGGCCGGAGCGGTGTGCCGGGAGCTGACCAAGACCCACGAGCAGGTCCTCCGCGCCCCCCTGGCCGAACTGGCCGCGCGGACAGCCGAGGTCGAGGTCCTCGGTGAGGTCGTGCTGGTGGTGGGTGGCGCGCCGACCGCGCCGGCCGGGCAGCTGACCGCACCGCAGCTGGCCGCCGCGGTGGCGGCCGCGGTCGCGGCCGGGACGGACCGCCGGGCCGCCGTGGTCGCGGTCGCCGCGCAGGCCGGGGTCGGGCGCCGGACCGTCTACGACGCGGTGGTCGCGGCCCGGCACGGTGAATTCTGAAGTCGACCGCTGAGTCTCCGGCTGGATGGGCCGCAGTATGCGGGTGAATGGGTCGGTGGCCGGGCCGCCGGGGCGGCTCAGCGCCTAACGTTCCGCGCGTGCGCCACCTCACCGGCCAGCCGCCGTACGACCTGACCTACAGCGACGTCTTCCTGGTGCCGACGGCGTCCGACGTGGTGTCCCGGCTCGACGTCGACCTCGCCACGCACGACGGCACCGGCACCACGATCCCGCTGGTGGTCGCCAACATGACCGCGGTCAGCGGGCGGCGGATGGCGGAGACGGTCGCCCGTCGCGGCGCGATGGCGGTGCTCCCGCAGGACCTGCCGATCGAGGTGATGACCGAGGTCATCGGCTGGGTGAAGAGCCGCCACCCGGTCTTCGAGACGGCGCTGCGGCTCGCGCCGGAGGACACGGTCACCGATGCGCTGCAGCTGATCGGCAAGCGGGCGCACGGGGCCGTCGTCGTCGTGGAGGACGGCATCCCCGTCGGCGTCGTGACCGAGGCCGACTGCGCCGGCGTGGACCGCTACACCGCGGTCGGCGCGGTGATGAGCGCGGACCCGATGACCCTGGACGCCGACGTCGTCGAGCGCGACGGGCTGCCTGCCGCCTTCGACGCGCTGTCCGCGGTCCGGCGGCGGTTCGCCCCGGTCGTCCGGGACGGAGCGCTGGTCGGAGTGCTCACCCGGACCGGGGCGCTGCGGTCGACCATCTACATCCCGGCACTCGACGCGAACGGCCGGCTGCGCATCGCCGCGGCGATCGGGGTGAACGGTGACGTCGCCGGCCGGGCGAAGTCGCTGCTGGCCGCGGGCGTCGACACGCTCGTGGTGGACACCGCCCACGGCCACCAGGCGCGGATGCTCGATGCGCTGGGCCTCGTCCGGGACTTGGCGCCGGAGGTGCCCGTGGTAGCGGGCAACGTCGTCACCGCCGATGGAACCCGGCAGCTGCTCGCCGCCGGCGCGGACATCGTCAAGGTCGGCGTCGGGCCGGGCGCGATGTGCACCACGCGGATGATGACCGGTATCGGCCGGCCGCAGTTCTCGGCGGTCGCCGAGTGCGCGGCCGCCGCGGCCGAGTCCGGCGCGCACGTCTGGGCCGACGGCGGGGTGCGCCACCCCCGCGACGTCGCGCTGGCGCTGGCCGCTGGCGCCAGCCAGGTCATGGTCGGCTCCTGGTTCGCCGGCACCCACGAGAGCCCCGGCGACCTGCTGCGCGACGCGGACGGGCGCGCATACAAGGAGAGCTTCGGGATGGCGTCGGCGCGGGCGGTCGCCGCACGGACCCGCGGGGAGAGCGCATTCGAGCAGGCGCGCAAGGGCCTGTTCGAGGAGGGCATCTCCAGTTCCCGGATGCTGCTGGACCCGGCGCGGCCCGGCGTGGAGGACCTGCTGGACACGGTCACCGCCGGCGTGCGCAGCGCCTGCACCTACACCGGCGCCCGGACGCTGCCGGAGTTCGCCGACCGGGCGGTCGTCGGGGTGCAGTCGACATCCGGCTACGAGGAGGGTCGCCCGCTGCCGTCCGGCTGGTGACCCGAGGCGGCGTGCCGCCACCGGGGTCAGTGCGGTGGCGTGCCGCCACCGGCGCTCCAGGCCGGCTTGCAACCGGCCGCGTTCGACGTCACCTCCGGCCCGACCAGCAGGAAGTGCGCCTCTTCCGTGGCCAGCGGGCAGTGCTCGACACCGCGTGGGATGACGAACAGGTCCCCGGCGTCGAGCTCGACGTCCCCGGAGCGGAGCTGGATCGTCAGGTGGCCGCGCAGGACGAGGAAGGTCTCCTCCTGGTCGTCGTGCGTGTGCCACGTGGTCGATCCCATGCCCTTGGCGACCTTGAACAGGTTGCCGTTGGCCTGTCCGACGACCTGCTGCGACCAGAACTCGGTCAGGCCAGCGGCCACGTCGGCGGGTGTCACCTTCTCCACTTGTCCTCCAGGTGTGAAGCACGGCCACGGCCGTGCGGGTCAGCTGCTGGGCCGGTCGCCGGTCTGGCCGTCGGTGAGCTCCCGCAGGACGTCGAGGTGCCCGGCGTGCCGCGCGGTCTCCTCGACCATGTGCACGAGCACCCAGTGCAGCGACACCGGGTCGCCGTGGGATGACGTGCCGACCGCGGCCAGGTCCAGCTCGTCGACCGTCTCGTCCGCCGCCGCACGGGCCCGGGTGTAGTAGGCGAGCAGGTCGGCGATGGTCTCGTCCGGGCCGGCGCGCATGTCCGCCTCCGGGTCAGCCGGGTCGAACGGGATCTCGTCGGCCGGGCGTCCGAAGGTGCGGCAGAACCAGCCGTATTCCACCGACGCCAGGTGCTTGACCAGCCCGGCGAGGCTGGTGCCGGACGGGGTCCGCGGCTGTCGCAGCTGCGCGTCGGCCAGCCCGGTCACCTTCCAGACCACCGCGTCCCGCTGACGGTCCAGGCTCTCGTGCAGCAGCCGCTTGGTGTCGGTGCCGGTCCGGGTGTGTCTTGCCGGACCGGTCACGACGCCTCGTTGCCGGGACAACGGCAGGTCGAGCTCGCGGAAGTGGGACTGACGGGGACCCCAGGTGCCATCCGGCGACGGTATCCAGGCGCAGGCCGATCGAGAACTCGCGTCGGTGCCTGGGCCTGGACATCATCGATCACCAGGCGTCAACTGGAATGGCCGACGGCAGGCGACTCGTCCAGGACAGAGAGGTCTGACGTGCCTCACGCACGGACGCTTCACGGGCTCGCGGCGGCCACGGTCGTCCTGTTCCTGACCGCGTGCACCGGCTCATCGAGCTCCGGGCAGGGCCGCTCCTCGCCGTCGGCAACGCTCGCCGGACCGGCGCCCACGTCGACGCCGTGCGCAGCGGCTGTCACGACCGGCGCCCTGCCCGCCTGGGCGCGGGCCGGCTTCGACCCGGCGACGCAGCCCGTGCCGTACGTGACCGGGGCCGACGGGGACATCGTCGGCGTGCTGTTCGGTCAGCCGCTGAGCGCGCCCCGGTCGCCGGGCCGGGCGAACAAGATCCTCTGGGTGTCCCGCGTCCCGGTCGCCGCCGGGTCGACGCTGTCGATCCACGCCACCCTGCGGGGCAGCGGCCTGAGCGTCGACCGCCAGGTGGCCGGCGGGCCGGGACCGTCGCTGGTCGACCTGCCGCGCGCCGGCTGTTGGGCGTTCGACCTCGCGTGGTCAGGCCACACCGACCACCTGTCGGTCCCGTATACCCAACCGGTTGATGCCCAGTCGCTCCGAGGCGCCGTCAGCGCGAGCTGAGGACGCAGAACTCGTGCCCGTCCGGCGCGGCCAGGACGTCCCAGGTGACGCTCTCCGGACGGGAGCCGTGCGCGTCGAGCTGGCCGACGTCGATCCGCCGGGCGCCGGCCGCGACGAGATCGGTGCTCGCCGCCTCCTGATCCTCACCCGCGAGGGGGGCGACGTCGAGGTGCACGCGGTCCTTGGGCCGCGGGGTGATCGCCGAGCCCGGCGACGCGTTGAAGTCCAGGAACGGTCCGCGACCACCGGGTGCCCGCATCCCGACGTAGCTGTCGGTGGAGTTGACGAGGTCCCAGCCGGACGCCCGCGCCCAGAAGCGGCTGGACTCGGCCGGGTCGTCGGAGTTCAGGACGATCGAGGCGATCGGCCCAGTGTCGGCGTACTCGTCGCGAGGCTCCAGCACGCAGAACTCGTTGCCCTCGGGGTCGGCGAGCACCGTGAACAGCGCGTCGGCGGACTGTCCGAGGTCGACGCGCCGGGCGCCCGCCGCGAGCAGGGTCGCGACAGTGCGCTGCTGATCACCCGTCGAGGTCGATGCGAGGTCCAGGTGGACCTGGTTGGGGCCTTCCTTCTTGTCCGGCACCGGGACGAACACGAGCTCGAGCTGGTCGGGCGTCGCGTCCGCGGGGGCGACGTCCACCTCATCGGACGACTCGTAGGTCACCGCCCACCCGAGCGCCCGAGCCCACCAGGAACCGAGCGCTCGTGGGTCGGAGCAGTCCACGACAACGGAGACCAGTCGGGTCGACATGGCACGAAGTATCGGGCTACTTGCCCCGGCCCGTCTCCGACTGGAGCTCGTCGATCATCTTCGACGCGCCCGCCTTGTCCAGGCCGTCGGGAACCTCGTGGCCGGCCTCACGGGCCAGGGTCTCCAGGTAGCTCTTCTGGGGGCCGGTCATCGGCTCGCCACCGGTCACCCAGTCCGAGGGGTCCTTCGCCGGGTCGCCGATGCCGCCGCCGGCGGCTTCTGCGGAGTTGTTGCCGGGGGTCGGGTTCTGCTGGGTATCGCTCATGTGTTCGAACGTACCGGGCCGGGCGGACAGGACGCATCCCGACCCGGCCGGAACCCCCGGGGTCGGGGCGCCCGCCTCCCTAGGATCGAGCCCCATGCCCTCCGTCCTCACCGCGGTGGCCTGGCCCTACGCCAACGGCCCCCGCCACATCGGTCACGTCTCCGGCTTCGGGGTCCCCTCCGACATCTCCAGCCGCTACCTGCGGATGGCCGGCAACGACGTACTGATGGTGTCGGGCACCGACGAGCACGGGACGCCGATCCTGGTCCAGGCCGACGCCGAGGGCGCCAAACCCGGCCAGCTCGCCGACCGGTACAACCGGGTGATCGTGGAGGACCTCGCCGGCCTCGGCCTGTCCTACGACCTGTTCACCCGCACCACGACCCGCACCCACTACGCCGTCGTGCAGGACGTGTTCCGGACGCTGCACCGCAACGGCTACCTGGTGCCGAAGACGACCACCGGCGCGGTCAGCCGCTCGACCGGGCGGACGCTGCCCGACCGCTACATCGAGGGCACCTGCCCGATCTGCGGATACGGCGCGGCACGCGGGGACCAGTGCGACAACTGCGGCAACCAGCTGGACCCGGTCGACCTGATCGACCCGCGTAGCCGCATCGACGGCGAGCCGCCGAGATTCATCGAGACCGAACAGTTCTTCCTCGACCTCCCGGCGCTGGCCGAGGCGCTGGGGGAGTGGATGCGGTCGCGGACCGACTGGCGGCCCAACGTCCTGAAGTTCAGCCTGAACCTGCTGGCCGACGTCCGGCCGCGGGCGATGACCCGGGACATCGACTGGGGCGTACCCGTCCCGCTGGAGGGCTGGTCGGACCGCCCGGACAAGCGCCTCTACGTCTGGTTCGACGCGGTCATCGGCTACCTGTCGGCCTCGGTGGAGTGGGCGCGCCGGTTCGGCACCGACCCGGACGAGTGGCAGCGCTGGTGGTGCGACCCGGCCGCGATCACCCAGTACTTCATGGGCAAGGACAACATCACCTTCCATGCCCAGATCTGGCCGGCGGAGCTGCTCGGGTACAACGGCGAGGGCTCCCGTGGTGGCCAGATCGGTGCTCTCGGCCGGCTGAACCTGCCCACCGAGGTGGTGAGCAGTGAGTTCCTCACGATGACCGGCGCGAAGTTCTCCACCTCCCGCGGCACCGTCATCTATGTCGGTGACTTCCTGCGCGCCTACGGCCCGGACACCCTGCGGTACTTCATCTCCGTTGCCGGCCCGGAGACCCAGGACACCGACTTCACCTGGGAGGAGTTCGTCCGCCGTACGAACTTCGAACTCGCCAACGAGTGGGGCAACCTGGTCAACCGTTCGGTGTCACTGGCCCATCGGGGGTTCGGTGCGATCCCGGAGAGCACCGATCCGACCGATGAGGACAGAGCACTGCTCGCCAGCTCGGCGGCGTCCTTCGACACGGTCGGGGCGCTGCTGCAGCGGAGCCGGTTCAAGGCGGCGGCCGGTGAGGTGATGCGGGTCGTCGGCTCGGCGAACCGCTACCTGTCCGACCAGGCTCCGTGGAAGCTGGGTGAGGACGAGCGGGCCCGGCGGGGAACCGTGCTCCACACCGCGCTGCAGGTGGTGGACGACGTGAAGACGCTGTTCACCCCGTTCCTGCCGCACTCCAGCCAGCAGGTGTTCACCGCTCTCGGCGGTGACGGCGTCTGGGCCGCGCAGCCGGAGGTCCGCGAGGTCGTCGACGACCTCGACGTGCCAGGCGGGGAGCCGGTCGGCATCGGGACACCGGACTTCGGGCGGTCCTACCCCGTGCTCACCGGGGACTACCGCGGCGAGCAGGCCAGGTGGTCGCGCACGCCGCTGCCGGTCGGCCGGGCACTGACCAAGCCGTCGCCGCTGTTCCCCAAGCTCGAGCCGGCCCTGGGCGAGACCGGGCCGGACTGGGCACCGATCGTCCCCTCCGCGTGACCCGCACGGCCTGACCGCCGGCTCGGGGAAAGTCCTGAGCGGCAGGTGCGCACCGGGGCGGCCCAGTCACCGGCCGCGACGGTGCTCACGCAACGCAGAGCTGGGCCCTCCGCTCCAGCACGGCGCTCCCTTCGGCGTCCGAGCGTCGGCCGAGCCCGCAGGCCGCCGCGACCGCTACCTCACGCCCCAGCAGGTCCTCGGCCCGGTTGCGAATCTGCACCTGGTCGCCGAGCGCTTGCGCCTCGTGAGCGAAGCCGGCGGAGAACGCGGTCTCGGCGGGCAGGCGGAGGTGGCGCAGGGGTGCGACGAAGGAGGCTTCGGTGCTGGCGGGAAGTTCGGCTGCCGCGAAGGGGGCGTGCAGCAGGACGAGCGGGTTGATGTGCGGCCATTGGTCGACGATCTCGTTCGCCAGCAGCACCAAGGGCGTCACGTCGCTGGGCGTGACCAGGGCCCGGTGGTCCTGGTCCCCCACGCAGAGGTGGACGGCGAAGCGGGTGCCGGTTGGCGCGGCCGCCGCAAGGGTGGTGACGTTCCGGGCAAGCAACCGGGCGAGCGGCCGGCGCGCCGGCGCGGGAGCCTTTGCCAGCAGGACGAACTCCAGCGGCACTTCGATCTGGAACAGGGTGGACGGCCCGGCGATCCGACGGATGTCCTGGATCTCGGTGAGCGTCGCTTCCGTGAACGCCCGCAGCTGCCGCAGCCCACCCGCCGGACCCAGGGTCAGTGCCGCCATGTCGAAAGGCCCGGGGAGGCCCTGCTGGAAGACGAGGTCGTCGCGACCGGCGGTGAGCTCCTCGAACAGCGGAGATGTGTCCCTGGCAGCGGCGACGTGCCCGAAGTCCAGCGACGCCCCGAACAGGCGGTGACCCCCGCGCACGCGTAGCCGGGTGCGGTGGTCTTGTCCCGGTCGGCCCCTGCCCGCAAGCAGCTCCAGGTCCGGGTGGTGGTGCAGCCCCTCGATCGGTGCCTGGACCCAGTTGTTCCGCACGCCCGTCTCCCCGTCCGGCAACGACCGCAGGTAGGGCCCGAGAACGGCCAGGGCGGTGGTCATGGCGGTACGTGGGTCGGGGCCCGGCAGGCTCCCGACAAGGTGGGCACGACGCGCGGCCATCTGGTCTCCAGGTGATGTTGGTGGTCGTCGAACCGTGGGTGGCGTCGCCCCGGTAGAGGGGAGCGTCGGGCACACTCGCGCCGCGCTGCACGGCGGAGACCCGCATCAGTGTGGGCGTTGGCTGCGCATGAGCTCGAGGCGGTCGCGATGGCGGTGGCGATGCGCTCGACCGAGCGCAGGGTGAGGTTGGGCTCCCGCGCTCCAGGACGCTGCACCGCCGCGGGTGGACTGTTACTGAGCTGAGGCCACCGCAGGTTGAGCGCTGCGTCGCCGGCTGGCCCGCCCGTTGCTGGTTCGAGGCCGCGCCGGTGTCGTCTGCGGGATGGCGTGCTCGATCAGCGTGGCCGCGATGCCAGCGGAGGTCGGGATGGCGTCAGAGCCGATGGTCCGGGTCCGGGCCGAAGCGCCGTCGAGCAGCAGCCCCAGCTGCTCGCCGAGCAGTTCAGGATCGGCGGCGCCAGCCTCCCGGGCGGTTTCGGTCAGTCGGGCCGCGACGGATTCCTTGTACTCGCGGGCCCGCACGCGCGCGGGATGCTCCGGGTCGGCGATCTCTACGGCAGCGGCGAGGAACGGGCAGAGGGGCGTCGCGCCTCGCGCCAACGCCAGCGGATTCTCGAATACCGCGAGCAGTCGTTCGCGGGGCGTCAGGTCGGCGCGTTCGAACACCTCGGGCATCGTGTCGGGGTCGAGCCGCTGCAGGTACCCGGCGATCAGTTCGTCCTTGCTGCCGAAGTGCTGGTATGCGGTGCGTTTGGACACCTGCGCCACCGCGCAGAGCTGATCCATCCCGGTGTTGTTGATGCCCTGCTCGCGGAACAGCTGTTGCGCTGCGCCAAGGATCCGCTCGCTCGCTCCCCTGCCTCGGCGCCGGCCCTGCGGACCTTTCTCCTGCTCGCTCACCGCTCCAGGGTAACGCTCGGTGTACGGTAACGCCAGGTGTACTTAGCTTGCGCTTCGAGCCCGCACCGTTAGGGTTAAGCACATCGAGCGGTCTACATAGTCCAGGTCGGGCTACCGATCCGGAGAACCAGAAGGGATGAGAACATGAAGGCATCCATCGACGGGGTCGTCGTCGCTGACGCACCGGACTCGGACCTGATCGTCATCGAGGGCAACTACTACTTCCCGCCTTCGTCGCTCAACACCGAGTCGTTCAGCGACAGCTCCACGCCGTACAACTGCCCGTGGAAGGGCGACGCGAAATACCACAACGTGTCGGCAGACGGCTCGACGCACCACGATGCCGCGTGGAGCTACCCCAATCCCTACCCAGCCTCATTTGACCGGGTGAAGCGCGATTACAGCGGATATGTCGCCTTCGACAAGGAGCAGGTGACGATCGGCTGAGCAAACGCTTGTCCCCGGTAACGGCTCGGGGCCGCTGGAATCGAAGCTGTCAGCGCCTGGGAGTCTGACATCTGAGGATCAGTCGAGCGGTCTCGGTGGAGCCATTCACGGGTTGATCCGGCAGCTCATCGAGAAGTGGTCGCGTGAGGGTCCGGTCACCGCAGGGACGGGATCAGCGTCGGGCGGCCCCTGTCGATCGTGGGCGCGGCGAGCGTCCGGGAGGATGTCCCGGTGCAACCGACCGGTGGAGCCGACCCGCTCGAGCCGACCCGGTGGGCCGGTCGGGGGATCGGTCGGTGAGCCGGACGTCCGGTCGTCGGGGTGGGGCGCCGCCGGCGCCGGAGCCGCTGACGGTTCCGGTGGCCGACGACCACTGCCATCTGGACCTCGCGCACGGGGACCCGGAGAGCACCCCGGAGGGTGCGCTCGGGGTCGTCGAGGCCCTGGACCGGGCCGCGTCGGCCGGCATCGACCGGATCCTCACCGTCGGCACCGACCTGGCCAGCTCGACGTGGTCGGTGCGGTGCGCCGAGCAACAGCCGCGGGTGCTGGCCGCGGTGGCGCTGCACCCCAACGAGGCGCCGCTGCTGGCCGCCCGCGGTGAGCTCGACGACGCGCTGGCCGGGATCGACCGGCTCGCCGGGTCGTCGCCGCGGGTCCGGGCGGTCGGCGAGACCGGGCTGGACCGGTTCCGCACCGACCACGACGACCGGGCGGCCGCGACCGCACAGCGGGACTCCTTCGCCGCGCACATCGAGATCGCCCGCCGCCGTGGCCTGGTCCTGCAGATCCACGACCGCGACGCGCATCCGGAGATCCTCGACGTCCTGGACCGGGTCGGGGCGCCCGAGCGGGTGGTCCTGCACTGCTTCTCCGGCGACGCCGGGTTCGCCCGGGCCTGTGTCGACCGCGGCTATGTCCTGTCCTTCGCCGGGAACGTCACCTTCGCCAATGCCGAGGACCTGCGTGCGGCCGCCGCGGTGACCCCGGTCGGCCAGCTGCAGGTGGAGACCGACGCCCCGTTCCTCACCCCGGTGCCATACCGGGGCCGGCCGAACGCCAGCTACCTGGTGCCGCTGACCGTCCGCCGGCTGGCCGAGGTCAAGCAGATGGACGTCGACCAGCTGTGCACTGCGCTCTCCGCGACCGCCGAGCGGCTGTACGGGCCGTGGTGACCCGGCCGTGGTGAGCCGGTGGTGACCGGTACCGGCGACGCCGCACTGCTCGGGCCGGCCGACCTGCGCGCGGTGGCCGCCCGCGTCGGGCTGAACCCCAGCAGGTCCCTCGGCCAGAATTTTGTCGTCGACCCGAACACGATCAGCCGGATCGTCCGGGCCGCCGGGGTCGGCCCCGATGACGTGGTCGTCGAGGTCGGGCCCGGGCTGGGCTCGTTGACCCTGGGCCTGCTGCCGCAGGTCGCGGTCGTCACGGCGATCGAGATCGACGCCCGGCTGGCCGACGAGCTGCCGGCGACCATCGTGGACCGCGCACCGGAGCTGGCCGGCCGGTTGACCGTGGTGACCGCGGACGCGTTGCGGATCACCGAGCTGCCCGGTCCGGCGCCGACGGCACTGGTGGCGAACCTGCCGTACAACATCGCCGTCCCTGTCCTGCTGCAGCTGCTCGCCCGGTTCCCGACGATCGGGCGCGCCCTGGTCCTGGTGCAGGCCGAGGTCGCCGACCGGCTCGCCGCTCCGCCGGGCAGCCGGGTGTACGGGGTCCCGTCGGTCAAGGCGGCGTGGTTCGGCCCGACGAGCCGGGTCGGCACCGTCGGACCGCGGGTCTTCTGGCCGGTCCCGCACGTCGACTCCGGGTTGGTGCTGCTCACCCGGGTGCCGCGGTCGGTCGACGACCCACCGCGGGAGCAGGTGTTCGCCCTCGTGGACGCGGCGTTCGGTCAGCGCCGCAAGACGCTGCGGGCCGCGCTGTCCGCCCGCTTCGGCTCGGGGCCGCAGGCCGAGCGGGTGCTACGGGCCGCGGGAATCGACCCGGGTCTGCGCGCGGAGCGGCTCGGCGTCGACCAGTTCGTCGCGCTCGCCCGCGCCACCGCGGCGGACGAGCGCCGGTGAGTGCTGCAGTCACCGCCCGCGCGCCGGCGAAGGTCAACCTGGTCCTGAAGGTCGGCGACCCACGACCCGACGGTTTCCACGAGCTGGCCACCGTGTTCGCCGCGGTCGGCCTGGAGGAGCAGGTGAGCGTCGCCGACGGCCCCGCCGGCGTCCGGGTGACGGTCGACGGGGAGGGCGCGCGCCGGGTGCCGACCGGCCCGGCCAACCTCGCGGCCCGGGCGGTCCGGGCGTTGGCCGACGTCACCGGCATCGACCTGTCCATCCGCGGTGTCGACGTGGCGATCCGCAAGCGGGTCCCGGTGGCGGCCGGGCTGGCCGGGGGCAGCGCCGACGCGGCCGCGACGCTGGTCGCGCTGGACGCGCTCTGGGGGACCGCACTGGACGGGGAGCGGCTGCGGGTGGTCGCGGCCGGCCTCGGCAGCGACGTGCCGTTCGGGCTCGTCGGGGGGACCGCGGTCGGTACCGGGCGGGGGCACCTGCTCGCCCCGGTGGTCGGCCCGGGGAACTACAGCTGGGTCCTGGCGTTCGCGGCCGGCGAGCTGTCCACGCCCCGGGTGTTCGCCGAGCTGGACCGGATGCGGGCCGCGGCGCCCGGGGGTGACCCGGCCGTCGGCGCACCGGGTCCCGGTGCGCCGACCATCTCCCCGGTCCTGCTCGATGCGCTGCGGACCGGGGACGCGCCGGCGATGGGCGAGCTGCTGGACAACGACCTGCAGGCCCCGGCGCTGTCGCTGATGCCGTCGCTGCGAGCCTGCCTGCAGGTCGGCAGCGAGCGCGGTGCTCTCGGTGCGGTGGTGTCCGGGTCCGGCCCGACGTGTGCGTTCCTGGCCGCCGACTCCGGGCACGGCGCGGACCTGGCGGCGGCGCTGACCGCGGCGGGGGTCTGCCGGGCGGCGGTGTCGGTGCCCGGACCGGTCACCGGCGCGTCCCTGCTGGCCTGACGGGCTGTCCTGTCCGTGGCGGTCGGCCCCGGCGTGCATCAGTCGGGCCGCATCAGTCGAGGTGCGTCAGTCGAGGTGCGTCAGTCGAGGTGCGTCAGTCGAGGTGCGTCAGTCGAGGTGCGTCAGTCGGGGTGCGTCAGTCGGGGTGCGTCAGTCGGCGCCTCAGTCGACATGCGGCGCGAACACGGCTCGGCGGGCCGCGCGGCGCAGCGCGACGAGCACCGCCCGTCCCGACAGCACGGTCAACGCCGCCAGGGTCAGCCCGCGGACCAGGTCCCAGCCCAGTGACGTGGCGACGGCGAACCGGGCGAACGCCGGCACGTTGTCCGCGAGCGGTGCTCCGGCGACGAAGGACAGGCCGGGCGCGGCCGCTGCGCCGTCCGGAGTGGCGGTGAGGAACGGCCAGACCGTCAAGTCCAGCAGGATTCCGTACCCGATGCCGGCGACCAGTGCGTAGCCGGCGAGCAGCGCGATCTCCGCGCGGCCGCCTGCCCGCGGCAGGCAACCGGCCCCCAGCCCGAGCCAGGCCGCCCCGAGCATCTGGAACGGCAGCCACGGCCCGACACCGCCGGTGAGCAGTGCACTCGCCAGTAGGGTCACCGCGCCGAGTACGAAGCCGAACCCGCGACCGAACACCCGGGCGGCCGGCACCAGCAGGAGGAACACCGGTTCGATCCCCGCGGCACCTGCCCCCAGAGGGCGCAGCGCCGCCCCCATCGCGGCGAGGATCCCGAGCATCGCGACGGCACGCGCGTCAATACCGCGCTCGTTGACCCCGGCCAGGACGACGGTCAGCACCATCGGCAGCAGCGCGACGAACAACCAGGGCGCGTCGCCGGTCAGGGCCAGCGGCGAGCCGGCCGGGACCAGCAGCGGCCAGCCGAAGGCCAGCACGCCCGTGGCCGACGCCAGAGCCAGCGCGGCGATGCTGCGCGGGCGCAGCGGAACCGCCCGCACCCGCAGCCGAACGACCCGGTCCGGCACCGTCGCCCCCATCCGCGGCGACGGCGGCTGCCGCACCACGCCGCCGCTCACCCGGTTTCCCGACGCTCGCCGAGCGCAGCAGCGACCTGGCCGACCGTCAGCCAGCGGGCAGGAGCGAGCACCCGCGCAACCTGCGGGGCGAACGCGGGCGAGCTCGTGACGACTTCGGCGACGGGTCCGTCGACGACGACCTCGCCGTCTGCCAGCACGACGACCCGGTCGGCGACCTCGGCTGCGAGCTCGACATCGTGGGTCGCGAGCACGACCGTGCGGCCGTCGGCGGCGAGCCGGCGCAGCGCCACCACCAACCACGCCTTGGCGGCCTGGTCCAGGCCCCGGGTGGGCTCGTCGAGTAGCAGCAGCGGCGGTGCGGCTGCCAGCACGATCGCCAGCGCCAGCGCAAGCCGCTGACCTTCGGACAGGTCCCGGGGGTGTCGGTCGGCGGGGACGCCCGGCGCGAGGGCGGCGAGCAGGCCGGCTGCCGTACCCGACGCCACCGACGAGTTCGCGCGGGCGGCATCGGCGTCGGCGGCGCGGCACTCCGCGGCGACGGTCTCCGCGTACAGCAGGTGGCCGGGGTCCTGGGGGACCATCGCGACGTGGCGCAGGACCTCGCGCGTGCGCAACCGCGCCGGGTCGACCGACCCACCGAGGCGAACCGCGCCGCGGTCCGGCCGCAGCATCCCGGCCAGCAGCGACAGCAGCGTGGACTTGCCGGCACCGTTGCGCCCCATCACCGCCGTCACCGTCCCGGCGCGCAGCTCCAGGTCCACCCCGTCCAAGGCGCGGACGGCTCCGCGCCGCACCGACGCCCGGGCCACGTCCGCTGTGACCGGGGTCGGCGCGGGCGGGAGCGCGGGCGGTGGCGGGCCGAGCCGGTCCCGCAGCGGCCCGGCCAGCCGGCGGGCGTCCCGGACCGTCAGCGGCGGCGGCGCCCACCCGACCGCCCTGCCGAGCCGGACCACCGGCGGCGCGACCGTCGACCCGGGCAGCAGCCGGGCCGGTGAACCGACCACCACCGGTGCCCCGTCGCCGGGGACGAGCACCATCCGGTCGGCGTGGTGGGCGACCCGTTCCAGGCGGTGCTCGGCGACGACGACGGTCAGGCCCAGGTCGGCGACGAGGCGGGCCAGCGCCGCCAGCACGTCCTCGGCCGCCGTCGGGTCCAGCGCCGACGTCGGCTCGTCCAGCACCACGACCTTCGGGTGCACGGTCAGGACGCTGCCGACCGCGACCCGCTGCGCCTGGCCGCCGGACAGCGTGGACAGCTGGCGACTGCGCAGATCGGCGAGGCCGAGCAGGTCCAGCGTCTCCTCGACGCGGCGGCGCATCGTGGGCGGCGCGACGCCGAGCGACTCCATCCCGTAGGCCAGCTCCTCCTCGACGGTGTCGGTGACGAACCCCGCGGCCGGGTCCTGCCCCACCCAGCCGACGACGTCGGACAGCTCCCGGGGCGGGAACGCCGCGGTGTTCCGGCCGGCCACGATGACCCGCCCGTGCAGCGTGCCGCCGGTGGCGTGCGGCACCAACCCGTTCAGGGTGCCCAGCAGGGTGGACTTCCCGGACCCGGTGGGGCCGGCGACGAGGACGAACTCGCCCTCGTCGAAGGCCAGGTCGACACCGGAGAGCACCGGTCTGTCGGCGCCGGCATGGGTGACACCGACGCCGTCCAGCGTGACCAGGGCGCTCACGGCTGCACCGGTCCGGGGCCGGGCGCGTCTCCCGTCGGTCCGGGGACGGGCGCGCCCCTCGTCGGTCCGGGGACGGGCAGGTAGGCCGGCGGGGCCACGAGGGCGGGCAGGGCGGCCAGCAGGATTCCGGCGGTCGCCAGCGGCGGCAGCCCGGGCACCGGGAGCGGGACCGTCGCGGGCAGGAGCTGGTCGGCGCCGAACCGGCCGCTGAGCGCGGTGACCAGGACGGCGGCCGCCGCGGCGATGCCCGACCCGGCGACCAGCCATTCCCGGGTGCGCCACGGGTCCGGCCGGTACCGGGTCCGGGGATTACGCCGCGAACCGGCAGCCAGCGCGACGAAGCCCAGCGCGGTGCCGGCGCCCAGCAGCGGCAGCCCGAGCACCGGCGGGGACCCCGCGTCCAGCAACCCGTAGAGGCCGGCGAGGATCGCCAGCGGCCCGGCCAGGGAGCTGACCGCGGTCACCGCGCCGACGGCGCGGCCGGTGGTCCCGCGCCGGCCGTAGCCGCGGGCGTCCATCGAGGCCGCCAGCGCCAGGGCGCGGTCCAGCGCGCCGTGCAGCACGGGCACCGCCGTCTGACCGAATGCCCGCAGCCCGGTGGCCGGGCGCCCGCGCAGCCGCCGGGCGTTGCGGACCCGGTTCGCCTCGGTGAGCAGGGCAGGTGCGGTGGTGACCGCCACGACGACCGCGACGCCGACCTCGTAGAGCGCACCCGGCACCGTCTGCAGCAGGCGCAGCGGGTTCGCGAGGGAGTTCGCGGCGCCGACGCAGGCGAGCAGCGTCGCCAGCTGCAGTCCGGAGCTCGCACCGGCGAGCAGGCCCTCGGCGGTCACCGGGCCACCGAGCCGGATCCCGGCGAACAGCGACGGCAGCCCGACCTCCGGCAGGTCCGCGACGACGGTGGTGCCCGCCGAGGTGCCGACCAGCGCCGCGAAGGCGGTCCGGACGCCGACGACGACGACGCCCAACAGCAGGAATGTCCGGTAGGCCCGCGACCATGGGGCATCGGTCCGCCGGGCGGCGACGACGAGCCCGGCTACCGCGATCACCAGCGCCAGCAGCAGCGGGTCGGTCGTCCGGGTCGCGGCCGTGGCCAGCCCGAGTGCCCACAGCCACCAGGCGACGGGGTGCAGGGTCCGGACGCGGCGGCCCGTGGACTGGTGCCGGTCCGGCATGCGGCGCGCCCGGGCGCTCGCCGGCCCAACCGTCCGCGCCGTCCGCGCCGTCCGCGCGGGCAGCGTGCCGGTCGTCAGGTCCGGTCCGGTCGGTCGTGGCGGCGGCGCGTGGTCAGGACGGCGGTCGCGACGCCGAGGCAACCCAGCAGGCCGAGTCCGACCAGGGCGGGCACGGCGGATCGCGAGGTGGTGTCCGGCCGCCTGGTCCCGGTGAGCAGCGGAGCGCCGGCAGCGGTCTCGTCCGCTGCCGGGCCACCGACGGCGCCGGGAGACGGGCCCGTCGCCAGCCCGGCCGGGAGACCAGCCGGTGCCGAGGTGGGGGTCGCCGGAGGTGTCACGGTCGGGGTCGCTCCCAGGGCCGGGGTTGCGCTCGCCCCCTGGGTGGCCCCAGCGGGCCCAGGTGCGGTCGCGGACCCAGGTGCGGTCGCGGGATCGGGTCGGGCAGGGGTGGGGCCGGTCGACCGCCGTCGCGCCGGCGCCGGGGTGGACGCCGACGGGGAGGACGCCGACGGTGGGGTGGCCGTCCCGTGCGGAGCGGCGGTCGGCCGGTGTGGTGCTGGCACGGCGCGGGAGGCCGGCAGCGGGTCGGTCCGGCTGGGTGCTGGGCGGGTCGGGGCTGGGCGGGTCGGGGCTGGGCGGCTGGGTTCCGGGGTAAGTCGACGGGTCGGGGCCGCGGTCGGTTGCCGGGTCGGTGCGGGCCGGTTCGGCGGCGCGGTAACGGACGGCGGTGCGGTCGCGGACGGCGGTGCGGTAGCGGACGGCGGCGGCGGCGGCGACGGCGGCGAGGGAGCCGTGGCGATGGTGTCCACGCAGCCGGTGGACGGGTAGCCGTCGAACGCGCACAGAAGGCCGTCGCTGCGCAGGCGCACCGAGGCGATCGAGGACTGCATCTCTTGCGCGGAGGCCCCGGCCCGTCCGGTTGCACAGCCGGCGCGCAGCCGGGGTGGGGTCTGCCCAGGGCGGGCGTCGGCCAGGGTCCCGTAGTCGAAGACGAACGCAACGCGCTTGCGGCCCGCGGTTGCCGGAACCCCCGCGCAGACGGTGTCGAACGGGACCGACGTGCGCGGCGGCCTCCCGGAACCGTCCCCGGCCACCTGATAGCGCCAGCCCTCGACGGCGCCGTCCTTCGGGTACCAGGTCGCCGCCCCGCGTCCGGAGGCGGTCCAGCCGCCGCCGGTGCCGTGAAAGAAGACCCAGTACCGGTAAAGCGTCTGCGCGTGCGCCGGTCCCGCCGAGAGCGCCGCACCGCCGACGGCCGCGGCGGCCGTGAGCAGCACCACTGCCAGGGCCGCCCCGGCGAGACGGCGCAGACCCTCGCCCGTTCCCGGTCCCGTCACCCTGTCACCCCGTCCGCCGCCGACTCGACAGGACGAGCAATGCACCGATCACGAAGACGGCCAGCCCGCCTCCGGCCAACGGGAGGGTCAGCGACGATCCGGTCCGGGGCAGCTCCCCGGTGGGGGGGACCGGACCGGACGAGCGGGTCGGCTCCGGGGCCGAAGACTCCGCGGCGGCCGTCGCCGTCGCCGTGGCCGTCGGGGTCGGGCTCCTCGTCGCGCTGGACCGGGGCGTCGACGTGACCGGGGCCGTTTCAGTCGGGGTCGGAGTCGGCGTACGCGTCGGGGTCGGAGTCGGCGTGCGCGTCGGCGCGTTGGTGGGTGTGGCGGTGGGTGTGGGTGTCGCGGTAGGGGTGGGTGCCCCGGCGACCTGCAGCGTCGCCAGGATGCGGGCGGGGTAGTCGACACCGGCGAACGCCGCCGGGTCAGCGCCGACGGCGGCGAGTGTCAGGGCGGCCTGGCCGAGCGAACCGGGCCGGTCGACGCCCTTGTCGTCGACCAGGAATGCAGGCAGGGCGGCGGGGAGCGCCCCGACCGCCAGGGCCACCTGGTCGGCGGCGATCCGCAGCTGGACCAGCCCGAGGACCGCGGTCAGCGTCTGACCGACGCTGGACGCCCCCTGGTACTGCACGAGGCCCTTTCCGGCCTGGATGTTGCGCGCCAGGAACGCCCCGGCCAGCCGCGCGGCCCGGTCGTGATCCACGGTGACCACGCCACCCCCCGCCGACCGGCCGCCAGTGGGTCGAACGGCCCGGGCGGTCCGCGACGCGGTCGGTGTGCCCTGCGGGGTCGCAGTGCCGGACGGGGTCGCAGTGCCGGACGGGGTCGCAGTGCCGGACGGGGTCGCAGTGCCGGACGGGGTCGCAGTGCCGGACGGGCTCGGCTTACCCGACGCGCCGGTCAGCCCCGACGGGTCGGCCGGCGTCGGAGCAGACCGCCTCGCCGACGGGCAGTCCGGGGCCGGCAACTGGTCGGTGCCGCGGCGGGGCGGGACCGGGAACGCGCCGCCGGCGAAGCCCAGCAGCGCCCCTGACGTGGCGAAGGTGTCGGCGTGCAACTGTCCGTCCTGTGGCTGGAATGCCAGTCCGCCGACCTCCGCGGGATCGCCGGCTGCACACCCGACCTGCAGCCCGGCCAGCGCATCGAAGGCAGTCTTGCCCTCGGCGGTGCGAACCCCCGCCGGGTCGATCCCGTCGGCGACGAGCGCGCTGAGCCACAGTCCGGTGGAGTTGGCGTCCGTCGCCGAGCCGGCCTGGAAGCCGATGCCGCCGTCAGGGTTCTGGACCTTCCGCAGCCAGGTCACGGCGTTGGCGGCCGCAGTCCGGGTGGCCGGGGTGCCGACGCCGACCAGCGCCTGCACAGCCGACGCCGTCGAGTTGGTCTCCGGGCCGGCCGCGGTGCACGGGACCGAGGTGTCGGCGCGGTAGCTGGGGAAGGAGCCGTCGGTGCACTGCTGGCGCAGCAGCCAGCGGATGGCAGCGGGCGGCACCTCGACGTCATCGGCGACCAATCCGCCGATCGCGAGGGACTGACGGAAGACCGCGTCGTAGGTGGGGTCCTGGACGCCGAAGATCCCGTCGTCGCCGGTGCCCGGCCGGTCCCCGGCCGCGGGGGAAACGGCCGCGGGGGAAACGGTCGCGGGGGAAGCGGGTGCCGCGAAAGCTGCGGCGCTCGTCGGCAGCAGCGCCCAGGCCAACGCGGTCGCGCCGAGGACCAGGCGGGTCAGCGCGGTACGGGTGGGGGAACGACGGGTCACGGGGGGCCTCTCCGGCGGCGCGGCGTGGCGGCACGGAGGCAGAACGGCCCACGGCATCCGCTGGTCGCGGCGTCGGGCCGGGCTCCCTCCCTGCAGTCCACGACAGGTAGGTCTGGATCGAGCCGACCCCGCGGGCGATCCGACTCGTCTGGTGTTGCGAGCGGTGCTCCGGTAGGAGCGTGCGGTCGACTCACCGGACCCACGGTTGCGGGACAGCGCCGGCTTCGGACCGGCTTCTCCCGTTGAGGTCAGGGCGAATCCCACCACGCGCGCCGGGTGCGGTCAACGCCGGGCGGTAACGGCAGCCGACGGACGGCCGCTCCGGTGTGGCAGCCTCGGGGTTGCCATGGCGACCCTCACCACCCTGCTGAACCTCGAGCGCGTCAGCGTCCGCTTCGGAACACGCGACGTCCTGTCCGGGGTCAGCCTCGGGATCGCCGCCGGTGACCGGATCGGGGTGGTCGGGCGCAACGGCGGCGGGAAGACGACGTTGCTTCGCGTGCTGTCCGGCTGGATGGAACCGGATGCGGGCCGGGTCACCCGGGCCGGCGGGGCGCGGGTCGTCGTGCTCGGTCAGGGCGACGACCTGTTGCCGGACGCCACCGTGCGCTCGGCGGTCGTCGGCGACGTCCCGGACCACGTCTGGGCCGCCGACCCCCGGGTCCGCGACGTGTTCACCGGGCTGCTCGGCGGTGTCGACAGCACCGCGTTCGGGGCCGGCCTGGACACCCCCGTCGCGGGGATGTCCGGCGGTGAACGGCGGCGGGTCGCCCTGGCGGCCGTGCTGACCGGCCTCGGCGGCGACGTGCGCACCACCGCCTCGGCCCGGTCCACCGGTGCGGCCGGTGCCGGGTCCACCAGCCTGGACGGGGTCGTCCTGGTCCTCGACGAGCCGACCAACCACCTCGACGTCGACGGTGTGGACTGGCTTGCCCGGCATCTGACCGCCCGCTACGACGGCGCGGCCGGTGCCCGCGGCGCGCTGGTGGTCGTCACCCACGACCGGTGGTTCCTCGACGCGGTCTCCACCCGGACCTGGGAGGTCGTCGACGGGCGGGTGGAGTCCTACGACGGCGGGTACGCCGCCTACGTCCTGGCCCGCGCCGAGCGCCGCCGGGTCGCGGACTTCGACGAGGACCGCCGCCAGAACCTGCTCCGCAAGGAGCTCGCCTGGCTGCGCCGCGGACCGCCGGCCCGGACGAGCAAGCCGCAGTTCCGCATCGATGCCGCCAACGCGCTGATCGAGTCCGAGCCGCTGGCCCGGGACCCGTTCGAGCTGCAGCGGTTCGCCACGGCCCGGCTCGGCCGGACCGTGCTGGAGGCCGAGCACGTGGACGCCCGCATCGGCGACCGGCTGATCTTCCGTGACCTGACGTGGAACGTTGGCCCCGGTGACCGGATCGGGGTGCTCGGCGCGAACGGGTCCGGCAAGACGACGCTGCTGCGGCTGCTGACCGGTGATCTCCCACCGGCTGCCGGCCGGCTGGTGCGCGGCCAGACAGTCCGGCTGGCCCAGTTGGTGCAGCAGGTGGAGCTGGTCGACGACGAGGCCGCCGCCGATGCCGACATCCGGCTGCTGTACCCGGCCTGGCGGGTGCTGGACTCGGTCGAGCGGCTTCGCCGGGAGGTCGACCTCGGCGGCGGCCAGACGATCGGGGCGCGCCAATTGCTCGAGCGGTTCGGCTTCACCGGGGACCGGATGTGGACGCCGGTCGGGGACCTGTCGGGCGGGGAGCGCCGGCGCCTGCAGCTGTTGCGGCTGCTGGTCGGCGGGCCCAACGTGCTGTTGCTCGACGAGCCGACCAACGACCTGGACACCGACACCCTGACCGTGTTGGAGGACCTGCTCGACACCTGGCCGGGCAGCCTCGTGGTCGTCAGCCACGACAGGTACTTCCTCGAGCGCGTCACCGACCGCACCGATGCTGTCGTCGGCGACGGCACCGTCCGCAACCTGCCCGGTGGCGTCGACCAGTATCTGTCGGAACACCGCTCTCCTCAGCCGCGGAGCAGTGCTCCGACGCCCGGGACCGGGCGCCCGCCGGCGGTGGCGGAACGTTCCCCGGCCGAGTCGCGCGCAGCCCGCAAGGACCTTGCGCGCATCGAGCGGCAGATGGAGCGGCTGACCGCGACCGAGGCGAAGCTGACGGGTCAGCTGGCGGACGCGGCCACGGACTACCAGCAGGTGCTGAACCTCGACGCGCGGATCCGGGAGGTCGTCGCGGAGCGGGCCGGCCTGGAGGAGCAGTGGCTGGAGCTCGCCACGGCCGCCGACGCCTGAGTCGGTCCGACGCCTGAGTCGGCGCGACGCCTGAGTCAGCTGCCGGTGACCGTCCGCCCGGGCGCGAGGACCGTGACGGCGCCGGCGAACTGAGGCGGTGCCTCGACTGTGACGGCGAGCGGACCGCTGGCCGGGAACTCGTCCGCCGTCGGGAACCAGGCCCGGTGCCCGGCGACGAGGATCAGCAGGCCGGTGTCGTCCCCGACAGGGGCGAACGCGGTCCCCGGCGGCCCGAACGGCTCGGCGCCGACCGTCCGGCCCAGTTCGGCGACGGCCGCCCGCACGTCCGGGACGGGCACGCCGACCTCGCTGACCGAGAGCAGTGATCCGGTGCCGAAGCCGCCGACGGGGATACCGGCCGGGTCGGGCAGGCGGTGCCGCGCGATCAGCTCGAGGATCGCGCCGTCCGGTCCGCGGAAGTACACCGACTCGCTGTCCCAGCTCGGCGGCCCGACCACGATCTCGGCGTCCCCGGCCGGTATGAGGTCGACCCGCCCGCGCAGCCACCGCAGCGCGTCGCGGGCGGCGTCGGCCGGGATCGAGAACGCGAGGTGGTGGTGTCCGGCGTCGGGTGGACCGGCAACCACGCGCAGCGTCGAGCGGCCGATCTCGACCGATGCCCCGTGGACGGGCAGGCCGAGGACCTCGCCGTACCAGCGGGTGGTCGCGGCGGGGTCCGGGACGGTGAGCTCGACGCCGACGATCCGCATCCGGGTCAGCCCGCGGTCACGGCGACCCGGGCCCAGGCGCTGTTGACGTAGCCCTTCGGGTTCCACACGTCGCCCGGTCGTGCGGGGCCGGTCGACGCCGACGCGTCCCACGCCCGCACGACCAGCTCGACGGGCCCGGCGGTGACGTCGACCTGCGCGGTCCAGTGCCGCCACGCCCACGGCCCCAGCTCGTCGGCCAACTCGGCCTGGACCCAGTGCCCGCCGCCGTCGGCCGAGACGTCGACGCGGATGACCCCGCGGCCGTCGCCGGCGAACGCGTAGCCGGCGACGGGGAGCGGCCCGGCGTCCACCGTCGTTCCCGGGGCGGGGGACAGGATCGCGGCGTTGACCGCGACTGGACCCAGCGCCAGGCCGCGGGTCTCCGCGTCGCGGGCGTAGTCACCGTCGGCCGGGACCAAGCGGTAGGCGTGGGCCTGGAACCAGTTGGGCGACGGGTCGCGCCGGAGCACGATCCGGTCGACCCACTTCACGCTGCGCGCGCCGATGTGGCCCGGCACGATCACCCGCACCGGGGCTCCGTGCACCCGGGTCAACGGTTCACCGTTCATCGCCCACGCCAGCAGCACCTCCCCGGCGAGGGCCTTGGACAACTCGATCGAGCCGCCGAACCCCTGTGGCGGCGAGGCGTCTGGTGCGACGTCGGGGGCGCGGAACTCGACGTGGGCGACGCCGTCGTCCATGCCGACCGTGGCCAGCACGTCGGCCAGCCGCACCCCGGTCCACGTCGCGGTCGATGTGGCCCCCGGCCCCCACGGCGCCTCACCCGGCACGGCGCGGAACGCCTGCAGCTCGGCGCGCCGGTTTCCCGCGCACTGCAGGGTCGCTGCGAGCGTCACCTCGTCGAACTGCGCCAGGTCCGCGCGGGTGAGGGTGACGGGGGCGTCGACCAGGCCCTCGATGCGCAGCGTCCACGTCGCCGGGTCGAGGTCCGGGATCGGTCCGTGGTTGCGGGAGTAGAAGGCGTCGACGTCGGTGAGCGGTCCGGCCAGTGCTGACAGCGGTGCCTCGGCGTTGAACGGCTCGTCGGTGTGGATCACGATGTCGCCGCGCTTGCCCCATTCGGTCATCGGGCCAGTCTGCGCAGTTCGGCCGCTGGTGGAGACCGTCGGCCCGGACGGGCGGCTCGGACGGGCGGCCCGGCTCGTCGGCTACGGCGCGGAGCCGTCGACCCGCAGCGTCAGCTCCCGCAACAGCGCCGCGAGGTCGGCGCGACGGCGCGCGGACAGTCCGGCGAGCAGGTCCCGCTCGGACTCCAGCAATGCCTCGAAGCCGGCGTCGACCCGTTCCCGGCCCGACTCGGTGAGCCGCACCAGCACGCCGCGCCGGTCCCGGGGATCGGGGCGGCGCTCGACCGACCCGCGCTCCACCAGCCGATCCACCCGGTTGGTCATCGTCCCGCTGGTGACCAGCGTCTGCCGCAGCAGGTCCGACGGACTGAGCTCGTAGGGGTCTCCGGCCCGGCGCAGCGCGGCGAGCACGTCGAACTCCCACTGCTCCAGCTCGTGACCGGCGAACGACGCCCGCCGGGTGAGGTCCAGCTGCCGGGCGATCCGCCCGATTCGGGACAGGACGGTCAGCGGCGAGAGGTCCAGGTCCGGCCGTTCCCGCGCCCAGGCCGCGACTAGCCGGTCGACCTCGTCCGCGGGGGAGCGCATGTGCCGAAGGCTAGTTGCGTCAAGATTCTCGACGTCAAGACAACTCGGCTGACCGGCCGATCGGACGGGTTCGCTGCTGCGCCGGTGTGCTCACGGATCCGGGGCGGCGCCGACCGGAAAGGGTCGGGACTCTTGATCCTCGACCGTTAGTCCGGCCCGACTGGAGGCAACTCCCGTCGCCGGACGTCGCACGCCATGAACACGTCGTCGACGTATCGCCCGTTCAACAGGAACTCCTTCGTCGACACACCCTCGACAACGAAGCCGAAGTCCTCGTAGAGCCGGCGGGCGGGAGCATTCGGAGCCAGGACGCGCAATGACAGTTTGCGAGCTCCTCGACGCTGCGCCTGCTCCATCGCTGCTGTCAGGAGCTGCCGGCCCACTCCCTTGCCCTGGTGCGCCGGTGCGACGGCAAGCCCGTTGATCACCAGGACGTGCGCGTGCGATGGAAGCGGCCCGGGCTGGTTCAATCGGACATAGCCGATCACCGTCCCGTCGTCCTCGGCTACCAGCACGTCCGGCAGTGCGGTGTCCTCGTCAAGGAACGCTTGGCTGGGGTCGGGCGTGGAGCCCGGGGACACATCAGCAGTCCAGGTGGCGAGATGGATGGGCAGGAGGAATGCCTCGTCCGCACGGCAAGCCTGTCGAATCGTCGGCACGGCGAGGACGCTAGCGTGGCGGAGGCGCAGGAACGCCGGCAGCGCGTTCCGTCACCCGACTGCATTGGGGAGCGCCGCCTTGAGGTGTCGGGGGAGTTCGGCTGCTGCTGATGACCGTGCGCGTCCGGCCGGACAGCGCACACGGCTGGACAGCTAGGTATCTTGATGTCAAGATACTTGACGTCAAGACAAAGACGCCGAGCCTGGTCCTCCGGGGCTCGGTCCGCCTGCTTCGTCAGGAGAGCTCATGCCCACCTGGGACCCGGACAGCTACCTGCGGTTCGCCGACGAGCGCGGCCAGCCGTTCGCGGACCTGCTGGCCCGGGTCGGCGCGATCGGGCCGCGCGAGGTGGTCGACCTGGGCTGCGGACCGGGGAACCTGACCGCCACCCTCGCCGACCGCTGGCCGGAGGCCCGCGTCACCGGGATCGACTCCTCGACGCCGATGATCGACGCGGCCCGCGGCCGCGGGGACAGCCGGGTCCGGTTCGACACCGGCGACGTCCGCGACTGGCAGCCGGACGAACCGGTCGACGTGCTCGTGTGCAACGCGACCCTGCAGTGGGTCCCCGGCCACCTCCAGCTGCTGCCGCGCTGGTTGGCTGCCCTGGGTCCGGGCGGGTGGCTGGCGCTGCAGGTGCCGGGAAACTTCGACGCTCCGTCGCACCGGGTGCTCGCCGAGCTGGTCGCCACCGAGCCGTACGCGGCCGTGTTGGGCGCCTCGACCGAGCGCGCCGCTGCACCCGATCCCCCGGATTACCTCGCCGCCCTCGTCGCGGCCGTCGAAGGGCTCCCCGGCGAGCTCGCAGTCGACGTCTGGGAGACCACCTACCTGCACCTGCTCGCCGGTGCGGACCCGGTGCTGGCGTGGCTGTCCGGCACCGGCGCCCGCCCGGCCGTCCAGGCGCTCACCGCCGCCGACCAGCGGCTCGCCGACCGGTTCGTCGACGCTCTCGCCGAACGACTGCGCGCCGCGTACCCGCCGGGGCCGGGCGGGACCGTCCTGCCGTTCCGGCGGGTCTTCGCCGTCGCGCACCGGGTTGCCGTCGCGCACCGGGTCGACGCCGGGCACCGGGTCGACGCCGGGCACCGGGTCGACGCCGCATGACCGGGTTCGCGCGCCTGCACCACGTGCAGCTGTCCTGCCCGCCCGGAGTAGAGGACGACGCACGCGCGTTCTGGGTCGGTGACGTCGGGCTGACGGAGGTTGCGAAGCCGGCCGGGCTGGTGCCGCGGGGCGGGTGCTGGTTCCGGGCGCCCGGCACCGACCTGGAGCTGCATGTCGGCGTCGAGGACCCGTTCCGGCCGGCGACCCGGGCGCATCCCGCCCTGCTGCTGGCTACGACCGGCGCGCTCGACGCGCTGGCCCACCGGCTGGCGAGCCGCGGTCGCGACGTCCGCGTCGACGAGCTGCTGCCCGGGTACCGCCGTTTCTACACCGACGACGCGCACGGCAACCGGGTCGAGTTCCTGGCCGCCGAGCCGCAGTGACTTCCCGCGCCGCGACGTGCCGGCCACGCACGGCCCCCGGGAACGGCGGTCCGCGGTGCGAGACTGACCGGGCGGCGGGCCAGCAGGCGCGCCACCATCCGGCGTGGGGTAATTGGCAGCCCGGAGGCCTTTGAAGCCTTCCAGTCCTGGATCGAGGCCAGGCGCCGGAGCGTGTCCCTCACGGTGATCGTCCTGGCGGCGGGCGCGGGTACCCGCATGCGCTCTGCCCGTCCCAAGGTGCTGCACGCCATCGGCGGCCGCAGCCTGCTCGCGCACGTGGTCGGTGCCGCGCGTGCGCTGTCGCCGGACCAGCTGACCGTCGTGGTCGGCCATGGCAGGGACGAGGTCAGCGCCCACCTCGCCGCGGTCGACGACGCCGCGCGCCCGGTCGTGCAGCAGCAGCAGCGCGGCACCGGTGACGCGGTCCGCGTCGCCCTTGCGGCCGGCGCGCCGACGACCGGGACCGTGCTCGTCATGGCCGGCGACAGCCCGCTGCTCAGCTCCTCGACGCTGGCCGCGCTGGTGGCGGCCCGTGAGCGCGACTCGGCCGCGGTGACCGTGCTCACCGCGGTGGTGCCGGATCCCACCGGCTACGGGCGGATCGTCCGCGCCGCCGCCGCCGCCGCCGCCGCCGCCGCCGACCTCGGCCCGCTGGTGGGCATCGTCGAGCAACGCGAGGCAACCCCCGCCCAGCTGGCCGTGACCGAGATCAACTCCGGGGTGTACGCGTTCGACGGCGCGGCGCTGCCCGGTCTGCTGGCGCCACTCGGTTCGGACAACGCGGCCGGCGAGGTCTACCTCACCGACACGGTCGCCGCCGCGGTCGCCGCCGGGAAGCGGGTCACGGCGTTGCGGACGCCCGACCCGCTCGAGGTCGAAGGCGTCAACGACCGGGTCCAGCTGGCCGGCCTCGGCGCCGAGCTGAACCGCCGGACCGTCACCGCATGGATGCGTGCCGGTGTGACGGTCGTGGACCCGGCGACGACGTGGATCGACGTCGACGTCCGGTTGGCGGCCGACTGCACCCTGCTGCCGAACACCCAGCTACACGGCGCGACGACGGTCGACGTCGGCGCCACGGTCGGCCCGGACACGACCCTGGACGGTGTCCGGGTCGGGGCCGGGGCATCCGTCGTCCGCACCCACGGGTCCGGGGCGGTCGTCGGGCCGGACGCGACGGTCGGGCCGTTCGCCTACCTGCGGCCCGGGACGGCGCTGGGTGTCGGCGGCAAGATCGGGACGTTCGTCGAGACCAAGAACGTCCAGATAGGCGACGGCTCGAAGATCCCGCACCTCACATATGCCGGCGACGCGACCATCGGCGTCGGCTCGAACATCGGCGCCAGCTCGGTATTCGTCAACTACGACGGTGTGCACAAGCACCGCACGATGATCGGCGACCATTGCCGGACCGGCTCGGACACGATGTTCGTGGCGCCGGTCAGTGTCGGCGACGGCGCTTACACCGGCGCGGGGACCGTCGTCCGCCGCGACGTCCCGCCGGGTGCCCTGGCGATCAACGTCGCCCCCCAGCGCAATCTGGACGGCTGGGTCGGTCGCTACCGTCCCGGCACCGCCGCGGCAAGTGCCGCGGCGAACACGCGGGACCGGTCCGGCCAGCCGGACGGTGGCCGACCGGACGGCGGCGGACCGGACGGGTCGGCGACCGCCGTCCCGTAGGCTCGCCCGCGCCGGAACCGACCCCGCCCCAGCGGTCCGGACGCACTGACCGACGGCCACCCAGCACCGGCAGCAGTCAGCCCGCCACCAGGGAACGGAGTGCGCCCGCGCATGGAAGTGACGATCAGCAGGCCGACCCACAAGAAGCTGATGCTCGTCTCCGGTCGGGCGTACCCGGAGCTGGCCGAGGAGGTCGCAGCGCTGCTCGGCGTCGCCCTCGTCCCCACCGAGATCCGCGAGTTCCCCGACGGGGAGGTCTATTGCCGCGTCGCGGAGTCGGTCCGGGGTTGTGATGTCTTCGTCATCCAGAGTCACGGCTACCCGGTCAACGGCTGGATCATGGAGCAGCTGATCCTGTTGGACTCACTCAAGCGCGCGTCGGCCAAGCGAATCAGTGCCGTGGTGCCCTATTACGGCTACTCCCGGCAGGACAAGAAGTCCCGCGGCCGGGAACCCATCTCGGCGCGGCTGATGGCGGACCTGTACAAGACGGCCGGGGCCACCAGGCTGATGAGCGTGGACCTGCACGCCGCGCAGATCCAGGGATTCTTCGACGGCCCCGTGGACCACCTGTTCGCAATGCCGATCTTCTGCGACTACATCATCGACAAGTACGACACGTCCGAGTTCACGGTCGTGACCCCGGACGCGGGCCGTATCCGGGTGGCGGACAACTGGAGCGACCGGCTGAGTGCGCCGCTGGCGATCATCCACAAGCGCCGGGACCCGGCCCAGGCCAACGTCGTGCACGTCAACGAGGTCGTCGGCCGGGTCCGCGGCCGGACCTGCCTGCTGGTCGACGACATGATCGGCACCGGCGGCACCCTGGTGCAGGCCTCCGAGGCGCTGTTCGACAACGGCGCCGCCAAGGTCATCGTCTGCGCCACCCACCCGGTCCTGTCCGGGCCGGCGGTGGACCAGCTGAAGAACTCCCGGATCTCCGAGGTCGTGGTGATGAACACACTGCCGGTGCCCGCGGAGAAGCGGTTCGACAAGCTCACCGTGCTCTCGATCGCGCCGCTGCTGGCCCGGGCGATCCGCGAGGTCTTCGAGGACGGCTCGGTCACCCGCCTGTTCGACGGCGCTGCCTGACGCTCGCCTCCCGAGGGGCTGTCTGTCGGACGCGCATGTGCTCAGCGGGCGCGGAGGCGGCGCAGCGCATCGATCGCCCGTGAGCTGAGAGGCCCGGCGAGACGGGCCCGGGTGTCGGTGATCGCCGCGTCCCAGACGCCGTCGGAGAAGGTCGGGTAGGGGTGCACGGTGGCCGTGACGTCGCGGGTCCGCAGCCCGTGCCGGACCGCCAGGGCAAGTTCGCCGAGGGTCTCCCCGGCCCGCGGGCCGACGACCGTCGCGCCGACGACCCGGCCCCGGTGGTCCACGACCAGACGGGTGAAGCCGTCGGTCGCCCGGTCGGTGACGGCGCGGTCCAGGTGGGTGTGCTGCGTCGTGCGGACCGTCATCCGCGAGCCAGCCGACGTCACCCCGACGGCGGCGACCTCGGGCCGGGTGAAGGTGACCCGCCCGACCGTCGAGGGGTCCAGGGCGCGCCGGGTCCCGAGCAGCGCGTTGGCCGCGGCGTTGCTACCGGTGACCCCGGCCAGGTGGGTCCAGTAGGGCGGACCGGTGACATCACCGGCGGCGAACACCCGGGCGTCGGCGGTCCGCTGGGTGTGGTCGACGACGACGCTGCCGTCGGCCCGGGTTGCCGCCGACGTCGAGCCCAGCCCCAGGCCGTCGGTGGTCGGGCGGCGTCCGACGGCGAGCAGCAGCCGGTCGAAGCCGGCGGTGGTCCCGCCGGTCAGGTGGAGCACGCCCTGGTCGGGATCCCCGTCGGCCGACACCGCCCGGACCCCGAGCCGTACGTCCACCCCGTCGTTGCGCAGGGCTCGGGCGATCAACGCCGAGGCGTCCGGGTCCTCCCGCGTCAGCAGCCGGTCCGCCCGTGAGATCAGGGTCACCGCGACACCCAGACGTGCCATGGCCTGGGCGATCTCGCAGCCCACCGGGCCGCCGCCGAGGACGGCGAGCCGCTCCGGCAGGCCCCCGTGGGCGGCGAGGGCGGCCCACAACGTCGCAGAGGTGTCCGGCGCCAGTGCCTGCAGGCCGGGCACCGCGGGGACCACCGGCGTCGCTCCGGTGGCCAGCACGACCCGCCCGGCGGTGACCGTCTCACCGGCGACGTCCGCGGTGACCGCGTCCGCGGCTGCCGTGCGGCCGGTCAGGAAAGCGGTCCCGGTGGCCGTGCGGACCCCGATGGCGTGCAGCGCTTCGGGTGCGTCCACCGGTTCGATGCGCCGGACCGCCGCCTCGATGCCCGCCACGACGCCCGCCCCGTCGACGCGGACCTCGGCGTGCACCCCCAAGGCGTCGGCGGCGCGGGCGTCCGCGGCGGCGTTCCCGGCCGCGACGAGGGCCTTGCTCGGCACGCAGCCCGTCCACAGGCAGTCCCCGCCGAAGCGTTCCTGCTCGACCAGCAGCACCGACGCGCCGAGGGACCGGGCGGTCCTGGCTGCGACCAGACCTGCGCTCCCGGCGCCGATGACGAGTAGATCGACGTCGGGGGTGGCCACGGCACCACTCTGCGGGGTGGATCGTGCGGGTGTGACCTCCACCGGGCTGCGGCGGTACGGGCCTTTCGCCCGCTGGTACGACGCGCTGTCCGGGGAGCGGCTGGTCTACCGGGCCGGCCGGGTCGCCGGCATCGATGCACTCCGGCTGCGGGCCGGCGACCGGATCCTGGACGCCGGCTGCGGGACCGGACTGGACTTCGCGCTGCTGGAGGCGGGGGTCGGTCCGACCGGGTCGATCGTCGGGGTGGACGCCGCGGAGGCGATGCTGGTCCGCGCCCGGGCGCGGACCTCCAGGCACGGCTGGGGCAATGTCACGCTCGTCCGCGGTGACGCCGCCGACGTGGACGCCCTGCTGCAGCCGGGCGCCGTGGTCGACGCGGCGATGTTCACCTACGCGCTCTCGGTGATCGGGGACTGGGAGCGGGCGTGGTCCGCGGTGCTGGCCCGGGTGCGCCCCGGTGGGCGGGTCGCCGTCGTAGACCTGGGCCTGCCGACCGGATCGGCGTGGACGCTGCGGCCGTTGGCGGGTCTCGCCTGCCGGGTGGGGGGCGCCGACCCCCACCGGGTCCCGTGGCGTCTGGTGGTCGAGCAGACCGACGACGTCGTCCAGCGGGAGTTGCGGGCCGGTCACGTGCACGTCGCGGCAGGAACCGTGCGCCGGACAGCCGTTATCCTGTGAGGGTTGCCCTGGCGAGGGCCGGAGCCGTCCAGCACCACCGGACGGAGTCGGGCCGTGATCGACGGGGGTGTCGCCGGTGCTCCGCTCCGTCTCCGCCCGTGCCGATCCCCGGGGCCCGTGAGACCGACCACCGACCAGACCAGACCAGACCAGACCAGACCACCGACACGACCCCGGGCACCGACACGCAGGGAGCACCCGCATGGCCAAGGAGATCGACCTCGTCATCAACGCCGAGCCGCGCACCGAGTTCGGCAAGGGCGCGGCCCGCCGCATCCGTCGCGACAACAAGATCCCCGCCGTGCTGCACGACCACGGCGCGGCGCCGGTGCACCTGGTCCTGCCCGGCCACCAGGTGATGCTGGCGCTTCGCGCGTCGTCCAACTCGATCCTCACGGTCAACACCGGCGCGGGCAGCTCGCTGGCCCTGCCCCGCGAGATCCAGCGCGACGCGATCAGGGGGCTCATCGAGCACCTCGACCTCGAGGTCGTGCGCCGCGGTGAAAAGATCACCGTCGCCGTCCCCGTGCATGTCGTCGGCGACGCCGCGCCGGAGACGCTCATCGTCACCGAGCTGACCGAGATCGAGGTCGAGGCCGACCCCACCGCCATCCCGGAGCGCATCGAGGTCGACGTGCAGGGCCTGCGCGCCGGCACCGTGCTCACCGCCGGCGACCTCACGCTGCCCGCCGGTTCCATCCTGGTCACCGAGCCCGAGATCTCCGTCGTCAACGTCACCGGGCAGCAGACCGCGGAGGCCGCCGACGCCGAGCTGGCGGCAGCCGAGGCCGAGGCCGGTGTGGTCGCGACCGAGCCCGAGACCCCGGGCGCCGAGGCGGAGACCGAGGGCGGGTCCTCGGACGGGGACTCGGCCGATCCCGCTGCGGCGGTCCCGCAGTCCTGAGCCCCCCCGGTACGCCGGGCCCGGACGACCGCTGGCTGGTCGTGGGGCTCGGCAACCCTGGCGCCAGGTACGAGGCGACCCGGCACAACGCCGGGCGCCTCGTACTGGACGTCCTCGCGGGACGGGTGGCCGCCCGCTTCGCCCGGCACCCCCGCGCCAACGCCGAGGTCGCCGAGGTCCGCTTCGGTGCGCTGCCCGGTCGCCGGGTGGTCCTGGCCCGGCCGCGCACGTTCATGAACGACTCGGGTGGACCGGTCGCCGGCCTCGCCGCCTACTACGGGGTGGACGCCTCCGGCGTCCTGGTGGTCCACGACGAGCTCGACCTCGAGCCCGGGACCGTGCGGATCAAGGTGGCCGGCGGCGACGGCGGCCACAACGGCCTGAAGTCCATCCGGTCCTCCCTGGGCACCGGGGACACCACCCGCGTGCGGGTCGGGATCGGCCGTCCGCCGGGGCGGCAGGACGCCGCCGACTACGTGCTGAAGGACTTCTCCCCGGCCGAGCGCCGTGAACTGGGCGTGACCCTGGAGGTCGCCGCCGACGCGGTCGAAGCCGTGGTCCTGTCCGGGGCGGCCGCGGCCCAGAACACCTTCAACGCCTGAGCCGCGCGAGCCGTTCGACGCCCGGCACGGCTCCCCGGGTCGGCTCCCCGGGCCGGGCCTACGCTTGGCCTGGGCGTCACCGATCGGGTGGTGCCCGATCCACGGACCGGGCCGACGACGTCGCCCCCGGCCCGTCCTGCTGTCGTGTCGTGCCCCGACCCGCAGCGCTCCGTCGCGCGAGAGGGATCGATGTCACAGTCCACGCTGACCCGTCCGGCCGGCAGTGCAGGCAGGCCGGGTGACGGTGCGGGCGGGCCACCTGCGTCGGGCGCCGGCGCGGGCGGGACGAACGGCACGCCGCCCGCCCCGGCCGACGAGGCACCGGCAACCCTTGCCGCGCTGCTCGCCGCGCTCGCCGCGGACCCGGCCCTGACCGCTGCGGTGGCGGGCTGGCGGGATGGCGACCTGCGGCACGACCTGGTCGCCCCGACCGCCGTCCGTGCGGTGCTGACCACCCTGCTCGCGGGCGCCCGGGCTCCCGGCGCGCGCGACGGCGACAGCTCGGTTCCGGCAGCCGGCCCGGTCGTCGTCGTCACGGCCACCACCCGCGAGGCCGAGGACCTGGCCTCCGCGCTGCGCAGCCTGATGCCGGCCGACGACGTCGCGCTCTACCCGAGCTGGGAGACGCTGCCGCACGAGCGGCTCTCGCCCGGCAGCGACACGGTCGGTCGGCGCCTGGCCGTCCTCCGGCGCCTGGCGCATCCGGACGGCACCGGACCCCGGGGGATGCCCTCGGTCGTCGTCGCGCCGATCCGGTCGGTGCTGCAGCCGCAGGTGGTCGGTCTGGCCGACCTCGTTCCGGTGCACGTGGCGGTCGGCGACGAAGTCGGGCTGGACGCGCTGGTCGAAGGCCTCGCCGCCGCGGCGTACGGCCGGGTCGACCTGGTCGAGAAGCGGGGCCAGTTCGCCGTCCGGGGCGGGATCGTCGACGTCTTCCCGCCGACCGAGGAGCACCCGGTCCGGGTCGAGTTCTTCGGCGACGCGGTGGACACCATCCGTCGATTCGCGGTTGCGGACCAACGCACGCTGGAGTCCGTCGACTCGCTGTGGGCCCCGCCGTGCCGGGAACTGCTGCTCACCGACACCGTCCGGGGCCGGGCGCGAGCACTGCTCGCCAACCACCCCGAGCTGTCGGACCTGCTCGGCCGGATCGCGGACGGGATCGCCGTCGACGGCATGGAGTCCCTGTCCCCGGTGCTCGCCGATGCCCTCGAGCTGTTCGTCGACGTCCTGCCCGACGGGGCCGGCGTGCTGGTCCTCGACCCGGAGCGGGTGCGGACCCGCGCCCACGACCTGGTCGCCACCAGCCGGGAATTCCTGGACGCGAGCTGGGCGAACGCCGCGGCCGGCGGCCAGGCGCCGATCGACCTCGGCGCCGCCGCCTACCAGGACTTCGGCGAGGTCCGGGAGCACGCGCTCGCCGGTGGGCTGCCGTGGTGGACCCTCGGACCGCTCGGTTCACTGAGTGGGTCCGGCGGGGGCACCGCGGACCACGCCGCCGACCCGGTCGCCGTCGCCAGCGAGTCCGCGGAGACGTCCGGGCGCATCGACCTGTTCGACGTGGACCCCTACCGCGGAGATGCCGAGCGGGCGGCGAAGGACCTGTCGGTGGCCCTGCACGCCGGGTGGGCGGCCGTCGTCGTCACCGCGGGCCCGGGCAGCGCCAAGCGCCTGGCGAAAGTCCTGACCGAGAACGGTGCTCCGGCCCGGGTGGTCCCCGCGCTGCCGGACCCGCTGCCGACCGACATCGTGTTGGTGACGACGGGTGCTCTCGTCGGCGGGTTCCGCGCGCCGGCACTGAAGGTCGTCGTGCTCGGCGAGGACGACCTGACCGGTCGGGTGGGCTCCAGCACCCGGGACATGAGAAAGATGCCGAGTCGCCGGCGCAACACCGTCGACCCGCTGGCGCTCAAGCCCGGCGACTTCGTCGTGCACGAGCAGCACGGTGTCGGCCGGTTCGTCGAGATGGTCGAGCGGACGCTGAACAACGCGACCCGTGAGTACCTGGTCGTCGAGTACGCGCCGTCCAAGCGGAACCAGCCCGGCGACCGGTTGTTCGTCCCGACCGACTCCCTGGACCAGCTGTCCCGCTACGTGGGCGGCGACGCACCGGCGCTGGACAAGATGGGCGGCGGGGACTGGGCGAAGCGCAAGGGCCGGGCGCGCAAGGCGGTCAAGGAGATCGCCGGCGAGCTGATCCGGCTCTACGCCGCGCGCAACTCGACGGTCGGGCACGCGTTCGGCCCGGACACCCCGTGGCAGCGGGAGCTGGAGGACGCGTTCCCCTACGCGGAGACGCCGGACCAGCTGGCCTGCATCGACGAGGTCAAGGCGGACATGGAACGCCCGACGCCGATGGACCGGCTCGTCTGCGGCGACGTCGGCTACGGCAAGACCGAGATCGCCGTGCGTGCGGCGTTCAAGGCCATCCAGGACGGCAAGCAGGTCGCGCTGCTGGTACCGACGACGCTGCTGGTCCAGCAGCACGGGCAGACGTTCACCGAGCGGTACGCCAGCTTCCCGGTCAAGGTCGCGCAGCTGTCCCGGTTCCAGTCCCGGATCGAGTCCGCGGCCGTGCTCGCCGGACTGGCCGACGGCAGCATCGACCTGGTGATCGGCACCCACCGCCTGCTCTCCGGCGAGGTCCGGATGAAGGACCTCGGGTTGGTCATCGTCGATGAGGAGCAGCGGTTCGGCGTCGAGCACAAGGAGGCGCTGAAGCGGCTGCGGACCTCCGTGGACGTGCTCAGCATGTCCGCGACCCCGATCCCACGGACGCTGGAGATGGCGGTCACCGGTATCCGGGAGATGTCGACGATCGCCACCCCGCCGGAGGAGCGGCACCCGGTGCTCACCTACGTCGGCGGCTACGACGAGAAGCAGGTCGGTGCGGCGATCCGTCGGGAGATGCTGCGCGACGGCCAGGTCTTCTTCGTGCACAACAAGGTCAACGACATCGAGCGGGCCGCGGCGAGGATCGCCGAGCTCGTGCCGGACGCCCGGATCGCGGTCGCCCACGGGCAGATGGGCGAACACCAGCTGGAGAAGGTCATCGTCGACTTCTGGGAGCGGCGCTTCGACGTGCTGGTGTGCACGACGATCGTCGAGTCCGGCTTGGACATCCCGAACGCCAACACGCTGATCCTGGACCGCGCCGAGACGATGGGCCTGTCCCAGCTGCACCAGCTGCGCGGACGGGTCGGCCGCGGGCGGGAGCGGGCCTACGCCTACTTCTTCTACGACGTGGACCGGCCGATGACGGAGACCGCGCACGACCGCCTGGCCACGATCGCGCAGCACACCGACCTCGGGGCGGGGACCGCTGTGGCGATGAAGGACCTGGAGATCCGCGGTGCGGGCAACCTGCTCGGCGGGGAGCAGGCCGGGCACATCGCCGACGTCGGCTTCGACCTCTACATCCGGCTGGTCGGTGAGGCGGTGACGGCGTTCCGCCGTGGTGGTGAGGACGCCGAGGCCCCCGACGTCCGCGTCGAGTTGCCGGTGGACGCGCACCTGCCGCACGACTACCTCGCCAGTGAACGGCTGCGGCTGGAGGTCTACCGGCGGCTGGCCGACGCAGCCGACGACGCGGCTGCCACCGCCGTGGGCGAGGAGCTTCGCGACCGGTTCGGTGCCTGGCCGGAGCCGGTGGCCAACCTGTTCGCGGTCGCCCGCTTCCGCTCCCATGCCCGCCGGGCGGGACTGACCGAGGTGACGCTGGCCGGTCGCCACGTCCGGTTCGGCCCGGTCGAGCTGGCCGACTCGGCGCGGATGCGCCTGGACCGCCTCTACCCCGCCTCATTGGTGAAGCAGGTGACCCGTACCATCCTGGTGCCGCGCCCGACCACGGCCCGGGTCGGCGGCGAGCCGCTCCGGGATGTCGCTCTGCTCGAATGGTGCGCCGGTGTGTTGGAGTCGGTGCTCGAGGTGCCGGCACAGCCGCCGGCCGACACGAGCGCGGGTCAGCCACCCCGTGGCGGCCCGCCCGGGGTGGCTGGACCGGGCACTCGAGTACTGCAGGAGGTCGGAGCCAGGTGAGGATGCACGGCAGGTCGCGGAGCACCGCCGCATCGGTGGCCGTCGTCGTCGGGGCCGGCCTGCTCGCCGGGTGCGGCGGTCCGGTCCTTGCCGGCAGCGCTGCGACCGTCGGGGACACGGCGATTTCCCAGCGTGAGCTGGAGCAGCGGGCCACCGAGTTCCTGGACGGCCTGCCGACCCAGCAGCGCTCCTCGGCCAACGGCCGGCTCCCGATCGTGCAGACGGCGATCCTCAACGAGCTGGTGCTGGAGCGTCTCGTCGGCGGCGCGGCCGGCCAGGCCGGGGTTCAGGTCAGCGATGCCGCCGTCTCGACCCAGGTCACCCAGGCGACCACCGCCGCCGGCGGCCAGCTCGACAGCCAGCTCGCGCAGAATTACCTGACGCGCGATCGGCTGCCCGGGCTGCTGCGCGTCAACCTCCAGGTCTACGCGATCGGCCGCCGGGGAGCGCCGGCGAACACGACCGACCAGCAGGCCGCGCAGCGCGCCATCGCCTACATCACCGACCCGGCGCGGAAGCTGCCGGTGCGGATCAACCCGCAGTACGGGACCTGGCAGGGCGTGACCATCACCCCGGCGAACGGCTCACTGTCCTCGGTTGCCGCCAACGGAGCCACGGCCGGTCCGACGCCGGCCGCGCCGGGCGCCCAGCCGAACCCGAGCGCCGAGCCGACGCCGAGCGCCCAGCCCACCCCGGGCAGCTGAGCGCCACCGACGCGGGCGGCCCCGAAGCGGCCGCCACCGACGCGGGCGCCACCGACGCGGGCGCCACCGACGCGGGCGGCCCCGACGCCGGGCGCGACCAGGTGGCGCGGCTGGTCGCGATCATGGACCGGCTGCGATCGCCGGGGGGCTGCCCGTGGGACGGCGAGCAGACCCACGCCAGCCTGGCCCGGTACCTGCTCGAGGAGACCTACGAGGTCCTCGAGGCGCTCGACACCGGTGACCGGGTCCTGCTGCGGGAGGAGCTCGGCGACCTGTTGCTGCAGGTGGTGTTCCACGCCCGCATCGCCACCGAGGACCCGGCCGCACCGTTCGGGTTGGACGACATCGCCGGCGACGTCGCCGACAAGCTGGTCCGGCGCCACCCGCACGTCTTCGCCGGCGAACCGACCGACCGCGCGGACCTGCACGCGAGCTGGGAGCGACGCAAGCGCGCCGAGAAGCAGCGCCGCGGTGTGCTCGACGGCATCCCGACGGCCATTCCCGCGCTGTTGCTCGCCACGAAGTACCTGGACCGGCTCGCAGCCGCCGGCGCCGCGGTACCCGAGGTGGCGGCGACCGGAGATGACGCAGACGTGGGCGCAGCGGTCGGCGCGGACCTGCTCGACGCGGTGGTGCGGGCCCGCGCTGCGGGTGTCGAACCGGAGCAGGCACTGCGGACGCACCTGGCCGCCCTCGCGGCCGCCGTCCAGGCAGTCTGACGCGGGGGCGAGCGCCGCCCGCCTCTCGCAGCGGTCAGGCGACGGAGCGCCCGCGCCACGGCCACCCTCCGGGACACGCCGGGGTCCGTCCCGCGGATGCTGCCTGCCGGCCGCGACCGCGCCGTTACGGTGGCACTGACCCCGGTGCGACAGCGTCGCCGCCCCACCCGGCACGGTCGTCCAACCCCGGCGCGGTCGCCGGCGGGCGCCGGTGCCCAGCCAGCCAGGAAGGTCCGCCACGTGGCCACGATCGAAGCAGTCGGAGCCCGCGAGATCCTCGACTCCCGGGGCAACCCGACCGTCGAGGTCGAGGTCGCCCTCGACGACGGCACCGTCGCGCGGGCCGGGGTACCCAGCGGTGCGTCCACCGGTGCCTTCGAGGCGGTCGAGCTCCGCGACGGCGACCCGGACAGGTTCGGTGGCAAGGGTGTGACGAGGGCCGTCGAGGCCGTCCTCGGCGAGATCTCCGACGCGGTCGTCGGGCTGGAGGCCAGCGAGCAGCGGCTGCTCGACGCGGTGCTGATCGACCTGGACGGCACCCCGAACAAGGCCCGGCTCGGCGCGAACGCTATCCTCGGCGTCTCCCTGGCGACGGCCCGGGCGGCCGCGGAGTCCGCGCAGCTGCCGCTGTTCCGCTACCTGGGTGGCCCGAATGCGCACCTGCTGCCGGTGCCGATGCTCAACATCCTCAACGGCGGCGCGCACGCCGACACCGGGGTGGACATCCAGGAGTTCATGATCGCGCCGGTCGGGGCGGCCACGTTCGCCGAGGCGCTTCGCTGGGGCTCGGAGGTGTACCAGGCACTGAAGTCCGTTCTGAAGACCAAGGGGCTGCCGACGGGCCTGGGCGACGAGGGTGGGTTCGCGCCGAGCCTGCCGCGGAACGCCGAGGCGCTGGACCTGATCACCACCGCGGTCACCAAGGCCGGCTTCACCCCCGGTACCGACATCGCCTACGCCCTCGACGTCGCCGCGACCGAGTTCTACGCCGACGGCGCCTACACCTTCGAGGGCGAGCAGCGCGACGCGGACTGGCTCATCGGCTACTACGAGAAGCTGGTCGCCGACTACCCGCTGGTGTCGCTGGAGGATCCGCTGGCCGAGGACGACTGGGCCGGCTGGGCCAAGCTCACCGCGTCGCTCGGTGCGCGGGTGCAGGTCGTCGGCGACGACCTGTTCGTCACCAACCCGACGCGGCTGCAGCGCGGCATCGACGAGGCCTCGGCCAACGCCCTGCTGGTGAAGGTCAACCAGATCGGCACCCTCACCGAGACCCTCGACGCGGTCGACCTCGCGCACCGGCACGGGTTCGCCTGCATGATGAGCCACCGCTCGGGCGAGACCGAGGACACGACGATCGCGGACCTGGCGGTCGCGGTCGGCACCGGGCAGATCAAGACCGGTGCTCCGGCGCGGGGCGAGCGGGTCGCCAAGTACAACCAGCTGCTGCGCATCGAGGAGGAGCTGGACGAAGCCGCCCGCTACGCCGGCCGGTCGGCCTTCCCCCGCGCCGGTTCGGCGTCCGGACCGGTGTCGGCCGGCCCGGTCCCGTCGGCGGGTTGACGGAGCCCCGGGTGGGAGCACTGCGCACGCCGGGCAGCGGGACGCCGGGGCGTGTCTCGGCCGGTCCACGGCCGGCGGCGCCGCGCCCGGCACGCGGCGGGTCGCGGTCGGCGACCGCCGGCCCTCATCGGAAGGCTCGCCGGCCGCTCACGCCACCCCCCGCCCACGAACCGTCCCGGCCCGAACGACGCCTGCCGGTGGTGTCGACGGCCCGGGTCGGGATCCTGCTGCTCGTCCTCGCCGGACTGGCGCTCTCCGCGGTGCTCCCGGTACGGACCTACCTGGAGCAGCGCTCCCAGATCAGTGCTCTGGAACGGGGGGTCGCGGACGAGCGGTCAGCGGTGGCCGGGCTGCAGGTGACCGCGGCGCATTGGCAGGACCCGGCCTTCGTCAGCGCCCAGGCCCGCGAGCGCCTGCGGCTGGTCGCGCCCGGCGAGACCGGCTACATCGTCACCGACTCCGGCGCGGCACCCTCGGCCACCCCGGCGCCGGCTGCCCCACCGACGGCGACCGCCGGCCCGGCCCGTCCGACGGTGCCGGTCCGTCCGACGGTTTCGGCCCGTCCGACGGTGCCGGTCGTCCGGGGTGGCGAGGCGACGGCCCGCCTCGGTTCGGCGGCCCCGTGGTGGACTCCGCACCCGACGCCGGGCCGGTGACGGCGCTCTGCCCGAGGGCACCCACGCCCCGTCCCGCTGCCGTGTCGCCGGCGGATCTGGCAGCCGTCACCGTCGAACTCGGCCGGACCGCGAGATCGGTGCACTCTGTCGCCCACCGGTGCGGCTGCGGGCTGCCCGACGTCGTGACCACGGAGCCGCGGCTGCCGGACGGCACCCCTTTCCCCACCACGTACTACCTGACCTGTCCGCGGGCGGCCTCCGCCGTCGGTCGGCTGGAGGGTGCGGGGGTGATGGCCCGGATGACCGCCGAGCTCGGGACGGACGCGGTCCTGGCCGCCGGCCACCGGGCCGCCCACCGGGCCTACCTCACCGCGCGCGCCCGGCTCGGGCAGGTGGCGGAGATCGCCGGGGTGTCCGCCGGGGGCATGCCGGACCGGGTGAAGTGCCTGCACGTGCTCGCCGCCCACGAGCTCGCCGACGGTCCGGGCGTCAACCCGCTGGGCGCCCGAGTCGTCGCCGAGCTCGACGCCGACGGCAGCTGGGGCGGCATCGGGCCCTGCGTCGAACTCTCGGCCGCCCCGTTCACGGTGCGCCCGGCACGCGCCGAGGACCTGCCTCGGTACCTCGCAATCCGGAACGACGCCGCCCGGTGGATGCTGGACCACGGGATCGACCAGTGGCAGCCGGGGGAGTACGACGCCGTCGCCGCTACCGGGCTGGCGGCGGGGGACCTGCACGTCGCCGAGCTGGCCGGGGTGGTCGTCGGTGGACTTCGGCTGATGGACGCGGATGCGGACGTGTGGCCGGAGGCGATCGGCGAGCCCGGCGTCGGGTACGTGCACGGGCTCGTCCTCGACCGCTCGGTTGCCGGCCTCGGGTTGGGGGGCCGGTTGCTCGACTGGGCGGCCGACTCGGTCCGTACGGCCGGAGGGACGTTGCTCCGGCTGGACTGCCGGGCCTCGAATGGTCGGCTGCGCGCCTTCTACGCCGACGCGGGTTTCACCGAGGTGAACGTGCGCGAGGTCGACTTCGCTTTCCGGCCGGGCTCGACGACTCGGCTCGTGTGCTTCCAACGTCAGCTGGGCGTCGCCGGCGATCCCGACGGCGCGGGCCGGTGAGGGTCGCCGCGATCGACTGCGGGACGAACTCCATCCGCCTGCTCGTCGCCGACGCGGGGGGTCCGCGGACCGGGGCGGGGCTCGACGGCAGTCAGCTGCGGGAGGTCGACCGCCGGATGCGCATCGTCCGCCTCGGTGAGGGCGTCGATGCCACCGGTCGGCTGTCGGATACGGCCCTGGCCCGGACCTACCGGGCGTGCGAGGAGTACGCGGCGGTGCTGGACGAGCTGCATCCGGACGCGCTGCGGTTCGTCGCCACGTCGGCCACCCGCGACGCCGCGAACGCCGACGTCTTCACCGCCGGCGTGCGTCGCCGGCTGGGGGTCGACCCGGAAGTCGTCTCCGGCGCCGAGGAGGCGCAGCTGTCGTTCACCGGCGCGCTCGCCGGGTTTGCGGGGCAGTCGCCGCCGGGGCCGGTGCTTGTGGTGGACATCGGTGGCGGATCGACCGAGTTCGTGCTCGGCTCGATCGCGGGTGACGACGCCACCGGTGACGGTGACGGTGACGGCTCGCCGCTGGGGGTGTCGGTCGACATCGGCTGCGTGCGCCTCACCGAGCGGGTGCTGTCCGGGGACCCGCCCGACGGCGCACAGGTCGCCGCCGCAACCCACCTGGTGGACGCGGCGATCGACGAGGCCGCCCGGGCGGTGCCGCTGGAGCAGGCGCGGACCCTGCTCGGGCTGGCAGGTTCGGTGACCTCCGTCGCCGCGGCGGTGATGCAGCTCGACCGTTACGAGCGTTCCCGCATCCACCACGCGCACCTGGCAGCCGACCGGGTGCACCAGGTCACCGGGGACCTGCTGACCATGACCCGGGCCGAGCGGAGCACACTCCCGTGGCTGCACCCCGGACGGGTCGACGTCATCGGCGCCGGCGCACTCGTGCTGGACCGCATCCTCACCCGGGTCGGGCCCACCCTGGCCACGCCGGAGGTGATCGTCTCCGAGGAGGACATCCTGGACGGGATCGCCCTGAGCCTGCTCTGACCTCGCCCGGGCACCGCTCCTCCGGCGGGTCGATGGCCCGGTCACCGACGCAGCTGCTCCCGGGCGACGCGGTACAGGGACACCCAGTGGTCGGCGGTCAGGTCCCGGGGCAGCCGGTGGCCGCTGAGCGCGTCCTGCCTGAGCCACCGGTCGATGATCCGGGCAGGTAGGCGCGTGCTGAGGATCTCGGCGAGGCCGCGACCCCGGCCGGTGAAGACCTCCCGGACCAGGGTTTGGTAGTCGCGCCGGTCCACCGGGTCGAGGAGCAACTGGGTACGCCGGCGGATGATGAGGATGCCGCCGTCGACGGAGGGAACCGGGGTGAACGCGGCCGCGGGGACCCGCTGGGCCAGGGCGAACTCGTACCAGGGCCACCAGCTCGCGGTGAGCATCGTGGTTCCCCCCACGCCGGCGCGCTTGCGGGCGACTTCCCATTGCACGAGCAGAACCGCGGTGTGCCAGAGCTGCTGGGGCATCAGCCTGCGCAGCAGTGGTGTGGTGATCCCGAACGGGACGTTGGACACGATGTCGTGCGGGTAGGGCAGGTCGACCGTGAGCAGGTCCGCCTCGACGACGTCGACCCGTCCGGCGAAGCGTCGACGCAGGCGGGTGACTGCCCGCGGGTCGAGCTCGACGGCGGTGACCGGTCGGCCGAGGGAGAGAAGTGCTTCCGTGACAGCACCGTTCCCGGCACCGAGCTCGAGGATCGGACGCGGCGGAGCGTGCCGAAGAATGGCGGCCATCGATGCCGGGAACCGCTTGTCCAGCAGGAGGTTCTGCCCGAGTTCATGGCGCCCGCCGTACGGGGTGACCGGTCGGGGTGCGGCCGGGTGCGGTACGGCCGTGTGAGGTGCGGCCGTGTGAGGTGCGGACGTAGGTGACTGGCGGGGTCGGGGTCGGGACATGGGTGTCCTGTTCGGGAGTCGGCGGATGCCGAGCGCACAGGACAGCGGGCGGGTGCCGGAGTGTCAGGGGCGCGCTCGGCTACGGCGGAACCGGCGGAGCGCGTCACCGACCGACACCGGTGAGCGGTTCGGTCGGGCTGTCCGGGTACACCCCGGACAGGGCAGGCGGCGCCGGGTCAGGCGGTGCGCGTGCGCGTGTATGTCACTGACATGAGCACAGTAGGCCCGTCAGGCGCCCCTGTCGGCGTGCGAGCGCGTCTGGGCTCGGGCGCTGAGCCGCGGTTCACGTCGGAGTGGCCGGCGCGACCCGGTCAACGGCGCCGAGGAAATCGGCCGTGCGCGGCGAGTCGCTGCCCGACACTAGCCGGAGCAGCAAGGGGGCCGCTCGCTGTCCCCGTGTCGAGCGGAGGGGGCGCGGTCATGGGATCGCTGTCCGGGCGGGTGGTGCTGGTGACGGGCGCGAGCAGGCGGATCGCGATCGGTGCGGGCATCGCGCGGCGGCTCGTCGCGGACGGCGCGGCGGTGTTCCTGCACTCGTGGTCGCCTCACGACGAGGAGCAGGCGTGGGGCGCCGATCCCGGCGGTCCCGAGGCGCTGTTGGCAGAGTTGCACCAGCGGGGCGGCCACGTCGCGCACCTCTCGCTGGACCTCGCCGATCCGCAGGCGCCCGCCGCGCTCGTCGAGGCGGCGGTCCACCGGTTCGGCCGCCTCGATGCCGTGGTCGCCAACCACGCCCGCAGCTCGCGTCAGTCCTTGGAGCAGTTGACCGCCGCGGAGATCGACCTCAGCTACGCGGTCAACACCCGAGCCACGTTGCTGCTGGTCCAACAGTTCGCCGCCCGCTACGACGACCGGCCCGGCGGCCGCATCCTCATCTTCACCTCCGGGCAGTACCACGGTGCGATGCCGGCCGAACTGCCGTACATCGCGTCCAAGGCCGCGCTGCACGAGCTGACCGCCAGCCTGGCGGTGCACCTGGCACCGCGCGGGATCACCGTCAACTGCGTCAACCCGGGACCCAACGACACCGGTTATGCCGACGAGCACGGACGAGCAACCGTCATCGCGAAGAACCCCGGCGGCCGCTGGAGCACTCCGACCGACACCGCCCGTCTGGTCAGCTGGCTGCTCAGCGACGAGGCCGACTGGATCACCGGGCAGACGATCGCCTCCGACGGTGGCTGGTCGGCCGCCCGCTACTGACCCCTCGACAGGCGACCGAACGGCCGACTCGTCGGGTCGCCGCACCGGGTGGACGATCACCGCATGACGGTCGAGGTCGTGTTCGAGACGCACTCGGTGAGCGTGGACAACGAGCGCGGCGTCGCCACCGGCTGGCTACCGGGGACGTTGTCGGCGCGGGGCCGGGCGCTGGCCGTCGAGCTGGGGCAACGACGCCGGAACGACGGGTTGGTTGCGATCTTCACCTCCGATCTGGGCAGGGCCGTCGAGACTGTGGAGGTGGCGTTCGCCGGCTCGGGGATTCCCGTATTCGTCGACTGGCGGCTGCGTGAGTGCGACTACGGCGAGCTGAACGGCGCGCCGAAGGCGGCGGTGCACGGCGAACGTGGTGGTTACCGGCGCACCCCGTATCCCGGTGGCGAGAGCTGGGAGCAGGCGACCGGACGGGTGGAGCGCGTACTCGACGACCTGTCGACACGATGGTCCGGCCGCCGGATCCTGGTGGTGGGACACCTCGCGACCCGGTTGGCACTCGAACAGCGGACCAACGGAGCCGACCTCGGCGAGCTGCTCGAGCGAGACCTCGCCTGGCAGCAGGGGTGGGACTACCGACTGGACTCGTCCCAGTAGGTGCGGCGAGGTGCATCAGCTCTCGGCCCCGTCAAGGCGGTGTCCGCGCCGATGGGACACCCGCCACGGACTCAACCGCGGCGGGTGGTGATCGGCTCGTGACTGCGGTGGTGGCGACCACTGTGCAGCTGCAGGGCGCTGACGACGAGCGGGAAGTGACTGAACGCCTGCGGGGTGTTCCCCAGCTGGCGGTGGGCTCGCGGGTCCCACTCCTCGCTGAACAGGCCGACGTCGTTCCGCAACCCCAGCAGGCGTTCGAACAGCGCCACCGCGTCCGCGGTGCGGCCGGCGGCCTGCAGGGCGTCGACCAGCCAGAACGAGCATGCGAGGAAGACGCCCTCAGCCCCGCTGAGGCCGTCATCGGTGGATCCGGTCTGATAGCGCAGGACGAACCCGTCGTCGGTGAGTTCCCGTTGGATCGCGTCGATGGTGCCCAGGACACGGGGGTCGTTCCCGGGCAGGAAACCGACCCGCGGGATCATCAGCAGGCTCGCGTCCAGAGCGGTTGCGCCGTAGGACTGGACGAAGGTGTTCCGTTCGGCGTCGAAGCCGTGCGCGAGGACGTCGGCGCGGATCTGCTGTCCGAGCGCCTCCCAGCGGTCGGCGGGACCGGCCAACCGGCTGGTCCGGACCGCGCGGCTCATCCGGTCGGTGGCCACCCAGGCCATCACCTTGGAATGGGTGAAGTGCCGACGGGGGCCGCGCACCTCCCACAGGCCATTGTCGGGCTGGTCCCAGACACCCTCCAGGTGGTCCATCAGCGCGGTCTGGACATCCCAGGCGTCGTCGTGCGTCGCGACGCCGGCGTCGCGCGCCAGCGCTAGTCCGTCGAGGACCTCGCCCCACACGTCGAGCTGCAGCTGGTCGGCGGCCGCGTTCCCGACCCGGACCGGGGTCGAGCCCTCGTACCCGGCCAGCCACGACAGCTCGGTCTCCGGAATCCGGCGGGACCCGTCCAGGGCGTACATGATCTGCAGCTTCGCCGGGTCGCCGGCCACCGCCCGCAGCAGCCATTCCCGCCACGCCCTGGCCTCCTGGAGGTAGCCGGCAGCGAGCAGTGCCTGCAACGTCAGCGTCGAGTCCCGCAGCCAGCAGTACCGGTAGTCCCAGTTGCGCGGTCCACCGATCTGTTCGGGCAGTGACGTCGTCGCCGCCGCGACGATCCCGCCGGTGGGGGCGTACGTCAACGCCTTCAACGTCAGCAGCGACCGCTGGACGGCCTCCCGGTACGGGCCGTCCACCCGCCCGGAGCTACGACCACTCCACGTCGACCAGAAAGCCATCGTGTCGACCAGCGCGTCCTCGGCGTGCACCACCGCCGGCGTGGGTTCGTGGCTGCTTCGCCAGGTCAGCACGAACGGCACCCGGTCCCCGGCGCGGACGGTGAAGTCCGAGACCGTGCCGAAGTCCTCCCCCCGCGTGGCGACCGGGGTCCGCAGCCACACCGCGTCCGGGCCGGCGACCGCGTGGACGTGGTCTGCGTGGTGGCGGACCCAGGGCACCACCTGCCCGTAGTCGAACCGCAGTCGCAGCTCCCCGACCATCGGGACCGCGCCCGACAGTCCCTCGACGATCCGGACGACGTCGGCAGCCTTGCCTCGCTGCGGCATGAAGTCGGTGACCCGGACCCGGCCGTCCGGGGTGTCCCACTCGGTGTCCAAGACCAGGGTGTCCCCGCGGTAGCTGCGCCGGGTGCACACACCGCCGGCCGCCGGCGCCAGCAGCCACCGACCCGCGTCCGGGCTGTCCAACAGGGCAGCGAAGCAGGCGGGGGAGTCGAAGTGCGGCAGGCACAGCCAGTCCAGCGACCCATCCCGGCCGACGAGCGCCGCGGTGTGCAGGTCGCCGATCATTGCGTAGTCCTCGATCCGGGACATGTCCGCTCCTCCGGTTGGCAGATTTCGGAGCGCGTCCGTGCGACCGCGTCCCCGGGGGCAGTCTGGGCCAGCAGGCACGCGAACACGCACCTCACGACAACCAGGGGAGACAGCATGCTGCTCGACGGGAAGACCATCGTCGTGACCGGGGGCAACAGCGGCATCGGTGAAGCGATCGTCGTTGCGGCGGCGGCCCAGGGCGCCAACGTCGTCATCGACTACGTCGTCCACCCGGAGGAGACCGCCGAGGTGGTGGCCAAGGTCGAGGCCGCCGGCGGCCGCGCTGTCGGGGTCCAGGCGGACGTGACGAAGGCAGCGGACCTGCACGCGATGGTCGACGCGGCCGTCCACACCTTCGGCCGCCTGGACGTCCTGGTCAACAACGCCGGCATCGAGACCCGGACCTCCCTGCTGGACAGCACCGAGGAGGACTACGACAGGGTGCTCGCGATCAACCTCAAGAGCGCCTTCTTCGGCACCCAGTTCGCGGCGAAGCAGTTCCTTGCCCAGGGTGACGGTGGCCTGATCCTCAACATCTCCTCCGTCCACGAGGACTGGCCGATGCCCGGCAACATCGCCTACTGCGTCTCCAAGGGCGGCATGCGAATGCTGACCCGCACGGCCGGGGTCGAGCTCGGGCCGCACGGGATCCGGGTCGTCAACATCGGACCCGGCGCGGTCGCCACCCCGATCAACGCCTCGACCAGTGCGGACCCGGCCAAGCTGAAGAAGCTGCAGGACGCCATCCCCCTCGGGCGGATGGCGCAGCCGGCCGAGATCGCCGACGTCGTCATCGAGCTCGCGTCGGGCCGCTCGGCCTACCTGACCGCGACAACCGTCTTCGTCGACGGCGGAATCATGCAGGGCAGCGTCGGCCTCTGAGACCCGTACAGTTGTCGTAATCGAGCTCGCGTCGGGCCGCTCGGCCTACCTGACCGCGACAACCGTCTTCGTCGACGGCGGAATCATGCAGGGCAGCGTCGGCCTCTGAGACCCGTACAGTTGTCGTAGGGCAACTACCGGCCCGGGAGCGGATCGCGGGAGGCGGCCAAACCATCGGCACCACAGGCACCACAGGGATCACCCATGACCCAATCCGCACAGGGGAATCGTCCGATCGGCGCGGGCGACGACGCCGATGTGGCGCTGCTGGCGATATGCCGGCTGGCGCTCGCGACCACCATCCGGGCTGGGAACGTCGTCGAGCCACCGTTGTCGCCGACCCAGATCCGCACGTTGACCCTCCTGGCCGCGGCGCGGGACGGGCTCAGCGTCACCGCGGTCGCCGACGCCCTCGCCGCGACCGTCCCGTCGGCCAGCCGAATCGTCCAGCGGCTGGTCCGGGACGGCCTCGTCGAGCGGACCGCCGGGCCAGGACACGAGCACCGGCTGGCATTGTCCGCGGACGGTGCGGCGGCGCTGGCAATCGTCAACCGGGCCCGGCTGGTTCCGCTGCGGGCGCTGCTCGACCGTCTGGCCGTCGGTCGCAGCCGCAGTGTCGTCACAGCCCTGCAGGACGTCCTCGACGCGGTCCGCGACACGGACGAGGTTTGGTGAGCACCGCTCGCACGGTGTTCATGCCCCTGTCCGCCGGTGCAACCTCGTGAACCTGCTGCCGCAGTTGCCCCTCTGGGCCGAGATACTCGTGTTCGTCGGCTGCTCGGCCGTCATCTGGGTGGCTGGGAAGTACCTGTCGGACTACACCGACGTGCTGGCCGACCGCTTGCACCTCGGCCAGGCGCTCGGTGGGTTGATCCTGCTCGCGGTCGCCACCAACCTCCCCGAGCTGGCGATCACCTACAGCGCGGCCGCCAGTGGTCAGCTCGATGTCGCGGTCAGCAACATCCTCGGTGGCATCGCCCTCCAGACCGTCGTCCTGGTGGCACTGGACGCCTTCGGCGTACGGGCCAGGCGGCCGCTGACCTACCAGGCCGCCAGCCTGACGCTCGTCCTAGAGGGCGCCGTCGTGATCGCCGTGCTCGTCGCGGTCGTGATGGGAACCCAGCTGCCGGCGTCCCTGGTCCGGTTCCGGCTGTCCCCGGACGTCGTGCTGATCGCCGTCATCTGGGTGCTCGGACTGTTGCTGACCCAGCGCGCGGCGAAAGCGCTGCCGTGGAAGGACAGCGGGGAGGCACCAGACAGCCAACCGCAACCACGCGGGCACTCCAAGCGGAAGAAGGTTGACGGCGCGAAGAAGATCGGAACCGGCCGGGCAGCGCTGGTGTTCGGTATCGCGGCGGTGGCCACGTTGGTCGCGGGCGCCCTCGCCGAGGAGAGCGGCACCGCGGCAGCGGGCAAGGTCGGCCTGTCCGGAGCGTTGTTCGGTGCCACCGTGCTGGCTGCCGCAACGTCACTGCCGGAGTTGTCGACCGGGCTGACCTCCACCCGCGCCGGGGACTACAAGCTGGCATTCGGTGACATATTCGGCGGCAACGCCTTCCTGCCCGTGCTGTTCCTGCTCGCCACCGTCGTGTCCGGGAAGGCCGTGCTGCCACACGCCCACGCATCCGACATCTACCTCACCGGACTTGGAGCGCTGCTCACACTCATCTACATGCTGGGGTTGCTGTTCCGGCCCACCCGGCGCCATGCCCGTCTGGGCATCGACAGCGCGGCCGTGCTCATCGTCTACGTCGTCGGTGTCGTCGGCCTCGTCGTGCTGCCAAACTGACACGCGGCAAACTGACACGCGGCAACCCGACGCGTCCGGCCCACGATCCCTACCCCGGGAGATCCGAGGACGACGGTGGAGCACAGCAGGGACAGCAACGGACCGGTCACCGGGTCCCGCGGACGCCGCGTGGTGATCGTCGGTTCCGGGTTCGCCGGGTACTTCGCGGCCCGGAAACTGCGGGGGGCCGCGGTGGACCTCACCGTCCTGTCGGTATCGGACAGTCTGCTCTACGCACCCTTCCTGCCCGAGGTCGCTATCGGCACGATCGATCCCCGATCGGCGGTGGTGCCGCTGACCGAGACGCTGCCCGGGGTGCGGGTCGTGCGCGGCCGGGCCGTCGGCGTCGACCGCCCTGGGCGAGCGGTGCACTACCTCGACGCAGGGGGCGTCCACCAGGTCGTTCCCTACGACCGCCTCCTGTTGGCACCGGGCAGCGTGACGAGGCTGCTCGACATCCCGGGGCTGGCCGAGCACGGGATCGGTCTGAAGACCGTGGCCGAGGCGCTCTACCTGCGTGACCACGTGCTGGGCCGCATCGAATCGGCCAACGAGATGGCGGACCCGACCCGACGGCGAGCGGCCCTGACGTTCGTCACCGTCGGCGCCGGATACGCCGGGGTCGAGCTCACCGCGCAGATGGCCCGGATGATCGACGGACTGCTGCCGCTGTACCCGCGGATCTCCCGCGACGAGGTCCACTGGCTGCTCGTCGACGTCTCCGCGGCCGTCCTGCCCGAGCTCGGCCCCGAGCTGGGGAAATCGGCGATGCAGCTTCTCCAGCACCGGCGCGTCGACGTCCGCCTCGGGGTCAGCATCCGGGAGCTCACCGCCGACCACGTCACCCTCACCGACGGCACGGAGCTGGACAGCTCCACCGTCGTCTGGTGTGCGGGTGTCACCGCCAACCCGCTGATCGCCACCCTCGACCTGCCCACGACCAAGGGCCGGCTCGTCGTGGACACCGAGCTGCGGGTTCCCGGCCACCCGGAGATCTACGCGATCGGTGACGCCGCGGCGGTGCCGGATCTGACCAAGACGGCGCCCGGCAAGGACAGCCACCCGCTCTGCCCGCCCACCGCGCAACACGCGATGCGGCAGGCGACGGCGGCGGCACGCAACATCGCCGCCGACCTCGGTGACGGCATCGCGGAGCCCTACCGTCACCGCGACCTCGGCTTGGTGGTCGACCTCGGGGGCCCCGACGCCGCCGCTACGCCGCTGGGCTTCCACCTGCGTGGGCGGCTGGCGAAGGCGGTCACCCGCGGCTACCACCTGGCGGCCCTGCCCACGGTCCGGCGCCGACTCCGGGTGGGGACCGACTGGGCCCTGGCCGGACGGCGTCCCGACGACGTCTCCTTCGGCCTGCTACCCGAAGCCGAGGCGCTCATCCCGAACGCCGAAGGCACCGCCTGACTCCCGGTTCGGCAGGGTGCAGCGTCACAGCGGCTCCCAGCTGTCCTCGCCGCCTGCCGCCGCGGGTCGTGCCCGGGCGGCCACGAGCTCGGCGTCGCCCGGCCGACCCGTGGCTTCCGGCGAGCCGACTGCTTCAGCCGGCGGCAGCGAGGCGATGACCAGACCGGCACCGACCCCGCAGACGATCAGCGGCCCCGCCACGCCGGTATAGGCGAGCACGAAGCCGGCGGCAGCCAACCCGATCGCGCCGAGCAGGCAGGCGGGCAGCTGGGGCCACGCCGCCGGCCCCAGCGCCAGCCACCGTCCCGTGCGCCGCCGCACCGGGCTCGGCGCGAGTGCGGCGACACAGAACAGCGTGGCCGTGCCGGTCGCCGCGAGGATCTCGTTCCCCACGCCGGAGAGCCGGCCGCCGTCGAGCGGGGTCAGGCCCATGATGGTCAGCCGCTGCAGCGGTGAGCCGAGCACCAGGTCCACCGCAACCACCGCAACGGTCAACGCCGCGACCAGGACCGCGGCCCGGCGCGACCGCCGGCCCGGTGGTGCAGTCACCCGGGCAACCACCCAGCAGCCGACGGCCACGACGACCGCCCAGCCCACGACCGCCGCCGCCAGTGCAGCCGCAGGTGCCGATGCGGACCACCACGGCACCAGGGACGCCAGCCGCGTTGCCACCGGCGTGCCCGCGACGGCCAGCCCGACCGCCCGCAGCAGCGATCCGACGCGACGCCGCGGTGCCCGGCGGCCGGTTAGCGCCGACGCGATCAGCAGCAGCCCGGCGGCGGTGCCGAAGGCCGCGTAGAACCGGGGTGTCACGTCCGGCACGACCCGGGCTCGCACCTCATCGGTACCTAGCCGGGCCAGGGTTCCCGTCGGTGTCGCAGCAGCGGGGGTCGACGTCCAACGGCTGCCGACGAACGTCGCCGGGCGGTCGGTGATCCCGGCGGCCGCCAGCGCGGTCGGCGCTACGTCGGTGAGCTGCACCAGCCCCGGCCACCGGGTCGAGTCGGTGTCCAGCAGCGCGGCGTGGCCGTCGGGGCCCGGTCCGGGGAACGCCGGCCCGACCGCGGCAGCGACCCGCAGGCCCTCGGCGCCGGCCGCTCCGACCGGCACGTCGTCGACCCCGACGACGAGCACGGTCCCGCCCGGCGGCAGCAGGACGGCGACGCGGGCGAGCACCCGGTCCGCGGCGGCCGCGGACGGCCCCGCGTCGACGATCGTCACCGCGCACCCGGTGAGCACGTCGTGGGTGATCGACCGCGGGTCCGCGACGTAGCTGTCCACGTCACCGGTCGGGCCCGCGGCCGCCAGGGCCGCACCCGGGCCGACTGCCGTCACACAGGACCGTGCGCCGGACACGGCCGCCGACAGCGAGCCGATCCGAGCGGCGAACGGCGAGCCGGCGTTGCGCTGCGCCAGCTGGTCCCAGCCGCGGACCCGACCGGCCGAGCGGGGATCGGGGACCCCGGACCCGGCGTCGGGAACGACCGGCACCGAGGTCGGGTCCACGACGACGGAGGGAACGGCGGGACACCGCCCGGACGGTCCCCGGTCCGGCCCGACGGCACGCCGCCCGGCCGACAGTGTCAGCCACCCGTCGACGGGGCAGGTCGGGTCCTGTCCGGTCCGCACCGACATCGACCCCACGACACCACGCCCGGCGAGGCCGGTCAGTTGCGGCACCGACCGGGGGAGCCGATCGGTCACCGACCACGCGGCCGCGTCGATGCCGACCACCACGACCGGTCCGGGTGGGGCGTCGGCGGCTGTGGCCGGGGTCGCACCGACCGCCAGCACGGTCACGGCGAGGGACCCGATCAGGGCGGGGACGCACCGCCGTCCGGGCACCGCAGCACAGTAGGGCCGACTCGCAGGTGCACAGTCGGGCGGTGTCCGTGCCGCTCCCGCACCCCCGTACCCGACTGCCCTCGGCCACGCCCGTGCCACCCGGCAGCGGCTGGCCCGGCGATCCGGCCGACGCCGCGACACCGGTGGCGCAGGACCCTGCGGCCGTCGTCGACCTCGCGGCCGGCGCCGCGGACCTGCCCGGGCTGGAGGCGGCGATCTCGGTGTGCCGCGCCTGTCCACGGCTGGTCACCTGGCGGGAGCAGGTCGCCCGAACCGGACGGCGCGCCTACGCCGGACAGCCCTACTGGGGACGGCCGATCCCGGGGTGGGGTGGCGACCGTGCCCGGATCCTGCTCGTCGGGCTGGCACCGGCGGCGCACGGCGGCAACCGGACCGGCCGGGTCTTCACCGGCGACCGGTCCGGGGACCACCTCGCCGCGGCCCTGCACGCCGTCGGCCTGGCGGCGAAGGGGACCAGCACCGACGCCGCCGACGGCCAACAGCTGACCGGACCGCGCGGCAGTGTCCGGATGGCCGCGGCGGTCCGTTGCGCACCGCCGGCCAACCGGCCGACTCCCGCCGAGGCCGCCGCATGCGCCCCGTGGCTGCATCGGGAACTGGAACTGATCGCCCCCGACCTGCGCGTCCTGGTGGCGCTCGGCGCTATCGCCTGGTCAGCGGTCCTGGCCGCGCTGCCGGCGCTGGGCATCACCCGGCCCCGGCCCGCGCCGCGGTTCGGGCACGGCGCGAGCTGGCAGCTGCCCGGTCCGCTGCCCGGGGCGACCGAGCCCGTCGTGCTGCTCGGCTGCTACCACCCGAGCCAGCAGAACACCTTCACCGGACGGCTCACCGCGGCGATGACGGAGGCGGTGCTGACGGCCGCGGCGGACCTGGCCGGTTGCACACCCGGCAGGCGGCTGTGATCCGATGGCCCGGACAGCGACCGGACCAGGAACGAGGAGGGGACCGATGACCGACGCGCACCCGGCAGGGCCCGAGCAACGGCCCGGTCTGGCTCCGCTGATCCCACCGACCCTGCAGGCACCGGGCTCACCCCCGGCCCGTCGCGTGCTGATCGTGGGCGGCGGGTACGTCGGCCTCTACACCGCGCTGACGCTGCAGAAGGCGCTGCGTTCGGAGCTCAAACGCGGTCAGGTGCAGATCACGGTCGTCGACCCGCGCTCCTACATGACGTACCAGCCGTTCCTGCCCGAGACCGCCGCCGGGAGCCTGGAGGCCCGGCAGGTCGTCGTGTCGCTGCGCCGGGAACTCAAGCACTGCGCCGTGATCGACGGACGGCTCGTCGGGTTGGACCACACCGGCAAGCGGGCCCGCATCGAGCCCGGCGTCGGGTCGGCCTACGACCTCGGGTACGACGTCGTCGTGGTCGCGCCCGGATCGATCGCCAAGACCTTGCCGATCCCGGGCCTGGCCACCGTCGGCATCGGCTTCAAGCAGGTCGAGGAGGCAATCGGCCTGCGCAACCACATCCTCAACCGGCTCGACGCCGCCGCCTCGACGGCCGACCCGCAGGTCCGGGCGCGGGCCCTGACGTTCGTCTTCATCGGTGGCGGCTACGCCGGAATCGAGGCGTTCGCCGAGTTGGAGGACATGGCCCGGTACGCCACCCGCTACTACCCGAACGTGGCCGCCGACGACATGCACTGGCTGCTCGTCGAGGCCGGTGGGCGCATCCTCGGCGAGGTGAGCGCTCCGATGGCCACCTACACCCTCGACGAGCTCCGCGGCCGCGGCATGGACGTGCGGCTCTCCACCCGACTGGACAGCTGCGTGGACGGCAACGTGGAGCTGTCCGACGGGACGTCGCTGAGTAGCGACACCGTGGTGTGGACCGCCGGCGTCAAGCCGAACCCGGTGCTGGAGTCGACCGACCTCCCGCTGGACAGCCTGCACCGGATCCCGTGCACCGCGGACCTGCGGGTCCGGGGCGTGCCCGACGCGTGGTCGGCGGGCGACTGCGCGGCCGTGCCGGACCTGACGAAGGGCGACGGTTCACCGGACAGTCCCACCTGCGCGCCGAACGCCCAGCACGCCGTCCGGCAGGCGCGGCTGCTCGGCAGGAACATCGCGCACAGTTTGCAGGGGCGCCCGACGAAGGACTACCGGCACAAGTACGCCGGGTCGGTCGCCAGCCTTGGCCTCTACAAGGGCGTGGCCGAGGTGTACGGCGTCAAGCTCAAGGGGTTCCCGGCCTGGTTCATGCACCGGACCTACCACCTGAGCCGGATGCCGACGACGAACCGGAAGGTCCGCATCCTCAGCGAGTGGACGGTGGCATTGCTGTTCCGCCGGGACGTGGTGTCGATCGGCGAGATCGAGATGCCGACCCGCGACTTCCGCGCGGCTGCCGGTCCGGTGGACCGGGCGGCCGACCGGACCAGGCGGGACACGACCCCCCGGAACACGGCGCACGACCGGCGCCGGGCGCAGGACCGGAGCAGCTCAGCGATCCTCGACCAGACAGGAGCAGACGTGACCGACACCGCCGGACCGGGTGGCCGGCCGACCCCCGCCGAGGAGCGCAGCTCCCGCGAGGAAGGCCTGCCCGCCAAGACCACACGCGACTCCGAGCAGGAGGTCTACGCCGGGGACGCGCCCGACGCCCCGACCTTCGGCGACACCGCCGAGCCGGTCGCCCCCGCCGACGAGGCCGTGAGCCGAGGCTGACGGTCCAGGGACGCGGAGCCCGGAGGCGTCCGCCACCGCCCCCGTGGCCCAACTGGCAGAGGCAGCCGGCTTAAACCCGGTCCAGTGCGGGTTCGACCCCCGCCGGGGGCACTGGGCCGGGGCACTGCGCCGGTGACCGACTCGGCCGCAGCCGCAATCAGACGTCGCGGGAGACCGCGGCCTCGACGCGTTGCACCTTCCCGGTGAGCTCGCCGTCGTGACCCGGCCGGATGTCGGCCTTGAGTACCAGCGACACCCGGGGCCCGTAGGCGGCTACCGCCTCGCACGCCCCGCGGATGACGGCCATCACCTCGTCCCAGTCGCCCTCGACAGTGGTGAACATCGAGTCCGTCCGGTTCGGCAGGCCGCTGGCACGGACGACGCGCAACGCGGCGGCGACTGCCTCGGTGACGGAGTCCGGTGCGGACCCGGCGGCCGGGCCGCCGGGCAGTGGGCCACCGGACGGGCTGACCGAGAACGCAGCAAGCACAGGGCGACCGTAGCCGCCGGCCCGGACCGGTGGCTAGGTGGGCGGTGACGTCGGCGGCGATGTCGGCGGTACGTGGGCGGCGATCAAACCAATCCGGCGGGTTCCGGACCCCGAAGAGTGTGCACGCCTCCGTTGACTGTGCGCGACCGACTTGTCCGCAGATGACCGACGGTCACCGATCGACGGCCCGATTCGATGGTTGATTCTCACAGTACGTGACCACGAACGAGTGACGGAACGGTCGGTGGGTTGACGTGAGCAACGGTTGTCTGCATGACTTGGCTCCGGCGTCCATCCTTGCCCGAGTCCTCCGCTGTGGTCGGGCCCGAGACGGTCGTACGTCGCGATCGGTACGTCTGATCGCCGAGCCACAGAGGTCGCGTCGTCGCCACCCCCGCACCGCCAACGACCCGGGACACAGGTTGTTGAGTTCAGTGGGAACCGACCGGCCGCCGAGAGGTGATGGCACGCGATGACGCAATCGCGCAACGTCTTGCGCGCCCACCGGCACGACCGGGCGCTGGAGCGGGAGAACCCCCGTCTGGGGGACGCGTCCCGCATCGCCGCCGGTGCCTGGTCGCTCACCGCTCCCGCGGTGGCTCCGGGTCCGCTGGTCGACGACCCCGCTGCGGTGCTCGACGACCCCGGGGTCGAGGGCCGGGTGCTCGACGCCGCGCGGCTGTCCGACGAAGTGCTCACCGACCCGACCCTGGCCGCGCTGACCGCGAGCGACGCTGGGGTGTCGCTCGTCCCGGACACCGCCCGCAGGTCCGGTCCGACGGGCCCGGGCGGCTCCGGGTCGCGGCCACGCGGACGCGGTGACAATGTCACCGACTGGAGTCGGCAGTACCTGCAGCGGCTGACAGCCATCGACGTCGTCTCCGGCGCGGTCGCGAGCACCGTCGCCTCGGTCGTCGGATTCCCGGGCGCCTCGGCCGAGCGCAAGACGCTCGTTGCCGCCGTGTTCACCGCCGGGTGGATCATGATCCTGCTGCTGAACCGGACCTACGAGAACCGCCACCTGGGTCTCGGGTCGGAGGAGTTCAAGCGGGTCCTCAACGCGGGGCTGATGATCATCGCCGTCATCGCGGTCTTCGACTTCGGGCTGAAGCTCGACCTGGCCCGCCGGTACGTGGTCGTCGCGGTGCCCATCGCGGTGGGCCTGGACATCGCGGGCCGGTTCGTCCTGCGTCGCCACCTGCACCGGCGCCGTTACCACGGCGAGGCGATGAGCCGTGTCGTCGCGGTCGGGCCGATGGCAGCGGTCGCGCACATGACGGCCCAGCTGCGGACGGAGGCCTACCACGGGCTCGAGGTCGTCGGCGCGTGCATCGTGGAGACCCGCGGTGACGTGGGCCGCACCGGCGTGGACGGCCGGGTCGGGGACGGCTCGGTCACCGGTTGGGACGACCACCTCTACGACGAGCTGGAGGTGCCCGTCGTCGGTGGGATCGAGGACGTCGGCGACGCGGTGATCCGCCTGGACGCAACCGTCGTCGCCGTGATGAGTACCGGCGACCTGCCCGCCGGCGCGCTGCGCCGACTCGCCTGGTCACTGGAGCGCACCGGCACCGAGCTGCTCGTCTCGCCCGGGCTGGTCGAGGTCGCCGGACCACGGCTGACGATCCGGCCGTACTCCAACCTGCCGCTGCTGCACGTGGACCAGCCGCGCCTGTCCGGCCTGAGCCGGTTGCTGAAGTCGGGCCTGGACCGGGTGCTGGCGGCGCTGGGACTGCTCGGCCTCAGTCCGTTGCTGCTGCTGATCGCCGTCCTGGTGAAGGCGACCTCGACGGGGCCGGTGTTCTTCCGGCAGACCCGGGTGGGGCTGGACGGTGAGCCCTTCCGGCTGATCAAGTTCCGGTCGATGGTCGCCGGCGCCGACCGGCAGATCGGCCTGCTCCGGGAGCAGAACGAGAACGACGGGGTGCTGTTCAAGATGAAGCGGGACCCCCGGATCACCGCCGTCGGCGCGAAGCTGCGCCGCTTCTCCCTCGACGAGCTGCCCCAGCTGTTCAACGTCCTCGCCGGGTCGATGTCGCTGGTCGGGCCGCGGCCCCCGCTGCCCACCGAGGTGGAGTCCTACCACTCCGACGTGCGCCGGCGACTGCTGGTGCGGCCCGGGATCACCGGGCTGTGGCAGGTCAGCGGCCGATCGGACCTGTCGTGGGACGACTCGGTCAGGCTGGACCTGAGGTACGTGGAGAACTGGTCGATGTCGCTGGACTTCTACATCCTCTGGCGGACGGTGCGGGCGGTCCTCGGCGGTCGAGGGGCCTACTGACCGGTCCCGCCGATGCGGCGCTGGCTGCCCGCATCGCCGGCGAGGTCGGCCGACGCCTGCTGTCCCTGCGCGACGACCCTCCGCCGGGCGGCCCGGATGCGCTGCGGGCGGCGGGGGACCGGATCGCCGACGCGCTCGCGCACGAGCTGCTGACCCGCTTCGCCCCCGCGGACGCCGTGCTGAGCGAGGAGTCGCCGGACAGCGCGGCGCGCCTGCGGTCGCGGCGGGTGTGGATCGTCGACCCCCTGGACGGGACCCGGGAGTTTGGGCAGCCGCCGCGCAGCGACTGGGCCGTCCACGTCGCCCTGTGGTCCGCGGACGCCGACGACCTGGTGGCGGGCGCGGTCGCCCTGCCCGCGACCCGGCGGGTGCTGGACTCGGCGACCGTTGCCACGGTCCCGGCACGCACCGGCCGCCGCGCCAGGGTGGTCCTGAGCCGGTCCCGGCCACCGCCTGCCGGGCACCGCGTGGCGGCGGCCCTCGATGCCGACGTCGTGTCGCTCGGGTCCGCCGGCGCGAAGGTCGCCGCGGTCGTGGACGGCTCGGCCGACGCCTATGTGGAGACGGGCGGGCTGCACGAGTGGGACAGCGCCGCCCCGGTTGCGGTCGCTCGAGCCGCCGGGTTGGCTGTGGTTCTCCCGGACGGGTCGCCGCTCGCCTACAACCGCCGGGACACGGTCCAGTCCGGGCTCGTCGTCTGCCGTCCCGAAGCGCTGGCCGCCGTCCTGGCCGCGGTCGCTGCCGGCGCCCGTTGATCCCCACCGCAGCGCAGCGGTCCGCGACAGCGCCCTGTGCTGCAACGATGGGCGCGTGGCAACCGACCGCGACACGCCGGAACACGTCGGAACACGCCCGGGCGGTTTCGAGCCGGCTGGCCTCGACCCGGGCGGCTTCGAGTCGACCGGGTCCGGTCCCTCGCTCGATCCCGGTGCTCGTCGGGCCGCGGAGGCCGGCGACGAGGTGTTGGCCGTCGAGGCGGCCGAGGAGTCCCGCGAGAGGTCGGCCGGGTCCGAGCAGTCGGCCGGGTCCGAGCAGTCGGCCGGGTCGAACGGCGGCCGGCCGCCCGTCGGGGAGTCGGCGGCGACTGCAGCGGCTGGTGCGGGTGGCAACATCTCGACGAGCCCGCCGGCGCCTGGCGGTCGCCTCACTCAGGCCCGGCAGGCGCTCGGCCGTGTCGCCGCCAGGTTGGGGCCGCCGCCGGTTCCACCGGCGGGCTCCTCGCGGGGCGCCGGGGGCGCCGTTCCGATGAGCGTCCCTCGTCCGACGGCGGTCCAGGGCGGCCCGATCCAGGTACGGCCCGCCGCCTCGCGGACGACCGCCCGCGTCGCCGCCGTCGCCGCGATCGTGGTCGCCCTGGTGTACGGCGCCGCGATGCTGCTCTGGAACGTCCGCAACGTCCTGCTGACGGTGTTCATCGGCCTCTTCCTGGCAATCGGCTTCGATCCGGTGATCACCGGCCTGCAGCGGGTGGTCAAGCGCAGGGGCCTGGCGGTGGCGGTGTTCTTCATCCTGCTGCTGACGTTGCTCGCCGGGTTCAGCTATCTGGCACTGCGCCCCGCGGTCTCGCAGCTGCAGCAGCTCGCCGGCTCGATCCCGCAGTGGATTGCCGACGCGCGCAACACGAACACCCAGGTGGGCAGATTCCTGTCCCGCCCCGACGTGTCCAGCCGCGTCAACGACTTCGTCGCCACTCTCCCGGCACGGGCCGTCGGCTCGGTCGGCACGGTGTTCAGTGTGATCGGCGCGATCCTGGGCGGCACGGTCACGACGCTGGCCATCCTCGCGCTGATGATCTACTTCATGCTGTCGATGCCGCGGATGCAGCTGTTCGCGGCGGCCGCGGTGGGCGGCGGCGAGCGGGCCGGCGTCATGAGCGAGGCGCTGTCGAAGGTCGGCGGCTACGTCATCGGGCAACTGACCATCTGCGCCTGTGCCGGCATCGCGTCGGGGACCTACTTCCTCATCATCGGAGTGCCGTACGCGGCGGTGCTGGCGATCGCCGTGGCGATCTTCGACGCGATCCCGCAGGTCGGCGCCAGCTTCGGTGCATCGGTGTCCACCCTGGTCGCGCTGACCCAGTCCGTGCCGCTCGCGATCGGCACCCTGGCCTTCTTCCTCGTCTACCAGCAGCTGGAGAACTACCTGATCGCGCCCCGGCTGTTCGCCCGCTCGGTCAACCTGTCCGCCGTCGCCGTGCTGATCGCCGTGCTCGTCGGCGGCTCTATCGCCGGGGTGGTCGGAGCGCTGGTCGCACTGCCGCTGGCCGCCGCGCTGAAGACCGTTCTGGCCTACGTGTTCCGGGACCGGCTCCACGCGATCGACGTCGTGAAGCCCGACGAGTCCCGGCACGAGGTGACGTGAGTGTGCCGGGTCCGGCGCCGGACCCGGCGCCGGCGCCGGCACGTCGACGGTGTCCGTGGCCGGGAGTCGACACCGACCCGCTGTATGCCGCCTACCACGACGACGAGTGGGGGCGGCCGGTCCACGGCAGCACCGCACTGTTCGAGCGGCTCAGTCTCGAGGCGTTCCAGTCGGGGCTGTCCTGGGTGACGATCCTGCGTAAGCGCCCGGCGTTCCGGTCGGCGTTCGCCGGGTTCGAGCCGGCTGTCCTGGCCGGTTGGGGCACGACCGAGGTGGACCGGCTGCTCGGGGACGCCGGCATCGTCCGGAACCGCCGCAAGATCGACGCCGTGCTGACGAATGCCCGGGTCATCGCAGACACCGGCCTCGACCTCGACGAGCTGCTCTGGTCCTTCGCCCGGCCCGCGGGTTCCCGGCCACGCCGTCCGGCGGCGCCCGCCGACGTCCCGGCCGCCACGGGGGAATCGGCGGCGATGGCCCGGGAGCTGCGCCGCCGGGGCATCGGGTTCGTCGGCCCCACCACGGCGTATGCGCTGATGCAGGCGACCGGGATGGTCGACGACCACGTCCTCGGCTGCTGGCTCGCCGCGACCGGCCCCTGAGGCAGCGCGGGAGCTGACGGCGCTGTCGGCCGTCCGCGCGACCGGCTGCTGGGAGCATGGCCCGGTGAGGATCCGGGACCGGTCGCCGAGGGTGGGACCGGACAGCCCGGGTCCACGGCCCGACGGCCCAGTCGCGATGACCCCGGTCGCCGTGACTCCGGGGGCCGTGACTCCGGGGGCGGTGACTCCGGGGGCGGTGACTCCGGGGGCGGTGAGCCCGGGGGCGGTGAGCCCGGGGGCCGGTGCGGCGGCGGGTGACGGTGTGGAGCCGGGGCGGTCGCTGGTCCGCAATACCCGCACGATGGCGACCGCGACCGTCGCATCCCGCGTCACGGGATTCCTGCGGACGGCGGTCCTGGCGGCGGTGCTGGGCGTCGGCGGGCTCGGGCAGGCCTACAACGTCGCCAACACGTTGCCGAACAACCTCTACGAGTTCCTGCTCGGCGGCATCCTGACGTCCACCCTGGTCCCGTTGCTCGTGCAGGCCCGCGAGCGCGACGCCGACGGCGGGCTGGCCTACGCGCAGAAGCTGTTCAGTCTGGTCGTCGCGACACTGGTGGTCGTCTCGGTCCTCGGGGTGCTCGCAGCGCCGACCCTGGTCGGCCTCTACGACGGCAGCCCCAATGCCGACGAACTGACGCTCGCCGGCAACTGGGCCCGGTTCTTCCTCCCGCAGATCGTCTTCTACGGGATGACGGCGGTGTTCGGTGCGCTGCTGAACACCCGCGGCCGCTACGCCGCGCCGATGTGGGCGCCGGTGCTGAACAACGTCGTCGTCATCGCGACGCTGGTCCTGTTCGTGCTGGTCCCCGGGCCGGCCGAGCCTGGTCCGGGAGCCCTGTCGACCGCCCAGTTCGTCGTGCTCGGGGTCGGCACCACCGCCGGCGTCGTCGCGATGACCGTCGCCCTGCTGCCGTCGTTGCGCGCGGTGGGCATCCGGCTCCGCCCGCGGGTGGACCTGCGCGGCCTCGGCCTGGGAGCCATCGGGCGACTGGCCGCCTGGACGCTGGTCTACGTCGCGGCGACCCAGCTGTCGTACCTGGTGCTGACCCGGTTGGCGACGCCCGCGCACCAGCAGCCGACCTACATCTTCGCGTTCACCGTCTGGCAACTGCCGCACGCCGTCGTCGCCGTCTCGGTCATCACCGCGCTGCTCCCCGGGATGAGCCGGCACGCGGTCCGCGGGCGCGTCGACCGGATCCGCGCCGACATCGACCGCGGAACGCGGCTGAGCGTGCTGCTGCTGGTCCCGGCGTCCCTGGCGTTCATCGTGCTCGGCCGCGACATCGCCGTGGTGCTGTTCGCGCACGGCCAGACGACGGTGGCCGAGGCGGACCGGATCGGTTCGACGTTGGCGGTCTTCGCGGTGAGCCTGGTGCCGTTCAGCGTCTACCAGCTGCAGTCGCGCGCCTTCTACGCGATGCGGGACACCCGGACGCCGGCGCTGATCCAGCTGGTCGTCTCCCTGGTCCTGGTGGTGGTCGACGTGGCACTGTCGGCAGCCGTCCAGGGCAGTGACCGGGTGTACGCCCTCGCCGCCGGGCACACCGTCGCCTACGTGTGCGGCGTCGCGCTGAGCGTGGCGCTGCTGCGCCGCCGGATCGGCCGGCCCCCGCTGCCCACGCCGACGCGCTGGTCGATGGGCGGACTGCTCGTCCGGCTCGTCGCCGCCGGCGTGGGTGGCGCGGTCGTCGTGGCACTGGTGGCGCGGCTGGTCGGGTCGGTGCTGCCGGACGGTGCGCTCGGCTCGGGGGTGTCGCTGCTGGTGGCCGTGCCCGCCGGGGCCGCCGTCTACCTCGCAACCGTGCTGGAACTGGGGGTCGGTGAGGCGCGGGAACTGGTCGGCGGGATCCGCGCCCGCCTCGGTCGCTGACCTGACGGCCCGCCGGCTCAGTCGGGGCGCCCCAAGCCGGCCCGCGGTCGCCAAGCCGGCCCGCGGTCGCCAGGTCACCCGGTCGACGGGGGTGGCGAGCCGGCCGGGCGGCGTCCGGGAGACTTGTCGACTGTGACGCGTGCCGAGCAGCTGACCGACCGGATCACCTACCACGGCGAGGGTGCCGTCTGGTTCCCCGGACCGGGCCCCGACGGCGGCATCCTGCACCTGGTCGACATGCTCGCGGGCGATGTGCTCACGCTGCTGCCGGACGGCGGGGTGCACCGTAGGTCGGTGGGCACGGTCGCCGCGGTCCTGCGGCCGCGGACCCGTGGCGGCGCGGTGGTCGCCGACGAGCACGGGTTCCTGGTCGCGGACGCCGATGCACTGGACCCTTCCGGCCTCGGCCAGTTCCGTCGGTTGGCGCAGGCCGTCGACGACGACACAATCCGGTTGAACGAGGGCAACGCGGACCCGGCGGGCGCGTTCTACTGCGGCTCGATGGCGTGGGCGAAGACTGCCGGCCGGGGCACCCTCTACCGGCTGGACCCGGACGGGTCGGTCACCACGGTCCTGACCGGGGTCACGATCTCCAACGGTCTCGGGTTCACCCCCGACGGCCACACGGCCTACTACGTCGACACCCCGACCCATCGCATCGACGCCTTCGACTGGGACGCCGAGCACGGCCTGCACGACCGACGGCCGTTCGTGGCGGTCGACGGCAACCCCGACGGGCTGGTCGTGGACGCCGAGGGCGGGGTGTGGGTGGCCCTGTTCGGCGGCGGCGCGGTCCACCACTACGGCCCGGACGGGACGCTGAGCGAGGTCGTCGAGATCCCCGGCGCGGAGCAGGTGACGTCGGTGACCCTCGGCGGTCCGGCCATGGACCGGCTGTTCGTTACGACGAGTCGGGAGGACCTGCCCGACGATGCATGGCCTGCGGCCGGGGCGGTGTTCACCGCCCCGGCCGGAGTGCGTGGTCAGGCCCCGCTGCCGTTCCGGGGCTGAGGGTTGCTGTTCTCGGGCCGAGGGTTGCCGTTCCGGGGTGATCCCCGCGGCGCGGCGCCGCAGGTCGGCCGGCGTTGCCCGGTCAGACCGTCGCGGCGACGCCCAGGCCGATCGGGCAGGACACGCCGGTCTCGCCGTGCCCGCAATAGCCCCACGGAACCTTGTGCAGGTACTGCTGGTGCTCGGACTCGGCGTAGTAGAAGGTGCCGGCCGGGACGATCTCGGTGGTGATCTGCCCCTGTCCGGCCCGGGTCAACTCCGCCTGGTACTGGTCGCGCGTGAGCCGCGCGGTCGCCAGCTGGTCCTCGCTCGTGGTGTAGACGGCGGACCGGTACTGGGTGCCGACGTCGTTGCCCTGCCGGTACAGCGTCGTCGGGTCGTGGTTCTCCCAGAACACCCGCAGGATCTCGGCGCGGCTGGTCTTCGACGGGTCGAAGACCACGCGGACCGCCTCGGTGTGTCCGGTGCGGCCGGTGCAGGTCTCCTCATACGTCGGGTAGGCGGTCACCCCGCCGGCATAGCCGACAGCGGTGGTCCAGACGCCGTCCAGGCTCCAGAAGTCGCGCTCGGCGCCCCAGAAGCAGCCCATCCCGACGATGATCTCCTCCAACCCGACCGGGACCGGGCCGGCGATTGGGGTGCCCAGAACCGCGTGCCGCTCGGGCACCTCGAAGGCGGACGACGCCCGTCCCGGCAGCGCCTCGCCCGCTTCGGGCAGACGCTTCTTGAATGCGGAACCGAACACGGATACCTCTTTCCTCTCGAGCTTCCGGTGCGTCCAACACCCGGCCACGGCGTCGTGTTCCGCTCCCTAGGCTGACGCCATGCGCTATGCCGAGCACGTAGCCGACCTGGTCGGTGGGACCCCGCTGGTCAGACTGAACAGGGTCGCGGCGGGCATCAGGCCGCTGGTCCTCGCCAAGGTCGAGTACTTCAACCCGGGTGGCTCGGTGAAGGACCGGATCGCGCGCGCGATGATCGACGCGGCCGAGGCCTCCGGTGAGCTCAAGCCGGGCGGCACGATCGTGGAGTCCACCTCGGGCAACACCGGCATCGGGCTGGCGATGATCGCCCAGCAGCGCGGCTACTCCTGCGTCTTCGTCTGCCCGGACAAGGTCAACCAGGACAAGCGCGACGTGCTCGTCGCCTACGGCGCGCAGGTCATCGCCTGTCCGACCGCGGTGGACCCCGACGACCCGAGGTCCTACTACTCGGTCTCGGACCGGCTGGCCCGGGAGCTGCCGGACGCCTGGAAGCCGAACCAGTACGCCAACGTGCACAACCCCCGCAGCCATTACGAGACAACGGGCCCGGAGGTCTGGGAGCAGACCGGCGGGCAGGTCACCCACTTCGTGGCCGGCGTCGGCACCGGCGGGACGATCAGCGGCACCGGGCGGTACCTGAAGGAGGTCTCCGGCGGGAAGGTGCAGGTGATCGGCGCGGACCCGGAGGGCTCGGTGTACTCCGGCGGCTCCGGGCGGCCGTACCTGGTGGAGGGCGTCGGAGAGGACTTCTGGCCCGAGGCGTACGACCGGACGATCGCGGACCGCATCATCGCCGTGTCCGACTACGACAGTTTTGCGATGACGCGGCGGCTGGCGCGGGAGGAGGCGCTGCTGGTCGGCGGCTCCTGCGGGATGGCCGCGGCGGCCGCGCTGCGGCTGGCGGCGGAGATCGACGACCCGGATGCGGTGGTGGTGGTGCTGCTGCCCGACGGCGGACGCGGCTACCTGTCGAAGATCTTCAACGACCGCTGGATGGCCTCCTACGGGTTCCTCGACACGACCTCGGGGGACACGGTCGGGCAGGTGCTGGCCGCCAAGGACGGGACGATGCCCGGGCTGGTCCACACCCACCCCACCGAGACGATCGCCGACGCGGTCGCGATCCTGCGCGAGTACGGGGTGTCGTCGATGCCGGTCGTCCGGGCCGAGCCGCCGGTGATGGCCGCGGAAGTGGTCGGTTCCGTCGCCGAGCGGGACATCCTCGACCTGCTGTTCACCGGCCGGGCGAAGCTGACCGACCCTGTCGAGACGCACATGGCCGAGGCCCTGCCGGCGATCGGTGCGGGTGAGCCAGTGGAGAAGGCCTACGCGGACCTGGCGTCCAACGACGCGCTGCTGGTCCTCGACGACGGCAAGCCGATCGGCGTGGTGACCCGACACGACCTGCTCGGCCACCTCGCGGGCAGCTCGCGAGGTCGACCGAGCGGCTGAGCACCCCGGCCCACGGGTCAGGAGCCGATGAACAGCTCCGCGCCCGCCGGGTCCAGCAGCCGGGCCTGGCGGCCGAACGGGGTGTCCTCGGGCACCCCGACGACCTTCCCGCCGTTGGCCCCGGCGGCGGCCGCGGCGGCGTCGGTGTCCGCCACGATGAACCACAGCTGCCAGTGCGGGGCCGCGGTCTCGGCCTCGGCCGCACCGATGCTGCCCATCTGCTCCTCGTCGATCGGGTCTGCGACGGTGAAGGTGTACCCGCCGTCGGTCGGGGTGAACCGCAGGTCGAGGACGCTGCCGTAGAACTCGGCGGCCGCGGCGGCGCCGCCGTCGCCGGGCACGAGGTTCTCCCACACCACCGCGCCCGGCTCGCGGTAGAGGTCGGAGCCGGTGTGGCGTCCGCTCTGCCACAGGCCGAACGTCGCGCCGCCCGGGTCGGCAGCCAGGGCCATCGAGCCGAGTCCCATCAGATCCGTCGGCTCGAACAGCATCTTGCCGCCGGCCCGTCCGACCTTCGCAGCGGTCGCGGCGGCGTCGTCGGTGGCGAAGTAGGTGGTCCAGGCGACCGGCATCCCCGGCTGGTACTGCGGGGACAGCCCGGCGACGGTCGCGCCGCCCCGGTGGCAGTTGACGTAGCCGCCGAACTCGTCGCCGAAGTCGACGAACTCCCAGCCGAGCACCGCGGCGTAGAACCGCTTCGCGGCCTCGAGGTCGGGAACGGACAGGTCGACCCAGCAGGGCGTCCCGGCGGGCCAGGCGTCGGAGCGGACGGGCATGAGGGAACCTCCGGCTCGGAGCGGACTGTGATGACCGACAGGATCGCCGGTCGCCCGCGCAATGTCACCCCCTGGACCGGTCGGACGGGGTCGATCGGTCAGGACGCCGTACCGGACCGGGTCGCGATCAGGGCCCGCAGCATCGAGCTGGACGTGTGCGGGGTGTAGGGGAAGTAGACGACGCGGACCCCCCGGGCGGCCATGTCCCGCTCGAGCCGGTCGCCCTTCGGCGTGCCGCGCCAGTCGTCGCCCTTGAAGATGACGTCGAAGCCGAGGCGGTCCCACATGACGGTCTTGTCGCTGGAGACGTCGACGACCACCTCGTCGACCAGACGCATGGCGGCCACCACGGCCATCCGCTCGGCCAGCGGGACCACCGGCGGGTGGCTCTTCGCCGACCGCACCACCTCGTCGGTGACCGCACCGACGACGAGGCGGTCGCAGTGCGGCCGGGCCCTGGTCAGGATGTTCAGGTGCCCGACGTGGAACATGTCCCAGACCCCCGGGACGTATCCGACGACTCCCGGCCGATCCATGGTCGGAGCAGTGCTCACGCAGCCCGCCCGATCCGGGACAGGTCGCGGTACCAGACGACCAGGGACGCGGACAGGAACAGCAGATTCGCCAGTCCCAGCAGGCCATAGCCGGCCAGGAACACCGGCGGCGCCCCCAGCAGCAGGAACACCAGGCACAGCACGCCGAAGTCGGTTGGCAGCACGATCAGCGACCGGAGCACAGATGCCCGGGAGACGACCGGGGGGGCGCCCCGTCCGGCCTGACGCAGGAACTGGGTGAGCAACAGTCCGGAGAACCACAGCACGTTCACGACGAGGTAGCCGGCCGGCACGACGAGCCAGCCCTCGTCGAGGTCGGTGCGCCGCAGACAGGTGAGCACGGCCAGGTGCAGCAGGCAGATCTTGGCCGAGTCGACCATGTGGTCCAGCCACTCCCCGGCCGGGGAACCGCCGCCACGCAACCGCGACAGCTGCCCGTCCGCGGAGTCCAGGGCGTACCCGAGCACGAACAGCGCGGCCACGGCGATACCGAGCCACCACGACGGCGCGAGCGCGAACAGCCCGGCGATGGCGAGCGCGGAACACCCCGCCGAGAGCGCGGTGACCTTGTTCGGGGTCAGCCCCCGCCGGTACGCCCAGGCGGCCAGGTGGCGTCCCAGCCGGCGGTTGACGAAGCGGGAGTAGGCCGGCGCGCCCTTCACCGTCTTCTGGCGGCCGGCGAGCTCGGCGACGAGTTCGGCGTGCGACCGCGTGCTGCGGGTGGGCGCCACTCAGGTCTCCGCCGTCGCGGCAAGGTCCGCGGCCAGGGCCGCACGGAGCACGGCACTGGTCGTCGCCCGGGGCTCGGGCAGGTCGACGACCCGGTAGCCGCTGCCGGGCAGCGGTGCGCCGGCGCCCGCGGCCGGGTCGGCGACGGGGCCACCGTGGCGGAACAGCACACCGAATCCGGTCCGCCGCCGGGCCGCGGCCAGGTCCCCGTCCGCCACGGACGTGACTGCCCACACCCCCCGGACCGCCTCCACCACGGCGCGGCGCTCGTCGGCGGGCACGTAGGGCCGCCGGCCGGCCGCCGCTTCGGCGAGGTCGTCGTCCAGCACCCCGACGACCAGTCGGTCGCAGCCGCCGGCGGCCGCGCGCAGCAGGTCCAGGTGGCCGACGTGGAACAGGTCGAAGACCCCCTCGGTGTAACCGACGACGCCCCCCTCGGCAGCCGCTGGGTCCACCTCGGGCATCGTCGTCACGTCCTCTCGCAGAAACACCGCGCACCGGGGGAGACCGGGCACCGGGGGACACCGGGCACCGGGGGACACCGGGCACCGGGGCCACCGGGCCGGCGGGTAGCGACGATCATCGCGCGTCCGCCGCGGACCCGTGCCGCGCCCGACGCGGCTGTTCGCCGCCGAGCTGCCCCCGGCCGTGGCCGCTGCCCGTCTACAGCCCTGCGGCTGCCCAAGTCCCGCGGCTGTCCACAGCCCTGGCCGGCCCCCGCCGGAACTCATCCGTGGCTCAGGTGCGGCGCGCGAGGTTCGGGACGTCCCACCAGCGCTGCCCTGGAGTTGACGTGTCCGTTCGCCGAACCGCCCTGATCGCCGCCGTCGCTTTCGTCGGCGTGCCCCTGACCGCCGCCGGCGTGCCCCTGTCGTCGACCGCCGCTGGCGTGCCCCTGTCGTCGACCGCCGCTGGCGTGCCCCTGTCGTCGACCGCCGCTGGCGTGCCCCTGTCGTCGACCGCCGCTGGCGTGCCCCTGTCGGCGACCGCCGCGGTTGCGCCCGCGCCGACCGGGGCGCCCCAGGCGGCGGCCGCGGTTGCGCCCAAGGTGCGGGTGACCGCACCGGCACCGGGGCCCAGATCCGGCCTGGTGACGGTGTCGGCGGCCGCGACCGACCCGGCCGGCATCGTCAAGGTGATCTTCCTCGCCGACGGCCTGCGCGTGGGGGAGGACACCACGGCGCCCTACTCCGTGGTGTGGGACACCGCGAAGTCCGCCGACCGGACCTGGAACGTCCGGGCCGTGGCGATCAGCCAGGCCCGCACCAACGCCTACTCCGCGCCGGTGTCCGTACCGGTCGGCAACGCCAAGCCTCGCGTCGCGGTGACGGCGCCGAAGCCGGGGCCGGTGGCCGGCAACGTGGTCGTGTCCTCGGCCGCCGTCGCCCCCACCGGCATCTTCAAGGTGATCTTCCTGGCCGACGGGCTGCGGATCGGGGAGGACACGACGGCGCCCTACTCCGTGGTGTGGAACACCCTTGGCGCCGCCGACCGCAGCTGGAACGTTCGGGCCGTGGCGATCGGCCGTTCCGGAACCAACGCCTATTCCGCGCCGGTCGCGGCTACGGTCGCCAATCCCTCGTCCACTCAGCCCACGAAGCCGGAGACGCCAGCGCAGCGTCAGCAGCGACTGGAACGCTTGTTCGCAATACCTGCCGGCGGTGTGTTCGGCCCATCGAGTGTGTGGAAGCAGAGCGTTCGCGGCGCACCGGTCGCCGGCACCTCCGCGGCCCAGGTACAGGATCTCGCTCGTCAGGTGCGAGACAACTGGGGCGGAGTCGCCGCGTTCAATACGTGGAACTACAACACCACGCTGGCGACGGTCGGTCCGAATCAGCCGCGCACGCGCGTCATCTTCGACGACTGCCAACACAAGGGATACACGCCGTGGGGGCTGTACGGGCAAAATGGGCAGTTCGAGGACGTTCCTATGCCGGACGGCGCGGCGCCGGCTTCCGGCGGTGACAGCGAGATCACCGTGTGGTCTCCGTCGACGGACCAGCTGTGGGAGTTCTGGGTCGCACATCGGCGTCCCGATGGCTGGCACGCTTGCTGGGGAGGGCGGATCGACAATGTCTCGACGGGTCCCGGCTTCTTCGGCGGCGGTTTCGGCGCCACCGCGACCGGGCTACCCAACGTCGGGGGGGTCGTGAGCTTCGCCGACGCACGGCGCGGGTATATCGACCACGCATTGTCGCTGCAGGTGATCGACGCGGCGAAGTGGTACCAGATCTCCTATCCGGCGCAGCGGGGTGACGGCCAGGGCAGCGGTCCCATCCGGGAAGGCACCAGGTTCCGCCTCGACCCGAGCATCGATGTCGACCGCCTCGCGATCAACCCCTACGCGAAGATGATCGCCCGAGCGGCCCAGACCTACGGCTTCATCGTGACCGACAAGGGCGGCGCCGTCGCGGTCCTCGGTGAGGGCGGCGACGCGCTGGTTGCAAACGGGGGCGTGAACCCTTGGCACGATCTGCTGGGGAATACGCCAAACTACTCGGCCCTTCGAGGTTTCCCGTGGGATCGCCTGCAGGCGTTGCCCAACGACTGGGGCAAGCCCACCCGCTGATTGCGACGGACGACCCGGTCATTGGCCCCGACGGCCCGGTGACCGGGTCTTCCGTGCGTCGAAGTCTTCGCCCTGCCCATCCGGGCGCGCCGTTGCCGTCACCGGTGCAATTGTGCCGGGATTCGGTCGGCGAACCGGTTGAGAACACCGTCAGGCCGTGCCGGCGGGAGAGCCGACAACTGTCCCGAATTGATCACCGCGCACACCAAGGACACAGGTGCTTTCTCCGACGGTGGACCCATACGGGGAATAGATCAGGACGCGATGTCCCGATCTCCTTCGCCCCGTTGCAGAGGAGATCGTAGTGACCCGTCAGCGCAGTTCCCGTTCTCGTTCCCGTTCCCGGCCCCTGTTCGTATCCGGGATGGCGGCCCTGCTGCTTACCGGGGTCGTTGCCTCCACCTCCGGCAGTACGGCTGCCGGTGCGGCGGCCGGCCCGAGCGTCGTACTGACAGCCCCGACCGGCCCGACAGTGAAGGGCCTGGTAACCGTAGCCGCGGACGCCAGTGCACCGGCCGGAATGCGGTCCGTCGAGTTCTTCGTCGACGGCAGGTCGATCGGGTCGGACACCATTGCGCCGTACACATTCAGTCGTGACTCACGTCAGTTGACCGACGGCACGAAATTGGTCACCGCGAAGGCCACAGACCTTTTCGGTGCGACCGCGGTGTCCGGGGCGGTCCGAATCGACGTCCGTAACTCGCCGACTCCCACGCCGACGCCGACGCCGACTCCCACGCTGACGCCGACTCCCACGCTGACGCCGACTCCCACGCCGACTCCCACGCCGACTCCGACTCCCACGCCGACTCCGACTCCCACGCCGACTCCGACTCCGACTCCCACGCCGACCCCGACTCCCACGCCGACCCCGACTCCGACTCCGACTCCGACTCCGACGAGTCTCGACGCCGCATGGACTGCGCCGGCCGGGGGCGTCTTCGGTCCGTCGAGCATCTGGAAGCGCGATATCCGCTCCGCACCGGTGGCAGCCGACTCCGGTGTCCAGGTCACCGACCTGACCCGTCAGGTGCGCGACTACTGGGGCGGTGTCGCCGCGTTCAACACCTGGAACTACAACACGACGGTCGCCGTCGCCGGGCCCAGCCAGGCACGGTCGCGGGTCGTCTGGGACGACTGCCAGCACAAGGGCTACACGCCGACCGGTGTCTACGGGCCGAACGGGCAGTTCGACAACGTGCCGATCCCGGCGAACGCAGTGGCCGCCGCCGGGTCCGATGCCGAAGTGACGGTGTACTCGCCCTCGACCGACCAGGTCTGGGAGTTCTGGGTCACCCGCAAGCTGGCGGACGGCTGGCACGCCTGCTGGGGTGGCCGTATCGACAACGCCTCGACCGGTCCGGGTCACTTCACCAGCTACTTCGGTGCGACCGCGACCGGACTGCCCAACGTCGGCGGGATGGTCAGCTTCGCCGACGCACGCCGGGGGTACATCGACCACGCCGTGTCCCTGCAGTTGATCGACGCCGCCCGCTTCTCCGACTTCTCCTACCCGGCGCAGCGCAGTGACGGGCAGGGCACCGGTCCGATCCGCGAAGGGACCCGGTTGCGTCTGGACGCCTCGGTCGATGTCAATGCCCTGCCGCTCAACCCGTACGCGAAAATGATCGCCAGGGCAGCGCAGACCTACGGCTTCATCGTGACGGACAAGGGCGGCGCCGTCGCGGTTCTGGGCGAGAGTGGCGACGCACTCACGGGCAACGGGGGCACGAACCCCTGGAAGGCGCTGCTCGGCAACACACCGAACTATTCGGTACTCAAGGACTTCCCGTGGAACCGGCTGCAGGCCCTGACGAAGGACTGGGACAAGCCGACCGTGGGCGCCACGCCGTAAGCGCCGCCGTCAGCCTCGGTCGCGGTGCTACACCCCCGGCGGAGGGTGCAGTACCACGACCGAGCGGGCCATGTCCCCTGGGGCCGACCGGCGTTACGCATGTGTGACCGGTCGAATGCGGTGCAGCGGACACGCGCAGGCCCTGTGATCATTCGCCGCGTCCACCGACGATCAACGCTCGGAGCCCGCCATGCCTCTGCACCGATCCCGTCGCTCACTACGCCGTCCGGCCAGACTGCTCGCCATCTTCGGCGTCGTCGCCACGGTGTCCGGCGTCGCACTGGTTGGGGCGTGGGCCGGGACGTCCGAGACCGGCCTGCAGGTATCGGTCACCGGGCCGACTGATCCGACGGTTCGGGCGACGGTCACGGTCACGGCCTCGGCCAGCGCGCCATCGGGCGTCCGCCGCGTCGAGTTCCTGGTCGATGGCCGGATGCTCGGCTCGGACACCACCTCCCCCTACTCGGTCAACGGTGACTCCACCCGCCTGTCGGACGGAGCGCACACCGTGACGGCCCGCGTCACCAGCAACGGCGGGGCGGCGGCGACCTCGACGGGTCGCCGCGTGGTGGTGGACAACTCGCCCGCCACGCCGCCCACCGACCCGCGGTCCAACCTGGAGACGGCGTGGACTGCCCCCGCCGGGGGTGTATTCGGACCCGGCAGCGTGTGGAAGCAGGTCGTCCGCGGCGCTCCGGTTGCGGCGAACTCGGCGACCCAGGTCGGGAACATCTCCTGGTCGGTCAATCACAACTACAACGGGGTCGCCGCCTTCAACGTCTGGGACTACAACACGGCAGTGGCCGTCGTCGGGTCCGGCCAGCGTCGCTCGCGCGTCCACTGGGACGACTGCCAGCACAAGGGCTCCCTTCCCGGGGGTGTGTACGGGCCCGGCGGCCAGTTCGAGGACGTCCCTGTCCCGGACAACGCGAAGGTGGCGTCCGGGAGCGACCGCGAGCTGACGATCTATTCGCCGTCCTCGGACCAGGTGTGGGAGTTCTGGGTCACGGCCCGACAGTCCGATGGCTGGCATGCCTGCTGGGGTGGACGGATCGACCACGCCTCGACCAGCCCGGGCTTCTTCACCCGCGGCTTCGGGGCAACGGCGACCGGCCTGCCCTACGTCGCCGGCATGGTGAGCATCGCCGACGCCCGCCGCGGCTACATCGACCACGCGCTCGCGCTGCAGATCATCGACACGGCCGACTGGTGGAAGATCTCCTACCCCGCGCAGCGTGGGGACGGGGCGGGTAACGGTCCCATCCGGGAGGGGACGCGATTCCGGCTGGACCCCGGGATCAACGTCGATTCGCTGGGCCTCAACCGGTACGCGGCCATTGTCGCCAAGGCGGCGCAGCAGTACGGGTTCATCGTCGTCGACAAGGGTGGTGCGGTCGCCGTGATCGCCGAGAGCGGGAACGGCGTCGCGGGCAACGGCGGCACCAATCCGTGGACGTCCATGCTCGGGTCGACGCCGAGCTACGCGGTGATGAAGAACTTTCCCTGGGACCGCCTGCAGGCCCTGCCGACCGACTGGGGAAAGCCGCAGTGACGGCGCGGACGGCCGAGCCGGCGGAGTAGTTAGCGTGACCCCGTGCCCGAACACGACAGTTCCGCGCCTGCCCACCAGGGTTTCGCCACCCGCGCCATCCATGACGGGCAGGCGCCTGACCCGCTGACCGGGGCGGTGACAGTCCCGATCCACCCCAGTTCGACGTTCGCCCAGGACGGTGTCGGTGGCACCCGGTCCGGCTACGAGTACGCGCGTAGCGGCAACCCGACGCGGCGGGCCCTCGAGGTCTGCCTCGCGTCGCTGGAGGGCGGAGCGCGGGGGATCGCCTTCGCGTCGGGCCTTGCCGCGGAGGACGCCATCGTCCGGACGCTGTGTCGACCGGGGTCCCACGTCGTCGTCCCGGACGACGCGTACGGCGGGACCTTCCGCCTGCTGGCACGCGTGCACGGCGAGTGGGGCGTCGAGGTCACGCCGGTTGCCCTGAACGACATCGCGGCCGTGACGGCAGCGGTCCGGCCGGGTTCGACGACCATCGTCTGGGTCGAGACACCGACCAACCCGCTGCTCGGTGTCGCCGACATCGCCGCCATCGCGCAGATCGCGCACCGCGCCGGCGCGGTACTCGTCGTGGACAACACCTTCGCCAGTCCCTACCTGCAGCAGCCGATCGCGCTCGGTGCGGATGTCGTCATCCACTCGACGACCAAGTACGCCGGCGGTCACTCCGATGTGGTCGGCGGGGCGGTCGTCACGGCGGCGGACGATCTCGGCGAGCGGATCGCCTACCTGCAGAACGCCGCCGGCGCCGTCCCCGGCCCGTTCGACTGTTGGCTCGTCCTACGGGGCCTGAAGACGCTCGCCCTGCGGATGGAACGGCACAGCGACAACGCGGCGGCGATCGCCCGGCTCCTTGCTGCCGAGCCCGCGGTGAACCGGGTCCACTACCCGGGCCTGTCCACCGATCCCGGGCACGAGATCGCCTCACGGCAGATGCGTCGTTTCGGCGGAATGGTCTCCTTCCAGCTCGAGGCGGGTCCGGCCGCGGCAGCGGCGTTCTGCGCCGCCACGCGGGTCTTCACCCTCGCCGAGAGCCTCGGCGGCGTCGAGTCACTGGTGGAGCAGCCGGCCGCGATGACCCACGTCAGCGTCGCCGGATCCCCGCTGGAGGTCCCGGGCAACCTCGTCCGGCTGTCGGTCGGCATCGAGGACATCGCCGACCTGCTCGCCGACGTCGAGCGGGGGCTGGTGGCCGCACGGGCCGTCGAGCCCGCGGTCCACGACCGGTCGTCGGACCACCTCACCCGGTGAACGGTGGACCCTCGTTCTCGGTCGTCATTCCCGCCCACAACGAGGCAGCTGTGATCGGTCGGTCTCTGGGTGCGTTCGTGAACGACCTCGACCAGGGGGAGGCCGAGGTGGTGGTGGTAGCCAACGGGTGCACCGACGACACCGCGGCGATCGCGCGCGGGTTTCCCGGGGTGTCGGTCCTCGAGCTCGCCGAAGCGTCGAAGACAGCAGCGCTGAATGCCGGTGACGCCACGGTCTCGGTGTTCCCGAGGGTGTTCCTGGACGCGGACATCGACGTGTCCGCGGACACCCTCCGGCACGTCGCCGCCGTTCTGCAGGGCGATGACGCGCGGGTCGGCGCCCCGACGGTTGCCTTCGACCTGGACGGCTGTTCGGCAACGGTGCGGGCGTTCTACCGGATCCACCGCCAACTCCCCTACGTGTCCGAGACGATGGTCGGAACCGGTGTGTACGCGCTCTCGCGTGCCGGTCGCGCCCGCTTCGACCGGTTCCCAGACCTGACAGCCGACGACCTGTTCGTCCAGCGGTTGTTCGCGCCGGCTGAACGGCTGGCGCTCGACGACACATTCACCGTGCGGGTCCCGAGGTCGCTGGCAGCGCTGGTACAGGTCCGAACGCGGGTCGTGGTCGGGAACCGTCAGCTCCGCGACTCCCGGTCCGATGATCCGGCGTTCGGGTCCAGCGCGCGATCCACCGGCCGCGCACTGGCGACGCTCATCCGCTCGTCACCCGGGGAGATTCCTTCCGCGGCCGTCTACGCCGGCGTCGGGGTCGCGGCCCGGCTGCGCGCCCGCAGTCGAGGAGGTCGGCAGGCCGGTTGGGCGCGGGACCAGACGACCCGTGGCTGACGCGCAGCAGTCAGTCGACTCGGCAGCAGTCAGTCGACCGGGCGGATCGCCGCGGACACCGGTGTCGGGCCGGCGCGGGAGTCCGGTACCGTGCGCTCCGGCGGCCAGCGTCGGCGGCGATGTTCGCACCCACGGGGTTGCTTCCCGTCACAGGAGCCTGGTGTCCACCGTCGGGCGGTCCCGAAGCCGGTGATCGCCGCGGACGTCGGCGCCGGGTCACCCGCGACACCCGACACTGATCGAGGTCTGAGTGACGACGACCGCATCCGAGCTCGACACGGTGGACGTCGATGGCGTCCAGTTCCACGCTGTCACTGAGGCCGGCGTGGTCGCACACGTGCGCCGCTCCCTCGACGACGGGCGTGGGGGCTTCGTGGTGACGCCGAACGTTGACATCCTGCGACAGCTCCGACGGCCACACCTGCGCAACGTCCTGGACCGGGCGGACCTGATAGTCGCCGACGGCATGCCCGTCGTCTGGGCCAGCCGGGTCGCCGACCGACCGCTTCCCGAACGCGTCACCGGCGCGTCGCTGACCTGGTCGCTGACGAAGGCGATGGCTGCGCGCGGGAGCAGCGTCATGCTTCTTGGCGGGGCTCCAGGCGTGGCCGAGGCCGCCGGGCGCAGGTTGTCCGCGGAGGTTCCGGGGCTGGGCCCGGTCCCGTGGCATTTCCCGCCTTTCGGTTTCGAAGGTGACAACCGGGCGCGCGCTGCCATCGAGGACGCCATCACCGCGGCGGAGCCCGAACTGGTCTTTGTCGGCCTGGGCTTTCCGCGCCAGGAACTGCTGATCCTCGATCTGCTGGAGCGGTTCCCGCGTACCTGGTTCGTCGGTTGCGGCGGGTCGCTGGCGATGGTCGCCGGGGTCGTCGACCGAGCCCCGGCCTGGGCGCAGCGGGTCGGGTTGGAATGGGTGCACCGCCTCGGCTCGGAGCCGCGACGCCTCGCCAAGCGCTACCTCGTCCACGACCTCCCCTTCGCGGCGCAGATGTTCGTGCGCGCGCTGCGCAGCCGGCGGTCGGCACGCCCGGCTCGATGACCGCCGACCCGGGTCCGGTCCGGGTCGCGTACCTCGTCAGCCAGTACCCGGCCCTGTCCCACGCCTTCATCGAGCGGGAGGTGTTGGAGCTGCGCGCTGCTGGTGCGCAGGTCACGACCTTCACCGTCCGTCGTTGTCCACCGGAGCAGCTGAAGTCCGCCGAGATGCGTCGAGAGGACGCGCGAACAACCGCGCTGCTCGGCCAGGCACCGACCGCCTACGTCCGCGAAGTGGCGCGGTATGCACGTACGGGCGGGCCGGGCGCGCTGCTCGGCGGAGTCCGCGCGGCGGTGCGCGCAGGACGCGGCGGCCCGCGCGACCGCGCGTGGCAGGCTTTCTACCTCGTCGAGGCCCTGCGACTCGTGGCAATCATGCGGGCCATCGGCCTTCGCCACGTCCACGTCCACTTCGCGAACAACGGCGCCGACGTCGCGCGCCTGGCGTGCGTGCTGGGCAACGGGCTGCGAACCCCGGACGATTCACCGGCGTGGACGTGGAGCTTCTCGATGCACGGGCCGACCGAGCTCGAGGATCCGGACGCGCACGGCCTGCGGGACAAGACCCGCGACGCCGCGTTCGTCGCGTGCATCAGCGCCTACGCGCGCGACCGGCTGGCCGGCTACCTCGATCCGCAGGACCGGCACCGCCTGCCGATCGTGCACATGGGTGTCGACTCGGAGCATTTTCCGCCGGCCGCGGCCGAGCGCCGCGCCCGTGCCCCCGGGGCCTTACGGGTGCTGTTCGTCGGCCGGCTGGTGACCGAGAAGGGGCCGGACGTCCTGGTCGAGGCGTTGGCACGACTGGGGCTTCCGTTCGTCGGGAAGATCGTCGGCGCCGGCCCGCTGGCCGAGCAACTGCACGACCTGATTACCGAGCGGGGACTGGCCGGGCAGATCCACCTGCTCGGGGGCCGTGGTCAGGACGAGCTTCCAGAGCTCTACCGGTGGGCGGATGTCTTCTGCCTCCCGAGTTTCCGGGAGGGCGTCCCGGTCGTCCTGATGGAGGCGATGGCCAGTGAGCTGCCGGTAGTCACCACGGCGGTGGCCGGGATTCCAGAACTGGTGACCGACGGGGTGTCCGGCCTGTTCGTCCCGCCCGGCGACCCGGACGCGTTGGCGGCGGCCGTGCGTCAGCTCGCCCTCGACCCCGACCGCCGGGAAACCTTCGGGCGGGCGGGGCGACACGCCGTCCTGCGGAGCTTCACCGCCGAACCCAACGCGCGTCGGCTGCTGGCGGCGTTCCGGACGTCAGCGGGGCAATCGGTCCCCGGCTGAGCGACACCTCCGCGTCCCCGTTGGGGTCGGTGCCTGGACCTGCTCTCGGTCGGCGTGGACCTACCATGGCCGCGCCCCGACGGAGGGGACGGCCACGCCCTCCGCGCCGCCGTGCGCGCGTCCGATCCACCATGCGGGAGCGAAGTTGACGACCAGCACTGAACCGGCGCGCACCGAAGTGCTCGAAGAGGCGCCGACACCGCTGCGCTCGGTCGGCCGACATTGGATCATCGCGTCCCTGCTCACCGTGCTCGGCTTGGTCGCCGGGTTGGCCTATGCGTCGACGAAGCCGGAGATCACTACGGCGGAGGCCCGGTTGATCGTCGGCAGTCAGAACCTGAAGGACTACCAGGTCCCCGGTTATGCCTATGCGGCGACCCAGCTCGCCGGGACGTACTCCCACTTCGTGGGACTCCCGCAAGCACGCGCCGCCCTCAACAAGGGACTCGGCAGGCGTGCGGGGGAGATCATCTCGGTCAGTGGCTCGCCGGTTCCGGAGACCGGGTTGGTGTCCGTCGAGGTCCAGGCGACCAGCCGGCAGGCGGCGCTGAGCGGCGCAACACTTGCGGCGAGCCAGCTCAAGGCCCAGGCGAATGCCCCGACCGACGCCAACGCGAACGCCGACAACTACTTCGCCGCGTACAACAAGGTCTCCGCGCAACTGGCCGAGTTGCAGTCGGCACAGGACGCGGACCGACTCTCCCTGACGCGGGCGGACACGTTGCCGTCGCAGGCCTCCCGGGGACCTCGGCTGCGTTCGGCCATCCAGAACCGCAGCGTGCAGATCTCCGCGGTCCAGCTCCAGCAGTCGACGCTGAAGTCGCAGTACTCCGACGCCATCACCAACCAGCCGCTCGCGGTGGGACTGAAGGACGTGCAGAGCGCGACGGTCATAAGAAACAACCGGAGGAGCACTTTCGGCCGCTACGGAATCGCCGGTCTGGTGGCCGGGTTCCTGCTGGCGGTCGTCGTTGCGGTGGGGCTCGATCGGAGGGTCGCCCGCCGCCGCAACGCTGCGGGCAGTGGTCTGCGGTGACCGTCGGGACTTCGGCCGCCGCGCGCGTCGGGCCGGCGGCTGGTGCGCGGGCGGCGGGGCTCGGTGGGCCGTGGACGCCGGGACCGGAAGGGTCTGTCGTAGGGGTGGACCTGGGCGGCGCAGGACCCGACCCGGGACCTGACCAGGGGCGCAGTGGCCTACCAGCGGTGCCGTCAGGCCATGGGTTCCCGGCCTACGTGTGGTTGTTCCTCGCCTTCCTCGCGACGAACATGCTGTCCGGCTACTCCAAGCTGGTCGGGTTCCCGATCGGTCCTGACCGCCTGCTCTTCGCCTCCTTCGTCGCCCTGCTGGTGCTGGACCGGCGGACGTGGCGGGTGCGGCGGCTCAGGGTCGGCTTCATCCACCTCTGCATGCTCGCCCTGGTCCTGGTGGCGCTGGAGTCGGCACAGCGGGTCGGGAACCTGACCAGCGGGCTCGGCGGGTTTGCGCTCCTCGACCGTTTGGTCATCCCGTTCGTGCTGTTCGTCCTCGGGCCGTTCGTCCTGTCCAGCCCGGCGCGGCGCGACCTGTTCCTGAAGTTCGCCGTGGTGATGGCCCTCTACCTCGGCCTGACCGCATTCTTCGAGCTCGCCGGTCCGCGCGCACTCGTCTTTCCGCGCTACATCGTCGACCCCTCCGTCGGCATCCACTACGGCCGCGCCCGTGGGCCGTTCGTCGAGGCCGTCGCCAACGGCGTGGTCATGGTCCAGGTCGGCTTCGCCGCCGGCTTCGCCGCGGTCCGTTTCCGGACGTGGTGGCGCTATGTATCGGTCCTGGCCGTTGCGCTGTGTTCGTTGGGAGTCATCCTCAGCCTGACCCGGTCGGTCTGGGTCGGTGCCGCCGCGAGCGTCGCGCTCGCCGGGATGATCATCCCGCGGCTGCGCCGCTACCTTCCCTCCGTGGTCGTCGGCGGGGTCATCGCCGTCGGGGCGCTGCTGACGTTCGTGCCGTCGCTGAACACCGGGGTGAACTCCCGGGTGAACGATCAGCGACCGATCTGGGACCGCCAGAACACCGACATCGCCGCGCTCCGGATCATCGAGCAGCGTCCGCTGACCGGAATCGGGTGGGAGCAGTTCGTCGACCATGGTGTCGACTTCGTCCGTCAGGCCCGGGACTACCCGATCACCGCGACCCACCTCGAGGTCCACAACGTCCTGTTGGCCCGCGGTGCCGAACTCGGGCTCCCCGGGTTGGTGTTGTTCGTTGCGTGCCTCGCGCTCGGGCCTGCGCGCGGCATCTTCAGCCGCTCGCGCGACTCCGAGCACGAGGGGTGGCGGGTCGTGCTGCTCGGATCGTCGGTCGCGTGGTTCTCGGGTGCGATGCTCAGTCCCTTCGGCACCCCGCTGCCGAATTTCCTGTTGTGGCTGTTCGCCGGAATGGTCCTGGCACCGGCCATGATTGGTCGCCGGCAGCCTTGGCCGAGTGCGGCAGACTCCGCCGGGTGACCTCCAGGCTGGGCAGCGGCGGTTCGTCGTCGGTCCGGCACGCCGTCGCGGCCGGTGTCTACCTGTTGATCGCTCGCCACTTGCCGTGGTCGCCGCGCCCGGGCGGAGGTGTGGCCAAAGCCGCTCGAGCCAGGCTCGCCGCCCAGATGCTCGACTCCTGCGGCGTCGACGTGAACATCGAGCATGGTGCGTGGTTCGGCTCCGGGCGGGGGGTCTCGGTCGGCGACAGGTCCGCGATCGGCCTCGACGCGCTGGTCATCGGTCCCGTGACGATCGGCAGCGACGTCATGATGGGACCGCGATGCGTGCTGCTCTCCAGCAGTCACGAGTTCGGGTCGACCGACCTGCCCATGAACGCGCAGGGCTTCCGCGACGACCGCCCGATCGTCATCGAGGACGACGTCTGGATCGGCGCGGGAACGACGATCCTGCCCGGCTGCAGGATCGGCCGGGGCAGCATCGTCGGGGCGGCGTCGGTGGTGACCTCCAGCGTCGAGCCGTGGTCGATCGTCGCGGGCAACCCGGCGCGGTTGGTCAGGCGCCGTCGTGACCTCACCGACAGCCCGGGCGTCGCCTCGTGACGGGGCGCACGGCCGGCGACCGGGCCGGCTCGGAAGTCCCGGGCCTGGTCCAGGCTTCGGGCGAGCTGCGCGACGTGACCGTCGTCATCCCGGCCTACCAGCGGGTGGACTTCGTGGGGCGGGCCGTCCTGTCGGCGCTGTCCCAGCGGCCGCGGCGCCCGGCCGAGGTGATCGTCGTCGACGACGGTTCCACCGACGGCACCGGTGATGTCGCGGAGCGTTTCGGAGCGACCGTTGTCCGCCAGCCCAACGCCGGCGAGGGCGCGGCTCGGAACACCGGGCTGCGCACCGCGCGGACCGCGTGGGTCGCGCTGTTGGACTCCGACGACGAGTGGCTGCCCAACCACCTGGACGTGGTGATGCCGCACGCACCGGGGGCGGTGCTGGTCGCGAGCACGGCCCGTGCCGTCCCGAGCGGCCGACGGGTCGGCTCGCCGTGGCGGTCGGTGCAGCGGATCGGCCCGCGGGACCTCATCTGGCCCCAGAGTCCGTTCGCCCCGGGCGCCGTCGTGCTGGATCGGGCGGCCGCCTTGGCGGTGGGGGGGTTCCCGACGCTGCGGCTCGGTGCGGACCTGGACCTGTGGCTGCGCCTGTTGGAGGTCGGGCCGGGCGTCGTGCTGCCGGACGTCACGTCGGTCTACACCGAGCACGAGGGGCAGGTTTCGGGCGACCGGACCCAGATGCGGGTCAACCGCCACGAGGTCGTCGCGCGACACCGGGACGCCGTCTGGTTCGATCCCGACCTCCCGGCGAAGATGGCAGCCGTCGACGCCTGGGACGAGTTCCGCCAAGCCGGGCGGGAATCGCGGCGTTCTGCGTTGCGCGGCCTGGTGACCACCGTCCGCCGCGAACCCGCCGGGCTGTCCGCCATCGCCGAGACCGTCCGGTGGCGGCTGGCCGGACGTCTGCGGTGAGCGCGCCGACGGCAGCGGCCGACCGTCGTCCCCGGTTCTGCTACCTGGTCTTCTGCCACCGGCAGCCGGAGCTGGTCGTCCGAATGGCCCGAGCGGTGACCGCGTCCTCTTCGGCGGCGGAGGTCGTGCTGCGACACGACCGACCCGGGTTGTTCGACGGAATCGACCTCGCGCCGCGGACGCGGGAGTTGGTGAGCACGACGGCCATCACGTGGGGCTCGTGGGCGATGGTGGCCGCCCAGCTGGAGGCGCTGGAGTGGGTCCGGGAGCACGTCGACCCGGACTGGACCGTGTTGATCTCCGGCCAGGACTACCCGGTCCGGGACCTCGGCGCCTGGGAGGACGAGGTCGTCGCCAGCGGCGTGAACGCCTGGGTGGCGGCCCGACCGCTGGACCCGACCCGCCGGGAGACCCGCACCATGGATCGCGAGGACTGGCTGACCCGCCGCTACACCTACCGCTGGACGCCGCTCCCGCGGACCCACCCGCAGCGCTGGGCGCACCCGTTCCTGCGTCGGGCGACGCGTGCGGTCTGGTACCGCTGGGGGAGTCGCCTGCAGGTCGGCTGGGCCGTCAACGAGATGCCGCGCGGACTGCCCTGGATGGTCGGTCGACGACTCCCGGCCCCGGCCCGGTCCGCCTGGTCGCCCTGGTACGGGGAGCAGTGGATGGCCATGGACCGGGCCGCGGCCTCAGCGGTCCGCACGGCCGACGCGCGGAACCGAGCGGTCCGGCAGCGCTTCGAGCGGTCGTTGATCCCGGACGAGAGCTACTTCCAGACGCTCGTCTGCTCCGACCCGACCCTGACCGTCGCGGACCGGTCGCTGTCGTGGAAGCACTTCACCGGCTCCGATCCGCACCCGCGTGCGGTCACCGTCGACGACGTCGAGACCGCTGGGGCGTCGGGTCGGCCGTTCGTCCGCAAGGTCGACCTGTCCGCGCCAGCCGTCCTGGACCGGTTGGACGCCGCCGCGGCCGCAGACCGGCGAACCCCCACCGGGCACACCCGGCCCTGACGGGGGCGGCACGACGGACCAGGACCGAAGGTCCGCTCTCTCGCCAGCCCCGAGCGCGACCGGCCTCGTGGCCGGCTACACCTAGGCCCCGTGGCGAAGGTTGCCGACGGCATCGGCGCCTGGCCATTCACTCAGGTTCCGGCGAACGAATTCCTCGAAGGTGCGCGGAGGACGGCCGGTGAGGTCGAGCACCGAGGTGGTGATCTGTGCGTCGTCGCCGGCCTTCGTGCCGATCTCAGCGGCGGCCAGACTCGCGGCGAACGACGACGGCAGCCCCGCGGCTCGGTAGCCGGCTGCCATGTCGTCGACGTCGAGGTGGTGCACGCGGACCAGCCGACCGGACTCGGCGGTAATGATCGAGGCCGCTTCGGGGTAGCTGAGTGCCTTCGGGCCGGTCAGCTGGTAGTCGTCGTCGGCGTCGAGGCCCGTAGCGCTCAGCAGTGCGGCAGCGGCCTCGGCGATGTCCTGCACGTCAATCCAGCCCACGCGGCCGTCGCCGGCCGAGGTGCGGATCTCACCGCGTAGTCGGATGCCCTGGCCAAGGGGGTGGGGTGGCAGGAAGTTGGTCATGAAGCCCGACGGGCGCAGCACGACCCACCCCGGTTGCTGCCTGACCCGGGCGGCAAGTTCGAGCCGGCCGGGGGCGTCGGGGAACACGATCGCGGAACCGAGCAGGACCAGCCGGCGCACCCCGGCGCGCCGTGCCTCGGCCAGGAAGGGTTCGACGACCGGGAGAGGGTCGAGAGCCGACGGCGGCGGGACCAGGTAGACCCGATCGATCCCGCGAAGCGCAGCCGAGTGGGTCGCGGGGTCGTCCCAGTCGAACCGCACGGCGTCAGGGTCCTGCGCGGACGCGCTGCGGCTGCCGGCCCGGACCGGCACGCTGCGTGCCCGCAGGGTGTCCACCAGAGCGGTCCCGGTCTTGCCGGTGGCCCCCGTGACGAGCACGCCGGTCATCGGGTCGAGGGCAATGGTTGGATGGCTCTCATACGGTTGACCCTACAGACGGTTGGATGCCTGTCAAACCGTCAGAGTCGGAGGCGAGTGATGGGTGCCGCGAACGGCGGTAACGCGGTCGAGCCCGCTGTGTCTCCGGATTCGGGGCTGATCTCCGTTCTACAGGCGATGAGCGACCCGCAGCGGTTGGCGATGCTCAAGGTCCTCGCCGACGGCGAGTGGCACCCCTGCGGCGCAGGAGACTGGGCGACCGGCCTCCACAAGTCGACGATCTCCCACCACATCAAGATCCTTCGAGAAGCAGGCCTCTTTGAGGGCCAGCAACGCGGCCGGAAGAAGTACGGCAGGCTGCGCCGCGACGCCATCGACGGACGGTTCCCCGGTCTGCTGAACGGCGTACTGTCGAACGCTTGAATCCGCCCCGGCGGGGAGCCTGCAGTTCGGGGCGATCTTCCACGGCGGGCAAGGCGGGCAATACAGCTCCCACGAGTACGCCAACCTGTGCCGGCGTCTCGGCGTCTCGGCGTCACCCGCTCCCCGGGCCGCGTCGCCCTCGGCTTCTGCAACCTCACCCACTACATCCCCAGATCACTGCTGGGAACCGGCGGATTCAGACCACGGCTGGACCTCATCCGTTATGAGCCGGTTTGCCGTAGTCGTGTGGCAGCGCCTGCAGCCGGTCCCAGGGGAACCGGTCGAGCAGGTCGTAGTTCTTCGTGCCCCCGAGCAGCTGTTCCCAGGGATTGGCCTGTCCATTGGCCGACAGCGAGTTTCCGCCCTCCCCGAGAACCGCGACCCCGCCGGACCGGTCGGTGACCACGAAGCCGTATCGCTGGGCTGCGCGGGCGATCATCTTCGCGATCGGCGACAGGTCGAGCCGGTCGACGTCGACGGCCGGGTCCAGCCGGAACCGGGTCCCCTCCTCGATCGCCCCGCTGCCATCGCCGTCCCCCCGCTGGGCCGGCCAGGAGACCTTCCACCAGTCCGCCGACCCGATGATCTGCAGGGACATCGCGTGGTCGATGCTGCCCGCGCGCACGTCGGCGAAGCTGACCATGCCGAACGCGTTGGGCAGACCGGTCGCGGTCGCGCCGAATCCGCCGCGGAAGTAGCCGGGCCCGGTGGAGACGTGGTCCATCCGCCCGCCCCAGCAGGCGTGCCAACCGTCGTCGCGCTTGTTCGCGACCCAGAACTCCCAGAGTTGGTCGGTCGCCGGTGACCAGATGGTGATCTCCTTGTCGGTGCCCCCGGCGGTGCGGACGTTCGCCGGGATCGGTACCTTCACGAACTGACCGTCCCGGCCGTAGAGGCCGCCCGGTGTGTACCCCTTGTGCTGACAGTCGTCCCAGACGACATCGACCGTGGGCTGGTCCGACGGAACCGTGACCACGGTGGTGTTGTAGTTCCACGCGTTGAACGCCGCGGTTCCGCCCCAGTTGTCGGCGACCTGTCTGCTCAACTGGCCGACGAGTCGGGCGCTGTCGTCGGCCACGGGGGCTCCGGTGACTGGTTGACGCCAGAACGAGTCGATCGGGGCCAAGGGCCAGGTGGTCGACGCCAGTGCGGCGGTGTCGACGGGTGACCCGCCACCGCGGCGCAGGTCGGCCGGCAGCTTCGGGGGCCGTCGGGTGGCGGTGGCGCCCGCGCTGCCGGACGGGTTGGACGCGGACGGGGTCGGTGATGCGTTCCGGGTCGATATGGAACACGCAGCGAGACCGAATGCCGCAACGGTCGCGAGGACGGCGACCGGGACACCGGGCCGGGGCCGGGGCCGCCGGGTCGGGACGGTGCTCATGTGCCTCCCGGGTTGGGGCGGCCGAGCTGGCCGTCGGCGCGGGCGATGGTCGGCCGGATCGTCCGCGGTGGCGCGGGATGGCCCCGACCCTAGGAGAACCGACGGTTCGACCGACCCACCGGGCCCGGTGGGAGCACCGTGGCCGCCCGGCCGGTTGCAGTGCGTGCCGGCGGGTCGACGATCCGGGTACCGTCCAGCGGTGGCCCCGCCCGACGGGACCGCTTCACCAGCGCCGGCGCTGGGTTCGGAGCCGACTTTCTGGTCGTCGGCGCCCACGCAGGAGGTGTTCGGCCCGATGGTGTCAGCGGGTGGTGAGGTCCCAGCTCCGGCGACCGTGGTGCGGCCCGGCCCACGGACGAGCCGGCGTTCGGCCGGCGTCGACCGGGTGATGGGCCGCGTCCGGTACCTCGCCGCGGTTGCCTCGAGTCCGCAGCTCGCCGGCCCGCCGATCTCGTTGGGACGCCGGGTGCGGATCAGGTTCGGGACGCAAGGATCGTTGACCCGCGGGTGGGGGCTCGTCCTCGCCGACGGGTTCACCGCCGTGATCGACGCGCCGGTGCACATCGGGGCCGACGTGTACGTCAACCGGGACGCGAACATCGCGGTCTTCGCCGGTCTCACCGTCGGCAACGGATCCCGCTTCGGCGAGCGGGTCTCGATCCACGACGAGGACCACCTGGCCGGTGGCGGTGACCGGTACCGGGTCAGCCCGGTCCGCATCGGGAACGGGGTGTGGGTGGGCGCGAACGTGGTGGTCCTGCGTGGCGCCTCGATCGGCGACGGTGCGGTGGTGGCTGCCGGCTCCGTGGTCCGGGGCCACGTGCCCGCGGGCGCCCTGGCAGCGGGTGTGCCGGCCCGGGTGGTCCGGACCGCCGCGGACCGGGACACCGGGTGACACCTGTCGCACCGGTGGAACGGTTGGCTTCGGTCTCGGACGTGACCGCGGTCATCCCCGCCTACCAGCGGGTGGACCTGGTCGGGCGGGCCGTCCTGTCGGCATTGCAGCAGTTCCCGGTGCTTGCCGCCGAGGTCTTGGTCGTCGACGACGGCTCGACGGACGGAACCGGTGACCTAGCCGAGCGACTGGGCGCGCGGGTCGTCCGACAGGTGAACGCGGGCGAGGGGGCCGCCCGGAACACCGGTCTCCGCCACGCCTCGACGGCCGGTGTCGCCTTCCTGGACTCCGACGACGCGTGGTTGCCCGGCCACCTCGCCACCCTCGTACCGCACCTGCCCGGCCGGGTGCTGGTCGGTTCGGTCGCCCGGGCGGTGCCCAGCGGCAAGCTCGTCGGATACCCGGGCCGGCACCCCTCGGTCATCGACCCACGGTCGGTGATCTGGCCGGACAGCCCCGTGCTGCCGAGCGCGGTCCTGGTCGACCGGGCGGCCGCGTTGGCTGTCGGGGGGTTCGGCGATCTGCCCCGCGGAGCCGACCTGGAATTCTGGATCCGCCTGCTGCAAACCGGCCCCGGGCTCGTCGTGCCCACGGTCACCTGCACCTACCTCGAGCACGACGGTCAGGTTTCCGCCGACACCGCACGGATGCGGGACGACCGGGTCGCGGTCGCCCGGCGGTTCGCGTCCGCGCACTGGTTCGACGACGGCCTCATCCAGGACATGGCCGCCGTCGTCGCCTGGGACGTCTACCGGCAGGCGCCGGACCGACGCAGCGCCGTCCGTGCGCTGGCGGCCGGTCTGGGCACCATGGCGCGGCGGCCCCGATCGGCCGTCGCACTGGTCGAGGCACTGCGCTGGCGGGCAGCAATGAAGTGGCGGTGACGCAGGACAGGGCCGGTCTGGCAGTCGTCGTCCCGGTCCGGAACGCCCACACCTTGCTGACCAGCTTGTTCGACGCCCTCGACGTCCAGACCTGTCCGCCCGACGAGGTGATCGTCGTGGACGACGGCTCCACCGACGGGTCCGCGGCCCTGTGTCGGGAGCGGGGCGCCCGTGTCATGTCGAACCCGGGCCAGGGTCCGTACGCCGGACGCAACGCGGGGTGGCGCTCGACCGGTGCCGAACTCGTTGCGTTCGTCGACGCACGGAGCCGACCCGGGCCGTCGTGGGCGAGCGCCGTCCGGGACCTGTTGACGGACGAAACCGCGGCGATGGCGACGACGGGCACCGAGGTCGTCGGCGGCCATTCCGCCGCGGAACGGGCGGCGGTCGCCGAACAGATCTTCGGTTTGGCCGGCTACGTGGACTCTCCCTGGTTTCTGCCGTACTTCGCGACCTGCAATCTCACCGTCCGCCGGCGGGTGCTGGCCGCGGTCGGTGGGTTCGATCTCGGCCGCAGCGGCGGGGACGCAGACCTGTGTTTCCGGATCCAGCTCGACGGCCACGGTCGACTCGCCGTCGACCGCCGTGACCTCATGCGGTGGCAGGCCAGAGTCGGGCTGCGGTCGAGCCTCGAACAGTGGTCGCGCTACGGGCGCAGCAACGCCGAGCTGAGGGTGCGCTACCGCGACCACGGGGTGGCGCCGCTCCCGGCTGGATCACCGGTCCGGATCGCCGCCCGGGGCCTGCGCGCCGGCGCCGCACTGGCGGTCCGCCGCAACCGTCCCGGCGACCCGGCCACCATCCGCAACGTCGTGACGATCTGGTACTCCCTGTACGGCCTCGGCCAGTGGCGGGGGATGCGGTCGGTCCGCAGTGGCGCAAGCCGGGGTCCCGCGAGCCGGGGCCGCTCGTGAACGCGGACTACCGGGAACCCGCCGGGGGCACGCCGACCGGTCGGGTCCTGGTCTATCGGGAGGAGTTCCTCCAGCCCTCCGAGACGTTCATCCGCGATCATCTGCTGGAGATGCCCAGGTACGCCGTGGCGGGGCTGGCCAACGAGCGACTGGAACCGGGTCTGCAGATGCCCGGTCTACCGGTGCACCTGACCCGGGCGCGAGGGGTCGTCGGTCGAGGGGTCCAGTTCCTCGGCTACCGCGCCCGGGTACCGCGCGCGCGGATGATCGGGCTCGCCGGCGCCGCGACGCTGCGGCGACTCCGTCCGGATCTGGTCCACGCCCATTTCGGGCCGGACGCCGCACTGATCGCCGCAGCGGCAGCGCGGACCGGGACCCCGCTGGTCGCCACGTTCCACGGCTACGACCTGACCAAGGACCCGACCGCGCTGCGCGGCGCACGGCTGTCCTACGACCTGTATCTGGACCAGGGCCCCCGCCTGCTCGACCAACTCGCCGGGATCATCACCGTCAGCGGGTTCCTGCGGGACATCCTCGTCGACCGCGGGGTCGACCCCGCACGGATCGACGTCATCCCGTGCGGTGTCGACACGGACTCGATCGAGGCGACGCCGCCGGTCCCGGGCGGCCCGGTGGTCTTCGTCGGTCGGCTGACGGGGAAGAAGGGGGTCGAGGACCTCATCCGGGCGACCGCGTCGATGACCGACCCGCCCGACCTGGTCGTGATCGGTGACGGGCCGCTCCGCGCCGAGCTCACCGGACTCGCCGAGCAGCTCCGGGTCGCGGTGGACTTCCGGGGCGTGCGCTCGTCGGCGGAGGTCGCGGCGGCTATCCGCGGGTCCTCGATGGTCGTGATGCCGTCCCGCCGGGCGCCGACCGGCGACTCCGAAGGCTTGGGCGTCGTCGCGCTCGAGGCAGCGGCGGCCGGGCGGCCGGTGGTCGGCTACGCCCACGGGGGCCTGCCGGACGCCGTACTGGACGGGGTCACCGGGCGGCTGGTACCCGAGGGGGATGTGCCGGCACTCAGCCGGGCGATGGCATCGGTCCGGGCCGACCACGCGCTTGCGGAACGGCTGGGTCGGGCCGGGCGGGGGCACGTGGAGAACCACTTCCAACGTCGGGACCTGCTGAACCGGGTCGCCGATGTGTACGACCGGGTCTTGGCGACGGCGCGCGCCGACGGACCGCAACGTCGGCCCGGCGGTCCGGTCCCCGGTCGGCCCCGGAGTCAGTAACCAATAGTCGGTAGCCAGTAGTCAGTAGCCGGCCCCGGCGTCAGTAGGCCGCCCACCGGGTCGACTGCAGCCGTCCGACGATCCTCAGTGCCGGGAGCGCGGGTCGGACCGGCCGGGGGGCGAGCGCATGGCCGGCGTACCAGGCCGCCAGCGCGGTGTTCACGGCGACCGACGCGGCGCTGTGTGTTCGAAGGGCATCCCTGACCGAGCGGGCGTGCAGGCGCAGCGCGCGGCGTTGCCGGTAGCGGTAGCCGATCTCACAGGCCCGCCGCTCAGCGCTTCCGACGTCGGTCGCCGCCCAGGTCTTGCGGAGCAGCCGCGCCTGGAACTCGACGACCTTGCGCCGGTCGCCGGTCAGGTTGCCCGATCGGATGCGGTACCAGGCCGTCTGTCGGTCGAGCTCGACGAACGGCCCGTGCCGGCTCATGCGCAGGTACATCTCCCAGTCGCCCTGGGCGCGGAACGCGGGGTCGTACCTGCCGGCGGCCTCGATAGCCGACCGTCGGAACAGCATGGACGCAGGCGGGTACATCCCGTTCGTGACGACCAGGTCGGCGAGACCGGCCCCGCTGCCGAACTCGGCCGGGACCACCTTGCGGCCCTCGACCCGGAACTTCCGTCGCTGAACGCCCGGGTGGGCGCCGCGGCGGATCTCCCGGCCGTCCTCGTCGATGTACTCGGCCAGCGACTGGACACCGACCGCTGTCGGGTTGGCGTCCAGGGCGCGGGTCAACGCCTCGAGGGCATCGGGCAGCCAGAGGTCGTCCCCGTCGAGTACCGCGACGTAGGGGCCGTCGTCCACCGTCCGGGCCAGCAGGCGGTTACGCGCCACCGAGACGCCGGTGTTCTCCTGACGGAGCACGCTGAACCGCGTGTCCCGGTCGGCGAACTCCTGCGCGATCGCGGCGGTCCGGTCCGTCGACCCGTCGTCGATGATCTGACAACGCCAGTCGGTGAACGTCTGGGCGAGGACGGAACTCAACGTCTCCGACAACCACCGCTCAGCGTTGTGCACTGCCAGCACGATCGTCACGCGGGTCTGTACCGCGCTCCTCTGCCGGTTGCGCATCGACTCGGCGGTCACCGGTTGGTCCCGCGGTCCGGCGCCGCCGGCCCCGCCGCCGGTCCTGCCGGACCGGGCCTGGTCGCGGACCACCGCCCGCCGCAGCGCGAGGACCATCGGGCGTCGGTCGACCGCCCGTCGGGGGTCGGCGACCGGTGGCCCCGGGCCGCCGAGTGTTGCTGCCAGGACCGCGCCGCTGCGGGCGGCCCGAACGGCGAGACGCGGGTCCCGGTGCAGCACCGCCCAGACGACCTGACGGACGGACATCGCCAGCGCGGCAGTCTGCACGGCCCGCCAGCCGGCACGTACCGCCGAACGCTGTTCGGCGGTGTTCGTCGGGTGCTCCCACGCCTTGCGACGGACCCGGTCGAGCTCGGTGATCATCAGGTCCCAGGTATCGGCCGTTGCGCTCGTTGCGTGCTGCCGGTACTCGCAGACCACCTCGTCGAGGAAGACCAGAGGTCCCCGACGGGCCAACCGAAGGTAGTAGTCCCAGTCCTCACCGATACGCAGAGACTCGTCGAATGCCCCGGTCGCCCGGACGTCGCGGGCACGGAATAGTCCGACCGCGGGCGGCCAGATCCGTCCGGCCACCGCCAGCGACGCGAAGTCCGTGTCGACGTGCAGGGGAAGCAGGGCGATCCGGCCCCGGACCAACGTCGGCCGCCCCCGCAGTCGTGCCTCCTGCGCCCCGATGGCGACCGGTTGACCGTCTTCGTCGACGTGCCGCGCAAGGGCGGTCACGCCCACCGCCTCCGGCCGACCGGCGAGGGCGGCCCGCAGACGGCTCAAGGCGGACGGGGCCCACAGATCGTCGCTGTCGAGGAACGCGACCGTGTCGACCCCGTCGGGCAGATTGTCGAGTCCGGTGTTTCGCGCGGCGGAGACACCACCATTGGCTCGACTGACGACCCGGAAGCGGCTGTCCCCGGCTGTCGACGACTTCACGACGGACAGCGTCCCGTCCGTCGACCCGTCGTCCACCACGACGCAACACCAGTCGGACTCGGTCTGGTCGATCAGGCTGCGGACTGCATCCCCGATCCAGCGTTCCGCGTTGTACGCCGGCACGACAATTGCGGTCCTCGACGTAGCCAACGAGCAACGCTCCCAGTCGGTGTCGGCGGGCAGTCGGTGTTGGGGTACGTCGTTGGGGCACGTCGGTGTCGGGGCACGGTGTTGGGGCAGGTCGGACGGCTATCGTGCCACTTCACGCTAACACCCACGCGACGCCGCGAACGGGCCTGACGAGGAGGAACACCCCGTGACGCGACAGGCCCCGAGACTGCTCGGCCGGAAGCAGGAGTCGGGCCGCGTCGACGAGATCGGACGTTCGGCGATCGAGCCCGTGCCAGGGGATGTCGTCGATCCGAACGGCCGGGAGGACCCACGCCACGACGTCGCGGCCATGGATGGACAGTCGGGCCCGGTCGGCTCGATGACCCTGACCGTCGCCCGGGGCGCGACCTGGTCGGCGCTGGGCAGGTTCGGCGGGCAGTTCGCCCAGCTCGCTGCCGGGATCGTGCTGGCTCGCCTGCTCACCCCGGCCGACTTCGGAATCCTCGCCAGCGTCTACGTCATCACGGGCTTCAGCGTGCTGTTCTTCGAGCTCGGCGTCAGCTCGGCCCTGGTCCAGCTGAAGGACGTGACGGAGCAGGATCTGGCGACCGCCTTCTGGATCAACGCGATCGGCGGCGTCCTGTTCACCGGCGTCCTGGCGGCACTCGGTCCGTTCGTCGCCGAGGTGTTCAATCAGCCGGCGCTGCGGGTCGTCACCCCGATCTGCGCGTTGACGTTCGGCCTGTCCTTCGGGGTCGTCCACCGCGCCCTGCTCGCACGGCAGCTCAGGTACCGGACGCTGTCGCTGATCGACCTGGCCACCACCCTGGTGGGGTACTCGGTCTCGATCGTCCTGGCGTTGGGCGGTGCGGGGTACTTCGCTCTCGCGCTCGGCCCGGTCACCGCCTCGGCGCTGCTGTCGATCTTCTACTGGGCGGCATTTCCCTGGCGGCCCAAATACTTCATCTGCCGGACGTCGCTGCCGCGGCTGTGGCGTTTCTCCGGCGGGTTGCTGGGCTTCAATGTCGTCAACTACATCGGGCGGAACGCCGACAACCTGCTGATCGCCCGGTATTTCGGTGCGGCCCAGCTGGGCTATTACAACCGCGCATACAACCTGATGCTCCTGCCCGTGCAACAGGTCTCCGGGGTACTGGGTGGGGTGATGTTCCCCGCCCTCTCCCGACTGCAGGACGACCGGGCGCGGGTGGCCGCCGGATACAAGCGGGCCGTCCGACTCATCAACACCGCAACCGTCCCACTGCTCCTCGGGCTGTCCGCCACCGCGCCCGGGGTGATCCCGCTGATCTGGGGGGGGCAATGGGAGGCGACCGTGCCGATCCTGCAGATCCTCTGCCTGGCGGGGGTGACGCAGTGCACGACGTCGAGCGTCGGGTGGATCTTCCAGTCGCAGAACCGGACCGGACTGATGTTCCGGCTCGGCCTGATCAGCACGGGTGTGGGCGTGGTCGGGATCGTCGCCGGGTTCCCCTTCGGGGTCATCGGTCTCTCGGTGGCGATCCTGATCTCCGGGATCGTGATCCTGCCGATCAACCTGATTCCCGCCTGTCGGCTCATCGATCTCAGGGCCGGCGACATCCTGCGCGGGAACCTGCCCTGTGTGCTGACGGCGGCGGCCATGGGACTGACCGTCTGGGGTGTCCCGCGGCTGCTCGGTCTGGACGTCCGCGCGGCCGTGGTCGTCCTCGCCCAGGTGGCGATCGGCGCCGTCCTGTACCTGCTCGGCACGCGCTCGTTCCAGCGGGACACCTTCGACGAGTTCGTCGGCATCCTGCGCCGGATGAGAGGTCGAGCGGCGTGAGAGGCGGCCCCGGGGTAACCGGGCACGGCCGCCCACTCCGCGGACAGGCGCGACGGGGCGATGGGTGACAGCGTCGGCCTTGGCGGTCGTCATGCCCGTCGGCCCCGGTGAGGCGCCGGCTTCGGTCGCCGACACCTTGGACAGTGTCCGGACCTATCTGGCGCCCGGGACGCCGGTGGTCGTCGTCAACGACTCCGACCGTCCTGCGGTCCACTCGCTGTGTGCGGGTCGTTCCGATGTCGAGGTGGTAGGTGTCGCGGGCCGTGGCTCCGGAGCGCTCGGTGGGCTGGCGTATGTCGTAGGCACAGGCCTGCGGGTCGCCCGGGACCGGTTCGACCCGGACGCCGTTCTCCGACTGGACGTCGATGCCCTGGTCATCGGGCGGGGACTCGAGGCACAGATCGGCGCCGCCGTCGCCAAGGACCCGACGGTCGGGGTCTTCGGCTCCTACCGGGTGGACTCCCGGGGACGCGTCCGTGACTTCGGTCCCGCGCGGAGCCAGTTGGCCCAGGACCTCTCATGGCGGTCCGCCGTCCGTCATCCACGCTGGGCCCGGACCGTCCGGGTGGTGTTCCGGCGAGCACGTGCGGAAGGGCTGGAGTCGGGGGAGCACCCGTTGGGTGGAGCTGCCGTCTACACGCGGGAGGCCTTACGTCGGCTGAGCGGGGCACGGTGGTTGCCGCCCCCCGCGGTCGGGGCCAGTGTCATGGGCGAGGACCAGCTGTATGCCATGGCCGTGCGGGCTGTGGGCCTGGGGATCGGTGACCTGGCCACCGGTGGGCTCCCGATGGCGTTGGCCTGGCGGGGTCTGCCTGACGACCCGGCCGCCCTGATCGCCGGCGGGAAACTCCTGGTCCACTCCGTCGCCTCCTTCGGCGGGCAGGATGAATCCGCCGTCCGAGCGCAGTTCCGCGCCCGGCGCACCGCCGGCTGAGACCCGCTGTCGACTAGCTCGGCGTAGGCGGGACCGGGGAGCGCGTCCGTCCCCGGGCGACCTCGACGAGGCGACGTCGGTACTCCTCGCCGGTGTGGTGACGAAGGACCGCGTCGCGTGCCCGCCGGCCCATCCGGGCGTAATGACCGGCGCGGTCGGGGTTCAGGACGTCGGAGACGGCCGCTCGGACCCCCGCGACGGTCGGCGTCATGACGACCCCGGTGATCCCGTCCTCGATGTGGTCCCGGACGCCGTCGGAGTCGGTGACCAGCGTCGGGCGGCCGAGCGCCATCGCGTTCAGATAGGTCTGCTGGCCGGTGCTACGGGCTGCCGGTTGCAGACAGAGGACGACAGCACGACTGCTGGCCATCGACCGGACGAACTCCTCGTGGGACATCGCAGCGAGCTGGACACCGGACGGCACCGGATCCGGCTGCCACGACGAGGACGCCACCACCACCGGGACGTCGAGACCGGCGGTTGCCGTCGCCAGCAGGTCGTAGTCGCGCAAGCTGTTGCCACCGCTGAACAGGTGACATCCGGTAGCGACGTGACGGGTGCTCTCGCCCCGCCAGAGGGTGTGCAGGAACGGCGTGAACACGACTTGCCCATGACGTATGCCCCAGGTCCGGGGAAACCGCTCGACCTCGGCGGTGGACAGCACGCACCACGTCACCCGGGGTGAGTCGATCAGGCGGATGAGAAGCCGGGACAGGACCTGAACGAGGCGCCGCCGCGACCCGTGCGCGCCAAACCCCCGACTACCCGGTTCGATGGTCGCGTCGGAGACGACGACGCGGGTCCGCCGGGCGATCAGGCGGATCGCGGCGGCGGCGAGCAGGTCGCGGTACTGCTCCTGGGAACCGCTCGTGCCACGGACGATCACCGCCTCGGCGCCCCGCGCCCGGACAGCGACGGAGCACACCCATCGAGCCAGTGAGCTCGTCGGCGGCTGGAGAAACTCCGTCGCGGCCGTCCATCCCTGGTCGGTCTCCGTGCGCAGGGTCGTCAGCAGCCGATGCTCACGGGTCGACACGGCGCGGAAGCTAGCACCGGGTGGACCTGTCGGTCGGGTCAGAGCCCGAACCGGCCGACCCCCAGGCGCCGGCGTACCCGGCGGACCACGCTGTCCAGCAGGGCGAGGGGCAGTTCGTCCAGCACCGGACTGCCGCCCGACCCGAGGCGGACCGCCGAGGCCCAGGCGGAACGGGAGTCCAACCAGGCCGGCGACGACAGGTCCCCGCGGTACGCCGCCGCCGCAACCGTGTAGGGCGAGAGCTGGGCGTGCAGACGTTCGTAGAAGTCCCGCCACGCGGCCGGGTGCGCGGTTCGGGGCGGTCGGCCGCCGTGGGGCCACGGGAGCAGGTACCAGGGCTTGGCGCCCATCGCGTGGACGATCGGCGGCACCTCCCGCCGACTGGCAGCTCGTACCCGTTCCCCGACCGTGAAGCCCGCCGGGCCGAAGCACTGGGCGATGCCGACCCCGCGCCGCAGCAGCAGCAGCGGTTCCGCGGCGAACGGCCGGCTCTCCAGCAGGGCGGTCAGTACCTCCTGATCGCCGAGCAGGTGCAGCGGGCGTCGGTCGGCGGCCGTCGCCTGGGCGGACCGGTACCGCTGATCACCGAGCAGGTGCTGCCACGCCGTCAGCAACGGACGGTGTCGCTGTCCGACGCGGAGCAGCGCGGTGTTGACAGTGGTCGGCAGTCGGCGCCCCGGCGCCAGGCCCCATGCCCGGCCGCGCTGGCCGGTGCCCTGTTCCTGGCCCCAGTACGTCTCCTCCGTGGCGACGAGTGCATCCGGTGCTCGATCGGGCAGGACACGGCGCAGATCGCCGACGGCGAGCAGGTCGGCATCCCACCAGACGACGTCGTCCGCCAGCTCCAGGGCGGCGAGCAGGACCGTGGGTTTCACGTCCCAGCCCCGCGCGGCGAACGACCGGTCGGTCACCCGCACCCCGGGCCGCTCGGCGAGCCATCGGTGCTCCCCGCCGGTCAGGCCGGGCCGGATCACCGAGATCCGGACGCCTGGCAGGTGGCGTACCAGGCTCGCCACGGCGAGCTGAACCCCGGCGAACCCGTCCGGTCGATCCTCGAAAACCGTGACGAGCATCCAGCCCCTCCAGCGACCGCGGCCTGGGCTCCTTGATGCCCGATGTGCGTTCCCACCATGCTCCGGAACGACATCCGCAAGGCTTGTCACGCCGCACGGCCGCGCGGCGCGACGTTCGAGGGGCGGTGAGGCGACACTTCGTCCCGGTGGAAGTGAGGGTCGTACCGGTGGGCGATCAGTCGAGGAGGAGACCGTGCAACGACTGGGGGCGCGCGAGCGGTTCTCGACGCCCTCGACATGGGCGGCGGGCGGCCCACGGCCCGTACCGACCCACGCACCCGGCGTGTGCTCGGTCGTCGGGGCAGCACTGCTCGTCCTGGCCGGCGCCGGTTGGGGCGGCAGCAGCGAGTGGTTCGGGCCGGACACCCCGCTCGGCCCGACACGGATCGGTTCGGTCCCGTCCCACTTGGTAAGCCTCACCGGCCTCGGCCTGCTCGTGCTGGGGTGGTTGGGCACGGGTGTGCTCGTCGCGGCCGGGCGGGTCTCGACACGCGGGGTGGTGTTCATCGCCGGGGCGACCGGCATCCCGCTGCTCATCGGGCCGCCGCTGTTCAGTTCGGACGCGCTCACCTACGTCGGAATCGGCGAGCTGGTCGATCGCGGCGGCAATGCCTACACGCAGGGCTGGGGCGCGACCGGCCGGTCGGACTACGTCGGGCGGCTACCGGAGTTCTGGCGCGACACGCCAAGTCCCTACTCGCCGTTGAGCCTGCGACTGGTCCAGCTCGTCGCCCGGGTGAGCGGGGGCGATCTCGATCGCGGGGCACTGATCCTGCGGTCGGTGGCCGTCCTGGCAGTCGTCGTGACCGGGGTCCTCGTCGTCCGTTCCGCGCGCCGCGTAGGAGCTTCTCCTACCGGACCTCTGTGGCTGGCGGTGGCGAACCCGGTGGTGCTGCTCGGCGGTGTTTCCGGCGCCCACCTCGACGTCCTCGTCGCGCCCCTGCTGGTGATCGCGTTCCTGCTGCTCGACGACCTGCAGCCGTTGCTCGCCGGTCTGGCGCTCGGCCTGGCAGCGCAGGTGAAGGCGACGGCCTTCGTCGCCGTTGCCGTAGTCGCCGCTTGGTCGGTGGTCCGCGAACGGGACCGGCCCCGACTGGTCGGGCTGACCGCCTGCGCGGTGGCCGTCGCCGTGTTCGTCGCGGTCACCGAGCTGTGCCGGCTCGGTTGGGGATGGACGGCGACGCTCGGAGTCCCGGGCAGCTCGAACAACAGCCAGACCCCGATCGACGCGCTCAGCGACCTGGCCCACCGCGCCGGCCTCGGCGCCCACCACGGACCGGTCTCCATGTCCGGGGCCAATCGGACAACGGAGTACGTGGCGCTCACCGTCGCTGCCGTCGGGTGCCTGGCCCTGGTGTGTACCCGACAGCTGCGTGCCGCCGGCGCGGCCGGCTGGGCGCTCGTGCTGGTCAGCGTCCTGTCCGGTGCCGTCTGGTTCTGGTACCTCATCCCCGCGCTCGGCCTGCTCGCCGGTGGACATCCGGAGCGCGGCCGTCGCTGGACGTGGGCCGGGCTGGCCGGGGTCTGCGTCCTGACACTGGTCGGCCTCACGCCGAGCGGAGCGCCGGCCGCCTCGCTCCAGACCCCGGTGGGGGACGTCGGTTACCTCGTCGGTTACGCGCTGGTCGTTGGCGTCGTCACGGTCGGGTTCCGGCAGGACCGGGCCGGGTACGGTCAGGGCCCGATGTCGGGCGTCGTCGGCCAGGCGTTGGTCCGCGACGAGGTCTGAGCGGTTCGGCCCGCTCCCGCGATTGCTGTCCCCAACGGGTTTTCGGCGACCACCGGGCGTGGAAGCCTGCTGGCTGTCCGTCCGGTCACCGTCCTGGTCGAGGGAGGTCGCGGGTGTTCTCGCGAACCGCGCTGTCCGCGGTGCCGGCGGCTGCCCCGGTAGGACCGCCACCGGCCGTCGCCGTCGGTGCGCAGACCGGCTTGCCCCCAGCAGTCCGGCCCACCCGGCTCAGACTCGACACCCTGACCTCGCTGCGCGGTCTCGCGGCGCTCGCAGTCTTCGGGTTCCACGCGGCCGTGACCCTTGTCGACCCCAGCGCCGCCCTTGCCCGAGTGGTCAGCGTCCCCAGCAAACAGTCCATCGGGTTCTTTTTCGCCCTGTCCGGATTCGTCCTGACCTGGGCGCTCCGGCCCGGTGACCGTCTCCTGCCGTTCTGGCGCAGGCGTTTCGCGCGGATCTACCCGGCGTACCTGGTTGTCCTGCTGGCGAGCGCCCTTGCCAGCCTGGCGCTCAACGGGGTGCTCCCGATCGGGCCGTTCCTCGCCAGCCTTTTCCTCGTGCAGGCCTTCGTGCCGGATACGAACTGGTACTACGCGTTCAATCCCGTCGGCTGGACACTGTCGTGCGAGGCCTTCTTCTACATCCTGCTGCCCCTGTTCATCCGACCGCTGGCCCGACTCCCGCTCCGCGGCCGGCGCACCGTCCAGGCCGTCCTGCTCCTTTCCGTGCTCGGAATCTCGCTCGTGGCCAGGCATCTGGACTCGGTCTGGCTGTCCGGGGTGTTCCCGCTCACGCGACTTCCGGAGTTCGTGCTCGGGTGCACACTCGCGATGGATGTGGCCGCCGGTCACGTGGTGGGCCGTCGAGTCGGGCTGGCCGCGGCCGTGACGTTGTCGGCGGCTGCCGCCGTTGCCTCGATGCTTCCCTTCCCGGCGGTCCGCTATCTGCCGTTCATGACGGTTCCGCTGCTGCTGCTGCTCTGTGCCGGAGCGAAGGCCGACCTCGAGGGACGTCGCACGGTGGTGACCTGGCGCCCGTTCGTGTGGTTCGGCGAGATCAGCTTCTGCTTCTATCTGGTCCAGCTCAAGATCCTCGTCGGGCTGGCGACCGTCGTCGCGGTGTCGGGCCCGGCGGGTGACCGATTGAAACCCGTGTGGGTCCTCGTGGCCTTGGCAGTGTCGACCCTCGTGGCCTGGCTGCTGCACCGGTTCGTCGAGAGGCCGGGGGAACAGTGGCTGCGTGGACGGTCGCGTCGTCGCGCTCCCGTTGCACTTCAGCACTGACCGTCGACGGGTATCCAGTGTCCCCACTGCCACCTTCTGTGACCGTCCAGCGGCAGATGTTCCACGGTGACTGGTGTGACGCGCTCGAGCACAGGCTGTCCGCAATCGAGCCGTATTGGGCCGACGAGGGATCCCTGCTTCGAGCTCCCGGCCCGCGGAGCATCCGTGGGGTGCGCTCGGACGGGATGGAAGGTTTTGCCCGGGCCGCGCTCGGGTGGTCTTTCCTCGCCGCAGGGCGCGGCAGTGCCGGCCGGGCGACTGCTCTCCCGGGGCCCGCCGGCCGGCTCGACCCGGTGGTAGGGCGAAATGCCGAGCGCATCCGAAGCGGGCTTGCCGCCGGTGTCCGCTCGACGTGGGACCGGCCGCGGTCCAACCCGCAGACGTTGGTGGAGAGCGCGCTTCTGGTGCTTGCCATCGACGGGACGCGGGCAATCCTGTGGAACGTCCTTGCCGAGCAGGAGCGCGGTGCGGTCCTCGCGTGGTTCCGCAGTTGCCTGCAGGTGCAGTACCGGCCCAGCAACTGGTTCTGGTTCGAGGTGATCGTCCGGAGTTTTCTCGCCCGGGAGGAAGGCCACGAAGACCCGGTGGTGGCCGAATTGCTAAACCGCATCGAGCGGTTGCACGCCGGTGGCGGCTGGTACCGCGACGGTACGGGCCGCCAATTCGACTGGTACAACGCCTGGGCATTCCACTTCTACCCGTTCCTCTGGGCCCGAATGGTCCCCGAAGCGGCGGCACAGTGGCTCCCGCGGTGGCAGGCCCGGCTGTCCGACTACCTCGCTGACATCCGCCACCTCGTCGGGTCGAGTGGGGCACCGCTGTTCCAGGGGCGGTCCGGGACCTACCGGTCAGCCGTCATCGCGCCGTTCTGGCTCGGTCAGCTGGAACGGTGCTCCCCGCTGGAGCCCGGGGAGACCGCCGCATTGACCAGGCGGATACTTCAGTTCTTCGACGATGAGCGCGACCCGCTGCGGGTCGGTTGGACGCGCGGCTTCGAGCCGATGCGACAGATCTACACCGGAGCCGCATCGCCGTTGTGGGCGCTGAAGGGATTCGTCGGGCTGTTGATAGACCCGGGTGACCAGGTGTGGTCGGCTGCCGAGCGGCCGCTCGCCGTCGAGCAGTCCGACTTCACCCGAATCGTCGAAGCACCCGGATGGCTGGTGACGGGAACCCGCGGTGACGGCATCGTCCGCATCGCCAACCACGGTACCGACGGCTCGGACACCGACCGGCCGCGCGCGGACATGAGCAGCTACGGCCGGCTCGCCTACTCGACGGCGACCGCTCCCCTCTACAACGACTTTCCCTCGCGCCCTTCCGGCATACCGGACAACTCTGTCGTCGTCCGCGACCGCTCGGGCGCGATGAGTTCCCGGACACCGTTCCAGCTGTCCGGTCTGGGTCCGACTACGGCGGCTTCGGTGTCGGCGCTGCACTGGCCGCTGCCGATGCGCTCCCGCGAGCGGACACACGACCTGCTCGCCCGGCTCCGGGCCACCCGGGACAAGATCCGAGCCGGGGGTGCCGTCTCCAACTACCGACCGGTCGGCACCCCCCGGTCCGGTGAGACGCCCGTGGCGTTCGTGTCGTTCCCCCACGGACCGTGGGAGCTCCGGGTTGCGTGTCTGCTCACACCGGCCGTCCCGGGGCCGCGGGTGACCGTCCAGTTGACCGGGTGGGCCGTTCCGGGCCGTAAGGTTTTCGAGGTCCCGGTCCCGGACGGCGTTCCGGGAATCTGTGGCGGTGGCGATGGTGGTGGAGTTTCCGCTCTGTTCAGCTTCGCCGTGCCGGTCCGCGGGATGACTTCCGCGAGGGTCGTCATGACCCGGGGACGCAGCCCGGCCGCTGACCGATGCACGTTGCCGGTGTTGGCGGGCACCTGGGACGGTGACGGCGTCGTCGCCGGAATCTTCGGAATGTCGGCCGACCCCACGGTGCCCCCCGGCGGCCCGGTCCCGCAGCCCGAGCTCACCGTTCGTCGTCGTGGCCCGGGCCTGTCTCTCGACGTCGGCTGGCCCGGCAGCCCGGTCATCACGTGGGCGTTGAACGAGCCGCCGTGCGGCACGCCGCAATGACCAACCATCGGCGGCACCGGTCCAGTCGCGCTCGGCGGTGATTGACGGCCGAGTGCACGTCCCGGTTCACTGGGGCGAATGACACAGCGGTCGTTGCCGCACCTGCTCGGCCGAGCAGGTGCGGTAACCACAGAGAAGCGGATCGCGAGCCGTCCGACCGCTGGATCCGGAGACGACGGGGAACGGCACCGGCTCGCCGCCGTGGGGACCCCCGCTCTGGTCGCCCTCGTCGCCAGCCTCGCGTGGTCGTGGCGTCCGAGTCTGTGGCGCGACGAGACTGCATCGGTCAGTGCCGCCACCCGCCCACTGGCGGACCTGCCGAGGCTGCTGTCGAACGTCGACGCCGTGCACGGCCTTTACTACCTGCTGTTGCACCCGTTCGCCGCGGTGAGCGTCGACGCCTGGTGGTTGCGACTGCCGAGCGCGCTCGCCGCCGGGGTCGCGGCCGCGTTGCTCGCCGTCCTGGGCCACCAGCTGGCCGACGCGCGCACCGGGACCGTCGCCGGCCTGCTGTGGGCCCTGCTGCCGATCAGCAGCCGGTACGGCATGGAAGCGCGGAGCGTGTCGATCTCGGTCGCGCTCGGCCTCGGCGCAACGGTGGTCCTGGTCCAGGCGCTGCGCCGCGGTCGTCGGTGGTGGGCCGCGTACTGCCTGCTCGTGGGGTTCGGGGCGTGGTTCTTCTTGTTCTCCCTGCTCGCGGTCACCGGCCACGCCGCGATGGTCTTGGTGGCGCGCCGAGAGGGCCGTCGTGCGACCGGCCCGTTCGCCGTCTCGGTCCTCATCGCGGGGCTACTGGCCACCCCGATCGCGCTGATCGCCGGGAGCGAGAGTCGCCAACTGTCGTGGATGACCCGCCCGACACTCTCGGGATCAGTGCAGTTGATCGGGAAATTGTGGTTCAGCGGCGCCAAGCCCCTGGCAGCCTTCATGTGGGTCTTCGTCGCGCTGGGAGTCGCCGCCGGCCTGTTGGCGTGGCGCCGGGGCGGCGCGCTGCTGGTGAGCGGCTGTCTGGCGCTCGCGGGGCTGCCGCCGGTCCTGTTGTTGTCTGCCTCGCAGATCAGGCCGCTGTTCGAGGACCGCTACGTCGCGGTGGGAGCTGCCTACCTGGCGCTGCTTGCGGCGTTCGGCCTGACCCGATTGCGGGCCGGGCCCGTCCCGGTTGCCGCGGTCGTCGGTGCTGTCGTCGTGGCGGTCGCATCCCTGCCAACATGGGTCGCGGATCGCCGACCGGACGCCTGGGGCGACGATTTCACATCGATGGCTGCCGTTGTCGCCGCCCATCGACAACCCGGTGATGAGGTCTTCTACAGCCCCCGGTTCATCTCGACCGTCCAGTTCGGTTACCCGGAAGCCCTCGGCGGCCTCCCGGATTTGGGCATGGTGCAGTCCCCACCGGAATCGGGAACCATCGGCGGCACCCTGGCGTCGGCCGAGGTCGTCACCGACCGGCTGGCCGACGCAAAGCGAGTGTGGGTGTGGCAGGGCCGGTCCGTGGCCGACGGCGACAGTGTCGAGCAGCAGCAGCGAAGCGTCGTGGCGGGCGCCGGGTGGCGCGTCGCGGGAACATGGCAGAGCGGGTGGTCGCACCTGGAGCTGCTTGTCCGGCCGTGAGGTGACCGGGCTCAGCCCCTTCCCGTGCGTTCCGTCGGCCGCAATGTGCCGTGGCCGCCCCTGTTCACCAGCACGCCCAGCTCCGGCGTCCGACGCGCAGCGGCCGACACCCCGGGGGACCGACCCGCGCGGGCCGGACACCGGCGACCGGGGTTCACTGGGTCGTCCCACCGGTACGGCTCCGGCCGCTCGGCGGACCGGTGTGCGCCCGCCCGGCTCCTCTCGTCGGAAGACATGACCCTGACGCTCCCAGCACGATCACGACCTGGCGTCGGCCCGCTCGGTCCCCGACGGGCCGTCGCGGCCGTGGCGGCCATCGCGATCGCCTCCTTCGTCGGGGCAGCCGCTGTCGCCGCGGCCGGCTCCGGTTGGGGCGGTTCCCCCGGGTGGTTCGGCTCCGACACGCCCCTGGGCGTGAGTCGCGTCCGCCCGGGCTACTCCCACCTGGCCAGCGTGGCCGGCCTCGCGCTGGTCATCGTCAGCTGGCTGGTGACCGGCCTGCTCGTCCGGCTCCGTCGGGTCGGCGTGTCCGGCGTCGCGGCGGTCGCCGTCGGTGCGGCGATCCCGTTGCTGCTCGGGCCGCCCCTGTTCAGCTCCGACGCCCGGACCTACATCGCGATCGGCGAGCTGGTCGATCGTGGCCACGACCCGTACATCGAGGGATGGGCGGCGGCAGGCCGATCGGACTACATCGGACGTGCGGCGCGAGGGTGGCGGGACACGCCCAGTCCCTACTCGCCGCTGGCACTGCGCCTGCTGCAGGGCCTGGCGCGGCTCGCGGGCGGCGACCTGGACCGCGGGGCGGTGTTGCTGCGGGTGCTGGCCGTGCTGGCCGTCGCGGCAACGGCCGTCCTGGTGGTCCGGCTGGCCGCCCGGGCCGGGGTGCCGCCGGCGGGCGCACTCTGGCTCGCGGTCGCCAACCCCGTGGTGCTGTTCGGCGGGATCTCCGGGCTCCACCTCGATGTGCTCGTGGCGCCGCTGGTGCTCGGCGGCGCCGCACTCGCGCTGGCCCGTCGACCGGTCGCGGCCGGCCTGACGCTGGGCCTGGCAGCGCAGCTGAAGGTGACCGCGCTCGTCGTGGTCGTCGTCGTCGCCGCCTGGGCGGTGTTGCGTGACCGCACCGCGGTGGCGTGGCGCCGCGCCGCCGTGACCGCGGTGGTCAGCGCGGCGACGTTCGTCGTGCTGTCGTTCGTGTGCCGCCTCGGCTGGGGGTGGGTGGGCGCCCTCGGCGTCCCGGGTCGGGTCAACACCAGCGTCACCCCCGTCGACGCGGTGGCCGACCTGCTCCATCGCGGGGGGTTGCTCCCCAGGGTCGGGAACCAGGCCATCTCCGGAGCGCCGAAGGTGGGGGAGCTGCTCGCGCTGCTGCTGGCCGCGGCGATCGGTCTGGCCATCGTGCTGTTCGCCCGGATCGGGGTGGTCGAGGCCGCCGGGTGGGCGCTGCTGGTCCTGTCACTGCTCGGCGGTGCCGTCTGGTCCTGGTACCTGATCGCCCCGCTGGCACTGCTGGCGATGTCCGCCCGGCGACCCGGGCTGGCCTGGTCGTGGGCCGGTCTGGTGCTGCTGTCGCTGATCACCCTGGTGGGGGTCCGCCCCGGGGGCGGTTCGGCGCGGTCGCTGGCCACCGGCTGGGCCGACCTGGGCTACCTGCTGGCGTACGCCGTGGTCGCGGCGCTGGTCCTCGTCGGCTTCACCCGCCGGCGGCGTGACGATCAGGCGGCGGCGCGGCGACCGGTCCTGGCACGCAGGTAGTCGGCGACCACGAACGCACCCAGGCGTGCCGGGTCCGGGGAGAAGACGCGCCCACCGTTGCGCCGGGCGATGGCCTCGACGAATCGCTGCAGGCCAGGATCCTCGCCGAGCATGAACAGATTGATCGTGGCCCCCGCGCGGGTGAGCGCGTCGACCTCCTCCACCGTCGCCCGGATGGTCTCCGGCCGCGGCGGCCAGTCGAAGAACGCCTCCCCGTCGGCTTCGAGGTGCGCGGTCGGCTCCCCGTCGGTGACCACCAGGACCACCGGCTCCGCCTGGGGATGCCGGCGCAGGTGGCGACCGGCATGGATCAGTGCGTGCTGCAGGTTCGTCCCCTGCAGGTACTCCGGGTCTACCGCCGCCAGCTCGGCCGTCGTCATCGGCGTGGCCACCCGGTTGAAGCCGATGATCTGCAGTGAGTCCTGCGGGAACCGGGTGGCGACCAGGTGCGCGACCGCGAGCGCCGTCTGCTTCATCGGGCCCCAGCGGTCCTCGGCCACCATCGAGTACGACAGGTCCACGCAGAGGGCGACCGCCGCGGAGGACCGCTGCTCGGTCTCCGTCACGGCGAAGTCCTCGGGCTCCAGGCGCACCGTCCGCCGCCCCGGGCGGCGACCGGTGACGGGGTCCGCCGGCGGCGGAGTCCGGTCCGAGGCCGATCGCAGGACCGCGTTGGACACCGTCCGGACGACGTCCAGTGGCTGCTCGTCGCCGAACACCCACTGCCGGTGGCTGCCCGTCGGATCCCCGGCGGCACCTGCCGACCGGGTGTCGTGGGTGCCGCGCCGGCCGGTACGGACCTGGTCGAACGCCGCTTTGAGGGCGGTCTGGCCCAGCCGGCGCAGGGCCTTGGGCGTCAGCGCGAGCTCGTCCCCGCGGCCGCGGGTCAGGAACCCCTGCCGCTGGAGCTCCCGCTCCAGGTCGCGCAGTCGCTGCACCTCCGCCGCGGTCCGGGCGCCGAACTGGCGCTCGACCGTTTCGACGTCGACGTCGTCCAGCGTCGCGCCGGGGTGGTCCTGCGCGAGCTGCTCGGCGAGCGCGTCGAGGTCGCCCATCTCCTCCAGCACGTCCAGTGACTGCCCGGTGCCCATCGATCCGGATCCGCGCATCTGCTCCCCCCGCGCCCGACCGGAACCCGGCCGCAGGGCGTTCACCGCGTCGTCGAGTGCGGCCAACTGCGCGGCGAGGTCCATGTCCTGCATCGCGCCGTCCATCAGCTCACCGAGCTGCTGTCGCTGCTCGGGGGTCATCGAGGCGAACATCCGGCGGGCCGCCTGCTGACGCCGGGCCAGCGAGTCCAGCAGCTCGTCGACGTCGGCGGGGTCGTCGGGGAAGAACTCACCGTGCTTGGCCATGAACTCGGCGAACTGCTCGGGGCTGTCCTGCCCGCGAGCGTGCGTCTCCAGCAGCGCGTTGAGGTCCGACAGCATGTCCTTGACGGCGGCCATCGCGGCCGGGTCCGGGTCGGCCAGTGCCTGCGCCATCCCGCGGAAGCGGGCGTCGAGGACGTCGCGCTGCAACAGCTGCCGGATCTGCTCGTAGGCCTGGGCGGCCTGGGGGGACCGCCACTGCCGCTCGGCCAGGGCGGTCACCGCGCGCGCGGTGTCGTCCGGGACCGCCGCGAGCTCGGCCTCGGCGAGGCGGGCGTCGTCGCTGTCGTCGGCCATCAGCTCGGCGCGCTCGGCTTCCAGCGCGCGGTCGAGCAGCTCACGGACCTGGTCCAGGGTGCCGCCGAACCGCCCGGACTTGCGCAGCTGCTCCCGGCGCTTGCGGACGCGCCGGGCAAGGTCGTCCAGCCCACCGCGCTCGCGACCGTTGCGGTCCTGTCCGGTTGGGCCGCGGCGCAGCAGGTCCCGGATGGCGTCGCGCAGGCTGTCCCCGGCGAGCACCCGCTCCCCGAGCTCATCGATCGCGGCGCGGATGTCGAACGGGGGGGCCAGCGGGTCGGGCCCGTCGGACCAGGCTGCATAGCGGAACCGGCGCGGGGAGCGTGGCACGGCTTCGACGCTAGACGCGGTGCGCGCTGGTCGCCCGGCCGGCACCGCCCAGGGCTGCAGGCCGCAGCCGGCGCGCTCAGCGCGGGTTCGCCCCGCGTTTCGCACCGGCCGCGCTCAGCGCGTCAGTACCGCGCGCGCTCAGCGCGCGGTGTACACGGTGACGACGAATCCGGTCACCGCCACCCGGTCCGTGGGTCGGCGGGAGCGCTCGACGGCGCGCACGGCTGCGCTGTCGGTGGCGGACGGGCCGCCGTCGGCTCCGGACACCCGCTGCACCAACAGGACGCGCGACGTGGGCCTTGCCGCGCTGCCGATCAGGGCCGGGTGGTCGGTCAGGTTGGCGGTCCCGGCCCACACCGGGGGGTCCAGCTGAGCGACCCGGGCGGTGGAGCGCGGGACGAAGACGACCGCGTCGCCGGGCCGGCGCAGCGCCGCCACCGCGGTGTCCAGGGCCCGGATGTCCTCGCCGTGCCCGCCCGCCTGCCGGATCGCCACCTGGGTCGGCAGCCCGGCCACGACCACGGCCGCGAGGGTGACGGCGGCCACCGGCACAGGCAGCCGGGCAAGGACACCGCCGGCCAGCAGCGCGAGACCGGGCAGGGTGAACAGCACGTAGCGGTCCCGGAACAGCGGGTCGACCTGCGAGACGACCCAGATGAGCACCGGCAACCCGACGCCCCAGACCACCACCGGCAGCCAACCGGTCGACACCGTCCGCCCGGACCGGATCGTGCGCTGGGTCGCGCGGCGCTGTCGCCACACCAGGACCAGGAACGCGGCGCCGGCCGCGGCGAGCACCACCGACCCGGCGACCGACCCGGCCGCGCGCGCCGCGTATGCGGCCAGGTCCCGCGGCGTCGGCGTGCCGAGTGCCCCGATCTGCCCGCGCTGGCCGAGGACGACGGCCAGCAGCGGGCTGAGCAGTACGACCGCCGCCCCGACCGCGGCCAGCCAGCGCCACGTCCGGGGGCGGGCACCGGCCGGCCCGGGAGCGACGAGGACCCAGCAGGCGTGTGCGACCAGCAGCGACAGCGCCAGCACCTCGACCGCCCCGAGGGCGACCAGCGTCACCGCGTACAGCGCCCACCGCCCCCGGCCCGGCCGGCGCACCGCAGCCAGCAGCGCCAGCGTCGAGACGACGGCCACCGCGGTCGCCAGCGCGAACGGTCGGGCCTCGCCCGCGTACCGGGACGCCAGCGGTGACCCGGCCAGGAACAGCCCGGCGAACAGGCCGGTTCGCGCGCCGTCGGTACGCCGGCCGAGCAGGACCGTGCCCGCGGCGGCGACCGCAAACCCGACCAGGCTGATCCACCGGCCGTCGAGCACCCGGACCGGCCCGGGGTCGAGGTCGGCGACCCCGCGGACGAGCAGGTAGTACGCCGCGTGCACGGCGTCGACATGCGAGGTCAGCGCCAGGATGCCGGCCGCGGGGCGCCGGGCCGCGTCGATCGTCGCCACCTCGTCGCGCCAGGGGGAGGGGCGGCTCAGGCCCACGGCGTAGACGGCGGCGGCCAGCAACCCGACCAGCGCGGCCGGACCGGCCGCCGAACGGTCGCCGAGCGCCGCCGGCGCGGCCCCCGTCGCGGGAGTGGGGGAGGCGGCTGTCACGGCACCGATGGTCGCCGACGCCGTCCGGTCGTGGGGGACCCGGTCTGCTACCGGGGCGGTATCGTCGAAGTCATGGCGATGACCCTGCGGCTGACCGAGGCCGAAACCGAACAGCTGCGAACCGCCGCCGCCCGCGAGGGCGTCTCGATGCAGGAGTTCGCCCGTACCGCCATCGGGGACCGGGCCACCGGACGACGCCAGCGCATCGTCGGCATCGTCCAGCGGACCGTCGACCGTGACCGGCGGCTGCTCGACCGTCTCGCCCAGTGATCGACCTTCCGCAGTGACCGGCGAACGACCCGTCGACCTGCTCGACCTGGACGAGTTGCTGCTGGTCGCCGAGACGGCCCTCGGGGCCCGCGTGCCGATCCGGGACATCGGCCTGCTGGCGAGCGCGGTGGCCCGGCCCGCGACGACCGTGTTCGGGGACGACGCCTACCCCGACCTCCACACCAAGGTGGCTGCGCTGCTCACCTCGATCGCGACCAACCACCCCCTCGTGGACGGCAACAAGAGGCTCGCGTGGCTCGCCGCCGTCACCACCTACCAGCTCAACGGGCTCGACCTGGCGGCGCCGGAGGACGACGCCTACGACCTGGTGATCGCCGTCGCCGACGGCAGCACCCGCGACATCCCGGTGATCGCCGCCGCCCTCGCCGGCTGGACGACGCCGCTGCCCGCGGGCTGAGGGCCCCAGCTGCCGTCCCGGCTCAGCTGCCGTCCCGGCTGGCTCAGCTGCCGTCCCGGCTCAGCTGCCGTCCCGGCTCAGCTGCCGTCCCGGCTGGCTCAGCTGCCGTCCCGGCTGGCTCAGCTGCCGTCCCGGCTGGCTCAGCTGCCGTAGAGGGTCCGCCCGTCGGCCGCGGTCTCCTTGGACAGCCGCCGCGTCAGGTGCAGTGCCTCCAGCACGAACTCCACCGCCGACGCCGCCTCCGCCGGGCCCGCCGCCTCGGCGGCGCCGTCGTCGAAGCCGAGCGCGGCGAGCACCTTCGCCAGCCCGGGCAGCGCACCGACAGCAGCCAGCAGGTCCGCGGAGCTGGTCAGCTCGCCGGCCTCCACGATCCGGCCGTCGGCGAACGCCGCGGTGAACCCGGACACGTCCACCCCGGCGAGCCGGTCCCGGTAGACCTCGACGACCGCCAGCCGGAGCAGGTGGGCCAGCAGCTCCTCTTCCCGGCCCTCCTCGCCCATCTCGAACTCGACCTTGCCGCGCAACGTGGATACGACCGGCGGCAGGTCACCGACCCGCGCCACCGCGAGGGCCTCCCCGGTGAGCGCCGCGCGCCGCAGCGCACCGGCGCCGACCGTCTCCGCGGCGGCGATCGCGAACCGGGCCGACACCCCGGAGCGGGAGTCCACCGACGGGGACTCGCGGACGGCGCGGGTGAACCGGGCGAGCACCTCCAGCAGGTGGTCCGGCACCGCGGCGACCGGCGCGGCCTCCTGCCGGACCAGGTCGACCTCGTCGGCCAGCTCGATCGGGTAGTGGGTGCGGATCTCCGCGCCGAACCGGTCCTTGAGCGGGGAGATGATCCGCCCGCGGTTGGTGTAGTCCTCCGGGTTGGCGCTGGCGACCACGAGCACGTCCAGCGGCAGCCGCAGGGAGTAGCCGCGTACCTGGATGTCGCGCTCCTCCAGCACGTTGAGCAGCGCCACCTGGATCCGCTCGGCCAGGTCGGGCAGCTCGTTGACCGCGAAGATGCCGCGGTTGGTCCGCGGGACCAGGCCGTAGTGCACCGTCTCCGGGTCACCGAGCGAGCGGCCCTCGGCCACCCGGACGGGGTCGACGTCGCCGACCAGGTCCCCGACGGAGGTGTCCGGGGTGGCCAGCTTCTCCGCGTACCGCTGCGAGCGGTGCCGCCAGGTCACCGGCAGCTCGTCGCCCAGCTCGCTCGCGCGGCGCACCGACGCCGCGGTGAACGGGGAGTAGGGATGTTCGTTGACCTCGGAGCCGGCGATCGCCGGGCTCCACTCGTCCAGCAGCCCGGACAGGGTGCGGATCAGCCGGGTCTTGCCCTGGCCGCGTTCGCCGAGCAGCACCATGTCGTGGCCCGCGAGCAGTGCTCGCTCGACCTCCGGCAGGACCGTGTCGTCGAAACCGACGATGCCGGGGAACCGCGGCTGACCGGCACGCATCCGGGCCAGCAGGTTGACGCGGATCTCGGCAACGACGCTGTGCTGCACATGCCCGGACGCCCGCAGCGCGCCGAGGGTGGTCGGCAGGTCGGCGGGTACCGACGCGGGCACGGCGACGTTGACGGCACTGGCAGGCAGAACGTCGGAACTGGCAGGAGAGGCATCGGCACTGGCAGGAAGGGCATCGGTCACACGGAGAAGGTAGGTCCGGCCAGCGCCGGTCGGCGGTTCGGGGGCCGCTGGTGGTTACCGTGCCCGGATGAACGAACCCCCGACGACCCGCACCGGTGCCCATCTGGAACCGGCCCGGAACCGAGCCGACCCGGCGGCGGTGCCCCGCGGGTTGGTGCTCGCCAGCGAGTGGTCGTGGCGGCTGTTGCTCGTGGCGGCCGGCCTGGTCGCCGTCTTCTACGTGCTCAGGTCCCTGTCCGAGCTGGCGATCGCCGTGTCGATCGCGCTGCTGCTGGCGGGGCTGCTGCACCCGGTCGCGGACGTCCTACGCCGCCTGCGGGTTCCGCGGGGGATCGCCTCGCTGCTGACCCTGCTGCTCCTGGTCGCGTTCCTCGGCGGGCTCGGCACGCTGGTCGGCGCCCGCATCGCCGGCGACTTCGGCACTCTGTCCGCCTCGGTGGGCAGGTCGGTCGGGCAGCTGCAGGGCGTGCTGGGGCGGTTCGGGATCACCTCGGCTGACATCTCCGCGGGCTATGCCCGGGTCCGGTCGACGCTGTCCGCCGGCGGTGCCGGCGGGGTGGCGTCCGGCGCGCTGTCGGTGGGCTCCCTGGTCGGCCGTCTCGCGACCGGACTGGTGATCACCCTGTTCACGCTGTTCTTCTTCCTCACCGACGGCCGCTCGCTGTGGGCCTACGTGACGCGGATGTTCCCGGGTCGGGCGACCGACGTCGTCGACGGCGCCGGCCGCCGGGCGTTCGCCGCGGTCACCGGCTATGTCCGGGCGACGGTGATCGTTGCTCTCGCCGACGCGGTCGGCGTCTTCATCGTCGCCACGATCCTGCGGGTGCCGCTGGCGTTCCCGCTGGCGGCGTTGGTCTTCGTGGGGGCGTTCGTCCCGATCGTCGGCACGCTGACCTCGGGCAGCGTCGCCGTGCTTGTGGCGCTGCTGCAGAGCCCGCTGATCGCGCTGCTGATGCTGCTCGGGGTGCTGCTGGTCGTCGAGGTCGAGGGGCACGTGCTGCAGCCGCTGGTGCTCGGCCGGGCCGTCGGGCTGCACCCGCTCGTCGTCTTCTTCGCGATCACCGCCGGCGGGCTGCTCGCCGGGATCGTCGGGGTGCTGCTCGCCGTCCCGGTGACCGCGGCCGTCGTGGCGGTGGTGCGGACTCCTCAGGCGCCGCGGCGGCGCAGCGGGCCCCGCCGGTTCCGCCTGTTCTCCCGGCGCAAGCAGGAGCAGGACCCGGCGGACACGGAAGCGGCCGAGATCGGTGCCGGCGCCGCCGGCGCCGCCGGCGCACTGGGGTGAGCGGCGCACTGCGGTGAACGGCGCACCGGGGTGAACGGCGGCGGGCGGACCGATCTCGCGATCTGGCTGGCCGACATCCGCGCCGCGGCCGCCGCGCTGGCCCCGGTCATCCGGGAGACGCCCACCCAGGGGTCACGGCTGCTGACCGAGACCGTCGGCGGACCTGTCCTGCTCAAGTGCGAGAACCTGCAGCGCGCGGGGTCGTTCAAGATCCGTGGGGCCTACACCCGCATCGCGCGGATGCCGGCCGAGGAGCGGGCGCGCGGCGTGGTCGCGGCCAGCGCCGGCAACCACGCCCAGGGGGTGGCCCTGGCCGCGCGGCTGCTCTGCGTGCCGGCCACGGTCTTCATGCCCGCCGGGGCGTCGATCGCGAAGGAGAACGCGACGCGCGACTACGGCGCCGCGGTGGTCACCGCCGGGGCGACGCTCGACGAATCGCTGGTGTCCGCCCGCGACTTCGCGGACCGCACCGGGGCGGTGCTGGTGCACCCGTTCGACCACCGCGACATCGTGGTCGGCCAGGGCACCGTGGGGCTGGAGATCCTGGCGCAGTGCCCGGATGTCGCGACGGTCGTGGTGTGCACCGGCGGCGGCGGCCTTCTCGCCGGGGTGGCGGCGGCGGTCAAGGCGGTCCGGCCCGAGGTGCGGGTGGTCGGCGCGCAGGCCGCGGGGGCGGCCGCCTACCCGCCCTCGCTGGTCGCCGGGCACCCGGTCGCGCTGGCGTCGATGGCGACCATGGCCGACGGCATCGCGGTCGGCCGCCCCGGCGACGTGCCGTTCGAATTGGTGGGGGACCTCGTCGACGACATCGTCACAGTGTCCGAGGCGTCGCTGGCCCGGGCGGTGCTGATGCTGCTGGAGCGGGCGAAGCTGGTCGTCGAACCGGCCGGTGCCGCCGCGGTCGCCGCGCTGCTCGACGGGGTGGTCGCGGGTCTGCGCGCGCCGGTGGTCGCGGTGGTGTCCGGCGGAAACGTCGATCCGCTGCTGCTGTTGCGGATCATCCGGTCGGGGCTGGTTGCGGCCGGGCGCTACCTCTCGCTGCGGGTCGTGGTGCCGGACCGGCCCGGGGGGCTGGCGCGGGTGCTGACCGAGCTGGCCGCTGCCGACGCCAACGTCGTCGAGGTGGTCCACCAGCGGGTGGCCGGCGACCTCGCCCTGGACGAGGTCTCGATCGACGTGGCCGCGGAGACCCGGGGGCCGGACCACGCCGCCCGGGTCGTCGACGGCCTGCGCCGGACCGGCCTGCGGGTCACCGTCCTGGGGTGACCTCTCCGCCCGCCCGGGCCGGCCGGGCGTCGGGCCCCCTGACGGCCACCGCGACGAGCGCCAGGGCGGCGAGCAGGAACAGTGCGGCGGCGGTGAAGGCGTGCGTCGCCCCGACCGTGAAGACGTGGTCGGCCTCCGCGGTGGCGCTGGCCCCGACGAGCCGGCTCGCCCCCGTGGCGGCAGAGCCGAACACGGTCACCAGGATGGCCACCCCGAGGGTGCCACCCAGCTGCTGGGTGACGTTCACCAGCCCGGAGGCCGCGCCGGCGTCGCGGGAGGCGACCCGGTCGATCGCCGACGAGGTCAGGGGCACGATCGACAGGCCGTTGCCCGTGGCCACCAGTAGCAGGGTGACGAGAATCTGGAGGTAGGGCGTGTCCGGCGTCAGCCGGCCGGCGAGCAGGAAGCCCGCGCAGGTCAGCCCGATGCCGACCAGCATCAGGACCTTGCCGTCGACCTTGCGCACCAACACCTTGCTCGTCAGCTGCGACACCGCGAACACCGTGAGCGGCAGGGGAAGGAAGGCGAAGCCCGTCTGTAGCGGGCTGTAGTGCAGGACGTCCTGCAGGAACTGCGTGAGGAAGAAGAACAGGCCGAACAGGCCGGCGAACAGCAGCCCGCGCGCGATCATGGCGCCGGTGCGACTGCGGTCCGCGAGCAGGCGCAGCGGCGTGATGGGCGCCTCGGCCCGCAGTTCGGTGCGCACGAACGCCGCGAGCAGGACGACCCCGGCCACGAACGACCCGATGGTGTAAGGGTCGGTCCAGCCGTCGCTGGCGGCGCGGACGAAGCCGTAGACGAGCCCGCTCATGCCGAGCGTGGACAGCAGCGCCCCCGGCAGGTCGAAACGTCCGCGGTGGCGCTCGGTCTCCGGCAGGACGGACCGGCCGAGAACGACCAGCGCGATGCCGATCGGCACGTTGACGAACATCACCCACCGCCAGGAGGCCCACTGGACGAGCGTGCCGCCGGCGATGAGCCCGAGGGCGCCGCCGCCGACCGAGACCGAGGTGAACAGGCCGATCGCGCGGATGCGCTCGCGCGGCTCGGCGAACATCGTGGTCAGTAGGGCGAGGGATGAGGGGGCGGCCACGGCCGCGCCGACGCCCTGCAGGGCGCGGGCGGCGAGCAGCAGGCCACCGGTGGGGGCGAACCCGCCCAGCAGGGACGCGAGGGTGAAGAGCGCGATCCCCGCGAGGAACGTACGGCGCCGGCCGAGCAGGTCACCGGCGCGCGCCCCGAGCAGCAGAAGCCCGCCGAAGGTGAGCGTGTAGGCGTTGAGCACCCAGGACAGGTCGGTGGCCGAAAATCTCAGCTCGCGCTGGATCTGGGGCAGCGCAACATTCACGATCGTGGCGTCCAGGACGACCATCAGCTGGCAGGTGAGGATCACGGCCAGCACGAGGCCGGAGCGGGCAGCGGGCCGGTCACCGGCGGACGCGCCACCGGACACGGACGCGCCACCGGACACGGACGCGCCACCGGACACGGATGCGCGGCTCGGTGACGACGCCAAGGTGGGAGAAGGCATTCGGGCAGACCCCTCGAGAGGACAGGCAGAGCGGAAGCGCCCTCCGGTTATCATACGGAGGTAGCGTCCGGTTAGACAACTCGACGGTCGTACGAGCGCCGGGGCACACAGGGAGTAGGCACGCGGGACAATGACCGACGTGGGCACCGCAGGGAACGTCGGCGACCGGCCGATGCGCGCCGACGCCCGGCGCAACCACGATCGGCTGGTCGAGGCCGCGCGCACCGTCTTCGCCGCGCGGGGCAGCGACGCTTCCATCGAGGAGATCGCCCGCACGGCCGACGTCGGGGTCGGCACCTTGTACCGGCACTTTCCGCGCCGCATCGACCTCGTCGAGGCGGTCTACCGCGAGGGTGTGGACGCGCTCGTCGCAAAAGGCGACCAGCTGGTCACGGCGGCCGAGCCCGGGGCGGCCCTGACCTGCTGGCTCGAGGCGTTCGTCGCCTACGCCGCGGCCAAGCGGACGTTCCTCACCGAGCTGCACGAAGCGTTCGAGAAGTGCCCCGACCTCGCCGTCAGCTCACGCGAGAGGATCGGCGTCGCGACCGGCCGGCTGCTGGCGCGCGCGCAGGAGGCCGGGGTGGTGCGGCCCGACATCGGCCAGCGCGAACTGATGCAGCTCGTCGGCGGGATGTGCATGGCCCGCGCTACGACGGTCGAGCAGAACCTGGATCTGCTGGCCTTCATCCTCGACGGCATCCGCGCCCGCTGACGGCCCGACCTACGAGGCGACGGCGCCGTCGTCATCCCCGGGACGGCCGGGCGCGCCCTCGGCGACCCGGTTCAGACGCGGGTGCGGTGGAAGTTGCGGTAGGACAGGCTCGCCGTCGGCCCCCGCTGGTCCTGGTACCGGGAACCGTGCCGGCCGGAGCCATACGGGTCCTGCGCGGGGCTGGACAGGGTGAAGAAGCAGAGCTGGCCGATCTTCATCCCCGGCCACAGTTGGATCGGCAGGGTCGCCACGTTGCTCAGTTCCAGCGTCACGTGCCCGGTGAAACCCGGGTCGATGAACCCGGCGGTGGAGTGGGTGAGCAGGCCGAGCCGGCCCAGGCTGGACTTGCCTTCCAGCCGGGCCGCGATGTCGTCGGCGAGGCCGACCCGCTCGTAGGTGGAGCCCAGGACGAACTCGCCCGGGTGCAGCACGAACGACTCGTCCGGCTCCACCTCGACCAGCCGGGTCAGGTCCGGCTGGTCCACGGCCGGGTCGATGACCCCGTACCGGTGGTTGTCGAACAGCCGGAACCACCGGTCCAGCCGGACGTCGACGCTGGAGGGCTGAACCATGGCCGGGTCGTGCGGGTCGATCGTGACCCGGCCCAGGGCCAGCGCGGTACGGATGTCGCGGTCTGAGAGCAGCACCCGCGCATCCTGCCGGGCTCAGGGGGTGAACGGCGCCGCGTCGAGGATGTCGACCTCCATCGAGACCCCGGTCGGCGTGCGGAACGACACCCGGTCACCGGCCGCGTGGCCGTTGACCGCCGTCCCCAGCGGCGACTGCGGGGAGTAGACGTCGAGGTCGACGGAGTCGTCCAGGCCGACGACCTCACGCGACCCGAGGACGAAGGTGACGACCTCGTCGTCGCCGACGAAGCGGGCGGTGACCTTCGAGCCGGGCGCGACGACCCCGGCCTGCCCCGGCGGGACGCCGACCTTCGCCCGCTGCAGCATCTGGTCCAGCTGGCGGATGCGGCCCTCGCGCTTGCTCTGCTCCTCCCGGGCCGCCACGTACCCGCCGTTCTCCCGCAGGTCGCCCTCCGCTCGGGCCTCCTCGATGATCCGGGCGATCTCCACCCGCCCCGGGCCGGACAGCTCGGTGAGTTCGGCCTGCAGGCGGTCGTGGGCCTCCTGGGTCAGCCACACCACGTCACCGCCGGGCGCCGTTGCGGCCGACTGCGCGGACTGGTGTGTCTGGGTCATCGCGGACTCCTCAGTTGTCGATGCATCGTCGTACCGACTTCGGTGGGCGGTGCAGCGTCGTACCGACTCCGGCGACCTGCCGACGACGATCGTCGGGGGCCGATGGGTGGTGCCGCCCGCGGGCGGCCGATCCGGGCGACGTTAGCAACGTGGGCCCCCGCAGGGCCATCGGCCGCCGGCGCCGGGGCCGCCCGGGCGGCGCGGTCAGCGTGGTGTCGGGACGGGTGTCGGGGCGCGTGTCGTGCTGTCGGCGGCAACCGTTCGACAGCCGCCGACGGAGGCGTTCGCGGCCCGGGCGACGGTCGACACGTCGGTCACCAGCTGGGTCATCCGGTCGCCGCTGGGCAGCACCGGGACCCCCCGGACCCCGACCTGCTCGCCGCTGCGGTCGGTCGCGGTGACCAGGCAGGCGACCGCGCTGCCAGGATCCCGACTGACGGTCCAGGTGACGACGAGGGACGTGTCGGAGGTGGGTGCGGCGAACCCGACCAGGTCGGCGGTCACCGCACCGGTGGTGGCCGACCGCCACGCCCACACGACCCAGGTCAGCACGACGGCCAGGGCGATCACCGCGACGACCGGCATGGTCCGGGTACGCCGCCCCGGGGCAGGGTGGCCGCCGACGAGTGCGAGCAGCTCGTCGGCCCGCCGCTCCCCGTACCGCCTGACCAGCAGATCGCGGTCGTAGATGTCGGGGTACGAGGAACCCCCGGGCGCCCCCCCGGCAACCGGGGTGGAGACGGGCGGTCGGGGCACGTCACCATGGTGCTGCACGCCGTCCGCCCGTCCGCGTGGGCGGTCATGTCCGACGCAGGCGAACGGCGACCGTTCTCGACGAGGCTGGGAGAAGGACCGCGGTGACGACGACCATCGACCCGACAGGTACCCCGACGGGCACCGATCCGACGAGCACGGCCCGCGGTGAACGCGTGCCCGGCCCGGTTGGCGACGGGCCGCTGCGCCTGGTGCACGTGCACGCCCACCCGGACGACGAGTCCAGCAAGGGGGCGGCGAGCTCGGCCCGGTACGCGGCGGAGGGTGTGCAGGTCACCGTCGTCACCTGCACCGGCGGGGAGGCGGGGTCGATCCTGAACCCGAAGATGGACCGGCCCGAGGTCGTCGAGAACCTCAGCGCGATCCGCCGGGCGGAGATGGCGCGCGCGGCGCAGATCCTCGGCGTCTCCCAGGTGTGGCTGGGGTTCGTCGACTCCGGGTTGCCGGAGGGTGACCCGAAGCCGGACCTCGCCCCGGGCTGCTTCGCCCTCGTGCCGCTGGCGGAGTCCACCGAGGCCCTGGTCCGGGAGTTGCGGCGGCTCCGTCCGCACGTCGTCACCACCTACGACGAGACCGGCGGCTACCCGCACCCGGACCACATCCGCACCCACGAGGTGACCGCCGCGGCCTGGGAGGCGGTGGGGGACCCGGACCGGTTCCCCGACGCCGGGCCGGCGTGGCAGCCGAGCAAGCTCTACTACCACCGCTCGTTCAGCCGATCCCGGCTGATCGCGCTGCACGATGCGCTGGTGGAGCTCGGCATCGAGTCCCCGTTCGCCGACCGCATCAAGCAGTGGGTCGAGGAGACCGAGAGCGAGGGTGCCGACCTCACACCGGAGCCGGACACCCTGGTCACCACCCGGGTGCCCTGCGGGGACTACTTCGAGATCCGCGACAACGCGCTGATCGCCCACGCCACGCAGATCGATCCGGACAGCGGCTGGTTCAGCGTGCCGCTGGACGTCCAGCGGCGGACCTGGCCGACGGAGGATTTCCAGCTGGTCGACAGCCTGGTCCCGACGTCGGCACCCGAGGACGACCTGTTCGCCGGACTCCGGCCGTGACCGTGCTGGCGGCGGTCGGGTCCCTGGCCGCGGACCTCGCCCGGCTCCTGGCCGCGGCCTCGCCGGCGCCGGCGCCGGTCGGCAATCCCGGTGACAATCCGCGGCACATCGGGCCCGGTCCGATCGCGTTCTGGATCGTGATCGCGCTCGGGGTGGCGCTGTTCTTCCTCGTCCGCTCGATGGGGAAGCAGGTGCGCAAGGTCGACTTCGACGACGGGTCCGGTGACGACGCTGGTCGAGTGGAGCGCGACGTCCGCTGAGCGGGACGAAACCCCCACTGGACGTCTGCTCACCGGCAACTGCGCCGGGTCGGCCGATCGCGGAAGAGGGTGCGACGGTGGACCCGTGCCCAACCGCCTGGCCGCCAGCACCAGTCCGTACCTGCGCCAGCACGCCGACAACCCGGTCGACTGGCGCGAATGGGGCGCCGACGCGATCGACGAGGCCCGCCGCCGCGACGTCCCGCTGCTGATCTCCATCGGCTACGCGGCCTGCCACTGGTGCCACGTGATGGCGCACGAGTCGTTCGAGGACCCGGAGATCGGGCGTTATGTCAACGCCCACTTCGTCGCGGTGAAGGTCGACCGCGAGGAACGACCCGACGTGGACGCCGTCTACATGGAGACGACGGTGGCGCTCACCGGCTCCGGCGGCTGGCCGATGACCGTGTTCGCCACCGCCGACGGAGCGCCCTTCCACTGCGGGACCTACTACCCGCCGCGGCCGGTGTCCGGGCTGCCGTCGTTCGCCCAGCTGCTGCACACGGTCGTCACCGCGTGGGCCACCGAGCGGGCCCAGCTGCTCGGCTCGGCCGGTCGGATCGCCGAGGCACTCGCCGGAGCAGTCCCGGCCCCTGGCGATCCGACGCCGGCGGCCGGGGAGCTCACCGCCGGGAAGCTCACCGCCGAGCTGCTCGACGCGGCCGCCGCGGCGCTGACTCTCGACTTCGACGGCGAGCACCCGGGATTCGGCCGGGCGCCGAAGTTCCCGCCGTCGACGGTGCTGGGCTTCCTGCGCGACCACGCCGCCCGCACCGGTGCCGAGCAGCCCGCCGCGATTGCCGACGCCATCGGTACCGCGATGGCGCGCGGCGGCATCCACGACCAGCTCGCCGGGGGGTTCGCCCGCTACTCCGTCGACCGGGCCTGGGTCGTCCCCCATTTCGAGAAGATGCTGTACGACAACGCACTGCTGCTCGGCGCGTACACCCGGCAGGCCGTGGCCACCGGCGACCCCGAGGCCGAGCGGGTGGTCCACGGGATCGCGGCGTTCCTGCTCGACGACCTGCGCACACCGCAGGGCGGGTTCGCCGCGAGCCTGGATGCCGACACCGCAGTGGCCGGGCCCGACGGGCAGCTCCGAAGCGAGGAGGGGGCGACCTACGTCTGGACCCCGGCTCAGCTGGCCGACGTGCTCGGCGCTGACGACGGTGCCTGGGCCGCCGAGGTGTTCGGGGTGTCGGCGACCGGGACCTTCGAACACGGGAGCTCGACGCTGCAGCTGCCCGGCGGGGTGCCTGCCGACGCCGCGCGCTTCGACGCCGTCCGGGTCCGGCTGCTCGACGCCCGCCGCGCCCGGCCGCAGCCGGCGCGGGACGACAAGGTCGTCACGGCCTGGAACGCCTTCGCGATCGACGCCCTCGTCCGCGCCGGCGGGGCGTTCGCCGAACCCGGGTGGGTGTCGGCCGCCACCACGGCCGCGGCCCTGCTCGCCGACGTCAACACCACCGCGGCCGGCCGGCTGCTGCGGACCTCACGCGACGGGCGGCCGGGGACCGCGGACGCCGTGCTGGAGGACGTCGCCGCGTTCGCCTCGGCTCTGGTGACGCTTGCCGGCGCGACCGGCGACGTGGCGTGGCTGGACCGGGCCGGGGGCCTGCTGGAGGACCTGCTCATCCGGTTCGGCGACGGGGCCGGCGGCTTCTACGACACCGGCGCCGACAGCCACGCGGGCAGCGGACTCCCGCGCCGGCCGCGGGACCCGGCCGACGGGGCGACACCGTCCGGAGCCCACCTGGCCGCCCAGGCGCTGCTGGCGTTCGCCGCCATGACGGGGTCGGCGCGGCACCGGGCAGCCGCCCGCGCGGCGCTCGGCCCGGCCGCGGACCTCGGGCACCGTGCTCCGCGCGCGGTGGCCTGGGGGCTGGCGACGGGCGAGGCGCTGTTGGCCGGTCCCGTCGAGATCGCCGTCGTCGGGGCGGCCGGGGACCCGGCCCGGGACGAGCTTGCGCGCACCGCGTGGCGGGCCGCCTCGCCGGGCGCGGTCATCGCTGTCGGCCCGCCCGGGGTCGCCGGCATCCCGCTGCTCGCCGGCCGGACGCCGATCGACGGGCAGGCAGCGGCCTACGTCTGCCGGTCCTTCGCCTGCCGCCGACCGGTCACGACACCGGCGGAGCTGGCCGCCGAACTAGCCCTCGGCTGAGGCCGGGGCGGCGTCAGGCGCGTACGGCCCAGGCGGCGAGGGCGATGGCGGTGAAGTGGGCGGCGAACCCGAGCACCGTGCAGCCGTGGAACACCTCGTGGAAACCGAACCACGTCGGTGCCGGGTCGGGCCGACGGAACCCGTATGCCAGCGCGCCGAGCACGTAGAACGCGCCGCCGACGACGACGAGCGTCACCACCGCCGCGCCGCCGGTGTGGCCGAACGCCGGCAACCAGAAGGCCGTGGACCACCCCATAGCCACGTAGACCGGCACGTACAGCCACCGCGGCGCATCGATCCACGCCACCCGGAAGCCGACCCCGAGAACCGCCCCACCCCACACCAGGCCGAGCAGCAGGGTGGCGCCGGGTCGGTCGAGCAGGATCGCGGCCAGCGGCGTGTAGGTGCCGGCGATGAGCAGGAAGATGTTCGAGTGGTCGAAGCGCCGCAGCACCGCGTGTGTCCGGGTGGACCACGTGAACCGGTGGTAGAGCGCGCTGATCCCGAACAGCAGGCCGGCGGTGACGGTGAACACCGCGATCGAGATCCGGGCGCGCTGGCTCGGCGCGAGCGCGACCAGCGCGATCCCGGCGACGACCGCGAGCGGGAACGTGCCCGCGTGCAGCCAGCCGCGCAGCTTCGGCTTTACCGACGCCGGGACTGCGGCCGCGGCCGTATCGCCGGCCCGGTCGGCGGCCAGGGTCGACGACGCCTCGCTCACCCGCCGGTCCTCACGCCGCCCGGCACCCGCGGGAACCCCGGCGGGCGCGGTGCTCAGGCTAGCCCGCATGCCGGGTGAGCGGCCCTGGCGCGGGCTACCGTCGGCTGGTCGCCGCCAGACCGCCGCGGCGCAGCCGGACGGGGAGGACGACGTGGCCAGCACTGCAGGCCGGTCCGGCACCGCAGGCCGGTCCGGCACCGCGGGCCGGTCCGGCACGGGAGCGGGATCCGGCGCGGGAGCAGGGCCCGCCACCGGAGGCGGAACCGGCGCCCGGGCGTCACTGCATCAGCTGGTCTACCGCCTCTACGGCCGGCGCCTGGCCGCCGGCGTCGACCGGGACCGCGTCCCGCGGCACGTGGCGGTGATGCTCGACGGCAACCGGCGCTGGGCACGCTCGGTGGGCGGTACCGACATCGACGGGCACCGCACCGGCGCCGGCCGGATCCGGGACCTGCTCGGGTGGTGCGACGAGGTCGGCGTCGAGGTCGTCACCATCTGGCTGCTGTCGACGGACAACCTGTCCCGGTCCCCGGCCGAGGTCGCCGCCCTGGTCGAGATCATCGACACGACCGTGCAGGAGCTGGCGGCGACCGGCCACTGGCGCATCCACCCGCTCGGTGCCCTGGACCTGCTGCCCGCCGAGACCGCGCTGTCGTTGAAGTCGGCGGCGGACTCCACCGCCGACCGGCCGGGGATGTTGGTCAACGTCGCCATCGGGTACGGCGGGCGGCAGGAGATCGCCGACGCGGTGCGGTCGCTGCTGCAGGAGCACGCCCGGGCCGGGACGAGCATCGAGGAGCTGGCCGACGTCCTCGACGTGGAGCACATCGCCGAGCACCTCTACACCCGCGGGCAGCCCGATCCGGACCTGATCATCCGGACTTCCGGCGAGCAGCGGATGAGCGGTTTCCTGCTGTGGCAGTCCGCGCACTCGGAGCTGTACTTCTGCGAGGCCTACTGGCCGGCGTTCCGCAAGGTCGACTTCCTGCGCGCGCTGCGCTCCTATGCCCAGCGCCATCGACGTTTCGGCGCCTGAGCGGCGGCCGTGCGTGAGCCGGCGCGACGACACGATCCGTCCTCCCGCGGGCATGACGTCGGCCGGGGCCCGGGCCGGTTAGCGTCGGCGGCAGACGGCCGGGGGCACCGGCCGTTCCGGGAGGCCGCTTCGTGGGAACATCCGCTCCAGCCGGCCGGGTGGCCTGGTCACCCGGGCACCGGCCGGCGTTCGTCCCCGGCACGGGACCCTTCCGGCCCATCCGCTGAGCACCGGTCCCGCCGGAGCTGCGGCGCGGCGGGCCGGACGAGGAGCTGACGTGGCACACCCGGACCCCCACCGCACGACGGACACACGCCGCACGTACGTCCTGGACACCAGCGTCCTGCTGGCCGACCCCCAGGCGATCCGTCGGTTCCACGAGCACGAGGTCGTCCTGCCGCTGGTGGTCGTCACCGAGCTGGAGGCCAAGCGCGCCCACCCGGAGCTGGGCTACTTCGCCCGGTCCGCGCTGCGGCTGCTGGACGACCTGCGCATCCGGCACGGCCGGCTGGACGCGCCGCTGCCGGTCGGCGACGCCGGCGGCACGGTCCGGGTCGAGCTGAACCACAGTGACGCCTCGGTGCTGCCGGCCGGCTTCCGCCTGGGTGACAACGACAGCAGGATCCTCGCGGTCGCCCGCAACCTCGCCGCCGATGGCCACGACGTCACGCTGGTCAGCAAGGACCTGCCGATGCGGGTCAAGGCCGCCGCGGTCGGGATGGCCGCGGAGGAGTACCGCGCGGAGCTGGCCGTGGAGTCGGGGTGGACCGGGATGGCCGAGGTCGGCGCCGAGGCCGCGGAGATCGAGGCGCTGCGCAGCAGCGGGATCGCCGACGTCGCGGCGGCGGCGGAGCTGCCCTGCCACACCGGCGTGCAGCTGCTCGCCGCGGACGGCGGCTCGGCACTCGGCCGGGTGACCGTGGACAAGCGGGTCCGTCGGGTCCCGGGCGGCCGCGACGCGTTCGGGTTGCAGGGCCGCTCGGCCGAGCAGCGGGTCGCCCTGGACCTGCTGCTGGACCCGGAGATCGGCATCGTGTCCCTCGGCGGACGCGCCGGCACCGGAAAGTCCGCGCTCGCACTCTGCGCCGGCCTCGAGGCGGTCATGGAGCACGGCCAGCACCGCAAGGTGGTCGTGTTCCGGCCCCTCTACGCGGTCGGCGGCCAGGACCTGGGCTACCTGCCGGGTGGCGAGAACGAGAAGATGAACCCCTGGGCGGAGGCAGTCTTCGACACCCTCAACGCCGTGGTGTCCCCGGCGGTCGTGGAGGAGGTGGTCGACCGTGGGTTGCTGGAGGTGCTGCCGCTCACCCACATCCGCGGTCGGTCGCTGCACGACTCCTTCGTCATCGTCGACGAGGCCCAGTCGCTGGAGCGCAATGTCCTGCTGACGGTGCTGTCCCGGATCGGGCAGAACTCGCGGGTCGTGCTCACCCACGACGTCGCGCAGCGGGACAACCTGCGTGTCGGACGGCACGACGGGGTGGTAGCGGTCGTGGAGAAGCTCAAGGGCCATCCACTGTTCGCCCACGTCACGCTGACCCGGTCCGAGCGGTCCGCGATCGCTGCTCTCGTGACAGACATGCTGGAGGACCTCGAACTCTGACCGGCGCGGACGGTGCCAGCCGGGTCTGACCGGGCTGGACGCGGCGGCTGGCTGAGCTCAGGCCGACGCGAGCCGGGGAACCGCGTGGCGGGTGGGCTCGCGGTAGAGCGGGTAGAGCGGGCCCACCACCGCCTCGACCGCCGCTGCGTCCAGCCACGCGGGGCCGCCGACCCGCGCGGTCGCCTCTCCGGTCAGCCGGATCGGCAACCGCGTGCCACCGGCCGGGCCGAGGCCGACCAGCGGGCTCCCGCGGTCCAGCAGCCGGCGCAACACCCGCTCGCCGATCCTCTGGTAGGACAGGGTCTCCACCTCCAGCCCGGGGACGATCGCCTTCACGACGGTGACCGTCCGGCCGTCGGGCGCGGTGGCGGTGACCGGAACGACGAGGACGTCGAAGTCCGCCAGCCGGGCGAGCAGAAGCGCGAGCAGTGCTCGCTGGTCGTCGACCGATCCGATCGGCACGGTGGGCAGCTCGTCCAGAGCGACGGTCCGGTGCCGGGCCAGCACGGTCGGCGTCAGCAGGTTCGTCAGTTCCGGTGCCGACGTCCGCGACCAGGCGGTCATCGCGTCGAGAGAGCGTCGCTCTTGCATTGGGAGCGGTCGGGTGAGTTCGCGTCGAGCGTAGGCGGGATCCAGCCGCCGGACCGCATCCAGGCTGCCGTGGGCGAAGACCTTGCGGACCCGGGATGCCGCGTACTCCAGCGCGGCCTTGCCGACGGCGACCTCGCGGTCCGGGTGTGCGCCCTCACCGCACCCGGTCACCGCCAGGGGCGGCGCGCCGGCGTCGGTGTCCCGGGCGGTGACGTGTACGACGACCGCGAACTCGGTGGAGGCCAGGCGTACCTCCGGGTCCAGCCCGACCGCGGCGAGCCCGTCCAGCAGCGCTCGCACGGCCGGGTCGCGCAACGTCGAGCAGTCGATCAGCGTCCCCTGCTCCAGGGCCCGCAGCGAGACCGTGTTGCCGTCGCGCTGCACCAGCTCCAGCAGCGCGTGCGACAGGGCGCGCTCGACGGTGTCACCGGCGCCGAGGCCGTTGGTGACCGGTGTGGTCAGCCAGCCGCCGGGCGCGGCGGCCCCGGGCAGGTCCGCCGGACGGCAGGCGACGAACTCGGCGGGGACGAGTACCTGCTCACCGGTTCGCCACCGGGTGGCGGCCAGCCACTGGACCGAGCGGCCGGGGTCGTACGGACTGCCGGCCGGCAAGGTCAGGGTGAGCGGGTCCGCGACCCGGTCGGTCCCGAGTTCGCGGCACAGCTCGGCGTAGCTGGCCTGCCGGCGATGCCCGCTGCGGTGGCGATCGGTGAGGCCCGCGGTGAGCTGCACCGATTCGGTGAGCTCGCCCAGCGCGCCGACCGTCGCCTGTCCGGCGGTCGTGCCGTAGCCGAAGGAGGAGAACGCCGGCTGGCCCGGACCGGACCAGTCGGCGGCGACCACCGGGACGCCCGTCCGGTCCAGGGAGTCCACCCGCAGCTCACCGAGGTCACCGGGCGGCAGGCAGGCGCGGTAGGTGCCCGCGATGTCGGCGAGGTTCACGTCCCATGGTGATCTGCGGCCGGCCCGGTCCGCACCCGCTGACTGCCCGGGCGCCGGGGACCGGAGTACCGCGGCTGCCGGCTCACGGACGGGTCATCGACAACAGGTCCAGCGCCGCGTCGAGCTGGGCCTCGGTGAGCACCCCCCGCTCGACGTACCCGGACCCGACGACCACGTCCCGGATGGTCCTGCCCTCCGCCAGGGCCGTCTTGGCGACCGCGGCGGCGTTCTCGTACCCCAGGTAGCGGTTGAGCGGGGTGACGATCGCCGGCGACGACGCGGCGAAGAACGCGGCGCGCTCGGCGTCCGCGGTCAGGCCGACGACGCACCGGTCCGCGAACAGGCGGGACACGTTCGCGAGCAGGCGCACCGACTCGAGCACGTTGCGGGCCATCACCGGAACCATGACGTTGAGCTCGAAGTCGCCCTGGGAGCCGGCAAAGCCGACGGTCGCGTCGTTGCCGACCACCTGCGCGCAAACCATCCGCACCGCTTCGCAGAGCACCGGGTTCACCTTGCCCGGCATGATCGAGCTGCCCGGCTGCAGGTCGGGCAGCCGAAGTTCGGCGAGCCCTGCTCTCGGTCCGGATCCCATCCAGCGGATGTCGTTCGCGATCTTGTAGAGCGCAACGGCCGTGGCGCGCAGCTGGCCGGACAACTCGACGAGCCCGTCGCGGGCGCCCTGGGCCTCGAAGTGGTCGCGGGCCTCGGTCAGCGGCAGGCCGGTGCCGTGCGCGAGGCGGTCGATCACGGCCGCCGCGAACCCGGGTGGGGTGTTGATCCCGGTGCCGACGGCGGTCCCGCCCAGCGGCAGCTCGGAAACCCGCGGCAGCGTGTCGCGCAGTCGCTCGGCGGACCGTTCGACCTGGGCGGCGTAGCCGGAGAACTCCTGACCGAGGGTGACCGGGGTCGCGTCCATCAGGTGGGTCCGCCCCGACTTGACCAGGCCCGCGAACTCATCGGACTTGGTCCGCAGCAGGCCGGCCAGGTGCTGCAGCGCGGGCAACAACGTGTTCGCCGTCGCATCCGTTGCCGCGACGTGGACGGCGGTGGGGAACGTGTCGTTCGACGACTGGCTGGCGTTGACGTCGTCGTTGGGGTGTACCGCCCGGCCCAGCGCCGTGCTGGCCAGCGACGCCACCACCTCGTTGACGTTCATGTTGGTCGACGTACCGGAGCCGGTCTGGAACACGTCGATCGGGAACTGGTCGTCGACCTCGCCCGCCGCCACCCGGCCGGCGGCCAGGGCGATCGCCGCGGCGACGTCCGGCGCAAGGACGCCGAGGTCCGCGTTCACGCCGGCCGCCGCCGCCTTCACCCGCGCCAGCGCGTGCACCACTCCGACGTCCAGCGGCTGCCCGGAGATGGGGAAGTTCTCCACGGCCCGCTGGGTCTGGGCCCGCCACAGGGCGTCGACGGGTACTCGGACGTCACCCATCGTGTCGTGCTCGACCCGGTAGCGCCGCTCGCCGTCCCCACGTCCCTCGTGCATCCGGCCATTGTGCGCAGGGGCGGCGCGGCCACCGACCCAGCGGTCGCCGGTGTGGCGCCTTGGTCGGCCCGATCCGGATCAGCTGGGATTGGGCAGGGTCGGATCAGCTGGGATTGGGCAGGGTCGGCAGCTGCCGCAGGCGGGGGCCGCCCAGCGCTGCCCGAAGGCCGCTGCCGGGCCGCCCGAACCCGAGCCGGGGGTGGTCCGGGCGGCCCGAGGCGTCGGCCTCGTCGCGCTGGGCCCGGTCCCGTGGGGCCAGGTCCCGTGCGGCCAGGTCGCGTGGGACGGCGTCGCGCGGGCCGAAGTTGCGTGGGACCGGTCGGTCCTCGACACCCCCGGTGGGGGCGCCGACCCCCTCGTTCTCCGACCTGTGCGGCCGTGCCAGGTCGGTGCGAGCCGGTTCGTCGCCGCCCTGCTCGATCCGCCCGAGGGTCGAGCGGCGCTCAGCCGACCGTGAGTCGCCCAGCCGTGAGTCGCCCAGCCGTGGGTCGCCCAGCCGTGGGTCGCCCAGCCGTGGGTCGCCCGTCCTGGAGTCGGTCGGCCGCGCAGCGGGACCGCGGTTGGCACCCAGTGGCCCACCGCTGCGGCGGACGTCGTCCGCGCGGGCGGTGCCCGGGTTCAACAACCCCGGCCGAGGGGACCGGGAACGCCCGACCGGGTCGAGCCCGGCCAGCGCGCGGGGGTCCAAGCGAGACGTGGTGACAGGTCTACGCGGCCGTCCGGCCGCTGCCACGGCCGGCATCGCCTCGGTGACCCGCGGCGCCCGGAAGCCGAGTCGGGCCGACGCGCGCCCCGCCGCCCGTCGGACCAGCTGCTCCAGGTTCGCGTACCGCTGGGGATCCCAGCGCGCCACGGGAACGGAGATCTCCACGGCCGCGACGACGTGCCCCAGGTGGTCACGGATCGCGGCGGCGACGCTGCGCACGACCGCGTCGGCGCCGCCCGGATCCGAACCGACGCCGCGCTGGCTGATCGCGGCGAGCTCACGCCGCAGCCGGGCGTTCTCGGCCGCGACGGCATCGGCGACGGCGGAATCGGCGAAAGCGGGGTAGGCGCCCTCGCGGGCCGGGTCGCTGTCGCCCGCAGGGGGCGTGTCGCCTGGCAGAGCCCGTAGTGCGGTCACCGGGCGGGCCGGCGCGACGCCGACTCGCGGACGCTCTGCCCCGATCGGGCGGCGGGCGCCGTCGCCCCCCACCGGGCGGCGGGCGCCGGGAGCGGGCCGGACGGGGAACCGTCGGTCCATCTCGCCCCACGGCAGGTGTGCCAGGAGCACGCGCCCGGCGGCCGTCCGCAGTGCGGTGGACCGACGCCCGACAGGGGCCTGCACCCGGAGATCGTGGCTGCCGTCGGCCTTTGCCACATAGACGACGTCTCGGCCGTCGAGCACCGCGAGCTGGCACGTCTCGCCGCAGCGGGCCGCCACCTCGTCCACGACCGACTGGCCGTCGCGGACGACGTCGAGAGCCTCGGCGTAGGTGTTTCCGAGCTCGAAGACGCGCAGGCCGAGTCGGAACCGGTGTGCGTTGTCCGGCAGCCGCTCGACGTACTCGCGTTCCACGAGAGTGGCCAACAGTTCGTGGACGGTCGTCCGGGGTAACCCAAGCCCGTTGGCGACCTCGGGCGCGGACAGATTGGTCCGCCCGTCGAGGAACAACTCGAGCACATCCAGGGCTCTCACGACTGCGGGTACCGAACGGGCCACGCCACGCACCTCCCTGAGGAACTGGACACCGCGCCGCGCCATGTCGGACACCGGTGGTCGACTGTTCTCCAAAGACCCCGCCGGCAGGGGCCGGGCCAGCTGCAAGGATCTTTGTGGTTCCCTGCGGAACCTAATTGGCTGCTGAGTCGTCCGTCAACGGGGACATCTGCCTCGACTCGCTGAAACCCACCGCGCCGTGGAGACCGCCAGCTGGTGGCCGACGGGTCACGATCGGACGCCGGGACGATAACGCCGTGGTCTCGGGCTGTCGGCAACGCTACCCGTGGGTGCGGGGGTCGGCGAGCGCCGCGGCTGTCGACGCGACGACATCGTCGCAGGGGAACTGGCTGACCCTGGTGGGCGCAGGCGCCTGCTCGACCGACGAACATGGCCGGATGAGTCCCGACGTCACCCCGGCGGCCCCCCCGGCAGCGGGAACCGGGCAGCCCGGGGCTCCCTCCGGTGCGAACGGCGACTCGCCGCCCCCCGCCCCCCGGCGCCGGCGCGGCGGGACGGCCCGGGACATGGTGATCTCGTTGACGGTGCTGGGCCTAGTGGTCGCCGGCTACCTGCTGGTCAGCGGTCTGTGGCGCAATGTGGCGGTGGGACGCGGTACTCCGCAGGCGCCCGCTGTCGACGTCGTCGCCAGCGCTTCCGCCAAGGCGCAGACGGCGCGGTTCCCCCTGGTGGCACCGACGGCTCTGCCCTCGGGCTGGCGGGCGCGGCAGGCAGCGATGCGCGTCGGCGGCGTCTGGCACCTGGAGTTCGTGACCCCGGCGGACCGGTTCGCGGCGGTCGACCAGGCCGCCGGTCCAGCCGCCCAGCTGCTCGCCGAGACGCTGCCCGGCCGTCGCCCGACCGGCGCGGTGCAGTTGGCTTCGGGATGGTGGCAGGAATTTGCCGCCACCGCGACCGCCGGGGGCGCCTCCCGGTCCGGACTCGTCCAGCAGCGGGGGACCACGACGGTGGTCGTCTCCGGTACCGCCGACGACGGCGCCCTGCGCACCCTCGCCGGCACACTGGCCGACGTCGGCTGACGGCAGCCAGCCGACCGACGCGAGGCGACCGACGTGAGCCTGGCGACGTGAGCCTCCCGGTCGCGGCCGGACAGCCCAGCTGATCCTGCCGAGCAGCCGCCAGGATCGGCGCACCGCCGGGTCAGGACCGTTCGCCGCGCACCGCCGCCAACCGCGTCCGTGCGCCGTCCAACCACTGCTGGCACACCTGGACCAGGTATTCGCCGCGCTCCCACAGCTGCAGTGACTCCTCGAGGCCCACGCCGCCGGACTCGAGTCGCCGGACCACGTCGCCGAGCTCGTCGCGGGCCTGCTCGTAGCCCGGGCCGCCGGAAGCAGGCCCGGGCGGCTGGGCCTCGCCACCGACCGGTCCGCCGGTGGCGTCAGCAGCAGGCCCGCGGGGCCGTGGTTCGTCGGGGACGGGGGGAGGGGCCACCGGAGGACGGTATCCGGCCGGGCACCGGCAGCAGCGCCCCGCGCTACGCCTTCCGTCCCGCCGTAGTGGTGCCGGTCGCCGCGCTGCCGGGCGCGGCGCTGCCGGGCGCGGCGGGGACCGTCGCAGCGGGGACCGTGGCGGCGGGGACCGTCAGGTCGGCCCGCCCACCTGCCAGCCGGGCGACGAGCGGGTCGCCCGGGTGCAGGACAGCCGGGTCGGTCACCAGTTCGCCGTTGGACCGGGTGAGGACGGCGTACCCGCGGTCCAGAGTCGACTGCGGTGAGAGTGCGCGGATCCGCGCTCCGACGTGGCCTAGGTCGTCACCGGATCGGTCCAGCCGCGCACCCAACGCGGCTCGGCACCGCCGACGGGCGTCCTGTAGCTGCTCGGCGGGCCGGCTCACCAGGGCCGCGACCGGGTCGGCGAGCACCGGGCGAGACCGCAGCTCCGCTACCCGGGTGGACTCCCGGTCGATGCGGTCGGTGACCAGTCTGTCGATGCGGCGTCGGGCTACCGACAACCGGTCGGATTCCTCGCCCACGTCGGGGACCACCCGCCGAGCCGCGTCTGTCGGGGTCGACGCGGCGACGTCGGCGGCGAGGTCGACCAGCGGTGTGTCGGTCTCGTGCCCGATCGCGCTGACCACCGGCGTCGCAGCCGCCGCGACCGTGCGGACGACGAGCTCGGTGGAGAACGCCAACAGGTCTTCCACCGACCCGCCCCCACGCGCAAGGACCACCACGTCCACGGCCGGGTCGGCGTCGAGCCGGCGGACAGCGGCGGCGATCTCGTCCGGGGCGCCCGGGCCCTGGACCGGCACGTTCTCGATCCGGAACGTGACCGCGGGCCAGCGTCGCGTTGCGTTCTCCACGACGTCGTGCTCGGCGGCCGAGCCCCGCCCGCACACCAGACCGATGACGCCCGGCAGGAACGGCAGCCGCCGACGTCGCGCCGGGTCGAACAGGCCCTCCGCAGCGAGCAGCCGGCGCCGCCGCTCCAGCTGCGCGAGCAGGGCACCGAGCCCGACCGGGCGGATGTCGTCCGCGGCCAGCTGCAGCGTGCCGCGCGACGGGTACAGCTGCGGACGGGCGTGCGCGACGACGAGGGCGCCCTCCGTCACCGGTGGGTCGATGCCGTCGTACACCGACCGCGGGCAGGTGAGGTTGAGCGAGACGTCGGCGACCGGGTCCCGCAGGGTCACGAACACCGTCGCGGTCCCGGGCCGGCGGGTGACCTGCGCGACCTGGCCTTCGACCCACACCCAGCCGAGCCGGCCGATCCACTGGCCGAGCAGGTTCGCCACCGTTCGAACCGGGGTCGGGTGGTCGACCGACGTCTGCAGTCCCACGTCGCTCCTCCTCAATCGGCCGGGGGTTCTCCCGACGGCGGGTCCTGTCGCTGCCCGTCCTGTCCGCCGTCTTCCGGCGGGTCCCCTTCCGGCAGGTCTTCCTACAGTGGTCCGGTGACCGGAGCTGCGACGCACACCGCCCGACCGGCCGCGAGACGATCGCCGGACGCATCCGACACCCCGTCCGGGCCACCGGTCACGCCGGCGCCGGCGGGGGACCGCCGGGTCCTGCTCGCCGCGCCGCGCGGCTACTGCGCGGGGGTCGACCGGGCCGTCGTCGCCGTGGAGAAGGTGCTCGAGGCGCACGGCGCGCCGGTATACGTCCGCAAGCAGATCGTGCACAACACCCACGTGGTGGCCGAACTGACCAGGGCCGGTGCGATCTTCGTCGACGAGCTGGACGAGGTGCCGGACGGCGCGGTCGTCGTCTTCTCCGCGCACGGCGTCAGCCCCGCGGTCCGCGCCGCGGCCGCCGCGAAGCGGTTGGTCACCGTCGACGCGACCTGCCCGCTGGTGACCAAGGTCCACCACGAGGCCAAGCGGTTCGCCGCCGACGACTACGACATCCTGCTGATCGGGCACGACGGCCACGAGGAGGTCGAGGGGACAGCCGGAGAGGCCCCGGACCGGACCCAGCTGGTCGACGGTCCGCGGTCCATCGCGGCGGTGCACGTCCGGGACCCGGCTCGCGTTGCCTGGCTGTCCCAGACGACCCTCTCGGTGGACGAGACGATGGCCAGCGTCGAGGCGCTGCGGGAACGGTTCCCGAACCTGCTCGACCCACCCAGCGACGACATCTGTTACGCCACCTCCAACCGCCAGAGCGCGGTCAAGCAGATCGCGCCCGCTGCGGATCTGGTGATCGTGGTGGGTTCCGCGAACTCGTCCAACTCGGTCCGCCTGGTGGAGGTCGCCCTCGACGCCGGTGCCGCGGCGGCCCACCGGGTCGACACCGCGGCCGAACTCGACGAGGCCTGGCTGACCGGCGTGCGCACGGTGGGCCTCACCAGCGGCGCGTCGGTCCCGGAGGTCCTCGTCGACGACGTGCGCGCCTGGCTCGCCGAGCGCGGCTTCGGCGACACCGAGGAGGTCCGGACCGCGTCGGAGAGCCTGACCTTCGCCCTGCCTCCGGAGCTGCGACGCAGGCTCAAGGCCGCCCGTCCCGTCGATCCCAGCACCCACCACCCCGCGGGCCCGGCCAGCGCGACCTCGACCGACTCCAGCGGCGGTCATCCGGCCTGCTGATCGGGCCGGTCGAGACCGGCTGACCCCAGTGGGCTACCGGCGTCACCCAGCGGGCCACCGGCGTCGACGGGGTCCGTGAGCTCGGCCGCCGTCAGCGGCCGGGGACGAAGTTCGGCGAGCTCCGGGGCCGGCAGCGCCACCTCCGGGTCGTGCAGCGCGGCCATCCGGCGAGCGGTGACCAGTACCCGCCCTTCCAGCGATCCGACGGCGGCGTTGTAGGCGTCGACCGAGGAACCGAGACCCGCACCGACCTTCGCCAGGTGACTCGCCATCGTCGCGAGCCGGCCGTAGAGCTCCCGGGCCAGCTTCTGCACCTGCGCGGCATTGGCCGCCAGGGAGTCCTGCCGCCACGTGTGGGCGACCGTCCGCAGCAACGCCACCAGGGTCGTCGGGGTGGCCAGGACGACGTCCCGGGTCAGGGCCCACTCGACGAGTTGCTGGTCGGCCGCCGCGGCCGCGGCGAGGAAGCCCTCCCCGGGCAGGAAGAGCACCACGAACTGCGGAGTCGGGTCGAAGGCCCGGTGATAGGCCTTGTCCGACAGCCGCTGCACATGGTCACGGACCGCGCGGGCATGGGCCGCGTAGCGCCGTTCGGCCGGACCCTCGGCGGTGTCCGCGGCCAGGTAGGCCTCGAACGGGACCTTCGCGTCGACCACCACGCTGCGCCCCCCGGACAGATGCACGACCAGGTCCGGGCGCTGGACGCCGCCCTCGCCGCGCACGGTCTGCTGGACGGTGAAGTCGCAGTGCTCGGTCATCCCGGCCAGTTCGACGACACGGCGCAGCTGCACCTCGCCCCACCGGCCGCGAACCCCGGTCGCGCGCAACGCGGCGACCAACCGCGCCGTCTCCGCGCGGACCCCGTCCCCGGCGAGCTGCACCGCGCCCACCTGTTCACGCAGGGCCGCGTAGGCATCGGTTCGCGCGGCCTCCATCGCCTGGTTCTGCGCCACCAACCGGGCGAGGGAGTCCCGAAGCGGACCGACCAGCGCGCCGATCGCCTCCTCCCGCCGAGCGAGGTCCCCGCCGGCTGCCGCCCCCGCGGCGCCGAGCTGCTCGCGGGCGAGGCGCACCAGCGTCTCGGAGTTCGCCTGTAATGCCCGTTCGGACAGGGCGGCGAAGGACTCCCGCGCCCTGTCCTCGGCATCCCGTGTGCCGGCCGTCAGCTGCGCCAACGAGGCCCGCGCGACTGCGAGCTCGGCGGCCACGGACGCCGCGCGGTCGGAGCCGGCCCGCGTAGCGGCCGCCCAGCCGAGGGCCGCACCCAACGCGGCGGCCAGGCAGAGGATCAGCACGAGCAGGACGGCTGGCACGGTCATGCGCCGATCGTGCGGGCCGGGTCCGACACAACGGATAGGCGGTCACGACGCCGGTAGGGTCGCGTCACGTGTCGTTGTCGATCGGGATCACCGGGCTGCCGAACGCGGGCAAGTCGACGCTGTTCAACGCCCTGACGCGGGCGGGGGTCCTGGCGGCCAACTACCCGTTCGCAACGATCGACCCGAATGTCGGCGTGGTGGACGTCCCCGACTCCCGGCTCGCCACGCTGGCCGACCTGTTCGACTCGGCCAAGGTCGTTCCGGCCACCGTGACCTTCGTCGACATCGCCGGCATCGTCCGGGGCGCGAGCGCGGGGGAGGGGCTGGGCAACGCGTTCCTGGCCAACATCCGGGAGACCGACGCGATCTGCCAGGTCACCCGCATCTTCGACGACCCCGACGTGACGCACGTCGACGGCGTGGTCAGCGCCGAGCGCGACATCGAGACGATCACCATCGAGCTGGTGCTCGCCGACCTGCAGACCGTCGAGCGCGCGCTGCCGCGGGTGGAGAAGGAGGCCCGCCAGCACAAGGAGCGGGCCGGCTTCCTCGACGCGCTGCACGGGGCCCAGCCGGTGCTCGCCGACGGCCGGACGATCTTCGGTTCGGGGCTGGACACCGCGGAGCTGCGCGAGCTGTCACTGCTCACCGCGAAGCCGTTCATCCATGTCTTCAACGGCGACGAGGCCACGCTGGCCGACCAGGGACGGCGAGCAGCGCTCACCGCGCTGGTCGCCCCGGCGCCCGCGGTGTTCCTCGACGCGAAGATCGAGTCCGAGCTCTCCGAGCTCGACCCGGCCGACGTGGCCGACATGCTCGCCGACCTGGGGATGGACGAGCCGAGCCTGGACCGGCTGGCCGCGGTCGGCTTCCAGACCCTCGGCCTGCAGACGTTCCTGACGGCCGGCCCCAAGGAGTCGCGGGCCTGGACCATCACGGCCGGCTCGACCGCGCCGGAGGCCGCCGGGGTCATCCACACCGACTTCCAACGCGGGTTCATCAAGGCCGAGGTGGTCTCCTACGACGACCTGGTCGCGGCCGGCTCCATGCTCGAGGCCCGGGCGCGCGGCCGGGTGCGGATCGAGGGCAAGCAGTACGTGATGGCCGACGGTGATGTCGTCGAGTTCCGTTTCAACGTCTGATCGACGGCCGGCCCCGACGGCCCGAGACGCCAAACGGGGTGGTCGGTGCGATGCACCGACCACCCCGTTCGGGACGTCTGAGTGGGGGTCAGACCGCGCGGACCTGGTCGGCCTGCGGGCCCTTCTGACCCTGGGTGATGTCGAACTCCACCCGCTGGTTCTCCGAGAGCTCGCGGTACCCCTCGCCGATGATGGCGGAGTAGTGCACGAAGACGTCGGCGCCGCCGCCGTCCTGCGCGATGAACCCGAAGCCCTTCTCGGGGTTGAACCACTTAACGGTGCCCTGAGGCATGTGTTCTCCTTCGTCGTTCCGGTGCTGCAGACCCGGCACCGTGCCGGGCCCGCGGTTCGGCGGCGCTGACCCCGCACCCGACTGGCCTCACGACCCCGGCTGCCCCAGACAGCACAAAAGCGCCCTGCTGGAACATCCGCGGGCGCTTCGATCACAACGAGGGAGGAACACCTGCAAACCACCTGAAATGTAGCAGCACGATCACGGGTCCTGGCAAGGCTTGCCGTGGGCGAATTCGGCCAGCGCGGGACCGCGCTGACGAGCACCGCGCGCGGGGACCGCGCTGACGAGCACCGCGCGCGGGGACCGCGCTGACGAGCACCGGCCGCTAACCTCCGCGCCGTGTCCGCCACCCCGTGTTCGACCGACCGGATCTCGGATGGTCTGCCAGGTCCGACCGACCGGGTCGTGGCGGCGGTAGCGATCGTGCGGGACGGGCGGGTGCTGGCTGGGCGCCGAGTGGGGCCGCCCGCGGTTCGTGGCGGGTGGGAGTTTCCCGGCGGCTCGGTCGAGCCGGGGGAGACGGCGGCGCAGGCCGCCGTCCGCGAGGCGCGCGAGGAGCTCGGCGTCGACGTGGTGCTCACCGGCGTGCTGGGGGATGCCCGGATCGGCCCCGGGCGCATGCTGACGGTGTTCACCGCGGCCCTCACCAGCGGTGAACCGGCAGCGACCGGATCCCATGACCGGCTGCAGTGGGTGTCCGGCGAGCACCTGCACGAGCTCGGCTGGCTGGCGCCGGACCGGCCGCTGCTGGCTCCGCTGACAGCGCTGCTGACGATGGCGCCGACCGCGGCGACCAATCGGACGCCGCCGTGCGCCCGGTGCGACGTGGCACCGCCGGAGGTGCCCGGCTCGCGGCCGGATCGTTACCACGACGGTCCCGGGTGACGCCCGTTCGGTCACGATTGCGTCGCATCCCCTACCGGGTGCGCCGTCGACCCGACACGCTGACGTACGTTGAGCGGGTTCTCCGGCCGGACGTGCGCCATTCACCGTTCGTCTGCCCGGTGGTCGGCCGGCCATCGGACGGGCCGCCTCGCCTCGCCTCGAGGCCCTGGCCCTGGCCATGCCGCCCCGCCTCGTCCGAGCGACCCGAGGAGACCGATCTATGACGATCACCCCGGCGACCGAGCCCGCAACGACCGGACGACCCGACCTCGCCAACGGCGCCGCCGGCGAGGTGATGGGCGCCTCGGTCGGCAATTCACCGGTCCGCGGGCGGTCGCCGGGACAGCTCGCGTGGCGGCGGCTGCGCCGGGACCGGGTGGCAATGGTATCGGCGATCATCCTGGCGCTGTACGTGTTCCTTGCGATCACCGGACCGCTCTGGCTGCGACTGCTCGGCATCAGCCAGAACGCGCAGGACAACAACCTGCTCGACGATTCCGGCGCGCCGTTGGGACGGCTCGGCGGGATGTCGTCCACACACCCGTTCGGCGTCGAGCCGGCGCTGGGACGCGACCTGCTGGGCCAGGTGTTGATCGGGATGCGCACGTCGCTGGGCATCGCGGTCGCGGTGACGGTCGCGTCGACGATCATCGGGGTCGTCGCCGGGATCACCGCCGGCTATGCCCGTGGTTGGGCCGACGGCGCGATATCGCGGGTGATGGACCTGTTCCTGGCGTTCCCCACGCTGCTGTTCCTCATCGCCATCATCCCGGTGCTCGTCATCAAGTTCGAGCCGGACCCGAACAAGTCGGGCAACAACGTCCGCCTGGCCCTGCTGCTCATCCTGCTGACGTTGTTCGGCTGGGCCGGGCTGTCCCGGCTGATGCGCGGGCAGACGGTCGTCCTGCGTGACCGGGAGTTCATCGAGGCCGCCCGGGCCATGGGTGCGGGCAGCGGGCACATCATCTTCAAGCAGCTGCTGCCCAACCTGTGGGCGCCGATCCTCATCTCGGTGTCGCTCAACGTCCCGGCGCTGGTGACCACCACCGCCGCGCTGAGCTTCCTCGGCGTCGGTATCCAGGAGCCGATCCCGGACCTCGGTCGGACGTTGCAGAAGTCGGTGCAGTGGATCGGCAACGACCCGATGTACTTCATCTTCCCCGGCCTGGTCATCGTGGTCCTGGTGCTCGCCTTCAACCTGCTGGGCGACAGCATCCGCGACGCCCTGGACCCGAAGTCCTCCCGCTGACCCGGTCTCCCGCCGGGTGCTCTTACCCGCGGGCGCACCGCGTCGCCCGTCCGACGGCAACTCTGCCGATGACAGAAAGGCTCGCAGCATGATTTCCAGAAGGCGTCTCATAACGTCGACCGGCGCACTGGTCGCCACGTCGGCGGTCGTGTCCGCCTGCGGCGGCGGCGGCACCACCTCCACGCCCGGCTCGTCTGCGAGCGGGTCGGCCGGGGACGTCAACCTCGGCGGCATCGTCAACCTCGAGCAGGTCATCCCGTTCGAGTACCTGGACCCGCAGCAGGTGTACGTCAACAACTCCAGCTCGTTCGCGCGGATGATCTACCGCACGCTGATGGGCTGGAAGGAGGACCCGGCGAAGGGCACCTACGAGCTCGTCCCGGACCTCGCCAGCGCCGCGCCGACCAACAGCAACGGCGGGAAGACCTGGACCTTCAAGCTCAAGCCCGGCATCAAGTACACCGACGGCTCCCCGGTCACCGCCGGGGACATCAAGTACGGCGTCGAGCGTTCGATGGATCCGGCGATCAGCCACGGCCCGCAGTACGCCAAGCTCTATCTGGTGGGCGCGGACAAGTACACCGGCCCGAGCAAGGGCCCGCTGGCGTCCATCGTGGTCCCGGACGACCAGACGATCACCTTCAACCTCAAGCAGCCGGTCGGGTTCTGGGACCAGCTGACCACCCTGTACACGTTCACCCCGGTCCCGCGGGCGAAGGACACCGGGGCCTCCTACGACCTGAACCCGGTCACGATGGGCCCGTACAAGTTCCAGAGCTACAACAAGCAGAGCCGGATCGTCCTGGTCAAGGACACGAACTGGGTCAAGGACACCGATACGCTGCGCAGCCAGAACTTCCAGCAGGTTGTCATGACGATGGGACTTGACGAGTCGCGGGTGGACTCAGACTTGATCTCGGACACCAACGGTGGCACGAACGTCATGTTCTCCGACGACCCCACGCCGGCGGACATCAGCAAGGTCAACCAGGAGCCGCTGAAGAGCCGGACCCTGTTCGCCACGACGATCTTCATCCAGTACCTGGCGATCCAGCAGAAGAACCCCGCGCTGAAGAAGGTGCAGGTCCGCCAGGCGATCCTCTACGCGCTCAACCCCAAGGCGTCCATCCAGGCGATCGGTGGCCCACTGATCCGCGAGCCCATCCAGAGCTTCGCCCCGCCGACGCTCAAGGGCTTCGAGGACGTCAAGAATACCTACGACATCGGCGACGAGGGCCAGCCGGACAAGGCCAAGCAGCTGCTGCAGCAGGCCGGCGTCAGTAACCTCACGCTGACCTACGCGTTCAGCAACACCCCGACCAACACCCAGGTTGCCCAGACGATCGTCAGCGCGCTCGCCCGCGCCGGCATCACGGTGGTCACCAAGCCGATCGAGTCCGGCGCCTACTACAAGACGGTCTCGACGCAGAGCAACAGCTACGACCTGGTGGCCGGTGGCTGGGGCTATGACATCCCGGACGGGGCGACCATCTTCCCGCCGATCTTCCAGGGCGGCGCGAACCTGTACGACGGGACCTCGAACCTGGCCAAGCTGGACGACCCGATGGTCAACAAGCTGATCGACCAGGCGCTGGCGAAGGCGACCTCGGCGGAGGCGCTGCCGATCTGGCAGCAGATCAACAAGTACATCATCGACCAGGCACTGGTCATCCCGCGGTTCGTCTACAAGACCGCGCCGATCATGGGATCGAAGGTCAAGGGCGCCTACGTGTCCCCGGTGCTCGGTAACACCGACGTCACGAACGCGTACATCAGCAAGACCTAATGGTGTCGCCGGTGCCGGCGGTCGCTGACCGTCGGCACCGGCACACCGGTTCAGTCGCCTAGTCGCCTGTTCTTCTCGGTTCGCCTCGGGGGTTGGCAGTGGTCCGTTACATCATCCGGCGTCTGCTGGGCGCCATCGCCCTGCTGGCCGTCATCAGCGCGATTACCTTCGCGGTCTTCTTCGCGCTGCCGACGAGCCCGGGCGACCTCGCCTGCGGCAAGAGCTGTACGCCGGAGCGGATCGCGTCGATCAACGCGGCACTGGGACTGAACCGGCCGGTGGCAGTGCAGTACGCGGACTACATGAAGAACCTGGTCACCGGGGACAGCGTCCCCCAGGGGTCCGGCCAGTTCACCGACTGCCCCCGGCCGTGCCTAGGCGTGTCGTTCAAGCAGTACCAGCCGGTGCGGACCCTACTGGCGGCAGCGTTCCCGGCGACGGTTTCGATTGCCCTGGGCGCGGCGGTCCTGTTCCTGATCGTCGGGGTGGGCATCGGGGTGATCGCGGCACTCCGGCGCGGCGGTCCGGTGGACAAGGGACTGATGAGCGCATCGCTGTTCTTCTACTCGGTGCCGCTCTACGTCCTCGGACTGGCGCTGCAGCTACTGTTGGTCTACAAGTTCCAGGTCTTTCCCGTGGTCCGGTACAATCCGCTGTCGAACGGGATCGGTCCGTGGATCCAAGGACTGATCCTGCCGTGGATTGCATTGACCCTGCTTTATGCCGCCGGGTATTCGCGCTTCATGCGCTCATCGATGTTGGAGACACTGCAGGAGGACTTCATCCGGACCGCCCGGGCAAAGGGGCTACCGAAGTCGACCGTGACCTTGCGGCAGGGGCTGCGCGGGGCGGTCACCCCGATCGTCACCTTGTTCGGCCTGGACCTGGCCGGCCTGCTCGGTGGTGCGGTGATCACCGAATCGGTCTTCAACATCCAGGGGATCGGCAAACTGGCCATCCAGTCGATCAATGACACCGACCTCCCACTGATCATGGGCACGGTCCTCTTAGCCGCCTTCTTCATCGTCCTGGCCAATGTCGTCGTGGACGTGTTCTACGCGGTGATCGACCCGCGGGTCCGCCTAACCTGACCTGAGTCACCGCCCTGTCCTACTTCGGCAGGTAGGGCCCCCCCGTTATCGGCACGTAGGAGAGTCCGTGGCAACAATGTCGCCGGTAGCGCCCGTCACCGGTCTCGGGGATCCGTTCCTCGACGTAGATGACCTGTCGGTGCGGTTCGCCACCGAGGACGGCGTCGTGAACGCCGTCGACCACCTCTCGTTCAGTTTGGCGAAGGGCCGGACGCTGGGCATCGTCGGGGAGTCCGGCTCCGGCAAGAGCGTGACGAGCCTGGCGATCATGGGGCTGCACAAGGGTAGCCGTGCGCAGCTGACCGGCAAGGTGACCGTCGGGGGCACCGAGACCGTCGGTGCGAGCGAGGAGACGGTGCGCCGCCTGCGCGGTCAGCAGATGGCGATGATCTTCCAGGACCCACTGTCGGCACTGAACCCGTACCAGACGATCGGAAAGCAGATCGCCGACGCCTACACCGTGCATCATCCGCGGGAAAGGGCTGCCGCCCGCCGGCGGGCCGTCGAGCTGCTCGAGTTGGTCGGGATCCCGAACCCCGATCGCCGGGTCAAGGACCACCCACACCAGTTCTCCGGCGGCATGCGGCAGCGGGTGGTCATCGCGATGGCGCTGGTGTGCAATCCGTCGTTGCTGATCGCCGACGAGCCGACCACCGCGCTCGACGTGACGGTCCAGGCGCAGATCCTCGACCTCATGCGTGACCTGCAGAAGGAGTTCGGCTCCGCGATCGTCATCATCACCCACGACCTCGGGGTGGTCGCCGAGATCAGCGACGACATCCTGGTGATGTACGCCGGACGGTGCGTGGAGTACGGGTCGGTGCGCGACATCCTGACCCACCCGAACCATCCCTATACCTGGGGTCTGCTGCAGTCGATGCCGCGAATGGACGGCGACGTCAGCCAGCAGTTGCGGACGATCTCCGGCGCGCCGCCGTCGCTGATCAACAAGCCGTCCGGCTGCCCGTTCCACCCCCGGTGCCCGGCCCGGCACCTGGTCGAGGGCAACCGGTGTGCGACCGAGGTGCCGCAGCTGCGCCCGGCGGTCAACGGCGGAAAGCACGTGATGGCCTGCCACCTGGACGCCGAGGAACGGACCGTCGGCGAGCGGGAGGCGGTGGGCGTCCGATGAGCGAACCCACCCCGGTGCGCCACGGGGGCGCGCACGCAGCGGGTCCCGAGGTCTCGACAGGCCCGGGGGTCTCGACGCTGCCCGCGCTGACGACGGACAAGCCCGGCGAGGAACTGCTGCAGGTGCGCGGTCTGCGCAAGCTTTTCCCGGTCAAGCAGGGCATCGTCCTACAGCGCACGGTCGGACAGGTCAGGGCGGTCGACGGCATCGACTTCACGGTCGGCACCGGCGAGTCCCTCGGCCTGGTCGGGGAGTCCGGCTGTGGGAAGTCGACCACCGGCCGAATGCTCGTCCGGCTGCTGGAGCCCACGGACGGCCAGATCGTGTTCGACGGCCGGGACATCACCCACCTGAACACGGCCGGAATGCGGCCGTTGCGCAAGGACCTGCAGATCATCTTCCAGGACCCGTACAGCGCGCTGAACCCCCGGCACACCGTGGGGTCGATCGTTGCGATGCCGATGCAGCTGAACGGGATCAAGCCCGAGGGCGGCACCAGACGGCGGGTCCAGGAACTGCTGGAGATCGTCGGGTTGAACCCCGAGCACTACAACCGCTACCCGCACGAGTTCTCCGGCGGGCAGCGGCAGCGCATCGGGATCGCCCGCGCCCTGGCGCTGCGGCCGAAGTTGATCGTCGCCGACGAGCCGGTCTCCGCCCTCGACGTGTCGATCCAGGCCCAGGTCATCAACCTGCTGCAGGAGCTGCAGCGCGAGTTCTCGATCGCGTTCATCTTCATCGCCCACGACCTGTCGGTGGTCCGGCACTTCAGTCAACGGGTGGCGGTGATGTACCTGGGCAAGATCGTCGAGATCGCGAACCGCGAGCACCTCTACGAGGAGCCGCTGCACCCGTACACCCACGCCCTGCTGTCCGCGGTGCCGGAGCCCGATCCGGACTCCGGGCACCGCCGGGACCGGATCCTGCTGTCCGGTGACGTCCCGAGCCCGCTGAACCCGCCGTCGGGTTGCCGGTTCCACACCCGGTGCTGGAAGGCGACCGAGGTCTGCTCCGCGGTGGAGCCGCCACTGGTGACGATCCCCGGCTCGACCGCGGACCACCAGGTCGCCTGTCACCACCCCGAGATCCGTCAGGTCATCTGAGCCCGACGTCCAACCGGCAGATCGGCTGTCGCGTCGCGGCTGGACCGCGCGCGCTCAGCCGGCGGGTGCGCGCAGCGCGCCGAGCAGGAAGTCGCGCTGCAGCAGCAGCAGGTTCTCCGCCACCGTCTCCTGGGTCGCCATGTGCGTGATCCCGGACAGCGGCAGGACGGTGTGCGCCCGGCCGGCCGCCAGCAGCGCGTCGGACAGTGCCAGCGTGTGGGCGACCAGGACGTTGTCGTCGGCGAGGCCGTGCACCAGCATCAGCGGCCGGCGCAGTGTCGCGGCATCGGTCAGCAGGCCGTTCGCCGTGTACACCTCGGGGCTGTCCGCGGGGTCGCCGAGGTACCGCTCGGTGTAGTAGGTGCTGTACAGCCGCCAGTCGGTGGGCGGGGCGCCGGCGACCGCCGCCGCGAACACGTCGGGGCGGTGCAGCACCGCCAACGCGGCGAGGTAGCCGCCGAAGGACCACCCGCGGATCGCGACCCGCGTCAGGTCGAACTCGGGGTGGTCGGCGGCGACCGCGGCCAGGGCGTCGACCTGGTCCTGCAGGGTCACCGCGGCGAAGGCATGGCGGATCGACCGGTCGCTGGCCGGTCCCCGCCCGGGCGTTCCGCGGCCGTCGGCGACCACCACCGCGAACCCCTGGTCGGCCCACCACTGCGACTCCAGGTAGGCGCGGCTGGCAGCGACGACCCGGGCCGCTCCGGGCCCGCCGTAGGGGTCCAGCAGCACCGGCAGCGACCCCGGCGCGTGTGGACCGCCGCCGCGGGGCAGCAGCACAGCGGTGTCCAGGCGGTTGCGCGCGACGGTTGCCAGCCGCACCTCCGGCCGGAACGGCGGGGCGACGGCGAGCGAGCCGAGGGTGCGCGCCCGGCCGCCGTGCACCGTCACGGTGGTGGTCGGCAGCGGCGTGTCCAGGTCGGCGCGGGTGAGCAGCAGGGTCCGGCCGGCGAGCGCGCCGGTGTGCACGGCGGTGCCGTCGGTCAGCGGGGTCCGGGTGCCGTCCCAGCCGACCAGGTCCAGCTGGGAGGTGATGCTGTCCGGGCTGACGCGGACCAGCGCGCCCTCGTCGGTAACGCTCAGCACCGCCTCGACCTGGCGGCCGGGGCTGCTGAGCGCGACGCCGCCGACCATCAATCGGTAGGTGTCGCTGTCCCGGTCCGGGAGCACCTCGAGCAGCCGGCCGTCCGGCGCGCGGTCGGGGACGCCGGGGACCGGTTCCAGCCAGGCGTCGTCGGCGTGGTCGGTCAGCACGGTCGTCGCCCCGGTCCCCGGTTGGACCTCCAGCACGACCCGGCGCCGCTGGTCCCGGCTGACCACCTCCAGCAGCGGTCGGTGAGCGGCCGGCCAGGCCACCCGGGTGAGGTACGGCAGCGCGGCGGTGTCCCAGGCGATCCGGACCCGTTGCGTCGGCTCGTCGCGGGGGACCAACCAGAGGGTGACGTCGGAGTCCGCGGTGCCGGCGAACGGGTAGCGCACGGCCGCGGGCTCGGCGCGCGGGTCGGCCGGGTCGGCGGCGTAGCGGAGCGCCACGGCGGAGTCGTCGGCGCGCTCGACCAGCAGGGCGGCGCCGTCCGGTGACCACCAGAACCCCCGCGGACGGTCCATGTCCTCGGCCGCGGTGAACTCGGCCTGCCCCCAGCTGACGTCGGCTTCTCCGGTCGCTCCAGCCCCCCCGGCCGCCGGGCCGACCAGCTCCCGGTCGCCGGACCCGTCGGCGGCGCTGACCCGCAGCGCTGGGCCGCTGGCATACGCCACCCAGGCGCCGGTCGGGTCCGGTCGCGGGTCGATGACCGACGCGGCGGCCGGCAGCTCCCGCGGCGTGCCGGTCGCGGACCCCACGTCCACCCCGCCCGAAACCCCCAGGGCGACAACGAACAGCCGATCGGACAGCGCAAAGGCCGCGACGGTGTGCCCGGTGTCGGTGGCATACCCGACGATGCCGGCGCCGGACTCCCGGCTGCGCTCGCGGCGGGCCCGCTCGGCCGGCGACAGCGCCGTCTCGGCGGACCCCGCAAGGACCACGGCCGGGTCGGCGACGAGACGCTCGTGGCCGGACGCGGCATCGGCCTCCCACAGCAGTCCGGCCCGGTCGGTCCCGGACCGGCTCCGCAGGAAGACCACCCGGGCGCCGTCCGGCGACAGGGTCGCCGCTCGCGGCTGGCCGGCGGTGAACCGGGCCGTGCGGGCCGACAGGCGGGGGAACGAGGGCGCCTCGTCGGGATCGGGCTGCGCGGGGTCGGCCTGGGCGGCGTCGGCCTGCGCGGGGTCGGGCTGGGCGGGGTCGGGCTGCGCGGGGTCGGGCTGGGCGGGGTCGGGCTGCGCGGGGTCGGCCTGGGTGGGTTCGGCGGTCATGGCCCCGATCCTCCCCCGGGCCGGTGGCCGTGCCCGCGTCCTCGGGCGGTCGCTCCGCTGACCAGGTGGGACGCGGGTGTCGTGCTGTCGCCAGCGGCTCCCTACCCTGACGCCCATGTCGGCTCGGCGGTCCGGTGACGCGCGCAGGCCGGGGCGCGCCGAACGCCGGGCCCAGGAGAGCGACGAGGACCGGATGCGCCGGCGCGCCCGACGCAGAGCCGCGGTGGCGATCACCACCGTCCTGGCCGCCCTGGTGGTCCTCGGCGGCGCCGGTTACGCGGTCCTGTCCGCCGCCGCCTTCGACCGGATCCCCCGCAACACCGCTCTCGGCGGCGTCGACGTCGGCGGACTGGCCTACTCGCCGGCCCGCGAGCGGATCCAGCGGGCCGCCGCGGCCTCGGCCGCTCGACCGGTTGCGCTGACCGGGGCCGGTTTCGCCGGCTCCGTCGTCCCGGGCCGTGCCGGCGTTCTGGTGGACGTCTCGGCGAGCCTCGACGCTGCCGGCCCGGTCACCAGCCGCAGCCCCGCCGCCCTGGTCCGCGGGCTGTTCGCCAGTCCCCGGCGCCTGGACCCGGTCCTGTCCGTCGACCGGGCCCGACTCGACGCTGCGGTCGCCGGCGCCGCGGCCGGCTACGACCGTCCCGTGCGGGAGGCCTCGGTTGTCCTCGTCGGCTCCCGGCCCCAGGTGGTAGAGCCGCTGGCGGGCCGCCGTGTCGACCGGGCGCGGACGGGGGCGGCAGTGGTGCGGGCCGTGGCGCGCGGGGACTCGGTGGCGACGGTGGTCGCCGGGCCCGTGGCGCCTCGGACGTCGGCTGCATCGGTCCGCCAGGTCGTCGGCGTCACGGTGCCCGGACTGCTCGCCGGTCCGGTCCGGCTCGTCGCCCGCGGTCGCTCGGCCGACCTGAGCACCACCCAGCTGGCCGATCACACGACGTTCCGCGCCCGGGGCGACCGCCTCGTCCCGGTGGTCGACGCTGCGGGACTGCGTACCGAGCGACCGGACCCGCTGGCGGCCCTGGAGACGCCGGCCCGCGATGCCGGGTTCACCGTGTCCGGCGCGGCAGCCGTCCTCGCGCCCGGCACCGACGGGGTGGCCGTCGACGACGTGGGTCTGTCCGCCGCGGTCGCGCAGGCCGCGGCGGCTCGTGGCGGCGGGCGGGTGGTCCCGGTCCCGACCCGGATAGTCAGGCCCCGGGTGACGACCCGGGCGCTTGCCGCGCTCGGCGTCCAGCGGGTCGTCGGGCAGTACACCGGGCGGTACCCGGCCGAGGCCGGCCTGGCGGCGAATCTCGGCCGGGCCGGCGCTCGGCTGAACGGACAGGTCGTCGGGCCGGGCGCGATCCTCTCGCTGAACCGACTGCTCGGACAGCGGACGCGCGCGGCCGGCTACGTCGACGGTCCGGCCCTGGCCGGCGGCCAGTTCACGACGGCACTCGGCGGCGGGGTCGGCCAGGCGGCGACCGTGGTGTACGCAGCGGCTCACGCGGCCGGGTGGGGGATCGAGTCGCACACGCCGGCCAGCGTGTGGACCGGCGTCGGGCCGCCGGGGCGCGACGCCACAATCTCCTGGCCGGGGATCGACCTGGTGCTGCGCAACGACACCCCCGCGCCGGCCTACATCCAGGTCGAGGATGTCGCGGCGACCCCGGGAGCGGACGGCACGTTCACGGTCCGGCTGCTGTCCCGTCCGTGGTGGTCGGTGCGGACGAGCACCTCCCGCCCGGTCGCCGTCGTCCGGCCGGCCGTCGTCCGGCGCACCGGGGCCGGCTGTGTGCCGCGCACCGGGTCCTACGGTTTCCGGGTGACCGACCGGCGGACCCGCACCCGGCCCGGCGCCGCCCCGGAGAGCTACGTGTTCATCATCACCTACCGGCCGTCCCCGACCGTCACCTGCGGCTGACGGTGAGCTGCGGCCGACGGACACTGCGCCGACGTCAGCGGGGCCGCAGGTAGGTCGTCGTGTGGGACGGACGGAAGCCCAGCCCCGCGTACAGCGCGCGCGCCGGAGCGTTGTCGGTCTCGACGTGGAGGTAGGCCCGGACCGCACCGGCGTCCAGTGCCGCATCCACCAGGTGCGCGACGAGCAGCCGGGCGTGTCCGCGGCGACGCAGCTGCGGTGCGACGGCGATGCAGGACAGCCCCACCCAGCCCGCGGACACCACCGCCCGCCCCCGCCCGGCCAGTCCGCCGCCCGCGACCCGGTTCCGCTCCGGCGCGGCGCGGGTCCGGCCCGAGACGACCGGGAACTCCGTCGTCGCGAACAGACCGACCGTGCCGGCGGGTGCGGCAAGTACGGCGGCCGCCACGGGGACGCGGTCCGCGTCCCGGTAGTCCGCCAACCACGCCCGGTCCGGCGCGGCGTCCAGCCGCACGGGTGGCCCGCTGTCGGCCCAGCCGTCGTCGAAGGCGCCGAGCACGTCGGCGACCCGGGCCGTCAGGACCACGGTGGTCAGCTCGGGCACCCACCCCGCCGTGGCCGCCGCGGCGAGCACACCGGCGTCCGCGGTCGAGACCCGCGGTACCAGACCCCGTGCCTGGTACCAGACCGCGACCCGCTCCAGGGCCGCCGGCACCGCCGTGCCCGGGGAGCCGACGGCCAGCGCCGAGTTCGCCCGCCGGGTGAACCCGGCCGCGGCGCGCAGCTGCCAGTCCCCGAGCGCCCCGGTCTCGGTCGCCGGCCAGTGGGCCGCAGCCAGCCGGTCGAGCACCGGCGGCCCGAACGCCCGGGCCGGCCGCGACGCCGGTGGGATCGCGCGGACCGCCACCACCCGGTCCGGTCGCACCGGCACCCGGGTGCCGTCCTCCCGGAGCACGACCGGCCCACCCGCCCCGCCGCCGACTCCGGCCGGCCCGGACACCAGCGTTCCGACGACGTCGGCGAACCGGTCCCGGGGCGTCCCGTCCCGCGGGGTCCGGGCGGCCGAGTGACGGGGGAGCCGCTGCCGGACCGTCACCCTCGAGCCGACCGGGAAACCGGGCGGCTCCGGCCGGGTGGTCACCGACGCATCGTCCCAAGCGGCCAGCCCCGTGCCCACCGCGGGCGCACTGTCCGGCAGAGTGGGGGACCGTTGCCCGTCCGACGCGGTCGGGACGACACCGGCCGGACACCCGGCCCGCCGGATGCTGGACGCTGGAGAGGGAGTGCACCGCCGTGACCTACGTCATCGCGCAGCCGTGTGTCGACATCAAGGACCGCGGGTGCGTCGAGGAGTGCCCGGTCGACTGCATCTACGAGGGCACCCGGATGCTTTACATCCACCCCGACGAGTGCGTCGACTGTGGTGCCTGCGAACCCGTCTGCCCCGTCGAGGCGATCTACTACGAGGACGACGTGCCGGGCCAGTGGAGCGCGTTCACCGCGGCGAACGCAGAATTTTTCGACCAGATCGGCTCCCCGGGCGGGGCCAGCAAGCTGGGCGTGATCGACGCCGACCACCCGACCGTCGCCGCGGCGCCCGCCAACAACGAGGAGTGAATACCGCGGTGCCGGGCCACCGGCCGGCCGACCGGTTCGCGGCACTGCCCGACTTCCCCTGGGACACCCTGGCCGGGGCGAAGGCGCGGGCGGCGCAGCACCCGGGCGGGATCGTCGACCTGTCGATCGGCACGCCCGTCGACCCGACGCCGCGGGCGGTACAGCACGCGATGGCCGCCGCCGCCGACGCCCCCGGGTACCCCACGGTTCACGGCACCGTCGCCCTCCGGGCCGCGTTCCGTGACTGGGCGCTGCGCCGCGTGGCCGCCACGCCAGCGCTGGATCCGGACGCCGTGCTCCCGACCGTCGGCTCCAAGGAGGCGGTGTCCGGTCTGCCGACCCAGCTCGGACTCGGCTCCGGGGACCGGGTCGCCGTACCTGACCTGGCCTACCCGACGTACGCGGTGGGCGCGCTGGCCGCCGGCGCGGACGTCGTCCGGTACGACCCCGCCGTCGGCCTACCCGACGGCCCGCTGGCGCTGGTCTGGCTGAACTCCCCGGCCAACCCGACCGGTGCCGTCCTGGACCTCGCGACGACCCGTCGACTGGTGGACGGGGCCCGCGACCGGGGCGCGGTCGTCGCCTCCGACGAGTGCTACGCGGAGTTCGGCTGGGAGCGGTCGCCGGTGTCGGTCCTCGATCCGGCCGTCCACGGGGACAGCCTCGCGGGGGTGCTGGCCCTGCACTCGCTGTCCAAGCAGTCCAACCTGGCCGGCTACCGGGTGGGGTTCCTGTCCGGGGATCCGGTGCTCGTCGCGCGCCTGCTGTCGATCCGCAAGCACCTGGGGCTGATCGTCGCCGGGCCGGTGCAGCAGGCATCGATCGTGGCGCTGGCCGACGACGAGGCGGTCGCCGAGCAGCGGGAGCGGTATGCCAGCCGCCGGGAGGCCCTGCTCGGCGCGCTGAGCGCCGACGGGTTGGCGGTCGCCGGCTCGCCCGGAGCGCTCTACCTGTGGGCCACCGCCGACGAGCCGGCGATGGACACCGTCGAGCGGCTCGCGGACCGGGGGGTGCTGGTGGCGCCGGGGTCGTTCTACGGCCCCGCCGGGTCCCGCCACGTCCGGGTGGCGATCACCGCGACCGACGAGCGCGTCGCGGCCGCCGTCGACCGGCTGTCCGGCCGCATCTCCACCTGACCGACAGCCCCACCTGACCGACAGCCCCACCTGACCGACAGCCCCACCTGACCGACAGCCCCACCTGACCGACCGCCCCGCCTGACCGCTGTCCGACGGGGTGGAGCACGTCACACCGGTCATGGTTCCACCGACTGGTCGACAGTCCGTAGTGTCGGCGGCATCGCGGCCGGCCCGTCGTGGTGCACGCACGCCCGAGGAGGAGCGAGCATGACCGACCAGTCCGTCACCCTGCACTACGACGGTGGGGAGCTGGAGCTTCCGGTCACCCCGGCGACCGTGGGGCCGGCGGGGATCGGCATCCCGAAGCTGCTCGCGACGACCGGGATGACGACGCTGGACCAGGGGTACGTCAACACCGCGTCGTGTGAGTCGGCGATCACCTACATCGACGGCGACGCCGGGATCCTGCGGTACCGCGGCTATCCGATCGAGGCGCTGGCCGAGCACTCGTCCTACCTCGAGGTGTCCTATCTGCTGATCTACGGGGCCCTGCCCACCGCTGGGCAGCTGGCCGAGTTCACCGCCCGGGTCAGCCGGCACACCATGCTGCAGGAGAACTTCCGCGACTTCTTCAAGGCATTCCCGCATGACGCGCACCCGATGGCGGTCCTGTCGGCGTCGGTGAACGCCCTGTCGACCTTCTATCAGGACAGCCTGGACCCGCTCGACCCCGCGCAGGTGGACCTGGCCTCGATCCGGCTGCTGGCGAAGCTGCCGACGCTGGCCGCCTACGCCCACCGCCGCACGAGCGGTCAGCCGTTCCTCTATCCGGACAACGCCCGCGGTCTGGTGGAGAACTTCCTGCGGATGTCGTTCGGTGTCCCGGCCGAGGACTACCAGCCCGAGCCGGCGCTCGTCGCGGCCCTGGACATGCTGTTCGTCCTGCACGCCGACCACGAGCAGAACTGCTCCACCTCGACGGTCCGGCTCGTGGGCTCGGCGCAGGCCAATCTGTTCGGCTCGGTGGCCTCCGGGGTGACCGCGCTGTCCGGGCCGCTGCACGGCGGTGCGAACGAGGCCGTGCTCCGGATGCTCGCCTCGATCCGGGACGACGGCGGCGATGTCGCCACGTTCGTCAACCGGGTGAAGAACCGCGAGGCCGGCGTCCGGCTGATGGGTTTCGGGCACCGCGTGTACAAGAACTACGACCCGCGTGCGGCCCTGGTGAAGAAGTCGATGACCTCGGTGCTGGATGCCCTGGGCGTCACCGACCCTCTGCTGGAGATTGCGTTGGAATTGGAGCAGGTCGCCCTTGCCGACGAGTATTTCGTCTCGCGAAAGCTATATCCGAACGTCGATTTCTACACCGGCCTGATCTACCGCGCGATGGGCGTCCCGAACGAGATGTTCACAGTCCTGTTCGCGATCGGGCGGCTGCCCGGGTGGATCGCGCACTGGCGGGAGATGATGGGCGACCCCGCCACCAAGATCGGCCGGCCGCGGCAGGTCTACACCGGTGAGGACGCCCGCGAGTACGTCCCGATGGCCGCCCGGTCCTGACGGCGACGCCGGTGCCAGACGCCTGGGCACCCGCTACTGGGCGGTGTGCAGGACGGCGTTGAGGGCGACGCCGCGGGACGTGTTCGCGGGGACCGCCTGGACGGTTCCGGTGACGCTGTGTCGGCGGAAGGTCAACCCGTCGGCACCGGACAATTCACGGGCCTTGACGAGCGTCCCGTCCGGCAGCGTGACCTTGGTGCCGGCCGTCAGGTACAGCCCGGCCTCGACCACGCAGTCGTCCCCGAGAGCGATCCCGAGCCCCGCGTTCGCCCCGAGCAGGGTGCGCCGCCCGATGCTGACGACCGCAGTCCCCCCGCCGGACAAGGTGCCCATGATCGACGCGCCACCGCCGACGTCGGAGCCGTCGCCCACTGACACCCCGGCGGAGATCCGGCCCTCGACCATGACCGCGCCGAGCGTGCCGGCGTTGTAGTTGACGAACCCCTCGTGCATGACTGTCGTGCCGGGCGCCAGGTGGGCGCCAAGGCGGACCCGGTCGGCGTCGGCGATCCGCACGCCACCGGGGACCACGTAGTCGACCATCCGGGGGAACTTGTCCACGGCCAGCACCCGGACGTCGCGGTCCAGTGCGAGAAACCGCAGCCGGGTCTGCTCGAAGCCGTCGACGGGGCACGGTCCGGCGTCGGTCCACACCACGTTCGCCAGCAGGGCGAACAGACCGGTGAGATCCGCGCCGTGCGGGGCGACGAGGCGGTGGGACAGCAGGTGCAGCCGCAGGTACACGTCCGCGGTGTCGGCCGGGGCGGCGTCGAGATCGGCCTGGACGACGACCACGTCCCGGGTGACCATCCGGACCTCGTCGACGCGCGCCAACGGGGCGAGCGCTGCCCGGTCGGCTCGCTCCTGCTCGCCGGAGGCGCGGCCGAGGTATGGGCGAGGGAACCAGACGTCGAGCACCGTGCCATCCGCGGCCCGGCTTCGTAGGCCCACCCCGCGGCCGGTGCGGTTGGCAGAGGCGGCGGCATCGCTCACGGGGTCATCCTAGGTCGGTTGCCGCCCCGGCCCGGGTCACCACGACCTACATCGCCGTGACGCACCCGCGGCGCTGCCGGCGGGCACCGGCCCTACGGTGAGCCCGTGCCGTCCCGAAACGCCCCGACCCTGCCGGATGCAGCCGACGTCGTCGCCCTGACCGCGGCGCTGGTGGACGTGCCGAGCGTCAGCGGCGACGAGGAAGCGCTCGCCGATGCGGTGGAGCAACTGCTGCGGGGCGCGGGTCACCTGCGGGTCACCCGTACGGGCAACACGGTGGCGGCCCGGACCGAGCTGGGCCGGTCCGAGCGCGTCGTGCTGGCCGGGCACCTGGACACCGTCCCGGCGGCCGGGAACGACGGCGCCCGTCTCGTCGACGGCCCCGAGGGACCGGAGCTCGCCGGGTTAGGCAGCGTCGACATGAAGGGCGGCGACGCGGTCGCGCTGCGGCTGGCCCTCGACATCGCCGAGCCCACCCGCGACGTGAGCTTCCTGTTCTACGAGTGCGAGGAGGTCGAGGCGGCGCGCAACGGTCTGGCGGTGCTTGCCGCCGCGGACCCGGCGGCGCTGTCCGCGGACCTCGCGATCCTGCTGGAGCCGACCGGTGGCGTCGTCGAGGGCGGGTGCCAGGGGACGCTGCGGGTCGCGGTCACCACCACCGGCGCCCGGGCGCACACCGCCCGGGGATGGACGGGTAGCAACGCGATCCACGCCGCCGCCCCGGTGCTGGACCGCCTGCGCGCCGGCCACGACGTCCGCCGCGTCGTCGAGGGGCTGGAGTACCGCGAGGGGTTGCAGGCGGTCGGGATCGCCGGCGGGGTCTCCGGCAATGTGGTCCCGGACCGCTGCACAGTGCTGGTCAACCACCGTTTCGCCCCCGACCACAGCGAGGCGCAGGCCTTGGACCACGTCCGCGCGGTGTTCGACGGCTTCGACGTCGAGCTGGTGGACAGCGCACCAGGAGCCCGGCCTGGGCTGGACCGCCCGGCCGCGGCGGACTTCGCGGCGGTCGTCGCGCCGGTCGCCGGGCCGCCGCGGGCCAAGTACGGGTGGACCGACGTCGCCCGGTTCGCCGCTCTCGGCATCCCGGCCCTGAACTTCGGCCCCGGGGACCCGTCGCGTTCGCACACCCCGGGCGAGTCCGTGCCGACCGCCCAGCTGACGGCCTGCGAGCGGCTGCTGCGCGACTGGCTGACCGGCCGCGTGCCGGGGGACAGCAGATCGGCCGGCCGCACGCCGGGTACCCGCATGCCGGCAGACGGCGCCGTTCCGTCCGGGCGAGGAGCCGCGGATGCCTGAGGTCGCCCGGACCCCGGACCAGGGACTGCTGGACTCCACCGGCGCCGCCGACTGGGTGCACACCGACCCGTGGCGGGTGCTGCGCATCCAGGCGGAGTTCATCGAAGGCTTCGGTGCGCTGGCGGAGCTGGGTCCGGCGATCAGCGTCTTCGGCTCCGCCCGCACACCGCCGGACAGCCCCGAGTACGCCACCGCCCTCGCGATCGGGGCCGGCCTGGCCCGCGCGGGAATGGCCGTCATCACCGGCGGCGGACCGGGGGCGATGGAGGCGGCCAACCGCGGCGCGACCGAGGCCGGCGGGATGTCGGTCGGGCTGGGCATCGAGCTGCCCTGGGAGCAGCGGCTCAACGACTGGGTGGGACTCGGCCAGACGTTCCGGTACTTCTTCGTGCGGAAGACGATGTTCGTCAAATACGCCAGCGGTTTCGTCGTCCTGCCAGGCGGGCTGGGGACCCTCGACGAGCTGTTCGAGGCGCTGACCCTGGTCCAGACCGGCAAGGTCACCAGGTTCCCGGTCGTCCTCGTCGGCCGCGACTACTGGTCCGGTCTGGTCGACTGGATCCGGGACACGGTGCTGGCCGCGGGAAAGATCGGCGAAGGCGACGCCCACCTGCTCACGGTCGTGGACAGCGCGGAGGAAGCCGTCGCCACCGTGCTACGGGAGGCGCGCCCGTTGACCTCGCCACCGCCGCGTGTCGACAGCGCGTGACACGATTCGGGCCCACCGGCCGACACCCGTACGGAGGGACCAAGACGTGGAGTGGGTGTTCATCGCGCTCGTCGTGGCGGTGGTCGCAGCGGTGGCGATGGTCGTCGTGGGGCGCGGTGGTGGGCTGGCGCCGGCACTGCCGGACCGGCCGGACGTCGAGTTGCCCAGTGACCGGCACCTGACGCCGAACGACCTGGCGCAGGTGCGGTTGAGCGTCACCGTCCGCGGTTACCGGATGGACGAGGTCGACGCACTGCTCGCCCGGCTCGGCGCCGAGCTCGCCGCGCGCGACGACCGCCCCGACGACCGCCCCGACGACGGCCCGGACCGGTCGCGGCCGGCCGACGGGCTCGTGGTCGGGGCACCCGGGTCCCCGTCGACGCCGCCGGTCCCCGGCGCCCACGCGCTGTCCGCTGCCCCCGCGCCGAGTTCCGCGGGCCCGGCGGGGAACTCGCAGCCCGCACCGCCCGGACCGCTGGAGCCGGAACCGCTGGTGCCGGGACCGCTGCAATCGGGGCAGCATCCGTGAGCGGTCCGGTGCACCTGTCGGTACCCGTCGAGGTCGACGCCCCGGCCCAGCGCGTCTGGGACGCGGTCGTCGACTGGGAGGCCCAGGGCCGGTGGATCCTGGGCACCCGCGTCCGTGCGACCCGCGGAGCGGGCCGGGAGGTCGGGGACCGGGTCACGGCTGTCACAGCCATCGGCCGGTTCGGTTTCGCCGACGAGTTCGAGATCACCGGGTGGGACCCACCCCGGGAGTGCGTCGTGCGACACCTCGGCCGCGTGGTCCGGGGCACCGGCACCTTCGCCGTCCAGGCGCAGACCGCGGCCCGGTCGAGATTCGTGTGGTCTGAGGACCTGGTGCTCCCGCTGGGGGGTCTCGGGCGTGCGGGGTGGCCGCTGGTCCGGCCCGCGATGGCCGCGGGCGTCCGGCGGTCGTTGCGCCGGTTCGCCGACCTCGTCGCGGCCGGCCGGATCGGCTGACCGGCGCGGCTACCCCGCCGCCCGGTGGCCGGCGGGGCCGGGCGGCCGGCCGGCCGATCCCTGGGGACCTGTCCGGGAGACGGACCCCCTTCGGGGATGATGGGGCCAGCACGCGTCGACGAGGGGGGTAACGCATGGCGGCCATGAAGCCGCGTACCGGTGACGGTCCGCTCGAGGTCACCAAGGAGGGTCGCGGCATCGTCATGCGCGTCCCACTCGAGGGCGGCGGCCGGCTCGTCGTCGAGCTGTCCGCGGCCGAGGCCGGCGCGCTGGGCGACGCGCTGAAGACCGTCGTCTCCTGATCGACCCGCCGCGGCTGTCGGGTGGGCCCGGCGGCCACCCGGCACGGTCGGCCGGGGTACGCCCTCAGGCGCCCGCGGCGGTATACACGGCGAGGGTCTGCTCGGCGATCGCCGACCAGCCGAACTCGGACACCGCCCGCCGTCGGCCGGCTGCCCCCATCGCCGCTGCCCGCGTGGGATCGGCCAGCACCTCGTTCACCGCATCGGCGAGTCCCCGCTCGAAGGCGACGGGGTCGGCCCGGTCGTAGTGCACGAGCAGGCCGGTCACCCCGTCGTCGACGACCTCCGGGATGCCGCCGACGTCGCTGGCCACGACCGGGACCGAGCAGGCCATCGCCTCGAGGTTGACGATCCCCAGCGGCTCGTAGACGGACGGGCAGACGAACACCGCGGCGCCGGCAAGGACCCCGACCAGGTCCTCCCGTGCCAGCATCGACGGTTCGACGACGACGCCGGTGCGCGCGGCCCGCAGCGCGTCGACGGCCGCGTCGGTCTCCGCGGCGAGCTCCGGGGTGTCCGGCGCCCCGGCCAACACGACCACCTGCGCGTCCGGGGCGAACCGCAGCGCGGCGCGGAGCAGGTGGGGAACGCCCTTCTGCCGGGTGATCCGGCCGACGAACACCACGTACGGGCGGTCCGGGTCGATGCCGAGCTCGGCGCGGACCAGTTCGGCACGGTCGGTGGCCGGCCCGACCGGCGGAACGGGCGCGTAGAGCCCGGTGTCGATGCCGTTGCGCACCACGTGCACCCGCGCCGGGTCCAGCGTCGGGTATGCGGCGAGCACGTCGCGACGCATCCCGTCGCTGACCGCAACCACCGCCGCCGCCGCCTCGAACGCCGTCCGCTCCGCCCACGACGACAGGCGGTAGCCGCCGCCGAGCTGTTCGACCTTCCACGGCCGCAGCGGCTCCAGCGAGTGGGCGGTCACCACGTGCGGGATGTCGGCCAACAGCCCCGCCAGGTGGCCGCCGAGGTTGGCATACCAGGTGTGGGAGTGCACGAGGTCCGCACCGGACGTGGCGACGGCGGCCGCGAGCGCGAGGTCGGTGGAGAACACGCGCAACGCCGGATTCGCGTCGGTCAGTGCCGGATCGGTCTCGGCGTAGCCGGTGACCGCCATGGCGGCCGGCGCCCGCCCGGACGCCCCGGAACCGTCCGGCGCCGGCCGCGGGCCGGGGGCGCCCATGCACAGCACGGAGAGCTCGACGAGCTCACGCAGGTGGCGGGAGAGGAAGTCGACGTGGACCCCGGCACCGCCGTAGACCTCGGGCGGGTACTCCCGCGTCAACAGGGCGACCCTCATGGCCGCCGAACGTACGCGCCGGGTCGGTGGCCGGTCACCCCCGGCTCACCCCTGTCCCGGTCGCCCCCGTCTCACCCTGTCCCGTTGGACCGGGCACCGATATGTTGACCGCATGGCAGGGGCGGCGAAGGTCCTGGGAATTGTGCTCGCCGGCGGCGAGGGCAAGCGGTTGCAACCGTTGACGGCCGACCGGGCGAAGCCGGCGGTGCCGTTCGGGGGCTCGTACCGCCTGGTCGACTTCGTGCTGAGCAACCTGGTGAATGCGGGCTATCTCAAGATCTGTGTGCTGACGCAGTACAAGAGCCACTCCCTGGACCGCCACATCTCCAAGACCTGGCGGTTCTCGGACCTGATAGGCAACTACGTCACCCCGGTCCCGGCTCAGCAGCGCCTGGGTCCCCGCTGGTACCAGGGCAGCGCCGACGCGATCTTCCAGTCGCTGAACCTCGTCTACGACGAAGAGCCGGACTACGTCGTCGTGTTCGGCGCCGACCACGTGTACCGGATGGACTGCTCGCAGATGGTCGCGGCCCACATCGAGTCCGGCCGGGGCGTGACGGTCGCCGGCATCCGGGTACCCCGGCACACGGCGGACCAGTTCGGGGTGATCGACACCGCCGACGGCCACCGGATCGACGCGTTCCTGGAGAAGCCGGCCGACCCCCCGGGGCTGCCGGACGCCCCGGACGAGACGTTCGCCTCGATGGGCAACTACGTGTTCACCACGTCCGCGCTGCTGGACACCCTGCGGATGGACGCCGCCGACGAGGGATCGCTGCACGACATGGGCGGCAACATCATCCCGACGATGGTCGCCGCCGGGGGCGCAGGCGTGTACGACTTCCGGTCCAACGACGTCCCGGGGTCGACGGCCCGCGACCAGGGGTACTGGCGCGACGTCGGCACGATCGACGCCTACCACGAGGCGCACATGGACCTGGTCTCCATCGACCCGGTGTTCAACCTGTACAACGCGCGGTGGCCGATCCTGTCCGAGCAGCCCCAGCTGCCCGGCGCGAAGTTCGTCGAGGGCGGTCACGCCTACGAATCACTGGTCGGCGCGGGCTGCATCGTCGCGGGCGGGTTCGTCGACCACTGCGTCCTGTCCCCGCGGGTGGTCGTCCGCCAGGGCGCCCACGTGCGGGGATCGGTCCTGATGGACAACGTCCAGGTCGGCCCGGGTGCGCACGTCAGCAACGCGATCCTGGACAAGAACGTGGTGGTCCCCCCGCACGCGACGATCGGCGTGGACCACGACGCGGACCGGGCTCGGGGCTACACCGTGTCCGCGGGCGGAATCACGGTCGTCGGCAAGGGCCAGAAGATCCTGCCCTGAACCGCACGCGCTCGTCAGCTGCTGCCGGTCAGCTCGTGACAGATGCCACCAGCAGGCCGGAACCGACCGGCAGCAGCACCGACGACAACCGTTCGTGGTCACGCACCGTGGCGTGCAGCGCCCGCTCGGTGGCGGCATCACGCCTGGTCGGATCCGCGACGCCGTCGGCGAGCGCGGCGTTGAAGGCCACGATGCCGCCCCGACGCAGCAGACGCAGCGCCTCGCTCAGGTAGTCCTCGTTCTCCGCGGCGTCGGCGTCGGCGAACACGATGTCGTAGGCGCCGTCGGTCAGCCGGGGCAGCACGTCCAGCGCCCGCCCGTTGATCAGTCGGGCCCGGGTCGGCGCGATCCCTGCCTCGGTCATCGCCGTCCGCGCCAGGCGGTGGTGCTCGCCCTCGACGTCGACGCTGGTGAGGATGCCGCCGGACCGGAGCCCGGCGACGAGGGCGAGTGCGGACACTCCCGTGCCGGTCCCGATCTCGACCGCCGCCCCGGCGCCGACTGTTGCCGCAAGGAACGTCAACGTGGTCGCCACCCCGGGGCTGACCGGCACGACCCCCACCTCGGCGGCGCGGGCGCGGGCGGCCGCCGCCGCCGGGTCCTCCGCGCGGAAGGTCTCGGCATAGAGCTGGCCGGGCTGGCCGGGCGGGCGCTGGTCCGTCCCCGGGAAGGGCTGGTCCGTTCCCCGGGGTGCCGCGGGATCCGTCGTGGGGACACCCGCAGCGGCGGCGCTCGGCCGGTTCGTCGCCGGCCGCCCCCCGGCAGTCCGGCCCCTGTCCCGATCCGTGTCCCGCTCCGTGCCGGAGCCGCCAGTCCCACCGCTGCGTGTACCGCCCTGCGGTCCCGTGCTCATCGGCCCACCCCGTCCCGTGCGTGCCGGCGCCCGGACGCCGAGCCGCGGTCGACGGCCGGGGGAGAGCGTACCGAGCGGGTCGCGGGGAACGGGGCGCCCACGGTGGTCGTTGATCGACCGCACACCGGCCGGCCGGCCCGCTACCCGGGTCGCGGTCTCCCGGGGGCCGACCTGGACGGGCGGGCCACTGAGAAGCCGCTAAGTATCGGTCCGGCACAGCGACAGGCGAGGAGGCGTACCGGAGCATGGCAACCATGACCGCCGTGCTGCCGCGTCGCCTGTTCCCGTTCGGGTCCGAGCGGGGCACGCCGCCCGCCGCTGCTTCGCCCGCCGCTGCTTCGCCCGCCGCTGCTTCGCCCGCCGCTGCTTCGCCCGCCGCTGCTTCGCCCGCCGCTGCTCCGGGCCAGGTGTCCGCCGAGGACACTCAGGACACCCGGGCCGAGTCCGCCGCCGCCACCTGGACGGCGCCGAGCTGGGCCGAGATCGTCAGTGAGCACTCGCCGCGCGTCTACCGGCTCGCGTACCGGCTGACCGGGAACCCGCACGATGCCGAGGACCTCACCCAGGACGTCTTCGTCCGCGTCTTCCGGTCGCTGGACCGGTTCGTCGCCGGGAACTTCGAGGCCTGGCTGCACCGGATAACGACCAACCTCTTCCTGGACGGCGCCCGCCGCCGGCAGCGCATCCGGTTCGACGCGCTCGCCGAGGACGCCGACGGCCGGCTCGCCGACCCGGGCGCAGGCCCGGTCGAACGCTTCGACATGACGCACCTCGACGGCGAGGTGCGCGACGCACTGATGGCCCTGCGCCCGGAGTTCCGGGCCGCGGTGGTGCTCTGCGACATCGAGGGCCTGCCGTACGAGGAGGTCGCCGACGTGCTCGGGGTCAAGCTCGGAACGGTCCGCAGCCGCATCCACCGCGGCCGCAGCCAGCTCCGCGAGCGCCTGGCCCACCGCGCGCCGGGTGCGCGCCACGAGACCGACACCACCGGTGCGGCCCCCGCCGAGCCCGCGATCACCGGCCGTCCCTGGATGCAACCGAGTCTGTGAGCCTCCCGCTGTGAGCCTGCCCCCGCATCTTTCCGGAGCGATGATCTCTGCGATGGCCGACTCCGAGGTTGCCGATCACGACCGGGCGCGTGTGCTGGCCCACCTGTCACGGTGCGCAGGGTGTCTGGCCCGGCTGGACGCCGAGCACGCCACCAAGGATGCCGTGAGCGCCTTGTCCGTGGGTGTCCCCCGGGTGCCGGGGGCGCTGCAGGGGACCCTGCTGGCGCTGGGTTCGAGTGGGTTGCCGGGCGGTTCTGATACTGGCGTCGGCGTGCATCACGGTTCGGTTGGACTGCCGCGGCAGCGGACCGGGATGCGGCCCGGCGCCGTCGGGGTGTTCTCCGTCCTCGGGCTCGGGCTCGGTATCGCGGCTGCCGCCGTCCTGCCGGCCGGCCCGGCACCGGCCTCGACGATTCCGGTGCGCCCGATCGGTCCACCGGCGTCGGCGCTGCCTGCCGGGGTCGCGCCGTCCGACTCAGCCGGGGCCGTCGCGGTCCTGCCGGCCGCGCTGACGCTTCCGCCGCCTGCGGCGCAGACCACCCCTACGACGCAGACCACCCCTGCGACGCTTCCCACACCCGGGGCGCCGCTCAGAGCCGCGCTGGCCCGTCCGGTGACGGTGCCGGTCTCACCGGATCCGGCCCGGCTGCCGGGACAACCGGCGAGAGCGACCTTCGTCCGCTCCGTCACAACCGCAGGAGTCGTTCCCGCAGGGTGACGCCGATCGGCGCCTGGGTGACGCCGGCTGCCGGCAGTCCGATGTCGCGGTAGGCGCCGTGGTCCGATGTCGCGCGCCGTGGTCCGATGTCGCCGTCGGCGCCGTGGGAGGCTGGTCGACCCGGGCCGTCCCCGCCGCCGGCCGCAGCGACGGACCCGCAGTCCGGCGAGGAGATCGATGGACGAGCCCGACGCGAACCGGCCCCCGCCGCTGCCACCGGGCCGACCGGACTTCCTCCCGCCCGAGCGATGTCCGAAGCCGCCGGCCTGGGTCTACGGCCCCGCTGTGCCCGAGTCGCCGCCCGGCGGCCGCCGCCGGTGGACGGTGGTGGTGGCCGTTGTCGGGGCCGTCGTCCTGCTGGCCGGCCTCACCGCCGCGCTGATCGTCGCGCTGACCGGCGGGGGCAGGAACAGCGCCGCGTCGGGTCTGCCGCCCTTTCCCATCATGGACAGCCCGGGCGCGACCGGGATCCCGAGCGCGTTCCCGACGCCGACCGCTGTGCCGCCCCGCGGCCCGTTCGGGCAACTCCCCCCGCCGATGCCGACGATCCCGACCACGCCGATGCCGATGCCGATGCCGTCGGACAACATCCCGTCGGTCGGGCCCGGTCAACCGACTCCGGACCCGGGCCGGACGGGACCGGATCCGCGTGGGTCCGCGGGCACCACCGCGCCGTCGAGCCCCGCCCCGCGTGCGCCGTTCACCCCGCCGGCCGATCCCGGCCCGTTGCCTGACGGGCAGCCGTCGGTGCCGGCGGGCGCGACCGTCGGCGCGATCGCCCGGGCGACGCTGCCCGGAGTCGTCCAGCTGGTGTCGACCACGGTGAGCGGCGGCGACGGGGCCGGGTCGCCGTCGGCCGGCAGCAGCGGATCCGGTTTCGTCGTCCGGGACTCCGGACACGGGACCGGCCTGGTCCTGACCAACAACCACGTGGTCGCCGACGCCGTGGCCGGGCGGGCGCAGCTGACCGCCGTGTTCCCGGACGGGCTCCGCACGGCGGCCCGGGTCGTCGGGACCAGCCCGTCCTACGACACGGCGGTCGTGGAGGTGACCGGCGCGCGGATGCTGCAACCGGTACCGCTGGGTCGCTCGTCGGCGGTCGCGATCGGGGACCCGGTCGTCGCGATCGGTGCTCCGCTCGGGCTGACCGGGACGGTGACCTCCGGCATCGTCTCCGCGGTCAACCGGCCGGTCGCACTCGGCGGCACCGGCTCCGGCGGACCCGGGACCTTCGTCAGCGCGTTGCAGACCGACGCGGCGATCAACCCCGGCAACTCCGGCGGCCCACTGGTCGACGCCCGGGGCCGGGTGATCGGGATGAACACGGCGATCGCCTCGCTCGGCGGGTCGGTCGAGGGGCAGAGCGGCAGCATCGGCCTCGGCTTCTCCCTGCCGATCGACGAGGTCCGGACGATCGCCGACCAGATCCTGCGGACCGGGCAGGCCCGGTACCCCGTCATCGGCGCCGACGTCAGCACGACCGCCACGCCCGCCGACGTCGGCGCGGTGCTGTCGGCGGTGACCCCGGGCGGCCCGGCCGGCCGGGCCGGACTGCTGGCGCGGGACGTGGTCGTCGGGATCGACGGGCGCCGGGTGGGCAACGGCGAGGAGTTCGTCGTCGCGATCCGCCAGCGGTTGCCCGGCGACAGCGTCACGCTGTCGGTCCAGCGGGGCAGTTCGCGGCGGACCGTGCAGGTGACGCTGGACGGCCGCGCGGGCTGACCGGACGGTCGGGGCGCCGCGCGGGGTACCGTCGAGCGGGCGCCACTGGGAGGGGATCGGCCGTGTTCGGTGTCAACGGGTCCGAGTTCGTCATCATTGCTCTCGTCGCCCTGTTCATCTTCGGGCCCGACCGCCTGCCCGGGGCCGCGAAGTCGGCGGCCCGCCTGCTGCGCGACGTCCGTCGGTGGACCACGCGGGCCCGGTCGGAGCTGACCGACACCCTCGGTCCGGAGTTCGAGAACTTCGACCTTGCGGACCTCAACCCGAAGCGTTTCGTGCAGAAGCACCTGCTCGAGGGGCTGGACGACCTGGACCTCGACGGCGAGAAGGAAGAGGCGCGCCGTCGGGCGGCCGATGGGTCCGAGCACTCGGGTGCCACGGCGGCGTCGGCGCTCGCGGCGGACGGCGGGCAGGCGACCGCGGTGGACGCTCCGGCCGACGGCGCGGCGGTGGGTTCAGCCGTCCGGGTCGACACCCTGGCGGTCACCGACTCGGCAGTCGCCGCCACCGACGGCGTTGCGCCGGCCAGCCCCCCGGTCCGGTCGCATCCGCACGTGGACCTCGACGCGACCTGACCCGGCGGCGGGGGATCGCTCACGTGGCTGACCGGGGTCAGCCCGAGTGACTCAGTGGCTGACCGGGGTCAGCCCGAGTGAGCGGCCGACCAACCCACGACCGGGCTTGACCAGAGCGTCGGCGATGCCCAGCAGTGGGCCGGCCACCGCGGGGTCGGCGAACGCCGTCGCGGCGTCTCCGGAGTCGCCTGCCTCGCGGATGCCGGGCTGCAGCGGGATCTCTGCCAGCAGCGGGACGTCGTAGCCGAGTCGACCGGTCAGTGCCGCCGCCACCCGCCGGCCACCGCCGGACCCGAAGACGTCGGTGCGTTCCCCGCAGTGGGGGCACGCCAGCCAGCTCATGTTCTCCACCACCCCGGCGACCCGCTGCCGGGTCTGCAGCGCCAGCGTCCCGGCCCGCTCGGCGACCTCGGCCGCAGCCTGCTGTGGCGTGGTGACCACGACGATCTGAGCGGTCGGCAGCCGCTGCGCGACCGAGATCGCGACGTCGCCGGTGCCGGGCGGCAGGTCCAGCAGCAGCACGTCCAGGTCGCCCCAGTGCACGTCGGTGAGGAACTGGGTCAGCGCCCGGTCCAGCATCGGACCGCGCCAGGCCACCACGTCGTCGGTGTCCGGCTTGAACATCGCGGTCGACACCACTCGGACCCCGTGTGCCTCCAGCGGCAAGATCATCTTCTCGATGACCGTCGGGTGCCGGCCGGCCAGGCCCATCAGCCGGGGGATCGAGTGGCCGTAGATGTCCGCGTCCAGGACGCCGACCGACAGTCCGCGTGACGCCAGCTGCACGGCGAGACCGGCGGTGACCGAGCTCTTGCCCACACCGCCCTTGCCGGACGCGATGGCGAACACGCGGGTCAGCGAGTCCGGTCGGCCGAACGGGATCTCCTTGACCGGCCGGCCGCCACGCAGTTTCGCCTGCAGGACCGCGCGCTGGTCGGCGTCCATCGTGCCGAACCGCACGCGGACGTCGGCGACCCCCGGCACCCGCAGTACCGCGGCGCTGACGTCGCGCAGCAGCGTGTCGCGCAGCGGACAGCCGGACGTGGTGAGCAGCACCTCGACGCCGACCAGGACGCCGCCCGCGGTCGGCGTCAGCTCCAGCTCACCGACCATGTCCAGCTCGGTCAGCGGCCGGTGGATCTCCGGGTCGTTCACGGTCGCGAGCGCGCCGAGGACCTGCTCGCGGCCCGGAGCCGCCGTGCTGGTAGCGGTCACGTCGCCGTCCCACCCGTCTCGTCGTCTGCTGGCGTGCGTGATGCCGGCGCCGGTGCCGTTATCGGGGCGCCGTCCGGCCGAGCCGGTTCGGCACCGTCGGCGGCCCGAACGTCCCCGGCCCGACGAAGCCGGCCCCGGTCCTTGACCTTGCCGCCGCCGGCACCCTTCTTCGGCCGACGGCCTGGCTCGGCACCGTCCTCGCCCTGTTCGAGCAGCTCGCTGAGGCCCTCCACCAGCGAGCGGATCTCGGACCGAACGTAGTCGCGGGTCGCGACCTCACCCACCGCGACCCGCAGCGAGGCGACCTCGCGGGCCACGAAGTCGAGGTCGGCACCCGTCTGGGCATCCGCGCGCCGATCCGTGTCCTGGTTGACCCGGTCGCGGTCGTCCTGCCGGTTCTGCGCCAGCAGGATCAGCGGGGCCGCGTAGGAGGCCTGCAGCGACAGGACCAGCGTCAGGAAGGTGAACGGGTACCTGTCGAACCGGACCGGCAGCGGGCCCAGCACGTTCAGGGCCACCCAGACCACCACCACGGCCGTCATGTAGACGAGGAACCGGCCGGTGCCGAGGAATCGGGCGATCCGCTCCGATGCCCGGCCGAAGCTGTCCGGGTCGTAGTTGGCGCGCAGCAGCGGCCGACGCAGGTCCACCGGCTGATCCAGGCGGCTGGGACCCCGGCGGTGCGGCCGCCGTGGCGCCAGCCGACGGACGGCGCCGACCTTCCCGGCCAGGCCGGGCAACAACCGCTCAGCCACCACCGGAACCCCCGGCGCCACTGGAAGCGCGTCCGGCCACCGCCCGCGCGAGCCGCCCGACGGTGGCATCCCCCCCCGACACCGCGGGGGGGAGCGGGGCGGCCGTCGTGATCGGCGTCCCCGCGGGGTCGGCGGACCGCCAGTCCTCGGGCAGCATCGCGTCCAGGACGTCGTCGACGGTCACCGCGCCGAGCAGCCGGCCGTCCCGGTCGACGACGGCGGCGGCAACCAGGTTGTAGGTCGCCAGCAGGCGGGTGACCTCGTCGAGCGGCGCGTCCGGTCGCAGCGTCTCCAGCTCGGGGTCCAGGACCGCCGAGACCAGCGTCGACGGCGGTTCGCGCAGCAGGCGCTGCAGGTGGGCGTAACCGAGGAACCGCCCCGTCGGGGTGTCCGCCGGTGGCCGGCAGACGTAGGCGGTGGCGGCCAGCGCCGGGGAGACCTCGGCCTGTCGGACCCGGGCGAGGGCGTCCGCCACCGTCGCGTCCGGGGTCAGCACGATCGGCTCGGTGGTCATCAGGGCACCTGCCGTGCCGTCGGGGTAGGTGAGCAGCCGGCGGACGTCGTCGGCGTCGTCGGGCTCCATCAGGGTCAGCAGGTGTTCGGCCACGTCCGGGTGCAGCTCGGCGATCAGGTCCGCGGCGTCGTCGGGGTCCATCGCGCCCAGGACGTCGGCGGCACGGCTCGTGCCCAGCTCGCCGAGGATCTCGACCTGGTCGGCCTCGGGAAGTTCCTCCAGGGCGTCGGCCAGGCGGTCGTCGGCGAGCGCGCCGGCGACCTCGGCGCGCCGCTTGGGTGGCAGCTCGTTGAGCGCCCGGGCCAGGTCGGCGGCCTTCAGCCCGTCGAAGGTCCCCAGTAGCGCCTCCGTACCCTGGCCGGCGGGGTCGATCATCAGCCCGGTGACCAGGTCCCAGTCGAGGACCTGGGCCTGCGCCCGGCGGCGCAGCCCGGTGCGCGCCCCGCGGACGGCCACCTTCACGACGACCCAGTCCCGCGCCCGGGTGGGCTCGATGCCGACGTCGTAGACGACGACGGGTTCCCCGCTGGATCGGATGGAGACGCCGCGGTCGAGCAGCTCGGCGATGACCAGCACCTCGCCGGTCCGGCGCTCGAAACGGGCGAGGTTGAGCTGACCTGTCGAGACCACCCGGCCGGGGTCGATCGACAGCACGCGGGTGATCGGCAGGAACACCCGGCGGTGGCGCAGCAGCTCGACCACCAGACCGATGACCCGGGGCGGACGGGTAGGACCGCGCAGGATCACCAGGATGTCGCGGACCCGCCCCACCGGGTCGCCGTTGGGGTCGAACACCGTGGTGTCCACCAGTCGTGCGACGAAGACGCGCGACTGGTTGCCACTCACGCGTCGAGGTTATCCGCGGCCGGCCGGCCCGGCCGCCGCCGGCCGGCGGTGGGAGGAACACCGGCATCGACATCGCCCGGTTCGCCGAGGCGGTGGTGACGCTGTTCGTCAGCGGTTGCGAGTTCCCTCGGCGTGCCGCCGTCCGCGCCGCGAGCGTTCGGTGAACTGTTTCGCGGTCGTGTCAGTGGCCTGCGCCAAGCTGCACCCGTGTCCGGAGTCGAGGAGCTGACGCTGCCGGGAATGCCGACCCGGCTGGTCGCCGCGACCCCCACCCGGCTGACGACGTGGCTGCGGTGCCGCCGGCGCTACCGGATGGCCTACCTGGACCGGCCGCCACCGCCGCGAGGGGCGCCCTGGGCGCACAGCTCGCTCGGCGCCGCCGTGCACACCGCGCTCGCCCGGTGGTGGCACGAGCCACCGGCGAACCGCACACCGGCCCGGGCCGCAGCCCTGGTCGTAGCGAACTGGGCCTCGCCCGGCTTCCGCGACGACGGGCAGTCCGCGCGCTGGCGGGAGGCGAGTGCGGACACCGTGGCCAGGTACGTCGCGAGCATCGATCCCGACACCGATCCGCGCGGAGTCGAGCGCACCGTCAGCGTCCGCACCGACCGGCTGGCACTGTCCGGGCGGGTGGACCGGATCGACGAGCGGGCGGCCGAGGACGGGGGCGCCGAGTTGGTGGTGGTCGACTACAAGACCGGCCGGTCGGTGCCGGGCACCGACGACGCGCGCAGTTCGCTGGCGCTGGCGGTCTACGCCGCCGCCGCGGCGCGGACGCTCCGGCGGCCCGCGATGCTCGTCGAGCTGCACCACCTGCCCACCGGAGGTGTCGCATCCTGGCGGCACAGCGCGGCCGGCCTCGCCCGGCACCTGGCGCGGGCGGACGAGATCGGCGTCGAGCTGGCCGCGGCGCACGCGTCCTGGGCCGCCCTCACCGAGTCGGGTCCGGCCGCCGCCGCCGCGGCCTTCCCCACCAGCCCCGGTCCGGCGTGCTCGTGGTGTGACTTCCGGCCGTCGTGTCCGGACGGTCGGCGCGCCTCGCCGGACCTGCCGCCGTGGGCCGGTCTCGCCGACGTCCCGGAGCAGTCGTCACCGCTGCCGCAGTCACTGCGGTAGGCGGACGGCGGTGGGGGACCGCGGCCGGGCGGCGCGGCGGGGTTGCCTCAGTCCGCGGCGGGCACCGTGTCCGTCGTCGAGCGGGCCGGCCGGCTCCGCCGACGACGGCGGCGCGGCGGCGCGTCCTCGGAACGACCGTCCGGCTCGGCCCCGGTCGGCGCCGACGACCCTTCCGGACCGTTGGCGGGCTCGCCCGCGGCGTGGTCACCGCGGGGGGCGCCCGCCTCGTGACCCTCACCACCGGGCATCCGACGGCGTCGCCGTCGGCGGGGCGCCGCACCGTCCGCACCGTCCGCACGGTCCGCGCCGGTGTCCGCAGCGGCGGGGCCGGCTGTTTCCGGAGCGGGAGAGCCGGTTGTCCGCGGCGCGGTGGAGCCGGTTGTCCGCGGCGCGGTGGAGCCGGTTGTCCGCGGCGCGGTGGAGCCGGTTGTCCGCGGCGCGGTGGAGCCGGCGTCGGAGCCGGCTGCTTCCGAGGTGTGGCGGGCGGCGCCAGCTGCCGGGGACGACGGCGCGCCGGCGCCGGCGCGGCGACGGGATGCCGCGGGTCGGGCGGAATCCCGGTCCCGGACCGACCGGCTCTCGCTGCGGCCGGCCCCACCGGCCGGCTCACGGCCGCCGAGATCCTCCAGCTGTTCGGCGTTCAGACCAGCACGGGTCCGCTCGCTGCGCGGTAGCCGGCCGCGCGTGCCCTCCGGGATGTCCAACTCGGTGAACAGGTGCGGGGAGGTCGAGTACGTCTCGGCCGGCTCAAGGACGTCCAGGCCGAGGGCGTTGCTGATCGTCTTCCAGCGGGTGACGTCCTCCCAGTCGACGAAGGTCACCGCGACGCCGGACGCCCCGGCGCGGCCGGTGCGACCGATCCGGTGCAGGTAGGTCCGCTCGTCCTCCGGGCAGGCGTAGTTGACGACGTGGGTGACGCCGTCGACGTCGATCCCCCGCGCCGCCACGTCCGTGGCCACCAGGACATCGACCTTGCCGCCGCGGAACGCGCGCAGCGCCTGCTCCCGGGCGCCCTGTCCGAGGTCCCCGTGGATGGCGGCAGCCGCGAACCCCCGCTCGGCCAGGTCGTCGGCCACCTTCTGGGTCGTCCGCTTGGTCCGGGCGAACACCATGACCAGGCCCCGACCGCGCGACTGGAGCAACCGCGCGAGGATCTCGATCTTGTCCATCGCGTGCGTCTGGTAGACGAACTGCGTGGTGAGCGGCACCGTCTGGCTGTCCTCGGCGGACTCCGCGCGCAGGTTCACCGGGTTGGTGAGGTGGCGCCGGGCCAGCGACACGACCGCGCCGGGCATCGTCGCGGAGAACAACATCGTCTGCCGACCGGCCGGGATCAGGGCTATCAGGCGCTCGACGTCCGGCAGGAAGCCGAGGTCCAGCATCTCGTCGGCCTCGTCCAGCACCAGCGTGCGGACCCGGGACAGATCGAGGATGCCCTGACCGGCGAGGTCGAGCAGGCGGCCCGGCGTGCCGACGACGACCTCGACGCCGCGGCGCAGTTCCTCGATCTGCGGCTCGTAGGCGCGGCCGCCGTAGATCGTGAGCACGCGGGCGCGGCGGCCGGTGCCGGTCAGCCGGGTCTCGGCGCCGACCTGGTTGGCCAGCTCGCGGGTCGGGGCAACGACGAGCGCCTGCGGCTTGCCGGCGTCGGCGAAGTCGGCCCAGCCCTCGTCCGCGCGGGTGGTGATGCGCTGCAGGATCGGCACCGCGAACCCGAGTGTCTTGCCGGTGCCGGTCCGGGCCTGCCCGATCAGGTCGGTGCCGCCGAGCGCGAGCGGGATGGCCATCGCCTGGATCGGGAACGCGGTCAGGATCCCGGCGTCGGCGAGGGCGTCGACGATCGCCGCCGTCACGCCGAGCTCGGTGAACGTGGGAGCGGCCGGCGGCACCGACACCGTGCCGGTCGCATCGTCGACGGCGACAGCCCCGGATCCGGTGCTCACCGCCGGGTCCAGCGGGTCCACCTCCTCGACGGTGCCGAGACCGTCCGGGGTTTCGATGAGGTCGCTGTCGAGAAGGTCGGCGTCGGCCTCTGCTGCTGGCTGGGTGGGGGAACCGGCGGGTTCGGCTGTCGATTCGGACGGGTGCTCGGAGTGCGTCAGGACAGGCCCCTCTGGCGGGTCCCGGCGGGTGGCCGGAACTGACCCCGCGGCACCTCGATGTGGCGGTCGGTGCGGCCGGGCCGGGCCGGGTCACCGGCTCCGCACGAACACCGCCCCGCCACCCGCCGGGCGCCGGGTGACGCCCGGGTGTCCGGGGGATCCGGGACGTCGACCTCGGTGGTCAGCGCGCGAGCGGCCAGCGGCAACTCACCAGTCCCGGACCGCGCCCCGGTGTGGGTGACGCGGTGATCAGGTGAAGCGTAGCTTCGGCACCCGGTGCCGTGGGCGGCATGCCCGCTGCGGCACCGGCCGGGCGTGTTGGAGGCGGCCTCGGCTCAGAGCGCGAAGCCGACCCGTCGTTCGCCGACCTCACCGATCTCGACATAGGCCAGGTGCGCGACGGGCACCAGGATCTTGCGGCCCTTCTCGTCGGTCAGCTCGAACACCGACCCGGTCTGAACCGCCGAGGTCAACGTCGCAGCGACCTCGTCCTGCGACGCGGTGGTCTCCACGACCAGTTCCCGCCCGGTCTGGACGATGCCGACCTTGACCTCCACCGAGAGCCTCCCTGACGAGCGCTGGACGCCGGAGGACCCCGGCGGCGGTGTCGAACCTAGCGCCGCCCGACCCGGCCGTACGGCAATCCGGTCGCAGCGGGTCCGGATTGCGCCTACGGCAGATCCGGCAGCCGCACGGCGCGGTCCGGGTCCAGCAGTGCCGCGGCCAGGTCGCCGGCGCCGGCGAGCCGCTCGAGCACGTCACCGGGGGAGAAGGACAGGTCAGCGGCCGTCCGGGCGGCGGCCACCTCGTCCCACCCGACCGGCGTCGCCGCTCGGGCGGGCTCCCGTCCGCGCAGGCTGTACGGCGAGATCGTGGTCTTGCCGGGGTGGTTCTGCCCGTGGTCGAGGTAGACCCGCCCGGGTCGTTCGCGACGGGTCATCACCGGGGTCATCAGGTCCGGCAGCCGACGACCGACCGCGCGGCCGAGGTCGACGGCGAAGGCTCGGGTCTGGTCCGCCGACCGTGTCCGGACCGGCACGTAGAGCTGCATGCCCTTGGAGCCGGACGTGCACGGCACCACCGTCAGCCCGAGCGGTTCGAGCAGTTCCCGGGCGACCAGCGCCACCCGAGCGCAGTCCACGACGTCCGCGGGCGGGCCGGGATCGAGGTCGACGACCAGGCGGTCCGGGGCGTCCGGGGTTCCGGCATCGGTGAGCCGCCACTGGGGGACGTGCAACTCCAGCCCGGCCAGGTTGGTCGACCACAGCAGCGTCGCCAGGTCGTCGACGACGACGTAGCGGACGATCTCGGTGGCACGGGTGCTGCCGGGTGAGTCCAGCTCGACGGTCCGGACCCAGTCCGGGGTGCCGCGGGGCGCGTTCTTCTCGAAGAACGAGTGCCCGGTCACCCCGTCCGGCCATCGCTTCCGGGTGCAGGGGCGGTCCGCGAGGTGCGCCAGCAGAGTGGGTGCGACGCGGCGGTAGTAGTCCAGGACGCCGGCCTTGCTCAGGTGCTCGTCCGGGAAGAGCACCTTGGCCAGGTTGGACAGCGACAGCGCGCGGCCCTCGACCTCGACCTGCACCCGTTGGCCGGACGGCACGTCCGGAGGCTACGCGCGCACCTGCCCGGTCAGCCGAGCCACCGGCGTTTCACGGACGAGCACGGACCCTGCGCGACGATGGGGTCGTGCAGACACCTGGGACGGACCCGGCCGACCGGTGGTCGCGGCAGGTGCGGCTGCCCGGCTTCGGGGCGGAGGCCCAGCAGCGGCTGGCCGGCGCGCGGGTGCTCGTCGTCGGCGCCGGCGGTCTCGGCTCCCCGGTGCTGCTGTACCTGGCCGCGGCCGGGATCGCGACCGCCGACGGTGGCCTGCTCGGCATCGTCGACGACGACGCCGTCGACCTGACCAACCTGCACCGGCAGGTCGTGCACGGCACCACCGACCTGGGCCGGGCGAAGGTCGACTCGGCCGCGGAGCGGATCGCCGAACTCGATCCCGGGGTCCGCGTGCGGCGGCACCGGTCTCGGGTGACCGCGGACACGGCGACGGACCTGGTCGCCGCGTACGACCTCGTCGTCGACGGCTCGGACAACTTCGCCACCCGATACCTGGTGTCCGACGCCTGCGAGGTCGCCGGAATTCCCTGCGTGTGGGGGTCGGTGCTGCGGTTCGCCGGGCAGGTGTCGGTCTTCTGGGCCGGCCACGGCCCGACCTACCGCGACCTGCACCCGATGCCGCCACCGCCGGGCTCGGTGCCGTCGTGCGCGGACGCCGGCGTCGTCGGATCGGTGTGCGGGACCATCGGATCGCTGATGGCCACCGAGGCGGTCAAGGTCCTGACCGGGGTCGGCCGGCCACTGCTCGGGCGGGTGCTGCTGCACGACGCGCTGGCGATGACGTGGCGCACCGTCGAGGTCGCCGTCGATCCCGGCCGGGCGCCGGTGACAGCCGTCACGGGCGAACCCGACGAGCGTGTCGGCGCCTTCTCCATCGAGCCGGCCGAGCTGGCGGGACGACTGGCGGAGCGCGCGGCCGGCGGCCCGGACTTCGTGCTGGTCGACGTCCGCGAGCCGGCCGAGCGGGCGGTCGCCGCGATCCCCGGGTCGATCCGGGTGCCGCGGGAGCTGCTGCTCGCCGGGCACGCGGACAGCGAGCTGCCGGCGGGGATGCCGGTCGTCCTGCACTGCAAGACCGGTGGCCGGTCGGCCCAGGTGCTGGCGGTGCTGCGCGCCGGCGGCCGCGACGACGTCGTGCACCTGCGTGGCGGCATCACCGCTTGGCTGGCGCACGCCCGCGGGTGACCGGGCCGGGGCGGAGCTGGCCGGGCGGCGCTGGTCGGGCCCGACGTCCTGTCGGTGGGGGGCGGTTTGATGCCGGACATGAGCGCACCCGGTCACCTCCCGCCCGGCGGGTCGCCGTCGAGCCACCGGGCGGGGGTCGGCCGGGTCCGCTTGGTCCGCCCATCCCACCGCGACCCGGACGGGCCGCTGGTGCTGGACGAGGCCCAACGTCGCGTCGTAAACCACCGCGGCGGCCCGCTGCTGGTGCTCGCCGGCCCGGGGACCGGGAAGACCGCCATTGTCGTGGAGACCGTCGCCGCCCGGGTGGCCGACGGGCTGGACCCGGAGTCGGTGCTGGTCCTGACCTTTTCCCGGCGTGCAGCCGCCGAGCTGCGCGACCGGCTGTCCACCCGCTTGGCCCGGACCACCACCGAGCCGCTCGCCCGGACCTTCCACGGCTACGCGTTCGGACTGCTGCGCCGGGACGCCGTCGCCCACGGCCTGCCGGAGCCCCGCCTGTTGACCGCGGCGGACGCCGACCTGGCGATCCGGGAACTGCTGGCCGGCCGACGCGCGGACGCCCAACGCGCAGCCGCCGAACGCGCAGCCGCCGAACGCGGCGACCCGAAACGCAACGACCCGCAACGCGGCGGGGCCGGCCCGAGCGCGCGGGGGGACTGGCCACCCGGACTCCGGCTGGCGTCGACCACCGCCGGCTTCGCCGCGGAGCTGGGCGACCTGCTCTCCCGCGCCGCCGAGCGGGGTCTGGGGCCGGATGCGCTCGCCGAGCTGGCAGCCACCACCGGCCGCGGGGACTGGGCGGCCGCGGCCGACTTCGCCGCCGAGTACGACCAGGTGTCGAGCCTGTCCGGCGCGGTGTGGATGCAACCGGCAACCCTCGTCCGGTCGGCCGTCGCGCTGCTCCGCGCCGACCCGGGCCTGTTGGCCGCCGAGCGGGCGACCCGTCGCCTCGTTGTCGTCGACGAGTTCCAGGATTGTGACCCGGCGCAGGTGGACCTGCTGGAATTGATCGCGGGCGGCGGCGAGCTGATTGCCGTCGGTGACCCGGACCAGTCGATCTATGCCTTCCGCGGGTCCGACCGGTCGGTGGTCGACGCGTTCCCCACCCGCTTCGCCACCCCGGCGGGACCGGCGCCGGTCGCTGCGCTCACCGTGTCGCGGCGGGCGGGGCCGACGCTGCTTGCCGTGAGTCGGCAGGTGGCCACCCGTCTCGGCGGCCCCACCGCGCACCGGGCCCTGGTGCCCGGGCCGGGTTTGCCCGATGGCGCCGTACAGGTGGCGGTCCATCCGTCGGCGGCTGCCGAACGGGGCTGGCTGGCCGGGCGGCTGCGTGCGGCCCACCTGCGCGACGGGGTCGACTGGTCCGCGATGGCGGTGCTCGTGCGGACCGGTGCGCAACTGGCCCCCGTCCGCCGAGCGCTGCGGGCCGCGGGCATCCCGGCGACGGCCGCCTCCGACCCGGTTCCGCTCGCCCAGCGTCCTGCGGCCCGGGACCTGCTGGCGCTGGCCCGGCTCGGGCTCGACGCGGCCGGCGGGTCGCCGGGCCGACCGGACGCCGAGCTGGTCCTCGGGTTGCTCGCGGGACCGTTCGGTGGGCTGGACACCGTTGCGGTGCGGGCCCTCCGAGCAACGCTGGGGCCGATACCGACCGATGCGCTTCCGGTCAGCAACCCGGCCGGTGCCGCAGGAAGCGAACGTCGCGGACCGTCGTCGACTGCCGCCCTGGTCACGGCCTTCGCCGACCCCGGCGGCCCGGTGGCGGCCCGAGTCGGCGAGCTGGCCCCCGGTGCCCGTCGGCTGTTGGGCATGATCGGCGCCGGCGGGCAGGTCGCGGCCGATGGTCCACCCGACGCCGGGCGGTTGCTGTGGGCCTTGTGGTCGGCTTCCGGGCGAGCGGCGGTCTGGTCCGCCGCGGCGCTGGCGGGCGGGTCCTCCGCAGCGGTCGCCGACCGGAACCTGGACGCGGTCGTCGGGTTGTTCGAGGAGGTCGAGCGGTACGCCGACGAGCACCCGCGGGCGGGGGCCACCGAGTTCCTGCTGGTCGAGGCCGGCCGGGCGCTGCCGGGTGCAGTCGAGTCGAGGCCGGCCGAAGGCGCCGTCGCCGTGCTGACCGCGCACGCCGCGAAGGGCCTGCAGTGGCCGGTGGTTGTCGTGGCCGGGGTGCAGGAAGGCACCTGGCCGGACCTGCGCGGCCGCCGCGGGCTGCTGGGGCAGCGCGAACTCGTCCGGTTGCTCGACGGGACGGTGCCGGCCGTTCCCGACGCCGTGCGGCCGGCGGTCGAACGTGCCGAGGCGCTCGCGGAGGAGCGGCGCCTGTTCTACGTGGCGTGCACCCGGGCGTCACACCAGCTGGTGCTCAGCGCGGTCGAGGACCGGGACGACCGGCCGTCCCGGTTCCTCACCGAACTGACAGCAGCAGCAGGTCCGGCAGCAGGTCCCGTCCCGCCGGGGCGGCGCCCGGCCGGCGGGGCACCGGAGGAGGTGCCGGTTCAACAGACCCTGTTCGCGGGCCGGGAGGATCTGCCCGCAGGTGACGGCACGCCCGCGCAAGTTCTCCCGGGTCGCCGCGGTGCGCCGGGCAGTTCCGCGGACTCTCTGCCGGACGGGGGGCCGGACGGGGGGCCGGGCGCGAGGCCGGACGGGGGTTCAGACGGGGGGCCGGACGCGGGGCCTGGGCGGACGGGCGACCGGGCGGGCGGACAGTCGGCGGGGGATTCGGACGGCGGCTTCACGGAACTGCGCGGTGCCGACCTCGATGCCCAGACCCTCGACCCGTCGGCCCTGGTGGCCAGGCTGCGTCGGGCCGTGTGCACGCCCGGCGCCGCCGACACCGCCCGCGGACGAGCGGCCGCCCGACAGCTCGCGCGGCTGGCCGCCGGCGGTGTGCCCGGTGCCGACCCGGATGGCTGGTGGGGCCGGGCGCCGCTGTCCGACGGCGGGCCCCGCATCGCGCCTGGGACCGAGCTGGTCCTGTCGCCGAGCCGGCTCGGCGAGATCGACACCTGCCCCCTGCGCTGGTTCCTCACCCAGGCCGGCGGGCGCCGCGCCGCGACGTCCGCGCAGCTGGTCGGGGTGCTGATCCACTCCCTCGCCGAGGAGGTCGCCCGCGGCAGCACCCCGGTTCAGCAGCTGGCGGCGCGGTTCGAGCAGCGGTCCGGCGAGCTCGGCCTCACCGAAGGCTGGGCCGATCGCCGGGAGCGGGCGCGCGTGGCCGGCATGGTCCAGGCGCTGGCCGCGTGGTTCCGTGCCCAGGCGGACGAGGGGTGGGGGGTCGACCGGGTCGAGGCGGCCATCGAGCACCGTGTCGACCACCCCGACGGTCCCCTGCTGCTGCGCGGACGTGTCGACCTGGTCGACCGCCCCGCCTCCGGGGGCGGCCTGCGGGTGATCGACTTCAAGACCGGCAAGACGGTCCGCGCCGCGCACGAGGTTGTTGCGGATCCGCAGCTGGCGACCTACCAGGCGGCGCTGGCGGCGGAGTCGGGGAGCCGGACCGGCGGCGCCGCGCTGGTGTTCCTGTCCAGGACAGGCGGCACCGGACTGCCGACGGTGCGGGGCCAGGCGCCCCCGGACGCGACCGGACACAGCTGGCTCGGTCCGCTGCTGGATCGCGCCGGCACAGTCGTGCGGGCACCGGCGTTCCCGGCACTCGTCAACGAAGGGTGCGGCCGGTGCCCGGTCCGCGAGTCCTGCCCCGCCCAGCCGACCGGTGTGCAGGTGACGGCGTGACCGCCTCGACCCGGCGGGGCCAGAGCGGCGACCCGGCCACACCCGGGGTCGGCGCCGCGACGCCGGCCGACCTGGCCGTGCTTCTCGGAGCACCGCCACCCACCGCGGAACAGGCCACGGTCATCGGCGCTCCGCTGCGCAGCGGACTCGTCGTCGCGGGTGCCGGTTCCGGCAAGACCGAGACGATGGCCAGCCGGGTTGTGTACCTGGTCGCGACCGGACAGGTCCGGCCGGGTGAGGTGCTGGGCCTGACGTTCACCCGCAAGGCTGCCGCCGAGCTGGCCGAACGGATCGCCGACCGACTGGACCGGCTCTTCCGGATGTATCCGGTGCTCGCCGCGGAGATCGGCGACGGCGACCGGACGGCCACGGTCAGCACCTACGACGGCTTCGCCCATCGAGTCGTGGTCGATCACGGTCTACGGCTCGGGTTCGAGCCGACGACCCGGCTGCTGCGTCCCGCGGAGGCCTGGCAGCTCGCCGATCGGGTCGTCCGGACCTGGGACGGCGAGCTGAGCGACTACCAGCCGGCAGTGTCGACGGCCGTCGAGGTGGTCCGGTCCCTGCACGACCAGCTCGCTGCACACGGGCGGGACGTCGCGGCGCTGGACCGGTTCCTCGCCGAGACCGTCGCCGGCGCCCGCGCGCTGCCGGACACCGTCCGGGGCAGGTCCTGGGCGAGTGAAGAGGTACGCGACTTCGTCGGACGGCAGCAGGCCCGGCGGGAGCTGCTCAGCCTCGTGACCCGCTACCGGTCCCGGCTCGGGGAGGTCAGGGCGGTGGACTTCGCCGGAATCGCGGAGGCGGCGGCACAGCTGGCCGAGCAGGTGCCCGAGGTCGCGGCGGCATCCCGCGGCGATTACCGGCTTGTGCTGCTCGACGAGTTCCAGGACACCAGCCCGGCTCAACTGCGCCTGGTCACCGGCGCCTTCGCGGGCATCGCGGTCACTGCCGTCGGCGACCCCCACCAGTCGATCTACGGCTGGCGGGGGGCCGGCGCGGACACCCTCGGCGCGTTCGGCCGGTCGCTGAGCGGCGACGGGACACGCGGGGACGGGACGCACGGATCATCCGGGTTCGCGACCTTGTCCACGAGTTTCCGCAACGCCGGCCCGGTCCTCGACGCGGCGAACGTGATCGCCGCGCCGCTGGCGGCGACCACGTCCGTGCGGGTGCCCACGCTCCTTCCGCTCCCTGACCGCACCGGGGGCCGGGTCGCGGTGACGATGTACCGGACCGCCGCGGAGGAGGCGACGGCGCTGGCACAGACCGCTGACACGGAGCTGGGCCCGCAGCGTTCGGTGGCGGTGCTGGTCCGCTCCCGGCGGCAGGTCGAGCCGCTGCTGGCCGCGATGCGGTCGGCCGATGTCCCCGTCGAGGTCGTCGGGCTCGGCGGGCTGCTCGGCGTCCCGGTGGTCGTCGAGCTGCTCAGCGTCCTGCGGGTGGTCGCCGACCCGGACCGCGGGGACGCGTTGATGCGACTGCTGACCGGCGCCCGGTGGCGGCTCGGCCCCCGCGATCTCGACGGTCTGGCCGACCTGGCCCGACAGCTGCGCCGGCTCGGCGGGGAAGGACGGTCGCCGATCGGGGCGACCGGTCCAGCCCAGGACGGGCTGGCCCAGGACGGGCTGGCCGTCGACGAGCCCGACGCGGGCATCGTCGATGCGCTGGACCTGCTCGTCGAGCGGCCCCAGGCCGGTCGGTTCTCCGCGGCCGGGCGCCAGCGGCTCGTGCGGCTGGCTCGCGAGCTGCGTGAGCTCCGCACGCGGGTCGACCAGCCGCTGGGGGAGATGGTCGCCGACGTGGTCGCCGTCACCGGCCTCGGAACCGAGCTGGCCGCCGGCGGTTCCCTTGCCGCCGGCAGTGCGACCGACCTGGCCGCGTTCACCGAGGAGGCCGACCGCTACGCACAGACCGGTGGCCGGGACGGCGCCGCCGGCGTGGCCGGGTTTCTTGCCTACCTCGACGTTGCCGAGCAGCGTGAGCGTGGCCTGGACCGCGGCGGAAACCCGACCGACGACGACCCGGACCCGGAGTCGGAACCGGAGACCGTCGAGGTGGCCCGCGGCCGCGTCCAGCTGTTGACCGTTCATGCGGCGAAAGGCCTGGAGTGGGACGTCGTGCTGGTGCCCGGCCTGGTCGACGGCGTCTTCCCGGCCGCGGCGCACAACGGGAAGGGCTGGATCAGCGACCTGGGTCAGCTCCCGCACCCGCTGCGCGCCGACCGGGCCAGCCTGCCGGCGCTGCGGGACCGCGCCGTCGCGGACACCGCGGAACTGAGGACCGAGCTCGCCCGGCACGGAACGGCCATGCGGCGGCACCGCCTGGCCGAGGAGCGGCGGCTGGCCTACGTCGCCGTGACCCGGGCGAGGGAGGTGCTGGTCGCCAGCGGCCACTACTGGGGGGGCACGAAGGGGGCGCGGGTCGTGGGGCCGTTCCTCACCGAGCTGCACGACCTGGCCCTGCGGCGGGTCGGTGGCACACCTGACGCCTGGCAGGTCGACCCGTGGGCCGACGACCCCGGCGAACCGCCGGACGCCGACGCGGCAGCGACCGCGCTGTGGCCGGTCCCCGTGGCCGGTGACGCGCATGCGGCTGGGGTCGAGGCGGGCGCTGCGCTGGTGTCCGCCGAGCTGGCCGCTGGCGTCGTGCCGGCGGGAGATGCAGACGACGAGCCGGTGGGAGATGCGGACGACGAGCCGACGGGAGGCGATGACGGCGAGGCGGCCGCCTGGGCGCGCGACGTCGATCTGCTGCTCGGCCGGACCGACCAGCCGGCCGCGCCGGTCACCGCGCCGGTCACCGCGGCGGCTTCCCCGGCCGATGGCCGGCCCCCGGTGCCGGCCGCTGTCGGCGCGACTGTCCTGGTGGACGTCCCGCTCCCCGGGGTCCTGTCCGTCAGCGGCCTGGTCGCCCTGGCGCGCGACCCGGACGGTTTCGCCCTCGATGTGCGCCGGCCCGTCCCGCGGGAGCCGCGGACGGCGACCCGACTCGGGACGCGGTTCCATGCCTGGCTGGAGCAGCGGTGGAACGGAGCCCGGCTGATCGATGTCGACGACCTGCCCGGGTCGGCCGACGACGCGACCGACGCGGTGGTGCTCGACGACGCCGCGCTCCGTGCCCTGCAGGGCGCGTTCGCGGCCAGCCCGTGGGCCGACCGCGTGCCGACCGACGTGGAGTACCCGTTCGCGATGCCGATGGGGGCCGTCGTGCTCCGCGGCCGGATCGACGCGGTCTTCTCCGATGAGGGCACCGGCACGGTCGAGGTCGTCGACTGGAAGACCGGGCCCCCGCCGCGGGACTCGGCGAGGCTCGCCGGCGTCGCGGTCCAGCTCGCCGCCTACCGGCTGGCCTGGCACCGGGCGACCGGTGTCCCACTGGAGCACATCAGCGGTGCGTTCCACCACGTCGGGGAGGGGGTGACCGTCCGACCCGCCGACCTGCTCGACGAGGCCGGTCTGGTGGCCCTGGTCAGCCGCCTGCCGACCGGCGGTCCAGCGTGACCTGCAGGGCGCAGTGGTCCGACACCGGCAGCCGCCGCGCCGTCACCTCGGTCACCGTCGCGCCGAGCCCGCCGGACGCGAGGACATGATCGAACTGGATTCGCGGCCGGGGGGCCGGGTACGTCGGTACGACGGCCAGGGGATGCCAGCCGCGGGCGGCGTGGGTCAGCAGTGCCGGCATGTTCAGGTCGCCGAGCAGCACCCGCGGTCCGGGCAGTCTGTCCAGCCACCGGGCCAGCCGCACCAGCTGGGTGACGTTCCAGCCGGGCACGAACGACAGGTGCGCGCAGGCGACCGTCACCGCACCGATCGGCGTGTCCAGCCGTGCCGCCAGGGCTGTGCGGGGTTCGTCGGCCAGCATGGTCACCGAGCCGTTGGGCAGGAGCAGCGGGAACCGGCCGCGCGCCCGACCGAGCGGCAGGACCGTCAGGTCACGGATCGGGTACCGACTGGCCAGACCGATCCCGTAGCGCGGCCCGGCCGGCGAACCGGCGGACACGGCCGGCGAGCCGGCCGACAGGGCCGACCACTGTTCGCCCGGTGTCCCGGCGACGGTGGGCTCGAAGTGCCGGTGGGCAAGGCCAGCCGCCATCGCGACCTCGGTGGTCTGGTCGGTGCCGCCGGATCGGGACTGCCCGGCATCGACCTCCTGCAGTGCGACCACATCGCTGTCCAGGACGGCGGCGGCCGCCCGCAGCGGCCGCGGGTCGGTCGCGTCCCCGGTCTGCACCACCATGCCGTGCAGCAGGTTGAAGCTGGTCAGCCGCAGGACGCCGTCGGCGGAATGCCGTCCGTGCCCGGGGTCGGCGGTCACCGGACCGGGACGGCCAATGCGGCGTCCAGGGCGATCTCGACCATGGCGGCGAAGGTGGTCTCGCGCTCGGCCGCCGGCGTCGATTCGCCGCTGAGGACGTGGTCGGACACCGTGAGCACGGTCAGTGCCCGGCGCCGGTGCATGGCGGCCAGCGTGTAGAGGGCGGAGGCCTCCATCTCCACGGCAAGCACCCCGTGCGCCGCAAGATTCGTCAGCATCTGCGGCTCGGCGGGGTAGAAGTCGTCGGTGCTGACCACCGGCCCGAGGTGCAGGGCGGAGCCGGCACCCTCGCCGGTCCGGGCGGCTGCGACGTCGGCCGCCGCACGTAGCAGCGCCCAGTCCGCGGTCGGCGCGAAGTCGACACCGGTGCCGAACCGGATGCGGTTGTTGCCGTTGTTCGTGCACGCCGCGGTCGCTATGACGACGTCGCGGACGTGGACCTGCTCGGCCATCCCACCGCAGGTGCCGACGCGGATCAGCGACTGGACGCCGTAGTCGGCGAACAGCTCGGTGGCGTAGATGGACGCGGACGCGATGCCCATCCCGCTGCCCTGCACGGAGATCCGCTCGCCGCGGTAGGTCCCGGTGTACCCCAGCATCCCCCGGACCTCGGTGTGGCACGTCGCGCCGTCCAGGAACTGCTCGGCGATCCACTTGGCGCGCAACGGGTCACCGGGGAAGAGGACCCGCTCGGCGATCTGACCGGGTTCTGCCCCGATGTGGATGCTCACGGGCGGCGATCCTGCCACGGGGGACCACGACGGCGGGCCGGCTCGAGTGGCCCCGGAGCTGCCGTAAGGACGACGCGGCCAAGGGTCCGGACTGGCTCGACGGCGGGAGCGGGTCCCGGCCGACGTCGCGGGTTAGCGTCGTCGCTCGTGCCGAGCAGCGCGAACAGTGACCCCAGCCCGTCCGCGCACGTCCCGCAACCGGCGAGCCGGCTGGACCTGGAGCGGCTGGCGCTGTCCCGATCGGCCCTGGACCGCGCAGCGGACCGGCGACGTGACCCGCAGTGGTGGTCCAGCGTGCTCGCCGACCCGCGCACCCGATTCCTGCCCGTAGCCCACGGCCGGTTTCCCGTGCACCGCGAGGGCGACCGGCCGCGTTTGACCTGGTCCTCCGCACTGTCCGACCCCGGCGACCGGTTGCTGCTCGGCGTGGACGGGACCGGGCGAACCCACGTCGCTGTCCGGGTCGAGAAGCCCGGCGAGGACTGGGTGAGCCTGCGCGAGGTCGGTGGGGACCTGGACGACCTCGACGCCGGCGCGGCGACGCACGCGACGGCACTGGTGGCCTGGCACGCCGCCGAGGGCTACAGCCCGGCCTCGGGGCGACCGACCGTCCCGGCTCATGCGGGAACGGTCCGGGTCGACGAGGAGGGCCACGAGCTGTATCCGCGGACCGACCCGGCGATGATCGTGCTCGTCCACGATCGTGCGCTGCACGAACCGGACAGCCGCGCGCTGCTCGGCCACCAGCGGGTCTGGCCCGAGGGTAGGTACAGCTGCCTGGCCGGCTTCGTCGAGGCGGGGGAGTCCCTCGAGCAGTCCGTTGCCCGCGAGGTCGCCGAGGAGTCGGGGATCTCCGTCGACGCGATCCGCTACGCCGGCAGCCAACCCTGGCCGTTCCCCCGGAGCCTGATGCTGGGGTTCACCGCGCACGCCATCACGACCGACAGTCGGCCCGACGGCGACGAGATCGCCGACGTGCGGTGGTTCACCCGGGAGCAGTTGCGTTCCGACATCGACGCCGGGCGGGTCCTGCTGCCCGGCCGGGTGTCGATTGCCCGGCGCCTCATCGAGGGCTGGTACGGCTCGGAGCTTCCTGGCGACTGGTGACCCGGAGCTTCCTGGTGACTGGTGACTGGTGATCCGGAGCTGCCCGGCGGACCGCTGAGCCCGCCGCGGCGGGTCGAGCCGGGGGCCGCCGCTCAGCGGGCGGCGGCCCCGAGGCGCTCGGCGACCACTGCGGCCGCCGGGTTGGTCGCCGTACTGCCGTCCGGGAACAACACCGTGGGGACCACCCGGTTGCCGCCGTTCACGCTCATCACGTACTCGGCGGCAGCGTCGTCAGCCTCGACATCGGTCTCGTCGTAGGCGACCCCGGTCCGCTCCAGACCGGACTTCAGCCGGGCACAGAAGGGGCACCAGCTCGTCGTGAAGATCATCGGGCGCTCGGTCGGCGTGGGCCAGCTGGCCATTCGGGACTCCTCGTCATGGGGCCGTACATGTGGCGCCGGACGCCCTGGCGCCGGCCGAGCTGGGCCGGCCGATCGGTGTACCGGCCGAGCCGGGCCGGCCGATCGGTGTCGGCCGCCGCTGGGAGGATGAACGCATGTCCACCCAGACTGCTTCCCCCCGCCTGCCCGGGGCAGCGACCGGAGTCGGACGGTCGACCGGTCCCGGCCTGGCGGCGGGGACCGCTGCAGATCCGGTCGAGCGCGTGCTCGACGGCCTGGACCCGGAGCAGCGGGCCGTCGCGGAAGCGCTGCACGGCCCGGTCTGCGTGCTGGCCGGCGCCGGGACCGGTAAGACCCGGGCCATCACCCACCGCATCGCACACGGTGTCCTGACCGGCACGTACGCCCCGACGCAGGTGCTGGCGGTGACCTTCACCACCCGCGCGGCGGGGGAGATGCGGGGCCGGCTGCGGGCGCTGGGCGCCGGTGGGGTCGCCGCGCGCACGTTCCACTCCGCCGCGCTGCGTCAGGCCCGCTACTTCTGGCCGCGGGTGCACGGCAACGACCTGCCGGCGCTGGTCGACTCCAAGCTGCCGCTGGTGGCCGAGGCCGCGTCCCGGATCCGGCTCGGGGTGGACCGCACGATCTTGCGCGATCTCGCGGCCGAGATCGAGTGGTCGAAGGTGTCCAACGTCGACCCGGACTCCTACGCCGTGGCGGCGGCGCGCGCCCGCCGGTCCGTGGCCGGGGTCGACCCGGCAACCGTCGCCCGGGTGATCAGCGGCTACGCGATCGTCTGCGCCGACCGCGGGCGGATCGACCTGGAGGACGTGCTCCTGCTCACCTGTGCCCTGATCGCGGACGAGCCCCGGGTGGCCTCGGCCGTGCGCTCGCAGTACCGGCACCTGGTGGTCGATGAGTACCAGGACGTCAGCCCGTTGCAGCAACGGCTGCTCGACCTCTGGCTGGGCGACCGCGCGGAGGTCTGTGTCGTCGGCGACCCCGGCCAGACCATCTACTCCTTCGCCGGCGCGTCGCCGCGCTACCTGCTCGACTTCGGCCGGCGGTACCCGACGGCGACGCTGGTCCGGCTGGAGCGCAACTACCGGTCGACCCCGGAGGTGCTCTCCGTCGCCAACCGGGTGCTCGGACAGGCCGCGGCCCGCTCCGCGAGCGGTGCTCGTGTCCCGCGGCTCGTGCTGCGCGCACAGAACCACCCCGGGCCGGAGGTCGGGTTCACCGGATTCGCCGACGGGGTGGCGGAGGCGACGGCCGTCGCGAAAGAGATCGCCGCTCTCGTCAGCGGGCCGGATGCGGTCCCAGCCCGGGAGATCGCCGTGCTGTTCCGGGTGAACGCGATGTCCGCGGAGTTCGAGCAGGCGCTCGACGACGCGCACGTCCCCTACGTCCTGCGTGGTGCCGAGCGGTTCTTCGACCGGGAGGAGGTCCGCCGCGCGGTCACCCTGCTGCGCGGGACGGCACGCGCCTGGGCTGCCGGAACGCTCGCCGAGGCGGTCGATGCCGGGGAGTCCGGCCTGGTCGACCGGGTCCGCGACGTGCTCCGGTCGGCCGGGTGGTCGGCCGAGGATCCGCCCGGGAACGGGCGGGCACGTGAGCGATGGGAGTCGCTGGCCGCGCTGGCGGGGCTGGCCGCCGACACTGCCGCCACCGCGCCGGCGGCCACCCTGACCGACTTCGTCGCCGAGCTGGACGCCCGGATCGAGTCCGCCCACGCGCCGGTCGCCGACGGCGTCACCCTGTCCTCCCTGCACTCGGCGAAGGGCCTGGAGTGGGACGTGGTCTTCCTGGCCGGTGTCCACGAGGGTGGACTGCCGTTGTCCTACGCCGAGACTCCGGATGAGGTCGAGGAGGAGCGCCGGCTGCTGTATGTCGGCGCGACCCGGGCCCGTCGGCTGTTGCGGGTGTCCTGGTCGGCGACCCGGACACCGGGCGGTCGGGGCCGGCGGACGGCGTCGCGCTTCCTCGACGGGATCCGGCCCGCGGACACCGCGCCCGACCGCGACCGCCGTCGGTCCGGCGGCGGCTCGGCAGACCGGCGGCGCACGACCAGTGGTTCCTGCCGGGTGTGCGGTGCGCCGCTGGCCACGCCGGCCGAGGTGACCCTTGGCCGGTGCGCGGGATGCCCGTCCGCCTACGACGAGGCGCTGTTCGAGCGACTGCGGTCCTGGCGCACCGACACCGCGCGCGAGCAGAAGGTGCCCGCCTACGTGGTGCTGACCGACGCCACCCTGCAGGTGCTCGCGGAGCGCCGCCCGGCGAGCGAGCGCGAGTTGGTGGCCGTCCCCGGCATCGGCGCGGTCAAGGTGACCCGGTACGGCGAGGACCTGCTGCGGCTGTGTGCGACGGTCGGTGCCCCCGATGCCGGGTGAGCCCGGTTTCGGTGTCCGAGCGGTGCGACGCCGGGCCGCCAACAGAACTGCTGGTTAATTCCGTTGCCCGCGAGGGGCGCGGGCGATAACGTCTGTCCTGGCCGGTGGAGAGCCCCGATTGCCCGAGCCGAAACACCGAGCACGCCGAACGCCAACAGAAGCAGTGCACGACCAAGCAGTGCACGACCAAGCAGTGCACGACCCAGCGGACGAAGGAGGTGCCCCGATGGAGTTCATGACGATGACGCCGACCGTCGACCTGACCGATCCGTCCGTCGCCGCTGTCCTGCCGGGCACCGACACCTGGCGGCACGGGTTCGAGGAGAGCAGCGTCTCGGGGCGCGAAGGCTCGGACAGCCGTCCCGCCACGGCCGCTCTCCCGACCGGCGATTCGCGGCCCGTCCCGTCCATCAACCCGTCTGAGTTCCGCGAGTTCGCGCGGGAGATCCCGGTGTAGCAGCACCGACGACCTCCTCGAGGCCGCGGATCCGGGACTCCCGGGACCGCGGCCTTTCTGCTGTCCCGGTCCGGGTCCGGTCACCGGCCGACGGTCGCACCGACCGCATCCCAGCAGCCACCACGAGGAGGAACACCGGTGATCACCGGACTGCACGGCGCACCGCCGTGTGCCACCACCACGAGAAGTCCCGTGTCGACCGGCACGGGCCCGCAGACGCAGGGTCCGCCCTGCTGGACCGCCGACCCGGAGTTGTTCTTCGCCGACACGCCCGCCAGCGTCGAGGCGGCGAAGCAGCTGTGCGCCGCGTGCCCGATCCGGGCCCGTTGCCTCGCCGAGGCGGTGGACCGGTGCGAGCCGTGCGGCGTCTGGGGCGGCGAGCTGTTCGACGGCGGTGCGATCGTCCCGCGGAAACGACCGCGGGGCCGACCGCGCAACGTCGACCGGCAGCGGGACGCCGCGTGGCACGCCGCGCACCAACTGACATCTGTCGCGTGAGCACTGATCGCGTCGCCGAGCGGTGCTCCCTGCGATGAACCGGCTCGACAGACGCCATCCGGGCGGCCACATCACCCACCAACCGGCGCGCGGCACCCGCCACGGCCGACCCGCGGGCACGGCCCGCGACATCTACTTCGAGGAGACCGCCATGTACAGCTTGGGATTCTCGGCGCAGCTGGCCCAGATCCGATGTCAGGACCTACGCGCAGAGGCGGCCGACCACCGGGCATCCACCGGCCTGCGCAGGCCCACCCGGCCCGGCCGCCGGGGGCTCGCCCGCTTCGGTCGCGGCCGGCGGGCACGAGTCGGGCCCACCGCCCGGAGCACGAGCTGACCCGGGGCCGGCCCTCCGTCAGCCGGTGAAGCCGGGTACCCAGCGGATCAGCTCGGAACGGAACGGGGCGGTGGCGCCGAGCTGGGACAGGATCGCGATGGCGCCCAACCAGACCCGGTGGATGAGCAGGTAGCTCGGCGGGAGGTTGATCTTCAGCCCTGTTGCGCCGTCCCCGCGCGGGTCGTTGATCCGCTCGAACTCCCCGCGCATCCACTCCCGGGAGAACGTGAAGTACTCCACCCGGGCGGGCTCGACGAACGGTGACAGGTACTCGTACAGCTCGTCGGCGTCCAGGTCGACACTCGCGCGGACGAAGCCCTCGGCGCGCAGTCCCTCCAGCATGGCGGGGCGGTCACCGACCAGCGCCGCCTGCAGCACGACCCCGACGCTGTCCGGCAGTCCACCCGGCAGCCGGGCCGCCGCGCCGAAGTCGAGCACGCCGAGCCGGTCGTCGGCGGTGATCCGGTAGTTGCCGGGATGCGGGTCGGCGTGCAGCAGCCCGGCCCGGCCCGGCGAGGAGAAGTGGAAGCGGCTGAACAGCAGGCCGGCGCGGTCGCGTTCGACCTGGGTCCCGGTGGCGATGACCGTCGACAGCGGCGTCCCGTCCAGCCATTCGGTGACCAGCACCCGCTTCCGCGCCGTGACCACGTCCGGGACGATGATCTCCGGGTCGTCGGCGAACGCGGCGACGAACGCCTGTTGGGCGGCCGCCTCGAACTCGTAGTCCAGTTCCTCCAGCAGGCGGTCGCGCATCTCGTCCATCAGCGGGCGGACGTCGATGCCGGACACCAGCGAGCCCAGCGCGCGGGACAGCCGGCGGAGCTGGCGTAGATCGGCCCGGATGGCCTCCCCGGCCCACGGGTACTGGATCTTCACCGCGACTGTCCGGCCGTCGGACCAGACTGCCTTGTGCACCTGCCCGACCGACGCCGCTGCGGCCGGCGTCTCGTCGAAGGACGTGAACAGCTCCGCCCAGGCCGGCCCGAGCTGGTCGACGAGCACGCCGCGGGTGGTCGAGGTGTCCATCGGCGGCGCCGCCTCCTGCAACCGCACGAGCTGTTGGCGGTAGGGGCCGATCAACTGGTCCGGCAGCGCCGCCTCGAAGACGGACAGGGCCTGCCCGAACTTCATCGCGCCGCCCTTGAGCTCGCCGAGCACCCGGAACACCTGTTCGGCGCTTCGCTGTTGGATCTCGGCGCTCACCACATCGGCCGACGCGCCGCCGATCCGGCGGCCGATGCCGACGGTCGCGCGGCCGGCCAGACCGAGTGGGAGAGTCGCCAGCTTCAGCGTCCGGGACATGGGACTGCGGGGCGGCGGTGTGCTCACGTTGCCCATCTTCGTCCGCGGGTCCCGGCCGCGGGTGGGCGCCCCGACCGGGTTGGCGTCTCACTCCCCGCGCAGGCAGTGGCAGGCCGGATGCGGTGCCCAGCTGCGCCGGCGGCCGTGGCCGTCGGGGAGCCGGAACTCCACCGTCCCGTCGATGCTGGGTGGCGGTTCCCCGCGCAGCCACGTCAGCAGGTGCAGAGCCGCTGCGGCCGCGACCAGGGTCGCCAGGACCGCGTCGCACGCCTCGACCGCAGGCGCGCCGACCGGTACGCCGCGGACCTTGTCACCCGTCAGGTCGGTCCGCGGGGTCGACCCGTCCACCGCCCGCAGCCGGACCGGAGCGCGCGCGGCGGCGGCGAGCTGGTCGACGACCAGCGGCCACGCCGGGTCCCGATCGGTCCGGGTGAGGTCGTGGCAGCGCACACACGAGGTGGTGCCCGGTTCCACGAGCGGGCCGACCGAGCCGACGGTCTCGCGGATCCCGACCACCAGGTGCGGGGTGCCTGCCTGCTGCAGGGCGGTGACCAGGTCCCGGTCGGCGCCGCCGTCGGTGACGACGACCAGGTCCGGTGCCGGGTGCTCCGACAGCAGCCGGGTCCCCGGCGCGACCTCGGCCAGCCGGCGCCGCAGTCCGGTGCGACGGGGACGCCCGACGTCGTCGGCACCGAGGCCTGCCGGGACGCGGTCGCTGTGCCGGACGATCCGGTCGTCCTCGGCCACCAGCCCGCCGATCCCGGCTGACGCCAGCAGCAGGCCGATCGCTGTGCCGAGACGTCCACCGCCGACGACCGCGACCGTGGCCGCGGCCCGTCGGTCGAGCTCGGCTGCCCCGCCGTCGGGTGCGGCGTCGAGCAGGGACCACGCGGCCAGGTCGGGCTCCAGCCGGCGGCGGTGTTCGGCCAACGCCACCCCCAGCCGGCGCATGGTCCGCTCGGAGCGGCCGGTGACCGGTCCGGTGACCGCGGGTCCGGCGGCCACCGGGCCGGCGGCCACGGGTCCGGCGGCCACGGGGGTGCTGTCGAGCACCCCCGCGGCGGACAGCTCGCGGACCACCTGTTGGACGGCGGCGACCGGCAGATCGTGACGACGCGCGAGCGTCACCAGGTCGGCCCGGCCGTCCAGGTGCTGGATCAGCTCGACGACGCGGGTCGACGGCGTGCGGAACACCACGGCGCGCTCCGGGTCGATCCCGAGCTGGACGGTGCACTGGTCCCGCCGCACTACGCGCAGCGCCTTCTTCAGCGACGGCCGGCTCACCAGCATCGAGTCGATCCGTCCGGACATCATGCCGGGACCATCGCACGTCAGTCGACGTTGATGCAATCAAACGAGCTAGAAACAACGAAAGAAGCTCAAACGGAGGTTAACGCGGGGTTCAAGGCCACGTCCGGTACGATCGGTTGTGCCCGCGAGCCTGCTGTCGACGATCCCCCCGCGACCCGTCACCGCCCACGGTTCCCGGCCCGGGCTGCGGCTGCTGCTCGTCCACGCCCACCCCGACGACGAGTCGATCCTCAACGCGGCGACCATGGCCCGCGCCGTGGCCGACGGCCACCGGGTCACGCTGCTCACGGCGACACGCGGCGAGGCCGGCGAGGTCTACCCCGCCGAGCTCGGGGCACTCGCGAACAACCCGGCCGCGCTCGGCGCCCACCGGGAAGGGGAGCTGGCAGCGGCGATGAGCGCCCTCGGCGTCACCGACGTTCGCTTCCTACGGCCGGCGGCCGGACCCGACAGATGGGTCGACTCCGGAATGGCGGACGCGCGATCCGGTCCGGTGCCCGGCGGCGATGCAGCGGGTCGGCCGGCCGCATTCGCCGATGCGGACGTGCTCGCGACCGCAGCCGCCGTCGCACGGGTGATCCGCGACGTCCGTCCGCACGTGCTGGTCACCTATGACGAGGTCGGCGGTTACGGGCACCCCGACCACGTCGCGGCCCACCGGGCCGCGATGTACGGGCTCGTGCTCGCCGCGGCACCCGGTTTCGACCCGGTACCCGGCGACCCCGCCGGTCCGGTCTGGGAGGTGCCGAAGGTCTACTGGACCGCCGCACCCCGCTCGGTGGTGCTCGACGGACTCGCGCGCGCCGCCGTCGCGGTCCGGGCCGGATCCACAGATGGCTTCGTGGCGCACCCCGATCCAGCGGGAGCGCCGGCGATCGATGACGCTGTGGTCACCACTGCGGTCGACGGCACGAAATGGCTCGACCGGAAGGTGGCCGCGATGGCTGCCCACCGGACCCAGCTCGCGGTCCGCCGGACCGGTGAGGGATACCTGTTCGCGCTCACCAACCGGATCGCGCAACCGGTTGAGCCGGTCGAGCACTACCGGCTGGTCCGGACGGTCGGCGTACGCGCGCCGTCCGGGGGGGAGGACGACCTGTTCGCCGGGCTGGACGGATGGCGGGGCCGGTGAACCGTCAGCGCGGCGGATGCGTCGGACAGGTCGAGCGGGTGGCGACGGCACGGACGGGCCCGACCGGCATGGCACGGAACGGAACGGAACGGAACGGCACGACCGTGAGGACGACCGGTGAGACGGAGGACGCAGATGGCAGGCGGGTACCGAGCGGGCGGACATCCCGAGCCCGTCCACGACGCGGCACGGGTCCGGTCCGACCTCGTCGAGGTCCGACGCAGCACGCGACGGCGTCGGACGGTGTCTGCGTACCGCAGCGGTGACCGGGTCGTGGTCCTGTTGCCCGCCCGGCTCGCCCCGGCCGAGGAGCAGCGGTGGGTCGACACGATGGTGGGTCGCCTGGTCCGCCGCGAGGCGAGGGTCCGCCCGGGCGACACCGCACTGGAGCGACGTGCGCTCGAACTGTCCCGGCGCTACCTGGACGGCACCGCCACCCCCGCGAGCGTCCGCTGGACCGACCGGCAGAACTCCAGGTGGGGGTCGTGTACACCGGCCGACCGCACGATCCGCATCAGCTCCCGGCTGCGCGGCGTCCCCGCGTGGGTGCTCGACTACGTCCTCGTCCACGAGCTCGCCCACCTGCGGGAGGCATCGCACGACAAGCGGTTCTGGGCCATGGTCGACCGATACCCCCGGGCCGGGCGCGCGCAGGGCTTCCTTGAAGGGATGGCGCACGTACTCGACACCACCGGGGACGTGGCGCCGGACCTGTCCGGGGACGACCTGATCGTCGAGGGGCTGGGGGACGGGCTCCGGCCGGGCACGGCCGAGGTCGGCGGGCTGCGCGAGATGCCGGTTGCCTGAACCGTCGACAGACGCTCAGTTCCCGGTCCGGTCCGGCGCACGGGTGGTTGTCGTCCTGGCACCGGCCGGAACCGGTTCTGGCGCACCGCCCGGGATAGACGCCCGTGCCTGGACGCGGGCCCTGTTCGAGGACACCTACGAGGTGGCCATTGGCTTGACCGGGGTCGTCGTCGCCGTGGCCGGCCCCGCGTCGGACCTGGATGCGGTCGAGGACCTTACGTGGCCGGGAACTCCGATGATCGTCGTCGACGGCGAGCGTCCGCTGGCCGGTCTGGCCGCCGCGCTGACCGGTGCGAGAGCAGTCGTGGTACTACCCGCCGACGTGCCGGACCTGCCGGGACTGCTGATCGGCAAGCTGTTCCGTGAACTGGGGTCGGCGGACCTGGCACTCAGCCCGGCCGCAGGCGGGGGACTCGCCGCACTGGGGCTCGCCCTCCCGCCCGCCGGCTGGGTCCGTGCTGCCGACCCGCATCCGGACAGCGACCCGGCGGCCCTGACCAATGCCGCACCGCGGCGGTCGGCATGCCGACGCGGTCCGGGTTGGCACCGGCTGCGCGGCCCGGGCGGCGTCGCCGCACTCGACCCGGGACTGGAGAGCTGGGAGAACACGCGCGCACTGCTGTCCGGTCGCCCACTCGGCTGACCGGTCAGCCGGATCGTCCGGTCAGCGGGATCGTCCGGTCAGCCGGACCGTCCGTCCGACCCACCGTCCTCCGTGTCGCCATGCTTCCCCGCGCCGCCGTCCGTGTTCGGCCCGCGCTCGTCGGCCGGTGCCTCGACCGGGGCATCACCGGTGGACTCGGAGGTCAGGGCGGACAGGTCCTCCTCGGTCAGCTGGTCACCGGGTGCCCCCGTCGTCGCGCCGCCCACGTAACCCAACGGGTCGTCCAGGTCACTGCTGGACGGCAGCAGATCCGGGTGGGCCCAGACCGCGTCGCGGCCGTCGACACCGCGGGCGTCGCGCAGCGCGGCCCACAGTCGCCCCGCCTCCCGCAGCCGACGCGGCCGCAGCTCCAGACCGACCAGGGTCGCGAAGGTCTGCTCCGCCGGGCCCCCGGCAGCTCGGCGCCGACGGACCGACTCGGCGATCGCGGCCGAGCTGGGCAGTCGGTCCTGGACGGCAAGGCTGACCACGTCGTCGACCCACCCCTCCACCAGGGCGAGCACTGTCTCCAGCCGCGCGAGCGACGCTCGCTGGGCAGGGGTGTCCTCCGGCTCGAACAGCCCGCCGCCGAGTGCGTCCTGCACCGCCTGGGGATCGGCCGGATCCACCCGGCCGAGGACGTCACGCAGCCGGTCGGTGTCCACGTTCACCCCGCGCGCGTACTCCTCGACCAGGCCGACCAGGTGCGCACGCAGCCACGGGGCGCCGGCAGCCAGCCGCTGGTGGGCGCACTCGCGCAGCGCCAGGTAGAGCCGGACGTCGTCGACCGGGACACCGAGTCCGCCACCGAACGCGTCGATGTTGGCCGGCAGCAGAGCCAGCCGGGCGGGCCTGGCCATCGGAATGCCGACGTCGCTGGTGCCGAACACCTCGCCGGCCAGCTCGCCGACGGCCTGGCCGATCTGCGCTCCGAACATCGCCCCGCCGAGCTGTCGGAGCATTCCCGCCATCTGCCCGCCGAGGGCCTCCACATCCATCCCCGGCGCCAGTTCGCCGAGTTGGCCGGGCAGCTGGGAGCCCAGCGCTGCCACCACCCGCTCGGCCACCGGGTCGACCAGGTCGCGCCAACCACCCAGGGTTCCTTCGATCCACTCCGCCCGGCTCCAGGCGATGCCGCCCAGTCCGGACGTCGACAGCGTGGTCGCCGGGTCCAGCCACAGCTCGGCCAGCCGGACGGCAGCGTCCACTGCGTCGCGCTCGGTGCGGGACACGCTCCGGTCACCCTTGCCCGCGACGGTCTGCCGGGCGACGTCGCGGGCGAGGTCCCAGTTGACCGTGCCCCCCTGCCACGACAGGAGCCGGCCGAGCTGGGCGAAGACAGCACCGAGATCGCCACCGCCCGGACCACCGCCGCCCGGACCACCGAAGCCGGGCATGCCGCCGAAACCCGGGATCCCGGGGAAGCCAGGGAACCCGCCGCCAGCTCCCGGTCCGCCAGCGCCCGGTCCGCCAGCGCCCGGTCCGCCAGCGCCCGGTCCGCCGGCAGGGTCCGGGCCGCCGTTCGGCGGGTCCCCGTCCGGCGGGAGCGCCGAGCCGAAGCCGATGGGCGGCGTCACCGTGCCCCCGCGGCACCGCGGGAGCCGGTGGCCCCGTGGTGGCTGGCCGTCCGGCACTCGCTGGCAGGTGTGTCGCTGGTCATCGCAGGTCTCCTCGTCCGGTGCACCGGGGTGCACCAGCTCGTAGCCAGGGCCCACCGGACCCCGGGGTGTCGTAGCCTCCCAAACCTAGAACCCGGAGGTGAAACGCTGACCGAGCGCAGCGGCGTGCCCGCGCGTGCCGGCCGCGATGCCCCGACGGACCAGGTGGGCGTCGACCGGGTGCGCGTCGCGGTCACCGGTGCAGCAGGACCGGTCGCGCGCCTCCTCATCGACCGGTTGACGGCAGACCCGTCGGTCGGGGAAGTCGTGGCCGTCGACGCCACCGCAATGAGCGGTGATCTGTTCGGCGACACTCCGCACGGGGTGCGACTGGTATCGACCGACAGTTGCGACCCGGCCGTCGCGACAGCGTTCGGCGGCTGCGACGTCGTGGTGCACCTGGATCCGGATCCCGTCCGGCAGCAACTGCCCGGCCCGCGACCGGACGAGCTGACCACCGATGCGGTGACAGCGGGCGGACTCCCGCCGATGGGCAGGCCGTCCGGCGACGGTGCCGGACCGACGCCTGACCCCGCGTCGAGTGGGACGGCGACCGGCCCGGAGCTGGAACTGCTGGCGCCGGTCCCCGCCGGGCGGGCGGTGCGGGCCGCGCAGACGGTGCTGACCGCCGCCGCAGCCGCTGGCGTGCGGACTGTGGTCCTCGTGACCAGCGCGATGGTGTACGGGGCAGGCGGCGACGGTGCGGTACTCCTCGGCGAGGACGAATTGCCGGCCGCAGATCCGGTGAGTCCGATGTTGCGGGACATGTTGGAGATCGAGCGGGTCGCGGCCGCCGCCGGCCGCACGCACCCCGGCCTGGGCGCTGCCGTCCTCCGGCCGGCCGCGCTGGTCGGCCCGGGTGTCGACACCCTCGTGACCCGGCACTTCGAGTCGCCCAGGCTGCTCACAGTCCGCGGCGCGGCCATGCGCTGGCAGTTCTGCCACCTGGACGACCTGGTCGCGGCACTGCAGCTGGCCGCGACCCGGCCGCTGCGCGGCGCGCTCACCGTCGCCTCCACCGGCTGGCTGGCGCAGGAGGAGGTGGAGCGGCTGTCCGGGCTCAGCCGGGTCGAGCTGCCCGAGTCCCTCGCCTTCGGCACCGCCGAACGACTGCACCGCCTCGGGCTGACCCCGGCGCCCGCGGGGGAGCTGCGGTTCGTGACCCGGCCATGGGTGGTGCCCTCGACGCGGTTGCGGGACGCCGGGTGGCGCCCGCTGTGGGACAACGCCGACGCCTTCTCCGTCCTGCTCGAGGAGGCACGCGGCCGGGTCGCGCTGGCTGGCCGGCGGATCGGCCGCCGCGAGACCGCGACCCTGAGTGCGGCCGGGGCGACGGTGGCCGTCCTCGGCACCGCGGCGATAGTGCGCCGTGCACGGCGCGCGCGGCGTCGAGGATGACCCGGTGAGCGACGACGGGGCACGGAACGAAGACGGGCCGCGGAACGGGGCCGCGGCAGGAGATGCAACCGGGGCAGTGAGCGGGGCGGGGACGGCCGGCCAGCGGCCAGCGGCCGTCGTCCTGACCGCGCTGCGGGGCACGCCGCTGTCGTTGGCCGAGGTGCTCGACGCCGTCAGCCGTCCCGGGGTCGGTGGCACCGCGCTGTTCGTAGGTACCGTCCGGGACAACGACGCCGAGCCCGACGGTGCACACGCCGTCAGTGGCCTGGACTACTCCGCGCACCCGGACGCCGCCCGGGTGCTCGCCGAGGTGGCCGCCGAAGTCGCCGGCGGCGCACCCGACGGCACGGTGCTGGCCGTCGTGCACCGCACCGGCTCCCTCGCCGTCGGTGAGCTCGCGATCGTCGCGGCGGCCGGCTCGGCGCATCGCGGGGCGGCCTTCGAGACATGCCGGCGCCTGGTCGACGAGGTCAAGGCGCGGGTGCCGATCTGGAAGCGCGAGCACTACGTCGACGGCTCGGCGTCGTGGGTCGGCATGACGCGGTAGGGCCTCCCGTCCCCTCCGGCCCCGACCGCCCGTGACCGGGGTCGAGCGTCCTAGGCTGACCGCCCGTCGGCCGGGTCCTCCGGCACGGCCCAGCAGGTCGGGAAGGGCGGTGCCGGTCCACGATGCGCGCGACCTCCCCGCCGCGCCGTGCGGCCGCCGCGTGTGCCGGGGTGCTGGCCGCCGTCCTCGCCCTGGTCGTCTCCGCAGCCGGGGTCCCCTTCGTCCTCTACGCCCCGGGCGTCGCGGTCGACACCCTGTCCTCGGTCGCCGGCCGCCAGATCGTGTCGGTCTCCGGCCGTCCGACCTACCCGACGGACGGGGCACTGGACCTGACCACGGTGAGCGTCACCAGTGCCGGCGGTCGGCTCTCGCTGGTCGAAGCCGTGCTCGGCTGGCTGGACCCGCGGCGTGAGGTCCTGCCCCGCGCGTTGGTCTACCCGCCGACGCAGACCGCCGCCGACGCCCGAGCGGAGGGTCAGGCGCAGATGACGACCTCGCAGGGGGCCGCGGTCGTGGCCGCCGCCCACCAGGTAGGGATCCCGGTGACCGTCACGACGCTGGTCGGCGGGGTCACGCCCAACGGTCCCGCAGCCGGCCGGCTGATACCGGGTCAGCGGATCGTCAGCGTCGACGACCGGCCGGTCCCCGGATCGGCGGCGGTCGTATCGGCCGTCCGCGCGCACCGGCCGGGCACGACCCTGACGCTCGGCCTCGCCGCCGCGTCGGGGACCAAGAACGTTTCCGTCCGGCTCGGCACCCCACCGGCCGGGTCGGCGGTCCCGGCCGGGTCGGGCTACCTCGGCGTCTCCCTGCAGGACAGCGCGCACGCCGAGGTCAACGCCGACATCGAGCTGGGCCAGTCGATCGGCGGGCCCAGCGCCGGCCTGATGTTCGCCTTGGCCATCGTGGACCGGCTCACGGCGGGCACACTGCCCGGCCGGGTGCACGTGGCGGGAACGGGGACGATCGACGACCAGGGAACGGTCGGCCCCATCGGCGGCATCCGGCAGAAGATGCTCGGCGCACGTGCCGCCGGTGCGACGCTGTTCCTCGCACCGGCCGCCAACTGTGCCGAGGCTGCGGACCGGCCGGTCGGGGGACTGCGCCTGGTCCGGGTGGACAACCTCTCCGGAGCCGTGCGCGCGCTGCAGCTCGCGGCCGCCGGCCGGACCGGGGAGCTCCCGACGTGCTGATCCAGCCCGACGCCGACCGGCCTGACGTGTTGACCCGGCCCGGCCCGGGTGCACCGGCGGATCACCGATGAGTTCGGTGCGGGCCGGCACCCGACCCGCGCGCGGCCGGCGAGGCGCGATGCGACTGGTGCTCACCGTCGTCGTCGTGCTGGTCCTCGCCCTGATCGTGCTCGGTGTCGCTGCCGCCGTCGGGACCGAGCTGCTGTGGTATCGGTCCGTCGGTGCCTCCGGCGTCTTCACGACCGAGTTGCGGACCCGGGTGCTGCTCTTCCTCGGCGGCGCGGCGGTCGCCGGCGCGGTGACCGCGGTCAATCTCGGGGTGGCCGGTCGCGACCGGCGACTGCTCGCGGTCGTGCCGGGCCGTTCAGGTCAGGGCTCGGGCGCCGGTGGCGGACCGGACGGCGGCGCGCGGCGCAGCGGTGACCGGCCCGACGGCGGGACCGGCCAGTTCGACGGCGGCGGCGGGTCGGGGAGCGGCCAGTCGGGGAGTGGCCAGCCGGGGAGTGGTCAGCCGGCACGCCGGTCCGGTCCGGTGCCGTCCGTGGTGCTGGTCCCGCGCACCGCCGGCGACGCCGATCCCGTCCGCCGGATCGCCGGACTGGTCGCAATCGCCGTGCTGACCGTCGCCTTCGGCGTCGCCGTCCAGGGTCAGTGGCAGACCGTGCTGGCGGCCGTCGACGCGCAGCCGTTCGGCACCCGGGACCCCCAGTTCGGCCTGGACGCCTCCTTCTACGTGTTCACCTACCCCCTGCTTCGGTGGCTGCTCACCGCGGCGCTCGTCCTCGTCGGTCTCGTCCTGACGAGTACCGCGGTCGCCTACGCGGCCAACCGGTCGCTTCGACTGGTTCCGCCACGGCCGGCCGCCACCCCCGCCGCGCAGACCCATCTGCTGGTGCTGATCGGGGTGTTCGTCCTGCTCCGCGCAGGGTCGAGCTGGCTGGACCGCTATGCGGTCATGTTCCGGCAGGGTGCCAGCTCGGGGTTCGACGGGCCCAGCTACACCTCGGTCAACGCCGACCTGCCGGCCTCGACGATCCTTGCCGTCCTCGCGGTCATCTGCGCGGTGCTGTTCTTCGTCTCAGCGGCCCGCCGCAGCTGGGTCCTGCCCGGGGTCGGTCTCGGGCTGCTGCTGCTGTCCGGGTTGCTGCTGGGCGTGGTCTGGCCGGCGGTGGTGCAGTCGTTCCGCGTGCAGCCGAACCAGCCGGCGTACGAGGCGCCGTTCATCGCCCGCAACAGCACCGCCACCCGGACCGCGTACGGCCTGCAGGACGTCGCGCAGGTCGACTATCCCGGCCGGGCGGCGATCGGACCGCAGACCCGGGCCGCGACGTCGGCCAACGCCGGTGGCATCCGACTGCTCGACCCGTCGCTGGTGTCGTCGACATTCACCCAGAACCAGCAGGTCCGCAGTTACTACAGCTTCCCGACTCCGCTGTCGGTCGACCGGTATCGGGTCGGCGGCCGGACCCAGGACGTCGTGGTCGGCGCCCGGGAGATCGATCTGTCCGGCATCCCGGCCGGTCAGCGGACCTGGGTCAATGACCACACCGTGTACACCCACGGGTACGGCCTCGTCGCCGCGTCGGCCACCGAGGTCGCGGCCGGCGGTCTGCCCAGTTACGTCGCTGGGCCGATCGGTGATGCCGGCAAGCCCGGTGGTGCGTTGGGAGCGTACGAACCGCGGATCTACTTCGGCCAGCAGACCGACCGGTACGCGATCGTCGGCGCACCGGCCGGGGCTGCGCCGACCGAGCTCGACATGCCGGCAGACGGCACCGGCGGCCAGAGCAACACCACCTACACCGGTACCGGGGGCGTCGGGATCGGCTCGGCCGGGACCAGGCTGTTGTTCGCCTGGCACTTCGCCGACCGCAACATCCTGCTCAGCCCGCGGGTCAACGACTCCTCGCGGATCCTCTACGACCGCGAGCCGGCCACCCGGGTCCGCAAGGTCGCGCCGTGGTTGACCGTGGACGGCAGCGTCTATCCGACGGTCGTCGACGGGCGCGTCGTCTGGGTCGTCGACGGATACACGACCAGCTCGACCTACCCGGGCTCGGAGCAGGTGGACCTGGGTACCGAGACGACGAACTCCCAGTCCGGCACTGAGCGCGCCCTCGGTGGCCGGGTCAACTACCTGCGCAACTCGGTCAAGGCGACGGTGGACGCCTACGACGGAACCGTCCGGCTCTACGCCTGGGACCCCGAAGACCCGGTCCTGAAGACCTGGTCCAGGGTGTTCCCCGGCACCGTTCTGCCGCGCTCGGCGATCCCCGACGCCCTGCTGGACCACCTGCGGTACCCCCAGAACCTGTTCCAGGTCCAGCAGGGACTGCTCGGTCGTTACCACGTGGAGTCGGCCGCAGCCTTCCTGGCCCGGACCGACTTCTGGACCGCGCCGTCGGACCCCAACGGCGGCAATCAGCGCCAGGCCCCGCTGTACCTGTCGGTGACCGTCCCGGGGTCGACCCGTCCGACGTTCTCGGTCACCGGCACGTTCGTCCCGCAGTCGACGAGCGAGTCCGGGCCGAAGAACCTGGCCGGCTACCTGTCGGTCGACGCCGACGCGCGCAGCCCCGGCTACGGGAAGCTGACGCTGCTGACGGCCAGCGGCGACACCCAGCTCCCCGGGCCGTCGCAGGTGGACGCCAACTTCAAGTCGACCTTCGCCCAGACCCTGAACCTGCTCTCCGGCAACGGCAGCGGGGCATCGGTGAGGTGGGGCGATCTGGTCGCACTGCCGGTCGACAGCGGGATCCTGTGGGTGCAACCGGTGTACGTCAGTCGCAACACAGGTGCGCGGTTCCCGCTGCTGCAGCAGGTGTTCGTGGCCTACGGGACAGGCCCGACCCTCGCCCAGGGCGCAACCCTCGGCGACGCCCTCGGAGCGTTGTTCCGCTCGCCCGTCGCACCGCCCGGGACCGGACCCGCGAGCCCCGGACCCACGAGCCCCGGACCCGCGAGCCCCGGACCCCTCGCCACCGGACCTCCCGGCGGCGGCGCGGACCTGCGCGCGGCGCTGGTCGCAGCCGACGCCGCCCTGGCCGACGCCGACGCCGCCCTCAAGGCCGGGGACTTCGCCGCCTACGGAGCCGCCCAGCGACGCCTTCGCGACGCCGTCGACCGGGCGATCGCGCTCGAGGGCGCCGCGGGCGGTCGTCCACCGGGCGCAACCACGCCGGCGAGTCCCGCGCCGACTCCGCGCGCGCCAACCCCGCGCGCGCCGACCCCGGGCGCGCCAACCCCCGGACTGGCGTCACCCGCGTCCTGAGCCCGGACGATGATTTGGCGGCCCGGCTGGCCGCGACTAGGGTTTCCAGTGCGACGCGGGGTGGAGCAGCTCGGTAGCTCGCTGGGCTCATAACCCAGAGGCCGCAGGTTCAAATCCTGCCCCCGCTACCAGGAGAGGGCTCGGACATCGGTCCGGGCCCTTTGGTCGTTTCCCGGGTCCGTCTGCAGGCCGCGATCCTGGTGACACCGCCCGGTGACCGCGTGGGTCGCGCCCGGGCCGCTCCGAGGAGTTGGATCGCACGCATGCATGCCCGCGCCGGTCAACGGCTACGACTTCCGGGGCCACTACATCGCCGACCTGCCGACGATCCTCGACCTGGATGCGGTCCGGGACGCCGGCCTGCACATCGGCGCGGACCCGCTCGGGGGCGCCAGCGTCGACTACTGGTCGGCGATCGCGGACCTGTACGGGTTGGACATCACCGTCGTCAACCCGGTGGTCGACCCCCGGTGGGCATTCATGACGCTGGACTCCGACGGCAAGATCCGGATGGACTGCTCGTCGCCGTCGGCGATGGCGTCCCTGATCCAGCGCCGGGCCGGCTACGACATCGCTACGGGCAACGACCCGGACGCGGACCGGCACGGCATCGTCACGCCCGACGGCGGACTGATGAATCCCAACCACTTCCTCGCGGTCGCCGTCTCCCACCTGCTCTCGACTCGTTCCTGGTCGGCCACGGCCACCGTCGGCAAGACCCTGGTCTCGTCCTCGCTCATCGACCGAGTCGTGGCCGGTCTCGACCGGGGGCTGCTCGAGGTGCCGGTCGGGTTCAAGTGGTTCGTGCCCGGGTTGCTCGACGGCAGCGTCGTCTTCGGGGGCGAGGAGAGCGCCGGCGCGAGCTTCCTGCGGCACCACGGCGGAGTGTGGACGACCGACAAGGACGGCATCCTGCTCGCGCTGCTGGCCAGCGAGATCCGGGCGGTGACCGGGCGCAGCCCGACTGAGCTGCACGCCGAGCTGGTCGCCACCTACGGCGAGTCGACGTACGCCCGAGTCGACGCGCCGGCCGACCGCGAGCAGAAGGCGCGCCTGGCCGCGCTCGCCCCGGAGGACGTCGCCGCGACCGAGCTCGCCGGCGAGCCGATCACCGCCCGGCTCACCACGGCGCCCGGCAACGGTGCGCCGATCGGCGGGCTGAAGGTGACCACGGCCAACGCCTGGTTCGCCGCCCGGCCGTCCGGGACCGAGGACGTCTACAAGATCTACGCCGAGTCTTTCCTCGGTCCGGACCACCTGGCCCGGGTCCAGCAGGAGGCCCGGGCCGTCGTCGACGCCGCCCTGTCCCGCTGAGCCGGCGGCCCTGCTGCCCGGGGGAGGGCCGGGTCGTCGGTCAGCGGGACATCCTTGCTCAACGCGGGAACCCCGCCGACCCTGATGCCAGCCGGGAGAATCGGACGTAGTCGAAGCGGGAGGTCGCCGCCGGCTCCGCGCCGCCTAGCGACACCAGGCCGATCCGGGGGGTCACCCCCGGGGCGAAGGTCCAGGTCCCGCCGAGTTCCCATGCGGCGCCGTCCACGCTCGACGCCGCCCGGAACAGCCGCTCACCGCTGACCGGGTCCACGTGGGAGTACAGCCGCAGCCAGACGGTCGGCGCCGACCTGCCGAGCACGGTGCCGGAGCTGGTCACCCGACCGGCGTAGACCAGCTTGCGGTTGAACTCGATCTGCCGGGTGTTCCAGATCGCGACCGTGGCCAGCCGGGCGATGTCGTCGTCGCCGGCGTAGGCGGCGATCCCGGCCTGCTGGAAATTGCGCACGTCGTCGACGCCGAGCGGCAGCGTCACCTTCGTCTCCACGACGTAGTCGCCGGCCGGGGCGGTGCGCAGCAGGATCCCCGCGTTCGCCGGGGTGTTGTTCAGGTCACCGGCCTGGACCGGCCAGACCAGCTGTCCGCCGGCCACCGTGGCCGCCGGGTCGCGGCGGACCCAGCTCCACCCCGCCGGCACGCCGGAACCCGCGAACTCGGTCGAGTAGGCCGGTAGTGCCGCCCCGGGCCGGGGCCCGGGGGCAGGCGCTCCGGCCGGGCGGGCCAGCGCGGCCGCAGACACCGCATCGAAGTCAGCCGGGCCGTCGGCGACGAGCGCCACCCGGTTGCCGGTGCCGGTGCCATTGGCCGATGCCGGCAGGGTGCGGGTGAGCACGGCCTGCGGGTCGGCCAGCCGGCTGTCGGAGACCGACGCGGTCAGCTGTCGCCCGCGGACGTCGACGGCGAGGGTGTGCCAGCTCGCGACGTCGAAGGAGTCCGGCAGCGGCTGGGTGGTCACCGCGTGCCGGCCGCCGGTGACCACATCGACGGCCAGCGTGCGGGCCGCCCGGTCGATCCCGACGGCGACGTGGTCGGTCGGCGAGGCGTACCGGACGGCCACGCCGGCAGCTCCGCGGGCTGTCCTGGCGGCGAGCCGGACGTCGGCCTCGACGCGGGCATCGGACGGCACCGTGGCCCGGGACACGACGAGCGCCGGTCCGGCGGCGGTCTGGCGCAGATAGCCGTCACCGGGCTTCCCGGCGGCGGACCCGGCGAGGGCGAACGTGCCGGCAACGCGGGTGAAGGTGCCCGCGGCGGGCGCAGCGGTGAACGGCTCGTCGACCGGCCCGGTGGTGACCGGCGCAGCCTGCGGGGTGTCGGACGCACCGCGGCCGCCCCGGACGGTCGGCCAGCCGTCGATCCAGTCCAGCCGGTCGATCAACATTGGCCGCCGGTTCACCCCGTACGGCTCGGTCAGGTACGGGTTCGACCGGGGGATCGCGTGGTAGACGAACCAGGACTGGCCCGACTCGTCCTCGATCACCGCGTTGTGCCCGGTGCCGATCCATTCATTGCCGTACGGCGCGATCACCTGGGTGCCGCCCACCCGGGACACGTTCAGCGACGCACCGTCGCGGTCGACGAACGGGCCGGTCGGCTCGGTGCTGCGCCCGGCGAAGACGGTGTAGCCGGTCACGGGGCCCGCGCAGCAGTTCGTTGCCGAGGCAAACATGTAGTAGTACCCGCCGTGCCGGACGACGTAGCTGCCCTCGTAGCGGTTGTCGACCAGGACCCGCGTCGGCTCACCGACCGTGTGCAGCCCGTCGTCGGTGAGGCGGGTGACGAACCCGCCGCCGTTGAAAGACGCCCAGTACAGCCAGCGGTGACCCTCGGTGTCGGTGAACCCGGCCGGGTCGATCGTGCCGAGGTAGGAGCCGTTGCCCGGTCGCGGGGCGACCAGCGGGCCGCCGGAGTCGGTCCACGGGCCCAGCGGCGTCGGGGCCGTCGCCACGCCGATCGCCGAGTCGGTGTCACCGGGCAACGCGGTGGTGTCGGTGACCACGTAGTAGAGGACGTACCTGCCGTCGACCCAGCGGATGTCCGGCGCCCAGATGCCGGCGGTCGGCGTCGCCCAGGACGGGCGCACGGCGAACACCGACCCGGCCGACGTCCAGGTCACCAGGTCCGTGGAACTCAGTACCGGCAGCAGCGGCACGGTGGGGTCCCCGGCCTTGAGAGGGTCCGACGTCGCGTAGGCGTACCAGCGGCCGTCGCGGCCCCGGATGACCGACGGGTCGGCGAAGGTGTCGGCCGCGGGCTCGGACACCGGGTTGGTGAACGTCGCTCTCGCCGGAGCCGGTGAGATGCCGCCCCCGGTCGGCGAAGTACCGTTGGCGGGGCCCGCGAGAGCGATGCTCGCGAGCGTCGCGAGGGCCACGGAGAACACCGCTGCGGCGGCCCGGTGGCGGGCGGGACGGGTGGGCGTCATGCGCACCTCCGGGTCGTGGTCACCTCGTCGTGACCCGCGGCACCGACCGTAGCCACCGGGTCGATCGGTGTCCATCAAGGCGGCCGGCCGGCGCGCGGGAGGGACGGCGCGTGGTCGATAGGGTCCGGCGGACCCCCGTCGCCGCTGCCGAGAAGGACCCGCGTCATGACCGCCACCACCGATCTGCCGGTACCCCCCGCCACCGGGGCAGGAACGCGCGCGGCCACCGGGGCCAGCGCCGTCCTGGACCCGGCGTTCCGCATCGGACCGATCGACCGGCGCCTGTTCGGTTCCTTCGTCGAGCACATGGGCCGCTGCGTCTACACGGGGATCTACGAGCCCGGGCACCCATCCGCAGACGCCGACGGCTTCCGGACGGACGTCCTTGACGCGACCACGCAGATGGGCGTCAGCCTCGTCCGCTACCCGGGCGGCAACTTCGTGTCCGGGTACCGCTGGGAGGACGGCGTCGGCCCGCGCGAGTCGCGCCCCGTCCGGCTGGACCTGGCCTGGCGCCAGATCGAGACCAACGAGTTCGGCCTGGGCGAGTTCATGACCTGGGCACGCCGGGCCGGGGTCGAACCGATGATCGCAGTCAACCTGGGGACCCGGGGGGTGCAGGAGGCGATCGACCTGGTGGAGTACGCCAACCTGCCCGGCGGGACCCGGCTGTCCGACCTCCGCCGAGAGCACGGGTTCGCGGAGCCGTTCGGGATCAAGCTGTGGTGCCTGGGCAACGAGATGGACGGCCCGTGGCAGATCGGCCACAAGACCGCCACCGAGTACGGCCGGTTGGCCGCCGAGGCGGGCAAGGCGATGCGCCGGGTGGACCCGAGCATCGAGCTGGTCGCCTGTGGCAGCTCCCACTCGAAGATGCCGACGTTCGGGGAGTGGGAGTCCACTGTCCTGGAGCACGCCTTCGACGTGGTCGACTTCATCTCGATGCACGCGTACTACGAGAACCCCGACGGCGACGTCGACAGCTTCCTCGCCTCCTCGATCGACATGGACCGGTTCATCAGCCGGGTCGTGGCCACCGCGGACTCGGTCGCGGCACGCCGGCGCAGCGACAAGCGGGTCAACATCTCCTTCGACGAGTGGAATGTCTGGTACCAGAGCCGGTTCGTCGGCGAGGACAACCTGCCGGTGGAGGCCGTCCCCCGCCTGATCGAGGACCACTACGACGTGACCGACGCGGTCGTCGTCGGCTCGTTCCTGGTGACGCTGCTGCGCCACGCGGACCGGGTGTCGATCGGCTGCCAGGCCCAGCTGGTCAACGTGATCGCGCCCATCCGTTCCGAGCCGGGCGGCCCGTCCTGGAAGCAGCCGACGTGGCACCCGTTCGCCCTCACCGCCCGGATCGCCCAGGGCGACGTGCTGCGCGTCGAGCCGGTGGGGCCGACCGTCGAGACCACGAAGTACGGGACTGTCCCCGGCGTGGAGGTCACCGCGACCCACGACCCGGCCACCGGTGACATCGGGGTGTTCGTGGTCCATCGCGGACGCGACACCGGGATCCCGCTGACGCTGGATCTGCGCGGGTTCGCAGGCCCCGGTGCCGCCGAGAGGACCGGGCTCGCCGTGGCGGAGCACTGGGTGGTGGCCGACGACGACCCGAGCGCCACCAACACCGCCGAGGAGCCGGAACGCGTCGTGGCCAGGCAGGGCGGCGGTACCGGCTTCGACGGAGCGGTGCTCACGGTGCCGCTGGACGCCGTCTCCTTCACCGCGTTGCGCCTCACCACGCGCTGAGTGCCCCACCGGTCATCTCGTCGACACGTAACGTTGACGACGTGGTCGCGCAGCTGACCGCCGGAGGGTCGTTGCGCATGCCCATGTCCTGGGAGGCCTACCAGGCCCTGGGGGAGACCAAGCACTGCGAGTACTACGACGGGCTCGCCGTCGTGAACCCGCCGAGCAGGCGTCACGTCCTGATCGCCCGACGACTGACCCGGGTCCTCGAGGACAGCGTCCCAGGCGGCTACGACGTCCTGCCGGGGTTCGGTTGGCAGCCCGGACCTGGCACGGTCTTCGAGCCCGACGTGATGGTGGCCACCACCGGTTCACCGGCGGCCGACCTGCTGCGGGTGCCTCCGTTGCTGGTGGTCGAGGTCACGTCCCCGTCGACCCGGAGTGAGGACCTCGGTCGCAAGCTGCGGGCCTACGCCGACGGCGGAGCGGCGTGGTATTGGGTGGCCGACCAGGAGACCGACGTCCTGACGGTGTACCGAAACACCGGCGGGCGGTTCGTGGTCGACGCGTCCGGCGAGCCCGACGCGCGGTTGGAGCTCCTTGTCCCCTTCACGGTCGACCTGGACCTCCGCGCGGTCTTCACCTGAGCACAGACGTCATTGCTGCACGAGTGACGTGGGAGGCAGGACAGCGTCCCCATCGGACGGAATCGATGCGGTGTTCCACGGTCAGGGCCCGCAGCGCCGCCGTCGCAATGCCCCGCCCCCGGGCCGCAGGGTCGGTGCAGTAGCCGGCCCCCCGCCGATTGACCAGGCGTGCCGAGACGGGCGTACTCAGCCCGTCAACGCGTCCAGGACCGCGTCGTGCAACCGGCCATTCGTCGCCACGGCGTTGCCGATCGGGGCGCCTGCCGAGAGCAGGGCTCGCCCGGACAGGTCGGTGAACTGACCACCGGCCTCGGTGACGACCAGCGACGGCGCCGCCATGTCGTGCAGGGCGAGCTCCGGCTCGGCGGCGATGTCCACCGCACCCTCGGCCAGCAGCATGTAGCTCCAGAAGTCGCCGTACGCCCGCGTCCGCCAGACCGAGCGGGTGAGGTCGACGAAGCGCTCGAGCAGGCCCAGTTCCTCCCAGCCGGACAGCGACGAGTACGACAACGACGCATCACCCAGCGCCCCGACCGCGGACACCCCGATCGGGCGTGCGGTGTTCAGCGTGCGGCCGGCGAACGCGCCGCCACCGCGGGTGGCCCACCACCGCCGGTTCATCGCGGGCGCCGACACCACGGCGACGACGACCTCGTCCCCCTCGACGAGCGCGAGCAGCGTGGCCCACACCGGGACGCCGCGAACAAAATTCTTCGTGCCGTCGATGGGGTCGACCACCCAACGCCTCGGCCCCCAGCCGGTGCTGCCGCCCTCCTCGCCGAGCACCGCGTCGCGCGGACGGGCCCGGGACAGGGTGCGCCGCACCGACTCCTCGACGGCCCGGTCGGCGTCGGTGACCGGCGTGAGGTCCGGCTTGGTGTCGACCCGCAGGTCCGCGGCGCGGAACCGGTCGGTGGCCAGCGCGTCGGCGATCAGCAGCGCCAGTCGCAGGTCGTCGGTGAACGGCCGACCGGGGTTGACCACGGTGGGCACCGTATCGACGCCGGAAGCCGGCTGCGGTCAGGCGCGCCTGACCGCAGCCGGCGCGCCAACAAGGCCGGCGCGCTCTCCGGGCACGGTCGCGGGCCGACCGGCGGCGGGACCCACACCCATCATCACTGTCAGTCGTCGTCGCGGCGGTCCCGGCTTTCCAGCAGACGACGGAACGACGCCACCCGGGCGGGTTCGACGCGGCCGTCGGCCGCCCACAGGTCCAGCGCGCACTCCGGCGACGCAGCCGTGTGCAGACAGCCACGGGGACAGTCGACGGTCGCCGCGTCGAGGTCACCGAAGGCGCGGATCAGCGTCGCGGGGGAGAGGTGGGCCAGGCCGAATGACCGCACGCCAGGGGTGTCGACCACCCAGCCGCCGCCGGGCAACGGGATCGCGACCGCGCTGGTGGAGGTGTGCCGCCCGCGTCCGGTCACCGCGTTCACCACGCCGGTGCTGCGGCCGGCACCGGGGATGACCGCGTTCACCAAGGTCGATTTGCCGACACCGGAGTGCCCCACCAGCACGCTGACCCGGCCCGCGAGCCGATCGGCCAGGACGTCGACCGGGTCGTCGCGGGAGGTCACCACCACGTCGAGGTCGAGCGGCGCGTACATCGCCAGCAGGGCGTCGGCGGGCGCGAGGTCGGCCTTGGTCAGGCACAGCAGGGGGGCCAGCCCGGCGTCGAACGCGGCGGCGACGCACCGGTCGATCAGGTGCGGCCGCGGCGGGGGATCGGCCAGCGCGGTGACGACGACGAGCTGGTCGGCGTTGGCGACGACAACGCGCTCGAACGGGTCGTCGTCGTCAGCCGTCCGGCGCAGCACCGTCCGCCGCGGCAGGGTCCCGACGATCCGGGCCAGTGCGTCCCGGCCACCGGACATGTCCCCGACCAGGCGTACCCGGTCACCGACCACGACCGAGCTGCGGCCGAGTTCACGCGCCTTGACCGCCGTCACGGGGCTGGCCGACGCATCCGGCGGCTCGTCGGCGGGACCCGGCAGGCAGGTGTAGCGGCCGCGGTCCTGGGCGATCACCGTGCCCAGGACCGCGGCGGTGTGCCCTGGGCGTTCCTTCGTCCGCGGCCGGGAGCTCTTTCCGGGGCGGACGTGGACGTCGCGCTCGTCGACGTCGGACAGGCGGCCGGTACTCACGCGGTCGCGCTCACCGCATGGGCCGGAGCCGGGCGGCTCACGGGGCGGCCCGGGCCGGCAGCGCTGCCCAGCGCGTGGCGAAGTCCGGGAACGTCTTGGCTGTCGTGGCGATGTCCGCGATCCGCAGACCGGGCACGACGAGACCGAGCAGTGCTCCGGCGTGGGCGATCCGGTGGTCGGCGTAGGTGTGGAACGGCCGGTGCGGGTTCGCGACGAGCGCCCGGGGCCGGACGACCAGACCGTCGGGCAACTCCTCGACGTCCCCGCCGAGAGCGTTGATCTCGGTCGCGAGGGCGGCGAGGCGGTCCGACTCCTGACCGCGGACATGAGCGACCCCGGTGATCCGGGAGGGCGAGTCGGCGAGCGCGGCGAGGGCCGCGACGACCGGCACCAGCTCGGGCTGGTCACCGAGGTCGACATCGATGCCGTCGATGTGCCCGTCGCCGCTGACGGTAACGGCGCCGGTCCCCGGCACCACGTCGGTAACGACGCCGATTCCCGGCACCACATCGGTAACGGCTCCGGTCCCCGGCGCCACGTCGGTCACCGCACCGTCTCCGCGGTCGACGCGGGCGCCCATCCGCGCCAGCAGGTCCAGGACGGCTCCTCCGGGCTGGGTGGTCCGTCCCGGCCACCGCGGCACCCTGATCGAACCGCCGGCCACCAGCGCCGCGGCCAGGAACGGTGCGGCCGTCGACAGGTCGGGTTCGACGGTCACGTCCCGGGCCGACAACGGGCCCGGCGCGACCCGCCAGCTGTCAGCCGTGCCGTCCTCGACGGTGACGCCGCGGTCGCGGAGCATCGCCACGGTCATCGCGATGTGATCCCGCGAGGGCAGCGGCGCCCCGACGTGCCGGACGGTGAGGCCTTCGACGAAGGCGGGCGCGGCCAGCAGCAGGCCGGACAGGAACTGGCTGGACGCTGACGAATCCAGCTCGACCGACCCGCCCGGGACCTCGCCGGTCGGGCGAACGGTGAACGGCAGCGTCCCCCGGTCCCCGTCATCGACGCGGACGCCCAGCGACCGCAGGGAGGTGATGGTAACGGCCATCGGCCGCTCACGTGCCCGCAGGTCGCCGTCGAAGGTCACCGGACCGTCGGCGAGCGCGGCGAGCACCGGCAGGAACCGCATCACGGTGCCGGCCAGGCCGGTGTCGATCACCACGTTGCCGCGGAACGCCGGCCGCCGCGGCGGTGTGGGACCGGCGGCGAGGGGCCGCGCCGGGTCGCGGCGGTGCGGCGGGCTCACGTGCCAGGCGGTGCGGCTTCCGGCGATGTCGACCCCGAGCGCCCGGAGCCCGTCGACCATCAGCACGGTGTCCCGCGCATGCAGCGGGTGGGAGATCGTGGACGGCCCCTCGGCGAGTGCGGCCAGCACCAGGGCCCGGTTCGTCAGCGACTTCGACCCCGGGATGTCCACGGTGCCGGTCACGCCTTCCGGAGCCACCGGGGCCGGCCAAGGCTCGGGCATCGCAGTTCCGGGGACCTCAGTGCGCGGCACCGCAGTGCCGGGCCCCGGGGGGCGCGGCACTGCCTCCGGTGTTGTCACGGAAGGGGCGGGGCCGGAACTGCTCACCGGGTCAGCCAACCAGCCGGGCCGGCCACCGGTGACCAGCACCGGACCGGCGCCGCTGCGACGACGATCAGCCGGGCAGCTTCGCGCGGGCTGCGGCGACGGACAGCTTCGCCTCGCGCTTGGCGGCCTTCGAGCCCCGCTTCAGGTCGCGGGTCGCCCGGCGGGCGCGCCACGGGACCCCGGGCTTGCCGGCGGTGTCCACCGACGCCAGCAGCAGACCGCCGAGCATGTTCAGGTTCTTCAGCAGCTGGCCGACCAGCTCACTGCGCTTCTCCGGGTCCCGCTCACGCCAGAACGGGTCGCTGGCGACTGTCGTCGGGACCAGCGACAGCGCGAGGGCCGCCGAGGCCAGGCGCGGTGCCCGGCCGACCGCCAGCAACGCCCCACCGATCACGTGCACGGCGCCGTCGAGCCGGACGAAGCCGACCGTGTCCTTCGGCAGCAGCGCCGCGACCTGGGCCGGCAGCAGCCGTTGCAGCGGCGGCGAGATCTTCGCGACAACGGGTTCGGCGGCCGGGACGAGCGGCTGCGGCCTACGGACGGCCTGCACCCCCCTGGCCAGGAAGACAGCGGACATGGCCGGGCGCGCGATCAGCCGGACGAGGGTCGTCATACCCCATTCCTACCGTCTCGGGACGGTCGGTCGCACCCGGCCGCGCGGGCGGCGCGGCCCGGACTGCCCCCACCGGCGCGACCGGGCAGGGCCCGCGCCTCGTTCCGCCGGAACGACGGCGGGAACAACGGCCCGGCATCCGCACTTGATCAGGTGCGGGCAAACCGAGCCGTACCGATCGATGGAGGGGCCGGGATGTCGCAGACGGATCAGCTGTCCCGGCGGCGTCCGGCGCCACGCGGGTTCACAGCCGCCAGGGCCTACGACCGTAGGCTCGTGGGCATGCCCACCTCCGCAGCGGAGTCGCGCGCCGCCCGGTCCGGGGACACGGCTCCCGACATCCGCGCCACCGAGACCGACGCCCAACGGGCCACCCGGTTCGAGCGCGACGCGATGCAGTACGTCGACCCGCTATTCGGCGCGGCCCTGCGGATGACGCGGGATCGCACCGATGCCGAGGACCTCGTGCAGGAGACATTCACGAAGGCGTACGCGGCATTCGGTCAGTTCACGCCGGGGACCAACCTGCGCGCCTGGCTCTACCGGATCCTCACCAACACGTTCATCAACTCCTACCGCAAGGCACAGCGCACGCCGCAGGCGTCCAGCTCCGAGGACGTCGAGGACTGGCAGATGGCCCGGGCCGAGTCCCACACCTCGTCCGGCCTGAAGTCGGCCGAGGTCGAGGCGCTGGAACACCTGCCCGACTCGGACGTGACGCGCGCCCTCGCCGAGCTGCCGGAGGACTTCCGCTTGGCGGTGTACCTCGCCGACGTCGAGGGTTTCCCGTACAAGGAGATCGCCGGGATCATGGGCACCCCGATCGGGACCGTGATGTCGCGCTTGCACCGGGGTCGCCGACAGCTGCGCGCCCTGCTCACCGACTACGCCGCCGGACGTGGCTACCGCCCACCCGACACGACGTCGCCCCAGATCAGGACGGATTCCGCCGTGTCGCCGGCGGACCGGAAGGGAGTACCCGCATGAGCACGCAGCCGGACCCGGTCATCGCCGACCGGACGGACGGCGGTTCGGCCACCTCGGCCACCCGCTGGGCCGGACTGCTCGACGAGCTCGGGCTGCCGAAGTCCACGGTGGCTGCGGCCCCCGGTTCGACCGGTCCGGGGGTGGTCCCCACAGGGGGGGAGTGCGCGGAGGCCCTCGGGCAGATGTTCGAGTACCTCGACGGCGAGGTCGCGAACGCGACCGTCGCGTCCCGGATCGGTGAACACCTGCGCCTGTGCACGACGTGCCTGGCCGCCTACGACGTTGAGAAGCTCGTCCGTGCCGTCCTGGTCCGCAGTTGCCGGGCCGACCGCGCGTCGGTCGAACTGCGCACCCGGATCTCGGTGCTCATCCGGGCCGGACAGCCCCCGCAGCACAGCTGAGCGACGCGCCCGGGTCGGGCCTGCGGGCCGCTGCTTCTACCGACGCAACGGTCGAGTCGACCGGCCGGGGGCCCACCTAGGCTCGCGCCGTGCCGTCCTTCGCCGAGACCGTCCGCGCCAATCCTGCGCTCGGCAAGTCCGACGCCTCGACCCTGCAGCGACTGGTGACCGATTGGCACCTGCTGGCGGACCTGGCGTTCGCCGACCTGCTGCTGTGGGTCGCGCAGCCGCCCGCCGGCCAGAGCGGCGCGGACCCGGACGCGACGGTGTTCCGGGTCCTCGCCCAGGCGAGGCCGACGACGGGGCCGACCGCCTACTCCGACGACATGGTGGGACACACTGCCACCGGCGCTGAACTGCCGCTGGTCGTCGCGGCCCTGCGCGGGGGCCGGGTGGTCCGGGACAGCGATCCCCAGTGGCGCGACCGGGTACCCGTCCGGCTCGAGGCGATCCCGGTCCGGTCGGCCAACGGACGGGTGATCGCTGTCATCGCCCGTAGCACGAACATGATCGGCATCCGGATGCCGAGCCGGTTGGAGCTGTCCTACCTGCAGGCCGCGTCGGACCTGTCCACGATGATCAGCGAAGGCACCTTCCCGCCGAAGGACAACCGGACGGACCTGTCGCGACTACCGCGCATCGGTGACGGGCTGGTCCGGCTGGACCCGGCCGGGGTCATCACCTACGTCAGCCCCAACGCGCTGTCGGCCTACCGCCGTTTCGGGTTCTCGGGCAATCTGCTGGGCTCGCACCTGGGCCGGGTGACCGCCCGGCTCGCGCCGTCCGGCGGCCCGACCGACGAGGCGCTGGCGGGGATGGTCTCCGGCGAGGCATTTCGCGCCACCGAGATCGACAGTTCGGACGGGACCCTGGTGATCCGGACCCTGCCCCTGCTGCGGGCGGGCGAGCGGATCGGCGCGCTCGTGCTGATCCGGGACGTCACGGATCTGCGCAGCCGCGAGCGCGAGCTGATGAGCAAGGACGCCACCATCCGAGAGATCCACCACCGGGTGAAGAACAACCTGCAGACGGTCGCCGCCCTGCTCCGCCTGCAGTCCCGCCGGGTCAAGGCGGTCGAGGCGCGGACCGCGCTGGACGAGGCGGTCCGCCGGGTGGGGTCGATCGCTGTCGTGCACGAGATGCTCAGCCAGGGCGTCGAGGACCGCCTCGACTTCGACCATGTCGCCGACCGGCTGCTCGGGCTGGTGGCCGACGTCTCGGCGCCCGAGGCAACAGTCACTCCCATCCGTACCGGGCACTTCGGCGAGATCCCGGCCGAGACGGCTACGCCGCTGGCCCTGGTGTTGACCGAGCTGCTGCACAACGCGGTCGAGCACGGGCTGCAGAACCGGCCCGGTGCGCTGATGCTCGGCGTCCGCCGTTACCGCGACGGCCACCTGCTGGGCCGCGGCGGTGCGGTTCCACGGCCGACCGGTCGGCCGGTGACGCGCCCGGCTGCCGAGGCCTCGAGCGAGGACTCCGCCGGCGACCCCGGAGATTTCGGGCTCCCCGCGCCTGGACTCGGCACGGACCTGGTGCACATCGAGGTCGAGGACGACGGCCAGGGCCTGCCGGACGGCTTCGACCTGAAGTCCAGTGGGAGTCTGGGTCTGCAGATCGTCCGGTCCCTGGTCAGTGGCGAACTCGACGGCCGGCTGGAGATCGCGGCCCGCCGCGGCGGCGGCACGCGGGTCGTGCTGGAATTCCCCACCGCATCGATCTAGGTGATGGTGGGCACACGTGCTGCAGTCGACGCCGAGCACGTCGCGGCGCGTCCGACATCGGCGGGGGCGCCTCGGTGGCGTTCCTACAGCGAGCGGGCGCGCGCCCGGGCGGTCCGGCGCTTGAGCGCCCGACGCTCGTCCTCGCTCAGACCGCCCCAGACGCCGGCGTCCTGGCCGCTCTCCAGTGCCCAGGCCAGGCAGGTGTCGGAGACCTCGCACCGACGGCACACGACCTTGGCCTGTTCGATCTGCGCCAGCGCCGGGCCGGTGTTCCCGATAGGGAAGAACAGCTCGGGATCCTCCTGCAGGCAGGCGGCGTGGTTTCGCCAGTCCATGGACGTCTCCTCGGTGGTTCAGGCGCGAGCGGCGGCACGAGGCCACGACCCGGGCAGCGTGTGGTCACTGACCGTCGGTCACCGGAGAGCGGCGGGCGCCCGAAGATCTGGTCTCGGTCCCGACGTCCTGCGACCACGACAGCATCGTCGTAGACCCCGACCGTGACGGTGTGTGCCGGCGGTCCGGGGCGTTTCCCACGTTGACATGCCTCGGACCACTTCGCAGTCCACGGTGGCGCCGACCGCACGTGTCGCGGGAATGTCCGTCAAGTGAATAGTTTCACAAGAGCGTTGACCTGTCCACGTTTCTACTCGACCATCACCCTAGGTAAGGAACTTCATCGATGAGTGATGCCGTGGGGCAGAGCGGCCTGGCTAACCTCGATCCGTGAGCAGCCGCCCCGCAGCTCGTCGAGCCGGGGCCCGTCGATCGGCGGCCCGTCGATCGGCGGCTCGTCGCTCCGACCGGTCGTCGGCAAACCCGACTCCGGTCACGGCTCTGGCGGCCGTCGACGCGCGGACGTCCCGACCGGCCACGCTGCGGCTGGCGGCGCTCGCCACGGGTATCGAGGGCGCGGCGGCGGCGCTGTTCGCAGTGCTGGTGCTGGTCGGGGCCGTCCGGTCCGGACGGACGCTGCCGCTCGGGCCGGTGCTCGGGCTCGGGGCGGTCTTCCTCGCGTTCGGTGCTGCGCTGTCGATGGCCGGCATCGCGCTGTGGCGCAACCACCGGCGTGCCCGGTCCTTCGCCGCGGTGATGCACGGCCTGGTCGTGCTCGTCGGGCTGGGGTTCTTCCCGGCCGGCTGGCGATTCGGGCTCGCGTTCCTCGTCGTCGGCGGCGGGGGTCTGGCCGCCCTGTTCGCCCGGCCGACGGCTCGCTCGCTCGGCGAGGGCCGCCTGCCCGGACGGTGACCCGCGGCGGGCTCGGGTCAGGTGGGATCGACTGCCGCTGGCCCGGCCGGGAAGCTCGCCAGTGCCTTCAGCGCCGGCCCGGTGACCCGATTGGTCGTCCAGCCGTCCATCGACCGGGCACCGATGGCGCGATAGAACCCGATCGCGGGGGCGTTCCAGTCGAGCACTGCCCATTCCAGCCGGGGCCAGTCGTGGGCCAGGCATTCAGTTGCCAACGCCGCCAGCAGCGCCCGGCCGGTCCCGCGGCCTCGGGCGGCCGGGCTGACGTAGAGGTCCTCCAGGTGGATGCCATGCCGGCCGGTCCAGGTGGAGAAGGTCAGGAACCACAGCGCCATGCCGACCACCTGACCGCTGCCCGTGTCCTCGGCAACGTGGCACCAGACACCGGGGACGGGACCGAACAGCGCGCCTCCCAGGTCGGCGGCGCTCGCCTGGACCTCGTCGGCCGCGCGCTCGTAAGCCGCCAGCTCCTGGACGAGCCGGACCAGGGCATCCTCGTCACCGGGACGGGCCCGGCGGATACGGGTGGCGGAGGGACCGGTCACGTCCACGATCCTCCTCGGGCGGGAAGCGGTCAGAGCACCGGGACGGCTCAAAGCACCCGGGACAGGTCAGAGCACCCGGGACAGGTCAGAGCACCCGGGACAGGAAGGTGCGCGTGCGCTGCTCCCGCGGTCCGGCCAGCACCTGCCGTGGCGGCCCGGACTCGACCACCACCCCGCCGTCCATGAACACCAGGTCGTCACCGACCTCGCGGGCGAAGCCCATCTCGTGGGTGACGACCACCATGGTCATGCCCGAGTCGGCAAGGTTCCGCATCACCGCGAGCACCTCGCCGACCAGTTCCGGGTCCAGCGCGGAGGTCGGCTCGTCGAACAACATCACCTGCGGGTCCATCGCCAGGGCCCGGGCGATCGCGACGCGCTGCTGCTGGCCGCCGGACAGTTGGGCGGGGTAGGCGTTCTCGCGCCCGGCCAGCCCGACGCGATCGAGCAGGACCGACGCGCGGTCGCCGGCCGCCGCCCGCGGAATCCGACCGACGCGGACCGGCGCCTCGGCGATGTTCTGCGCCGCGGTCATGTGCGGGAACAGGTTGAATCGCTGGAAGACCATGCCGACGCTGCGTCGCTGCCGGGACACCGCCCGGTCGGACAGCTCGTGCAGCCTGCCGCGGCGTTCGGCGTACCCGATGAGATGGTCACCGATGCGCACCGTTCCGGCGTCGACCTTCTCCAGGTGATCCAGGCAGCGCAGCAGCGTCGTCTTGCCCGAGCCGCTCGGCCCGATCAGGCAGCACACCGAGCCGGCCGGCACGACCAGGTCCACACCGCGCAGCACCGGCGTCCGGCCGTAGCTCTTGTGCACGTCCCGGGCCTCGACCAGCGCTCGCTGCGCGCCCGCGCCAGTGGAGCCGTCAGACACCACGGCCTCCGGAGACGAACCCGCGGCCGAACCGGCGTTCGACGAAGTGCTGGCCGACCAGCAGGACGGTCGTCAGCGCGAGATACCACAGCGTGGCGGCCACCAGCATCGGGAACAGCTGGAAGGAGCGGGTGCCGATGGCCTGGGTCTGGAAGAACAGGTCGTAGGCCGGGACGTAGGCCACCAGCGAGGTGTCCTTGACCATCGCGATGACCTCGTTCCCGGTCGGCGGCACGATCACCCGCAGCGCCTGGGGGAGCACGATCCGCCGGAAGGCCAGCGGGCGGCTCATCCCGAGGGCCTGCGCGGCTTCGGCCTGGCCGCGGTCGACCGACAGGATTCCCGCCCGGGCGATCTCGGCCATGTACGCGGCCTCGCTCAGCCCGAGGGCCAGGGCCGCGGCGACGCCGCCGCTGATCACCTCGGTCGAGCTGAACCCGAAGAACCGCCCGTCGAAGCCGATCCCGAGCAGGTCCCCGATCTGCCGGTCGAACGGAACCCCGAACTCGACGCGGGCGAACAGGATCCCGAAGTTCCCGAACAGGACGCAGAGCACCAGTCTCGGCACCGACCGGAAGAACCAGGTGTACCCGAACGACACCGCCCGGACCAGCGCGCTGCCGGACAGCCGCATCACCGCGAGCAGCACGCCGAGCAGCAGTCCGATGGCCATCGAGGCGACCGTCAGCACGACCGTGAGCCGCACCCCGGACAGCACCGCCGGGGTGACGATGTTGTCGGCGACGAACGACCAGTTGAAGGCCCGGTTGGTCACCAGCAGGTGCACGAACATCGCCGCGAGGACGGCGACGACGACCGTGGCGACCCAGCGGCCGGGGTGCCGGGCGGGGACCGTGGGCATCGCGGCCGGGCGGCCCGCGGCCGCTGCTCCGGTCCGCGCCCCGCCGGCCTGTGCCCCCCCGGCCTGCGCGGTCAGTCCGTCACCGCCGGGTTCACCTCGGACCGGGTGACCTTGGCGTTCTCCACGTTCCACGTCGTCGCCAGCTTGGCGTACGTGCCGTCGGCGATGAGCTGGTTGGTGGCGGTGGCCAGTGCCTGGGCGAACGCGGGGTCCTTCTTGGCGACCGCGAAGCCGAACGGGGCGGTGCCGTAGCTGTCGCCGACGGTCTCCAGTTGCCCGTTCGTCTTGCGCTGGACGTCGGCGACCACGACCAGGTCGGACAGTGCGCCGTCGGCCTTGCCGGTCAGCACGTCGTTGAACGGCAGCTGGCCGTCCTGTTCGGCCAGGATGTCGATGGCCGGACGGCCGACCTTCTGGCAGGCAGCCGACTTGGCGCGGACGTCCTTCTCCTGCGTGGTGGCGGTCTGCACGGCGATCCGCTTGCCGCACGCGTCGCTCGGGTCGACCCCGGCGGCGTTGCCCTTCTTCGCCACCCACTGGGTGCCGACGGACAGGTAACTGACCATGTTGACCGAGCCCAGGCGCTCCCGGTTGACGGTGAACGCGGACAGGCCGACGTCGTACCTGCCGGACTGCACGCCGATGAGGATCGAGTCGAACTTCGTGTTCTCGAACTGCGCCTTGGCGCCCAGCTTGGCGGCGACAGCGGTGAACAGGTCGATGTCGAACCCCTGGGGGGTCCTGCCGTCGGCGGCCAGGAACTCCATCGGCGGGTAGGCGACCTCGGAGCCGACCTTGATGACCCCGGTGGTCCGCACCTTCGCGGGCAGCCCGGCGACCGGGCTTGCCGCGGCCGTCCCGGCCGGGGGGGCCGCACTCGGGGACGCCGCACTCGGGGACGCCGTACTCGGGGACGCTGCGGCCGGGGGTGCGGCGGTCGACGCGACGCCGGCGGCGCCCCCGCACCCGCCGACCGCGAGGGCACCGAGCAGTGCGGCGGTCGGCAGCGCGGCACGGGACCGGCGCGACGCCCGGAACGGCACGGACATGGGCAGGCTCCTCGGTGACGGCAACTGGCGGGACCCGTACGACGGTTCGGTCGGGCCCGGAGATGGTGTCAGATTGCGGCGTCGCCGTGTCGGGAACGCCGCCCGTCCGGCCGGTCGGGCAGCAGCGCGCGCAACTCCTCCGGGAGCAGCGGTAGGTCGAGCAGGGACAGCTTCACCCGACTACGGCGCTCGTAGTCCGCAGCGTCGAGGCGGACGACGTGGCCGGCGTCGGGGACGGCGACGATCTCGACCACGTCCCCCTCCCCGAGCCGACCCTCGACCCGGCCGTCGACCTCCAGCGCGACGTCCCGGCAGCCGGGGCGCAGGGTGAGCCGCAGATGCTCACTCGGCGCGACGACCATCGCCCGGGAGATCCCCGACGCCGGGGCGGACGGTGTCACGACGAGGGCCTGCACGGCGGGGGACACGATCGGCCCGCCGGCGGCGTAGTTGTCGGCCGTCGACCCGATCGAGGTGGCGACGACGATCGCGTCGCAGCGGTAGACCCCCGTCGCCCGGTCGTCGACCTCGAAGGACGCTGCGACGAACCCGGACCCTGGGCTGCGTACCAGGGCGACGTCGTTGAACGCGTGACCGTCGATGCCCGGCGCGCTGACCCGTAGTGCCGGGTGGGGCTCGACCCCGAAGTCGCCACGGTTGATGCGGGCGAGCGCCGCCGGGAGCTCGGCGACACCCACCTCGACGAGCATCCCGACGTGACCGAGATTGACACCCAGCACGGGGACACCCGTCCCGATGGTGAGCCGAAGCGCCCCGAGCATCGTCCCGTCACCGCCGAGGCTGAGCAGGGCGGTGGACCGGCGGACCAGCTCGGCCTCGGTCACCGCGGTGACCGGGATCCCGGCGACGCGCGGGAGCTGGTCCCGCACCACCAGCAATCCGAAGTCGCGCTCCTGCGCCCACCGCTGCACGAACTCGACGGTCTCCCGGACGTCGGCCGTGGGGTGCAGCACCAGTCCGAGGTCGGCCACTGCCGGACGGTAGCCCGTCCCGGCTTCCAGGTCGCCCGGCTCAGGCGAACGCGGCCTCGAGCAGGGCGGCCTGCTCGGCTGCGTGGGCCTTCGTGGCGCCGACCGCCGGGACGGCACTCACAGGTCTGGTGACCGGGGTCACCGCCCGGTCCAGCCCCGGGAGCAGACCGAAGTACAGGCTCGGCCAGGCGCCCTGGTTGGCCGGCTCGTCCTGCACCCAGCGGACCTCCGCGTCGGGGTAGCGGCCGATCACCGACCGGATGCCCTCGTGCGGGATCGGGTAGAGCTGCTCGAGCCGGACGATCGCGGTCTCCCGGTCCTCGCGCCGGGTGCGCGCCGCCGCCAGGTCCCAGGCGATCTTGCCGGAGCACAACAGCACCCGCCGCACTCCCGCCGGGTCCGGTGCCGCCCCGCCCGCTCCGGCGCCCCCGTCGTCGAGAACCGGTTCGAACCGGCCGCCGGTGAGGTCGTCGGCTGCCGAGACCGCCGCCTTGTTCCGCAGCATCGACTTGGGGGTGGCCACGATCAGCGGCCGGTGCGCACTGGCCAGGCAGTGGCGGCGCAGCAGGTGGAACCAGCTCGCGGGGGTGCTCGGCTGGGCCACGGTGAACACGTCGTCGGCGGCCAGCTGCAGCCAGCGCTCGATCCGGGCCGAGGAGTGGTCCGGCCCCTGACCCTCGAAGCCGTGCGGCAGCAGCAGGACGACACCGGAGTGCTGGCCCCACTTGGCCTCGCCGCCGGCGATGAACTCGTCCGCGATCGACTGGGCGCCGTTGGCGAAGTCGCCGAACTGGGCCTCCCACATCACCAGCGCCGCCGGGCGGGCGACGGAGTAGCCGTACTCGAAACCGACCGCCGCGAACTCGGAGAGCAGCGAGTCGTAGATGTGGAACTTTGCGCCGCCGGGGGATTCCAGCCCCTTCAACGGCGTCCAGGACTCGTTGGTGCCCCGGTCCATCAGCACGGCGAACCGCTGCACGAAGGTCCCGCGGCGGCTGTCCTGTCCGACCAGGCGCACGGACCGCCCGTCCAGCAGCAGCGAGCCGAACGCGGCGGCCTCGGCGGTCGCCCAGTCGATCTCGCCGCCGGTGAACGCCGCGGCCCGCCGCTCCAGCTGGGGGGCGACCTTGGCGTGCAGCGTGAACCCGGCCGGCGGTGTCCGGTGGGCCTCCGCGATGCGGGCCAGGACGCCGGGGGAGATCGCGGTCACCGGTGCCCGGCCGTCCCCACCCGGCGGGGTCGGCTTGAGCGGGTAGTCCGGCACCCGGTGGTACAGCTCGGGGTGGTCGAAGGTCTGCTTGGCCAGCGCGAAGTTGCGCTCCAGCCGGCTGTTGTAGTCCTCCAGCGCCTGTTCGGCCTGCTCCACGCTGATGTCGCCGCGGCCGACCAGGGCCTCGGTGTAGAGCTTGCGCACGCTGCGCTTGCGTTCGATCAGGTCGTACATGTGCGGCTGGGTCATCGAGGGGTCGTCACCCTCGTTGTGACCGCGCCGGCGGTAGCAGACCAGATCGATGACGACGTCGCGGTGGAACCGCTGGCGGTAGTCGAACGCCAGCTGGGCAACCCGCACGCACGCCTCCGGGTCGTCGCCGTTGACGTGGAAGATCGGCGCCTGGATCATCCGCGCGACGTCGGTGCAGTACGTCGAGGACCGGCCGGCCGCCGGGTCGGTGGTGAACCCGACCTGGTTGTTGACGATGACGTGGATCGTCCCGCCGGTGCGGTAGCCGCGCAGCTGGGACAGGTTGAGTGTCTCCGCGACGACGCCCTGGCCGGCGAAGGCGGCGTCACCGTGCACGAGCAGCGGGAGCACCGGGTACTCGGTCCCGCGGTCCAACACGTCCTGCTTGGCCCGGACGATCCCTTCCAACACCGGGTCGACCGCCTCCAGGTGGCTGGGGTTCGCGGCGACCGAGACACCGATCGTGGCGCCGGTCGCGGCGGCGAACACCCCGTTGCTGCCCAGGTGGTACTTCACGTCGCCCGAGCCCTGCACCGTCGCCGGGTCGATGTTCCCCTCGAACTCGCGGAAGATGTGGTCGTAGCTCTTGCCGACGATGTTGGCCAGCACGTTGAGCCGGCCGCGGTGGCTCATCCCGATGCACACCTCGGAGAGCTGCGCTCTCGCCGCACCGCTGCACAGCCGCGCGAGCAGCGGGATCAGCGACTCGCCGCCCTCCAGGGAGAACCGACGCTGGCCGACGAACTTCGTCTGCAGGAAGGTCTCGAACGCCTCGGCCTCGTTGAGCTTCGCCAGCACCCGCAGCTGGTCGTCCGGATCGGCCCGGGAGTGCAGCCGCTCGACGCGGTCCTGGATCCAGCGTCGTTGGACCGGGTCGTGGACGTGCATGTACTCGGTGCCGACGGTGCCGCTGTAGGAGTCCCGCAACAGCTCGAGGATGTCGCGCAGGGTCATGAAGTCCCGCTGGCCGTCGGCGTCGCCCGGACCGAACCCACCGGTGGCGAAGCGCCGGTCGAGGTCCCAGATCGTCAGTCCGTGCGTGGCCAGCTGCAGATCCGGGTGGGTTCGCTGGTGGAACTCCAGCGGATCGGTGTCAGCGATCAGGTGCCCACGGACCCGGTAGGCGTGGATCAGCTCGATCACCCGGGCCTGCTTGCCGACCCGAACCTGCGGGCCGATGTTGTCCTGTGCCCACCGGAACGGCTCGGTCGGGATCCGCAGCTCGGCGAATACGTCGTCGTAGAAGCCGTCCTCGCCCAGCAGCAGCTGGTGCATCCGGCGCAGCAGCTCCCCGCTCAACGCGCCCTGGATGACCCGGTGGTCGTACGTGCTCGTCAGCGTCATCGTCCTGGCGACCCCGATCTCGCTGATCCGCTCGGCCGACGCACCCTGGAACCCGGCCGGGTACTCCATGGCGCCGACCCCGATGATCACGGCCTGCCCGGCCATCAGTCGGGGGATCGAGTGGACGGTGCCGAGGCCGCCGGGGTTGGTCAGCGACACCGTGGTGCCGGCGAAGTCGGCCACGGTCAGCGCGTTCGTCCGTGCGCGGCGCACGAGGTCCTCGTAGCCGGCCCAGAACGCGGCGAAACCCAGGGTGTCGGCCGCCTTGATCGACGGAACCAGCAGCTGGCGGGTCCCGTCGGGGCGGGGCAGGTCGATGGCGATACCGAGGTTCACCTGCGTCGGCCGCAGCACCGCCGGCCTGCCGTCGACCTCGGCGTAGGAGTCGTTCATCCCCGGCGTGTCCCCGATGGCGCGGACCAACGCGTAGGCGATCAGGTGGGTGAAGCTCACCTTGCCGCCCCTGCTGCGGGACAGCTGCCGGTTGATGACCGTGCGGTTGTCGATCAACAACTTGACCGGGATGTCGCGGACGCTGGTCGCGGTCGGCACCGACAGGCTGGCGGCCATGTTGGTCGCCACCCGGGCGACCGGGCCCCGCAGGACGGTCGGCGACGGCTCGCTCCCGGCGGTTGGCCGCCGGGATCCGTCGGGTGCGATCTGCGCCCGGTCCACGGCCGGCGTCGCCGGGCGGGCGACGGTCGGGGCAGGCGGGCTTCCGGCGGCGAGGGCGGCCGGCAGCCCGTGCGCGTCCGCGGTGGCCCGCGCCACCTCCGGTGCCTCGGCCGGTACCGGCGCCGACGCGGCCCGACCGGTGTCCGGCCCCGTGTCCGGCCCGGTCGCCACCGTCCCGTCGACCGGGTCGGTCGGCCGGTCCGCTGGGCCGGCTGCCGGGACCGCCGCGGCGACGGCCTCGACGGGCGGTGTGTCCAAGCTGTCCTGCGGAGCCGAACCGGTCGGCCCCGCCCCGTTCGGGTGGGCTGACCCGTTCGCGTGGGCTGACCCGTTCTGCCGGGGCCCGTCCTGGCCGGGCACGTGGCCGGCGAAGAACTCGTGCCAGGCAGGGTCGACGCTGTCCGGGTCCTCGGTGAACCGGTCGTACATCTCGTCGACGAGCCACCCGTTCGCGCCGAAGCCCTCCCCGGGCTCCGACTCGGGTCGCGAGCTCCGGGTCCGCTGTTCGGCCACGGCTGTATCGCCTCAGTCCGTCATCTCGGGGGTCGGGTGGGTGCCTACGCTAGACGGCTGACCACCACCTTGCCGGCGCCCGCGTCATCGTCACTGGTCAGGAGACGATGTCGCGGCGGGCGAACCGCAGCGCCGCCAGCCCGGCGAACGCGGCGCCGTAGGCCAGGCCGGTGAACACCCCCCAGGTCATCTGCGTCCAGTCCGGCACCGGGGAGAACAGCTGGACCCAGCCCAGGACGTAGTTCTCCGGAAGGTAGGGCCGGACAGCGTCGAGAGCACTGATCTGGTTGAGGATCGAGAAGACGATGTAGACCAGGACCGTCGTCCCGACAGCGCCGAGCGGTGAGTCGATGCTCACCGACAGCAGCAGCGCCAGTCCGGCGATCCAGAGCAGGTGCACGGCGAGGTAGGCCAGCGCCAGCCCGATCCGCCCGGTTGCCGCCGCGGCCGGCAGTTGGGATCCGAACGGTGTCCGGAGCGGACCCGCTCCGTAGAGCAGCGTTCCGAGGCCGAGGGCGACCAGCGGGAGCAGGACCAGGCTGGCCGCCGCGAGCAGCGCGGCCGCTGCTGCCTTGACCGCGAGCAGCCGGCCACGCGGCACCGGCACCGCGAGCAGGTAACGCAGGCTGGACCAGCTCGCCTCGCTGGCGACGGTGTCGCCGAAGAACAGCGCCACCAGCACGATGTCGAGGAACGTCGAGGTGACGAACACGCTGAACAGGGCGAAGTTCGCCCCGCCGGCAGTCGCCGTGTCGATCAGGTCGCCACTGCCGCCGGAGTCACCGAGGGCGAAGGCACCGGCAAGGACGAACGGCAGCCCGGCGAGCAACGCGAAGACCACCTGGTTGCGGCGCCGGTGCAGCTGGCGGGACAGCTCCACCCGCAGCGGCAGGGTCGCGCGTCGCCGGCGCGGTGCGGCGCGCCGTGCAGGTGCGCGCTGTCCAGGTGCGCGCTGTCCAGGTGCCGGCGGTGCGCCAACGGTCACGACGCGGCAGCCCCCACCGGATGGGGTACCGGTGTCGGCGCAGGCCCGGGAGGAGCGACCAGCTGCAGGAACACGTCCTCCAGCCGGTTCCGCGACCGGACACCGGCGACCCCGACACCGGCCTCCACCAGCGCCGCGACCACCGCCGGCCGGGGAACTCCGCCGAGCTCGGCGGACAGCACCGCCTCAGCGCCGGCAGTCGACCGGCCATCCGGCCGGGTGTCCGGGCGGGGAACCGCCGAGACCGGCCCGACGCCGGCAAGAGCAGACAGGACCCGAACCGCCGCCGGTTCGTCGTCGACCTCGAACAGGGTCGGCCCGCTCCGCCCGACGAGGTCGGCGACGGCGGCGTCGGCGACGACCTTGCCCCGGGCCATCACCACGACGTGGTCGCAGGTCTGCTCCACCTCGGCGAGCAGGTGGCTGGACACCACGACGGTGCGGCCCGCGGCCGCGTACCGACGCAGCACGCGGCGCATCTGCGCGATCTGCGGCGGGTCCAGACCGTTGGTCGGCTCGTCCAGCACGAGCAGGTCCGGCGTGCCGAGCATCGCCTGGGCGATGGCCAGCCGCTGCCGCATCCCCTGGCTGTAGGTGCGCACCCGCCGGTCGACCGCGCTGCCCAGCCCGGCGACCGCCAGGGCGTCGTCGATGCCGGCCTCCTGTTCCGGCCGGCCCGTCGCCGCCCAGTAGGACCGGAGGTTGCCGCGGCCGGTGAGGTGGGGCAGCAGTCCCGGGCCTTCGACGAACGCACCGACCCGGTCCAGCACCGGCGCCCCGGGCGTCACCGGCCGGCCGAACACGAGGACCTGGCCGGCGGTGGGCCGGAGCAGTCCCAGCAGTATCCGCAACGTGGTGGTCTTCCCGGCCCCGTTCGGCCCGAGCAGCCCGAGCACCTGCCCCGGACGCGCGCGGAAGCTGACGCCGTCGACGGCGCGGAACCCGTCCGCGTAGGACTTCACGAGACCCGCGACGACGAGCGGTTCCGGACCGGTCCTGGATCGGTGCACGAGGCCGTCGCCGCCGCCGTCGCCGCCGGCCGGCGGACCCGGTCGGTCCGCGCGGCCGCCACGCACCCGCCGGACGAGGAAGACCGCCGCCACCGCCGCGAGCAGGAGCAGCACGACGGCCCCGCCGACCAGTGGAAACCGGGGCAGGCTCGTCCGGACCGCTGCCGGGTCGACGTTGCCACTGGCCGGGACCGAGGGGAGTGCAAGCTCGGTGCCACGCGCCAGCGCGACCGAGTAGGCCGCGCCGGTCGCCGGGAAGGCGAACGACGCATCGGTCGGGACCACGCTGACCGCGAGTCGGTGACCGCGCTCGATGGTGGCGACCGCGCCGGGCAGCGCGACCGTCACCTCCCGCGTCGGCCCGGGGTAACGGCCGGAACGCAGGCCGGGAACGGTGAACGGCGACGCTCCCGGCCCCACCAGCCGTCGGGCCCCGTCGGGTCCGATGTCGACGAGCCGGGCGAACAGCGGACCGTCGCCGCGGTCGCCACCGGCCGAACCGGAAGCGGTACCGGCGGTCAGCGAGGCCGTCTGGGTGATCGCGAGCCGGATCCGGGGCTGTCCGGTCAGCGTCAGCGGGTCGGCCAACGGCTCCGTGGCGAACACCGCGGTCTGCCCGGGTGGCTCCGCGGCCGACGCGCCGAGCAGCGTCGAACCAGCCGCGGTCGCTGCGCCCGAGCCATTCCCGGTCCTGCCGTTCGCCCCGTTGGTGCTGTTCCCTCCGCCCGTGCCGCCTGGCGACGGACTTCCGCCGGTACCGCCGAGGCCGGCGACACCCACGCCCGTCACTGCGGTCAGTGCCGCGGGCTGCCCACCGGGTGGGCGGACGATCTGCTGTCGGCCCCCGGTGACGGCGAGGCGGCGCGTGACGTCCTGGTCGGCGGCCGGATAGCCGTCGGTCTGCACTGCCCGGGTGGCGGTGTTCCCGGTCGTCGGGTCGGTCGGTCCGATCAGGTCGTAGGAGAAGGCGACCGTGCCGGTAGCTGGTACCGCCGACGGGCTCGCCGCCGCCCCGAGGTGCGCGGTCAGGAACGAGGCCATCTGGCGTTCCACCCCGGACTGCCCGGTCGAGCCGGCGTCGTGGCCACCGGCGTACCAGCCCACGGTGACCGGCACGCCGGCGGCGGCGAGGCCGCGCAGGTTCGCCTCGGCCTGGTCCAGACCGAACAGGGTGTCCTGCTGGCCCTGTATCAGCAGGGTCGGCGCACGCACCCCGGCAAGCACGGTCGCGGGCGAGGACCGCGCGAGCAGTGCTCGCAGCTGGACGGACAGTCGACCGCTCGACGCCGAGGCTGCGTAGGCGAGGCAGTACTCGATCCTGAAGCGGCCGCAGGCTGCCTGTCCCGACGTGCCCCCGGAGCGGCCCGCGGAGCCGGCGCCGGACTGGTTGGCGCCGCCGGACTGGTTGGCGCCGCCGGGCCGCGCGCCGAACCCGGATGCGAACAGTGCACTCGCCCAGCCCTTCTTCAGCGGGCCGGTGCCCGCCGTCGACGCCGTGGCCGGCGGAGCCGGACTACCGCCCACCGGCCCGGGGAGCGCCTCGTCGGGAAACAGCGCCTGGGACAGGTCGTTCCAGGTGATCGCCGCCGCAACCGCGTCGACCCGGCGGTCGGTCCCGGCGACCAGCAGGCTCGCGGCGCCGCCGTAGGACCCACCAGCCACCCCCACCCGCGGGTCGCCGGGGCCGTCCCGGGTCACCTCCGGCTGAGCGGCGAGGTGGTCGATGAGCTGCCGCGCGTCCGGGACCTCGTGGTCCAGCGACATCAGGCTGATCGAGCCGCCGGACCGGCCGAACCCGGGGGCGCTCCAGGTCAGCACGACAAGACCGGACCGGGCAAGCCTCATCGCCTGGCTGTCCAGGGAGTCCTTGCTGCCGCCGAAGCCGTGGCTGAGCAGGACGGCCGGGGCCGGGGTACGCCGCGGCAGGTAGAGCGTCGTGTCGACAGGGACGGGGCCGTCGGTGGGGTCGGTCACGGTGACCGTCCCGGCGCGGGCGACGACGCCGTCCCCGCGGTCCGCCTTGGCAGCGGTCGCGGCGAACGGGGGCGCGGTCGGTCCGCCGGCGGCCGATGCCGCCGAGGTGAGCGCGGCGGGCAGGCAGCCGAGAACCGACGCGAACACGAGCAGCGCACGCCGCGTCACTGACCGTCGACTCCGCACCGGGCTGAGCTTAGGAAGCGGGGAGCGGGCCCGTGCGGCGGCCCTCGCAACGCCGGGCCCCGGATCCGTCAGGCCAGTGCCGACCGCACGGCCGCGGCGACCCGCGCGCCCTCGGCCCGGCCGGCGGCCGCCGCCGTCGCGGCCTTCATCACCTGGCCCATCTGCGCCCTGCCGGGTCGGGCTCCGCTGGCGTCGGTGACCTGCCGGACCGCCTCGTCGACCAGCGCCGTGACGGCGGCGTCGTCCAGCTGCCGGGGCAGGTACTCCTCGATGATCCGTTCCTCGGCCCGTTCGGCGTCCGCCAGCTCGGTCCGCCCGGCACCTGCGTAGGTCTCCGCCGCCTCGCGGCGCTTTCGGGCCTCCCGGGTGAGGACTGCCTGCTCCTCGGCGTCGTTCAGCTCGCGTGCGGTGTCCCCGCCGACCTCGGCATTGGTGATCGCCGCCAGCGTCAGCCGGAGCGTCGCGATCCGCAGGGTCTCCCGCGCCCGCATGGCGGTGGTCAGGTCGGCGCGCAGCTGCGTCTTCAGGGCTCCCACCCGGCGAACGCTAATGGAGTCGTCCGGCCCGAGGTCCTGGTCGTGGGACAGCGCGGCATGCCGGACTCGTCCCCACGTGCAGTTCGATGGTGGGAAAGGAAGAAGCCGGCGTCGGCCAGGTCGACGGGGGACTCGAAGTCTTCGGTGGCACGGCGGTAGCCGGGCACGATCACCCGGGCCGTGTCGGTGAACGGCTCGCCCCGGGGCCGTCGATCGCGGCGACCGCGTCGCGGACGGCCGCCGCCGGGCCCGCGACCAGCGCCTCGAGCGGACCCTGGCCGACGACAGACCGCCACACGGAGGCTGCGGCCACCGTCACGCCGACGTAGAGCAGCCAGACTGCGACCGGTGAGGAGGCGAGCGAAAAGCCGGTTCCCGCCACTCCGGCGCGCAGTCCGGCCGCCAGGGCGAGGACCTGCAGCGTGTAGACGGTCAGCGGCATCGTCCCCGGCGCTGCGGCGGCCGCGGCCGCCGCAGCGAGCACTGTCCCGGTCCGGCCCGCAACACCCCCGACGGCCCGGGCAACCAGCAGGCAGCCGCCGATCGCCACCAGAGCGGTGCCCGTGGTGTGCAGCAGGTCGAACGACGTTCCCGAGTGCTGGGTCCGGACCGCCAGCCACCACCAGCTGTCCGTCGGCGTCGTGCCGTAGGACGTCTGGGTGAGCCGCAGCGCCAGCCCGGCGGGGTCCCCTCCGGAGGCGGCGACCGACCGACCGAGCGCAGCCAGCCCGCCGGCCGGACCGAGCAGCAGCGCCGACCCCGTCGAGCCGAGCACCGCGAGCACCGCTCCGGCACCGACCAGCAGCCGGGCGGTCCGGGCCGCGTGCAGCGGCAGCCGCCCGACGATGAGGCCGGCGATCAGATAGGTGCTCCAGGTCAGCGCCGGGTAGTAGCCGGTGATCCCGAGGTCGACCAGCAGGTCGACCGGTCGGGCGAGCCAGAGCACTGTCGGCTGCTCGCCGGACCGCGGCGGCACGACTTCGCGGACCAGCTGGGAGAGCACCGGGGTCGCCGTTGCCGCCAGGACAGCCAGCACGACCAACCACCGGGTCGGTACGGACAGCAGCGGGACGGCCAGCACGAACAGCAGCGCGTAGGACGGGAGGATCACCGCGAGCCCGGATGGCAGCGCGGTCAGCGTCAGGCCCAGCACCCCGACGAGCGCGGCCCGGACGAGCACCGACGCGGTGACCGCCGCGCGCAGCCGAGAATCCTGCGCGGCTGCCCGGCCGCGCCGGAACGACCGCGCAGACAGGGTGAGGCCGACCCCGGCGAGCACCGCGAACAGGGCGGCCGACCGCCCGCCGGCGACGGTCGCCGACCACGTCGGGGCGCCCGCCTGGACGCCGGGTACCAGGTGGACGGCGAGCATCCCGACGATCGCCAGGGTCCGGGCGATGTCGATCCCCAGCAGCCGCATGCCGGACGACAGGTCGCTCACCGCCGCCAGCCTCGCAGGGCGCTCGCGCAGGTGTGGTGCCCCCGGCAGGACTCGAACCTGCGCACACGCCTCCGGAGGGCGATGCTCTATCCGCTGAGCTACGGGGGCCGGGCGTCGACGTCGTGCAGGCCGCGGCGTCGAAACCCTAGCAGCGGCCCGGCACACTGCTCCCGGTGATCGTCGTCGCGGGGGAGTGCCTGGTCGACCTGCTGCCGACCGACGGCGGACTGTTACGCCCGGTGCTCGGCGGCGGCCCGTTCACCGTCGCCCGCGCCATCGGCCGGCTCGGCGGCGACGTTGCCTTCCTGGGCAGCCTGTCCACCGACTCCTACGGCGAGCAGGCGCGGGCGTCGCTGGCGCGGTCCGGCGTCGACGACCGGTGGGCTCCGGCCACGGAGCTGCCGACGACGCTGGCGGCCGTCGACTTCGCGGGCGAGGCGGCCAGCTACCGCTTCTACACCGAGGCGACCTCGGCGCCGGCCCTCACCGGCGACCAGGCCGACGCGGTGCTGGCGACGGCGCCGACCGCCCTGCACGTCGGGACGCTGGGCCTGGTGCTCGAGCCGTGCGCGGACGCGCTGGCCGGCCTGGTCGACCGGGTGCGGCCGGACTGCCTGGTCATGGTCGACCCGAACTGTCGGCCGGCGGTACTCACCGACCCGGCGGTGGCGCGCCGTTACCGCAACCGGCTGCAGGCGGTGTTCCACCGCGCGCACGTCGTCAAGGTCAGCGCCGACGACCTGGCGTGGCTGCGCCCGGGTACGCCTCCCGCGGAGGCGGCCGCCGGGCTGGCGAGCGAGCACGACGTGCTGGTACTGCTCACCGACGGCGGCGGCGGTCTGCTCGTCCGGAGCGCGGACGGCGAGGTCCGCGTGGACGTGCCGCGGGTCGAGGTCGTCGACACGGTCGGTGCCGGCGACAGCTTCTGCGGCGGCTTCCTGGCCGCCTGGACCGCCGCCGCCGCCGCCGGCGCCGGCTCGGGCGGCGGCTCGGACTCGGGCTGGGCGCCGACCGCGTCGCTGCGGGACCTGGACCCGGCCGGGCCGCTGGTGGCGGCGGTCCGCTACGGGGTCGCCGCGGCCGGCATCACGGTCACCCGGGTGGGAGCCGATCCGCCGACCGCTGCGGACCTGGCCCACGCGGCCGGCTGAAGGCGTTGGCCGAGACGGCTGAGAGACTGGTCGGGTGACCCCCGAACAGCTCGCCGAGGCGGTGACCCGCGCCCTGGCCGGCGCCGTCGCCGACGGTTCCCTCACGCTGCCCGACGGCATTCCCACCGACGTCCGGGTCGAACGTCCGCGGCAGGCCGGGTTCGGCGACTACGCGACCAACGTCGCCATGCGACTGGCCAAGCAGGCCGGGCGGGCGCCGCGAGAGCTGGCGGAGTTGCTCGCCGCCCGGCTGCGGGCCGTGCCCGGCATCGACGGGGTCCAGGTCGCCGGCCCGGGCTTCCTCAACATCGCCCTCGCCGCCGGCGCCCAGGGCGAACTGGCCCGGACGATCGTCGAGGCCGGCCGCGCCTACGGGGAGAACACGTCCGCGGCCGGCGGCGCGCTGAACCTGGAGTTCGTCTCGGCCAACCCGACCGGGCCCCTACACATCGGCGCGGTCCGCTGGGCCGCGGTCGGCGACGCTCTCGGCCGGGTGCTCTCCGCCGCCGGTGCGACGGTGACCCGGGAGTACTACTTCAACGACGCGGGCTCGCAGATCAGCCGGTTCGCCGGCTCGCTGTACGCGGCGGCCGCCGGCCGGCCGGCGCCGGAGAACGGGTACGGCGGGGAGTACATCGGCGAGATCGCCACCCGGGTCGTGGCGGCCGAGCCGGGCATCCTCGCGCTGCCGGAAGCCGACGCGGTCGAGCTGTTCCGGGTCCGCGGCGTCGACCTGATGTTCGCCGAGATCCGCAGGTCGCTGGACGCCTTCGGCGTGCGGTTCGACGTGTGGTTCAACGAGAAGGACCTGCACGCCGCCGGGGACCTCGACGCGGCCCTGGCGCGGCTGACCGACTCCGGACACGTCTACGTCGCGGACGGAGCGACCTGGCTGCGGACCACGACGTTCGGCGACGACCGCGACCGGCCGCTGGTCACCTCCGACGGCCGGTGGACCTACTTCGCGGCGGACTGCGCCTACTACCTGAACAAGCGGCGGCGCGGTTTCGACCGGGTCGTCATCATGCTCGGCGCCGATCACCACGGTTACGTCGGCAGGTACCGGGCGCTGGTGGCCGCCTACGGCGACGACCCGGACGTCAACCTGGAGATCCTGATCGGGCAGATGGTCAACCTGCTCCGGGACGGCGAGCCGCTGCGGATGTCCAAGCGGGCCGGGACGGTGATCAGAATCGACGACCTCGTCGACGCGATCGGTGTCGACGCGTCCCGGTACGCCCTCGCCCGGTTCTCCGTCGACACCCCGATCGACCTGGACCTGGACCTGTGGTCCAAGCAGAGCGACGAGAACCCGGTCTACTACGTCCAGTACGCGCACGCGCGGATCTGCAGCGTGACGCGTAACGCGGCCGCCGCGGGCATCGGCAGGGATCCGGCCGACTTCGTGCCGACGCTGCTGGTGCACGAACGGGAGAGCGCACTGCTCGCACAGCTGGCCGGGTTCCCGGCCGTCGTCCGGGCAGCGGCCGAGCTGCGCGAGGTGCACCGGATCGCCCGGTACGCCGAGGCGCTGGCCGGGGCCTACCACCGCTGGTACGACGCCTGCCGGGTCATCCCGCGCAGCGACGATCAGGTCCAACCGGTCAACGCGGCGCGACTGTGGCTGAACGACGCCACCGGCACCGTGCTGGCGAACGCCCTGGCGCTGCTGGGTGTCACTGCCCCGGAGCGCATGTGAGCCCGCACTCGTGAGCGTCGCTCACGAGGCGGGTGCCCTGCACGGCGCACCGCCCCGGCCCGGACCTGCGTGGCTGGCGCCGCCGGCGGATCCGGACGCGCTGGTTCCCGAGCTGTGGTCGGCCAACGCCGCCAAGGACGCCGACGGTGTGCTCACCGTCGCCGGCATCCGGGTCACCGACATCGCCGCCCAGCACGGCACCCCCGCCTACCTGTTCGACGCCGATGACTTCCGGGGCCGGCTCGCCGCATTCCGGGACGCCTTCGCCACCGCGTTCGACCCGGCGCGGGGCCTGGCCGGGGCCGAGATCTTCTACGCCGGCAAGGCGTTCCTGTGTGTCGCGGCGGCGCGCTGGGTCGCCGAGGCCGGCGTCGGGCTCGACGTGTGCACCGGCGGCGAGCTGGCCGTCGCGCTGCGGGCCGGGTTCCCGGCCGAGCAGCTGGAGTTGCACGGCAACAACAAGTCGGTCGCCGAGATCGACCGGGCGGTCGCGGCCGGCGTCGGGCGAATCGTCCTGGACGCCACCGAGGAGATCGGCCGGGTCGCGGCTGCCGCACGCCGGACGGCCCGGACCGTGGACGTGATGGTGCGGGTCACCGTCGGGGTGGAAGCGCACACCCACTCCTACATCGCGACCGCCCACGAGGACCAGAAGTTCGGTTTCGCGCTCGCCGACGGGTCCGCCACCCGTGCCGTGGAAGCGGTGCTCACCCATCCCGAGCTCCGGCTGACCGGACTGCACAGTCACATCGGCTCGCAGATCTTCGACACCGCCGGGTTCGCGGTCGCCGCCGGCCGGCTCATCGGACTGCACGCCCAGCTGCTCGCCGCGTACGCCGACCGGCTGCCGGACGGGCTACCCAACCTCGGGCTCGGCGGGGGCTTCGGGATCGCCTACACCACCGCCGACGATCCGGCGGCGCCGGCCGACCTGGCGCGCCGGATGGCGGAGGTGGTCCTACGCGAGTGCACCGCTTCCAATATCGCGGTCCCGACGGTGTCGGTCGAACCGGGTCGGGCCGTCGCCGGGCCGTCGACCTGCACCCTGTACACCGTCGGCACGGTCAAACAGGTCGGCCTGGACGGCGGTGCGCACCGCACCTACGTGGCCGTCGACGGGGGCATGAGCGACAACATCCGCCCAGCGCTCTACGGGGCGCCGTACTCCGCGACCCGGGCGAACCGACGCACCTCGGCGGCGCCCGCGCTGTCCCGGGTCGTCGGCAAGCACTGCGAGTCCGGCGACGTCGTCGTCTGGGACGAATACCTGCCCGCGGACATCACGGCCGGGGACCTGGTGGCCGTCCCCGGCACCGGGGCCTACTGCCGCTCGATGTCCAGCCAGTACAACCATGTCCCGCGCCCGCCGGTGCTCGCCGTGGACGGCGGCCACGTCCGCCCGATCGTCCGCCGGGAGACCGAGGCGGACCTGCTCGCTCTCGAGCTGGACTGACCGGAGTTTCGCGGTCGTCTGCTGTCCGTCTCAGACAGCCAACGGATGATTGGGCACCGTTGGGGTCCTCGGCCGACCGTCCGCTGTCGCTGTGGGACACCTGACCGGCCAGCAACGCCCCTCCCGGGGGTCCCGGGCGCGGACCGGGGATACTTCGGGGGTGACCCGACCCCTTCGCGTCGCCCTGCTGGGCTGCGGCAACGTCGGCCAGGAGGTCGTGCGCCTGCTAGCCGAGCACGCCGAGGACCTGGCGGCGCGCATCGGTGCCCCGCTGGAACTGGCCGGCATAGCGGTGCGCGAGCCCGCGCGTCCCCGCAACCTGGCGGTCACGTCCGGGCTGTTCACCGCTGATGCGTACGGACTGGTCACCGGCCCGGACATCGACCTCGTCGTCGAGGTGATCGGCGGCCTCGAGCCCGCCCGCGAGCTGATCCTGGCCGCCCTCGGCCGTGGCGCCAGCGTCGTCACGGCGAACAAGGCCCTGCTCGCCGCGGACGGCCCCACCTTGTTCGAGGCAGCCGAGCTCGCCGGGCGCGACCTGTTCTACGAGGCGTCGGTGGCTGCGGCCATCCCGCTGGTGCGCCCGCTGCGGGAGTCCCTGGCCGGTGACCGGGTGACCCGCATCGTGGGCATCGTCAACGGTACGACCAACTTCGTGCTGGACCAGATGGACTGTTGCGGGATAGATTTCGCGACCGCGCTGGCGCAGGCGCAGGCGCTGGGCTACGCCGAGGCGGACCCGACGGCCGACGTCGACGGTTACGACGCCGCCGCGAAGGCGTCCATCCTGGCCTCGCTCGCCTTCCACACCCGGATCGGTTCCGCCGACGTCCACCGCGAGGGGATCCGTGGGATCACCCGCGACGACGTCGAGGCGGCCCGCGCGATGGGCTGCGTGGTGAAGCTGCTTGCGGTCTGTGAGGTCGTCGACCACTCCGACGGCGCCGGGCGCACGGTGAGCGCCCGCGTCCACCCGGCGATGGTGCCGCGCGAGTCCCCGCTGGCCGCGGTGCGCGGCGCCTACAACGCGGTCGTCGTCGAGGCCGAGGCCGCGGGCCGGTTGATGTTCTATGGGCCCGGTGCCGGTGGGCGTCCGACCGCCAGTGCCGTGCTCGGGGATCTGGTCACCGCGGCCCGTAACCGGCTCGCCGGCACCCACGGACCTGCCGAGTCGACCTACGCGGCGGCGCGCACCGCGGGCATCGACGAGGCGGTCACCCGCTACCACGTCCGGTTGCAGGTCGCGGACCGCGCCGGGGTGCTCGCCGCGGTGGCCGAGGCCTTCGCGCGTCGCGACGTCTCCATCGCGACCGTCCGCCAGCAGGGCACCGGGAACGAGGCCGAGCTCGTCGTCGTCACCCACCTGGCGCGCGAGGACGCGCTGGCCGCGACCGTCACCGACCTGCGCCGGCTGGAGTTCGTCAAGGACGTCGCCGGCGTCCTGCGCGTCGAAGGGGAACGATGAGCGTCACCGAGCACGTGCGTCCGCCCGGCCTCCCGGTGGGCGTCCGGACCCACCAGTGGCGCGGGCTGATCCCGGAGTACCGGGTCCGACTGCCGGTCGATGACAAGACCCCGGTGGTCACGCTGCTGGAGGGCGGGACGCCCCTGGTGGAGTCCGGCTGGCTGTCCGAGCGCACCGGTTGCCGGGTGTTCGTCAAGGTCGAGGGCGCCAACCCGACGGGGTCGTTCAAGGACCGCGGGATGACGATGGCCGTGTCGAAGGCGCTGGGCGCGGGTGCCCAGGCCGTCGTCTGCGCGTCCACCGGCAACACCAGCGCATCCGCGGCCGCCTACGCGGGGCGGGCCGGGATGTCCTGCGCCGTTCTCGTGCCGGAGGGCAAGATCGCCCGCGGCAAGCTGGCGCAGGCCGTGGTGCACGGCGCCCGGCTGGTCCAGGTCCGCGGCAACTTCGACGACTGCCTCACTGTCGCCCGCGAGTTGGCGGAGCGATACCCGGTCGTCCTGGTCAACTCGGCCAACTCCGACGGTTTCCGCCTGGCCGGACAGCGGACCGCCGCGTTCGAGATCGTCGATGCCCTCGGGGTGGCACCGGACCTGCACCTGCTGCCGGTCGGCAACGCCGGCAACATCACCGCCTACCAGGCCGGGTACGCCGACTACGCCGACCGCCCGCCGGCCGGGCTGGCCACCGCACCGGGTCGGCCGCGGATCTGGGCGTTCCAGGCGGCCGGTGCGGCACCCATCGTGAACGGCTTGCGCGTGGAGTCCCCGGAGACCGTCGCGACGGCGATCCGGGTCGGCAACCCGGCCCGGTGGCAGGACGCGCTCGACGCGCTGGCCGCCTCCGACGGGCGGATCGCCGCGGTCGAGGACGCCGACATCCTCCGAGCGCAGGCGCTGCTCGCCCGCCACGACGGGATCTTCGTGGAGCCCGCGTCGGCGATCGGTGTCGCCGGTCTGCTGCAGAACCAGGCAGCCGGGCTGCTCGACCCCGGCCAGACGGTGGCCATCACCGTCACCGGCCACGGTTTGAAGGACACCGACACCGCGCTGGACGGCGCCGCGGCGTTCACCGGCCACGCCCTGGCTCCGGACGTGCTGGACGCGGACCCCGACGCCGTCGCCCGGTTGCTGTCACTCGCGGGTGCGCCCCCGCCGCGATGATCCCCTCGCCCGTGATCCCGTCCCGATGATCCCCTCGCCCATGATCCCGTCCCGGTGATCCCTGTCCCGGTGGTCCCCGTCGCGCCGGGCCGGATGACACCGCGGTCCGCGTTCACCGTCCGGGTGCCGGCGACGACCGCCAACCTCGGTCCGGGTTTCGATGCGCTCGGGCTCGCCTTGGACCTACACGACGAGCACCGATTCACCCCGATGCCGCGGGGCGCACCGCCGGTGAGTGTCATGGTCAGCGGCGAGGGCGTCGGCTCGGTCGCGTGCGACGACGCCAACCTGGTCGTGACGGCCGCACGCGCCGCGGCGGCGGACGTCGGGGCCGTCCTCCCGCCGTTTGCCCTGTCATGTGACAACTCGATCCCGCACGGACTCGGGCTCGGGTCGTCAGCGGCGGCGATCGTCGCGGGCGTGGTAGGCGGCCGGACGCTGGCCGGGGTGCCCCGCGACCCCGGCGCCGAACTGACGCTCGCCGCGCGGCTGGAGGGCCACCCGGACAACGTCGCCCCGGCTGTGCTCGGTGGGTTCACCGTCGCCTGGTGCGAGCCGGGGCTCGCGAGTGCGGCGACGGCCCGGGCCGCGCGCCTGGATGCCGTCGGCATCGCGGTCATCGCCTTCCTGCCGTCGGCGCCGATGTCGACGGTCGCCGCGCGTGGGCTGCTCCCGGCGCTGGTGCCGCACGCCGACGCCGCCCATTCCGCCGGGCGGGCAGCGCTGGTCGTCGCGGCACTGACGGGGCGCCCGGACCTGCTGCTGCCCGCGACCGAGGACCGCCTGCACACCCGCGCCCGCGGGATCGCCATGCCGGCCTCGCTGGACCTGCTGGACCGGCTCCGGGCGTCCGGCGTCGCCGCGGTGCTGTCCGGAGCCGGCCCGACGGTCCTGGCGCTGGTGGACGCGGCCGCTCCGCTACCGGTGCTGTCGCCGGGAGCGGCGACGCTGCCGGCGGGGTGGCGACGGGTGGACCTGCTGCCGGACCCCTCCGGCGTGACCGTGGCACCCGACTGACGGTCCCGGTTCGGCTACCGACGGCTGGCGGGACGCGGCACGGTCCGGCCGACCGGGTCCATCTGCCCGGTCCGGGACCACGTGCTAGATTTTGCAGAACTCCACCGCCCCTGGGCTCCTGACCCGGCTGGGCCGTCGTGTCGAAGCATCTGGCCACGTCTCCACAGGTTCCCGGCCTCGTGCTCTGCCCGATCCGGTCAGCAAGGCCAGGCCAGGTGCTACGCCGGCAAGCCGGCTCAATGCCTGTGAGGCCGACGGCCTCGACGGGTTCGCGGTGGGAGCGGAGTGTGCGGCGCGAAGCGCACACCCGACCGGGTCCGGACGAGCCCTCTGCCGTCCCGACCGACAACAGACGTGAGAGGACTCGCGTGACCGAAGTTTCCGACGCCCCGGTGGCAACAGCTGCCGTGCCGAGCGTCACCGACCGCCGGCGTCCGGCCGGCGGTCTCGCCGGAATGAAGCTGGCCGAGCTGCAGCAGGTGGCTCAGCAGCTCGGGATGTCCGGCGTGCGCGGACTGCGCAAGGGCGACCTCGTCGCCGCGATCGAGACAAGACAGACCGCCGGATACCAGCCGTCCGGCGTGCCGGCCGTCCGGGCATCGCGCCGCACCGCCACCCAGAGCGACACCGCCCGGAGCAACCCGGCGCAGAGCGACGCCGCACGGAGCGACCCGGCGCAGAGCGCCGCTGGGCAGAGCGACACCGCACGGGGCGACGCCAACGGGTCCAGCCCCGTCGTCGGGGCACCTGCGTCGAGCGGGTCGACCACGAACGGCTCGACACCGGACGCGACAGTGACCCATGCCGCCAACGGGGTTGCCCTGCATCCCCGAAGCGAGCCGGCGACGCCCGATGCGCTGCTCGAGCGTGCAGAACTGCGGGCACGGGGCCCGGTCGACGCGCCGTCGGAGCAGTCGCGGACGGAAGGTCGACAGTCCCGCTCGGAGTCCCGCGAGAACGGGTCGCGTCGCGAGCAGGCCCCGCGACAGGACTCCGGTCGCGACCAGAGCGCACGGCCCGACGGTGATCGATCGCTCCAGGACCGGCAGAACGGCGACCACGGCGGTCGCCAGGCGCCCGACAGGCAGACGCCCGACAGGCAGCGCGACGACCGGGGGCAGCAGGACCGCTCGTCCCAGGACCGCTCGTCCCAGGACCGGAGCGCGCAGGACCGGAGCCCGCAGGATCGGAGCCCGCAGGATCGGACCGGGGCACCTCGCTACGACGACGAGGAGGGCGGGCGCCGTCGCCGACGGCGTGGGCGCGACCGGCTCAGGGACCGCAACGACCGCCCTGACCGCAACGACCGCGGCGACCGGAACAACGACCGCACGGACCGCCGACCGAACCGCGACGGCGAGCCGCAGGTGTCCGAGCACGACGTCCTCGTCCCGGTGGCCGGCATCCTCGACGTGCTGGACAGCTACGCATTCGTCCGGACCGCCGGATACCTGGCCGGTCCGAACGACATCTACGTCCCGCTGACGATGGTCAAGCGGTACGGGCTGCGCAAGGGCGACGCCGTCACGGGCGTCACCAAGGCCGCGGGGGAGTCCGAGCGGCGGGAGAAGTTCAACGCGATCGTCCGGATCGAGACCGTCAACGGTGCAGACCCGGAGAGTTCGCGCGGCCGGGTCGAGTTCGGCAAGCTCACCCCGCTCTACCCCCAGCAGCGACTGCGCCTGGAGACCGAGCCGAACGTGCTGACCACCCGGGTGATCGACCTGGTCGCCCCCATCGGCAAGGGCCAGCGCGGCCTGATCGTGGCCCCGGCGAAGACCGGGAAGACGATCATCCTGCAGACCCTGGCCAACGCCATCACCACGAACAACCCCGAGGTCCACCTCATGGTCGTGCTCGTCGACGAGCGCCCCGAAGAGGTCACCGACATGCAGCGCGCGGTCAAGGGCGAGGTGATCGCCTCGACGTTCGACCGCCCGGCCGCCGATCACACGCAGGTCGCCGAGCTGGCGATCGAGCGGGCGAAACGGCTGGTCGAGCTCGGCCACGACGTGGTGATCCTGCTGGACTCGATCACCCGCCTCGGGCGTGCGTACAACATCGCGGCACCGGCCAGCGGGCGGATCCTGTCCGGCGGTGTCGACTCCAGCGCGCTGTACCCGCCGAAGCGGTTCTTCGGCGCGGCGCGCAACATCGAGAACGGCGGCTCGCTGACCATCCTGGCCACCGCGCTGATCGACACCGGCTCCCGGATGGACGAGGTGATCTTCGAGGAGTTCAAGGGCACCGGGAACATGGAGATCCGGTTGTCCCGCCAGTTGTCGGACCGGCGCATCTTCCCGGCCGTGGACGTCCTGTCCTCCAGCACCCGGCGGGACGAGATCCTCGTCGGTCACGACGAGCTGCAGGTGCTGTGGAAGCTCCGTCGCGTCCTGTCCGGCCTGGAGACGCAGGCCGCACTGGAGCTGATGCTCAACCGGCTACGCAAGACCCGGAGCAACGCCGAGTTCCTCATGCAGGTGCAGAAGACGACGCCCGGTGGCTCCGACGACTGACGAGGTGGCCCCGCCGACGTCCGGGGCGACGGTTGCGCCCACGGCCGGAAACCCCCGCGCGGACCTGCGGTCGGCGGCTGCGCCGCTGCTCGCCGAGTACGAGCGGGTGTCGGCGGAGATGGCCGACCCGGCCGTGCAGACCGACTCCCGCCGGGCCCGCCGGCTCGGCGCCCGGTTCGGCGAGCTCGGCCGGGTCCGGGAGGTCGTCGACGACCTGGCCGCGGTCGACGGGGACCTGGCCGCCGCCGTCGAGCTCGGCGACGCGGACGCCGTCTTCCTCGCCGAAGCCGACACACTGCGCTCCCGGCAGCAGGTACTCGCCGAACGACTCCGTCGGCTGCTGGTCCCACGGGACCCCGACGACTCCCGCGACGTCATCCTCGAGGTGCATGCCGGCGAGGGGGGCACCGAATCGGCGCTGTTCGCGGCAGATCTGCTCCGGATGTACACCAGGTACGCCGAGCGTGTCGGCTGGCGGACGCGGCTGTTGGAGACGACCGGGGTCGAGCTCGGCGGGGTGAAGAGTGCCGCTCTTTCGGTGGCCGCCCCGCCGGGGTCGCCCGATCCGGCGGCGGCCCCGTGGGCGCGACTGAAGTTCGAGGGGGGCGTGCACCGCGTGCAGCGAGTGCCGGTCACGGAGTCGGCAGGGCGCATCCACACCTCCGCGGCCGGAGTCCTGGTCCTCCCCGAGGCCGACGAGGTCGAGGTCACCATCGACCCGAAGGATCTGCGGATCGATGTCTTCCGGTCCTCCGGTCCGGGCGGTCAGTCGGTGAACACCACCGACTCGGCGGTCCGGATCACCCACCTGCCGACCGGCACCGTCGTCAGCTGCCAGAACGAGAAGAGTCAGCTGCAGAACCGCGAGCAGGCACTGCGGATCCTGCGTGCTCGGCTACTCGCCGACGCCCGGGAGGAAGCGGCCGCGGCGGCATCCGACGCCCGGCGCGGACAGGTGCGGACGGTGGACCGCAGCGAGCGGATCCGCACCTACAACTTCCCGGAGAACCGGATCACCGACCACCGGATCGGCTACAAGGCATACAACCTCGACGCCGTCCTGGCCGGTGACCTGACCGCGCTGCTCGACGCCTCCGTCGCCGCGGACGAGTCCGCCCGGCTCGTCGCCGCCACCGACTCCACATGACCGACTCCCCGGTGACCGGCTCCCGGCAGCTGCCTGCGGTTGCGGTCGGGACGGCCGTCCGGGGGGCGGCGGCACGGCTCGCGGCGGCCGGGGTCGCCTCGCCCCGGGTGGACGCCGAGCTGCTCGCCGGCCACGCGACGGGCCGGACCCGGTCCGCCCTGGCGGCGGCGGTCCTCACCGGCGCCGAGCTGACCGCGACCGAGGTGGAGCTGTTCGAGGCCCTGGTCACTCGTCGCGCCGCCCGTGTCCCGCTACAGCACCTGACCGGCACGGCCGGGTTCCGCCGCCTGCGGCTGGCCGTCGGACCCGGGGTGTTCGTCCCCCGGCCGGAGACCGAACTGCTCGCCGGGTGGGCGGTCGACACGGCCCGGGCGACGCTGGCGGCGACCGGCTCGGCGCTGGTCGCCGACCTGTGCAGCGGCTCCGGGGCCATCGCCGCCGCGGTGGCCGACGAAGTGCCGGCCGCGCGGGTGATCGCCGTGGAGCTGGACGCGGGCGCGCACCCCTGGGCGGTCCGCAACCTCGCCGGGACCGGGGTCGAGCTGCTCCTCGCGGACGCGACCGAGCTGGCCGCCCTGCGGCCGGACCTGGCCGGGGCCGTCGACGTGGTGGTCGCCAACCCGCCGTACATCCCGCTGGACGCGTGGGAGTCGGTGACGCCGGAGGTGCGTGACCACGACCCGGCGCTCGCGCTGTGGGGCGGCGCAGACGGACTGGACGTCGTCCGCGGCATCGTGTCGTGCGCCGCGCTGCTGCTCCGCCCCGGCGCCAGCATCGGACTGGAGCACGCGGACGCCCAGGGCGGTGCAGTCCCCGCGATGTTGGCCGCCGGGCCCTGGACGCACGTCCGTGACCACCCCGACCTGGCCGGGCGTGCCCGATACACGACGGCTCGGCGACAATGACCGGGTGACGACCACCTACGACTGCACGTCCGACGTCGGCCGCGCCGAGGGCCTGGTGGCCGCGGCGGACGCGCTCGCCGACGGGCTGCTGGTCGTCCTCGCCACCGACACCGTCTACGGCATCGCCACCGACGCGTTCGACCCCGACGCCGTGGCCGCGCTGCTGGCCGCGAAGGGCCGCGACCGCACGTCCCCGCCGCCGGTGCTCATCGGTGCGGTCGCGGCGCTGGACGGCCTGGCCGCCGATGTCCCGCAGGCCGGCCGTGACCTGGCGGCCGAGTTCTGGCCGGGTGCCCTGACCCTCGTGTGCTCGGAGCAGCCGTCACTGCGCTGGGACCTCGGCGACACCTTCGGCACGGTGGCGCTCCGGATGCCGGACCACCCGCTGACGCTGGACCTGCTGACCCGCACCGGGCCGCTGGCGGTGTCCAGCGCCAACCGCACGGGGCAGCCGCCGGCGACCACCGCCCAGGCAGCCGTCGAGCAGCTGGGGGATGCGGTCGCGGTCTGCCTGGACGCCGGCCCGACACCGGACGCCGTGCCCAGCTCGATCGTCGACATCACCGGGGACCGGCCGGTCCTGCTCCGCGAAGGTGCGCTGAGCTGGGCCGACCTCTGGCGGATCGCCCCCGACCTCGCCACCCCCGAGCCGTGACTGCCCGGCCCGTGAAACCGGATCCGTGACCCCGGATGCGTGAGTACCTCCTCGTGATCACCATCGCCGCGGGCACGACATACCTGCTGGGCGGACTGACCGCCCGGGTGGCGCGCAGGGTCGGCGCGGTCCCGGCCGTGCGCGAGCGCGACGTGCACACGGTCCCAGTCCCGCGGCTGGGCGGCCTGGCGATGGTCGCCGGGATCGGTGCGGCGTTCCTGCTCGCGAGCCACCTGCCGTTCCTGCGACAGGCGTTCGCGGTGACCGACGACGTCCGCGCCGTCTACGCCGGCGTGCTCGTCATCGCGGCCGTCGGCGTCCTGGACGACACGATCGGCCTGGACGCACTGACCAAGTTCGCCGGGCAGGTCCTCGCCGCCGGCGTCGTGGTCGTCCAGGGCCTGGTCGTGTACTGGCTTCCGCTGCCCGGGGTGACCCTTTCCCTGCCGGCCAGCCAGTCGGCGATCATCACGGTGTTGCTGCTGGTCGTGGCGATCAACGCGGTCAACTTCGTCGACGGCCTGGACGGGTTGGCGGCCGGCATCGTCGCCATCGGCGGCGGCGCGTTCTTCCTGTACTGCTACCTGCTGGCGGTCGACCAGAACATGACGCGCGCGTCGACGGCCGGGCTGATCGCGGCGGCGCTGACCGGGGCGTGTCTGGGCTTCCTGCCACACAACGTCTACCCGGCCCGGGTGATCATGGGCGACACGGGAGCGATGGTCCTCGGCCTCGTCCTGGCCAGTTCGTCGATCAGCCTCACCAGTCAGATCGACCCGGCCACGGTCGGCGCCGGGACCGGCGACACGATCGCCCCGCTGCTGCCGACCCTGCTGCCGCTGCTGCTGCCGGTCGCGGTCGTCGCGCTGCCGTTCACCGACCTGGTCCTCGCGGTGGTCCGCCGGGTCTCTGCGGGGCGGTCCCCGTTCAGCCCGGACAAGAAGCACCTGCACCACCGACTGCTGCAGGTCGGGCACAGCCACCGGCGGGCCGTCGGACTGCTCTGGTTCTGGGCGGCGGTGCTCAGTTTCGGGGTGCTGGCGATCGGGCTGCTCAGCAGTGGTTGGGTCGTTGCGGCGGTCGCCGTCGCCGTGGTCGTCGGCGTGGTGGCGACGTTGGCCATCCCGGAGCGGGTCCGCGCCCGGCGCCGCCGGCGGCTGAGGCTGGGCGGCCGCCCAGCCGAGCCGCCGGCGGACCCGCTCGAGGGGCCGGGGCCAACCGCCAACCGGACGCCGGACACCACCGCGGGGGCACTACCTGCACCGACGTCGGGCAGGCAACGATGACGAGGGAGGCGACCAGCCAGATGGGACGGCCACCGACGGTACCGGGAGCCAACTCGAGCGAGCTGCGGCGGGCACTGCTGACCCGGCCGGCCGCCGTCAGCGCGGGCGCCGCGGTCCTGATGGCCGCGGGGTCGGCCGCCCTGGACAGCCACCGGCTCGCGGCCGCGGGGTCCGCGCTGGTCGCCGGCGCTGTGGTGATCGGCTCATCCGCGGTCACCGGCCTGCTCGGGGTCCGGACCGCGGCGGCCCGCGCCGAGGCGGTGTTCGCAGCGGCGATGGCCAGCTTCGCGGTGAAGGTCCTCGTCTTCGGCATCGCACTCGGCATCGCCGGGCACGTCGGCGCCGCCCGCCGGACGCCGTTCGCGCTCACCGCGATCGTCGCGGTGTTGGTCTGGCTGGCCGTCGAGGTGCACGCCGTGGCACGGATGCGTTCGACCGGCGCCGTCGTCTTCGGACCACCGCCGGACCTGCCCGCGGCGACCCCGGCCGGGATCGCGGACAGACCGGTCCCGATCGCTGCGGCACCCTCCGACGAGGCCCGCGGCCCGGGTGGCGATGTCGGAGGGTCACCCGGCGTCGGGTAAGTTGCAGCTGTCTCCCCGAGCGCTCCCCGGTCCGGGCATCGGTGTCGAACGGCCGGGGATGCGGCGCGCGTTGGTCGCCTGCAGGGAGTCCGACACCGCCGCCCCACCCCGCCCGCCGCTACTGACGAGACGAGGACGACGACGTGATCCCGGCCCTCGTGACCGTGCCCGCCAAGTACGAACCCCCGAGTGTCGCGGACTTCTGGCAGCCACTCGTCGGCGAAGGGGCGTGGGCGTTCACCCGCCCGACGCTGGAGTTCATCGTCGTCGGCATCGTGCTCGCCGTCGGGATGCTGGTGCTCACCCGCAGGCTCACGCTGGTGCCGTCGAAGGGCCAGTTCTTCACCGAGAGCGCCTACACCTTCATCCGCAACGGGGTCGGGCGCGACATCATCGGGCCGCGGGACTTCCTGCGGTGGGTACCCCTGCTGTTCGCGCTCTTCCTGACGATCCTGCTCAACAACCTGATGGGAATCGTCCCGGTCGCGCAGTACTCGACGATGGCGAGATTCGGGTTCGACGTCGCGCTGTCCCTGGTCGTCTACGTGATCTACCAGGGCGTCGCCATCCGGCACAAGGGCGTATTCGGCTACTTGAAGAGCCTGGTGCCGCCCGGCCTGCCCAAGGCGGTCGTGCCGCTGATCTTCGTCCTCGAGTTCATCACGTACTTCGTCACCCGGCCGTTGACACTGGCCCTCCGGTTGTTCGGGAACATGTTCGCCGGCCACCTGATCCTGCTGCTGTTCTCCACCGGCGGCGAGTACCTGCTGCTGCACTCCTCCGGGCCGGTCAGGGGCGTCGGGGTCATCTCCTACCTGCTCTACGTGGTCATGTTCGTCTTCGAGATCCTCGTCGAGGTGCTCCAGGCGTACGTGTTCGTCCTGTTGACCGCCCTGTACATCGGCGGCTCGCTGGCCGACGAGCACTGACCGATATACACACGCGTCCCGGCACCGAGCCGGTCAACAGAAGGGATACGAGTTCCCATGAGGGGAAGCCTCGCAATCGTCGGCTACGGCCTGTCCGCCATCGGGCCGGGTGTCGGTATCGGTCTGATCTTCGCCGCCTACATCAACGGCGTCGCCCGCCAGCCGGAGGCCCGCGGCATCCTGCAGCCGCTGGCGTTCCTGGGCTTCGCCCTCGCCGAGGCGCTGGCCATCATCGGCATCGCGCTCGCCTTCGTCTTCGCCTGATCACATGACGACGACCGCACCCATCAGAGCGGTGAACTGGGCAACAGACGCGCCGATCATCCCGCACCCCGGCGAGCTCGTCGCCGGGCTGCTGGTCTTCGGGATCCTCATGTGGATCTTCGCCTGGAAGATCTCGCCGCGCCTGGAGAAGATCTATGCGGACCGGGCGAATGCGATCGAGGGTTCGATCAAACGGGCGGAACTTGCGCAGGCCGAGGCCGACCGCCGGCTCGAGCAGTACCGCGAGCAGCTGTCCGACGCACAGGACGAGGGCAACCGGATCCGCGAGGAGGCGCGCGCCCAGGGGACGCAGATAGTCGTGGAGATGCGCGAGCAGGCGCAGGCGGAGGCAGCCCGCATCACCGCCTCCGCCCAAGGCCAGTTGGCGGCGGAGCGGCGCGCGGCGCAGCAGAGCCTGCGGGCGGAGATCGGTGGCCTGGCCACCGAGCTGGCCTCGCGCATCGTGGGTGAGTCGCTGACCGACGAGGCACGCCAGCGGCGCACGGTCGACCGGTTCCTCGCCGAGCTGGAAGCCGCCCCAGCCGGCCCGGGTCGAGGCAGCTCCGCAGGCCCCGGGGCGCACGCCGCGGACAGCGGGCAGCGGGAACCCGCAGATGCCTGAGGAGGACGGCGCACCGGGCCCGCGGAGCCCCCAGACCGGTGCGCACCCGGCCGGGTCGTCCGGGCCGTCGACCGGTGAGCACGTCAAGGCGGTCGCCTCAAGCGTGCTTCGGGCGGTCGTCAGCAAGTTGACAACCGGCGACGACTCGGCCGCCCCGGCTTCCACGCCGGACGCGGCGGCCGCGAGGACGGGCGGACCGGTCGAGCCGTTCGAGCCGGTTGAGCCCTGGCAGGGAGCCGACCGGACCGGCCACCTCGGTGCCGAGCTCGGTACCGCCAGTCGGGCCACCCTGCGAGCACTGTTCGGTGTCCTGGACGAGGTGGAGGCCGGGCGTGGCGAGCTCGACGGGCTCGGTGATCAGCTACGCGCGGTCGCCGCACTCACCGCGCGCGAGCCCGGGATCCGCCGGGCGCTGACCGACGCGGCGCGCGCCGGCGAGGACAGGTCCGCGCTCGCGCACCGGCTGCTGGACGGCAAGGTCAGCACGGCGGCGGCCGACATGACGGCGCGCGCGGCGTCGGGCCGCTGGTCGGCGCCGCGTGACCTGGTCGACGCCCTGGACATCGTGGCCACCGCCGCCGAGGTGGCCGCCGCCGACCGGGCGGGTGCTCTGGACTCGCTGGAGGACGACCTGTTCCGGTTCGGCCGCATCGTCGCCGCCGACGAGGGCCTGCGCTCGGCGCTGTCCAACCGGACGGCACCGACCCCGGCCCGTGCCGAACTGGTCCGCCGGCTTCTCGCCGGCCGGGCGAGTGAGGCCGCCGTCCGGCTCGCCACCGCTGCGGCCACCGAGGTCCGCGGCCGCAGCGTCGAGGTAGCGCTGGCCGAGCAGGACGAGGTGGTCGCAGCGCGCCGCCACCGCATCGTGGCGCTGGTACGCGCCGCGCACCCGCTCGCCCCGGACCAGCACGAGCGCCTGGCGGCCGCCCTGGCCCGCCAGGCCGGTCAGCCCGTCCAGCTCAACACCGTCCTGGACCCGTCGCTGGGCGCCGGTTTCCACGTGGAGATGGGTGACAGCGTCGTCGATGCGTCCGTCGCGAGCCGATTGGCCGAGGCACGACGCAGACTGGCGGGGTGAGCGCGCGGTCCAGCGCGAACGCCAGTTCGGCGCACCGGACACCCGGATCACCCGAACGCCGTGACCATCCGAACGTCCAGCCAGATCGCAGGGCCACCGCCCCGCCGCAGGAGGAGCCAGCCGATGACCGAACTCTCCATCCGCCCGGAGGAGATCCGGGACGCTCTCGATGCCTTCGTCAAGTCCTATGACCCGGCGGCCAGCAGCCGCGAGGAGGTGGGCCGGGTCGTGTCGGCCGCCGACGGTGTCGCGCATGTCGAGGGCCTCCCCTCGGTGATGGCCAACGAGCTGCTGACGTTCCAGGACGGGACGGTCGGGCTCGCGCTGAACCTGGACACCCGGGAGATCGGCGTCATCGTGCTCGGGGAGTTCTCCGGGATCGAGGAGGGACAGACGGTCAAGCGGACCGGCGAGATCCTCTCGGTCCCGGTCGGCGATGCGTTCCTCGGCCGCGTGGTCGACCCCAACGGCAAGCCGCTGGACGGCCTCGGCGACATCGAGGCCGAAGAGCGTCGGCCGCTCGAGGTACAGGCACCCTCGGTGATGATGCGCCAGTCGGTCACCGAGCCGCTGCAGACCGGCATCAAGGCGATCGACGCGATGACACCGATCGGCCGGGGCCAGCGTCAGCTGATCATCGGTGACCGGCAGACCGGCAAGACGGCGATAGCGCTGGACACGATCATCAACCAGAAGACCAACTGGGCCTCCGGCGACCCGAAGAAGCAAGTCCGCTGCGTCTACGTGGCCATCGGGCAGAAGGCCTCCACCATCGCCGGGCTCCGGCAGTCGCTCGAGGACAACGGCGCACTGGAGTACACGACGATCGTCGCCGCGCCCGCCGACGCCCCGGCCGGGATCAAGTACATCGCGCCGTACACCGGCTCCTCGATCGGCCAGCACTGGATGTATGCCGGCAAGCACGTTCTGATCGTGTTCGACGACCTGTCCAAGCAGGCCGAGGCGTACCGGTCCATCTCGCTGACGCTGCGCCGGCCGCCGGGCCGTGAGGCCTACCCCGGCGACGTGTTCTACCTGCACTCCCGCCTGCTGGAGCGGTGCGCGAAGCTGTCCGACGAGCTCGGCGGCGGGTCGATGACCGGGTTGCCGATCATCGAGACCAAGGGCAACGACATCTCGGCCTACATCCCGACCAACGTCATCTCGATCACCGACGGTCAGATCTTCCTCCAGTCGGACCTGTTCAACGCCAACCAGCGCCCGGCCATCGACGTCGGCCAGTCGGTGTCCCGCGTGGGTGGAGCGGCACAGACCAAGGCCATGAAGGGTGTCGCCGGCACGCTGAAGCTGGACCTGGCACAGTTCCGGACGCTCGAGGCGTTCGCCATGTTCGCCTCCGACCTCGACGCGGCATCGCGTGCCCAGCTCGCCCGCGGCGAGCGGCTGCTGGAGCTGCTCAAGCAGGACCAGTACACGCCGTTCCCGATGGAGGACGAGACCGTCTCCATCTGGGCGGGGACCACCGGCAAGCTCGATGTCGTGCCCACCACCGACGTCCGGCGGTGGGAGGCCGAGTTCCTCGACTTCCTGCACCGCGGCCACGGCGAGGTCATCGCCTCGATCCGTGAGTCCGGGCGGTTCGAGGACTCGACGAAGGCGGCGCTGGACGGGCTGGTCACCGAGTTCGGGCACCAGTTCCGCACCTCGGAGGGCAAGACGCTGCTCGGCGGGAACGACGAGCTCGAGGGCCTGGCCGACGACGAGGTCCAGCAGGAGCGCATCACCCGTCAGAAGAGGGGCTGATGGCGGGCCAGCTCCGGGTCATCCGGGGGCGGATCCGCTCGGTGTCGGCGACCGCGAAGATCACTCGGGCCATGCAGCTGATCGCGGCGTCGAGGATCGTCAAGGCGCAGCAGCGGGTCGCCGAGTCCACGCCGTACGCGAACGAGCTCACCCGGGTCGTCTCGGCGCTGGCCACGTTCAGCCGCCTGGACCACCCGCTGGCGACCGAGATCGACAACCCCCGTCGGGCCGCCGTGCTGATCTGCTCCTCCGACCGGGGGCTGGCCGGGGCGTACTCCTCCTCGGTCCTGCGGGAGTCCGAGCGGCTGTTCACCCGGCTGCGCGAGGCCGGGATCGAGTCGCTGCCCTATGTCGTGGGTCGCAAGGGGATCCAGTACCTGCGGTTCCGCCAGCGCGCGATCGAGGGGGAGTGGACCGGGTTCACCGACGGCCCGAGGATCGAGAACGCCATCGAGATCGGTGACGCGCTGCTGGAGAAGTTCGGCACCGACACCGACGACGGCGGGGTCGACGAGATCCACATCGTCTACACCCGGTTCAAGAATCGGGTGTCGCAGGAGGTCGAAGTCATCCGGCTCGCCCCGCTGGAGGTCGTCGAGGGTGACGAGCGACCCGGCGAGCACGACGTGCTGCCGCTCTACGAGTTCGAGCCCGGCGCTCAGGAGGTTCTGGACGCCCTGCTGCCGCGGTACGTCACGTCGCGTATCTACAACTGCCTGCTGCAGGCCGCGGCCTCCGAGCTCGCAGCCCGCCAGCGGGCGATGCAGTCCGCGACCGACAACGCCGACGACCTGGTGAAGAAGCTGACCCGGACCGCCAATCAGGTCCGCCAGTCCGACATCACCCAGGAGATCAGCGAGATCGTCGGCGGGGCCAACGCCCTGGCCGACGCCGGCTCCCGCGACTGAACCTCCGACCGCCGGCACCCGCACCGCAGCACGTCCCGCAGTGACCGCACCGCCCGCACGAGATCGACCGACGGACAGGAGTCCCACGTGACCGCGACCCTCGACAGCCCGACCACCGCCGAGGCAAGTGCCCGCGGCACCGGCCGCGTCGCCCGCGTCATCGGCCCGGTGATCGACGTCGAGTTCGCCTCCGATGAGATCCCCGAGCTGTACAACGCCCTGCGGACCACCCGCACGATCGGCGAGGACACCCGGACGATCACGCTCGAGGTCGCCCAGCACCTCGGCGACAACATGGTCCGCGCGATTTCGATGCAGGCCACCGACGGTGTGGTCCGCGGCGCGCCGGTGGAGAACACCGGCGCCCCGATCAGCGTCCCGGTCGGCGACATCACCAAGGGCCACGTGTTCAACGTGACCGGTGAGGTCCTCAACCTGGAGGAGGGCGAGACGTTCGAGGTCACCGAACGCTGGCCGATCCACCGCTCGGCGCCGGACTTCGACCAGCTCGAGGGCCGGACCAACATGCTCGAGACGGGCATCAAGGTCCTGGACCTGCTGACCCCCTACGTCCAGGGCGGGAAGATCGGTCTGTTCGGCGGGGCCGGTGTCGGCAAGACGGTGCTGATCCAGGAGATGATCTACCGGATCGCGCACAACTTCGGTGGCACCTCGGTGTTCGCCGGGGTGGGGGAGCGGACCCGCGAGGGCAACGACCTCATCACCGAGATGACCGAGGCGGGGGTGTTCAAGGACACCGCTCTCGTCTTCGGCCAGATGGACGAGCCGCCGGGCACGCGCCTGAGGGTCGCGCTGGCCGCGCTGACGATGGCGGAGTACTTCCGTGACGTGCAGAACCAGGACGTGCTGCTGTTCATCGACAACATCTTCCGGTTCACCCAGGCCGGGTCGGAGGTGTCCACGCTGCTCGGGCGGATGCCGTCCGCGGTCGGCTACCAGCCGACCCTGGCCGACGAGATGGGCGTGCTGCAGGAGCGGATCACCTCGACCCGCGGGCACTCGATCACCTCCATGCAGGCGGTGTACGTGCCGGCAGACGACTACACCGACCCGGCGCCGGCGACCACCTTCGCCCACCTGGACGCGACCACGGCGCTGTCCCGCGACATCGCGAGTCAGGGGATCTATCCGGCCGTTGACCCGCTGACCTCGACCAGCCGAATCCTGGACCCGCGCTACATCAGCCGTGAGCACTACGACTGCGCGCTGCGGGTCAAGCAGATCCTGCAGCGCAACAAGGAACTGCAGGACATCATCGCGATCCTCGGTGTCGACGAGCTGTCCGAGGATGACCGGGTCACGGTCAACCGCGCGCAGCGGATCAGTCGGTTCCTCTCGCAGAACACCTACATGGCGACCCAGTTCACCGGCATCGAGGGTTCCTCGGTAACGCTGAAGGACACCATCGAGGCGTTCAACAAGATCGCCGACGGCGAGTACGACAGCACGCCCCAGCAGGCGTTCTTCCTCTGCGGCGGCCTGGACGACGTCGAGCGCAAGGCAGCCGAGCTGGCGAAGAACAGCTGATGGCCGACCAGCTGCACGTGGAGCTGGTCTCCGCCGAGCGCCGGGTCAGGTCAGACGACGCGACCATCGTCGTCGCCCGGACCGTGGACGGAGACATCGGGGTGCTGTTCGGGCACACGCCGCTGGTGAGTCTGCTCGCCGACGGCGTGGTCCGGGTCGAGGGTGGGACCGAGGGCACCTGGACGGCCGCGGTCAGCGGCGGGTTCATCTCCGTCGCCGCCAACCGGGTCTCCGTGCTCGCGGAGCGGGCGGTGTTGACCGAGGACATCGACAGGGCCGCCGCCCAGCGCGACCTCGACGAGGCAAGGCGGCGCCTGGACGCCGCCTCCGCCGACGACGCGCGGGAGGACGCCCAGGCCGACGTCGACCGCGCGGCCGCGTGGTTGCGTGCAGCCGAGCAGACAGGGCCGAGCTGAGCGGAAGCCGCGGCCCGGGTCGGCCGAGCCCCGCGGTCGGACCCCGCGGTCGGACCTAGGTGGCGGACCCGGCGTCCTCGCTCCGGTTCAGGGGCGACAATGGTCGTCAGCTGACCATCAGGACATCCCACCGGTGTGGTGTCCGGTCGACGTCGCCTTGTCGACGCCGACCGGCCGCACGGGTCGCGTGCGGCGGGGCTCCGACGCCAGGGATGTGATCGCCATCGCCGCCTCCCGGATCACCGCGGAATCCATCGGCCTGCTCGTCGTGGCGGTCGTGGTGCTGCTCGCGGCGCTGACTGTCCGCCGACGGATCCTGCAGCGCCGCTGGCCGTCCTTCCAGGCGAGCGTGCGGACCACGCCGAAACCGCTGGGCCGGGGCTGGGCCCTGGGCATCGGCTGCTACGACGGTGACCGACTGCGGTGGTACCGGCTGCTGAGTTCCCGGATGCGGCCCGAGGTCGTTCTGGACCGCCGCACGCTGCAGATCACCGGTAGCCGCCGGCCGACCGGTCCGGAGGCACGGGCCCTGTTGGCCGGGCATGTCGTCCTGGCGGTCGCCGGCGGGGCGCGCGTGGTCGAGCTGGGGGTGTCCGATGCGACCCGTACCCACCTGACAGCGTGGATCGAGACGGCAACCCGCAACGGTGAGAGCTCACTCGGCACCCAGCCGGTCAACGCCGGCTGGCCGCGGGCCGCCACAGCACGTCCGGTTCCCCCGCGTCCGCGTTGACGGCGCGGGCGAGGACGAACAGCAGGTCCGAGAGGCGGTTGAGGTAGCGGGCGGGCTCGATCCCCACGGTGCCGCCCCACGCCTCGACCGCCACCCAGGTGCTCCGCTCCGCGCGCCGCACGACCGCGCGGGCGACGTGCAGCGCGGCTGCCGCCACCGTGCCCCCGGGGAGCACGAACGACCGCAACGGTGCGAGGTCGGCGTTGTATGCGTCGATCGCCTGCTCCAGCCGTGCGGTGTCGCCGGGCAGGATGCGCAGCGGCCCGGGCGAATGCGTGTCGCCCGGTCGCCCGCCCGCCGCGCGCGGGGTGCAGAGGTCCGCCCCCACGTCGAACAGATCGTTGGACACCGTCACCAGCAGGGTCGCCACGTCCGACGGCAGGCCCGGCGTCGTCAGCACCACCCCCAGCGCGCTGTTCGCCTCGTCGACGTCGGCGTAGGCGACCAGCCGGGGATCGGTCTTGGCCACCCGCGACCCGTCACCCAGTGCAGTCGTCCCGTCGTCGCCGGTCCGGGTGTAGATCCTGCCGAGGACGACCATGGCGCTCACGGTAGAGCCGCCGGCACCACGCCGCGCGAGCTCGGGCGCGCGGCCGACGGGGCGCAACGCGAGAGCCGACTCCTACGATCGAGCCGGTGACCACCCCGCCCGGACCATCGGAACCGGCGACCGGACGCAGCGAGCAGCGGCTCCGGGTCGTCGGCGGAGCGCGACTGTCCGGCCGGCTCAGTGTCGCCGGTGCCAAGAACAGCGCCCTGAAGTTGATGGCGGTCGCGCTGCTCGCCCCGGGCCGTACCGTCATCGGCCAGGTGCCGGCGATCCTCGACGTCGGGTACATGGCCGACCTGCTGCGTCGCCTCGGCGCCACTGTCGACGTCGCCGGCTCGGTGGTGACCGGGTCCACCGTCACGATCGACGTGCCCGACCAGGTCGGCCACGTCGCTGAGTACGCGCTCGTCCGCCGGCTGCGCGCGTCGATCAATGTCCTCGGCCCGCTCGTCGCGCGGACCGGGCACGCAGAGGTCGCGCTGCCCGGTGGCGACGCCATCGGCTCCCGCGGGCTGGACTTCCACGTCGCGGGGCTCGCGCGGCTCGGTGCCGACATCAGCGTCGAGCACGGCTTCGTCGTCGCCAGGGCGCCCCGGGGGCTGCGCGGTGCCGAGGTCGAGCTGGACTTCCCCAGCGTCGGTGCCACCGAGAACATCTTGACCGCAGCCGTGCTGGCCACCGGGACGACGGTGATCGACAACGCGGCCCGTGAACCGGAGATCGTCGACATCTGTGCATTCCTGACGGGAATGGGCGCCAAGATCGACGGGGCGGGCACGTCCCGACTGGTGGTGCAGGGCGTCGACGAGCTGATACCGACCGAGCACGACACCGTTCCGGACCGCCTCGTCGCCGCGACCTGGCTGATCGGTGCTGCGATGACCGGCGGCGACGTCACCGTCGACAACGCGAGCGCTGCTCACATGCATCTGGTGCTGGACAAGCTGGCTGCGACCGGTGCGGAGGTCACCGCCGGGACCGGACCCGGCGTCCGACTGCAGATGCCGACGCGCCCGCGGGCGGTGGACGTGCAGACGCTCCCCTTCCCCGGCTTCCCGACCGACCTGCAGGCACCGTTCACCTGCCTGCTGTCGATCGCCGAGGGCACGTCGATGGTGAGCGAGAACATCTACGAGGCGCGGTTCATGTTCGTCCAGGAACTGTCGCGACTCGGTGCTCGCATCCGGACCGACGGCCACCACGCCGTCGTCCGGGGGCAGGCGCGCCTGTCCGGCGCCCCGGTGGTGGCCTCCGACATCCGAGCCGGAGCCGGACTGGTGCTGGCCGGGCTGGTGGCCGACGGCGAGACGCTGGTCTCCGGTGTCCACCACGTCGACCGCGGCTATCCCGACATCGAGGCGACGCTCGGTGGCCTCGGCGCGACGGTGATCCGCGAGTCCGACCCGGACCCGTTCGGCTGAGCCCACCGGCTCAGGGCCCGTGCGCCTCAGGGGCGCCCACGGCCGAGCGTCAGCAGGTTGTGCGCCTTGAGCTCGTCGTCGCGGAACACCATCGTCCGCATGCCCTCGGTCGTCGGGACGGAGATCGCCCGGACCCCGCGGTCGGCGAGGTAGGCGACGACGCGATCGGCCTGCGCCTGGTCCACCGGTGTGCTGACGGGCACGAGCATCCCGTACTCGCCGGGGGCGCCACGACGCGGCGGCCGGGCCACCACGGAGCCGCCGCGGGCGAAAGCCCAGCGAAGGATCAGCGACAGGACACCGACGACGCCAAGTGCGAGCACCGGGCCCGCCACGAACCCGTACGTCCCCCACCACGGCACCGGGCCAGTATCCGCCCGCGCCACGGCTCGGGGGCAGTGTCCGAACTGAGGCGGTGTCCGACCGGGGCGCGGGGCGCGGGGCGCGGGGGAGGATGCGCTGGTGCGTCTCGTCGTGGCCCGCTGCTCGGTCGACTACCGCGGACGGCTCGCGGCCCACCTGCCGATTGCCACCCGGCTGTTGCTGGTCAAGGCCGACGGGTCGGTGTCCGTGCACTCCGACGGGTCCGCGTACAAGCCGCTGAACTGGATGAGTCCGCCGTGCGCGCTGGTGGAGGAGGTTCCGGTCACCGACATCGCCCCGGGTGTGTGGCGGGTCGCCAACCGGGGCGGTGAAGAGCTGGTGGTGACCGTGCACGAGGTGCTCCACGATTCCCGCCACGAGTTCGGGGCCGAGCCCGGTCTGGTCAAGGACGGCGTCGAGGCGGACCTGCAACGCCTGCTTGCCCGGCGGATGGACGTTCTCGGACGGGGCTGGCGCCTGGTCCGCCGCGAGTACCCGACCGCGATCGGACCGGTCGACCTGCTGGTGCGCGACGCAGCGGACGGCACCGTCGCCGTCGAGGTCAAGCGTCGGGCCGAGATCGACGGGGTGGAGCAGCTGACGCGCTACCTCGAGCTGCTGAACCGGGACTCCCTGCTCGCACCGGTGAGCGGGATCCTCGCCGCCCAGGAGTTCCGGCCGCAGGCGCGGGTGCTGGCCACCGACCGCGGGATCCGCTGCGTCGTGCTGGACCTGGACGCGCTGCGCGAGCTGCCCGACGACGGAACGCGGCTGTTCTGAGACGTCCCGGCGGCGTGGGCAGGCTCCCGAAGCGGAGCGTGGCCTGCGCGCCGGCCGACGAGGATGGGGGGATGACCCGTCGAGCCCGCGCCTACCAGGCACGCGTGCGCGCCCGCCGTTCCCGCGGCGCGGAGTTCCCAGCGGTGGACGGCGCGGGCCCCGACGCGGGTCCCGGTCCCGGCAGCGGGGATCCCGCTCGACCCGCGGAACCGGCCGCCGGACCGGCGCCGGCGTCCCCCGCCCGCGACCCGCTGGCCGGTACCCCGGTCGGGCTGTCCCCCCTGCTGTCCGGTCCCGTCCAGGTGGTCGGCGGCGAGCCGTTCACGATCCGCCCGGTCACCGGTGCGGCTGCCGCGAAGACCTACACGTGTCCCGGCTGCCTACAGGTGATCACCCTGCGCACGCCGCACCTCGTCGTCTGGCCGGTCCAGCCGCGACTGGACGGTGCAGAGGGGCTCAGCGTGCGGCGGCACTGGCACCGGCACTGCTGGTCCAGCCACGTCCGGACCGTTGCGAGTGGGCGAGCATGGTGACGGCTGCACCGGCTCCTGGTGACGGTAGCGGCGGCGGCGGCGGGGCGACGGTCCGGGCGAACAGCGTCCTGCCGGCCCGGCGGACGCAGCTGACCCTGCACACCGCGGACGGGCTGGCGCTGGTCGGGGAGCTGGCGCTGCCCGCGGCGGCCGACCCGGTTGCGACGCTGGTCTGCCTGCACCCCCTGCCGACCGCCGGCGGGATGATGGACAGCCACGTCCTGCGCAAGGCGGCCTTCAGGCTGCCCGCGCTCGCCGGAGTTGCCGTCCTGCGGTTCAACACCCGGGGCACCGCCAGTGAGGCCGGCACCAGCGAGGGCGCCTTCGACGACGGACATGCGGAGGGGCTGGACGTGGCAGCCGCCCTGGCGGCGGTCGACGCGGCGGCCCTGCCGGCGCCGTGGCTGCTCGGCTGGTCGTTCGGTACGGAGCTGGCGCTGGTGCACGGCCTGGTGCCCGGGGTCGCCGGAGCGGTGCTGCTGTCCCCGCCGCTGCGTCCCCCGGCCCGGGCGGCCCTGCCGCGGTGGGCCGCCGACGGCCGTCCCCTCGTCGCGGTGGTGCCGGAGTTCGACGACTACCTGCGACCGGCGGCGGCCCGTGCCGCATTCGCGGTCGTCCCGCAGGCCCGGGTAGTCGCGGTGGACCGGGCCCGCCACCTGTGGGTCGGGGCTGCCGAGCGCGTGCTCGACGAGGTCCTCGCCGCAGTGCTCGGCGCCGGGACCGCCCCGCTGCCGAGGCACTGGGACGGCCCGATGAGGACCGCGGACGTCTCCGCCTACGCGGAGCGCAGCGCCGCGGCCCGGCTGTCGGCTTCATCCCGGCCGACGGACCCGTTCCCGACCTCGTCCTGATCCGTCCGGTCCGCCGCGTCCCTGTCCGTGACGTTCCCGTCCGCAGCGTGCTCAGCCGTGGCGTCGGCATCCGGGTCGGCTCCGTCCGGGCGGGCCAGTGAGGTCACATTCGGCAGGCTGGCGTTGGCCTCCGCGGCGGCCATCGCCGCCTCGGTCGCCGGGGTCATCTGCCCGGCGGAGCCGAGCACCGCGCGCAGCTGGTTGAAGTAACCCTGGACGCTGTCGTGCTGACGGGACAGCTGCTGTGCGTGTTGCTCGGCATCGGTGTGCAACCGCTCGACCTCGGCGAGCGCCTGAGCGACCATGTCGTCGGCCCTCGTGCGTGCGTCGGCCAGCGTGGTCTCGGCCTCGGTGCGCGCCGAGGAGGTCAGCTGGTGCGCGCGGTGTTCGCTCTCAGCCCGCAGCTGCTCGGCTGTCTCCTGTGCGGCGACCTCCCTGCGGCGGGCGTCCTCGGCCCGCTGCTCGGCCTCGTGGATCATCCGTGACGCCGCCGCCAAGGCAGCTTCGTGCCGGCCGGCCGCGTCGCGCTCGGAGTTCTCCCGCATCCGGGCCAGCTCGACATCGAGGTCGGAGCGGTCCTGGTTGACGCGGTGCCTGGTCTCCTCGGCCACCTGGTCGACCTCGAGTCGCAGCGCGTCGGTCTCCCGCTTGGTGATCATCCGCAACTGCTCGGACTCGCCCCGGGCCGTCGCGCGGATCTCCGCCGCCTCCCGCTCGGCGACCGCGCGCAGCCGGGAACCGTCGCGCTCGACGGAACCGCGCAGCTCCTCGCTCTCCGCCGCCGCCGCCTCTCGGACGGCCAGGCCCTCGCGGTCGGCGCTGTCCCGGACCTCTTCCGCGGCCCGGGCGGCGGACTCGCGCATCGTCGCCGCGGCCTGGTCGGCTGCAGCGACGGCGGCCTGTGCCTCCCGGCTCGCGCTCTCCCGGATCGAGATCGCCGCCGCCTCGGCCGATCGGCGGATCTCCGCGCCCTGGTTGGCGATCTCGGCCATCCGCCGGGCCTTCTCTGCCTCGCTGCCGGAGACGATCTCGACGGCCTGCTCCTCGGCCAGCCGCAACAGCTCCTGCGCGCGGGCACCCAGCCCCGCATAGGTCGGACGCTCGGTTTCGGCGAGAACCCGTCGCGCCTCGGCGACCTCACGCCGGTGCGCGCCGATCTCCTCGCGCAACGCAATCAGCTCCGCGTACTCGGCCTTGCCACGCCGGGTCAGCTCGGCGATCGACATCTCCAGCTGGTTGACGTGCACGTCGACCTGGCCCCGGTCGTAGCCGCGCAGGACGACGGCGAACTGTCCGACCGCGGATCCGGTCAGCGTGCCGCCGGTCGGTTTGGCCGGCTGGGACCCGGCCGCGCCGGGGAACAGCGCGAACGACTTGTCGGTCTCGCGTTCGGGCATGGTGGGCTCCGTCGTGTCGTGCGGTGCGACGACCGGTGCGGCCGCCGCTGTCGACGCACCTGCCGCCCTCGGCCGGTCTGTCCACCCGCCAACTTCTCCTGGCGAACGGGGACTAGCGGACGGGGACTGGGACCGGCGGACCGGCAGGTCTCGGGCGGGCGGGGGTCACGGCACCGTTCCGGTACGGATGGACGACGCACCACTGCGTCGCATCGATGGTGCCGGGATCAATGTAGGGCGCCGCAGCGCCCAAGGCGGGTATCTGCCGTGTCCGACCCGCAGCCGTCGGTCGAGGGCCCGGTGGTTCTAGCCGCGCGTCGTGCCGCTGGTCCCGTCGTGTTGCCGAACCGTCGCCCCGACCCTCGCGGACTGGTCGCGGAGCACGTGCGAACCGACGCCCGAAGTTCGACGTCCGTCACGGGTGGGACCGGAGGGGCGCGTGTGACGAAAACGGTCGCCGGGCGTAGTCTCTGCACGCCGCCGCGGTAGTCGTGGCGGCCAGACGGCCGAGCACCCAGGGCCAGCGCGTGCCGCGACCGGGCGGCGAGGAGGACGTCGTGGTCGGTGTCCTGAAGAAGGCACTGCTCTGGTTGTTGGTCGCGTTCCTCGTGTACTACGTGGTCACCAAGCCCGAAGCGTCCGCCGGGGCGGTCTCTGGGGCGATCAGCGGAATCCACGGTCTGTTCACGGCAATCGGGCGCTTCTTCTCGGCGCTTGCGGCCTGACCGGGGCCGGCGCGGTGCTGGCGGCCTGGTTCACCCCCAGGGTCGGCGACGAACTCGTCCCGGACGAGGGGGAGTACATCGTCGACGAGGTCCGCCACCACTGGATCGTGTTCGTGCCCCGGGTACTCGAACTCGTGCTCGCGGTCGGGCTGGTCGTCCTGGACGGCGTCCGCGGCGTGCCGCACCTGGTCGTGCTCCCGGCTGCGGCGCTGCTCGCCCGGTGCGTGGCGAAGGTGCTGCTCGACCACATGGACCGCTTCGTCATCACCAACTTCCGGGTGTTCCGCGTGCACGGATTCCTCGACCGGCAGACGGCGACGATGCCGCTGTCCCGCATCCTGGACATCACCGTGACCACGCCGTTGCTCGGCCGCGTCCTCGAGTACGGCCACTTCGTGTTCGAGTCCGCGGCGCAGGCGCAGGGCCTGCGTGACATCCGCTACATCGGGCATCCCCACGAGCGGGACCTGACGATGCAGCGCGTCATCCAGCGCGCCGGGCTGCGGCGCAACGCCACCTCCGTCAGCCGCGAGGTCGTCGTCCGGGAGGTGAGCGGTCCGAACCCGTCCAAGTCCCGCCCGTCCGGCCCGCCGCCGTCCGGCCCGCAGTCTGCCGGCCCGCAGTCTGCCGGCCCGCACCCGTCCCGTACCGGCAGGGGAGCGGGTACCAGCAGGCGGCGTCGCGTCGGTTTCGGCGGCTGACCACCCCGTCGGCCCCCGGGACACCCGTCCGGCTTTGGACGCGGGGACCCGGCCGAACGAGGATGGGGTCATGGCTGCCGCACCGCCCTCTGTTCCCGGACGCCCGGGCCGACCCTCGTCCGCCCGCACCCCCGGTTCGGCCCGTCCGCCGGCGGGGGGTGCGCCCAGCGGTCGCCCGGCGCCACCGGCACCGCGCCCGCCGATTTCCGCTCGGGGCGCCGTCGACCTCTCGACGTACCGCGCGCCGGTGGCCCCGACCGATGGGCTCGCGTCCCAGCGGCCCCTGACCGACGGGCCCGAGGCGGCCGGGACGGGTCGGCCTGCACCGGGTGGCCGGCCGGCGCCGGACACGTCGGCCGCCGTCGACGGCGGTGCGGCACCCGGTTCGTACACGCGCGCCGTCACCGAGGCGACCTTCCAGGCCGACGTCCTCGAGGAGTCGATGACCGTCCCGGTCGTTCTCGACCTCTGGGCGACCTGGTGCGAACCGTGCAAGCAGCTCTCGCCCGCGCTGGAGCGCCTCGCCGACGAGTATGCGGGCCGGTTCGTCCTGGCGACGGTCGACGTCGACGCTGAACAGCGGATCGCAGCCGCGCTGCAGGTCCAGTCGATCCCGACGGTGGTCGGCGTGGTCGCCGGGCAGCTGGTCCCGCTGTTCGCCGGCGCGATCCCCGAGCAGCAGGTCCGCCAGGTGCTCGACGAGCTGCTGCGCGTCGGTGCCGAGAACGGGCTGGCCGGCGTCGCCACACCGCGGCCGCCGGCGGGCTCCTCAGCAGCGGCCCCGCCGGATGAGGATGCCGATCCGCCCGAGGATCCCCGCTTCACCGCCGCCTACGACGCCGTCGAGGCCGGCGACTACGCGACTGCTGTGGAGGTGTTCCGCAAGCTGCTCGCCGTCGAGCCGAACCTGCCGGAAGCCGTCGCGGGCCTCGCGCAGGTCAGCCTGCTGGCCCGTACCGCCGACACCGACCCGGACGCGGTCACCGCGGCTGCGGCAGCGGACCCGGCGGACGTGGCCGCCGGGCTGGCCGCTGCGGACGCCGAGTTCGTCGCGGGAACGGTCGAGGCCGCCTTCGAGCGGCTCGTCGGGCTCGTGCGGCTCACCGCCGGCCCTGCCCGCGACCAGGTCCGGTCCCGCCTGCTGGAGCTGTTCGAGGTGCTCGGCTCTGACGACCGCCGGGTGGCCGCGGCCCGGATCAAGCTGGCCAACGCCCTGTTCTGAGCCTCAGTCGGCGTCGCGACGGTGAGCCTCAGTCGGCGTCGCGACGGTGAGCCTCAGTCGGCGTCGCGACGGAACCAGACGCTGGCCAGCGGCGGCAGCACGACCGAGGCCGATGCCGGGAACCCGAACCACTCCTGCTCGATCGCCGCGATGCTCCCGTGGTTGCCCACCCCGGAGCCGCCGTAGAGCTCGGCGTCGCTGTTGAGCACCTCCGTCCACCGCCCGGCGCGCGGTAGGCCGATGCGGTAGGCGTGATGGGGCACCGGGGAGAAGTTCGAGACCGCAGCGACCATCGAGCCGTCGGACCCGAACCGCAGGAAGCTCAACACGTTGGCCGAGGCGTCGTCGGCGTCGATCCAGCTGAACCCGGTCGGCTGGTGGTCGGCGGTGAACAGCGCCGGGCTCGCCCGGTACACGGTGTTGAGGTCACGGACCAGGCGCTGCACCCCGGCGTGCTCGGCCACCTGGAGCAGGTCCCAGTCCAGGCCGCGGCTCTCCGACCACTCGCGGTACTGGCCGAGCTCGCTGCCCATGAACAGCAACTGCTTGCCCGGGTGCGCCCACATGTAACCCAGGTAGGCCCGCAGGTTGGCGAACTGGCGCCACCGGTCACCGGGCATCTTGCCCAGCAGCGAGCCCTTGCCGTGGACGACCTCGTCGTGGCTGATGGGCAGGATGAAGTTCTCCGAGTATGCGTAGACCATCGAGAATGTCATCCGGCCGTGGTGGTACTGGCGGTAGATCGGCTCCTCGGCGATGTAGGCCAGGGAGTCGTGCATCCAGCCCATGTTCCACTTGAAGCCGAACCCGAGCCCACCGGAGTCGGTCGACCGGGTGACGCCCGGCCAGGCGGTCGACTCCTCGGCGATCATCAGCGCGGTCGGGTGGCGCCGGTAGACGGTCGCATTCGCCTCCTGCAGGAAGGAGACGGCCTCCAGATTCTCCCGACCCCCGAACGCATTCGGGACCCACTCGCCCTCGGCCCGGGAGTAGTCCAGATACAGCATCGAGGCCACCGCGTCCACCCGCAGCCCGTCGACATGGAACTCCGCCAACCAGTACAGGGCGTTGGCGACCAGGAAATTGCGGACCTCGTGCCGGCCGAAGTCGAACACGTAGGTGCCCCAGTCCGGCTGCTCGCCGCGGCGGGGGTCCGGGTGTTCGTACAGCGGCGTCCCGTCGAAGCGGGCCAGTGCCCACTGGTCGCGGGGGAAGTGCCCCGGTACCCAGTCGACGATCACCCCGATGCCGGCCGCGTGCAGCCTGTCCACCAGCAGCCGGAAGTCGTCGGGGTTGCCCAGCCCGGCCATCGGCGCGTAATAGGAGGTCACCTGGTAGCCCCAGGAGCCACCGAACGGGTGCTCAGCCACGGGCAGGAACTCCACGTGGGTGAAGCCCTGCTCGACGACGTAGTCGACCAGCTCGGTGGCGAGCGCGGGATAGTCCAGCCCATGCCGCCAGGAACCGAGGTGGACCTCGTAGATGCTCATCGGCTCGCGGTACGGATTCCCCCCGCGGAGCTTGTCGAACCATGCGTCGTCGGACCACGCGAACTGGCTGGTGAAGACGCGCGATGCGGTATCGGGGGCCACCCCGGTCCACTTCGCCAGCGGGTCAGCCTTGGTCCGCCACACCGAGTCCGCGCCGAGCACCTCGAACTTGTAGAAGTCACCGGTGCCGACTCCCGGGACGAACAGCTCCCACACGCCACTGCTGCCCAGAGAGCGCAGTGGGTTGACGCGCGCGTCCCACCGGTTGAAGTCACCGACCACGCGCACGCCGCGGGCATTCGGGGCCCACACCGCAAACGAGGTGCCTGTCACCGGCCCGTTCACCGCCGAGTAGGTGTGGTGGTTGGCTCCGAGTACTTCCCACAGCTGTTCGTGGCGACCCTCGCCAACCAGGTGCAGGTCCAGTCCGCCGAGCGTCGGCAGGTACCGGTACGGGTCGTCCTCCACCCTGTCCACCCCACCGCGGCTGACGACGAGCCGGTAGTCGGGCACCTCGCCCGGAACCGGGGAGCTGGTGGCCCCGACCCAGACACCTTCGTGTTCGTGCGTCAGCGGGAGCTCAACCACCGGGCTGCCCGGCGCACGCAGGACCGCGGTCACCGAGTCCGCGAACGGGCGCAGCGCCCTGATGGTGAGCGTCGCCCCGTCCACGTGTGCCCCGAGCACGCCGTGCGGGTCCGGGTGGGCACCCCCCACGAGGCGGTCCAGCTCCGCGACATCGACCCGCCGGGCGGCCGGTGTCCGGGGCACCGTCCCGCCCTGGCTGTCGGTGCCCTGCCTTTCGGTGCCCTGCCTTTCGGTGCCCTGCCCGGTGGTGCTCATCGTGTGCTCCCCTCGGTGGCCGCCAACCGGGTCAGCGCCGCCAGCGGCACCGGGATCCAGGACGGCCGGTAGCGGGCCTCGTACAACAGTTCGTAGACCGCCTTGTCGGTCTCGTACGCGCGCAACAACACCCCGGACTCGCGTGGGTCGCTCCCGGAGACCTCCGCGTAGCCCCGGCAGAACGCGTCGACATTGCGGTCGCGCCACTCCGCCGCCCGGTAGCTGCGCTGGCGGTTCTCCGCGGCCCCGGCCAGAGCCTGCCGGGAGGCGTACTCGAACGAGCGGAGCATGCCGGCGACATCGCGCAGGGGCGAGTCCAGCGCGGTCCGCTCGCTGATCCCCCGGGCCGGCTCGCCCTCGAAGTCGAGCACCCGCCAGCCGCGCAGCGTCCGGACCGCCTGCCCGAGATGCAGGTCGCCGTGCACCCGCTGGACGGCGATCGGCCCGCCCGTCTCGGCCAGGGCGTCATACAGCGCCGAGAGGCCCGGCACGAGCGGACCAAGGACGTCGAGCTCGACAGCCGCCGCGTCCAGCCGGTTGCGGAACAGGGCGGCGAGCGCGGTGGTCCGGCCGCCGTCCAGGGAGTCGGTCGGGAGGTGCCGGGCGAGGTCGACGTGCACACCGGCGACGGTCTGCCCGAGTCGGTCCGCCTCGGCGGCGAAATCACCGCCGACCTCCTCCGCGTGCAGGTCCTCCTCGGCGAGCAGGTCCCGGACGCTGGCCAGCGCGAGGTCCCACCCGTCGGTCGCGTTCCGCTGGAAGGCCTGCGCCATCGCGAGACTGCCGCGGGCGATCGAGCCGCCGGCTGTCGGGTCCGGCCAGCTTCCGGACGCCGACCCGAGCAGCGCGGGCACGTCGGCCGCGCCGGCCTCGGTGAGCACCGCTCCAATCTCGATGTCCGGGTTGACCCCGGGCCACAGCCGACGGAAGACCTTGACGATCACGTCCTCGCCGTAGACGAGGGAAGTGTTCGACTGCTCGACGCTGAGCACCCGCGGCGGACCGTCGCTGGGCAGCCCTGGAGCCGGTCCGCTGGTGAAGTCCAACGCCCCGACCGCGCGACCCTGCCCCAGCAACCGCATCAGCAGCACCGCCGTCTCCCGGTCCCAGAGCGCATCGAAGACGTGGACACCGTCGACTTCACCGACCTGCCGGCGGGTGGGGGAGTCGTCGGGCTCGGGGCGGAAGGTCAGCGGGACCTGGTACACCTGCGCGGCGCGCGGGCCCTGACCCCGCGCAGTCGCCCCGACCACGAGGTGGTGGAACACCGGGTCGACGTCCGGCAGCGGGGTCCACTCCAGGATCTCCACGGCGACCGCGCTGTCGGCGGCAAGCGCGCACCAGCGCTGGCGGGGCAGCCAGTCGGCCAACAGCGTCGACAGGCCGGCCCGCTCCGCCGTCGGGTGGTTGCGCACTTCGACCCCGGGCCCGCTTACACCGGGGTCGGTCACGTCGGGCTCCCCGCGGACTGCGGGCCGGCAGCACCCGGTGCTTCGGCCGGCTGCAGGCGGAACCAGTAGAAACCGTGGCCGGCGAGGGTCAGCAGGTAGGGCAGTTCGCCGATCCTGGGGAACCGGGAACCGCCGATGAGCTCGACCGGCGTATGCCCCTCCCAGGTACGCAGGTCGACCTCGGTCGCCTGAGCGAACCTCGAAAGATTGTTGACGCAGAGCACCTTGTCCCCGTGGTACTCACGGACGAACGCGAGCACGCCCGGATTCGACCCGCCGAGGTCGCGGAAGCTGCCCAGACCGAATGCGTTGTGCGCCTTGCGCACCGCGATCATCCGGCGCGTCCAGTGCAGCAGCGAACTGGTGTTCGCAAGCTGTGCCTCGACGTTCGTGACCTGGTAGCCGTGCACGGCGTCCATCACCACCGGCAGGGTGAGCCGCCCCGGCTCCGAGCTGGAGAACCCGGAGTTGCGGTCCGGCGTCCATTGCATCGGGGTGCGTACGCCGTCGCGGTCGCCGAGCCAGATGTTGTCGCCCATCCCGATCTCGTCGCCGTAGTACAGGACCGGGGACCCCGGCAGGGCGAGCAGCAATGCGGTGAACAGCTCGATCTGGTTCCGATCGTTGTCCAGCAGCGGGGCCAGTCGCCGACGGATGCCGATGTTGGCCTTCATCCGGGGGTCCTTGGCGTACTCGCCCCACATGTAGTCGCGTTCCTCGTCGCTGACCATCTCCAGGGTCAGCTCGTCATGGTTGCGCAAGAACACACCCCACTGGCAGGAGTCCGGAATCGCCGGGGTCTGCTCGAGGATCTCGCTGATCGGGTAGCGGCTCTCCCGGCGAACCGCCATGAACAGTCGCGGCATCACCGGGAAGTGGAAGGCCATGTGGCACTCGTCCCCGCCAACCGCCGGGTCGCCGAGGTACTCCACGACATCGGCCGGCCACTGGTTGGCCTCACACAGCAGGACTGTGTCGGGGTAGTCGGCGTCGATCTCGGAGCGGATGCGCTTGAGGAAAGCATGCGTCTCGGGCAGGTTCTCGCAGTTGGTGCCCTCCCGTTCGAACAGGTAGGGCACGGCATCGAGACGGAACCCGTCGATGCCGAGGTCCAGCCAGAACCGCAGCGAGGAGATGATCGCGTCCTGCACCGCCGGGTTGTCGAAGTTGAGGTCCGGCTGGTGGGAGAAGAAGCGGTGGAAGAAATACTGCTTGCGGACCTGGTCGAACGACCAGTTGCTGGTCTCGGTGTCGACGAAGATGATCCGCGCATCGGCGTACCGGGAGTCGTCGTCGGCCCAGACGTAGAAGTCCCCGAACGGCCCGTCGGGGTCGCTGCGGCTGGCCTGGAACCACGGGTGGGCGTCGGAGGTGTGGTTGGCGACGAAGTCGACGATCACCCGGATCCCGCGCTCGTGGGCCCGGGCGACGAAGTTGCGGAAGTCGTCCAGCGTGCCGAAAACCGGTAGGACGTCGCAGTAGTCACTGACGTCGTAGCCGCCGTCGCGCAACGGGGAGGTGAAGAACGGCGGCAACCACAGACAGTCGACCCCGAGCCAGGACAGGTAGTCCAGCTTGTCGGTCAGCCCACGCAGATCGCCGGTGCCGTCGCCGTCGGAGTCGGCGAAGCTGCGCACGAGCACCTCGTAGAAGACCGCGGTCTTGAACCACGCGGGCTCGTCCGAGCTCAGCTGTCGCTCGCCGGCAGGGGCGAGGAAGGCCTGCTCCTCCGCGTGCTGGGACGTCGGGGTGTCCGCGGGCCCGACCCGGGTCGGCCGGAGGGCGGGTCGGTGGTCCGGGGTGGTGGTACGCGCGGTCGCCGCGGAGGCGCGGGCAGCCGCGAGGTCGGGCAGGCTCGTCACCGCAGGCTCCTTCGGGGGGCGGGGGTCACGGATTGACCGGCAGCATCGGGGTCGCCGGCAGCATCGGGGTCACCGGGAACAACGGGGTCACCGGGTGACCGAGAAGACGTGCGCGACCCTCGTCCACGGGTCGAGACGGACGTAGTTGCGCCGGCCCCAGCGCCACCGCTCGTTGGAGATCAGGTCGGTCACGTCGAACTCCGCGTGGCTCGGGAAGCCCAACGCCGTCTCGTCGATGTCGACCACTGTCTCGTGGACGTTGTACGGGTCGAGCAGCAGCACGGTGAGCACGACGTCGTCCCCCTCGACTCGGGAGTACGCCAGGACCGCGTCGTCCGGCGTCGAGTGGAAACGCAGTCCACGCAGGCGCTGCAACGCCGGGTGCTGGTGGCGGATCGCGTTCAGCCTGGTGATCAGTGGGACCAGGCTGTGTCCCCGCGCCTCGGCGCCGGCGAAGTCGCGGGGCCGCAGCTGGAACTTCTCGGTGTCGAGGTACTCCTCGCTCCCCTCGCGGACCGGCAGGTTCTCGAAGAGCTCGAACCCGGAGTAGACCCCCCAGGTCGGCGAGCTGGTCGCCGCGAGCACCGCTCTGATCGCAAAGGCCGCCGGGCCGCCTTGCTGCAGGAACGCGTGCAGGATGTCCGGGGTGTTGACGAAGAAGTTGGGCCGTAGCACCGGGCTGGTGACGTCGGAGAGCTCGGTGAGGTACTCGGTGATCTCCTGTTTGCCGGTACGCCAAGTGAAGTAGGTGTAGGACTGGTCGAACCCGACCTTGGCCAGCTCGCGCATCATCGCGGGGCGGGTGAAGGCCTCGGCCAGGAAGACCACGTCCGGGTCGCTGCGGTGGATCTCCCCGAGAACCGCCTCCCAGAACTGCACCGTCTTGGTGTGTGGGTTGTCGACCCGGAAGATGCGGACGCCGTGCGCCATCCAGTGCCGCAGCAATCGGAGCGACTCGGCGATCATCCCGGCCAGGTCGCGGTCGAAGTTGACCGGGTAGATGTCCTGATACTTCTTCGGTGGGTTCTCCGCGTACGCAATCGACCCGTCCGCGCGGATACCGAACCATTCCGGATGCGTGGTGAGCCACGGATGGTCCGGGCTGGCCTGCAGCGCGAAGTCGAGAGCGACCTCCAGGCCGAGCTCGCGCGCCCGGGCGACGAACGCGTCGAAGTCCTCGATGGTCCCCAGGTCCGGGTTCACCGCGTCGTGGCCACCCTCCGGCGAGCCGATCGCCCACGGTGAGCCGACGTCGTCCGGTCCGGCGTTCAGGGTATTGTTCGGGCCCTTGCGGAACGAGCGGCCTATCGGGTGGATCGGCGGCAGGTACACCACGTCGAAACCCATGGCGGCGACCCGGTCCAGCTCGGTAGCGGCCGTCGCCAGGGTCCCGGACCGCAGGACGCCCGTCCCCGGGTCGGGCGTGGCACCGATCGAGCGCGGGAAGAACTCGTACCAGCTGCCCACCAGCGCCCGCTGCCGGGAGACCTGCAGCGGCCGGGTGCCGGACCGGGTCAGCAGGTCGCGCAGCGGCGCGGCGGAGAACGCCTGCTCGGCCTGGTGGCCGGTGGCCAGCACGAACCGCTCGTCGGTGTCGGCGCCGGGGTCGCCCAATACCGCGGCGATCCGCGCGAAGGCGGTCCGTTCGGCCGCGTCCGTCGTGGCGGCCGCGGCCCGGGTGAACAGCAGGTGTCCCTCGGCGAAGGTCAGCTCGACGTCGATGCCGGCCGGCACCTTCACCTCGGCGACGTGCCGCCAGGTCTCCCACGGGTCGCTCCAGGCCTGGACCAGGTAGGTCCACGCGCCCTCGGCGTCCGGCCGCACCCAGGCCGCGTACCGGTCCGTCCCGGGCGCGGTCAGTGCCATCCGCACCGGCGGCAGCTCGGTGCCGTCGGGGCGGATCAGCACCGCCTCGGCCGCCAGCGCGTCGTGACCCTCGCGGAACACCGTGGCGCCGACGGGGAACGCCTCGTCGAGGACCGCCTTGGCGGAACGGCGGCCGTCGTCGACGACCGGGGTGACGCCGACCACGCAGACCCGTCCGTCCAGGGCGCCGGGCGGCGCCGGCTGCGGGTGCAGCGCGCCGACGGCCCCACCGGCGGATCCCGTGGCCGTGGCAGTAGGTGCGTCGGCCGCGTCGCCGGTCGCCCCGGCGACGCTCGTCGACCCGACGCCGCCGGGCACCGGGTCGATCGCCGGCGGTGCCGCGGCCGCCTGCGGTCCGACCGGTCCGGGCGCGTCCGTCGCGACCGGCGTCGCCTCGGTCGGTCCGGCTGCCGCGGCTGCGCTCGGGGCGGGGCGAGTCGTGCGGCCTGGACCAGGCGACGCCCCGGCCGGCGAATCGGCCGGGGACCCGGCGGGGGAACCGGCAGCGGAACCGGCAGGAGAGGCTGCAGCGGGCGAGCTGTCGGATGCGCGGCCCGGGCGGCGCGCTGGCTTCGGCGTCGGCACGCGCTGAACGTACCGACATCCGCCGACAGGTCGCGCGGCGCTGGTTCCGGTGCGGCCACCGCCCCGACCACTGGCCCGACCGCGGGCCCACAGCCGCGCCCACAGCTGGCCGGACCGTTACCTTGGCGCCGTGCGCGCCATCGGTCGTTTCACCGTCCGTCCCACGCTTCCCGCTGCGCTGGAGCCGCTGGAGGAGCTCGCGAACAATCTGCGGTGGTCCTGGCACCAGCCGACCCAGGCGCTGTTCGCCTCTGTCGACCCGGTGCTCTGGCAGTCCGTCGACGAGGACCCGCTGCGACTGCTGGGGGCGGTGTCACCGGCCCGACTCACCGAGCTGGGCCAGGACGCCGCCTTCGTCGCCCGGCTGGCCGAGGTGTCGGCGGATCTGAGCGCCTACCTGGCCGGGGACCTGTGGTATCAGCGCGAGCCGGCGCCCGCACCGGCGGCGGTGGCGTACTTCTCCGCCGAGTTCGGGGTGGCCGCGGTGCTGCCGCAGTACTCCGGCGGCCTCGGCATCCTCGCCGGGGACCACCTCAAGGCGGCCAGCGATCTCGGTGTCCCACTGGTCGGCGTGGGGCTGCTGTACCGGCTCGGCTACTTCCGGCAGTCCCTGTCCCGGGAGGGCTGGCAGCAGGAGCGGTACCCGCTGGTCGACCCGGCCGGGCTGCCGTTGAGCGTCCTGCGGGAGGCCGACGGCCGGCCGGTGCACGTCGCGGTCGGCCTGCCGGGCGACCGGCGGGTCGCCGCGCAGGTGTGGGTGGCCCGCGTCGGCCGGGTCCCGCTGCTGATGCTGGACAGCTTCGTCGAGGAGAACGCGCCGGCCGAGCGCGACGTGACCGACCGGCTCTACGGGGGAGAGCCTGAGCACCGGCTGCAACAGGAGATGCTGCTCGGCATCGGCGGGGTCCGGGCGCTGCGGGCCTATTGCCGGATCACCGGGCACCCGGAGCCGGTCGTCTACCACGCCAACGAGGGGCATGCCGGGTTCCAGGGGCTCGAGCGCATCCGGGAGCTGACCGAGGACGCCGACTTCGCGTTCGACGCAGCCCTGGAGGCCGTCCGGGCAGGCACCGTTTTCACCACCCACACCCCCGTCCCGGCGGGCATCGACCGGTTCGCCCTCGGTCTGGTCGGCGACCACTTCGGCGGCCCGAACGCGGCGCCGGGGGTGCCGGTGGACCGGGTGCTCGAGCTGGGCCGCGAGGACTACCAGGGCGGTGACCCGGGCGTGTTCAACATGGCGGTGATGGGCATGCGTCTGTCCTCGCGCCGCAACGGCGTGTCGCTGCTGCACGGCGAGGTCAGTCGCGGGATGTTCGCGCCGCTGTGGCCCGGGGTGGACGTGCCCGAGATTCCTATCGCCGCCATCACCAACGGGGTGCACGGCCCCAGCTGGGTCGCGCCGGAGCTCGCCGAGCTGTTCAGCGCCTCCGTCGGGAACCTCGAACTCGACGACGGGGACTGGTCGCGGATCGACGAGGTGCCCGGTGACCAGCTGTGGTCGGTCAAGCGGGTGCTGCGTGCGCGGCTGGTCGGGGACGCACGTGCCCGGCTGCGCGCGTCCTGGCACGCCCGCGGCGCGACCGACGCCGAACTGCGTTGGGTGGACGGCGCCCTGGACCCGGACGTGCTGACCATCGGCTTCGCGCGCCGGGTGCCGTCCTACAAGCGGCTGACGCTGATGATGCGCGACCCGGACCGGCTGCGGCGGCTGCTCACCGACCCGGAGCGACCGGTCCAGATCGTCATCGCCGGCAAGAGCCACCCCGCCGACGAGGGCGGGAAGGGCCTGATCCAGCAGATCGTCCGGTTCAGCGACGACCCCGCGGTCCGCCACCGCATCGTGTTCCTGCCCGACTACGACATCTCGATGGCCAAGCCGCTCTACCCCGGTTGTGACGTCTGGCTCAACAACCCGCTGCGGCCCTACGAGGCCTGCGGGACCTCGGGGATGAAGGCGGCACTCAACGGGGGCCTCAACCTGTCCATCCGCGACGGCTGGTGGGACGAGTGGTTCACCGGGGACAACGGGTGGGCGATCCCGTCGGCAGAGGGCGTCGCCGACCCGGACCGCCGTGACGACCTGGAGGCGGACGCGCTCTACGAGCTGCTGGAGACGGAGGTGACCCCGGCGTACTACGGGCTGGACGGCGACGGTCTGCCGACTCGGTGGTTGGCGATGCTCCGGGACACCTTCACCTCCCTCGGCCCGAAGGTGTTGGCCACCCGGATGGTCCGGGACTACGTCGGGCAGCTGTACCGACCGGCTGCGGCTTCGGCGGCGGCCGTGTCCAGCCAGTCCGCCGCCGCCGACCTCGCCCGGTGGAAGCAGTACGTCCGGTCCGGCTGGCCGCAGGTCAACATCGACTCGGTCGACTCCGACATCGCCTCACCCGACGGCCCGTTGCAGGGGCCCACGGTCGGAGCGGTGCTCACGGTCCGCGCCGCCGTCGGCCTCGGGTCGCTGTCCCCGGACGACGTCCGGGTCGAGGTCCTGCACGGGACCGCCGACGCCGACGACCAGCTGGTCGAACCGGCCACCACCCCGCTGGCCCGCGTGCCGGCGGATCCGTCGGCGCCCGGCGGACAGGGGCCGGTCCGGTACGACGGGCAGGTCAGCCTGCAGCGCGCGGGCGGGTTCGGATACACCGTCCGCGTCGTGCCCGCCCACCCGAACCTGGTGTCGCCCGTCGAGCTCGGCCTGGTCCGCGTCGCCGGCTGACTGTTTCCCTGGTCGGTGGACAGGCGTCTCCTCCGGTCACAGGGTCATGCCGCGCGCGTTGCCGACGACCCGACTCGTGCGGTTGCTCAGCACGGCGACGACCTGGTGGTCACCCGGCGGAAGCGGGGGGCGTTGCGAAGCCGATCCCGGTGTCGGGTCGACCGGGCAGCCGAGCGCCGCGACCGACAGCTCCCGGGTCCATGGCCGCTTCGCCGTCACCGTGACGTCGATGGAAGAACCGGCGAACGCGACGTCGTCATAACCGACCACCGCAGCGTCCCGGAGAATCAGGAGTTGGATGGCTCCCACATTGACGGTGGATGATGACGAGCGCCCGGCGACCGGGGACAGAACGGCCCGCGCGTGGATCTCTCCCCGCGCGAGTCGAAGCGTGGTCGTGCGCACGTCGACCCGCGTGTGGTCAGGTCCTTGGTCGGTCGCCTTCTGCCCGCAGGCGAGTGACCCCGTCAGGTCGTGCGCAGCCGAGGGCGTCGGCGGGCCGCCGCCGACCGACTTGACCATTCGGGACACGTCCCCCGAGCTGCCTGAGCGTCAACGTAGATCGAGCTCCCATCAGTTGCTCGGCTGGCACGTTCGACTGCGCACCGTCCCACCCGTTAGAACTGAGCTCGCTCATACCGCTGTGTCGCGTTGTAGAGGCCGCCACCGGCAAGGAACGGGCTGGTGCCGGAGAGCCGGGAACCGGTGAGCGCTGTGCTCGGGTCGACCACGATCTTGACGGCATCCCCAAACCGTGAGCTCAGCAGGGAACTCAGGGACGGTGAGGCGCGGACAATCCCGAGTTCAACCTGACCTGTCTGGGCGAGCGGCCCGTCATAGGAGTAGACGGGCGCCAGAAGTGTACTGATCGACGGATCGTGGAGCAGTGCGTTCCGGATCGCCTGGAGATCGGCGGAGCTTCTGGCGACACGGACCGGGCTGACCTGGGCCGACGTCGGTGCTGTGGGGTATCGGCCGGCCACCGCCTGCACCTGCCGGTCACCGTCTAGACCGACCGAACCCACGAATACCGTGTTCGCTTCCTCATCCACCCAGAGCCCGGAGTACAGCTCCGCTGAGCCGTCGACCAGCGCTTGGAGATCGACGACGAGGGGATCGGTCGCCATTGTTCCCGGGGCCGCGGGCGCTCGCGTACTGGCCAATGACGCCCCGGGGACCGCCGTCGGGTACATCAGGAGTAGCAGCGGGGCGAGAAACGCCAGCGGCAGAAGCATCCGACGAAGTCGCATGAGTGACGATCCCCTCGACAACGAGTGGTGCGGGCACTGTGGGACTCGCTGGGTAGGGCGTCAACGGTCGGTCAGGACCGCTGGACGAGGACCACGACCGAGCGGGCCGTCATCCCCACGGCGGCACCGGGCTCGACCACGCCCGGCTGGTCCGGCTCCGCACGTGACGACACCGGGTAGGCCGAGTCGGCGACCACCCGCCACGGCGCGTCGCCGGCGACCGACCGCTGCGGCAGCCGGACGGTCCGGTGCTCGGCACCGGCATGGAACAGCGCGAGGACGGCCGGGGCGTCCACGCCGACACCGGGCCGCAGCATCCCGAGCGTCTGGTTGTCCGGGTCGAACCAGTCGCCCGGCTCCATCGGCAACCCGGTGCCGGTCAGCCATCGGGCCGCACCCGGCTCGCCCTGCTCGGCGAACACCGTCGGCCGCAGGCAGGCGTGCTCGGTCCGCAGGTCGATCAGCCGCCGCACCCACCGCGTCAGGTCCGTCCCGGGGCCGGCCCCGGCCGCACTCCAGTCGACCCAGGTCGTCGGGTCGTCCAGGCAGTACGCGTTGTTGTTGCCGTCCTGGGTCCGGTCCAGCTCGTCACCGCCCAGCAGCATCGGGGTCCCGGCCGACAGCAGGACCGTCGCGAGCAGGTTGCGGCGCTGTCGCGCGCGCAGCTCGAGCACGTCGGCGTCGGCGCTCGGTCCCTCGACGCCGTGGTTGGACGAGCGGTTGTCCCCGGTGCCGTCCCGGTTGTCCTCGCCGTTGGCCTCGTTGTGCTTCCCGTCGTAGCTGACGAGGTCGGTCAGCGTGAACCCGTCGTGGGCGGTGACGAAGTTGACCGACGCCAGCGGCGAGCGGCCACCGTGGTCGAAGGCGTCGCTGGACCCGGCCAGCCGCGAGGCGAGGTCGCGAAGGGTGGCGCCGTGGTCCGGTCGCCGATGGCCCGCCGGATGCGCTGCGGCCACTGGCGGGACGGGCGCCACTGTGCCGGCTGCCACTGTGCCGGCTGCCAGAGCGCCGGGTGCCAGAGCGCCGGGTGCCAGAGCGCCGGGTGCCAGAGCGCCGGGTGCCAGAGCGCCGGGTGCCAGAGCGCCGGGTGCCACTGCGCCGTGGACCGGGGTGCCACCTGCCGCGACGCCGTCGGCGGCAGCCGCCCGGGCGGCAGCGCCGACGCGGCGGGCCGACCGGCGCTCGGGCATCGGGCGGGGGGCGGCGACCCCCTGCGCCCCGCCCCGCCAGAAGTCGCGGACCGTGTCGCGGAAGCGGTCGTTCCACTCCGCCCAGCCGGGCGGGAAGCCGCCGAGGACGTAGCCGCCGTCCCCGATGTCCCACGGCTCGGCGATCAGCACGGCCCGACGCAGCACCGGGTCCTGCCCGACGGCTGCCAGGAACGGCGACACGGGGTCGAACCCGTTGCCCCGCGCGACCGGCGCCCGGCACAAGGCAGGAGCCAGGTCGAAGCGGAACCCGTCGACGTGCATCTGCGTGACCCAGTACCGCAGCGAGTCCAGCACCAGACGCAGCATCACCGGATGTGACAGGTCGACGGTGTTGCCGCAGCCGGTGACGTCGAGGTAGGCGCCGTCGGGGGTGTGCCGGTAGCTGGTGCGGTCGGCGAGGCCCCGAAGGCTGGTGGTGACCCCGTCCGGACCCTGCTCGGCCGTGTGGTTGTAGACCACGTCGAGCAGCACGGCGATGCCTGCCTCGTGCAGCGCGGCGACCATCGCCTTGAACTCGCCCACCTGCCCACCGCGACCGCCGGCGCTGCTGTAGCCGTCGTGCGGGGCGTTGAACGCCAAGGTGTTGTACCCCCACACGTTGGTCAGCCCGAGCGCGGCCAGCCGCGGCTCGGTGGCGAACTGGTGCACCGGCAGCAGTTCGACGGCGGTGGCCCCGAGCGCCTGCAGGTGCGCGACGACGGCCGGGTGGGCCAGGCCGGCGTAGGTGCCGCGCTGGGCCTCCGGGACGTCCGGGTGCAGTCGGGTGTACCCCCGGACGTGGATCTCGTCGACGACGAGTCCGTCCCGGGCGTGGGCCGGGCGGACGTCGCGCGACCAGTCGAAGCCGGTCGGGCCCGCGTCGGTCGCGGGGTCAGGGACGACGCAGCACGGCCGGCCGCCCGGGCCGGCGGTGGTCACCGCGCGCGCGTACGGGTCCAGCAGCAGGTCCCCGAGACCGCTCCCGGGACCTCCGGCGCCGGCGTGCACCCGTACCCCGTAGAGCGCGCCTGCCGCGACGCCGGCTGCCGCACCCCGCCACCACCCGTCGCCCACGGCCGCCAGCTCGACGCGCCGCTCCGCCGTCGGGTCGCCCGGCCGGTCCGGGTGCGGCAGGCACAGCGCGATCCCGGCAGCGTCCGGCGCCCAGATGGCGACGGGCAGCGTGCCGTCGGCACGCAGCAGCGGGACGTCGGCCTCGTGACAGTCCGGGAACACCGACTCCGGCGCCACGTCCGGCAGTGCACCTGACGGAGATGACAGCGCCCCTGACGAAGATGACAGCGTCGCTGACGGATACGAACCCGGGCCGGTGTCCCGGTGGACCGCAGTCCGGGCCGCCGATCGTCTGGCGGCCGTCGGCGAAGGGCCGGGCGCGGCGACGGGCTCGACGCGGTCGCCGGCCCGAGCCGGCACGGTCGGTGGGGGAGGAAAGCTCACCGCGCCATCGAACTGCACGCGGGCGGGCGCGGCACGGCCGGGGAGGCGGCTCCCCGGCAGCCGGGTCAGCCGAAGGTGCCGCGCGCGGCCGCCATGACGGCCGGCGACAGCCGGAGCCGGATGGTCCGCGGGCCACCGCCGGCACCGGTCACCTGGATCGGGCCGAGGCGGCCGAGTGCGCGCTGGGCCCAGACGGAGTTGGGCAGCGAACGCAGGACAGCGGCGCGGAAGCCGAGCAGATGGGCCGAGGCGACCAGGTGCCCCAGCATCGCCTGCTCCAACCCGACGCCGGTCATCGCGTCCTCCACCACGACGGCGAGCTCGGCGGTGCGCGGGTCGGCGGCGCCGAGGTTGGCCACCCCGACCGTGCGTCCGGCCGGGTCGCGCGCGACGAACCCGACGTCGGTGGTGAGCAGGTCCGCCAGGGTGTCCGATCCGACGTGGTCGACCGGGCCGAGGAACCGCTGGTGCAGGACCTCACCGGAGCACCGCGCGACCATGTCCCGGATGCTCAGCGCATCCTCCGGGCATGCCCCGCGGACGACGGCGGCACCGCCGGCCAGAGACGCGGTCCACGGCAGCGAGATCCACCGCAGCCGGGTGGACCGACGCCGCAGCGGGGCGGTGGAAGGTTCGACCAGGGAAGCGACCATGGGCCGACCTTGGCCCGGGCGTGTTACGCGGATGTGTCGGGGCTGCTACGGCGGAGGGTCCGGTGGTGGCCGTCCTATCGTTGGCCGGTGCCGACCCGGGTCTATCTGGACCACGCCGCGACGTCGGTGCTGCGTCCGGAGGTCCGCGACGTCGTCGCCGACCTGCTCGGCCGGACGGGTGGGAACCCCTCGTCGCTGCACGGCACGGGGCGGGCAGCGCGCAGGGTCGTGGAGGAGGCGCGTGAGCAGGTCGCCGATGCGGTCGGCGCGGGCGCGACCGAGGTCGTCCTCACCTCGGGCGGGACCGAGGCGGACAACCTGGCCGTGAAGGGCATCGCGCTCGCCCGGCGGATCGCCGACTCCCGCCGGCGACGGATCCTGGTCAGCGCGGTCGAGCACCACGCGGTCCTGGACGCGGCGCACTGGCTGGGCGCCGACGGCGCCTTCGAGGTCGTCGAACTGCCGGTCGACCGGACCGGCCGGCTCGAGCTCGCGGCCCTGGCCGAGGTGGTCGCGGCGGACCCGGACGGCATCGCCGTGGTCAGCGTGATGGCGGCGAACAACGAGGTGGGCACGCTGCAGCCGCTCGCCGACGTGGTCGCGGTCTGTGACCCGGCGGGGATCCCCGTGCACGCTGACGCCGTTCAGGCCCTCGGTGTGCTGCCGTTGGACTTCGCCGGGTCCGGGCTGGCCGCGATGAGCGTGACCGGCCACAAGGTCGGCGGCCCGGTGGGCACCGGGGCCCTCGTGCTGCGGCACGACGTCGCGGCCGTCCCCGTGCTGCACGGTGGTGGGCAGCAGCGCGACCTGCGGTCCGGGACGCTGGACGCCGTCGGGGCGGGTGCATTCGCGACCGCCGCCACGCTCGCGGCCGCAGCGCGAGCCGGGCACGTCGCGCGGTTGTCCACACTGCGCACCCGCCTGGTCGCCGGCGTGCGCGCCGCCGTGCCCGACGTCGCGGTCGAGGGCGCGACGAACCCGGCCGGTGGTCTGCCCGGCCTGGCGTGGCTGCGCTTCCCGGGGGCGGACGCGGACGCGGTCCTGTTCGCCCTGGACGAGGCAGGCCTGGACGTCAGCACCGGATCGGCCTGCTCGGCGGGGGTCACCCGGGGCTCCCACGTGCTGTCGGCGATGGGCCGCGCTCCCCGCGACGGGGAGCCGGACGGGATCCGGGTGTCGATGGGCTGGCCGACCACGGCCGCGGACGTGGACGCCCTCGTCGCGGCGCTGCCGGACGCGGTCGCGATGGGCCGGGCGGCCGCCGACGCCGGGCGCGTGCCGGCGTGAGGGTGCTGGCGGCGATGTCCGGCGGTGTCGACTCCGCCGTGGCGGCGGCCCGGCTGGTCGACGCCGGCCACGACGTCGTCGGGGTTCACCTGGCGCTGTCCCGGGACCCGGTCGCGACGCGATCCGGTGCCCGCGGCTGCTGCTCGGCCGAGGATGCCCGCGACGCCCGCAGGGCCGCGGACGTGCTCGGCATCCCGTTCCACGTCTGGGACGTCTCGCGCCGGTTCGCCGCCGACGTCGTCGAGGACTTCGTCGCCGAGTACGCGGCCGGCCGCACCCCGCACCCGTGCCTGCGGTGCAACGAGAAGATCAAGTTCGCCGCGGTGCTGGACCGGGCGCTGGCGCTGCGGTTCGACGCGGTCGGCACCGGCCACTACGCCCGGATCCGGGTCACCCCGGACGGGTCGCGCACCCTGCACCGCGCTGTCGACCCCGCCAAGGACCAGTCCTACGTGCTGGGCGTGCTGGACGCCCGCCAGCTGGCGCACGCGGTGTTCCCGCTCGGGGACTCGGTCAAGGCCGACGTGCGCGCCGAAGCCGCCGCACGTGGGCTCGCCGTGGCAGAGAAGCCGGACAGCCATGACATCTGCTTCATCCCCGACGGGGACACCGCGGGCTTCCTGCGCGACCGGATCCCCGGGGCACCCGGCGAGATCCGGGACGAGGACGGCACGGTCGTCGGCACGCACGGCGGCACCGCCACGTTCACCGTCGGTCAGCGCCGCGGGCTGGCGCTGGACCGCCCGGCACCGGACGGTCGGCCCCGTTACGTGCTGTCGATCACGCCGGTCGACCGAGTGGTGACCGTCGGCCCGCGCGGGGCACAGTCCGTCGGCTCGCTGACCGGTTCCTCGCCGCGCTGGGCGGGGACCCCTCCGGACGACGGCGCCCGGTTGGACTGCAGCGCCCAGCTGCGGGCCCACGCCGACGCGGTGCCCGCCGAGGCGACGGTCCGCGGGGACCGCATCGAGGTCGCCTTCGACGCCCCGGTCGGCGCGGTCGCCCCCGGTCAGGCGGTCGTCCTGTTCGACGGGGACCGGGTGCTCGGCTCGGCGACGATCGACACGACGAGCCGGCTGTCTGTCGGAGCCGCTCAGTAGCGTTCGGCCATGACCGCGACCACGCCCGCCCCCTGGGTCGGGACCGACCGAACAGCCGTCACCGGGCTCGGCCCGCTGCCCGGGACCGACCCGCTGGAGGCCGCGCGGGTCGTCGCCGGCGAGCTCGGCGCCTTCCCGCACCTGCCGCAGCTACCGGCCCGCGGCCCGTCAGGATCGTCGACGGCACGCTCGGCGGTGCTGTTGGTCGACCTGCACGTCGACCTCCAGCCGTCGGGCTGGCGGATCGTGGACCGGCCCGGTCTGGACGAGCACCGGGCCGCCGCCGCGCTCGGCTCGGACCTCGACGCCGCGGAGGAGGTCTGGGACGGCTACCGCGGGCCGTTCAAGGTCCAGGTCGACGGCCCGTTCAGCCTCGCGGTCGCGGTCGACCGGCCCCGGGGTGACGCGGTGCTCGCCGACTCCGGCGCCCGCCGCGACGTCGCCGCGTCGCTGACCGAGGGACTGCTCGTGCACGTCGGCGACGTCCGCCGGCGGATCCCGGGTGCTTCGCCGGTCGTGCAGATCGACGAACCCCTGCTGTCGACCGTCCTGGCCGGCGGGGTACCGACGAGCAGCGGTTTCGGGCGGCTGCGTGCGGTGAGCGACGCGGAGGTACGCGAGACGTTCCGGCGTCTGGCCGACGCGTTGGCCCCGGTGCCGCTCGTGGTGTCGGTCGGCGCGCGGGTGGCCGCCCCGTCGCCGGACGAACTGCCCCCCACCCTGCTGTGGAGCGCGCTGGACGGTGCCGGGCTGAGCGGGTTCGGCGTGGACCCCGCGGCGCTGGGCACCGCCGACCTCGACCGGCTCGCAGCGCTGGTCGAGTCCGGGGTCACGCCCTGGCTGGCATCGGTACGCACCGGGTCGGTCCCCGGCGGTCCGGCGCAGCGTCCCGACGCGGTCGCACGTGCGGTGGTCGACCTCTGGGACCGGCTGGGTTTCCTCGCCTCGACGGCCGCCGCGGACATGGTCGTCACCCCGGACGCCGGCCTGGCCGCCCTGTCGCCGGCCGAGGCGCGCCGGGTGATGTCGTTGCTGGCGCGCGTCGGGCCGGCGGTCGCCGAGGAAGCTGCGACCCGCTCGTGACCACTGCCGCGAGCGTGCCCGCCTGCGTCTCCGCTGCGCCGGCCGGTGCGCGGGCGCGCCACGACACGCTCGCGGCGGACATCACCGACAACCGCTACCGCTACTACGTCCTGGACGCCCCGACCCTGGCCGACGGCCAGTTCGACGCGATGCTGCGCGAGCTCGTCGAGCTGGAGGACAGCTACCCGGACCTGCGGACGCCGGACTCGCCGAGCCAGCAGGTCGGACCGCCGGCATCGTCGGACTTCGCCCCGGTCGAGCACCTGCAGCGGCTGCTCAGCCTGGACGACGTCTTCGACCTCGATGCGGTCCGGTCCTGGGCCCAGCGCCTCGAGCGGGACGGTGCCGGCGCCGCGCGCTACCTGTGCGAGGTCAAGGTGGACGGGCTGGCGGTGGACCTGGTCTACCGGCGTGGCCGGTTGGTCAGCGCGGCAACCCGCGGCGACGGCCGGGTGGGGGAGGACGTCACCGCGAACGTCCGGACCATCGACGACGTCCCGACCCGGCTGGCGCCGGACACGGCCACGTCCGTCCCGGAGCTGCTGGAGCTCCGCGGCGAGGTGTACTTCCCGGTCGCCCGGTTCCAGCAGCTGAACGCCGAGCTCGTCGCCGCCGGCCGGGCGCCGTTCGCGAACCCCCGCAACTCCGCGGCCGGGTCGCTGCGGCAGAAGGACCCCAAGGTCACCGCCCGCCGGCCGCTGTCGTTGGTCGTGCACGGGATCGGCGCGTGCCAGGGCTGGGACCCGCCGACCCAGTCCGGGGCCTATGCCGCGCTCGCCGGGTGGGGGATCCCGGTCAGCTCGCGGACGCGGGTGGTCGACGACCTCACCGGAGTGCGGGACTACATCGACTTCTACGGCGAGCACCGGCACGACGTCGAGCACGAGATCGACGGGGTCGTCGTCAAGGTCGATCAGCGGGACCTGCAACGGCGCCTGGGCGCCACGTCCCGCGCCCCGCGTTGGGCGGTCGCCTACAAGTACCCGCCGGAGGCGGTCACCACCAAGCTGCTCGACATCTCGGTCAACGTCGGGCGCACCGGGCGGGTGACGCCGTTCGGGCAGATGGTGCCCGCGCTGGTGGCGGGCTCGACGGTCGGTGTCGCGACCCTGCACAACGCGGCCGAGGTCGAGCGCAAGGGCGTGCTGATCGGGGACACGGTCGTGCTGCGCAAGGCCGGTGACGTGATCCCGGAGATCGTCGGGCCGGTGGTCGCGTTGCGCGACGGGTCCGAGCGGGCGTTCGTGATGCCGACGCACTGCCCGGAGTGCGGGACGGCGCTGGCCCCGGAACGGGACCAGGACGCGGACCTGCGTTGCCCGAACGCGCGGTCCTGCCCGGCTCAGCTGCGGGAGCGGCTGTTCCATGTCGCCGGGCGCGGGGCGTTCGACATCGAGGTCCTCGGCTACGAGGCGGCCACCGCCCTGCTGACCTCCGGTGTGCTGACCGACGAGGGGGATCTGTTCGGCCTGGACGAGGCGGCACTGGACCGGGTGCCGCTGTTCCGGCGCAAGGACGGCGGGCTGTCCGCCAACGGCCGGCGGCTGCTGGCCAACCTGGCCGGTGCCAGGGACCGTCCGCTGTGGCGGGTGTTGGTCGCGCTGTCCATCCGCCACGTCGGCCCGACCGCCGCCCGCTCGCTGGCCCAGCACCTGCGCTCGATGGACGCCATCGAGTCCGCGGACCGGGACGCGCTCGCCGCCACCGAGGGGGTCGGCCCGACCATCGCCGACGCGATCGTCGACTGGTTCGCCGTGGACTGGCACCGTGGAATCGTCGCCAAATGGCGGGCCGCGGGGGTCCGGTTGGCCGACGAGGAGGACCCGGACGTCCCGCGCACGCTGGAGGGCCTCGCGGTCGTGGTCACCGGGTCGCTGACCGGGTTGAGCCGGGACCAGGCGAAGGAGGCGATCCTGGCCCGCGGTGGCAAACCGTCGTCGGCGGTGTCGAAGAAGACCGCCTTCGTGGTAATCGGGGAGGCGCCCGGGGCGAAGGCGGACCGTGCGGTCGAGCTGAAGGTCCCGGTACTCGACGAGGACGGTTTCGGCGTGCTGCTCGCGGACGGTCCCGAGGCCGCGCGGGAGGTCGCGACCGTCGGTGACCCGGCCGCGGCCCCGGCGGACAGTGCTTCCGACGCTGCTGGTGCCCGCGTCGGGGCGCCCGGGGATCCCGGGGATCCCGCAGACCCTTTCCCCGACGAGCCGCCGCCGACAGACTGATCACATGGAGATCTCGCGGACGACCATCGTGCTCGACGCGGCCGACCTCGCAGCCGTCAGTTCGTTCTGGGCGGGACTGCTGGGTGGGACCGTCGAGGCGGACGACGACTGGCACAGCATCCGGGTCGACGGCGAGACCCGGCTCGCCGTCCAGCTGGCCCCGGACCACGTCCGCCCCGACTGGCCCGCCGGGTCGCCGCAGCAGGTTCACCTCGACCTGCACGTGCCGGACCTGGCCACCGCGCACCGGGAGGTGGTGTCACTCGGGGCTCAGGTGCTCCAGACCGCCGACGATCCCTCCGCCGCCAGCGGTTTCCAGGTCTACGCCGACCCTGCCGGCCACCCGTTCTGCCTGTGCTGGGGCTGAACCAACGGGCGAGCGGCCCGTGAGTGGCATCGCGCCGTCTCAGTTGGCGACGAATTCGAAGCCCACCCCGATCGAGCGGTACGTGGTTGCCGCGCGACCGTCCCGGGTGAGCAGCGTCAGTTGTGCCTCGACCGCGGCAAGCCCGACCAGCGCGTCGTAGACGGCCCCACCGGACACCTGCCGGTCGGCGAGGTGCCGCGGGACGTCGGCGGTGACGGCGGGGGACAGGCAGACCGCCGGGCCGAAAGTGTCGGCAAAGAGCAGGACGACGTCCGCTGGGGCAACCCGGGCGTCGCCGGGCAGGCGGGTGAGAACCGAGTACGTCTCCGCGAGCGAGTGACCGGTGAGGACGGGGACCCGGCCGCGGAGCGCCCGGACGGCGATCTGGTGTGCCGGGTGCGAGGAGGACACCAAGGCAACGGCGGCGCTGGTGTCGAGTGCGACACGATCGACCTGTCCGGTCAACGACGGCCGGCGTCGAGCGCGGCGAACACCATGTCGTCGGTCACGACGGTTTCGGACTCGGCGACCAGGCGGCCCGCGACTCGGCGCAGTCGCGCGGTCCGACCGCCGGGTACCACCTGCAGTCCGTCGCCGTAGATGCTGATGTCGAGGGTCGTCCCAGCGGTGAGCCCAAGGGCGTCCCGCAGGGCCTTGGGCACGACGACTCGACCGGCGGCGTCGATCGTCGTGTGCATGCCATCAATCTACCGGCGCAATGCCATGGCGGATGGGACCGGCGGCCGGACTACGGCAGGCGCCAGTCGATCTCGTCAGCGCCGAGATCCGCCAGCTCCGAGTTCGCGCGGCTGAACGGCCGGGAGCCGAAGAAGCCCCGGTCGGCCGACATCGGGCTGGGATGGGCGGACCGGATCTGCGGAACATCCTCCAGCAGCGGGCCGAGTGTCGCCGCGTCCTTGCCCCACAGGATCGCCACCAGCGGTTCGTCCCGGTCCACCAGCGCCCGGATGGCCTGCTCGGTTACCTGCTCCCAGCCCTTGCCGCGGTGCGATCCGGGATTGCCCGGCGCGACCGTCAGCACGCGGTTGAGCAGCAGCACCCCATGCCGCGTCCACGGCGTCAGGTCGCCGGTCGACGGCCGGGGCAGCCCTACGTCGTCGACGTACTCCCGGTAGATGTTGGCCAGGCTGCGGGGGACCGGCCGGACGTCGGGGGCGACGGAGAACGACAGCCCCACCGCGTGCCCGGGGGTCGGGTAGGGGTCCTGGCCGACGATGAGCACGCGAACATCGGCGAACGGCTGGGTGAACGCTCGCAGCACGGCTGGACCGGGCGGCAGGTAGGTGCGGCCGTCGGCGATCTCAGCGCGCAGGAAGTCACCGGCGGCGGCGATCTCACCCGCGACCGGCGCCAACGCCGCCGCCCAGCCGGGGTCCAGCGAATCCGGCAGCGGTCGGGTCACCCCGCTCATCCTGCCGTCAGCCGCGAGTTCCGCTGGCCGGCGCGCTCTGCGCAGGGACCTGCGTCGTCGCCGCGGCAGCCGTCGCAGCCGTGGCCGTGATCGAGGCCGCCAGTGATGCCAGGTGGAACAGCCGCGCGAGCTCGGAATCGAGGAACTCCGGACCGCCGCGTCGCCCGACCGCCGCCAGGTGCGCCTCGACCGGGCCGACGGTCGCGACCGCGAGGACGAGGTCCGCCCCGACCGGGCCGGTCCAGCTGTCCGGGACTGCGACCCGGCGGGCGCCACTGGTCGCGGAGCGCGCGAACGGCAGGCCGGACAGGTCGGGCGCGGCGGGGGTGGCGTGCTCGACCGCCAGCACCCCGGTGGCGTCGGGAACGGCCAGCAGGGCCGCCCAGTCCGCGCGGAACACCGTGGGCAGGACGTCGGTCAGCCGTGCCGCCGCGTCCCGCGGCTCGTGCGTCATCACCTCGACCGCCTCCAGGTCGGGGAACAGCCCGCCGCCCGCGGCGAACCGGGAGATCCACTGCACATCGACCCCGGGGACGGACTCGCACGCCGACACCAGCGAGTCGGGCAGCCCCCCGGTGGGCAGGCCGACGAGCACGTCGTCGATCGCCGAGCCGTCCAGGCGCCGCTCGACGACCTCGATCGCCTCGATGTCCGCCCCGATCGTCCCGAGCGCGCTGGCCAGCTGACCGAGTGAGCCCGGACGGTCGGGCAGGGCGACGCGCAACAGGAATGCCACGGGCGGACCTCCTCGGGCGACCGGCCTGCAGCCGGTCGGGCCGCCGGACCGGGCGATGGCGGGACCGGCCGATCGTAGGATGCGCCGAGACGGTCGTGGGGCCATCGACGCGCCCGCCGTGCCGAGCGCCACCCGACCGAGAGGACCTGCGGACCCCCATGCCGTCGATCACCACCGCCGAGGTCGCCCGGCTGGCCAGGTTGGCCCGCATCGACCTGACGGAGCCCGAGCTCGACGTCCTGGCGCCCCAGCTCGGCCAGATCCTGGACGCCGTCGCCCGCGTCCAGCAGGCCGGTGTCGACGACGTCCCCGGCACATCACACCCCGTCGCGCTGACGAACGTCTTCCGGCCCGACGTGATCGTCGCTCCGTTGGGCGCGGCGGCGGTGCTGGCCGGGGCGCCGACGGCCGAGGACGGCCGGTTCCGGGTTCCGCAGATCCTCGGGGAGGAGCAGTGAGCGTCGAGGGCGCAACCGGCCCGACTGCCAACTCGCCCGTCAATCGGGCCGCCGACCTGCCAGCCGACCTGACCCGGGCGTCGGCCGCCGGGCTCGCCGCAGCGGTCGCGGACGGCACGGTGTCCGCCGTCGAGGTCGCCCGTGCCCACCTGGACCGGATCGCCGCCGTGGACGCCGACGTGCACGCGTTCCTGCACGTGGACACCGACGGTGCTCTGGCCGCGGCGGCCGCCGTCGACGCCCGCCGGGCGGCGGGGGATGCGCTCGGCCCGCTCGCCGGGGTGCCACTGGCGCTGAAGGACCTGCTGACCCAGCGCGGTGTGCCGACGACCGCCGGGTCCAGGACGCTCACCGGTTGGCGCCCGCCCTACGACGCGACCGTGGTCACCCGGCTGCGCGAGGCGGGCGTGGTCATCCTGGGCAAGACCAACCTCGACGAGTTCGCGATGGGCAGCTCGACGGAGAACTCCGGCTTCGGGCCCACGCACAACCCCTGGGACCTGTCGAAGGTCCCGGGCGGCTCCGGGGGCGGGTCGGCGGCCTCGCTGGCCGCCTTCGAGGCCCCCCTGGCAATCGGCACCGACACCGGCGGCTCGATCCGTCAGCCCGCCGCGTTCACCGGCACGGTCGGGGTCAAGCCGACCTACGGCGGGGTCAGCCGGTACGGCATCGTCGCCCTGGCGAGTTCCCTGGACCAGGCCGGCCCGTGCGCCCGCTCGACGCTGGACGCGGCGCTGCTGCACCGGGTGATCGCCGGGCACGACCCGCGCGACTCCACCTCGATCGACGCACCGGTGCCGGACGTCGTCGGCGCCGCGCGGTCCGGGGACGTCGCCGGGATGCGGATCGGCGTCGTCCGGGAGCTGGCCGGCGACGGTTACCAGCCCGGCGTCGCCCAACGGTTCACCGAGGCGGTGGACGCACTGGCCGCGGCCGGCGCGGACGTGGTCGAGGTGAGCTGTCCGAACTTCACGTTCGGGCTGGCCGCCTACTACCTCATCCTGCCCAGTGAGGCGTCGTCCAATCTGGCGAGGTTCGACGCGATGCGGTTCGGGGTGCGGGTCGGCGACGACGGGACGCACTCGGCCGAGGCCGTCATGGGGCTCTCGCGCGAGGCGGGGTTCGGCGCGGAGACCAAGCGGCGGATCATCCTGGGCACCTACGCGCTGTCCGCCGGGTACTACGACGCCTACTACGGCCAGGCGCAGAAGGTCCGGACGCTGATCGCCCGGGACTTCGCCGCCGCATTCGCCTCCGTCGACGTCCTGGTGTCGCCGACCGCGCCGACCACCGCGTTCGGCCTGGGGGAGAAGGTGGACGACCCGTTGGCCATGTACCTCAACGACATCTGCACGATCCCCAGCAACATGGCAGGCAACGCCTCGGCCTCGTTCCCGGCCGGGCTGTCCCCGGACGACGGGCTGCCGGTCGGGTTCCACGTCATGGCGCCGGTGCTGGCCGATGACCGGCTCTACCGCGTGGGTGCTGCACTGGAAGCACTGCTCCAGCCGACCTGGGGCGGCGGGACGTTGACCGACCATGTTCCCTCCCCAGCGCACGCAGGAGGAGCCCGATGACCGTGAGCGCCGGTGCCGACCTGGTGGACTACGACGACGCGGTCGCCCGGTACGACCCGGTGTTCGGCCTGGAGGTGCACGTCGAGCTGAACACCGCCACGAAGATGTTCTGTGGCTGCCCGACCAGCTTCGGCGGCGAGCCGAACAGCCACGTCTGTCCCACCTGTCTCGGCCTGCCCGGTGCGCTGCCGGTGGTCAACGGCCGCGCGGTGGAGTCGGCGATCCGGATCGGGCTCGCGCTGGGCTGTGACATCGCGCCGACCTCGCGGTTCGCCCGGAAGAACTATTTCTACCCGGACATGCCGAAGAACTTCCAGACGTCGCAGTACGACGAGCCGATCGCCGCGAACGGTGCTCTCGTCGTGCCGCTGGAGGACGGGGCGAGCGTGGAGATCGCCATCGAGCGTGCGCACATGGAGGAGGACACCGGTAAGTCGCTGCACGTCGGCGGCGCGACCGGGCGGATCCACGGGGCCAGCCATTCGCTGCTGGACTACAACCGCGCCGGGGTGCCGCTGATCGAGATCGTCACCAGGCCGATCACCGGGACGGGTGCTCGCGCACCAGAGATCGCCCGTGCCTACGTGTCGGTGTTGCGCGACCTGCTGGCCGCGCTCGGCGTGTCCGATGTCCGGATGGATCAGGGCTCGATTCGCGCCGATGTGAACCTGTCGCTGCGGCCATCGGCGGGTGCGCCGCTGGGGACCAGGACCGAGACGAAGAACGTCAACAGCTTCCGCAGCATCGAGCGGGCGGTCCGGTACGAGATCCGCCGGCAGGCCGCGCTGCTGGACGACGGGGTGGCGATCACGCAGGAGACCCGGCACTGGCACGAGGACACCGGGATCACCACGGCGGGCCGGGTCAAGGAGACGCAGGAGGACTACCGGTACTTCCCGGAGCCGGACCTGGTCCCGGTGGCGCCGTCCGCGGAGTGGGTGGAGCAACTGCGGGCGACGCTGCCCGAACCGCCGGCGCAGCGCCGGGCGCGGCTGGTCGCGGAGTTCGCGTTCACCGACCTCGAGATGCGCGACGTGCTGAACGCCGGCGCGCTGGACCTGGTCGAGAGCACCGTTCGCGCCGGTGCGGCACCGGCTGCTGCCCGCAAGTGGTGGACGACGGAGCTGTCCCGGCGGGCCAACGAGGCGGGCGTGGAGCTGAGTGCGCTGGGCGTGACGCCGGAGCAGGTGGCCGGCGTGCAGGCGCTGGTCGATTCCCGGACGATCACCGACACCCTGGCCCGGCAGGTGTTCGACGGGGTGCTGGCCGGCGAGGGCACGCCGGAGCAGGTGGTTGCCGCCCGTGGCCTGGCCGTGGTGTCCGACGACGGAGCACTGCTCGCCGCGGTCGACCGGGCGATCGCCGCGCAGCCGGGGGTCGCCGACAAGATCCGCGGCGGCAAGCCCCAGGCGGCCGGAGCACTGATCGGTGCGGTGATGAAGGAGATGGCCGGCAAGGCCGACGCCGCGCGCGTCCGCGAGCTCGTCGTCGAGCGCGTCAGCGTTTGAGGCGACGAAGTCATGGCGGACCCGGACGTGCTGTGGCACTACACCTCGGATGACGCAGCACGGCAGATCGTCAGTCGAAGGGGACGGGACCTACATCTGTCGATGTGGCTGTCCGACGTTACGACGATGGACGACACGACTGAAGCGGCGCTCGTCGAGCTGTGTCGGACCGCGCTGTCGCGCGCCGGTCTACCGACCGAAGTCGAGCAGCTGCTCGACTTCCCGATGGGAGCGGCTGCCGGCGAGAACTGGGCTGCGTCGTTCACCACGTCCCGTGATGAATTCATGCACTGGAATCGACCAGGAGCAGAGGTCGCTCTGGGTATCCGGAGAGACTCGCTCAGCTCGCGAGTAACTTATTGGGCTTCGCTATCCGAGGTGACTTACACCACGGAAGAGGAGATCGTCGACACAGCAAGACGTTTCATCAGGCACAAGGACGAGAAGGAGGTTCGCTTTCTCCAACGTTTCCCAGTTGCTGACGACGCAAGCACGACTTCCGAGGAAAACGCGCGCTTGGCGGAAACGTTCGAAACAGGTGTCGTTAGGACCGCCCCACGCCACCTGGTGCTCGAGCTGACATCGGGCCTTGACGAAATGATACTCAAACAGGGCTCGAAGTTGGAGGAACGACGGAAGTGGTGGACGAGCATGCTGCAGGAAGGACGCTCACAGGTGCGACTGACGAATTCGCACGTCCCGTTCCGTCGGTGAACCGAGTGGTTGGCCGACTAGAGGTAGCGCAGCGGGTCGAAGTCCTCGAGAGCGATGATCCGGACGCGGGGGAGCACGACGTTGAACGCGCGGACCCGGTCCTCGAGGTCGAACACCGTCAACCCGTCGTTGACCAGCTCGGCGAAACCGGTGTTGACGAACTCCCGAAAGGCCAGCAGCCCGACCCGGCGCTGTCCGTCGAGCAGGGTCCGCATCTGCGGCAGGAAGTCCCCGTCGTGGCTGGCGAGCAGGACGTCGGCCTCGCGCCCGGCCAGGGCGTCCAGCGTGCGCTGGATGCCGATGTCGACGACCTTCTCGGACCCGTTGCCGGCCAGCGGGATCGGGGTGAACCCGATGGCCAGCAGTGCCTGGACGAACGTCATGGGCAGCGAACCGGAGCTGGCGTTCAGGAAGAACAGCCCGGTGACCGGTTGGCCCCACGTCTCGGCGGCGAAGGTCCGGATCCGGTCCCAGCGCGGGCGCTGGTCCGGCGTCGGGCGCCCGGACAGGATCGAGCTGCCGAGGGTGGCATCGATGTTCTCGCCGTCCACGAGCAGATAGGTACGGCGTTCCTGCTCCGGAGCCGGGACGGTCACGCGGCTGACGATATCGGCCGGACCCCTCCCGGGTCAGGACGCCGCGGGGACCAGCTCGACCCGCAGGATCCGGTCGTCGCCGGCGCGGGCGTCGCCCCGGCCGTCGGTGTTGCTGGTCGTGACCCACAGCGAGTCGTCCGGCGCGCGTTCGACGGTCCGCAGCCGCCCGTACCGACCGTCCAGGTAGGCGACCGGGTCCCCGGTCCGCTTGCCACCCGCCACCGGCAGCCGCCACAGCCGCTCGCCACGCAACCCGGCCATCCAGACGGCGTTCCCCGCCCAGGCGATCCCGGAGGGCGACGCCTGGTCGGTGGCGAACCAGAACAGCGGCCGCGAACCGCCGTTCCCGTCCGGGCCCTCCGCCGTCGGCCATCCGTAGTCCGTCCCGGCCCGCAGCACGTTCAGCTCGTCCCAGGTGTTCTGGCCGAACTCGGCGGCGTAGGCGGTGCCGTCGGGTCCGAAGGTCAGGCCCTGCACGTTGCGGTGCCCGCGGGTGAACACCGGGGTCCCGCCCGGATTGCCTGCCGGCACCGACCCGTCGGGGCGGATACGCAGCACCTTGCCGTTCAGTGAGGTCTCGTTCGGGCTGTTGGCCCGGTCCGAGGCGTCGCCGGTGCCGATGTACAGGTTGCCGTCGGGGCCGAACCGCAGCCGGCCGCCGTTGTGGACCGGCGCCTTGGCGATGCCGCCGAGCACGACCCGCTCTTGCTGCAGGGAGTGCAGGTCCTCAGCCACCCGGAGGGCGACGACCCTGTTCTCCGAGGCCGCGGTGAGGTAGGCGTACACCGTGCGGTCGGTGGCGAACCGCGGTGAGGCGGCGAGCCCCAGCAGGCCGCCCTCCCCGTCCGCCGCGACGCCGGGCACCGATCCGACGGGGGTCGCCGGCCCGCCCGCCGCCGGCACGTGCACGATCCGGCCGCTGTCCCGTTCGGCGACCAGCGCCGAGCCGTCGGGCAGGAACGTCAGACCCCACGGGACGTCGAGGTCGCGGGCGATCTCGGTCACCCGCCCGGGAACCAGGTCGACCCCGGGCGCCACGGCTGGCGACGAACCCGGCGAGCCCGCAGGTGGCGCAGCCGCAGCGGCCGTCGGGGCGGCCGTCGGGGAGTCGGGTGGTACCGGCGGTCGTCCAGTCGGGGAGGCGGCGGGGGAGGCAACCGGAGCGTCGGGGGTCGGGGTCGGATTGCCGGCCGAGCCTGTTTGCGAGCCGGAGCACCCGACGGCGAGCAGCGAGACCACGGCCGGCAAGGCGAGGGGGGGTCGGCGACGGGCGGCGGCGGGCATGTGCGGTCCAACGACCGGTAGCCGTGGGGCGTCCCCGCAGACCACCGGCCGCGTGACAGGGTCGGCGCGACATCGGCGCGCGCCTCAGCGCGCCCGACCCCGACCCGGGAGGCCCCCGAATGCACGTGTGGCAGCCGTTCGCCGACCTGGCGGAGCGCACCGGGCCGACCCCGGCCGGCCTGCAGGTCACCGTGTGGGACGGCACCGGCGAGCTGCCGGACGACGCCGGTCAGGTCGAGGCCATGGTGGCGCCCTACCTGTCCGGCGACCGCGTCGAGCGGGTCCTCGCGGCCCTGCCGCGGCTGCGCTACCTGCAGACACTGACCGCGGGCACCGACAGCCTGCGCGGGAAGGTCCCCGACGGCGTCCGGGTCGCGAACGCTCGCGGACTGCACGACACGGCGACCTCGGAGCTCGCCGTCACGCTCACGCTCGCCGGACGCAACCAGCTGCGTGCGTACGACGACCAGCGTGCGGACGGGATCTGGCACGTCGTGGGGCAGCGTCCCGGGCTGGCCGACGCGCGGGTACTGCTGGTCGGCTACGGGTCGATCGGCAAGGCGGTCCTGGCCCGGCTGGCGCCGTTCGAGTGCGAGGTGACCGTCGTGGCCCGGACCGCGCGGACCGAGGACGGCCGACAGGTGCACGGCTTCGAGGAGCTCGCCGACCTGGCGGCTGCCGCCGACGTGCTCGTTCTCGTCGTCCCGCTGACCGACGACACCCGCGGAATGGTCGACGCCGACGTGCTCTCCCGGCTGCCGGACGGTGCGCTGGTGGTCAACGTCGGGCGGGGCGCCGTGGTCGACACCCCTGCCCTGGTCGCCGAGTTGCGGTCCGGCCGGCTGTCGGCGGCCCTCGACGTCGTCGACCCGGAGCCGCTGCCGCCGGGCCACCCGCTGTGGTCCGTGCCCGGGCTCCTGCTGACCCCGCACGTCGGCGGGCACGCACGGGCATTCGAGCCGCGCGCCCGCCGGTTCGTCACGGGTGTCCTGGCCCGGCTGGCTGCCGGCGACCCGCCGCTCAACCTGGTCGACGGCCTGTGACGCGAGCGCGGCCGCGCTCCGGACAGACTTGCGCGCATGGGTCTGCCCTTCCCCGAGCCGACGGGCCCGGTGCCGACCCGGGAGCAGCTCTACCTCCGTTACCTCGACTACTTCCGGTCGACGGTGCTCGCAAAGGTCGACGGGCTGACGGACGGGCAGCTGCGCGGATCGGCGCTGCCGTCGGGGTGGAGTCCGCTGGAACTGGTGCAACACCTCGCCTGGGTGGAACGCCGCTGGCTCGTATGGGGCTTCGGGGGCCACGACCTGCCCGACCCGTGGGGCGACGAACACGAGGGCCGGTGGCACGTTCCCGATGAGACGAGCGCAGCCGAGGAGCTGGACGTCCTGCGTGCGCAGGGCGCGACGACCCGTCGGATCGTCGAAGGCCACCCGCTCGACGAGCGCGGGCAGCCGAGCGGGCGGTGGGACGGTGCGGAGCCGGCCACCCTGGAGCGGGTACTCCTCCACCTGCTGCAGGAGTACGCCCGGCACGCCGGTCACCTCGACGTGGCGCGCGAGCTGCTCGACGGGGTCACGGGGGAGTGACCGTCGGCTGCAGCCCGCCCAGCCCGGCCCGCATCAGGCGGCTGCCATCCGGCCGTGGTTAGGGTCCGTCCGGTGCTGACGACGACGGCCCGGCGGCTGCTCGCGGCTACGGCCCGGGCGCAGGCCGACGGGCGGCTCCCGTCACTGGTCGCCGCGGTGGTAGCCGACGGCGGGCTGGCGTGGAGCGCGGGCCGGGGCGAGCTGGACCCGACCACCGACGCGACCGACGTGCAGTACCGGATCGGTTCGATCACCAAGACCTTCGCGGCCGTCCTGGTGCTGCGGCTGCGGGACGAGGGCCGCCTGCGGCTGGACACCCGGGTCGACGACCTCGTTCCCGGCACCCCCGTCGGCGATCGGACGGTCGGGCAGCTGCTCGGGCACGGTTCCGGGCTGCAGGCGGAGACCGCGGGCGCGTGGTGGGAGCGCAGCGCCGGGCGGGAGTGGGCGCAGCTCATGGAGCCGCTCGGCCCGGACGCCGTACGGCACCCGGCCGGTCGCCGGTTCCACTACTCCAACCTCGGCTACGGCATCCTCGGCCGCGTCGTGGAGACGCTGCGCGCCCGGCCGTGGGCGGACTGCCTGAACGACGAGGTCCTGGCGCCGCTGGGCATGTCCCGGACGACCCCCGGTGCAGTTGCTCCCGCCGCCCGGGGGACCGCGGTCCACCCGTGGGCGCCGGTCACGCTGCCCGAGCCGGTACCGGACTACCGGGCGATGGCCCCCGCCGGCCAGCTGTGGTCGACCGCCGCCGACCTCGGCAGCTTGGGGAGCTTCCTGCTCGGTGACACGGCCGGGGTCCTGGCGCCGGCAACCGTCGAGGAGATGGCGCAGCCGGGCCTGTCCGACAGCGACGGCAGCGCCTACGGCCTCGGGGTGCAGATCGAGACGCTCGACGGCCACCGGCTGATCGGCCACGGCGGGTCCGTGCCCGGGTTCCTGGCATCCCTGCTCGTCGACCCGGTCGAGCGGACCGCCGCCGTGGCGCTGGCCAACGCGACAGCCGGACTGGACGCGGACCTGGTTCCCCGGCTGTTGAGCATCGTGCGAACCGACCAACCGCGGATCGTCCCCGCCTGGCAGCCGCTGCCGGCCGGGGAACAGGTCCCGCTGGACATCCTCGGACCCTGGTACTGGGGACCGCGCCCGCAGCTGCTCGTCCAGGCAGCCGACGGGCTGCTCGAGCTGCGCGGACTGGCGGTCGGGTCCAGGCAGTCCCGGTTCCGGTCGATCGGCCCGGACACCTGGGTCGGCCTGGACGGTTACTGGGCGGGGGAGCGGCTGGTCGTCGTGCGGGGCTCTGACGGGAACCGTGACGACGACGCGGGCGGTGCACCGACGCACCTCGACGTCGGCAGCTTCGTGCTGACCCGATCGCCGTACGAGCCGGGCCCGACCCCGGGCGGGGTGCCGGAAGGCGGCTGGACCGGCTGACTGCCGCTCGCCGGTCGTGTCGGGGGCGCGACCTACGATCCGGGGCATGCCCGACGCCCCCGCCGACCAGCCAGAGAACACCCCCCTCGCCGCTGCACCGCAGCCGTCGGCGCCGGCCGCCGGACCGGGTGTGGACATCAAGCCGCGAAGCCGCGCGGTGACCGACGGGCTGCACTCCACCGCCAGCCGGGGGATGCTGCGGGCGGTCGGGATGGGTGACGCGGACTGGGCCAAGCCGCAGATCGGTGTCGCGTCGAGCTGGAACGAGATCACCCCGTGCAACCTGTCCCTGGACCGGCTGGCGAAGGCGGTCAAGGAAGGAGTGCACGGCGCCGGCGGGTACCCGCTGGAGTTCTGCACGATCTCGGTCTCCGACGGGATCTCCATGGGCCACGAGGGGATGCACTACTCCCTGGTCAGCCGGGAGGTCATCGCCGACTCCGTCGAGACCGTGATGCAGGCCGAGCGCCTGGACGGCTCGGTGCTGCTCGCCGGGTGCGACAAGTCGCTGCCGGGGATGCTGATGGCGGCGGCGCGGCTGGACCTGGCGTCGGTGTTCCTGTACGCGGGCACGATCCTGCCCGGGCAGCACAACGGCCGGGACGTCAGCATCATCGACGCGTTCGAGGCCGTCGGGGCGTGCGCGCGGGGCCTGATCAGCCGCGAGGAGGTCGACGCGATCGAGCGGGCGATCTGCCCGGGCGAGGGCGCGTGCGGCGGCATGTACACGGCGAACACGATGGCCTCGGCCGCCGAGGCGATGGGGATGGCCCTGCCCGGCTCGTCGTCGCCGCCGGCGGTGGACCGGCGCCGCGACGGGTTCGCGCGCCGCTCGGGTGAGGCCGTCGTCGGTCTGCTCCGCCAGGGGATCACCGCCCGGCAGATCATGACCCGCTCCGCGTTCGAGAATGCGATCGCGGTCGTGATGGCCCTCGGCGGCTCGACCAACGCCGTGCTGCACCTGCTGGCGATCGCCCACGAGGCGCAGGTCGAGCTGACACTGGACGACTTCGTCCGGATCGGGGAGAAGGTGCCGCACCTGGGTGACCTCAAGCCGTTCGGCCGGCACGTGATGGCCGACATGGACAAGGTCGGCGGCGTGCCCGTCGTCATGCGGGCGTTGCTGGACGCCGGCCTGCTGGACGGGGACTGCCTGACGGTCACCGGCCGGACGGTCGCTGCGAACCTCGCCGACCTGGCGCCCCCGGACGTCGACGGGTCGATCATCCGGACGATGGACCACCCGATCCACCCGACCGGCGGCATCACGATCCTCTCCGGCTCGCTGGCACCGGAGGGCGCGGTGGTCAAGAGCGCCGGCATCGACGTCGACGTGTTCGAGGGCACCGCGCGGGTGTTCGACGGCGAGCCAGGGGCGATGGCCGCCGTCGAGGACGGTTCGCTCGGTAAGGGCGACGTCGTCGTCATCCGGTACGAGGGCCCCAAGGGCGGCCCGGGAATGCGGGAGATGCTGGCGGTCACCGGCGCGATCAAGGGCGCGGGTCTGGGCAAGGACGTCCTGCTGCTCACCGACGGCCGGTTCTCCGGCGGCACGACCGGCTTGTGCGCCGGCCACGTCGCACCGGAGGCCGTCGACGGCGGCCCGATCGCGCTCGTGCAGGAGGGCGACACCATCCGGCTCGACGTGCGGCTGCGGACGCTGGAGCTGCTCGTCGACCCTGCGGAGTTGGACCGGCGCCGCGCCGCGTGGACGCCGCCACCGCCGAAGCACACCCGCGGCGTGCTGGCCAAGTACGCACGCCTGGTCGGGTCCGCGGCGCACGGCGCCGTCTGCGACTGAGCTGCGACCGAGCTGCTGCCGGGCGTGGCGTCGGGCACACCGCACTGGGGATGGGGGTGGAGGGGGCTGGGGCATCGGGATCGGCGCAGCTGCGTCCACATCGCGGACAGCGGGTCTCACCGAACTTGACCCGGACACCGGCGCGGCGCACTGTTGGGCCGTGGCCGCGAACCTTCTCGTACTCGTCAGGCGTGTGGCCTGACGCAGTCCGTCGCGCCGCACGCCGCCCCTCGCCAGCCCGCCCGGGCCGAGGGGCCTTTTTGTGCCCGGACGCCCACCTCGACACCGTGCTCCACCTGGCAGGAAAGGCCCGACCGTGACCCAGACACGAGCACCGGAGGCTGCGCCGACGGCTACCGCGGCGCCGACCGCGGCAGCGCTGTGCGCGCGACCGGAGAAGGTGACCGGCGCCCAGAGCATCGTGCGATCGCTGGAGGAGCTCGGCGTCGAGGTCGTCTTCGGCATCCCCGGCGGGGCGATCCTGCCGACCTACGACCCGCTGCTGGACTCGACCCGGGTCCGGCACATCCTGGTCCGCCACGAGCAGGGCGCCGGCCACGCTGCGGAGGGCTATGCGCAGGTCACCGGCAAGGTCGGCGTCTGCATGGCGACCTCCGGTCCGGGGGCCACGAACCTGGTCACACCGTTGGCCGACGCGAACATGGACTCGGTGCCGATCGTCGCGATCACCGGGCAGGTTGCGAGCTCCTCGATCGGCACCGACGCCTTCCAGGAGGCGGACATCCGCGGGATCACCATGCCGATCACCAAGCACAACTTCCTCGTCACCGACCCCGACGACATCCCGCGGGTGCTGGCCGAGGCGTTCCACATCGCGGCGACCGGGCGGCCCGGCCCGGTGTTGGTCGACATCGCCAAGGACGCGATGCAGGCCCGGACCACGTTCAGCTGGCCTGTCGAGCTCGATCTGCCCGGCTACCGGCCGACCGCCAAGCCGCACGCCCGCCAGGTCCGGGAGGCCGCCCGCCGCATCGTCGGGTCACGCCGGCCGGTGCTCTACGTCGGGGGCGGCGTCATCAAGGCCGACGCCGCACCCGAGCTGCTGGAGCTGGCCGAGCTGACCGGGATCCCGGTCGTCACCACGCTGATGGCCCGCGGCGCGTTTCCGGACAGCCACCGCCAGCACCTCGGCATGCCGGGGATGCACGGCACCGTGGCCGCGGTCGGCGCGCTGCAGCGCTCGGACCTGCTGATCACCCTGGGCGCACGGTTCGACGACCGGGTCACCGGCAAGTTGTCCTCGTTCGCCCCGGACGCCGCGGTGATCCACGCCGACATCGACCCCGCCGAGATCGGCAAGAACCGGCGGGCTGACGTGCCGATCGTCGGCGACGCCAAGCTGGTGATCGCCGGCCTGCTCGACGCCGTGCGCGACGAGCTGTCCGGCGGCCGGGCGCTGGACTACGCCGCGTGGTGGACCCAGCTGGACAGCTGGCTGACGCGCTACCCGCTCGGCTACGACACCCCGGAGAACGGCGAGCTTGCCCCGCAGTACGTCATCGAGCGGATCGGTGCTCTCGCCGGGCCGGACGCGATCTACGTCTCCGGGGTCGGCCAGCACCAGATGTGGTCCGCACAGTTCATCTCCTACGAGAAGCCACGGACCTGGCTGAACTCCGGCGGCCTGGGCACCATGGGCTACGCGGTGCCCGCCGCCATGGGGGCGAAGGTCGGCCGGCCCGACCGCGCCGTGTGGGCGATCGACGGTGACGGGTGCTTCCAGATGACGAATCAGGAGCTGGCCACCTGCGCCCTGGAGGGCATCCCCATCAAGGTCGCCGTCATCAACAACGGCAGCCTGGGCATGGTCCGGCAGTGGCAGACCTTGTTCTACGACGGCCGTTACTCCAACACCGACCTGCAGACCCACGCGACCTCACGGCGGATTCCCGACTTCGCGGCCCTGGCTGAGGCCTACGGCTGTGTCGGGCTGCGGTGTGACTCCGCCGCCGACGTCGACGCCACGATTGCCAAAGCGATGGCGATCACCGACGTCCCCGTCGTCATCGACTTCGGTGTGCACCAGGACGCGATGGTCTGGCCGATGGTGTCCGCCGGTACCGGCAACAGCGAGATCCAGTCGGCGCGCAACGTCCGGCCGGAGTGGGACGACGGCGAGGACAACCTGTGAGCCGCCCGGACGAGACCGTCTCCGCCGGGCCGGGCGCGATGGCCGCCCCGACCCGGCACACCCTGTCGGTGCTGGTGGAGAACACGTCCGGGGTGCTCGCGCGGGTGTCCGGGCTGTTCAGCCGGCGCAGCTTCAACATCGAGTCCCTCGCGGTCGGCGAGACCGAGGACCCGCGGGTCTCCCGGATGACGATCGTGGTGTCCGTGGACGACGCGCCGCTGGAGCAGGTGACCAAGCAGCTGCACAAGCTCATCAACGTGCTCAAGATCGTCGAGCTGGACCCGGCCGATTCCGTCGAGCACGGCATGCTGATGGTGAAGGTCCGCGCCGACCCCTCCACCCGCGGTCAGGTGCTGGACACCCTTTCCATGTTCCGGGCCCGGGTCGTCGACGTCGCGCCCGACGCGGTGACCGTCGAGGCCACCGGCAGCGTGGACGAGCTGAACCGCCTGCTCATTGCACTGGAGCCGTTCGGGATCCGCGAGCTGGTCAAGTCCGGCGTCATCGCGCTGTCCCGTGGCGCCCGGGCGCTGACCGACCGACCCGTGCGCTCGCTCGACCGCTCCGCCTGACCTCGCGTCTTTTCCCGTCCTGTGAAGTCCACCCCGCGAACCGGAGGACCAGCTGTGCCCGCAGTCATCTACTACGACGACGACGCCGACCTTTCCGTACTGCAGCAGCGCACCGTCGCGGTGCTCGGCTACGGATCCCAGGGTCACGCGCACGCGCTGTCCCTGCGTGACTCCGGCGTCGACGTGCGGATCGGCCTGCCCGAGGGCTCGCGGAGCCGGGCCAAGGCCACGGATGAGGGCCTGCGCGTGGTCAGCCCGGAGCAGGCAGCCAAAGAGGCCGACGTCATCGGGGTTCTGGTCCCGGACCCGAAGCAGCGCTCTCTGTACGCGGAGGCGATCGAGCCGAATCTGAACGACGGCGACGCGCTGTTCTTCAGCCACGGTTTCAACATCCGCTACGGCTACATCAAGCCCCCGGGCGGCGTGGACGTCGCGATGGTCGCGCCGAAGGGACCGGGCCACCTGGTGCGCCGCGAGTTCTCCGCCGGCCGCGGTGTCCCGGTCGCGGTCGCGGTCGAGCAGGACGCGACCGGGAATGCGTGGCCGCTGGCGCTGGCGTGGGCCAAGGGTATCGGCGGCCTGCGCGCCGGCGGGATCCGGACCACGTTCACCGAGGAGACCGAGACCGACCTGTTCGGCGAGCAGGCGGTGCTGTCCGGCGGGATGTCGCACCTGGTGCAGACCGGCTTCGAGGTGCTGACCGAGGCCGGCTACCAGCCGGAGATCGCCTACTTCGAGGTGCTGCACGAGCTGAAGCTGATCGTGGACCTCATGTACGAGGGCGGAATCGCCAAGCAGCGCTGGTCGATCTCGGACACCGCCGAGTACGGCGACTACACCACCGGGCCGTTCGTCATCGACGCGTCGGTCAAGACGCGGATGCAGGAGGCGCTGGGCGCGATCCGCAGCGGCGACTGGGCCCAGCGGTTCATCGCCGACCAGGACGCCGGCGCGCCGGACTTCGCGGCGCTGCGGGCGAAGGAGCAGGCGCACCCCATCGAGGAGGTCGGGGCCCGCGTTCGCAAGATGATGCCGTGGATCGCCAGCGGCGACACCGACTACACGGAAGGCTCCGCCGCCCGCTGACCCAGCTCGACCGGACCGCATACACGGCCGTGCCGTCTGCTTGGCCGCTGTCCACCGGCCAGAGAACGTCTGCCACCCGGCCAACCGCGCGGTCGATGCTCCCGGCGTGGATCCGGTGGAGGCGCTCAGGCGGTGCGGCGGCATGGCGTCCCGCGCCCGGTTGCTCGACGTCGGCGTGTCCCGCCGATCACTGGAACGGGCCGTACGCGACAACCGGGTCGTTCGTCACCCACGCGGGTACACGCTGGCCGGCGCACCCGCCGAGCTCGTCGCCGCCGCACGGTGGGGCGCCGCGGTCGGTTGTGTCAGTGCGCTCGGCCTCCACGGCATCCCGCTGGTCACCCGACCCGCCACCGTCCACCTGCTGCTGCCGAGCTGGCGGGCGACCGACGCCGTCGCGCACCGGTCCCCGTTCACCGGACCCGTGGAGCCCCTGGTGTCCGCGACGGCGCGTGCCCTGTGCTGCCTGGCGCGACACGAAGCGCTGGCCGCTGTCGATGCCGTCCTCCGGACGGGCGTCGAGCTGGACGACCTGACCCGTGCCGTCGGCCCACGGCCGGGGCCGGCGACCCGGTGGGTGCTGACGCACGCCGACGCCCGCGCGGAGTCCCCGCTGGAGTCGATGCTCCGTGCTGTGCTGGTCGACGCGGGTGTCCGCCGGATCGAGCCGCAGGTCGGACTCCCCGGCGTCGGCCGGGTCGACCTGCTGGTCGACGGCTGGCTGGTGATCGAGGCCGACGGGTTCGCCCATCACAGCGGTCGAGCGGAGTACCGACTGGACCGTCGGCGCCTGGCCGCCCAGGCCCGACTGGGCCTCGTCACCCTCCGGTTCAGTTGGGAGGACGTCCTCGGGCAGCCCGGCGGTGTCGTGGCGACCGTCCGCACCGTGCTCGCCCGGCGTCGGCGGCACGTCTTCCGGCTGGCGGCCGGCCAGCCTGTCCGGCACAGACAGCCGACAGTCGTCCCACCGCCCTTCGGGTCAGAAGGACGTCATCCGCTGTCGCTGCCGGACACCAGGCACGGAACGGCGGCCGGCCGGAGAATCGGGAGGTGACCCCGGAACCGAAGGCGTGCGCCGTCTGTGGCCGGGAGGTCACCTGGCGCAAGAAGTGGGCGCGGAACTGGGACGAGGTCCGGTACTGCTCCCAGGGTTGCCGCAGTCGGGGCCTGACGGACACCGACCGGGCGCTCGAGGACGGTATCCGGGGTCTGCTCGCGAAGCGGGCCGCGACGTCGACCATCTGCCCGAGCGAGGTCGCCCGCGACGTCGGCGGCGCGGACTGGGCCGACCTGATGGAGCCGACCCGGCGAGCCGCCCGGCGACTGGTCGCGGCCGGCGAGGTGGAGATCACCCAGAAGGGTGCCGTCGTCGACCCGAGCACCGCAAAGGGCCCGATCCGGATCCGCCGTGCACGGCTCTAGACCGGGCTTACCAGCTCGACGACGGCACCTCGCTGTCCACGCTGGTCCGGCAGGCGCCGAGCGCCCACCTGGAGACCGGACCGGCTCCGGCGCGTGCGGCTCCGTCAGACCGTCGCGGTGTCCGCGGCCATCTCGCCGTCGGCGCCCGGCGCGGCGGACTCGGTCGGCGCCGGGGCGGCGAAGGAGGGTCCGAAGCGGGACAGCGCGCGCATCTTGTTCGTCGCGTCCAGCGCCGCGACCTTGTACGCCTCGGAAAGCGTCGGGTAGTTGAAGACGGTATCGACGAGGTAATCGACGTTGCCGCCGCACCCCATCACCGCCTGCCCGATGTGCACCAGGTCCGTGGCACCGGTGCCGAACAGGTGGACGCCGAGCAGCGACCTGTCCTCGGTCGACACCAGCAGCTTCAGCATTCCGTAGCTGTCCCCGGCGATCTGGCCGCGCGCCAGCTCCCGGTAGCGGGCGATGCCGACCTCGTAGGGCGTGGAGGACCGGGTGAGGTCCACCTCGTTGCGCCCGACGTAGGACACCTCGGGGATGGTGTAGATGCCGATCGGTTCCAGCGCGGTCAGCTGATGGGTGGGCTCGTCGAAGGCGTGGTAAGCGGCCAGCCGGCCCTGGTCCATCGAGGTCGAGGCCAGCGCCGGGAACCCGATGACGTCGCCGACCGCGAAGATGTGGCCGACGGTGGTCCGGAAGTCCTCGCCCACCTTGATCCGGCCCCGGTCATCGGCAGCCAGGCCGGCGGCGGGCAGGTCGAGTTCCTCGGTCACCCCCTGCCGGCCCGCCGAGTACATGACGGTGTCAGCGGGGATCCGTTTGCCGCTGGCGAGGGTGGTCACCGTGCCCTGGGGCGAGATCGACACGTCCGTCACCTCCTCCCCGAACCGGAACGTCACGGCGAGGTCGCGCAGGTGGAACTTGAGGGACTCGATGACCTCGGAGTCGCAGAACTCGAGCATCGCGTCGCGCTTCTCCACCACCGTCACCCGGGTGCCGAGGGCGGCGAACATCGAGGCGTACTCGATCCCGATGACCCCGGCACCGACCACGACCATCGTCGCCGGAATCGTGTCCAGGTGCAGGATCCCGTCGGAGTCCAGCACCCGCTGGTCGTCGAACGAGACGTGCGCGGGGCGGGCGGGCCGGGTGCCGGTGGCGATGACGACGTTCGCGGCGGTGACGGCCGACCGCTCCGAGTGCAGCGCGGAGTCGACCGCGATCGTGTGCGCGTCGACGAACCGGGCCGTCCCGCGCATCAGCTCTACCCGGTTGCGCAGCAGCTGGGCCCGCACGACCTCGTTCTCACGGCCGATGACGAACGTGGTCCGGACCAGCAGGTCGGCCATCGTGATGTCCTGCTTGACCTTGTAGCTGGCGCCGTACATGTCGCGCTGGCTCATCCCGGTGAGGAACAGCACCGCCTCCCGCAGGGTCTTGCTCGGAATGGTGCCGGTGTTGGTGCACACCCCGCCGACCGTGTCGTCGCGTTCGACCACGGCCACCCGCTTGCCGAGCTTCGCCGCGGCGATGGCCGCCTTCTGGCCACCGGGCCCGGAGCCGATGACAAGCAGGTCGTAGTCGTAGGCCCGGCCGACGGCGGCATTTCTACTGGTCATCCGGTCAGGGTCCGCCCTGGCAGGGCCGGGAGGCAACCGGGCAGGACGGCCGCCCCGTCCGGCGTCGATAGGGTCCCCGGGATGTCGACCCCCGCCCCTGGTCCCGCCCGACCCGACGGCCGCGCGCCCGACGAGCTGCGCCCGGTGACCATCACCCGCAACTGGCTGGACCACGCGGAGGGCTCGGTGCTGGTCGAGTTCGGCCGGACCCGGGTGCTGTGCGCCGCCAGCGCCACCACCGGGGTGCCGCGGTGGCGCAAGGGCTCGGGCCTGGGCTGGGTGACCGCGGAGTACGCGATGCTCCCGCGGGCCACCGACACCCGTACCGACCGGGAGTCCGTGCGGGGCAAGGTGGGGGGCCGGACGCACGAGATCAGCCGGCTCGTCGGCCGGTCGCTGCGGGCGGGGGTGGACTACGCCGCACTCGGGGAGAACACGATCGTGCTGGACTGCGACGTGCTGCAGGCCGACGGCGGCACCCGGACCGCCGCGATCACCGGGGCCTGGGTGGCGCTCTCGGATGCGGTGGCCGTCCTGAAGCACCGTCATGTCGTGCCGGGTGAGCCGCTGCGGGGGTCGGTCGCGGCGGTCAGCGTCGGCATCGTCGACGGTCACCCGCGGCTGGACCTCGCCTACGCGGAGGACTCGGCGGCCGACACGGACATGAACGTGGTCATGACCGGGGACGGCCGGTTCGTGGAGGTCCAGGGAACGGCCGAGGCCGAGCCGTTCGACAAGCCGCTGCTGGACCGGCTGCTCGAACTCGCCGCCGGCGGCTGCGCCGAGCTGACCCGAATGCAGCTGGCCGCGCTCGGCCAGCTCCCGGCACAGCAGTGACGCGACTGCTCGTCGCCACCGGCAACCCCGGCAAGCTCGCGGAGTTCCGGGCGCTGCTGGTCCCCGCGGTGCCCGGGCTGACGCTGGTCGGAACCGAGACCGTGGCGGGCTGGACCGACCCGGTCGAGGACGGGGACAGCTTCACCGCGAACGCGCTCATCAAGGCCCGGGCCGGCGCCGCCGCTTCCGGCCTGCCGACGCTCGCCGACGACAGCGGTCTGTGCGTCGACGCCCTGAACCGGATGCCTGGGATCTTCTCCGCCCGGTGGGCCGGCGGCCACGGCGACGACGTAGCCAACCGACGGCTGCTGCTGGACCAGCTGCGAGAGGTCCCGGCGGCGCGGCGTGGCGCGCACTTCGGCGCGGTCCTGGCGCTGGTTGTCCCCGGCGGGGGCGAGCACACCACGCAGGGGGCGTGGCCCGGCCGGATCGCGTTCGAGGAGCTGGGCGGCAACGGCTTCGGCTACGACCCGGTCTTCCTGCCGGCCGACGGGGGCGGCCTGAGCTCGGCCCAGCTCGGCGCCGATCTGAAGAACGCGATCAGCCACCGCGGCCTGGCCGTGGCGGCTGCCCTGCCGTCGCTGCGCGCCCTCGTCGCCGGTGAGGACGCCCCGATCGCCGAACACCCTGCGACCGGGCGGAATCCTTGAGCCCGTCCGGACCTTGTAGCGCCATGACCTCAGCACAGACAACGCACACCGACGTCTTCTCGATCGGCGGGGACCTGCCCGTCCACCGCCTCGGCTACGGCGCCATGCAGCTGACCGGCCCCGGCGTGTGGGGCGAGCCGGCGGACCGCCAGAACGCGGTGGAGGTCGTCAAGGCCGCGATCGAGCTCGGCGTGGACTTCATCGACACCGCCGACGCCTACGGCCCGGACGTCAGCGAGCAGATCATCGCCGACGGGGCGCACCCGTACCCCGCCGGCCTGGTCATCGCGACCAAGGCCGGCAACACCCGGACCGGCCCCGGCGAGTGGATCCCGGTCGGGCGCCCCGCCTACCTCAAGCAGCAGGTCGAGCTCAGCCTGCGCAAGCTCAAGCTGGACCGGATCGACCTCATGCAGTTGCACCGGATCGACCCCGAGGTCCCGGTGGAGGACCAGGTCGGCGCGTTCGCCGAACTCAAGGAGCAGGACAAGGTCCGCCACATCGGCCTGTCCGAGGTGAGCGTGGACGAGATCAAGAAGGCCCAGGCGGTCACCGAGATCGCGAGCGTCCAGAACCTCTACAACCTGACGAACCGGCAGAGCCAGGCCGTCCTCGACTTCTGCACCGAGCAGGGGATCGCCTTCATCCCGTGGTTCCCGATCGCGACCGGTGACCTGGCCAAGCCCGACAGCCCGGTCGCCGACATCGCCAAGGAGCTGGATGCGACCCCGTCGCAGGTCGCGCTCGCGTGGCTGCTGGCGATCTCGCCGGTCGTGCTGCCGATCCCCGGCACGAAGAGCATCGAACACCTCAAGGACAACCTGGGCGCCGCAGACGTGCGCCTGTCCTCGGCCGACCTGGAGCGCCTGAACACGCTCGCCTGACGTGGGGGCCTATCGGCGGGTCGGCGGCCGTACCGGCTGCCGGCCCGCCGCCGCGAGCGCGGCGCGGACGCGCTGGAGCAGTTCGCCGCCGGTGAACGGCTTCGTGATGAGGTCGGCGTCGAGCGGAACCAACTGGTCGGCGGTGGCTGCCGCCAGCCCATAGCCGGACATGAACAGGACCGGGGTCCCGGGGAAACGGGCGACGACGGCGTCGGCCACCTGCGCGCCGGTGCGGCCCGGCACGGTGATGTCGGTGAGCAGCACGTCGGGCCGGGTCACCACCGACTCGAGGGCTCCGGTTCCGTCGCCGAAGGCGGCGACGTCGAATCCGCCTCGGGTCAGGACGCGGGTGAACAGCCCGCGCAGCGTCGGTTCGTCCTCCACCAGGAGGACTGCGGGTCGCGCGGGGGGCATCTCGCCGGGATCGCCCGGGATCAGCACATCGGGCTCGCGGGTCACCGGGGCGCTCGCCTGCTCGATGACGGGTGTCCTCTCCGGGTCTCCGTCGGCAGGTTCGGGGCACGACAGGCGTCGAATGATGTTCGGTGAGCAATCGCTCTGACACGGACCGTAACGCGCTCGGGCGACGGCGTCGACGGTCCCAGCGGGCTGTGGACGACCGGCTAACGGCTGGGAGCCGAACTGCGTGAAGCTGCGGAGCAGGGTGGAGCTGGTCCGACCGGTGCGGGAGAAGGGACTCGAACCCTCACGTCTAGGACACCGGAACCTAAATCCGGCGCGTCTGCCAGTTCCGCCACTCCCGCGGCGTCGCCGGCCAGCGTACGAGGCGCGTCCGGTTGGCGTCCGGCAGTTGGGCAAGTCGTGTCCGGTGGTTCGGCGGGAGGATTGCCGACGTGCCCCGCCCGTTGACCGCCGCACTCGCCGATCTGCGCGGGCTCCTGCTCGACGACGGGCTGGTCCGAGCGGTCGCCACCGGACGGCGGCGCGGCCAACCGGCTCCCGACGACGAGCGGGTCGAGATCAGGCCGGTGTCACTCCGGTCCGGCCCCCACCTGCAGGTGCTGTCGCGGACGGGCCCGCGGGTCAGCACGAACAACGCTGCGCGCGGGCCGGTGGCGCAGGCAGCTGTCGACGGCCTGCTCGACCAACCGTTCGCCAACTGGCACGTGGAAACCGCCGCCGAGACCGTGCAACTGCGGGTCACCAAACGGGGTGACGCCCAGCTGCACCGGGCTGTGGGCCCGGTCGGAGCCGCGAGCGGGTCCCGTACCGCGCCCGCGTCGCACGACCGGGTGAAGGCGCACCTGCTCGATCCGGGCGACCCGCTGTTCTCGACGCTCGGCGCCGGGGCCGACAAGCGGCGGCAGGTCGACGCCTTCGTCCGGCTGCTGGCGCCGGCGGCCGGACGCGCCCTGGAGGGGTCCGCCGGACGCGAGCTGCGCGTCGTCGATCTCGGTTGCGGGAACGCCTACCTCACCTTCGCGGCCCACCGGTGGCTGACGGGCCAGGCCGCCGAGCTGGACGCAGCGGTGCACACCGTCGGGGTCGATCTCCGCGAGGACCTCGTCGAGCGCAGCCGCCGGCTCGCCGCCGAGGCAGGGCTGCCGGGGCTCGACTTCACCGTCGGCTCGATCGCAACCGCCGAGCCGCTGCCGGCCGGGCAGACCCCGGATGTCGTGCTGGCGCTGCACGCCTGTGACACCGCGACCGACGAGGCCCTGGCGCGCGCCGTCCGGTGGAGGTCGCCGCTGGTGTTGGCGGCACCGTGCTGCCACCGGGACGTGCAACGCCAGCTGCGTGGGTCGGCCACGCCGTTCCCCGCCCTCACCCGCCACGGGATCCTGCGTGAGCGGCTCGCCGACGTGCTCACCGATGCGCTGCGGGCGCTGGTGCTGCGGATGCTGGGCTACCGGGTCGACGTCGTCGAGTTCGTCGACTCCGCCCACACCCCCCGCAACGCCCTACTGCGAGCAGTGCTCACCGGCGCGCCGCCGTCGGTGGAGACCGTCGCGGAGTACCGCGACCTGACGTCGACCTTCCGGGTGCGGATGCTCGAGCCGGAGATCGACGCAGTGCTCGCCGGTGCGCCCGGGTGACCGGCCACAGACGCTGACCGGCGACCGGCGACCGGCCGGGATCACCGGCTACAGCCCGAGATCGCGGCGCAGCTTTGCCACGTGCCCGGTCGCCTTCACGTTGTACTGGGCCCTCTGCACCCGGTTGTCCGCGTCGAGGACGAAGGTGGACCGGATCACCCCGCGGACCGTCTTCCCGTACAGCGACTTCTCCCCGTAGGCGCCGTAGGCGGTCAGCACGGACGCGTCCGGGTCCGACAGCAGCGGGAACGTCAGCCCGTCCCGCTCGCGGAACTCGGCGAGCTTGTCCGGCGTGTCCGGGCTGAGGCCCACGACGCGGACCCCGGCGGCAGCCAACGCGTCCAGGGAGTCCCGGAAGTCGCAGGCCTGGGTCGTGCAGCCCGGGGTCATCGCCGCCGGGTAGGCATAGAGCACCGTCCGGGAGCCGGCCAGGTCGGTGAGCGCGACGGTGGCGCCGTGGTCGTCGGACAGCGCGAAGTCCGGGGCCGGGTCGCCGGGGGACAGGCGGACCGAGGCGTCCCCGGCGGGTGCGGTGGGTGAAGTCGTCACACGTCGAGTATCCCCGCCTACGATCAGCGGCCGTGGCGGTGCTCGTGGGTGCCCGGGCACCGACCCCGCCGGACGGACACGCACCGATACCCGGCCGGGACCCGGCGGACCGGGCGGACCGGGCGGGGCCACCTGGACCGGAGCCGCGGCGGATGCTGCGCGACATCGTGGCGATCTTCCGGGACCCGCTGGGCTACCTGGCCACGGTCCGAGCCGAGTTCGGCCCCGTCGTCGCCTTCCCGACGCAGCCCACCCGGGCCTGGTTCGTCGACGACCCGGACGCGGTCGACCGGGTCCTGCGGACCAATGCCGGCAACTACACGAAGAAGACCGTCCAGTACGGGGCGCTCTCGCTGCTGACCGGCAACGGACTGCTGACCGCGGACAACCCGCAATGGCTGCCGCGGCGTCGGCAGGTCGGACCGGCATTCCACCGGCGCACCCTGGACCGGCTCGTGGGTTGCGTCGGTGCGGCCGCTGACGGGTTGGACGCAGAGTTCGCCAGCCGGGTATCAGGCGCGGGCGGTACGGGCGCGACCCCCACCCGCGTCGATGTCGACGGCCCGCTGATGCGCGCCACGCTCGACGTGGTCAGCCGCGGCTTGTTCTCCGCCGACCTGGGTCGGCGCGAGGTGACCGCCGACCTAGGTCGGCGAGGTGAGAACGCCGACCTGGGTCGGCGCGAGGTGACCGCCGACCTGGGTCGGCGAGGTGAGAACGCCGACCTGGGTCGGCGCGAGGTGACCGCCGACCTGGGTCGGCGAGGTGAGAACGACATCGCCGGGGCCGTCCTGGACGGGCTGGAAGAGGTGATGCGGCGGGCCACCCGACCGCTGCACGCGCCGCGGTCCTGGCCGACGCCGGGCAACCGGCGGCTGACCCGCTCCCTGGCGACGCTCGACGCCGCGGTGGACGCTGTCGTCACCAGCCGCGCCGGCGCGCCGACGCCGGCGGACCCAGACGTCCTGGACCTGCTGCTCGCCACGCTCGGCGACGACCCGCGGGCCATCCGCGACGAGGCGGTCACCCTGGTCGTCGCGGGGCACGAGACGGTCGCCAGCGCCATGGAATGGGCCGCGCACCTGCTTGCCACCCACCCGGAGGTCCAGGACCGGACCGCCGAGGAAGCCGCGCGGGTCCTCGGCGACCGCGACCAGCCGCCGACGCTCGCCGACGTGGCCCGGCTGCCGCTCGCCCGGGCGGTCTTGGACGAGACACTCCGGCTGTATCCGCCCGCGTGGGTGGTCACCCGGCGTGCCACCGCCGACGACGAACTCGCCGGTCATCGGCTGCCGGCGGGGACCCTGGTCATCGTCAGTCCCTGGGTCCGCCACCGCGACCCGGCGGCGTGGGACGAGCCGTCGGCGTTCGACCCCGGACGGTTCCTCGACCACGATCACGACCCGGACACCGATGCCCGCCCGACCCGCCCCACCGGTGCCTACCTGCCGTTCGGCATCGGGCCGCGGCTGTGCGTCGGGCGCGACTTCGCCCTCCTCGAGGCGACGCTGCTGCTGGCTCGGCTGACGCTGCGCTGGCGACTGGCCCCGGTCCCCGGCCACCGGGTCCTACCGAACCCCCGGGTGACCGTCCGGCCCCGCGGCGGCCTGCCGTTGCTCGTCAGCCCCCGCTGACGGAGCGGCAGCACCCCCGTCAGTCCGCGGCGAGGACCTGCGTCAGCAGCAGGTCGTACCGGGCGGCCAGCGCCGCGGCCTGCTCGCCGGGCAGCTCGGCGACCGGGACCGAGAACTCCTGTGCGCGGGCGACGGCCGCCCGGTCCGGAACCGGCGGGTCCAGCAGCCGGCCGCCGAACAGCGAGCGCAGCTCGCCGACGCGGAAGCGGTGCTCGGGGCTGCGTTCGCGGTACCGGTTCACGACGATCCCGGCCTCCCGCAGGTCCGGGTTGTGCGGCACGGCGTCCCGGACGGCCCGGACCGCCAGGTCCGCGCCGTGCACCGCGAACAGTCCGGGCTCGGTGACGACGAGCGCCCGGTCGGCCGCGGCGAGGGCGTTGCGGGTGAGCCGACCGAGGCTCGGCGGGCAGTCGACGAGCACCAGCTGGTAGCCCGGTGCGTGCCGCAACGCGGTGCGCAGGCGGTTGCGCCGCTTCGCGTCCGGGGACGGGTCGTCGAAGCGTCCGGTGCGCTCGGAGCCGGGCAGCAGGTCGACGACCGGCCCGGACAGCGGTGGCGTCCCGTCCGCGCCGCTGCTCCATCGCGACGCGGTCACTGTCGCCGCCACCGTGGCCGCGGACGGGTCGGCCAGCACCGCGGCAACGTCCGGCACCGCCCTGGAGCCCGGCCCGGGCACGACGGAACCGGACCCGTCGGAGGTGGCGGGCGCGGACCCGGTCAGGGCGGTGGTGGCATTGGCCTGCGGATCGAGGTCGACGACGAGGGTGCGCGCGCCCCGCGCCAGCGACGCCCCGGCCAGGCCGAGCAACGTCGACGTCTTGCCGACCCCACCCTTGAGGGACAGCACCGCGACGACGACCACGCGGCAGACCGTAGGTGAGGAAGCGGCGACGTCGTGACGGCGGGCGCCGGCCCGGCTCGCCTACCCTGTTGTCCGTCAGCTGACGACCCCGCGTGGGAGAGATCCCGCCGGGGCCCCGGGATGCCATCGCTCACGCGCGACGGTCGGCCGGGGCCAGCGGCGGGACGCCGAAGGGGCATTCCTCCCCGGAACCTCTCAGGCACCCGGACCGTGCGGGTCAGGCGGCTGTGGAGCGGTTTCGTGCGCACGCCAGCAGGACCGGCAGCGCGGGGCGCGGCGACACAGGGGAGGGCAGCAGGCCAGGCCGCGAAGGTGCGGTCCGGTCACCGCACGGTGCCCGTCGGGGTGCCGGTCCGCCCCCGCGAGGAGCCGCCCGATGAGCACCGACACCGACGTGAGCACGGACACCGACGTGAGCACCGACGCCCTGCCCGGTCTGCTCTCGACCCCGATGACCGACACAGCGGCCGACACGGCGCACGATGCCCCGGACGGAGCGGCGGCCGGTGTCGCCGACGGGGCGGAGCTCGACGCGGCGCCGGAGCGGCCGACCTCTGGCCGTGGACCGGCACCCGACGGGGAGCGGACACCCGCGGCGACCGCGGTCGACGACGCGCTGGACCGACGCCTCGACGCTCCGACCCTCCAGACCGACTTCGCCCGCCGGCACATCGGCCCGGACGATGCCCAGCGCGTCCGGATGCTGAGCGTGCTCGGGCTCGGATCGGTCGACGCCCTGCTCGACGCAACCGTTCCGGCCGGGATCCGGGACGCGGTGCTCCCGGCGCTGCCCGAGCCCGCCGGTGAACAGCAGGCGCTGGCCGAGCTTGCGGAGCTGGCGGCCGCGAACCGGGTCACGATGTCGATGATCGGGCTCGGCTACTCCGACACCGTGACGCCGCCGGTCATTCTGCGCAACGTGCTGGAGAACCCGGCCTGGTACACCGCCTACACCCCCTACCAGCCGGAGATCGCGCAGGGCCGGCTGGAAGCACTGCTCACCTTCCAGACGGTGGTGACCGACCTGACCGGGCTGCCTATCGCAAACGCCAGCCTGCTCGACGAGTCGACCGCAGCCGCGGAGGCGATGACCCTGCTGCGCCGCAGCACCCGCTCCCGGCAGACCGCCTCCCGGTTCGCCGTCGACGCGGACGTCCTGCCTCAGACGCGAGCGGTGCTCGCAACCCGCGCCGAGCCGCTCGGCATCGAGCTGGTGGACGTGGACCTGGACGCCACCGACCCGGCCGGTCTGGCCCGGCTGCTCGCCGCCGACGGCGGCACGTTCGGGGTGCTGTTCCAGTACCCAGGCGCGTCGGGCCGGGTCCGCGAGCTCGGCCCGTTCGCCCGTGCGGCCGCGGACGCGGGGGCGGGGGTGGCGGTCGCCGCGGATCTGCTCGGCCTGACCCTGCTGACCCCGCCGGGGGAGTGGGGCGCCGACGTGGTCGTCGGTACCAGCCAGCGCTTCGGGGTCCCGCTGGGCTGTGGCGGTCCGCACGCCGGGTACATCGCGGTCCGGACCGGACTGGAGCGGATGCTGCCGGGTCGGCTGGTCGGGACCAGCGTCGACGCCGACGGCAATCCCGCACACCGGCTGGCCCTGCAGACCCGGGAACAACACATCCGCCGGGACCGGGCCACGTCGAACATCTGCACCGCACAGGTGCTGCTGGCCGTGATGGCCGCGATGTACGCGGTGTGGCACGGCCCGGACGGGCTGCGACGGATCGCCGCCCGCGTCCACCGGACCGCCGCAGTCCTGGCCGCCGGGCTGCGCGAGCCCGGGTTCGCCGCGGCGGGTGTCCGCGTCGAGCACGAGGAGTTCTTCGACACCGTCGCCGTGCGCGTCCCGGGACGGGCGCGGGCGGTGTGGGACGCGCTGCGGGCCGACGGCATCACCGCGCGGCTGGTCAATGACGACCGGCTGGGCTTTGCCGTCGACGAGCGGACGCCGGTCGACGCGGTCCGTCGGGTCTGGTCCGCGGTCGCCGGTGCCGTCGGGGGTGCGGTCGGGGGGCCGGCCGGTTCGTCGGTGACACCCGAGCTCGCGGAGGTGGATGCGCGCACCTCGGCGGCGCTGCCCGCGTCGCTGCGGCGCACCACGGCGTACCTGACGCACCCGCGGTTCGCCCGCTACCGCAGCGAGACCTCGATGCTGCGGTACCTGCGCCGCCTCGCCGACCGGGACTACGCCCTGGACCGCGGGATGATCCCGCTCGGCTCGTGCACCATGAAGCTCAACGGCACCGCGGAGATGGAGCCCGTGACCTGGCCGGGCTTTGCCGGTATCCACCCGTTCGCGCCTGCGCCGGACATGGCCGGCTACTCGCGGGTGGTGGCCGACCTGTCCGGTTGGCTGGCGAGGATCACCGGGTACGCAGCGGTCAGCCTGCAGCCCAACGCCGGCTCACAGGGCGAGTACGCGGGGCTGCTGGCGATCCGGGCGTACCACCGGTCGCGCGGTGACGACCAGCGCACCGTGTGCTTGGTGCCGGCCAGCGCACACGGGACGAATGCGGCGTCGGCGGTGATGGCCGGGCTGCGGGTCGTGGTCGTCCCGTGCGCGGACAACGGCGATGTCGACCTGGTCGCGCTGCGGGTGCTGGTGGACAAGCACCGGGACGGCCTGGCAGCGATCATGGTGACCTACCCGTCGACGCACGGTGTGTACGAGGCGGGCATCGCCGAGCTCGCCGGGATCGTGCACGACGCCGGCGGACAGGTCTACATCGACGGGGCGAACCTCAACGCACTGTGCGGGGTGGCCGGCCCGGGCCACTTCGGCGGTGACGTGTCACACCTCAACCTGCACAAGACTTTCTGCATCCCGCACGGCGGCGGCGGGCCGGGCGTAGGTCCCGTCGCGGTGGCCGAACACCTGATCCCCTTCCTGCCCAGCCACCCGATGCACCCTGACGCCGATCTGCGCGCCGGTGCGGTCGGGCCGGTGAGCGGTGCTCCGTTCGGCAGCGCGTCGATCCTGCCGATCTCGTGGGCCTACGTCCGGATGATGGGCGGGGCGGGTCTACGGTCGGCGACCGGGAATGCGCTGCTCTCGGCGAACTACGTCGCCGAGCGGTTGCGCCAGCACTACCCCGTGCTCTACGCCGGGGCGGACGGCCACGTCGCCCACGAGTGCATCCTCGACGTCCGGCCGTTGACCCAGGCGACCGGGGTGACGGTCGACGACGTCGCCAAGCGCCTGGTCGACTACGGGTTCCACGCGCCGACGATGAGCTTCCCCGTCGCCGGGACCCTGATGGTGGAGCCGACCGAGAGCGAGGATCTCGCAGAGCTCGACCGGTTCGTGGACGCGATGGTCGCGATCCGGGTCGAGGCGGACCGGGTCGGGTCGGGGGAGTGGCCGAACGATGACAACCCGCTCGTCAACGCCCCGCACACCGCGGCCATGGTGACCTCGGACACCTGGTCGCACCCGTACCCGCGCGAGCTCGCCGCTCACCCGGCCGGCCCGGAAACCGGAGTGGACAAGTACTGGCCGCCGGTCCGACGGGTGGACGGCGCCTACGGCGACCGGAACCTGGTGTGCTCCTGTCCACCGGTCAGTGAGCTGGCCGACCCGGTCGGCTGACCGTCTCCGGTCAGGCGACCTTGACGGCGAGCACCGGGGTGGTCGTCGGTGCGCCCGTCGGCGAACCGCCCGCCGGTTCGACGCTGAGGCCGACCGAGTCCCCGGTCCGGAAACCGGCGAAGTCGACCGTCGCCGTCGTGTTGTCGGTCGCGAACGTGGTGACCGGACGGGGCTTTCCGGCCGCGTCGATCAACCACAGCTCGTAGGTCTTGTCCGTCGCCAATGTCGTGACCCCGGCGAGCAACACCACACCCCGGCCCGCCCGCGCCGAACTCAGCACTGTCGCAGTGCCGCCGCTGGCGACCGCACTGGTCCGCGTCTGCATGTCCGCCTGGCCGGTGATGGAGGACAGCGCCAGCGCACCCTGGGCGGCCTGGGTCTCCCGCCGGGCCTCGGCGAGCCGGTCGGCCTGGATGCTGACGACCACCCCGAGCACCAGCACCGCAGCGAGGGCGAATGCCGCCGCAACCCGTACGGCGGCCCTGCGGCGCCGGGTCACGGGCACGGGCTGGGCGGCCACGGGCTGGGCGGCCACGGGCTGGGCGGGCACGGGCTGGGCGGGCACGGGCTGGCCGGCCACAGGCTGGCCGGGCGTCCGCTCGGCGTCGGACCGCCGGGTGATTCGGGGCAGCTGGCGGGTGCGGCCGACCGCGGACAGCACGCTTTCCCGCAATCCGGGCGCCGGGGCAGCCGCGTCCACCGCACCCAGGACGGCCGAGACCGAGAGCAGCTCGGCGACCTCCTGCGCCGCGGTCGGCGAGCCGTCCAGGAACGCCTCGAACACCTCCCGCTCGTCGGGCGGGAGGGCGTCCAGCACGTACGCCGCCACCAGGCTGTTCATTTCTCGCTGCATGCTGTCCTCCACCTCCCCGTCTGTCATGGGCGACACTGCCCTGCTGGGTCTTCGCAGCGGCGACACCAGAAGGTGGCTCGCGCGCGGAACCAATCGCTGCCCGTGCGCATCAGTCGTCCACCGCAAGGCAGTCGCGCAGGCGGATAAGCCCGTCACGCATCCGGGTCTTGACGGTCGGCAGCGGGACACCGAGCACCTCGGCGACCTCGCGGTAGGTGTAGCCGCCGTAGTAGGCGAGATCGACCGACTGTCGTTGGAGGTTGGTCAGCGTCTCCAGACACCGCCGAACCCGTTCCCGGTCCAGGCGAGCGGTGACCTCCTCCACGACCTCGTCGTAGTGGACCGGAATGTCGCGCTGGCCGATCTTCGCGTCCCGATTGGTCGACGCCTGCTCCGACCGCACCCGGTCAACCGCGCGGCGGTGCGCCAGCGTCATGGCCCACGTGGTGACGCTCGCCCGGGACGGATCGAACCGGGTGGCAGTCCGCCACAGCTCCAGCAGCACCTCCTGGGTGACCTCCTCCGACTGGGCGTGGTCCCGCAGGACCCGGCGGACGAGGCCGAAGACCCGGGGGACGAGCAGGTCGTAGAGCTGCGCGAACGCCGCGTCGTCGCCCGCGGCGACCATCGCCATCAGCTGCTCGGCCGACGTCGGTCCGGCGGCGCCGGCGGGCCTGGTTCGGCGTGCGGTGCCTGCGCGGGCGACACGCCCGGTGGCCTGCTCAGCTCCGCTCACGCGACGAGTCTGCACCGCGAAGGACCGGCCAGCGCCTTCGGACCCGTCGATGGCGCTGCGACACTTACCTTTCCGGGCGGCGGCCTGGTCAGTGGACCGTTCAGCCGGACGGAGGCTGGCCCGGTGATGGTGGAGTCGGGGAACCGTCGGTGTCGGTACGTCCAGGCGGTTCTGGACGCGGTCGATGACATTCCGACAGGGCGCGTGACGACCTACGGACGGATCGCCGAGGTCGTCCGGTCCCGGACCGGGTGGGGCGGCCCGCGGACCGTCGGGCAGGTGCTGGCCAGGTATGGAGCCGGCTGCGACTGGTTCCGGGTGGTACGTGCCGACGGGCGGCTCCCGCCGGACCCGGCTACCGCCCGCGCGGCCCTGCTGGCCGAGTGGATTCCGGTCACCGACGGTCGGGTCCGGCCGCTGAAGCCCTATCTGTGGCCGAGAACGAGCGGCAGCCGGACCGGACCCGGCGTCGAGGAATGAACCGAGCCAGCGCGCCCGCGCGGCCTCGGTGACAGCACGCCGGGTCTGCAGGAGACTTGCGGCATGAGTGGTCTCTCTCCGATGGCCGGCGGTCGTAACCGCGCCGGACTGCCGACACCGCCCCAGGGCGAACCGATTGCCGCCTACGCGACCTACGCGCAAGCCCAGCGCGCCGTGGACCACCTGTCCGACGAGCACTTCCCGGTGGAGAACATCACGGTCGTGGGGGAGGGCCTGCAGCTGGTCGAGAGGGTGACCGGCCGTTTGACCTATCCGCGGGCCGCCGGCGCCGGTGCCTTGTCGGGCGCCTGGTTCGGGCTGTTCATCGGGTTGCTGCTGTCGATCTTCGGGGGCGGCGGCACCGGTTTCGGGTTCGTCATCGCCGCTGTAATCCTCGGCATTGCGTTCGGCGTCCTGTTCGGCGTGATCTCCTACGCCCTGACCGGGGGCCGGCGCGACTTCACCTCGTTCAGCCAGATGGTCGCGCGCCGCTACGTCGTGCTCTGCCGTGGCGGGGACAGCGGTCGCGCGTACTGGCTGCTGCAGCGGCTGTCCGACAACCCGCCGCTGCCCGAGGCCGACTCCTCGACCCCTGCCCCCGTGGCTCGGCCGCACGACCCCCAGCAGCACGGTTCGCCGCAGGACGACGCCCCGCAGCAGGGTAGCTTCGCGCCCGACGGGCTGGAGACCGCCGACCCGCGGTCGCATGGCAGCTCGGCGTTGGGCCAGCCGTCGAGGGAGGACGTCACCTGGTCCGATCCGGACCGACGCAGCTGACCGGTTGACCCGCGCCGGCGACGGTGCCTCGTCGGCACCGTCGCTCCGCCGGGTCAGTGGCTTAGGCTCTTGTACCTGCGCACCGCGAGCCACCCGAACAGCGCGCCAAGCCCCACCGTCCACGCGATCGACTGCCAGACCAGTGACGCGGTGGTCGCACCGTCGAAAAGGGCCTGGCGCGCCTCGGGTGGGAGGTCGCCGAGGGTCAACGACCTGGTCGCGTTGATGACGATCGACACCGGCTGGTGGTAGGCGAAACCCTGCAGCCAGCTCGGCATGGTGCTGACCGGGACGAAGGCCGAGCTGGCGAACGTCAGGGGGAAGACGATCGGGAATGTCGCGGCGTTCACCGCCTCGACCGTCGACACGCTCATTCCGATCAGGGCGTAGATCATCGAAATGGCCGTCGCGAACGCCAGAATGAGCACCAGGCCGACCAGGAGTCCCCACGCCGAGTCGGGCCGGAATCCGACGGCGAACCCGACACCGACAAGGATCAGCACCTGCACGGTGTTGTTCAGGGTGTCCGAGAGCAGCCGGCCGGTCAGGACGGCACTGCGCGCCATCGGCAGGCTCCGGAGCCGGTCGATGAAACCCTTCTGCAGGTCGTCGCACAACGCGAACCCGGTGGTTCCCGCGCTGAACAGGGCCGTCTGCACGGCGATGCCCGGGATGAGATAGGTCGCGTAGTCGGTCGCGCTGCCCAGGCCGCCCACGGCACCGCCGAAGACGTAGCGGAACAGCAGGGTGAACATGATCGGTGAGATCAGGGTGAAGACGAGCTGGTCCGGGGCGCGGGCGATGCGCAGGATATTGCGCCTGGCCATCGCGAAGCCATCCGAGACGGCGTAGCCGGCCTTGGCGCCCAGGCCGGGCTGTGCTCCGGTCGGCGCGATGCTGACGGCGGTCACGAGTGCTCCTTTCCGTGGCGCCGACCATGGTGTCCCTCGGCGGTTCCGGTCTCGGGGTCTTCGTCGGTGTCCGGACCCGTGACCCGCCCGGTGAGAGCGAGGAAGACGTCATCCAGACTCGGTTCGCGAACCGCGATGCTCGTCGCGGTCACGCCCGCATCGTCCATTCCGCGGATCAGTCGGGCGATCGTGGCCGGCCCGCTGACCGTCGGGATGCGCACGGTCGTGCCATCGCGGCTGGGCACTCCGCCGACGCGACCGTCGGCGCGCATCTCGGCCTCAGCGATCTCGACTGTCCGCGCCGCCGACGCCTCGTCGGCCACGCCGAGCTCGACGACCGTCGCACCCAGCCTGCCCTTGAGTTCGGCGGCCGTGCCCTCGGCGATGACCCGGCCGTGGTCGACCACGCTGATCGCGTTCGCCAACCGGTCGACCTCCTCCAGGTACTGCGAGGTGAGCAACAGCGAGGTCCCGTCGGCGACGAGCTCCTCGATGATCAGCCACAGGTCGATGCGGGACCGGGGATCCAGTCCCGTCGTCGGCTCGTCGAGGAACAGCACGCGCGGTTCGGCGACGAGAGCCGCCGCCAGGTCCAGGCGCCGCCGCATGCCGCCGGAATAGGTCTTCGCCCGCCGATCGGCAGCGTCGGACAGGCCGAACCGGCCGAGCAGCACCTCGGCCCGCTCCGCTGCCCGTGACCGCCCGAGGTGGTTGAGCTGCCCGACCAGGGCAAGATTCTCCCGGCCCGTGAGATTCGGGTCCACCGCGGCGTACTGGCCGGCCAGTCCGATGCTGCGCCGGACAGCGTCCGGATCGCGGACGACATCGATCCCCGCGACTTCGGCGCGGCCGCTGTCGGGCCGGGTCAGGGTGGTGAGGATGTTCACGGCGGTGGTCTTGCCGGCACCGTTCGGGCCGAGCAGTCCGAGGACGGTGCCCGGCTCCAGGCGCAGCGAGACACCGTCCAGGGCACGGACCTCCTTCTTCTCCCGGCCGAAGACCTTGACCAGGTCCTCGGCGACGGCCGCTGGTGCGGTCACAGGCTGTCCTTTCGTGGGCTCACGGGTCCGGGCGACGCGGGCGTTCGATGGTTCCGCTGATTGTGCCGACCACCACCGACAAGTTCCTGTCGTTGTCCGACCGCTTCCTGGGCGTGCGTGCCCCTTCGGACGTGCCGTCGCGAGTGGCCGGGGGCAGACCGGGCGCGCCGACGTAACTCATCGGTGCCGACCCGTGGACCGGAGCACACCCCGCGCGGACGCGACCGCTGCACCGGCCCATCGGTAGGCGCGGGTGTCGGCGGTCCGGCGGTCTAGGACGTGTCGGCGCTGTAGTAGGCGGTCAGCTCTGCTACCGCGCCGACATCGGGGTCCCGACAGGTCAGGGTCCGGGTTCGGGCAGTCCCCCGGCGGGGTGCCGGGCTGGCCGCTGGCCAGGGGGGCCTGTACGACGGTGGGTACCACGGTCGGCTGCGTGGTGCGAGTCGCGCCGCGGCCGCGGGAAGGGTCGCGGGCACGCTCGGCGCCGGTTCGGCGATCTCCCGGGGAGAGTGGTTCGCCTGCCCTGTCGGGTGCGAATGTCGGAGTCGGCTGCTACTCCTCAGGTGGGGCTCCGGTGGCGCTCCGAACACCCGATGAAGGAGGGCCATGACCGAGTACCCACGGATGCTTCACACCGTCCTTGACACGACCGACGCGCGTGCGCTCGCCGAGTTCTACCGGGAGCTGCTCGGGCTCCAGTACCGGCTCGGCGATGAACCGCCCGCTGACGGATCATCTGACGACGAGGGCTGGCTCGTCTTGGTGAACGCGACCGGAGCCCGCCAGCTCGCCTTTCAGCAGGTCGACGAGCTCGCCCGGACAACGTGGCCCCAACACGACGTTCCCATGCAGCTGCACGTCGACTTCACCGTCACGAACCCGGCCGAGTTGCAGCGCCAGCGCCAACGGGCCGAGGACCTGGGTGCAGAACTTCTCCTGGACCGGACCGAAGATCCCGACGAACCGTTGTACGTCTTCGCAGACCCGTCCGGGCACCCGTTCTGCATCTTCGTCGCGTGACGTGGCAGCCCGCCGGCACCACCCGTCCCCCGAAGGGAAAGCCTGCCGTTGCGTGAAGTTGTTGCGGCGGTGGGGGAGAGGCTTGCGCTAGCAACACCCGCCGACCCCGCCGTCCGGGGTTGTGTCGTGCACTACCTGGGTGGGTCTGCGGTGGACGGCCAGCGCAGGCAAGCACGGGATCGCCCGTGAGGACGCCCTGCACGCGGTCGCCCCCGCCGTCTACGCCAAGTCGGAGTTCGACGAGCCACGGATACCCGGACGCCTGCGCGACCCTGTTCATCGGACCGCCCGTCGACCGGACGGTCCGATGGTGGTTCGCGCCAAGCACCTGCGACGGATGAACCGAGGGGACGGCACCGATGAGCACTGAGCAGGACTACGACGCTGCGGCGGAGTGGGCCGAGAAGGACATGACCCTCGCGCCAGGTTCGACGACAGCGCTGCGTGGCACGGCCGCGGTCTGCTGGAACGGGCGACCGGTGGCCGTCCCGCTCTCGACCCGGCAGCCGGTCCAGGGCACCGTTCCCGGGTACGCCAGGTCCGCGTTCCGGCCGACGTCGGCGCCGGGCTCGACGCGCTGGCACGGGCGCAGAACCGCCGCGTCAGCGACGTGATGCGCGACGCCCTCACCGACTACATCAGCACCCACCGAGCTGGCTGAAGACCACCAGGAAGCCGGCCGCGCGCGGACAAGGCCTGCTCAACTCATACGTCGCGTTCTTCGGTTTGGACGATCAAGCACTGGACGGCCGGATACGCGACTGCCGCGCCGGTGTTTTGGGGGCTCGCGGCTGAGGTCGCGCCCGCGGCGGAATGATGACCGCGCTCGACCCCGCCTATGCGGACCTTCCCGCGCTGCTCGAGCAGGCGTGAGGTGCCCCGCGTTTCTCGGACAGTGGATACAATCACTCCACTCAGATGAAAGGCCAGGTCGTGAGTCGAGCAAAGAGGGTGTTCAGTCCGGAGTTCCGTGAGGACGCTGTCCGGTTGGTCATC